>Ga0315295_10000004_pt1 | contig 443124 bp, 367 predicted proteins | sample YL17G14_0_MG_FD_204453 | JGI IMG/M metagenome (GOLD analysis project Ga0315295, IMG submission 204453) | Sediment microbial communities from Yellowstone Lake, YNP, Wyoming, USA - YL17G14_0 | ecosystem: Environmental > Aquatic > Freshwater > Lake > Sediment | place: USA: Wyoming | collected...
TGTTGAACCATTTCTGTTTGTTTGATACTGTTGTCATAGGTCATTCCTTTCAATAAGGTTAGATTTGTTTGTTGTGCAAAGCACAAATCATAACCGTTGAAAGGATGACCTTCATATTATCTAAATAGTTTTTAGAGCGGTGCTGCCGGAAGCCGCGATGAGGAAACATACAGCGGTTCGCCGGAGGCGGATAAACAGCGCTACGAGGGGCAGGCGGGGCTTTTTTATTTTTAACCACAGATTGACGCGGATTTGCGCGGAAGTCCATAAGTATATGCATATATACTTATGGACTATTCCACGAATCAGGTTTATTTTCAGCGAGGGATTTGATGCAGAGATTAAGAGGTCTGGCAGGCAGAGGACATCTCCCTGCCTACTGCTTGCAGGGGCAGGCGAGACACGAAGATTTTCTTTTATTTTACATTTTTCTTCGTGCCCCCGCCAAAACGCGCGGTGGGTAAACTTGTGTGAATGGGTCCTTCGACGCTTTCGACTTGGTTCGACAGGCTCACCACAGGCAAGCTCAGGGTAAACTTACAGCGGGTGGTGGACAGTTCGTATTTAGTTGTTCGTATTTCGTAGTTCGGATGAGCAACCCTGCAAAACCGCATGGATTTCAAGACCTCAAAGGCGATTTTGTCTGCATAACGATGGAGGAAAATGCTTGAAGGTTGTTTGAGTCACAGGTATCCTAATTTATGTTTTGTGTTTTATCTACCGTGCGGTTTTCTCGGAAGGATGGGCTTTGTGGGATTAGAAACGCAAACCAGCCAAATCATCAATGATATTGCTAGCAAATCTGTTCTTGGACTAGTAGATTTGCACAGGATACGGGTTAGCATATCGCTTGATCCTGAAAGAAAAGCGAAATTAGGGCAGTTTCTTACCCCTTCTCCGGTCGCCATGTTCATGGCTTCTCTGTTCCAGCAGAAAGAATACAGAAACATTCGCCTTCTCGACGCGGGAGCAGGAATAGGCTCGCTTATAGCTGCTTTCACAGAAGAGTTTTGCAGTCGGACTTTTAAACCCTGCTCTATCGAGGTTACTGCGTATGAGTTGGAATCTATACTCTTTGATGAACTTAACCTGACCGTTGCGGAATGTCGGAAGTCCGCTTCTGCGGCTGGCGTCAGTTTCGGGGCAGAAATCCTCAAGGAGGATTTTGTCAAAGCGGCAGGCGCAATGTTGTCGTCGTCACTTTTAGAAAAGACGGCGAAAAAATCGTTCACTCACGTGATAATGAACCCGCCTTATAAGAAGATTCGAAGTGATTCGGAATACAGCTCGCTTTTCGAGAAAATGGGAATAGAGACAGGAAACTTATACGCCGGGTTTATGGGTATTGCCGTTAAGTTGTTGGAGCCAAACGGGGAATTGGTCGCAATTGTACCACGAAGCTTCTGCAATGGACCATATTTCAGGCGTTTCAGGAAAGATTTTTTTGACACCGTAACGCTCAAAAAAATACATACATTTGAGTCGAGGGAAGAAGCATTCAGGGACGACGAGGTTTTACAGGAGAACGTTATCCTCCATGCAATCAAAGGATGCCGACGAGGGCAGGTGGCAATAACGGGAAGCTATGGCCCTGACTTCGATAATATCACATTGCGAAATGTAAATTATGGAGATGTGGTTCGAGATGAGTCAGGTGACTGCATCGTGCACATTGCCGCAAATGACATCGATGATTATGCAATTGACAGGTTAAAATCGCTACCATATTCCCTGAATGAAATTGGAATTGAGGCATCTACTGGGAGAGTTGTTGATTTTCGTTGCGAAGAAAATCTCAGATGGGACAGGGAAAACAGATGCGTTCCCTTGCTTTATCCGGCCCACTTTAGCTCTGGATTTCTTGAGTGGCCTAAGGATACGATCGAGAAGCCCAATTTTTTTGTCATGACTGAGAAGACGGGCAAGCTTCTTATGCCTGGGGATGGTTATTATACGGTAGTGAAAAGATTTTCCCCAAAAGAAGAATTACGCCGAATCGTCACGGCTATATATGACCCGACAAGAATTACCGCGGAATACGTGGCTTTCGAAAACCATCTGAATGTAATGCATGCAAATGGTAGTGGCCTTAGTGAAAAATTGGCCAAGGGTCTGGCAGTTTTTTTGTCTTCTACTCTTGTGGATATCTACTTCCGTCATTTCAGTGGACACACACAGGTAAACGCAGCCGATATACAAATGCTCAGGTATCCGAGCAGAGAAACACTAGAGCGAATAGGCAGCTATGTGAGCGATAGCTTTCCGAGCCAGAAAGAGATAGACGATCTTATCGAAAAGGAGTTACACACGATGTCTAATTCAACTAAACCTGATCCTGTAAAAGCAAAGATAAAGAAAGAGGAAGCATTATTAATACTTAAAACCTTAGGATTTCCTCGAGCGCAATTAAATGATAGGTCTGCGTTAACGCTTCTTGCGTTGATTAACATGACGCCCATAAAAGCATGGGCTCTGGCAGAACAACCTCTCATGGGCATCACGCCAATTATGACATTTTGCCTTGAGCATTATGGAGTAGCATACGCACCTAATACGCGAGAAACTTTCCGAAGACAAACAATGCATCAGTTCGTTGACGCGGGTCTTGCAATCGCAAATCCGGACGATCCCAAACGCCCTGTAAACAGCCCAAAGTGCTGCTATAAAATAGAGCCATCAGCGTTCAAGTTGTTGAAAATGTATGGAATGAAGAAATGGGATGCTCCTTTACGAGAATATTTGAGCCGTAAAGGTACTTTAGCAAAGAAATATGCCCGTGATAGGGAGATGACAAAAATACCAGTGCAACTGCCTGACGGTATGCATGTTGAGCTGACGCCGGGAAGTCACAATGAACTCTTGCGGAATGTGGTCATGGAGTTCTGTCCACGTTTCACGCCGGGAGGAAAGGTGATTTACATCGGAGACACTGGTGGAAAATGGAAACACGCAGATTTTAGTGTGTTCAAGGAACTCGGAGTTGAAGTAGATTCGCACGGGAAAATGCCCGATTTAATGATTTACTATACAGAAAAGCAATGGGTCGTTGTTGTTGAGGTCGTGACAAGTCATGGGCCAGTTGACGCAAAGAGAAGAGGCGAGTTGAGTAAATTATTTGAGCAGGTGAAGGACAAGTTGGTATATGTTACAGCCTTTCCGACTAAGAGCTTGATGGCCAAGTACATAGGTGAAATATCGTGGGAAACAGAGGTATGGGTGGCAGAAAATCCCGACCATCTCGTTCACTTCAACGGCAAGAGATTTCTAGGGCCATATCAAGAATAAAAAAACTTTTGGGCCCAACAACATTGCTCAGAAAACCACTGCCACTGCATTTGTCTTTTCCGACTTTTCCCCGGCCCGTTAGGAAGAACAACCCCCGGCGAGCCGGGGGCTAAATATTATTTGGATGCCAAAGGCGACAGAATTTAATAGATTCCTCGACTTCGCTCGCAATGACCCTCCTTCGCCCGAAGGGCTACGGAGGGCAGGCTCGCCACGACGCGCAGACAAAGCAGTTGCCCGAAGGGGCAGCAACAGATATAGTCGTGGCAGTGGTATGAACGGTGCGCAAAAAGACAAAGAGACGCTTTTGGTGTTCAACTGTCACGAGCCGTGGGTTTATCAGCTCGGCTGCCTCGGCTGTAATCTCGATATCATCGTCGGGCTTAAAGGCAGGCACACAGCGGGGTGGGACCAGCAAATGCGGCCTGTGCCGCCAAATTCCCGACTGATTTCCTTAGCTGAAGCGCTCGAATCCAAAACGGAGTACTACTGCATAATAGCACACAACACAACCGACCTGCTCGACGTGAAATCGAGGGACGAGCCAAAACTCATAGCGCTTCACTCCACTTTAGAAGGACGCGAGCAAGAAGAAGGAGCAACTGTCGCACCGGCGAAATTAAGAGAGACGCTGCATCGATACCTCGATGCAATCGGCGGACACGCGGTGGCAACGTCGATGTTCAAGGGGGAATCGTGGGGATTTACAGAGGACATCGTGTTTTTCGGCATAGACGCAGACGAGTATTATCCGCACACGGGCGAGGAGGCGTGCGGGCTGCGTATATGCAATTTCATCGAAAGCAGGCGAAAGATTTTGATGTGGGATTTGCACGATAAGGCATTCGGGGGGCTGCCTGTTCGATTAGTGGGGCACAATCCAACGCTGCCTGGAGTGACGGCAGCCGACAACTGGGACCATTTGAAGAAACTTCTGCAGACACATCGATTTTACATTCATACGGCCGACGCCCGTTACGAGGCGGGGTTCAATATGGCCAGCGTGGAGGCAATGGCGGCCGGGCTGCCGGTGCTCGGCAACAAACATCCGTCCTCGCCCATAAAGCACGGCGTCAGCGGTTTTGTCAGTGATAAGCCGGATGAGCTGCGAAAGTATGCGATAATGCTTTTGGAGGACAAAAAACTGGCGAATTTGATGGGTCAGCAGGCACGCAAAACCGCTATCAAGCAGTTCTCCCTTTTAAGATTCAGAGAGGCATTTCTGCAATCAATCGAGGCCGCACGTCGAAAACGGCAGGCAAAAGCATTTATGACTTGCGATTGATGATTTTGACCCACCGCCACTCACCAGCCCTCACATAACCCCTTGTCATCTCGTTATTTCCCGTCTAACCCCGCCTTTTCCCACAGATTGCCGTTCTATGCCATTTTGATTGTCGTTTGACAACAAGAGGCAAATTCTCAATTCATAATTCACAGGTGGATGTCTATTTTCGGAAGCAATGCGTTGCTTTTTGTAAACACAAAGCCGAATATCACTCTAATTTAACAATTTATCGGTCCCAAAGTCGAACGGGGCAAATTTGCTCAGGGTTGAGTGTTGAAAAAAAACAACGCACTGCTAAAATATGTCAGTCCCCCATTTTTAGCTGCCAACCACATCACGCGCATAACTGTATCCGAACCAACCTGTTAGATTAATTCGCACCCTACAACTGCTCTCCTCGCCTGGAATGGCACAGCATTTGCACTTTAATTCAATCCGTCTTTAGAAATATGAATTGGGCGGGACGCTCAAACCTTTGGTGATGATAAGGAGGAGGAGTCGTGTCCGCCCGATTTGAAAGGTAGTCAAAACCGCTTTTTTCGGCTTTGACCAGCCGATGAGACGGTTTTGTTATTAATAAAGGTGTGGGGTCGTTCCGGAGGAGGGACGACCCTCATTTTTTTTGCCCACAGCAGCTACAATTCCTTATAATCAAGCGCACTATGGAGCGCTGTGCTTACAGGATAATCGATGCGAATTTTAATCGTGCCCGCGAGGCCCTTCGCGTTATGGAGGATTACTGTCGGTTCGCCCTCAATTGCGCCCGTCTCAGCAGCCGGGCCAAAGAGCTGCGCCACGAGCTTTCCTCGGCAATATCCCGGCTCGATGCCCTCCGGCTGCTTTTAAGCAGGGATACGCCGGGCGACGTCGGTATCGGACAAACGACCAAAGGCGCCCTCGACCGCACCAACCTCAAAGACGTTCTCACTGCGGCCTGCAAACGGTTGCCCGAGGCGCTCCGCGTCCTGGCGGAGGCCATTCGCCCTGCAGACCCGACCATCGCCGAGCAGATAGAGCGGTTGCGTTACGCCGGATATACCCTCGAAAAAGATATTGCCCTGTTTGCGGATGCCCAGCGCAGGTTCAGCAGTGTTCGGCTGTATGTGATAATCAGTCAAAATCTGCCTGTTGATGTTTTTACCCTCGCAGAGAAGTGTATCGCAGGCGGTGCGGATTGTATTCAATTGCGGGCCAAAGGTATCGGCGATGACGCATATTTCGCCGTCGCTGCCGAGTTTGTGAAAATATGCAAAAGCGCAGGTGTTTTAAGCATTATTAACGACCGCGTCGATATTGCAGCCGCAGCCGGCGCCGACGGCGTGCATCTCGGCCAAAACGACATCCCGCTCGAGCAGGCACGCAAACTCCAGCTAACGCCACTCATTCTCGGCAAAAGCACCCATTCCACGGCGCAGCTTGCCGCCGCTATCACGGAGCTGCCCGCTTATGTCTCGCTCGGCCCCGTCTTTGCGACCCCCACTAAGCCAGACATAAAACCCGTCACGCTCGATTACGTCAAACAGGCCTTGCCCATTTTGTCAGGCACAGGCATCCACCACGTCGCCATCGGCGGCATAAACACAGACAACATCGACGCTGTTCTGCGAGCCGGCGCACAGGCCGTCGCCGTATGCAGCGCTATCGCTGATTCGCCGGACCCGACAACCACCTGCAGAATCCTGAAGGAAAAAATCACCGCGTTCTTCAACAAGTCGTAAGAGCATAAATCATAAGTGCATAAGCTTTTTGTTGTTGTGCACTTGCGCTCTTATGCTCCCGTGCTCTACATTAGCAGCACCCCAAAATGCCCATCGGCGCGCATAGCATGCGTCGCAGACAGATTGAAGTTATCCACTTTCACTTAAGCGATTTGTTAAAACAGTTTGAGCTTGCGATTGCCTCGTTTTTTACCTAAATTAAAAATCTGGACTCGGCGAGCCGATTTTTACCCTGCTTTACATCAGCATAACTCCTTGCTGCACAGCGACTTATTGGTTAGCTCGCCATCGCCGTTTCTGCTGATTTGCTCAATCGCCCGCCAAACAAGGTGACATCCTTTGTCCTACCCCGGGCCAGTATCCTTACTATCAACAGGTTATCCACAAGGCCAAACTATTAACAGATACCTCCGATTTTCCCGATAAAAAGCAACCTCTGGGCGTAGAAGTCATAAGGAAATGTAGCGTAGGTAATCGCCGGCTATAAGCCACACGGCACCCAGAACAGTATCTACGCTGCCGAGTATGATTATGATTTGGCGGGCCGGCTGGTCTGCGATTTGCGGAAGGCAATCTAAAAAACCAAACAGCAGTGCCGAACCCCGCAAATCTCCCCACTACACTGCAGGCGTATAAAAATCCCTGGGACGGTTATTATACCAAAATCTGTTGACCCGGCCAGCCAGATAGTGTATCCTCCTGTGGTTAACCCGTGAGATAACAAATCGACGGATTTATAATAATCTCCGGCTTTTATCTCACGGGCTGACTCGTTAAATACGTTGTGTTTCGTGTTCATTGTTTTCGGGGTTGCTGCAATGCCTAAAATGAAGACCCACAAGGGAATGGCCAAAAGGTTCAAGGTGACCGCCAAAGGGAAGCTGAGATACAAGCATCCCTCGGGCAATCATTTGATGAACAGCAAGAACGCCAAGCGGCGGCGAAGGATAGCCAGCCCCGCTGTTATCACGGGGGTTTACGCCGACAAAATCGTGCTGGCGCTTGGCAAATGAAAGGAAACCTGATATGCCCAGAATAAGAAAAGGCGCTGCAAGGCGTAAGGCACATAAACGGGTTTTGAAATCGGTGAAGGGACATCGCGGCTCCGCCGGCCACCTTTATCGTGCGGCAAAAGAAGCAGCGGTGCGTGCCGGCGTCTACGCTCGTGTTGGGCGCAAGCTGCGCAAGCGCGACTTCAGGGCGTTGTGGATTACGCGTCTGACCGCCGCCTGCCGACAGCGAGGCATTATGTACAGCCGGCTTATCAGCGGACTCAAAAAAGCAAACATCGCGCTGAACCGAAAGATGCTCAGCGAAATAGCGATAGCCGACTCGGCCGGCTTCGACGCCATTGTGGCCGCCGCCAACGTCGCAAAAATATAAAACCGACGCCGGCAAAATACAGTCCCGCTTTGGAGCGAAAATGCTCGAGCAATTCGAGAAAACCGGTAAAGACGCCCTCGCTGAGTTGAGGTCCGTCACGGATTCCGTCTCGCTCGAACAATACCGCATAAAGTATCTGGGCCGCAAAGGTCTGATTACCCGGATGCTCACGCAGATAGGCAAGGTCCCCGTCGAGCAGCGGCCGGCTGCAGGACAATTGGCCAACAAAATAAAAAACGAAGTTGGCGATGTCTTCGAGCAGCTTAAGGGAAAAATCCTTAGCGCCGAGCGGAACAAAAAGAAGCAGTTCATAGACGTCACGCTTCCCGGCCATTTACCGCGAATCGGCAGGCCGCATATCATCACTCAGACCGTAAATGAGCTTTTGGAGATATTCGCCCGGATGGGTTTTTCCATCGCTTACGGCCCCGAGGTCGAGGACGAATGGCACAACTTCGTCGCGCTAAATATCGGCCCCGAGCATCCCGCCCGCGACCCATTAGACAACTTCTACATCGACGACAAGCTGCTGCTGCGAAGCCAGACCTCGACCATTCAGATTCGCGTGATGGAAAAAACCAGGCCGCCCATTCGCCTCGTCGCGCCGGGCCGGGTCTATCGACCCGATACCGTCGATGCAACACATATGTTTATGTTCCACCAGCTCGAGGCATTGGTCGTCGATGAGGACGTCAGTATGGTCGATATGAAAACGACCATCGACCAGTTCATCAAGGCGTTTTTAGGCAAAGGCGCAAAATGGCGTTTCCGACCCAGCTTTTTCCCGTTCACCGAGCCAAGCGCCGAGGTCGATTTACTCTTGGCCGACAAGACCGGCAAAGAAACCTGGGTCGAGATGGGCGGCTGTGGTATGGTCGACCCGAACGTCTTCGACGCCGTCGGCATCGACAGCGAGCGCTACACCGGCTGGGCATTCGGCTTCGGCATCGAACGACTCGCTATGCGAAAATTCGGCATCACCGATATCCGCTTGTTCTACGAAAACGACCTAAGATTCCTACAGCAGTTCTAACTTCGAGGATGCTTGCTTCTAATCTGCCGTAGTTTTACTCATCGACCTCTGCGGCCTGTCGCAACGACAGAAATGCTTCCTTTAGCGGCTGGCTTATCGCACTATCCGGCTCGTGCAGCACCAAATCCTGATAGCAATCCAGGAAAGTCGTCCGAAGCCGATGGAACAAATGCAGAAAATGACGGACAAAACCAATACAGTCAAGAATTGCGATTTCTGTCCCGTTGGTTTTCTCGTACATCGAGGCAGCGTACTCACGCACTACCGGTTCCACGGTGTCTGTGGTTATGAAAATATAATTATCGATATGTGGGCCAACGCTTAGTATTTTTTGCGCGGCTCGGTCTATGTCGTCCTGCACAACCCGTTTGCTCTTCATTTCATAAACAGTAACAATCTGCTCCTCATTAGTTAGGCAGATTTCCACGTCGCCGACTGCCCCTGTTTGTTCATCAGCAGCAGTGTGACTTCTCAACGGACGTGCTCGTTCACCCAGTTTTGAAGCCGCCGCAGTGTATGCTGCCGCAACCATAAGTACCGGCAGACGGCTCGAATGCTTGCAGGCCAAGTGTTGCTCAAGCAAAGTGACTGTCGCTTCTACACAAAGAGGTAACGCACCTATACCTTGTTTGAGACCTTTGACTAACGTATCAATCCGGGCCTTGCGTTCATCTCTGACGGCCAACAACAATCGAATAGTTTCAGTCAATACTCGCTCTGCAGAGATTTTGCCTTTCGCCACGTCGTCCAATATCAGCAATGTATCTCTGTATAGGTCGCGAGGTCTGCCAACTAATTCGATATCGGGATTCAGCGGTGTGTTTTGATTCCGCAGCGTGGGCGTCAGGAAAGCTGTCGTTGAATTGCAGGGAAGTGCATATTTATTGATGAAGCCGGTTATATACCGCTCATCGTATGTACGCCCGGAAAAACAATCAGCCGTGCCAATCTCAGTGTAGGGTTTGCGAGGGTCAGCCTTGGGTCTGTCGAGTTTGCCTAACATACAAGCCATAAGTAATCTCACGCATGCCCGATTAGTCAGACAACGGCATACATACTCAATCCGTTGACGGATTTTCGGGTTTGGGATGCAGGATTTGTTCCCAAGTTTTAGGGCCTTCTGCAACAGGCTATCAAGACGCTTGTTCGGTGTGGGCACTATTCAAACCCCAATCTTCCCTGACCCCCTGACTTCTTGGATAGGTCATAGTTCGTCCAAAGGACTTCCGCTCGCTTATCTTTTGTGGAGTGGATAGTTCGGTTAGGCCCCGTAATCTTGTGCCAGCGAGAAGCCGGATACAGCCGATTTAGCAGGTCGCAATCATAATTGGATAAGGCCGCCATACCCTTAACAGAGTTGAGTACCTCGGCCAAGTGGCAATGCTCGTCATCAGTCATCTCAAAGGCATACGCGCTGTCATCACCCCGCGTGTGATGGATATATGGCGGGTCGCAATAGAACAGCGTTCCCTTTGAGTCGTACAGTCGGATGACATCTGTAGCAGGGCGGTTCTCAATCTGAACACGAATAAGTCGTTCTGCAATTTCAGCCAGTGTGTCGAGACCTCCCAGCCATCGGCTCACAACACCACTCATTCCCGCTCGGCTGGTATTCTTGCAGTTCGCCCATCTGCCCAAACTTGCGGTTTGGGCCAAACCAGTTCGGACCTGCCTTGCCCTGACGTAGAATCGCCTTGCACGTTCCAGCGGCGACAGGTCCGGGGCTATCTGACAGGCCGCGGCGAATTCTTCACGGGAAAACGGGGTAAGACCTATTTGTTCTATGAGCCGCTCCTTGTATTCCCTGAGCACACGGAAAAAATTGCAGACCTCGCCGTCGATGTCGTTATATGTTTCTATGGGAGATGGTTCTTTGTTCAGGAGTACTGCTGCTGAACCCCCGAACGGCTCGCAGTAGTGGTGGCACTTAGGCAGCAAAGGCAGCAGCCAGTCCAGATGAGAGTATTTACCTCCATACCAGCCAAAGGCGATGAGTTTTCGCCGCGCCGGCCGCCCATTAACCGGCGCTGGAGCATTTCTCTTTTTCACAACAACCTGACTCACCCTGCGGACCCTCGTGCATCCATTATCGGCAGCACCACTGTATTAACTCCGAATAATACACCAATTACGCCGTTGTCGTCAAGCTGGCGAACCACAATTCCTCGGCGGTTTACCCTTGTTTTTTTGCTGCGACGGCTATCGAGAAGGTAACACAACGGCGAAAATGCGGCAGAGTGCCCCAACAATGACCCACACCACAATATGTTGTGGTGTAAAGGTTAAGCAACCTGACAAAAGCCGGTTGCGAAAACTCTCCCGACTCCCTGGCACAAAAGAAGAAGCGGGCGATGGGATTCGAACCCACGACATTCGGCTTGGGAACTCTGCTGTCCGCATATAAGTGTTCGTTTCCCGGCGAGCCAGAACGACCCCCGAGCTGTTCTGAGCCGAAGGAAAAGTAATTCCCCCGTAACCTTCGGGATGGTTTCTGGCCATAAACCCATCTGGCAGTTGCCCGCAAACTGTGTTATCATTGTGCGCATGGCAGAAAAACCTGTCTCGAGCAAAGTCAAAAGATATGATTGCATAATAATTGGCGCCGGTCCCGCCGGTTTGGCCGCGGCGATTTACGCTGCGCGAGACCGGCTTAAAACGCTGATACTCGAAAAGTTTATGCCCGGCGGCCAAATCAACAATACCGACAGAATCGAAAACTACCCCGGCTTTGAGCAAATAAGCGGCCAGGAGCTTATCGAAAGAATGCAAAAGCAGGTTTTGGCCTTCGGCGGCGAAATCAGGACGGCAGCCGAGGTGACCGCACTGAAAAAACTCGACGACGGCGATATCGAAATCGCCTGCGACAAAGACAAATACCTGACTCGGTCAGTCATACTTGCACCCGGCAGCGACTACCGCAAACTCGGTATCCCCGGCGAAGACCGGTTCCGCAACGCCGGCGCAGGCGTCAGCTACTGCGGCACCTGCGACGCGCCATTTTTCAAAGGCAAAAACGTCGTCGCAATCGGAGGCGGCAATACCGCGCTGGAAGAGACCCTCCATCTGTGCAAATTCGCGGCAAAGGTGACAATCATACACCGCAGGGACGAATTCCGCGCAACAAAGGTCCTGCAGGAAGAATTGCTCGCAAAGACCGGCGAGCTAAACTCGAATCTGGTTATAAAGTACGACACCATCGCGACCGCCATCGAGGGCAAAGACAGGGTTGAATCCGTCCGGCTGAAAAATGTAAAGACCGGCAAAGTCGAAAACTATCCCTGCGACGGCGTTTTCGTTTTCGTCGGAATGGTACCCAACACCGCCTTTCTCAAGGGCTTTGTTGAGCTGACAGACAATGGTTTCATCAAATGCGATTGTGCTTATCTGTGCACAAGCACTCCCGGCGTGTTCGTGGCCGGCGACTGCCGCATCGGCGCAGCAATGCAGCTTGCCACCGCCGTCGGCGACGGCGTCAATGCCGCGATGATGCTCAAAAACTACTTCCGCGACCCCAACTGGTGGAATCAGCCGCTGCCTGATGAATTATAAAATTGAGAATTTAGAACGAAGAATTTAGAATTATGAATCGTAACTCTGAATTCTAAATTCTCAATTCAAAGCAGCTCATCAATGGCTGCTGCGAGGTCTTTTTTGCTGGTCAGTCCCACCCATTTTTTCTGGACCTGGCCGGCCTTGAATAGAATGATTGTGGGTATCGCGCTTATCCCGAACTCCATTGCGCTGTCTCTGGCCTCATCGGTATTGAGCTTGCAGATTTTCGCCTTGCCTGCGTAGTCCTTTGCGACCTCCTCGATGATGGGAGCCATCATCTTGCACGGGCCGCACCACGGCGCCCAAAAGTCCACCAGCACGGGCACATCCGATTTATGAATGGCGTCATCAAAATCCGCATCAGTCAGTTCAGTTACATTACCAGCCATTTCTGATTCCTTTCTTTCTCCTTCGCTAAAGCTGCAGAGGATAATCCCGCGAAGCTTACAGCGAAGCAGGATATAAACCCGGTCAAAGACGCATCCGATTTGTCGGACGAATCCGATTCTATTGGGTTGTCCAGGTGCTGTCAAACGCTAATTGCGTTTTTCTATTTCGTCGCCTGTCTCTCGGGTCACAGGGGCAGGGTCACGGTTCGCGGTGGCCGATGGCATCTCCGCAATCGGTATAGGCGGTTGCCTGGCCTCGACCCCCGATTCTGTCGGGGCCGAGGTCTGATTGGCCGCTGTAGCGGCGGCTTCGCCGGGATGACCGGCTGCCATTATCGCCTTGCGAACGGCCTGCTCTGCCGGCTCATCGGTCATCGCTCGCAGGTATATCGTGCCGGACGGGGCCGCCTGCTCCGACCACACAAGTCCGTCCCTTATCAATTCGAGGAGACCCAAAAAAAGCCCGACTAATATCAGCCGGCCGTCGCGCGACTCGAAAATCCGCTCGAAACTCATCGACCCTTCCGTCTGCAGCCGGTGCAAAATCTCTATCTGATATAAGTCAATCGGCGTATCGTCGGTGATGTGACTAATATCAAACTTTGCGCCGGTGGCCTCCATAATCGCGTCGAAGGCCTCTAACAGGTCCCAGATGTTTATCTGGTCAAGGTCAACCGTCGGCTCAGAGGCGCCCCGCAATTGCTCAATAACCGTATCCGGTCTGGCAAAGCGTTCGCCCTCTTCCTGGGCCGCTGCGGCCAACAGATTCGCGGCATCTTTGAACTTTTTGTATTCGAGCAATTGCCGGATAAGCTCTGCTCGCGGGTCCGACAGGTCGTCGGCCCCGAGCTGCTCGCCCGGCGCCCTCGGCAGCAGCATCGCCGACTTTATCTGCATCAGCGTGGCCGCCATCACTAAAAAATCCCCCGCTATGTCTATATCTAACTGCTTCAACATCTCGATATAACGGATATATTGGTCCGTGATTTTGGCTATCGGGATGTCGTAAATATCGACCTCTTCCTTGCGGACGAGATGCAGCAGCAGGTCCAAAGGCCCGGCAAAAACTTCAAGATTTACCCGATAATCGCCCAACTACTGTTCCCCCTGCTCTTCTGGTTCGTCCGCTTCGTTACTATTTTCTTCCGACTCAAGTATCTGTTTGGCTTCGCCTTCATCACTTTGCATAACCTGAAGTTTAACCCTCGCAACGGCGGGAACACCCGCGTACACATCCGCTGCGTGTTGGCCCAACAGAATCCCCTTTATCCCATGGTCGTCCAGACGCTGTACCGCCAGCTCCGCCTCCATCGAATCCATATACTCAGCAACAGTGACAAGTTTATCTGCCATAGTATTGTCCAAGCCCCACAGCTTTTCGCGCCTGGTCAAGCGTCACCGAGGCAACCGCCCTGGCCCGCTCGGCGCCTTTGGCCAGTATCTCTTTTACGTGCTCGATGTTCTGCTCAAGCTCGGTCCTTTTCTGTCTATAAGGCCTGAAGTATTCGACGATAAGTTCGGCTAAGCGTTTCTTCGCTTCGCCGTATCCCGTCCCGCCTTTGCGGTATCTGTCTTCCCATTGTTTAATCTCTTCCGCCGAGGCAAACAGCTTCAGCAGCGCAAAGACGTTGCATTTGTCCGGGTCCTTCGGCGCTTCAACCGGCGTCGAGTCCGTCACAATTTTCATCACCTTGTTTTTGATATTTTTTTCCGGCTCGAACATCTCTATCGTGTTGCCGTAACTCTTGCTCATCTTCCGCCCGTCGATGCCCGGCACCACCGCCACCGACTCAATAATATAATCCTTCGGCAGCGTGAAAATCTCACCGTATGTGTTGTTGAAGTATCCCGCGATGTCCCGCGTCATTTCGATGTGCTGTTTCTGGTCGGCGCCGACCGGCACAACGTCGCTCTTATATATAAGGATGTCCGCCGCCTGCAAAACCGGATATGCAAATAGTCCGTGATTGGGGCTAATCCCACCAGCCACCTTGTCCTTGTAGCTGGTGCACCGCTGCAAAAGCCCCATCGGCGTGACGCACGACAACAGCCACGTCAATTCCGTCACCTCCGGCACGTCCGACTGCCGCCAGAAAATTGTCTTTTCAGGGTCAAGCCCCATCGCAAGATAACTCATAGCAACGTCCAGCGTGAAATCAGCTACGTCCTTCGGCGATGGGCCGCTCGTAAGAGCGTGATAATCGGCTATAAAGAAAAAGCACTCGTTATCCTGCTGCATCTGTATATGCTGACGCATCGCCCCGAAGTAGTTGCCTATATGCAGCCGACCCGATGGCTGTATCCCGGAAAGAACTCTCAAAACAAACCTCCTTACAACACAAATGATTTACACGCCGTAAAATCTTACACAAGGGTACCCCCGCCGAGGCCTAAAGTCAAGAATTTTGCCCTGCCGGTTGCCTCTGTGTCGTCTGTGATAAGGTCCGACGTTTGTTGCTGTCAACGATATGCTCCAAGAGAGATAGCTACATCTGCAAAACTCAGGCACACGGCGGAATTGCTGCACAGCGGGAAGGATGAAGTTGCAAGGCCTTATCAGGCAAGGGGTTAGGTGGCGAGGGAAAATTCTAAAAAAACAGGGAAAAGTGCTTGTCAAAAAGCGGAAGTTGGCGTATAATGAATGATGATAAGTTAATAGTTCTTTTCTTCGATAGGTTTTGGGTTCCGTGGGGCAGTGGAATCAGATAAGTGTGCTATATTCTACCACTGTCTCACAAAAGCCGGAGTCGGGAACGACTCCGGCTCTTTATTTGCATCGCGAAACGATGCCACGGTTTAAATCTGCAACCTGCAATTTCTTTACCTCTTGTTGAGCATCTCCGGTCTTTTGTTTTGCAGCCATTTGGGGAGTTGCTCGCGGGTGACTTCGGCCCACAGGCCTTTTTCCCGGCTTCGGGCGAGTGATTCCAACTGTTTGTATTTGTTGTACAAGCCGTGCTTAAATCGCAAATCCGCGTATGCGTAACCTTCGCTGAGCAGAACCTCGTTCAGAAACGTCTTGTCCGGCAGTTGCACGTAAGCTAACAATCGATGATATTTGTCCCTGCTGTTTCTGTCCTTGTCTAAGAAAATGGTCACTTGTTTCCCCAGTGCGAGTTTCGTCGCAAATTCCGACGCCTCAGGGCCGAAGTACATAACCCCTCTCCTCGGGTCTTTTGTTTCAGGCGTATCGACGCCCCACAGCCGAATTCTTGTATGCGAATAGTTCGCGTCCGGTATATCGATATCGATTGTGTCGCCGTCAACGACCTTGACGACGGCGAACTGCCTGCCGTGATATTTTTGGACGTCTAAGGAGTTTTGCGGCTCGGCCGTTCGTGCGGGTCTGTCCGTCGCTCGGCTGGCGCAGCTGTGGTCGAGGACAAACAGCGCCACTGCCGCCAACGTGCACAAGGCGGCGATTACGTTGCGCCTGCGCCTGCTCATCGCGTATCGCGGCATATATGACACAATCTCGTCTTTCGTTTATCGGTTGCGCCGCTCGTTTCGTCAATCGTGTTGCGGTTGCGCTTTGGCGACGCGTTACGATTAACGCAACCGATACGAGCCGCGTAACCGCAACCGTTTAACGTTTATTTCTTCTGGTTTCTCTTTTCGGCGGGCTTATCCAAATCGAAGGCGTCGCATACCGCTATAAGCGCCTTTTCCGCCTGGCTCTTATCGACGACGCAGCTAATCCGGATTTCGCTTGTCGTAATCGAGTCGATATTGACCTTCGCCTCGGCCAGCGCGCTGAACATCTTCTCCGCGATGCCGTAGTGGCTCCTCATCCCCACGCCGACCGCCGAGACCTCGGCGATGTCATCACGGACGAAAATGCTGTCGCATTTGACCTCGCTTTTTATCCCTTCGATGGCCTCTTTGGTCGAACGCAGGTCCGATGTCCCTATCGTGAACGCCAGATTCGCCTTGTCGGCGCTGACCTCCGTTTGCATAATGTCGTTGACGACCACCTTCGCCTCGGCCAAACGGTGAAAAATCTTAGCCGCGCTGCCGGGCGTGTTTTCAACGCCCACCAAACTAATCTTGGCCAAATCTTTTTGTATCGTCGCTCCCGAAACCACTATATTTTCCATTTCCGGCACCTCGTGAGTAATGATTGTCCCTTCGATATCTTCGCTGCTGCTTCTGACGTGGATTTTCACGCTATATTTTTTCCCGAATTCGATGCTCCTGCTGTGCATAACGCCCGCGCCTAAGCTGGCCAGCTCGAGCATCTCGTCGTAGCTGATTTCCTTCATCTTGGCGGCCTTTTTGTAAATCCGCGGGTCGGTGGTGTATATACCGTTGACGTCGGTGTATATCTCGCAGACCTCCGCGTCCACCACCGCGGCCAGCGCCACAGCCGTAGTATCCGAGCCGCCCCGCCCAAGAGTGGTTATGTTCTCATTTTCGTCTATCCCCTGAAAACCGGCGACGATTACGATTTTGCCCTCGTCTAACTGCTTGTGGATTCGCTGGGCGTCGATGCTCTTTATCCTCGCCTTTGTGTGCACGCTGTCGGTCAGCATCCCCACCTGAAAGCCGGTGAAGCTTATCGCCTTATGTCCCATCGCGTCCAGCGCCATTGCAAACAGCGACACGGTCTGCTGCTCGCCTGTGCTGAGCAGCTGGTCCATCTCTCGCTTCGGCGGGTTGGGATTCAGCTCCATCGCGTCGGCGACAAGCTCGTCGGTCTGATGTCCCCGTGCCGAGGCAACCACCACGACCTGGTAGCCCGCCTTTACTGCCTTGATTACCCGCTGCGCCGCCCTGCGAATCTTCGCCGCGTCCGCCACCGATGTTCCGCCGAATTTCTGAACGATTATGGGCATATTCACTCCGTCAAAAATTTCATAAAAAATCAGCTCTTTAAGAAGTATTCCATAAGCTCGAAGCCATTGTTAATCATCAGGCCGGATTTTGCGGCGTTGGATTCGCTGAAAGCGGCCTGAAAAGCACCCCCGACGTTGGCCCCGGCTATCGCAAACGGCACGGGCTCGCCGCTGTGTGCGCTGCTTTTTACGGGCGTCGGGTGGTCCGGAAGCACCATTATCCGCCACGACGGATACTTTTTAATCGCCTCGAAAACCGGCCCGACTATGTATTTGTCTATCTGCTCAATCGCCCTTTTCTTCAGCTCCGCGTTGCCGGCGTGCGACGCCTCGTCAGGCGCCTCTATATGCACAAACACAAGGTCGTATTCCTCGAGCGCCTTTATTGCCGCTTCGCCTTTGCCCTGGTAATTGGTGTCAATAAAGCCCGTGGCGCCGGCCACCTCTATAAGGTCGAAGCCGATGAGTTTGGCCAGACCCCTGACAAGGTCGACGGCGGTGATTGCCGCTCCTTTTATGCCGAATTTCTTCTCGAAACTTTCGAGCTTTGCCTTCCTGCCCTGCCCCCACAGCCATATAGAGCTTACCTGGTTCTCGCCGAGGTCGGTTCTGACCCTGTTGATGTCGTGGTTGTGGAAGAACTGCTGCGAGCGCATCATCAGGTCCGTCAGAAAATCCGCTCCCCTGCCGCGCGGCAGAATCTTCTCCGCTGGTCGCCCTATGTAATCGTGCGGCGGATAGGTCTTGACGTCCATATCGAAACCCTTGAGCACTAACAGGTGACGATAACTTACACCCGGATAGAAGCGAACCTTGTCGTTTGCGACCTGCTCGTTAAGCTCCTCTATAAGCTGGGTGCTCTCCTTCGTGGAGATGTGCCCGGCGCTGTGGTCTGCCATTTTGCCGTCGGCGATAGTCACAAGGTTGCACCTGAACACCCAGTCGTCTGGCGCCAATTGAATGTTCCGCGCCACCGCTTCTATCGGCGCTCTGCCCGTGTAATACTTCCGGGGGTCATAACCCAAAAGCGACATTTGCGCCACGTCGCTGCCCGGCTCCATTCCCTCCGGCACAGTCCGCACAAGTCCCAGCCGACCCTGCCGGCTGACGGCGTCCATATTCGGCTTGGCCGCCGATTCCAATGGCGTCTTGTTGCCGAACTGCTCTAATGGCTCATCCGCTGCGCCATCGGGTATTATGATTGCGAACTTGGGCTTCATTCCTTGTCCTCTGGAATGTCAACGATACGGATACATACGGGGCCGGCGCAGATGGTATCCAGAGCGTCAAGACCCTTCAATGCCGAGGTGACTTTGTTCTGCCTGTTGGGATGGGTGGTAATCACGACAGGCACGGCGTTGTCAGGCCCGCGGCCCTCGTGCTGCAAAACGCCCGATATGCTGATGGCATTGTCGGCCAGAACCTTGCCTATCTGCGCAAATACCCCCGGCTGGTCCTTGACCATTAAGCGAATATAAAACCTGCTCACCAGATTATCAATCTTGTCAATCAGTTCCGCGACCTCGCTGCGCGACCTGAGGTGCAAATGTCTGAAAGTCGTCCCGGAGTTGCCCATCGCAACATCGATAATGTCTGCCACAACCGCGCTTGCGGTCGGCATCATACCTGCGCCTCTGCCGTAAAACATAACCTCTCCCGTGGCGCTGCCTAATATGCTGATTGCGTTGAAAGAGCCATCCACCTGCGCGAGCCGATTGTCTTTATCGATGAACGACGGGTGCACCCTCAGCGAAACCCGACCGTTGTTGTCCTTTTCCGCTATCGCTAAAAGTTTCAGAACATAGCCCATCTCGCCGCCGAATCGGATGTCGTCTCTGGAGATATGCTCTATACCCTCGACGTAAATATCTTCGAGCGATATTTGACAGCCGAATGCAATCGACGCCAGTATCGCTAACTTGTGGGCGCTGTCGCCGCCGCTTATATCCAAAGTGGGGTCTGCCTCCGCGTAGCCACGCTGCTGCGCCTGCGCAAGGGCCGCCGCAAAGTCCTCGCCCTTTGCGGTCATATTCGAGAGGATGAAGTTACAAGTTCCGTTGACGATTCCGTAAAGGGCCAGAATGTTGTTGGCGGCAAGGCCGGTCCTTATGGCCGATATAATCGGTATCCCGCCGGCGCAGCTCGCCTCGAACGCGACGCATCGTCCCGCTCTGTGCGCCGCCTCATAGAGTTCGCCGCCATACTCCGCTAACAGCGCCTTATTTGCAGTGACAACATCCTTGCCCGCCGAGAGCATCTTCAGTTGAATCTCCTTGGCGATACCGGTCCCGCCGACAAGCTCGACTCCTATCTGGATGGCCTTGTCGTTGAGCAGTTTGTTCAAATCGTTGGTGAGTATTCCGTCCGGCAGCTTCACCGGCCGGGGGCTTTTCAGGTCGGTATCCACCACGCAGGCAAGCTCGAGGCGCAGCCCCGTCTTGGCGGCTATCGCGCCGGCGCTTTCCAAAATTATCTTTGCCACGCCGGTGCCGACCGTTCCCAAACCCACCAGCCCCACTTTTACGATATTTTCCTGCATCTTGCGTTTTCCCATTAAAGACCGTAGTGTATGAATTTCGAGCGAAATAGTCAATTGCGTTATCTATTTGCGTCCTGGTTATGCCCTTGCATCGTTTTTACTGCAATCCGATAAGTGAGCCGACAACCGAGCTGGCTGGTGCCGAAGCACATCATCTTGCATCGGTTTTGCGGCTCGGCACGGGTGATAAAGTCGAGCTGTTCGACGGCGCCGGTGCGCTGGCGACTGCGCTAATATCTGCCATAAGAAAAAATAAAGTCACGCTTCGACTCGAAAACATTCAGCGCATCGCCCCGGCGAAGTCCTGCCGAATAATCATCGCAGCCAGCGTCGCAAAAGGCGCACGACTTGACTGGCTTATCGAAAAATGCACCGAGCTTGGCATCGACCGCATCTGCCCTGTTATATTCGAACGCACCGTCAAGCACCCTGAAAATCCCAGAAATGTCGAACGCTGGACTAACCTGGCAATATCAGCCGCCAAGCAGTGCAAAAGATTATTTCTGCCTCAAATCGACGCGCCGATGTCGTTGAAGGATGCGCTAAAGACCATAAAGAATGATTACCCGACCCGTCGGCTTCTCTTCGGCTGTCCTTTGCCTGATTCACCTGCTCTTGTTGCGATGCACCTCGGCTCAGCCGACGTTGCCGCCTTCACTGGCCCGGAAGGCGGCCTCACCGATGACGAGATACGTCTGCTGAACGACGATGGCGCACAGCCCGTGCGACTGACCGATACAATCTTGCGCGTCGAAACCGCTGCGATGGCCTTCGCTGCCATCCTGGCCTCCAAACGGGATGCGATGAATGGTTAACCCCGAACTTGCCTGCCCTCGCATGTCGTTGGCGGGCGGGGCCGGGGTTCATTCGCCGTAGGCGAATTGCAAACGCTAGGATTGCTTCACCCAATTACCGCCAGTGCTGCGTATTTAGCCCTGGGTTTCACCCAGGGTTGTTCGCTTTAAATTCTTCCGCCTTCGGCGGGTTTATCCCGTTTGAATTTTTTCATAAACCGGTCGATTGCGGCCCTGTGCTTATCGCTGAGAAATTTCTTTTCTATCAGCATACGGACTCCCAGAAGCTCCAGACCTATTAAAGCGAGCCACGACCCGGGCGTAAAAGGCGTCAGTAGCGCCAAAAGCCCTGCGATGATAAAGATTATTCCAAGCAGCCTTTTAAGGATTACTTTCATTTTTGTCCCGGCGATTATAAACTCGTCGTAGCTGACGGTCAAAGTTATTGCCAAGCGGCGTCGCTGTCACTATAAAAGTGGAAATGAACCATCATCTCGTCATCTTGAAGAAGCCGTATATCGACGCCATATTGGAAGGCCGAAAGACCGTCGAGTCGCGCTTCTACCGAACCAGACACAAATGGCTGTCGCAGATTAACGCGGGCGACAAACTCTTTCTCAAGGCAAGCTCCGGCCCCGTTATGGCAACCGCAACGGTCGCCGCCGTAAAGCATTTTGACAATCTCACGCCCCCGCAAATCGTAAAACTGCGAAGACAATACAATCAGCACATCGCCGGCAGCCGGGAGTATTGGCAGGAAAAAATGAATTCCAGATTCGGGATTCTGTTCCAGCTAAAAGACGTCCAGCCAATCACCCCCCGATTTATTCGCAAGTATGACTGGCGGGCCTGGGTCGTTCTCACAAAAGCCGAAAACTTCGGCCTTATCGAGGGTGTATAGCCACCGCAATCAACCCATTCACCCCTGAGCACCCCATGACAAGGGTTATTCCGCCATCCTGCGGCTTGCTTTTTCGACCAACCGGTGGTATAATATCACCGATTTTGGGGGGCATTGGGGAATTTGGAATGAAGATGTGAGAAGTGTGAATTTAGAAGGAGGACATACCTATGAAACGGTTGGTTTTTGCGGTTCTGATTTTCGCGGCTATCTCGCCAATTGCACAGGCCAAATACTCCGGCGGCTCAGGCGACCCTAACAACCCTTACCAAATAGCTAATGTCGCCGACCTTCTGGCTCTCGCCGCCGATGCCAACGACTATAACAAGCGTTTCATCCTCACAGCCGATGTCGACCTTGGCTCCTCCGGCACTTTTACCACTGCCGTAATTGCACCCGATACAACCACATCATGGGGTTTCCAGGGAACCGCCTTTACCGGTGTTTTCGATGGTGCGGGACATAAAATTCTTAATCTGACCATAGACACTTATGGTGATATAAAAGATTATTTAGGCCTGTTCGGAAGCATTAACAACGGTGAGATAAAAAATCTGGGTCTGCAAAATGTCAGAATCATCGGCGACAACTCATACTATACCGGTGGACTGGCAGGAAATAACGGCGGCGTTATTCACTATTGCTCATCACAGGGCAACATCACCAACTACAGTAATATGGAACCCCATACCGGCGGACTTGTGGGATATAACAAAGGCAGTATCAGCAATTGTTTCTCAACCGGCAATATTACCTGTGGAGGAAATGCTTCGGGATATTTCGGCGGACTTGTGGGATATAACTACGGCAGTATCAGCCAATCCTATTCTGAAAGCAATGTTAGCGGTGGGTCTTCACATAATTTCGGCGGGCTGGTGGGACATAACTACGGCAGTATCACAAATTGCTTTGCAACCGGCGATGTTAACGTGGGCAGTAATTCAGGAAATATCGGCGGACTTGCAGGTTCAACCAATTACGGCAGTATCGGTAAATGTTATGCAACTGGCGATATTATTGCGGGCAGTAATTCATTAAATATCGGCGGACTGATGGGATATGGCTACGGCTACTCCATCAGCAACAGCTATTTTCTTGATGTGGCTGGGCCGAATAATGGCTACGGGGCACCGCTGACGGATTCTCAAATGAAACAGCAGGCCAGTTTCATCGGCTGGGACTTCGATGATGTATGGAAAATTAATGAAGGTGTGGATTACCCAAAACTTGCCTGGTCACCCAAATACTCCGGCGGCTCAGGCGACCCTAACGACCCGTACCAAATCGCCAACGTTACAGACCTGCTGACTCTGGCTGCCGATGCCAACGACTACAACAAATGTTTCATTATGACCGCCGACATCGACCTCGACCCGTGTCTGCCCGGCGGGCAGGTCTTCACAACTGCCGTCATCGCACCCGACACCAATGATTCAAATGATTTTCAAGGAAATCCCTTCACCGGCGTTTTCGATGGTGCGGGGCATAAAATCACCAACCTGACCATAAATACCAACGGTGCCGGAAACTGGTATTTAGGCCTGTTCGGGGACATTAACACCGGCGGTGAGGTAAAAAACCTTGTCCTGCAAGATGTCAACATCGCCGGTGGGGATAGTTCACGCTATGTCGGCGGACTTGCGGGATGGAATGCCGGTAACGTCAATAATTGCTTCTCCACAGGTGCTGTCAACGGCGGGAATAATTCAAACTATCTCGGCGGGCTGGTGGGATGGAATGCCGGTGACATCAATAATTGCTGCTCCACAGACGCTGTCAACGGCGGGAATAATTCAAACTCGCTTGGCGACCTGGTGGGATACAACTATGGCAACATTAATTATTGCTTCTCAACGGGCGATGTCAACGGCGATAATTATCTCGGCGGCCTCGCGGGTCTGAACTACGGCAGTATAAGGAACTCCTATTCGACAGGCAGTATCAGCAGCGAGTTTTCAACGGATCTCGGCGGCCTGGTGGGACGCAACGCCGGCAGCATCAATAACTGCTACGCGACGGGTGATGTCACCAGCAACAGGACTATCTCATGGAATCTCGGTGGGCTGGTGGGATATAACTATTATGGCAGTATCAGCAACTCCTATTCGAAAGGCAATGTTACCGGTGCAAATAGTTCTTGGTATCTCGGCGGCCTGGTGGGATTAAATCAAAGCAGCAGTATCAGCAATTCCTATTCAACAGGTACTGTCACAGGCGGGAACGTTTCAACGTATGTAGGAGGTCTGGTGGGAAACAGCTACTTCGACTGGGACAGCAATATCAGCGGCAGTTATTTTCTTGCCACCAGCGGGCCGGATAACGGCTACGGGACGCCGCTGACAGATGCTCAAATGAGACAGCAAAGCAGTTTTGTCGGCTGGGACTTTGTATGGGAAACTGTCAACGGACCGAATGATGTATGGGCGATATGCGAAGGCATCAGTTACCCGAAACTTGCCTGGCAGTATATAGTCGGCGATTCTGATAACGACAAGGACGTCGATTTCACCGATTTTGCCCTGATTGGCAACAAATGGATGCAGGCCGATTCAACGCTTTACTGCGGCGGCACTGACCTGACCGGTGATGAATGGGTCGATTTGAATGACTTGGCGGTGATGTGCAAATACTGGCTGCAAGGCCTGTAAATTTACGAGAGACGGGTCACGGGGCACGAGCGACGGCGTGACGGCAGTCACGCTTATCGCCAGTTGGAGGGGTAGAAGATTTTTGCGGGCGGGACGCTGAACTTCGCTGACAGGGTTTCAACAAGGGCTTCGGCCCTCTTTATCTGTGAGTCGGTCGGGCGAACGCTCCTGCCGTCGGCGACAAGACACACTCGAACCGTCCTGCTCGAGCCGTACCAAGTATGGTCCGGGATGACCGACCATTGCTTTTGCCACTTTTCCGTGGTCTGGATTTGGCCGTCGCCGCCGCAGGGTTTGCACTGGCCATCGACGCAGGTCTGGCACAGGTTCGGGTCGCAGCAGCCATTCCCACAGCAGGTCGTGCCCTCGGGACAGCAGTGGTTGTCGCAGCAGAACGCCCCCGGCTCGCAGGTGGACACCCGAACGCCGCCTACGCACGCCCAGCAGATACTACTGTCATAGCACTGCCCGCCGCAGCAGGCCTTGTTCGGCTCGCCGCCGCATTTCTGACAGTAGCCATCGACGCAGGTCTCGCAGTCACTCGAGATGCAGCAGGAGCCATTGCAGCAAGGCCCCCTGTCGCAAGCCGATACGCATCCGCAATTCTCATTGCAAAACAGGCACTGAGCCATACTACACCGCGGCTGGCAGCCGATATAAAAACAGCCATGCTCCCAGCGTTTGTAACAAGGCGGACACGTCGGACTACCGTAAGACGACCCACACCCAAACGCATCAGCCACGAACAAACCAAACAACATAACCAGCACCAATAATAGCTGTTCACCGCCATATTTACTTGCGAAAGGGCACTAAAGCAGAATACCACCTTTTCCTCCTGTGTGTCGCAGGCATACTTAAAACCAGACCCGCTGGAGATGAACTATTTTACCTGCTGTGGCGGATTGTTCGGCTCGGCTATCGGGACAAGATTTGCATCCTGATATTTATATTCCTTGCCCGCGATTTTGTCTACGAACTTATCCCCGCTTTCCAGGCCGAGGTTTTTATAGGTAAACGTCTCACTTGGGATAGCCTCGTTTATACGAACATTCTTAAACACATTTTCCTCGTGGACTCGCAGGGTAAAATCTCTAAAATCGTAAGTATCTTTTGTACGTCTAATCGGTACGCACACGTCATTTATCTTCTCGTATTCCATGCTCTCTTGTTGCATTAATTTCCCGCCGTCGGCACTGGTCCTTTCTGAAGAAATCATGTTATAGCCGGCATCCGCAGAGAAGATTTTAGTTACCCAAACATTGTTGATGTCAAAACGGTTCAGCTTAAATGGCAAACGTATGCGATATTGCAAATCGCCGGATATAGTCCGCTGCTCAACTTTCGGGGCTAATCCGTCAATCACATATTCTCCCTTTTCTTCTATAATCTCTGCGATGCGAGGATAGATATGCCACACCTGAGACTCGATATCAAATATATATTTGGAGAGATAGGCAGGCTGAAGTCTTTTAGAAGACAAGTCGTCCTTATCTATTTTCTCTTTTGTTGCTTTGCGCTCTACAACCTCTCCTTTCCACCTTGTGCTTGGCTCTGCACTAAGTCGATACTCATCCGTCACAATGCGGCTCTCGCATCTAGTTTCAGATTTTGTTCCGAGATCCCTGCCGTCAGCCGCATCAAAATAACGCGTTGGCGTCTCTCGGCTAACTTTTGAATAGGACAACCCCTTGTCTAAATCGCATTTGAAAATGATCCTGCTGCTAGTAAGCTCGTCTACTTCATTAGGGCGGGGACCAACAGCATCCGTTAGAGTTTCAAAGGTCTCCTTTGCATTTTCTCCCCTATCGACAGAGTGCCTTGAGACCCCTAATTCGCCCTGCCAGGTGTGTATCTTTTCGAAGTTCTGTTTCGATTGATTCGATATAGTCCTGAGGATACCAGGAATCTTTTCGGATTCAACAGCATTGAAGGCCTCCTCTGCTAAAGCTAAAGTAGAGGCCAGAAGAATAAATGCGACACTCACACTTAGCTTCGTTACTGAATCTTTCATATCCATTTCTGTGCCTTTCTTTTTAGGATTAAATATTTGCTCAATTATAGCCTAAAGTTCCTTATTCTACAGTTCCTGTTTTTCATTTAGTTGCATTTTTTGCTTGGCATTTTTATTTCTTCGGCTGGAAGTGACCCGTTATCTAAACACTGTATACATATAGCCCCTGGAATTATTGGGTTAATGAAACACGTGGTAAGAAGAATACAGTCCATTCCGTCTAACAAATTGGAACTGCATTGAGTTTTTATGGCGCAGACCATTTTAGGGGCATCTTGACAGTCACCTGGACATCCTGGTTCACTGCAACTGTAAACGGGATTCCCGGTCCATACTATTTTATAATTATCCGCACAAACGTCACCACACGCTGGGCACTGTTGGGTTGGGCCAGTGCACGTTGCCTCATTTTTCTCGAGTTCACATTTCTTGACGCACGAGCCATCATCACAGCAGGTCTTATTTGTGTCTCCGCCACAGACTTTACACTCGCCGTCCACGCATTCTTCGCAATTATTCGGGTCGCAGCAGTGGCCGTTGCAGCAGGTCTCGTTCGGGGCGCAGCTGCTTATGCACTGGCCATCGATGCAGGTCTTGCACTCGTTCGCATCGCAGCAAGAGCCATTGCAGCATTCCTGGTTCGGGTCGCCGCCACACGCCTGACAGGAGCCGTCGACGCAGGATTCACACTGGCTCGTGTCGCAGGTGGACACCCGAACGCCGCCTACGCACGCCCAGCAGATACTACTGTCATAGCACTGCCCGCCGCAGCAGGCCTTGTTCGGCTCGCCGCCGCACTTCAGGCATCCCCCAGCCACGCATTGCTCACAGTCGCTTGTGTCGCAGCAGCCATATTCGCCGCAACAAGGCCCCCTGTCGCAAGCCGATACGCATCCGCAATTCTCATTGCAATACTGGCAGAAGATATTACACCGCGGCTGGCAGCCGATATAAAAACAGCCATGCTCCCAGCGTTTGTAACAAGGCGGACACGTCGGATTACCGTAAGACGACCCACACCCAAACGCATCAGCCACGAACAAACCAAACAACATAACCAGCACCAATAATAGCTGTTCACCGCCATATTGTCCAAATTTTCGCCTTCTCATTTGCCGGTCCCCTCCATATCCGTTTCGACAGCCGAACCAGGCCTGACTCTTTCCAGTTCCTTAACTTTGGCCTGCACCTCAGCGATCCGCTCATTTTCAGGATAGGTCGACTCTAAAAACTTCCTGTAATACCTCGCCGCAGATGCCTTGTCGCCCCTGGCCAGCATCATTTCGCCGAGCCGATATGCAACGTAATCCGCAACGTAGCAATCGGGATAATCCGCAAGCACCGCCGTATATGCCTCCTCGATTATCGCCTCTGCCTGCTCTTTGGCTATCTTGCCCTCGTTTCGCAGCGCCTCATAGCACCACCCCACCGCCGCCTGTGCCCCGCAGGCGTGTTCACTCTCAGGCCACTTATCGACGACTATTCTGTAATGCTCGATTGCCTCCTCCCACCGCCTCATCTGCTGATATGTGTTCCCTGCATAACAATAGGCCGCCGCCTTGCCGTCGCCCTCACCATCCAACCCGTCTATTACCCATCGCCAAGCGACCGCCGCACGCTCGAAGTCCCGCTGTGCTTTGTCCCATTGGCCCTCATCATACATAAGCTTCATACCTCTCCTGTATGCCTTCATCGCGACCTGCCTCAGGCACTCGCCCGCGTAGGGATGCTGATTGAAGTCGGCAACGAATTCGTCCATCAGCGCCTCCACCTCGTTTATGTCGCAGGCGTCCAGCACGTCCCAGATTTCCAGCCGGCGTATGTCAAGAACCGCCTTGCCGGCCCAGGAACTATCAGGGTATTTCTGTATTACCTGCTGACAAACTCGCCTCGCATCTCCAAATCGATTCGACCCTGTGTATCTGTCTGCAATCCAGTAGAGCATCTCCGGCAAATTGGGATGCCCGCTGAAATCCGCCTCCAGCTTGCTCAGTGCCGTATCCGCACCCGCGAAGTCGCCGGAATAAATAAGTGAAAGCACCTTTGTCCCGGGCAAATAGAGTTGCGCCTCGCTCGCATACGAGCTTCGCGGATATTTCTGTAAGATATCCTCGAATATGCCCTCAGCTATCTCATACTTCAGTGATACCATGCAGGTATGCCCAAGAATGGACAGGGTCCAGGGCAAGTTCGGGTCGTCTTTGTAATTCGCCTTGAGAACCTCTATCTCTGCCTGGACAGTTGCATCATTATTGAGCAACACATTAGCCATAACAATATCCATCTGCGCCCAGACAGCGTGTTCCGACTTTGGCCAGTTCGCAATAACGTACCGGGACAGCTCTATCTCCATTTGATAACTTTCTGCTGCCTGATGCTTCAATGCAATCTGGTGGATTGCCTCATCAAGACCGGGACTGCCATAGAAATCGGCAATTAACTGTTCTGTTGCCGAATTCCCCTGAGCAAAATCACGTGCATCGATAAGGGAGAAGATGTTCTGCTTTGCCTGCTTGATATCAGCCGAGACCGGCTGTCCTCGTCCGACGCCTGCAATAATAAAGGCGACGGATATAAGAATGATAAAAGCCGGAAACGACGATATTAGAATGATTCGCTTAGCCATGGATTATCCTCCGAATGTCACGAATAATAAGATGTGCCTCCGGGTCGCGGGCCCCGGCGACGGCCTTGGTATGTTTGGGTGTAGTCATAAATCTTCTTCCGCTAAATCTTAATAGCGAAACTAAAGTGTACAGGTTTAATCTGATATGTCAAGAAAAAACCGGAAATTCTTTGGATGGCCGGGTGACATCGTATCCCACTGGTGAGGACTTGTCCGCCGGAGGAGAATTAAGAGAGCAGGAAGAAATGACACAACTCTGGCTGCAAGGCCTGTAAATTTACGAGAGACGGGTCACGGGGCACGAGCGACGGCGTGACGGCAGTCACGCTTATCGCCAGTTGGAGGGGTAGAAGATTTTTGCGGGCGGGACGCTGAACTTCGCTGACAGGGTTTCAACAAGGGCTTCGGCCCTCTTTATCTGTGAGTCGGTCGGGCGAACGCTCCTGCCGTCGGCGACAAGACACACTCGAACCGTCCTGCTCGAGCCGTACCAAGTATGGTCCGGGATGACCGACCATTGCTTTTGCCACTTTTCCGTGGTCTGGATTTGGCCGTCGCCGCCGCCTAAGCCGTTGCAGATTACGAAATGACAATTGATGTCGTCGGAGCTTGCCAGTCCGCCGAGGGAAGCAAGCTGGTCGGTGTTCCCGGCCTTTGTGCCGCTGTAGTAAACCTCGATGCACTCCCACCGGCCGGGCGTCTGCATCGCGCGGGAGTAAACCGCCTCCCCGACAGGGTCGAGCCGATAATAAGTCGAAAGGCAGAACGCACCCGCTGAAGGAGGATGATTACCCAAAGCCATCAGGACAACCGCGCACGTCGTCATCGAGGCCAGCAGAACCACCAGAACCCTTGTCACCCGCGGCTGATTCGACATATTCCGACAAAACCCTAAAATTACCCGCTTTTGTGCGAGGTCTCGCCATCGGCGGACCCGGCCGGCGAAAATACGGCCGCTTACACAAAGATTATTTACACAGAGATTCATCGGCACCTCTCAACCTCTTGCTGCAAACTTTTTGCACTAACCTCTTAAATTATTATAAATAGAAAACCGGACGCAAATTTTCGCCCTCTTGTCGCCGGAAATTTCTTGACTTCGGCTTCACAGGCCGGTAAACAATCGATCGCAGTTCTGGCGAATGTGGCACGGGCTTCCAGCCCGTGAAGACACGGCCAAGCCTGTCCCGAGCGAAGTCGAGGGGATGGCCGTGCCACAAAGAGAGTCCAATAAAACAGGAGAGACGACGATGGCGTCAAAATGGCGAGCACTAACTTCCGCTGAAATCACCCAGCTGACCAATCAGGGCTGCACCTGCCCCGACTGGTCGAAAGTGCAGGTGGCCGACGGATTTGCCGCGCAATTCGTAAAAACAACCCACTTTTCCGGCGACGTCCGACTGGGCCTGTTCCAAAAAGAGGTCCGTTTCTGCGGCGGGCTGACCAAACCAGCGGGAATCTCGAATGCAACCATCCACAACTGCTACATTGGCAACAACGTCTACATAAACCAGGTCAAAAGCTACATTGCCAATTACGTAATCTCCGACGACGTCATAATCGACAACGTAGACCTGCTGGCCTTAGACGGCCAAACCAGCTTCGGCAACGGCACCGACGCCGTCGTAATCAACGAGGCGGGCGGCAGGGAAATACCCATCTACGACCACTTATCCGCACAATTGGCATACATAATCGCTCTTTATCGGCACCGCCCAAAGGTCGTTGAAAATCTGCGGGCGATGATTGCACAGTATGCTGCTTCCGTCACCTCCTCGATGGGCCTTGTGGGGGCGGGGGCAAAAATTTTCAATTGCAGAATTATCAAAAACGTCAAGATAGGTCCCGCCGCAACCATCGAGGCCGTCAGCCGGCTCGAAAACGGCTCAATCAACAGTTGCACGCAGGACCCCGTCTATATCGGACCAGGCGTCTTCGCCCATAACTTCATCGTCTGCTCCGGCGCCAAAGTCACCGACGGCGTCATCCTCGAAAACTGCTTCGTCGGCCAGGCCACCGAGCTTGCAAAACAATACTCAGCAGAAAACTCCGTCTTCTTTGCCAACTGCGGCGGCTTCCACGGCGAGGCGTGTTCAATCTTCGCTGGCCCATACACCGTCACGCACCACAAATCGACGCTGCTCATCGCCGGGCTTTTCAGCTTTCTCAACGCCGGGTCAGGCACAAACCAAAGCAACCATATGTACAAACTCGGACCTGCTCATCAGGGCATCGTCGAACGCGGCAGCAAAACCGCAAGCGACTCCTATATGCTCTGGCCCGCAAAGGTCGGCGCGTTTACCGTCGTTATGGGCAGGCACTACCGCAACTCTGACACATCAGACCTGCCGTTCTCGTATCTGATTGAGCACGAGGACGAAAGCATACTCGTTCCGGGTGTCAACCTCCGGAGCGTCGGCACCGTCCGAGACGCCAGAAAATGGCCAAAACGAGATAAACGCAAAGACCCAAAAAAAACCGACCTGATAAATTTCAAACTGCTCAGCCCATACACCGTTCAGAAGATGCTCAACGGCTGCGAGCTTTTACGCAACCTCAGGGCCACCAGCGGCGAAACAAGCGACTACTTCACCTACTCAAACGTCAAAATCAAAAACGCCCCCCTCGACAGGGGCATAATGTTCTATCAAATCGGCATCGACAAATTCTTAGGCAACTGCCTAATTCGTCGGCTGAACGACAAACAGTTTATAAACGTCCAGCAGTTGCGAGCCGCACTCAAGCCCGAAACCGACGTCGGCCCCGGAAAGTGGGTTGACCTGGCGGGTATGTTCGCCCCCGAAGACGTCGTAGCCAAAATACTCGATGACATTGAATCCGGTAAGCTGGCAAACCTCGACCAGATCAATAATGCATTTGTCTCGGCGCACGAAAACTACCCCGCGTATGAGTGGGCCTGGGCCGCAAACGTCCTTCAGCAGCGATTAGGGAAAACCATCGACGCGATAGAGCCAAATGACGTTATTGAAATGATTAACAAGTGGAAATCGGCTGTGGTGGAGCTGGATAATACCCTCTACGCCGATACCAAAAAGGAGTTCGCTGCAACCGCGCAAATCGGCTACGGAATCGACGGCGACCTGGCAGACCGTGCGGCGGACTTCGCCGGCGTCCGGGGCACTTTCGAGAAAAACAGCGTTGCAAACGAAATCAAACAGCACATAGAAGAAAAAACACAGCTCGGCGATGAGATGATTCGCCGAATGCAAAAAATTCGCTGACAGCAACCCAATATCCAAAACCCAATGCCATTTAGGAGGAAGTTATGAGAGTCATCATTCAGCCCAGCTATGAGTTGGTCTCAAAATGGGCCGCAAATTACGTCGCAAAAAAAATAAATGAATTCGGGCCCGCCAAATCAAAGCCGTTTGTCCTGGGCCTGCCCACCGGCTCGTCGCCGATGGGAATGTATAAGCAACTGATTAAGCTGAACTCGGCCAAAAAGGTGACATTCCAGAATGTGGTCACCTTCAATATGGATGAGTACGTCAACCTCGCCGAAGACCATCCCGAAAGCTATCACTCCTTTATGTGGAACAACTTCTTCGGCCACGTGGACATAAAGAAGGAAAACGTCAACATCTTAGACGGCAACGCAAAAGACCTGACGGCAGAATGTGAGCGCTATGAGAAAAAGATGAAACAGTTCGGCGGCGTCGAGCTTTTCATCGGCGGCATCGGCCCCGACGGCCATATCGCATTCAACGAGCCCGGCTCGTCGCTGGCTTCTCGCACGCGAGTCAAAACGCTCACTCAGGACACCATCATCGCCAACTCTCGCTTCTTCGGCGGCGACGTGAACAAAGTCCCCAAAACGGCGCTGACCGTAGGCGTCGGAACCGTGATGGACGCCGGAGAAGTTATGATTATCGTCAACGGCCACAACAAAGCCCGCGCCCTCTGGCACGCCATCGAAGGCGCAGTCAATCATCTCTGGACCATCAGCGCACTGCAATTGCACCCAAAAGGGATTATAGTCTGCGATGAGGACGCCATCGTCGAGCTTAAATACGGCACCGTTAAATACTTCAAGGATATCGAATTGGCTAACCTCAATCCGGCCAAATTGCTGAGATAAAGACAGCCCTTCGACGCGTCCCGATAAATCGGGACTTGCTCAGGACAGGCATTCAGCGTGCAGCATACAGAGTACTGCGAACAGCGAATAGTAAAGGCGCGGCCAAAGCCGCGCCTTTTTTTGACTTGCAAAGGTCGAAATATCGCTGTATTCTAAAAATAGTGAGGAAAAACGATTGATGGATGTGCCAGCTATGTCAGATATAGGTGAAATATGTGTATGAAGCCCATCATAAAAAAAGTTGTCGTCAAACGGTTCCGTAGTTTCCCCTCAGAGGTGGTAGAGTTCGACAATCCATCTTTGCTTGTAGGACGTAACGGTGCCGGTAAAAGCAATTTTGCTGACTTATTCAGTTTTGCAGCAGAAGCAATGTCGTCTCCATTACAGGCCGTTTTTGACAGAAGAGGCGGTATTTCCTCTGTACGAAATCGCAGTTCGGGTCAGCGAAGTTATCCACCAAACTTGGGATTACGATTTGACTTTGGGGCAATTAACGGTGAAGTTGAAGGCGGACTTTTCGCGTTCGAGATTAAAGCAAAAGCACTTCCTGGATACGGTTTTGAAGTAGAGCGGGAACAGTGTCTTATACGCTATGCTGACAAGAAGCGATGGTGGTTTGACCGAAGAAAGGAATTCCATACGAACGCAAAAGAATTGAAACCTTCTATGGAACCCTCCGCATTGACCCTTCCCGTAATCGGCGGTGACGCAAGATTTGCTCCGATTCTTAAAACATTAAATTCAATGCGCGTATATTCGATTCAACCTTCCGAATTACGCGAGATGCAGGACCCCGACAGCGGCGCAACGCTTAGAAAAGATGGCGGAAATGCTGCAAGTGTTCTTCAAGAGATTATACGTAATGCTCCAGAGACAAAAGAGCGAGTTCAAGAAATACTGGAATCCATAGTGCCCAATACCACCTCGGTTAAGCCGAAGAAACACGGCAACAAACTGTCGCTTGAATTCACACAGGAATGGAACCAAGAAAAGAAAAATAAAAAAAAACTAATATTAGAAGCATTTAGTATGTCTGATGGAACTTTGAGGGCGCTTGGATTGTTAATGGCAGTGTATCAAATTCCTCCTTCGTCTGTTCTCGTGATAGAAGAACCGGAAGCAACTATACATCCCGGCGCGCTGGGAGCAGTGCTAGATCTAATCCGCCATGCAAGTCGCTCTATGCAGGTAATTGTCACAACACACAGTCCGGAAGTACTTGATGCTAAATGGATAAAAGACCACAACCTTAAAATCGTGGTTTGGCAGGACGGCGCATCTCATGTGTTGCCGCCGGACGATGCATCGCGAAAAGCTATGCAGGAACATCTGATGGGTGCAGGAGAATTGATAAGATCTAATATGATGCAACCGGCCCCCCTGTTCAAGGACTCAGAAGAACTTCAAGGGAACCTCTTTGAGGATTTGAAATGAAAGTCCAGCCAATCGTGGAAGGCCACGGTGACGTGAACGCGGTGCCCGTCTTGCTTCGCCGCCTCTTGGAAACAGCAAGAGCGTTCAATATCGGTGTTGGAAAACCCATTCGCAGAAGTCAATCCGAACTACATACACAAACAGGAATACAGAAAGCGGTTAGACTCGCATTGCTGCAACCAGAATGCGCCGCCATTCTGTTCATTTTTGACTCGGAGGATTCGTGCCCGAAAGAATTGGCCCCGACAATACTCGAATGGGCACGACAGGTTGCAGGCAGCAGGCCTTGCTCTGTTGTTCTTGCTTATCGCGAATACGAAACATGGTTTCTCGCAGCTATTGAGTCCTTGCGCGGCAAATGTGGCATCCAAGATGATGCGGAGTTTCTTCCAAATTATGAAAATCTTCGAGGCGCCAAAGAATCCTTGGAAAAATACATGCCGAGGGATAGATCGTACCACGAAACCATTGATCAGGTCAAACTAACTGTACATTTTGACTTATCGCAGGCATATAACCGGTCTCGTTCATTTAGAAAGTTGGTCAAATCTGTGGGCGATGTCATAACCGTTTTAGGATATCCCTGTGTGCCATGGCCCCCAACGAACTGGGCCGTAGTGGTATCCTGATATTGAATCCCAGTTAATAAACGGGGCCGATGTGGTTTTGGGGGAAATCTGTTGAAGATATATAATGGCAGGATAAAATCGGTGGAAAATGGTGGGCAGAGCCCACCCTACACGCATTTTTTTGCCGGGAATTAGTTGAAGGGGGACCCCAGTGAGATAGCAAAAGCATCTCACGGGGTTAAGCGGACCTCACGCAAGTAACCCCGCCATCCACCTTCGTTAGGAACTACGGTGGACAGGCCCGGCCACCCCCGACAAAAACCCTTCTTCGCCGAAACCGGCTACACAGGGCAGGCATTCGAGGGCCCCTGCCAACAACATGCTGGGGCAGGCAGGAGGGCGAAGATGGCGGGGCTAATTATTATTTGGAAGGGCAATAAAAGTTGACAATGCGGTTTAGGGGGAAGGCGGCGCGGGAAGAGCAACCCCCTAATAAATTAGGGGGCTAAATTTTATAAGGATGCCCCCCAGGGTAAACCTGGGGGCTAACCGATAAGGACAACCCCCACCAGTGGTGGGGGCTAACAACTAAATTTTATAAGGGGGATTCGTCAAAAGCGCGCAAGCGGGAAAACATTAGAAACGCAATTTTCAAAAAAATTTTACTCCTGTCCCCATAAGCACTTAAGCATTTTGCACCCCTTCGAAATTCCTTAGTTTTCGACAAAATCGCGCAAGTTTGCGCCATATACGGAGGAACATAGTTCCTCCGTAGTTATGAGTTTTTAGTTTTAACCCGCCTTACGTTGGGCGGGTTAAGTTTTGAGTTGAGGGCAGGCGGGGCAAGCAGGAGTAGTTGCCTGAGACAGGCAAGCATTTCGCACAGCGGTGCAAGCATATCGGGGTAGAAATCCCAAGAAGATTTTCAATTTTCGATTTGTTATTTGTTTGAAATTTAGGATTTGAGATTTGGGATTTTGAAACGATATGTGTCCCCTGTTGCAGGCCAAGGGAGCAAGCACTCCCCCGACAGTAGAACCGAGGGAGCAGCAATCGAGGGCAGGCGGGGGTTTTCGCTGCGCTACGAGAGGAGAGAGATTATGTCAATGAATCACATAAGAATACCGATTTGGGTGGACTTGATTTTCGCGTGGCCAGCGATGGTTTATCGGAAATGGAAGTATGGTTACACCTTTCGCAAAATTTACTTAGACGAAGGCAAGTGGACAATTCTGGACCTTAAGGATTACTACCGTTTTGCCGGCTTCAAGTGGTGCATCGGCGGAAACAAAGGCAAATTTTATGCCATCAGGGGCCAAATAATAAGTCCGGATGATTCGAAAATTGTGCAATTGCACAGGTTGATTATGAATGCCCCTGACGGTCTTCTGGTTGACCATATAAACGGCGATTCACTCGATAACAGGAGTGCCAATCTGCGATTAGCGACGCGTTCACAGAACCAGTTGAACAGGCGAAAAAGGAAAAACACCTCGTCAAAATTCAATGGGGTCTCTTTTCGCAGAAGCCGCGGGAAGTGGGTCGCTTACATAGCTGTGGCGGGAAAACAAGTATGGCTCGGTCAATTCGACTCTGAAATCGAGGCAGCGAAGGCGTATGATGAAGCGGCAAAGAAATATCGCGGCGAGTTTGCCCGCCTGAATTTCCCAAATCTCAACCCCGCTTCACTTATGAAATAAAAAAAAAGCGGATAGCGTGTGGCGTTTGGCTATACGCTCTACGCTATCCGCTAAACGCTATTGGTATCGGTTTACTCGGGTGCCGGCGTTGGGCTTTCCGCCCTTCGGGGCGGCATCATTGGTCTGTTTAACATCGGCTCCTTGCCGGGCGGGTACACTATCTCTGCCTCAGCTTTTAGTTTCTCGACGTACTGCTTGAATATCCGGCCCTTCTTCATCTGCTCGAGCATCTTTACGATATCCGGCCTGGCCTTCTCGAAGGGCGTCAGTCCCGCCGGCTTGCGGCCGGTCGTCTTGATTATATGGTAGCCGAACGGCGTCTCCACGACGTCGCTTACCTGCCCTGTCTGCAGCGCGAACGCGGCATCCTCAAAGGGCTTTACCATATTGCCTCTGCCGAAAAACCCGAGGTCGCCCCCCTTGGTCTTCGACGGACAATCAGAATTTTCCTTCGCAAGCGCCGCAAAATCACCGCCGGCCTTTACCTGCTTAAGAATGTCCCGGGCCTTGCCCAGTGCCTTTGCCTTCGCATCGTTGGCATCTGCGATGCTCAGGTCGGGCTTTATCAGAATGTGGCTGGCCTGAACCTGCTCCGGGGTATTGTAATCCTCCTTGTTTTCCTCGTAATATGCAAGCGCCTCAGCGTCATTTATATCCACCACACCAGCCTGGCGGTCCACGAGCTTTTCGTAACCCAGCCCCTGCTTCATTTGCTGCTTGAATTGCTTGAAGTCCTGTCCACGCGCCTCCAACATTGACCTGAAGGCATCTATCGACACACCCTGCTGGGTGGTGATTTCGCTGATTCTGTCATTGACGTCGCTGTCAGTGACCGTGATGTCGGCCTTCTTTACCTGCTCGTCTAAAAGCCGCTCCGTAATCATTATTTCAAGTACCTGACCCCTCATGCGACTCTTGTACTGCTCCACAATACTGGGGTCCATCTGCCTGGCCACTCTGCTCAGATGCGGTTTTATCTGCGCATCAACTTCGGCTTCCATAATATCACTGCCGTTGACGGTCACAGCCACATCGTTGGTTTCAACGGCGGGCTCGACGGCGTTCGGCTCAGCGGCAGGTGCTTTTACTTCCTCGGGCACGACGGGGCCTTCCTTTTCTGGAATCGGGGCTGCGGTTACTTCTTTGGCGGGGGCCGGCTTGACGGTCACCTCGGCTTCCTTTTGGCATCCCTGGTAGAAAAACGCCCCCGTCAGTGCGCAAACTATCAGCAAAATCACCTTCGGGCTGATTCTCATAAGATATCCTTTCGCGGAATATAAAAGTTTAATAAACGTTTCGGCTTAACCCGCCGGTAGGCAGGTAAACTCCAGAAAGGGCAATCTCACATAAAAGCTGTTGAAAGTCAATAGGATATCGCCTTAAATATGAGAGGTTTTATGAATCTGCCTGAACATACAACCTTACAAAGTTGCACGATAACCATTCAGCCCCGCTACAACGAGACCGACCAGGGCGGAGTGGTGCATCACAGCGTATATCCCGTCTATTTCGAGATGGGCCGCACGGAACTTTTGCGGGCCAATGGCCTGGCATATAAAGACCTCGAATCAGCCGGCGTATTCTTCGTCATCGCCGAATTGCACATCAAGTATCGCAGGCCCGTCTTCTATGATGAGCAGCTTCGACTCGAAACCACCTGCACCAGCGTCACCGCCAGCAAGGTCGAGCACTCTTACAAGCTCACGCGCCCGCCAAAGGGCGAGGTCTTGCCGAAGGCGGACCCGGCTACCGGCGAAATTATCGCCGAGGCAACCAGCATCCTCGCCTGCGTCGATGACCACGGCAAAATCCGCCGCATCCCCGAATTTATGTATCCGCAAAATTAACCCTTCCCGATTTTCCCGCTTGGTGTAGCATTAAGGTTTGATTCTGTAAATTCCGTCTGATGATTGACTTGTGGGGCAGGTATGGGTAAACTGCTGCAATGTGGTTTTGGGGTTTTTGCCACAAAGGCACTAAGTTTTTCTTTTTTATTTTTTCCTTTTTACTTTTGCCTTTTTTTCGTGTCTTCGCGTCTTGCCTGCCCACCTGCCAGCACTCGCATGTCGTTGGCGGGTGTCCTCGAATGGTTTTGTAGGGAACGCAGGTCGTAGACAGGGGGTGGTAAATCGTCAGGCGAATCTTACAATTGCAAATAACAAATAATAAATATAAAATGGTAAATCGTTCCGGTGAGAGTAGCTCAGTTTGGTTAGAGCATTGGATTGTGGTTCCAAGGGTCGCGGGTTCGAATCCCGTCTCTCACCCTTTGTTGGCGTAAGGCCCCCTATATTGCCTCCCGCCTTACGCTAAAAAGATTGCTGGGCCGAGCGGGTTGACGTCGACCCGCTCGGCCCGGTGACTTTCACGCTGTTTTTTATATTCAAGCACAGTCGCAACGAACGGCTATGCGAACAGCCATGCTGGGTTTGCCAGGTTTTTGAAAAACCAGCTCAAACCCAGCGAAGAAAAGGGAGAGAACAAGCATTCCTCCTCCACTACCGTTTACCCGCCTCCACTACCGTTTATCCGCGTCACAAACCCTTGGGTTCGTGGTTTTCGGCTGCTGGGTTTGTCAAGAGAGTTTTTCAAACCCAGCGAAGAAGGGAGAGAGAGAATGAGCTTTTATACTAATCGCCCCGCCGTTTTGCCCCTAAGGGACAGCGGGGCGGTTGTATTTGAGCTGGGTTTGTCAAGAGAGTTTTTCAAACCCAGCGAAGAAGGGGAGAGAGAATGAGTAGTTTTTTTTCTACCGCTATCGCGGCTTCGGTGAGCCGCGTTTGGTTTCGAGCTGGGCCTGTGAAGCCCAGCGAAGAAGAGGGAGAGAAAATGTGTAGATATCGCTATCGAAATCACCCCGCCGTTTTGCCCCTAAGGGGCAGCGGGGCGCTGATATCCGCCGGGCTTGTAAACCTCACTTTAGATTTTTTATCTGTTTACGGTTACAAAGCCCAGCTTGGGGGGAGAAAACTCCTCGTGAGCAAACTTGTAATCACGGCTGTACGCCGTGCCTGCTCTCAGAAGCAACTTGACAGCTCGGTCAAAATTGTGACGAGCCGTTCCGACTTCGCTTGCCCTCCGTCGCACTGCGTGCTATGTAGGGCAGGCGCTACGCCAGACAAGCGGAATTTATCTCTCTCTGGTTAGCTCTTTAATGTTCTCAGCAGGGGATATTGCCTTTATCGCAACGTCGCCTTTCAGGCCGAGGAGATTTGCAACCGTGCATTTGAAGACCTCATCGGTTGCATCTTCGGCAAGGACCGCCGAGACGCCGAGAGCCCTGGCAGCAATTTCCTGATTTACGCTGCCGGGCCTGACGAAGGCAATCGTGGGGATGTAAGGTTTTGCCGCCCTTAAGGATTTCAGAAACTTTCCGTCGGGCATATCATCGAGGTCCCACCTGCTGATAACACCGTTTACCTTTTCAATTTTCAAAGAACGAACAGCAGCCATTCCAGACTGCATTGCTATCAATCGTATCGGCAGCTCCTTCAAAACTTCGTTTCTGCCATTCAACCCAACCGTTAAAACTGTCGCCTGAACAAGGACTACCATTTGTTTTCCTAAGCCGTCGTCGCTGGAAGACCCATCTGTGGATGCGTTACTTTTACATTTACAAGGAGAGCGAAGGGCGTGCCAGGACTGGCTGCAGCGGGATGGAATTTTATAACTCCTTTTCAACAAAGGGGTTGGATTGACGGATTTTTCGGAGGTCTGCAAAGGCAGCTTGGGGTAAAAGCGGCCATTTTGGTCGGCAAAATACGACAATTTTTGCCTTAAGTATTTGTTCAGCCGGAGGTATGAACAGATGCGACCATTTTGGCCGGCGGCGACCAAAATGGTACGAATCTATTTTCAATTTTCGATTTTTGATTTATAACTAAAGGAGAGAGATTGCCCACCTTCGTTGACACTACGGTGGGTAAACTTCGCTGCGCTCCTCGCAATGACCTTCCTTCGCCGGTCGGCTACGGAGGGCAGGCAAAAGAGAAAACCCCGCCACTCGCCAGGGGCGAAGATGGCGGGGCTAAATATTATTTGGATTACCCCCAGGCAGGCCCCCGAAGCAGGCTTCGGGGCTAAACGATAAGGAATTGGTGGGCTAAAGCCCACCCTACAAAACTTTCCTGCGGAGAGCGAGGTCTTCGGCCTTGAAGCTGGGTTACGAACAGTAGAAAGGTGAGCAGTAGAGCGCAGTTTCGCATTTTCACCTGCTCCTCTGTTCAAATGTTCTCCTGTGGAGTCCCTACGGACAACTGCTCTGTTGGCTGAAGGCCAACTGGAGCCAGTGGGGTTCGAACCCGCGACCTCTTGCATGCCATGCAAGCGCTCTCCCAGCTGAGCTATGGCCCCGAAGGTGCGCTATACTACCAAACACGCTATCCACTGACAAATAAAAATTATCGTCCAGCAATTAAACGGGTGTGATTCGTCTTTGTAAGTGGTTGCGTATATCGTTTATCGGTTGCGCTGCTCGTTTCGTCAATCGGCTTATGGTTGCGTCTTAAACGGCGATTTACGTTTGACGCAACCGATACGAGCCTCGCAACCGCAACCGTTTAACGCAACCCGCTGGAGTTACCTACAAACTCAAATCGCACGCAGCACCTAAAAGACGTATCAGACCACAATTGCCACACAGGCGCGGCTGGTCTATAATCCGTCGAAAAACCATTAACGAGGGCAAGGCGTAGTAATCATCGTGCGTGCATCTAAATCAAAAACCATAGTGAACAGGAAGAGGATAACCATAACAGGGCAGGTTCAGGGGGTGGGTTTCCGCCCGGCTGTGTATCGCCTGGCCGTGCAACTCAACCTCACGGGCTTTGTCTATAACGACACGATGGGCGTCGTTATTGAGCTGCAGGGCGAAGAGGCGAGGATAACGGAGTTTCTTAAAAGAATCAATGGGGAGGACGCACCGCCTTTGGCGAAGATAACCTCGTGTATAGCGCTCGAGCTGGAGCCGGCTGCAGAAGAGCGGGGATTCGTTATCAGGCCAAGCGACGCCAGCGGAACACCGTTGTCGCGAGTGACTGCGGATATTGCGACGTGTCCGGATTGTCTGCGGGAGTTATTTGACAAAAATGATTTTCGATATCGGTATCCATTCATAAACTGCACCAATTGCGGGCCGAGGTACTCGATAATCAGGACCATTCCGTACGACAGGCGCAATACGACAATGTCGGCGTTTGCGATGTGCGAGAGATGCGCCAGCCAGTACCACGACGTTGCCGACCGTCGATTTCACGCCCAGCCGGTCGCCTGCGGCAAATGTGGGCCAAAAATCTGGATGGCGGACAGCAAAGGCAAAACCACCGGCACCGGCACAGACAACGTAATTGCCGAGGCGGCCCGACTGCTGCGGGAGGGAAAAATCGCAGCCATAAAAGGGATAGGCGGGTTTCATTTAGCCGTCGATGCGTTCAACGACGGGGCGGTGAAGCGACTGCGGGAACGCAAGAAAAGAGAACATAAGCCGTTTGCAATGATGGCGGACTCGATTGCGACGATAAAACAGCACGCGGTGGTAAGCAAACAAGCACAAGAGCTGCTTAATAGGCCGGAAAGCCCGGTTGTGCTTTTGCCGAAAAAGCCCCCCTCGACTACGCTCGGGACAGGCGGCTCGACCATTGCAGCGTTGGTCGCTGAAGGGGTAAACACGTTTGGTTTTATGCTCTGTTACGCCCCGCTGCATCATTTGTTATTTGCGGAGGGGATTAAAGTTCTGGTGATGACCAGCGCCAATATCAGCGATGAGCCGTTGATTTGCAAAAACGATGAGGCGGTTGAGCGTCTGGGCAACGTCGCGGATGCATTCCTGATGCACGACAGGGAAATCTATCGGCAGGTCGATGATTCGATTGTGCATTTCATCGGCGGGAAGCCGGCGCTGCTGCGCCGAGCAAGGGGCTATGTGCCTACGCCTGTGGCGATTAAGCAGAGAAGTCCGCGAGAGATACTTGCAGCCGGGGCCGATTTGAAAAATACTTTTTGCTTCGTCAAGCGAAACCAGGTTATATGCAGCGAGCATATCGGCGACCTCGAGGACGCAGAGGTTTACCATCACTACATAGATTCCATCGAGCACCTGCGAGGGTTGTTCGAGGTTCAGCCGAAGGCGGTTGTATGTGACCTGCACCCGTCGTATTTGTCGTCGCAATATGTCCGAACGTGGCACGGGCTTCCAGCCCGTGAAGGCACGGCCAACGGTTCGACAAGCTCACCGTCCCGAGCGAAGTCGAGGGAGATGGCCGTGCCACGAATCAAAATCATCGAGGTGCAGCATCATTGGGCGCATATTGCATCGGTGATTGCGGAACACGGGACGACAGAGCCGGTGATTGGTCTTGCCTGTGACGGAACCGGCTACGGGACGGACGGGGCGATTTGGGGCTGTGAGTGCCTTATCGCCACACTCGATAACTTTGAGAGGTTCGGACATCTTGATTATTACCCGTTGGCCGGCGCCGACGCCGCAAGCAGGGAACCAATCAGGCCGCTGCTCGGTCTTTTAATGCAGGCATACGATAATGAGTTCGATTTGAAGAAGCTGCAATGGCTGCTTGAGCGAATCGAGCCGGACCAAATAAAGCAAGAAGTCATTTGTGAGCAAATCCGCAAAAAGATAAACACCGTTGCGACGTCCAGCTTGGGCAGGGTCTTCGACGCGGTCGCGGCAATGCTCGGCTTAGGCAACTACAATCATTTTGAGGCGCAACTGCCTATGGCTCTTGAGGCAATCGCCGACCCGAATTGCGACCAACAATATAATTTTGAACTCTCTGAGCGAAAGACGCTCGACCTTCGTTCAATGATAAGACAGATTGTGACCGACATAAGCAGCGACGAAAACCCAGCGGTTATATCAGCGAAGTTCCACAATACGTTAGCCGCGGGCTTATGTGAAATGGCGAGGGCGGCGAGACAGGCACAAGGGCTGAACATCGTGGCGCTCAGCGGTGGGGTATTCTGCAATAGATTTCTGACTGAACGGCTGATTCAACTCTTGAAAAAAGACAGCTTTTCGGTATTATATAATCGTGATTTCCCGCCCAACGACGGGGGAATATCAATCGGCCAGGCGGCGATAGCCGTCCGATTCGTGGCTCGTGACCCGTCTCCCGTGTCTCGCAGTTAGTGGATTAGGGCAAAGAGCCGACCAAGAAAATGAAGCATTTGAAACACAATGAAGGTAAAAGATTACAAAGATTTGAAGGTTTGGCAGAAAGGGATTGAAATAGCAGACAAAATATGGGCAGTTACTGAGGACTTTCCCAAGTCAGAATTGTATGGTTTGGCTGGTCAAATGAGAAGGGCTTCTGTGTCCATTCCATCCAATATAGCGGAAGGGTTTGCGAGGCAACATAGTAGGGAATACAAACAATTTCTGCACATTGCATTAGGATCGTGCGCAGAATTGGATACACAACTTATTATTGCCAGCAGAAGAAATTACCTAACGAAGGTAAAATTGGAAGAATTAGCAGAAGACATAAATCATGAAAGCCGTATGCTCGCAAGTCTGATCAATAAGCTTAACGAGTAACGGAGCACGGGCGACGAGCGACGAATTATGTGTTTGGCGATACCCGCGAGAATAGTTGAGATGCAAGGCGACAAGGCGGTTGTTGACGCGATGGGCAACCAGTTCCGCGCCAGAATGACGCTGCTGCCGCAGGCCAAACTCGGAGACCTTGTGCTGGTTCACGCCGGCTTCGCCATTTCGACGATTGACGAAGAGGAAGCGAAAAAGACCTGGCAGCTCATTGCGGAAATCGACGAGTTCAAGGACACGCAAAACAAAATATCAGGATAAATGAAAGTCAAAACCCCAGGTAAAACCTGGGGCTAAATATCAAAGTGATATTCGGATGCTTGAGAGGATATACAAAGCACAGAAGGTGATGAACGCCGCGTGCGAGGCGCTGGGCCGGCAAATCAATATAATGGAGGTTTGCGGCACGCACACGGTGGCGATATTCAGAAACGGCATACGCGGGACGCTGCCCAGGCAAATCAAGCTGTTGTCGGGACCGGGATGCCCGGTGTGCGTGACAGACCAGGGCTACATTGATATAGTGCTGGACCTCGCCGAGCGGCCTGAATGCCTGATAGCCACTTACGGGGATATGATACGTGTCCCGGGCAAAAGCGGGTCGCTGGAAACAAGACGGGTATCGGGAAAAGTGAGGGTCGTTCTCAGCAGCGAGGATGCCCTGCAATCAGCCAGGGACAACCCGGACAAAATCGTCGTATTTGTTGCGGTTGGTTTCGAGACGACGGCGCCCGCGACGGCGGTTGTGGTGAAGCAGGCGGCGAAGGAAAAGATTAACAACTTCTGCGTGCTCAGCGGGCACAAGCTGGTCGTGCCTGCGATGCGGGCGCTGCTCGACAATAATAACAGGATAGACGCCTTTCTCTGCCCGGGCCACGTAAGCGTGATAATCGGATACGCGGCGTTCCGGGAAATCGTCGAACGTTACCAGCGCCCGTGCGTAGTGGCGGGTTTCGAGCCGATGCAGATTATCGAGGGACTGGGGGAGATATGCCGGCAACTGATTGAATGCAGAGCGGAGGCGAAATCAATATACACGGCGGTCGTGAGCGAAAAGGGTAACGTGTTGGCCCAAAGCGTCATTGCGGAGTGCTTCGAGCCGGCGGACGGCTGCTGGAGGGGGCTGGGAAAAATAGAAAAGAGCACGTTGAAGCTCAGAGACGAGTTTGCCGGATTCGATGCGTTCAAGCGGTTCGGCATAACCGAAACGCCGGCAGAGGAAACAACCGGCTGCCGATGCGGAGAGGTGCTGTGTGGCTTGATAGACCCGCCGGATTGTGCACTGTTCAGCGGCAACTGTACGCCGCAAAGCCCAATCGGCCCCTGTATGGTCAGCTCGGAAGGCGCCTGCGCCGCGTGGTACAAATACGGCCGGCGGGGAAAACGGGCATAATGGAACAGTCGATGAACGATAAAGTTTTGCTGGCACACGGCGGCGGCGGTCAGCTCAGCGACTTTTTTCTACGTCGTTACATCCTGCCGAGATTCAGCAACAATACGCTGGCTGAGCTGGGGGACGCGGCGAAACTGGACCTCGATTCCAAATCGGTGTGTTTCACAAGCGACAGCTACGTCGTCAAGCCGCTTATTTTTAACGGCGGCGACATCGGAAAACTGGCCGTCTGCGGAACGATAAACGACCTCGCAGTGACCGGGGCCAGGCCGGCGGCTATGGCGCTGTCACTGATTATCGAGGAAGGATTTGCGTTTGACCTGCTGGAAAAGATTTTAGACAGCATCGCCGCCAACGCCGCTGAAAACAACGTCCCCATTGTGACGGGCGACACCAAAACGGTTGAAGGGGGCGCAGCAGACGGAATCTTCATCAATACCGCCGGCATCGGAGTCCGGCTTGAGGGAATCGAGCTTGGTTTTGACAAAATTGCCGTCGGCGATATGGTCTTGATAAACGGCACAATCGGCGACCACGGAATGACCGTTATGTCGCAGCGGCAGGACATCGGCTTTCGTTCGCAGCTTAAAAGCGACTGTGCCGCGATTGCCGAGCTGACCTGCAAATTACTGACGGAGACAACCGGGGTAAAATTTATGCGCGACCCGACCCGAGGGGGGCTTGCGGCAACGCTGAATGAAATTGCAAAACAAAGCGCAAAAAGCATCCGGCTGAACGAGGCAGATGTACCCGTAAATCCGACTGTTCAAGCTGCTGCCGATATGCTCGGGTTTGACGTGCTGAATATCGCCAACGAGGGTAAATTCGTCGCGGTCGTCGCACCGAATGTCGCCGAGGACTGCATCAACATCTGCCATCGTCATCCACTGGGAAGACAGGCGGCCATAATCGGCGAGGTTGTCAAGACCGAGGACGTCCCCACAGTCGAAATGGCTACTAAAATCGGCGGGCAAAGGGTCGTGCAGATGCCATACGGAAGGGAACTGCCGAGGATTTGCTGATGCACGAGGCGACCATTGCACAATCGGTGCTTGCGGCGGTACTGGCTGAAGCAAAAAAGCAGAACGCCAGACCCGTCGCGGTGAAAATCAGCTGCGGCGTGCTTAACGGCATAAACGCCGAATCGCTTAGTTTCGCCTTCGAGGCCATCAGCAAAGAGACCGCCTGCGAAGGCGTAAAGCTCGACATAGAACAAAAACCGATACAGGCACGATGTAAAAAGTGCAGTTGTGTCTTCGCACTCGAATTGCACGAGCCGGCCTGCCCGAAATGTCGCTGCGGCGATTTCGAGCTGCTGCCCGATGCGCCGCTTATGCTCGACGAGATAGAATTCGACGATAAATGATATGCGCAAAGTCAGGATGGAAAAGAAGATTTTAGTCGCAAACGAAGAATACGCATCCGCGAACAGGATGTTCCTCGCCGGGCGGAAGATGCCGTGCCTGAACATGATTTCGTCGCCCGGTTCGGGCAAGACGACCATCCTGGCCAGAACGATACGGGAGCTTCAGGGCAGGGTCAGAATCGGCGTCATCGAAGGTGACATTCAGACCGACTTCGACGCCCAAAGGATAAGGACAGCGGGCGCCCCGGCGGTTCAAATCAACACCGACGGCGCGTGTCATTTGTCAGCCGTCCAGGTCAGCAACGCTTTTCATAAACTGCCCGTTGACAAGCTCGATTTGATTTTCATCGAGAACGTCGGCAACCTTGTCTGTCCTTCGGCCTTTGACCTCGGTGAGACGGCCAAAATAGCCGTGGTATCCATCCCGGAAGGCGACGACAAGCCCGCGAAATATCCCGCAATTTTCGCCAGGGCCGCCGCAGTGCTGATTAACAAAATCGATTTGCTTGGCGTCGCGGACTTCGACGTCGAAAAAGTCGAAGCCGACGTGCTCAAGCTAAACAGCCACGCAAGGATTTTCCACATATCCGCCAAAACCGGTGAAGGTATGGACCAATGGTATTGCTGGCTCGAAGAGCTAATCCGCAACAGCCGCCCGCAGCAGACGACCGCCGGGTCAATCATTCCGTGACCCGTAAAGTGCGTGCCTGCGGATATACTGCAGGACCTTCGGGCTGACCATTGTGCTGACGTCCCGCCCAGCAGACAATAGCTTCCGGATTTCGGTGCTGCTGACGTCAACGAGCGGTGTCCTGATGATATTCTGCTGCAGCTTGTCCAGCCGCCCGGTGCCCCAGAGGGGCTGGAATTTCGAGAAGTCCGGCAGCTTGAAGCCCGCTCTGCACATCACCGCCAGATTACATTCGTCAATCAGCTCGGTGATACCGTACCAGTGAGGCAAATCCTCCACGGTATCGGCGCCCATCAGCCAGTAAATCAGCACGTCGTCGCCGAATTGGCGCTGAAAATGCCTTACGGTCTCCAGAGTGTAGCTCTGCCCCGGTTTTTTCAACTCATAATCGCTGAGGTCAAAACCGCTGTTGCCGGAAATTGCCAGAGCTATCATCGTCAAACGGTCTTCGTCGCCGGCTTCGGGGGAAATTGCTTTCAGCGGCGAACGTCTGGCGGGAACAAACACAACCTTGTCGGCGCCGATGTGCCCGCCGGCCGATGCTGCAACGGTCGTGTGTCCGATATGAATCGGGTCGAACGTCCCACCAAACAGAGCTATTTTTCTTTCAGCCATAAGAATCTAACAGCAAGATTGTGAATTCTCTCAAAAAATTTTCGCACGACAAAAAGTTTTTTTTAGGCCAACTGCCACGGCAAGTTTACGCGCACGCTGATAGGACGCAGGTTTATACGACCAGACGAGCGAAGCTGCCTGCAAAAAGCAACAAAAGCATTGACAAAAGAGAAAAAACACCATTTGCGACAATCACGCTAAAAACGACTTATAACGCTGTTAAACCCTGATTCCGCAATAACACAGAACATACATCCGAACGCTTTCAAAATAACCGGTCACAACAGCAGAATATCCAGAAACGCAACCGTAATGGCGCCGCAATCAGCAACGCGAACGTTGCTATGATAAGCGATTTGGCCGACGATGTAAAACCGCACAACACAAATTTTTGTGAAGTATTCTTAAATACTTGGACGATAAAAATTATAACTACGCTTATCAGCTTCTTTGACAATTCGGTTGGTTGACTGTTGTTGTAGGTTCATATTCATTCAACGACTAAACTGTTTTTTGGTGTGCCATATGGAGGTAACAAATAATGGCAAAGAAAAAGAAAGGCGCAAAGAAAAAAGCCAAGAAGAAGAAAAAGTAGCATAACGCTCTGAACAATTGTCCAAGACGACAACAGGTTATGCAAAAGATGGAAGGTTCCTCTTAGCTGCCGCGGGACCTTCCATTTTATTTGCGCCGCGACGGGTGAACCTGTCTGGTCCAAACTTGCATTCGCCACATCATCACTTATACTATTGGCCGATATGGACTATTTTAATTACAGACAAGGCAAGCTCTTTGCGGAGGACGTGCCGGTAGCGACGATAGCCGAACGGGTCGGCACACCCGTGTACATTTACAGCAAGGCCACGTTCCTCGAACACCTGCAGAAGACGCGGGCTGCGTATAGCGCATTGGATACCACGGTCTGCTTTTCCATCAAGGCCTGCAGCAACATAAACATCCTCAAAGTTATGTCGCAGGCGGGCTACGGCTTTGACATCGTAAGCGGCGGAGAGCTTTACCGCGCTATGCAGGCAGGCGCTGACCCCGCAAAAATCGTTTACGCGGGCGTCGGCAAAACCGACAGGGAAATCATCGAAGCACTCGACGCTAATCTCGGCTACTTCAACATCGAATCCGAAGCCGAGCTGGAAAATCTCATTCACCTGTCAAAACAGCGAGGCAAAACTCCCAAAGCAGCGCTGCGTATCAATCCCGACGTCGACCCCAAAACCCATACACATACCACCACGGGCGTCAAAGAGACAAAATTCGGCGTCGATATCGAGCGCGCCGAAAAGGTCTTCGAGCAGTTCGGCAAAAATGCCGCCGTCAGATTGTGCGCACTTCACATTCACCTCGGCTCGGCGGGACACACCGTCCAGCCATACGTCGAGGCACTGGGCAAGACGCTTGCCCTCGTGGACAAACTGCGCAAAAAGGGTTTTGTAATCGAGGCGCTCGATATCGGCGGCGGATACGGCGCGGACTATATCACGGCGCAATCCCCAACCGCGGAAGATTACGCCTCTGAAATCGTCCCGATGCTCAAAGATAAAGGTCTTAAACTTATCTTAGAACCCGGGGCAAGCATCGCGGCAAACGCTGCGATACTCCTGACCCGAGTCCTGTATTGCAAGACAGGCGGAAGCAAAAAATTCGTGATTGTCGATGCCGGTATGAACGACCTGATTCGGCCGCCTTTATACAACGCGTTTCATTTTATCTGGCCCGCAACGGTCGAAAAAAGATTTTCTTATTTAAAAAGAACCGAAAAGCTCGACATAAAGGGGTTGGAGTTTGTTGACGTTGTCGGCCCGATTTGCGAAAGCACTGACTTTTTCGCAAAAGATAGAGCGCTGCCGCCCGTCAAACGCGGCGACTTATTGAGTATCTTCACCGCCGGGGCTTATGGTTTTACTATGGCCAGCAACTACAACGCCCGTGGCCGCGCCCCTGAAGTTTTAGCCGACGGCAGCCAATTCAGCATAATCAGAAAACGCGAATCCTACGAAGATTTAATCTCGCTGGAAAGACCGTGACCCTCGCCCGGTCATTGCGAGTCCGCCGCAGGCGGATTCGACGTTTCCGTATATCCCGGCTTATCTCAACGGCCAGTCGTAGGGGCACAGGCACAGCCAGTCATAGACGAAAAGCCGGTTGGTTAAAGTAACTTTAGCAGTTCTTCGATAGCAAGGTCGGCGTCTCGCAATAATTTGCGCAAGAGACCTTTGCCTAATGTTTTGTGAAGAGGTATAGTTAAAGGGTGTTTGGAACTGTCGCTTTTATGGTGCATTCGGACGTGGCTGCCTCGTTGACGAATAACTTGATAACCTGTCTTTTCAAAGCATTTGATGGCCTGACTGCCGGAAATGACAGGTAATTTAGGCATAAGATAGCGTGCAGAAACTTAATTCCTGAGGATGGAATTGCTTAAGGGCTTCTTTATTGTCTTTTTCCTCGAGGCATAAGCCAATTACTTCCCGGATGTTTTTAAGGGCTTCATCCATCGTTTTCCCTTGGCTGTAGCATCCAGAAAATACGGGGCATTCAACCACGTAAAATCCATCTTCATCTTTTTCTACAAATATAGGCAACTGATAGCGTTTTTTCATTTCCTGATTACCTCTGCTATAAGAATACCATACAGGTTCTGAAAAATCAAGCAATTTTGATTCTCTCCCGTTTATTGGGGTGCGGTTCTTCTTTGTAGGTAGCCGTAGGGCAGGGCTTTATCCGCCGCAGGCGGATTGCCCCGCCGAATCGAACCTCGGCCACGAGCGTTACAGAAGCTGGAAGCAGTTCTTGGACAATGCCTACTGGTCCGTAGAGCTGAAGTAAATCCGCCGCAGGCGGATTGAAAAGCGACGCCTCAAGCTTCATCCGTGACATTTATTTTCGACTTACTGGACTTTTAGCGTGAAGGGTGCCATTCTCAGTATCAAAAACGCCTCTGTTTATGCAAGAGTCCGAAATTGTGATAAGGCATTCTTATCGTAAGTGAAACCAAGTTTACCGGAACTCGCAATCCCCTTAAACTTTATACGCCGGAGGTGAGCCGTAAGTCCCACCCTCTTGTTCGAAGATAGTTATTTCAACCGCTTGATTTCAATAGCCCGTATCTTTTTTCCCTCAAAAAGAACAGATTGGCCATCGGGTGATATTGTTTTGTAGTCGGATACATAACCCTTGATCTCATATTGATTATCTTTTCCTACTTGGAAGGTTACATTCTGCCCGCTTTGGTCACTTTGGGGGACATCATATTGACAAATCGGGGTCGGATCGACTGTGTAGTTTTCTCCGTTTTGCAAGTTGAGGACTATCTGTTGTTGCCATTCGCTTGCTTTTCCTGAACTTGAACTAACGACTCGTCCGGATTGTATTTCGATACATCCCCTCACTGTGGAAGGAACAGAGTTTCGCAGATCTGTGGCGAAAGCGGGGTCAACATAGCCTCCAAGTTCTTGGCACCTGTTCAAATCGGCAGTTGCTTTGGCATAATCCCCAAGCTGATACCATGAGATCGCACGAACACCATAAGCCTCCCCATATCGAGGGTCAATATCAATCGCTTTGGTGTAATCACGGATGGCTTGCCTATGTTCGCCCTTCATTCCGTAGGTTGCCCCACGGAACCGATATGCTTTTGCATTGCCGGGTTGTGTTTCAATAACCCGTGTGAATGCCATGCGAGCAGCTTCGTAATCGTGCTCTTGTGCCGCACGAAGCCCATTGGCAAAGTCTGTAGATGTGTCAACTGACATGCGACCGCTCGGTGGAGCAAAAGTTGTGGATGGCGCCTGTTGTTGGTTTGAAGAAGAATTAGATACCTCTACCGACGATGCAGGGGTTTGCTGTTCCTCACATCCAAGAAAAATAGCCAGTGGCAAGCATATCAATGAGATAACAGCGAGTGTTTGTGGGGTTCTTTTCGCTCTCATATTTCGTTCCTTTTCCTTTTAGCTTTTTAATGCCCCCCAATTCTACCCAAACCGAGTCCTTTCCGCCAGAGGCGGATAAATCCGTGTCCGAAACTGGATTCCCGCTTGCGCGGGAATGACCGACAAGAAGAACCCTGGGTAAAACCCAGGGCTAAATATAACGGAAAAAATCTGTGTCAATCCGTGGTTTCTCTTTGTGTTTACAAGCACGCCAGGTTGAGGTTTTTGGCTGCGGCGGTGTCGTCGGGTCGGCAAACGGGCGTCGTCACGGGCGCTGACTTGATTTTTTCCGGTTCTTTCTCGGCAATAGCAGCAATATCTATCATCGCCTCGATAAAGGCGTCTAATGTCTCTTTGCTCTCGGTCTCGGTCGGCTCAATCATAATCGCGTCGTGGACGGTCGTGGGGAAATACACGGTCGGCGGATGAAAGCCGCGGTCAATAAGCGCCTTGGCGATGTCTATCGCGTGCACCCCCGCATCGAGCATTTTTTTCGACGGGCTGAGAACGCACTCGTGCATACATACAGCATCGACAGCCGATTCAAAGTATTCACGCAGTTTCACGCGAATGTAATTTGCGTTGAGCACCGAGTTTTCCGCCACACGAACAAGCCCATCTCTACCTAACATCAATATGTAAACATAGGCCCTGAGTATCACCGCGAAGTTTCCGTAAAACGGCGCGATATAGCCAATCGACTTAGGCCTGTCGTATTCAAGCGCGTATGTTCCATCGTCACGTTTTACCACTATTGAGACGGGAAGATAGTCGAGCAGTTTATCCGTCACGCCTACAGGCCCCGCGCCCGGCCCGCCCCCGCCGTGAGGCGTGGCAAAGGTTTTGTGAAGATTGATGTGGACTATGTCGAACCCGAAGTCGCCCGGCCTGGCCTTACCCACAATGGCGTTGAGATTCGCGCCATCGTAATACGCCAATCCATCCACGCTGTGAACCAGGTCGCAAATCTCTTTTATATTCGGGTCGAAAAGCCCCAGCGTATTGGGACAGGTCAGCATCAAACCGGCAACCTCATCATTAAGAAGTTTCTTCAGCGCATCGACATCCATAACTCCCTTGTCTGTGCTGGGGACAGAAACGACTTTGTAGCCGGCAATTGCTGCGCTGGCAGGATTTGTGCCGTGGGCGCTATCGGGAATGAGAACCGTCGTTTTTTTGTTGCCTTTGTCGCGGTGGTAGGCCGCCATTATCATTATCCCCGTCAGCTCCCCGTGAGCGCCTGCCATCGGCTGCATCGTAAAGCCGGCCATCCCCGTTATCTCGCGCAAAAGCATATCCATCTCATAAAGCACCGCGAGCGCCCCCTGCGTCAGCATCCCGCCCCCGCGCAATTGCGGCAGCAGCGGATGAAGATGGGCAAAGCCGGGATACGATGCAATGCGTTCGGCGACCTTGGGGTTGTATTTCATCGTGCAGGAGCCCAGCGGATAGAAATTGGTGTCAACCCCGAAATTGCGATGACTAAGCTGCGTAAAATGCCTCACCACGTCCAGCTCGCTCATCTCCGCAAGCTCAGCCGGTCTATCGCGCAAAAACTCACGCCTTATGTTTATCGTCGTCGCAACGTCGCTTCGCGTCGTGCGAACGCCCCTTCTATCCCGCGTGCTTTTCTCAAAAATCAGCTTCATAAAACGCTCTCCAGCGCCTCGGCGAACATCCCTATTTGCTGCTTCGTCCGTTTCTCTGTCACGCATACGAGAATGCAGTTCTTCATATCGGGATAATACCTGCTCAAAGGGAATCCCGCCGCAAATCCCTTTTCAATCAATTTTACTATCACATCTGCCGCCTCTTTCGGCAAGTCCAGCACAAACTCATTGAAGAACCACTTCGCCTTGAAGTGCGGCTTAACGCCCGGTATCTCCGTCAGCCGATGATACGCGTAACTGGCTTTATCCGCACAAAGCTGCGCCGTCTCGCGCAGACCCTCCCTGCCCAATAGCGCGAGATACACAAGCGCCGTCAACGCACACAACGCCTCATTCGAGCAGATATTCGACGTCGCTTTTTCCCTGCGAATGTGCTGCTCCCTGGCCTGAAGCGTCATTACAAAGCACCGCTCGCCCCGGCGGTCGTGCGTCTGGCCTATGATTCGTCCGGGCATCCTGCGGACAAGTTCCATCCGCGTCGCCATAAACCCAAGATACGGTCCGCCGAACGACATCGGCATACCCATACTCTGCCCTTCTCCCGTCACAATGTCGGCGCCCATCGACCCCGGCGTCTTGAGTATCCCTAACGATATCGGATAACACGACACCACCAAAAGCGCACCCTTGCCGTGCGCCGCCTTGGCTACGTCGCTGAAATCGTCGATGCACCCGAAGAAATTCGGATTCTGCAGAATCACCGCCGCCGTCTCGTCGTCCAGCTTTGCCAGTATCTGCTCGCGGTCAACAAGACCCGTCGCACAGTGCGTCTGCACAAGCTCAATGTTCAGGTTCCGCGTGTATGACTCAATCATCACGCGATAAATCGGGTTCACGCTGTCGTCAATAATTACCTTGTTTCGGCCCGTGATGCGAAGCGCCATCATCATCGCCTCGTACATCGCCGTGCCGCCGTCGTAAAGCGAGGCGTTGGCCGCCTGCATATCCGTCAGCCGGCAAATCATCGACTGGTATTCGTATATGGCCTGCAACGTCCCCTGCGAGACCTCCGGCTGATAGGGCGTATATGCCGTGTAGAATTCGCTGCGTGAGACAATCGAATAAACCGCCGCCGGTATGAAATGGTCGTAAAACCCGCCGCCTAAAAAGAGCGTCAGGTCTATCGAGTTCTTGCCCGCAAGCTCCGCGAGGACTCCGCGGACCTCCTGTTCCGCCAGTCCATCGGCCAAATTGAGCTTGCCGCACAAAAGCTTCTTCGGTATATCCGAAAAAAGCGCACCAATCGTCAGCCCAATATCGGCTAACATCTGCTTTCGCTGCTCATCGGTATTTGCTATAAACGGCATACCTCTACACTTCCCCTGCTCAAAGGTCTTTGAGATACTCCTCGTACTGAACTGCATCCATAAGATTCTTAATCGAGGCCTTGTCGGTTATCCGCATTTTGCAAATCCAGCCGTCCCCGTAACAGTCCTCGTTTATCAGCTCCGGCCTGCTCTCGAGCTCCGTGTTCACCTCGCTAACCATGCCCGTCACCGGTGCATAGACGTCGCTGGCCGCCTTGGAGCTTTCCACGACCGCAAGCTCACCTTTTTGATTGACCTCTTTACCTGCATCAGGCAGCTCCACGAAAGTAAGCTCGCCCAGCTGCTCCTGCGCGTGGTCCGTTATGCCGATAGTCGCAATGTCCCCTTCGACCTTCGCCCACTCGTGGTCTTTCGTGTAAAGCAATCCTTTCACAACCATAATTTTTTCTCCGACACTAAAACCTCTCAAATCGGCTTATCACCTTGCCTTGGATGTCCCCATCTATCCTCTCGCCTCTCCTGACGGCAAGTTTTCTTCCCTTGCTCTTCTGGCTCTCACTGCGTGCCAGATAATACACGCCGACCGAATCCCCTTCCACCGCCTTGTCCTTTTCAACGTATGCCAGAGCTATCTGTCTGCTTCCGGCTGTGGCGGAACTTAATACCCATCCGATGCACACTCCGTCGCTCACTATCCCATCGCTTTGCCGAACGGGTCGAATGCCCTTTTCTCCTGATAGCTCAACTCTCGCAACCTTCATTGGTGGCACGGCCATCTTGGCTGTGTTTCCACGGGCTGGAAGCCCGTGCCACGTCTCCGCAATCTTCTCCATCGCGGGCTTACCGATGAAGAACTCCTTATCGAGTTTCACCGCCCAGCCATAGCCCGCCTCGAAAGGCGATATATTATACGGCCCCGCAAGCTCGTGACCATACAGCGGCAATCCCGCCTCTATCCGCAAGCTGTCTCTGGCACCCAGCCCGCAAGGCAATGCCCCTGCATCAATCAACTTTTGCCATAACTTAGCAGCATCTTTTGGATGCGCAAAAAGCTCAAAACACACCTTTGCCCCCGTGTATCCCGTCCGCGATATTACGCTGTCAATACCGGCCAACTTCGCCTCGAAAAATGTAAAGTTTTTCAATGCCTTTATTTGTTCAACCGTCGGCTTATCTGCCATCCTGCTCAGCACCTCCGCCGACGCAGGCCCCTGCAGCGCGATATCCACCCTGCAATCCTGCCCGCTGCGAGTATCCCGCATATCCCGAACGGAAGCCAGTTTGATTTGCCTGTCCGGTTCGGAGAAATCTATTGTCGTCTTGCCTGCCTGCAACGCCGCAAGATACGCCTTGATTTTCGGCTCGTTCGCCGCGTTGACCACCACCATAAATTTATCGTCTTGGTGGCACGGCCATCCTGGCCGTGATTTCACGGGCTGGAAGCCCGTGCGACGATAAACAATGATGTCATCCAGCACGTTGCCCGCGGCGTCGAGTATGTAGCTGTATTGTGCCTCGCCAATCCTGAGCGCACGAACATCGTTTGTCGTCGCCGCGTTCAGAAAATCCTCCGCATCCTTGCCGACGACCTCCAGCACTCCCATATGCGTGCAGTCAAACACCCCCGCGTGCTGCCGAACTGCCGTGTGTTCCTCATTTATGGACGAATACCACAACGGCATCAAATAGCCGGCGAACTCGGCAATGTGGGATTTGTCGGTTAGCTTGAGATGCTCCTCGTATAAAACGCTGCCCACCGGCGATTGTTCCGCCGGCTCAAAGACAAACGCTCCTTCTGTCTGCTTATCCGCCAATAGTTGCCTCCTTGACAAAAAACTTACGCAACAATATGAAATTCCGTCCCAATGTCAAGACCTGATGCCCCAAAAAGAACAGGAGGTCAGAGGACGGAAGACGTAGGACTGCAAAATGCTGTCGCCAGGGGCCGATAACATTGGTGCTGACTATGACGTTCTCCACCGGCCGGGTAATCTTCAAATGCAAGAAACAACAAAACAGCTACCTGACCCTTGATATTGACGGGCAAAACAAAAGGCGTTATTATCGGCAGAACAAGCGGACCCGCCGTTTGGCGAGGTCTCGCCTTAGGCGGATGTGGCGGAACTGGCAGACGCGCAGGCTTCAGGAGCCTGTGGGATTAAACCCGTGGAGGTTCGACTCCTCTCATCCGCAGTTGTTTCCTGTGATTCTCGCTGTTTTTGGGTGTTTGGCCCGCGACTCAACTCAGGGGTGTCTCAAGCCGATAAATAAATGTATGCCAAAAATTTGGCAGGCCGGCACCTTATAAACCATATTTTGATATAGGTGGACGAGTTATGATTGAGTTTTTACAGATATTAGAACACCGTGTAGGCGGGCTGCAGTCGCCTTTGCTGGCAGTGATGACGCTGGTCACCTTATCAGCGGGACTGTTCGTTTGGCTGGGAGGGCTCAGCTACAGGAAAGCGCTGTTTGCCATTGTGGGAGCATATTGCGGCGCCACCTGCGCCATATTCATCAGCAACTCCAATATTTTGCTGACTGCTGCACTCGCAGGTGCTGGTGTCCTGCTGGCTATGAGGTTGCAGGATACTTTTCTCATAGTAATGGCGTCGATATTTGCTGCCGTTTATGGTTTTTCAATCCTCATCCGACCCTATGTCAGTCTATCCGACGAGCCAGTCGCAATAATTCGCCAGCTCACCATCGGTGTTCCCTATTACAACTGGCCTATACTGCTCGCCTTAATCGCCGTGCCCCTCGCACTCATCTCGACCTTCCCGCAAGGCACGCCGGCCGTGTTATGCTCAGCAGCAGGCACCGGCCTGATGCTGGCTTGTGCCATTATGCTGTTAGTTCGCAACGGCCTTGCCGCCGCCGGATATATAGACAGTAAACGCGAGCTCTGCCTTGCACTCTTCATTGTGGCCACGGCCCTCGGCGCAACTGCGCAGATATTTCTGCTGCCGGAGCTCAGCTGGCGCATCGCTGCCGCTAAAAAGGCCTTAAAGAACAGGGCAAAGGCAAAGCGGGTCGAAAAAGATGAATATGACGACAGCAATGCCCTGCCGACACCGAAGACCGCTACCTGGCGAACGGCGTAGCACCGGCACGTTAGAGGAGAAGACCGGATGAATTTTCTGATGATTCTCTCGCAGACCGGCAAGGCCGCCGGCTACATCGAGCATATACAGGTCGATTACGACACCAGATACGTTCTTCAGGTGCTCGACCAAATCTGGCAGCAGGCCACCGCGATGACCTGGCTGCAGGCCGTTTTGGCTATATCATTCGGCATCATTCCCCTGATGTATGGCTGGCGAATTTACAAGACGCTAACCGTAATCGGTCTTGGCCTGCTGGGTTTGCATATCGGTATGTGGCTCGGCGTCCGGTTCGACAAGGTTCTGCTGTGCAGTATCGTCGGCACAGCCATTTTTGCCGTGCTCGCGCTGCTGTTGATGCGCTGGGCTATCAGTGTCCTCGGCGCAATTGCCGGCGGGCTGCTTGCAGCCGGTATCTGGCACGCCTTTGGCCTCTCTGAGGAGTTTGTCTGGGCGGGCGCGCTTGTCGGCGTCGTCGCAGGCGGTATGATTTCCTTCGCCATCTTCAAACTCTCCGTAATGCTGTTCACCAGCTTCGGCGGCGCATCGCTCGTCATCGTCGGTATCTTCTCGCTTATCTACCAATATGAAACCTTCATCAACGACCCGCCCACCACCCACCTCAACCAGCTCTACTACAACAATCCCTGGTTCCTGCCGCTTTTGCTAATCTGCTCTACGTTATTCGGCATCATCATTCAACTAAAATTCATCAAGGGCTCAAAGGACTGGTTCATATAGAACTTGCCCGCCTCCCCCAGAATCCGCAATCTGCAATTGACGCCTTGCGTCATCCCGAGCGAACGTAGTGCGTCGAAGGACCCAAATCCCCAATCGCATTCATTTTGGGCTTGGCAGCATAGGCGGGATATGCGATAATCCGCCATACGAAGCAGCTTAATTCGCCCGTGGCGGATTAATGTTTCAGGGGTATTAAACGAATGGGCCTGCGGGAATTATTATCGCGTTTGAGCAATTGGCTGCGTAACCGTCCGCCGGCGTTTCACGGCGACTACGAGTCGCCGCAGTTAGGTGACGACGGCCTGATAATGGAGCAGACACAGACCGGCTCCACAGACCAGACCGCCTTGAAAGCCGTCGCCGTCCCCTCGACTGCGCTCGGGACAGGCCGCGGCAGAAACGAATCGCTTGAGAAACTGCAGGCCGGCTTCGACCGACTCATAGACGAGATAAGCAGCATAAACAACCACCTCGGTAAACAGGTCGCCCAGCATGAAGACCTTATCACCCGCATCGTCCAGCTGCCGCGCCTCGTGGAGGGCTTCCCCGCCGTCGTCGAGAACCAAAAAGCGCTCACCGAACAGCTCGTTTCGCAGCTAAAGGCGAATCTGCTCAAAGACCAACAGATGCTCGCCGCGGTCGAGAAGATTCCCGCCGAGAGCGCGAAACAAACAGATGCGCTGATTAATATCGACAGGCAGCTTGCCGCCGCGGCGGACGTCGATATTCAAATGACGGATACGTTTAATAAATTCAACCAGTCGCTCGAAAAAGTCAATCAGAGCACAAAAGACCATACCGACGGCATAACGCAGATGAGCAGAACCTTTGCGGCAAGCGACAGATATTTGAAGTTCATAGTGACGCGGCAAAATCGGCAATTTATGTGGGTGTTTTACTCGGCGCTTGTTGTCTGCGTGGTAGTTATCCTGACATTAGTCGGCATCATCATTTACCTGGCCAGATAACCCCACCGCCGAGTTATCTGTCAATCGAAGGGGAGTTTGACGCCGCCTTGGGGGGTGCGTTCGAGGTTGCTTTTTGCGCCGCCGATTTCCTCCTGTGGCAGTGATTTAATTCGGCAGACAAGGCCCTGTGAGAGCTTCGAGGCGTCGCCGGAAATAACGGAGGCGTATGACATATTCGGGGCGACTTTATCGATTCTAATAGTGGCAATCAGGATTTCGGTCGAGCCGAGGGATTCTTTGGTGTCGGAATCGGTTATCTGCTTATCGGTTTTGTAGACGTCAAGCAGGGCGCCTGTGACGAGGCGGTCGCCGCCCTGGTCGATGACGACGTTGCCGTCGGCTGCGATTGAGGCGATGCGCGGCGGATAAAGCCGGTCGCTTAGTTTGTTGACGACTTCAGCGGCGGCCTTGGCGATGAGGTTATCGGCAAGCTCGTCATAGTCGAGGTCGGAGGGTTCCCACTTTTTGACAAGCTTTTTGACGTCGGCGGTTTCGAGGTGCAGGCGGACGGAATCGGAGAATTTGACCTGCCTTGATGGCGCGACGATGAGGCGATAATCGAAGGCGAAGTCGGCGTCGTATTCGGCGAAGGTGACGTTGGCGATGGCATCGGTGGCGGTGCGTTTGATGCGCAGACCTGCCTGATTGACTGTTCCGACTAACATATAGTCAGCACCGAGGGCCTCGCCCATTCTGGCCTGTTCTTCGAGCGGTGCAGTGTGAAAGAGGACCTGCTGTTCGTGCAGGTATTCGGCGATGTGCTCTCTGTCTAAGACGGCAAATTTATTCGTCTGGGTAAGAGCGGTGGTGAGCTTCTGGGCGAGCTTGTCGGCGAGTGTATCGGCGGGCATAACCAGACCAGCGAAAATGTATGACCCGACGGTGGTTCTTATCGGCATTACGGCGAGACGCAGGCGCGCTGATTTGTCCACCGGCTTGTGCTCATAGACCCATACCTTGAGCGTCACCTGCCAGGTATTGTCGCTGAGCTTCTTTTCGTCGAGGACTTCGTAGGTTTTGACTAAGCCGGCGATTTCGGTTGTGTTGAGAGTGCCGGCGGTCTGGACGGAGACGGCGTCAAACTCGACGTTTTTGCCGGTGGGGGTCCTGTTGACGTCGGCGGAGGCGGAGCGGTAGCCGAAGGAGTAATCACCTGAGCCGACCTTGACGCCTCTTGTCTGTGCGACGGCCTGGAACAGGCCGTTCTTGACAGCTTCGTCTTTTGTGGGGCCCTGGCCCTGGACCTGGCGGAGGATTGCATCGTCAGCGAATACAAGGGAGCAGAGGACAGATGTTATTGCGAGAAGTGCGCATAAAGTTTTCATTTTTGGCTCTCCAACTCAGCGGCAGGTGATTTTATAACGTGACACGGGCAAGATGGCCGTGCCACGGTCAAATCACCACGGGACGGTTTTGCTGCTGCCGCGTTTGCCGATAATGTTTTCGTTTTGCCAGTATCGCAGGCCCGAGGCAAGGTTTGTTAGCTGGAGCTGGAAATAATATTCGACCTGCTGTTTGTCATTGTCGTAGCGGACGTTTCTCTGGATGATTTTGCCGGAGATGCTCAGTTCCGGGGCGATAAGCTGGCCTTTGGCCTGGAGGGTATTCTGGTTGAACTCGTCGGCCTTGTCGGAATCCCTCATTTCGCGGACGTCATAGAGCATACTATCGCGTGAGGACGTGCCTCCGCCGACGGCTGATGTCATAACGACGAGACCGCTGTTGGCAAGCTCCTGTTCGACTTTGGCCATCAACTGGTCGGTATCGACTCTTTGCATAGTGTCGTTGACGATGCGTCCGGTGGCGACGACGTATCTGCCGCCGCCCTCTTTTTTCAGTGCGCCTGATGCAATCATCGACTGGACCATTTCGCTTGCGGCCCTGTCGAAGTCGCGGTAATCGAGCTGCATAACGGGCTTGCCGGCGTCGTTGATGGTGTCGATGTTTTCGGTTGGGGCCTGGCAGCCGCAGAGGACCACGGCCAGAACGAAGGGCAATAATTTTTTAGTCATACTCATTTCTCCTATCATTTCGGGATTTGACGAGAGTTCATTCTGAAATCGACCGCGGTGGTTCTCGGCGCGACGGCCTTGATGGTGAACGGCGATTTTCCCGCCGCGGAGGTCAGGAGCCACTTGCTGGTTGCCGAGTCAATGACGACGCCTGAGCCGTCGAGCCATTCGACCTTGTATTCGAATCTTCTGGTGTCGAACGATTTATTGTAGCCGGCGACTTCGAGCTGCATAAAGCCGTCTTTGTTGACGCGAGTGACCGCCTGTTTAACCTCGATACCCTCGCCTATGAGTGCGCTGAAGGCGTGGATGACGGGTCGTGTGACGATGTTATTTGCGAGGTTGTCGCTTGCGACGCCTTCCTGCAGGATGACGCCTTTATCCTGCGGCTGACAGCCAAACAAGCCGAATGTGATAACGAACAGCAACGTGTAAAGCGTAAATCTCATATTTCACCTCCAAGCATCCAATAAACGAGGCATACGGCCCCTAAAACGTCAGGACTTCATACATCGGCGAAGCCCCGGTGCGGACAATTTTAACATAGACAATTGCATTGCTGCAAGGGGGAATATTTATTTCGAATGGTGCGCTTCCGGCGGGAGCGATTTTGAGTTTGCGGTCCTGGGGGATGGTGCATCTGGCGACCTGGAAGTCCTTCGGCAGTGCGGACCAGATTCGGACGTCGGCGGCGGTGGTGGCAGCGCTGTAAATGGCCGCCAGCGCGGTTGCAAAGCCGTAGTCATCCTGGTCTTTGACGGCATACTGGGCAGCGGCCTTGAGCACGGCGGAGGCGATGGCCCTGGCGAGAATACCCCTGAAATCCTTTTGGAATTCGGTCTGGATGACCCTGTCCATATCGGCGACCTGTTTGGTCGGTAATTTGCCGGCGTCGGTTTCGAGAATCAGACAGGGGCAGGCAACGTCCCTGGGTCGCAATCGAGGCAGTGCGATACCGACGTATTGGACGCGGCTGGTTGCGAGGAACAGGGGCAGGTCGATTCGGACCTCCTCTTTCACGGGGCCCAGGCCGTTTTCGAATATCACCCAGACCATATTTTTCAGTTTTGCTTTTCCGGCGATAACGTCGTCTGTCAGGAGCAGGTCTTTGGCAATATAGTCATTGTCAGGAACCATACCTGCGGATTCTTTGAACAGGTAGCCGGCCTTTTCGTATTCGCCGACGAGAGCGAAATACACAGCGGCCAAATACGTTGTGAAGGGGTTGACGAAATCGGGATACGGCTGGAACCGGTCAAGGTTGGGGTATTGGGCATTGACGCGTGCCAGTGTGTTGGGGTCGTCGACAATGGCGTTGACGTCAGCTTTGTTTTTTTGTTTTTCGAGCTTGGCTTCGAGCTTTCGAATTTCTTCGTTGAAATGCTCCCTGGCCCGGATTTGTCTGTCTAAGGCGCGGTTAAGCTCGACTCTGGCGAGGTCGAGATTTTTTTCAGCGAGGAAGTCGAGGGCCTTATAGGTGTTGACCATTATGCCGTCGTATTCTTCGCCTTTATATGGAACGAGGTTGTCGTTGACGATGGTTGAGCCGACGGTATCGACAAGCTCGGCGGATTGTCCCGCGTAAAAATTGAGCATCTCTTCGGCTCTGTCGAATTGGGCGTTGCTTTGCTGGTAGTTAAGCTGCGTTCTCTCGGCACAGGCAAGCTGAAGCGTCCAGAGGAGGTCGTCGCCGGAAGGCGTTTTGCCTTTTCGGATTTTCGTTTGAGCGAAGAGGCCGGCTCCGTTGTAATCAGCCGCCTCGAATCGGCAGTTGAAGACGGCCAGGTCGGTCTTCGCGGGGTTGCAGCCGGACAAATACAGGCCGGCCAGCAAAACCAAAATCGCAGGCGCAATCTTATTTATAGCGAACGTTTTTGCCATTTGTCCTCTGTCTATTTGACGCGATTAGGATAACTGCTGGTCTGGTATTGTCAAGAAAACCCTTGATTTGGGTTGGGATGGGAGAGAGCGTCCTTGTGGGGGAAAATTTTACGGTTTTTTGTTGCAGGTTGCGGAGACGAAAGGTAAAAGGAGAAGAGGCCATAAACCACATTGGGTTTATGGCGGTGAACCCAGAGCGGTTCGCCGCTCTTTGGAAAGGTAATAATCCGACCGCAGGTCGGGAACGCGGTTAAAATCCGCGACGGACCCGCCGCTGTAAGTGTCTGTTTCGATTTATAGTCGAAAGTCCGAGGGGCATATACCCACTGCTCTGTAATAATCTTCGGTAAAAGCGAAGATTAGTGCCGGGCGGGAAGGGGCCTTAAGGTAAGACGCAAGTCAGAAGACCTGCCTGTGGTTGGCTAATGGTTTACGGAGTTCTCGCGGAATGGAACCCGGTCTATTTTATATTTTCAATTTTCAATTTTCTATTTGCCCTCTCGACACCCCGCCCGGCTGGGCGTGGGTTAAATAGAAAATAGAAAATAATAAATAGAAAATAAAGAATGATGAGCCGTCGTTTCCTTTCCATCCTCCGCCCCTATGGGGCTACGGAGGACGGGCGCGGGAACGACGGCTTTTTATTTTGTTTACCCCGTGAGATAAAGCGTCGGGAAAAATATCGATTTCGCTGATTTGTTATCTCACGGGGTGAATTGTTGCCTCGCGGTTGGGCAGGAACGAACGATACGGTTTTTTGTTGTAAAGGAGAAGGACTATGGCTTCGGAGAGTGTGATGAGAGGTTTGTGGGTAGTTTTGTTGTTTGGATGTTGCAGTTTGGTTAAGGCGGAAGGAATAGCAGATTTTGAGGATTTGACTTTGGGGCCGGAATCACACTGGAATGAGTCGGATGGTTCGGGCGGATTTGCAAGCGGAATCGCCTGGTTTAATAACAACTATGATTCGCAATATGGTTCGTGGGATGGCTTTTCGTACTCGAACATAACGGACACTACAAGCAGCGGCATGGCGGGTCAGTATAACGCGATGGCGGGCGGTGGTCAGGGCGGCAGCACCAATTATGCTGTTGGTTATATCGGGTGGACTGAGGCGCCTGCGATGACCTTGGATGTGGTGACGATTGTGAGCGGTCTGTATGTGACGAACAACAACTATGCTTATTATTCGATGCTTAATGGGGATGCCTTCGCAAAGAAATTCGGCGGGACCAGCGGCGACGACGCGGATTGGTTCCTGCTGACGATGACCGGCAGGGATGTTTTAGGCGACGTCACGGAGACGGCTGAGTTTTATTTGGCCGATTTTCGATTTGCCGACAACGAATTGGATTACATCGTGAACGACTGGCGGTACGTGGATTTGACGGCGCTGGGTGCGGTGAAAAGCGTGGAGTTCGGTCTGAGTTCGAGCGACGCCGGGTTCTATGGTATGAACACGCCGGCGTATTTCGCGATTGATACCGTTGTGCCTGAGCTGGGGACGCTGGTTCTACTTGGAGTCGGCGCGCTGGTTATGAGAAAGAGAAGTTGATTACTGATGTACGATTTGCCCAATAGCGGTGGAATTTGGCCCCCTGACAAACTGGGGGGCCAAATTCCCGCGAAGGGTGAATGAGGAACAATGAAGAAAAGAAACTGGTTGAAGGTATTTGTCGTTGTTGTGAGTACCGCCGGGATTATCAGAGCAGGGCCATACAATGAGCCGGGGATAAACGGATATATCGGGCCTGACTGGCGACATGCGGACCCAGAAGAACCGAACGCGACCCCGAATCCGATATTTCGTGGCTGGGCCGGCGCGGTAGCCAGTTATGAGCCAGCACCGGACGTTGGGTATGACTGGGATGATCCGGCGTTGGCATTGGGGCTGGCAACGGGGGACAACATCGATATTGTGAGCTTGGGAGACCTGGAGCAGTACCAGATAGATGAAGACGTGCCAGTGGGCCAGATAACGCTTGTTTTTGGCGACCCCTGTGAGCCAAATGACCCGAACCATATTCGGGACGTCGAGGGTTATGATTTCGCAGTATTCGAAAACAGTTTTATCTCGGAGCTGACGGACCCATATTACGGATATACGGAGGGAGAGGTTTTCGCGGAGCTTGGATACGTAGAGGTATCGAGCAACGGGGTTGATTTCGTGCGTTTTTCGTCAGTTTCACTGACGAATGAGCCGGTTGGTTATTACGGGACAGTGGATATCACAGACCTTTACAACCTTGCGGGAAAACACCCGAATGGATACGGCAATTGCACGGGGACGGGTTTCGATTTAAGTGAACTGAAGGATGAGCCGCTGGTGCAAAGCGGTGTCGTGGACATAAACGACATCGTGTATGTGCGGATAGTAGATATCCCGGGCAGCGGGGATTTTCCTGATGACGGCAGAAGGCATATAGACCCGTGCTCGTGGCCCGACTGGGATTACTACGATATCAATCATCCGACATACGATGCATGGGTGACATATGATTCGAGCGGGCTGGATTTGGAGGCGATAGGTGTGCTGCATCCGCAGCAGTATCCCGGGGACACCAATTTGGACGGGATTATCAATTTTGCGGATTTTGCGATTTTGGCAGACGCCTGGCAGAAGCACTTCGGCCAGGATGGCTGGATATCGCGATGCGACATAAACAGTCCCAAGGATATGGTTGTGGATTTTTCGGATTTTGCGGTGTTAGCGGAGGACTGGTTGGAGGTTGAGCAGTGGCGGGGTAATTGATTATTGATAATTTGGGGAGACGAAGAATGACAGCTAAGGTCAGGCGAGGGTTTACCCGCCGTTTTTGTGGCGGGTTTAGCTTGATGGAGATGCTGGTGGTAATATCGACGGTGTCGGTGATGATGGCGGTGTTGATGCCTGCGCTGGTTGTGGCAAGGTCTCACGCCCGCGCGGTGGTGTGCCGGTCGAATCTGCGGCAGCTTGTTTTGGCAAATATGGAATACACAAACGACAACGACGGCTTTTGTGTGCCGGCGGCAAGTGATATGTATCCCGGCGGGAAAAACCTGCGTCGCTGGCACGGAGTAAGAGACAACAAAAATGAGCCATTTGACCCACGGCGAGGGCTGTTTGTGGATTACCTTGGGGATGGTCAGGTGAAGGAATGCCCGACGAGAGTAGAATTTACGAAGGACCAGCCGGGGCATATAAACTTCGAGCTTGGCTGCGGTGGGTATGGATACAATATGCAGTATATTGGCAGCAGGTTGAGCTTTGCTGGTATGGAGCGCAGTCGCAGGTACGAAGAGACAGCCCGGCTGGCGGAAGTAAAAAGACCTCGCGAAACATTGATGTTTGCGGATTGTGCAATGGCGCGGTCAGAGGGGCAGTATATCGAATACTCTTTCGCAGAGCCGGTTCACCCGATAATCAACGGCGAAGTCAAAGAGCATATATTTTTATCGCCTTCGATTCACTTTCGGCACAGGGATTTGGCGAATGTCGGCTGGGCGGACGGGCACATTGAGCCGAGAAAGATGGCGGGCATGGATGAAAATAATGTATGGAATGTCAACTCGGCGAGGATGAGTATCGGCTGGTTTGAGCCGGTGGATAACGCGCCGTTCGATTTGCAATAAAAAGACCCTAAGACGCCCCCCTGCCTACTGCTTGCAGGGGCAGGCAGGACACAAATCTTTATATTTTCATTCCTTTGTGGTAATCTGCCGCAAATGCGGCTGCAACTGATAGTTTGCAAGGTGATGCAGAGGGAGGCGTATTATTGTGCGGCCCGGTCGCCAAACGTGGTTGACGTGGTGGTGATGCCGCAGGGCCTGCACGTTGAGCCGGAAAAACTGCGCAGGGAAGTTCAAAAAGCCCTCGATATGACAAGCGACAATCAGAATAGGCGATATGATGCGTCGCTATTGTGCTACGGGCTTTGCAGCAACGGGATAGTGGGATTGAGCGCGAAGATACCACTCGTGGTGCCGAGGGGACACGACTGCATTACGCTTCTGCTGGGCTCGAAGGACAGATACAGGGAATACTTCGACAGTCACCGCGGCGTGTACTGGTTCAGTCCGGGGTGGATTGAGACGGATAATCAGCCCCTTCGACTATGCTCAGGGCAGGCGGGAAAGGAACGCTTCGAAAGAACCCTGCGAGAATACATCGAGAAATTCGGCGAAGACAACGCCAGATACCTGATGGAGACCGAGCAAAACTGGCTGAAAGAATATAACTGGGCGACGTATATCGACTGGGGCTTTGTCAACGCCGAGAGCGAAAAAAAGTTCACTAAAAAGGCAGCGAAATTTCTGGGCTGGAAGTACGACGAGGTGAAAGGCGACCCGGGACTTATACAACGGCTGGTCGACGGGCAGTGGAATGAGAATGAGTTTCTGATAGTCCAGCCGGGACAAAAGATTACGGAAGACCTGACTGAAGAAGGAATCATAAAGGCCGAATGACGACGGACGACGGACGACGGAAGACGGAAGACAGAGGACAGAGGGGATGGACTTTGCTGATATGTATTGTCCTGGCGGCGGCGACGCTGGTCGCGTTCGAACAGGTTCGGAACAACGATTTTGTCAACTATGACGACGAGCTGTATATCACGGATAACGCGTTTGTGCGAGGAGGGCTGAATGCTCAATCAATCGCGTGGGCATTTACAAGCCGGCGTGGGGGAAACTGGCATCCATTCACGTGGATAAGCCACATAATCGACTGTGCTGTTTTCGGGGCCAATCCCGGCCGGCATCATTTAGTGAGCGTCGCTTTTCATATCGCCAATGTTGTGCTGCTCTTTTTGATATTGAAAAAAGTGACGGGTGCATTGTGGCGTAGCGCATTCGTCGCAGCGATTTTCGGGCTGCATCCTCTGGCGGTGGAGTCGGTTGCATGGGTGGCACAAAGAAAAACGGTCTTGAGCGCTTTTTTTGCATTTTTGACGATGGCGGCATATTTTCGTTACGTACGGAAGCCCGGCTTCGCCGAAGGGCTGCGCCGAGGCGGGCCGGGGTTGTGGCGGTATATTGTGGTTATAGTTGCGTTTGCGGCGGGGCTGCTTGCCAAGCCGATGCTGGTGACGCTGCCGTTTGTTTTGATTTTGCTGGACTTTTGGCCTCTCGGCAGGTTCGACTACGCTCACCACAAGCGGTTCTGGTCGCTGCTCGTGGAGAAGGTGCCGTTGGTGATTATTTCAGCGGTATTCTGCGTGGTGACTTACAGGGCACAGGTCGGCGCAGGGGCCGTAGCGGATATTGTCTCGGTGCCACTGGGTTTGCGGCTGGGCAATGCGCTGGTGTCATACGTCGGATACATTGGCAAGTTGTTTTATCCGGTTCCATTGGCGGTCTTGTATCCGCTTGACTTGAAAGGGCCGGCTTTGTGGCAGGCGGGCGTAATCCTTGTGTTGCTTGTGCTGGTCTCGTCGTCGGCGGTTGTGCTGAGGCGCAGGTACGGGTTTCTGTTGACGGGATGGTTTTGGTATTTGGGGACGCTGGTGCCTGTGATTGGGCTGGTTCAGGTGGGGCAACAGAGTATGGCCGACCGCTATATGTACCTGCCGGGGATAGGGATTTACATCATAGCGGTGTGGTTTGCCGGCGAGGCGGCGGCGAAGTTGCGTCTGCCGAAGATTGTTCCGGCATCGGCCGGCGTGCTGGTTTTGGTCCTGCTGATGCTGACGACAAGGGCGCAGGTGGGATACTGGAAGAACAGTTTGTCGCTGTGTCAGCATGCACTGGCGGTGACGAAGGACAACTACGTTATGCACAACAACTGCGGTGAGTTTCTCAGGATTACGGCGGTGCGGACGGATGAGGCGATATGGCATTACAGGCGGGCGCTGGAGATTAATCCCACGTATGCCGAGGCGCATAATAATTTAGGATGTGCGCTGGAGGACAAGGGGCTGATGGATGAGGCGGCGGCTGAATATAAGCTGGCGATGGAAATCAGACCAGGTTACGCCAGAGCGCACAATAATTACGGGGTCACGCTGGCGAGAAGGAGGCGTTATGATGAGGCGATTGAACAGTTCAGCAAATCGCTGGCGACGGACCCGTATTATTCGAGTGCCCTGCATAACCTGTGTAAGGCCGGCACTGAAGGCGCCCGACTCGACGTGGCATCGGAGATAATCAGGGGTTTGAAGCAGAAGGCGCCGGCCAATGCGGAATTGTATTACAGGGCCGGGACGATTTACGGAATGCAGGGGGATACCGAAAAAGCCGTCGAGCAGCTCGAAAGGGCCTTGGAGATGGCGAACAATCAGGGCAAAAAGGAGCTTGTCGAGCAGATTACCAAACAGCTGGAGCTGTATCGACGGACAAAAAGGGCAAAGCAATGACAATGGATGAGAGCTTGTCGCAGGGGGCAGAAGAGATTTACAGCAGCACGCCGCCGGATGAGGTTCCGTGGAACAGCGACGAGCCGCCCCCGCTTTTAGCTGAGCTCGTCAACAGCGGCAGCGTGAAGCCGGGCAGAACCCTGGATTTGGGCTGCGGGCTGGGCAACTACGCGATATGGCTCGCCGGCCGTGACTTCGATGTCGTCGGGGTGGACGCCTCGCCGACAGCCATAAAAATTGCGAGACAAAACGCCAAAAAGCGGCTCGACGTTGCTCGCCACAAGAAAAAGGCAAAGTGCAAATTTCTGGTTGCGGATTTAACGGAGAAGTGGCCTGATTTGGGAAAGCACTTTGATTTTGTTTACGACTGGGGTTTGTTGCACCATATACTTCCCGAGAAGCGGGGTAAATACGTAGAGAACGTTCACAGGGTGCTCAAGCCGGACGGGAAGTATCTTTCACTGTGCTTCAATGAGAAAGATACGGCTTTCAAGGGCAGCGGAAAATACAGAAAGACGAAATTAGGAACGGTTGTATATCTATCGTTTGAGAAGGAGCTGCGGGAGCTTTTCAGGCGGTTTTTCAGGATTATTGATTTTCGAGTTATCGAAAACACAGGCAAATTTATGACTCACGTCTTTAATTACTGCTTTATGGAGCGAAAGGGAAACTAAGAACGTGGAGCTGTTGGCGATTATTGCGATAGCGGTTGGCTTGTCGATGGACGCATTTGCGGTGTCGGTGGTGACGGGGGCGGCGTATAAGGAATTGCACGTTCGGCATACACTTAGAATGGCGGGATTCTTCGGGGGCTTTCAGGCGTTTATGCCCGCCATCGGCTATCTGGCGGGGCTAACGGTCAGACAGTACATATCGAGCTATGACCACTGGGTGGCGTTCGGTATTTTGACCGTGGTCGGGCTGAAAATGATTTACGAATCGTTCAAAATCAAAGGCGAAAGGCAGGCGATGCACCCGGCGAATCTGACGCTGCTATTGGCGCTGGCGGTGGCTACAAGCATCGATGCCCTGGCGGTAGGGATTACGCTTTCATTTATCACACACGCAATTGCGGCGGCGATTGTGATTATTGGCGTGGTGACTTTTTGCCTGTCGTGCGCGGGCGTATATATCGGCAAACGGTTCGGGCATTTCTTCGAAAGCGGCATTGAAGCAATCGGCGGGCTTGTCTTAATCGGGCTGGGGCTGAAAATATTGCTTCAACATTTGCTGGCGTAAGGTAAAATGACGATTGATGGGACTATGGAACCAAAAGTATATTTCATAAAAGCGACGATTGAAGAAGGCGAGAAAGCGCTTTCGGACAAGGCACGTCGGCTGTTTAAGACAGCGGGGCTGGCGAAGTGCTTTGAGGCGAATGATTTTACGGCGGTGAAGGTTCACGTCGGCGAGCATGGCAATAATACATATATAAAAGCGCCGTGTCTCAAGGGATTAATTGAGGAGCTGATTGACTTAAAGACCAGGCCGTTTCTCACGGACACCAGCACCCTTTATCTGGGACACAGGCACAACGCGATAGACCACGCGATTTTAGCCAGTGAGCACGGCTTCGACGTGCACGGGCTTGGGATACCGTTCATCCCGCCGGATGGTCTATTCGGAACATCTGAAACGCCGGTGCGAATCGACGGCGAACTCAATAAGGAGGTCTCAATCGCTTATGATATCGCGCGGGTGCAGTCGATTTTGTCGGTGGCGCACGTGACGGGCCACATTGGGACGTGCTTTGCGGCGACGCTGAAGACGCTGGGGATGGGCTGCGCCAGCAGAAAAGGCAAGATGCGTCAGCACGCGGCGCTGAAGCCGAGCATAAAGACAAGCAAATGCACCGGATGCGGGGAATGCGAGCGCCACTGTCCGGAAGGCGCGATTACAATCGAGGACCTAAAAGCCCATATCGACCAGGACAAATGCATCGGCTGTGCGGAATGTGTGGCGGTATGCAGGTTCGCCGCCGTCGCGCACGACTGGGACAAGGAAACCAAAGTGATGGAATACAACGTGGCCGAACACGCCAAAGGCGTGCTTGTCGGCAAGCAGGGTCGTGCGGCGTTTATAAATTTCGCGATATCGATTACCAGCGACTGTGATTGTATGAATAATCCCGACCACAATATCGTCGAAGACATCGGCATACTCGGCTCGACGGACCCGGTCGCGGTTGACCAGGCGGCGGTGGATTTGATGGAGAAAACCGCCGGCAAAACACTGGACAAAATCTCCAAATATCCCAACCTCAACGGCAAATGGCAGCTTGAGCACGCCGAAAAAATCGGCCTCGGCAGCAGAAAATACAAGCTCGTCGAAATCCGATAACAACAACGAAACCTGGCATAAAAAGAGGCCAATCGTAATGAAGAAAGCTGACATCCGCGGGAAGTGGGCTTTGGTGACCGGAGCAAGCAGGGGGGTCGGCCGGCAGGTCTGCCTGGGATTGAGCCAGTTCGGCTGCAACCTGGTGCTCCACAGTCGTGACGCTGCCCATACGCGAACTCTGGCCGCTGAGCTGGCCGCCAGGGGTGTGCAGGTGCGCCAGGTCGAGGCCGAGTTGTCTGACCAGGACCAGGTGGACGCGATGCTGACAAGCGTCCTCGCAGGCCCCGCTATCGACATCCTCTACAACAACGCCGCGGTGATGACGCCCTTCCGCAGCGACTGGCAGAACGTACCGGCTGACGACTTCCACAAGAGCTTCGAGGTGAACGTCACCTCGCTCATCCGCATCTGTCACCGCCTGATACCCGGCATGGTGCAGCGTCGCTGGGGACGCATCATCAATGTCACCTCGGGCATAAAGGACCAGCCGGAGCTGATTGCCTATGCCCTCTCCAAGGCGGCCGTGGATAAGTTCGTGACCGACACCGCCGGCCACCTCAAGGACACCGGCGTGCTGATGAACCTGCTGGACCCCGGCTGGCTGCGCACGGATTTGGGCGGCCCGAAAGCCCCCAATGCCGTCGAGTCGGTATTGCCCGGCGCGCTGGTGCCCGCACTGATTGACGATTGCACAACCGGCCAACTCTTCCACGCACAGGACTTCGCCGGAAAAACAATCTGAACGCTGTAATCGCTTCGCTGGCGAACCACTGATTTTATGCTGCTGGCATGCTTATACCGTGCTTTTTAAACTGCATTACTCCAATATCGTATCAATACACAAAATAGTTCAGGTAGGCATTATAGTATTTATAGGGGTATTTCGTAACATACCTGCCACATAGGACTTACGTTTACCCCAATGTGAATCCCATTCGCAATTCACGGCTTTTTCTTCTCATGCCAATTGACAAACCTCATCAAAATCCCATCAGGAATTGCTTTGGGGCAATCCACCGGCAATCCCAGTTCCTTTTTCAACCGGCCAACGAGTTTCTCCTGACTTAGTTCATAAATCTGCGAACCAAAAATCAAAGCAAAACCACCTTTGTCTATTATCATTTTGTTATACGTCTTAGGCGACCACCTCATTATGAATAGCGGCTTCAACCTCAAATGCTCACACATCGCAAGCTTGATCTCCAATTCTTCCTTATCAATATACCCAAGTGTGTTCTTTATTTCACACCCATATGCTACCCCGTCTTTCTCGAACACAAAATCCAAATCATGCCCAGATTTTTCCCACTTTACTCCACCATAAGCACTAACCTTCTTACCCTTGGGTTCAAATCCTTTTAATGCCAGTCCGTTGCAGAATAGATCCTCCGCTCTATGTCCACAACTTCGCGTAATCGTATCATCAGAGTATTCCTCAATTAATTTTTCCATCTTATTAATTTGTCTCATAGGATATCTGTTGGATGTGCGTATAAAGTACCTTGTAGATGTGCCTTTTTCTCTCGCTATCACTTTGTCTTTAAGATACCCTATCTTCTCCAAGCCAACCATCGCATTGTATGTTATCCAGTGAAAGTATTTTGCCTCAAACTTGATTTGCATTTGCCTAACGTAGTATACGCTTTTCTCATCATTCTCATATATTTCCCGAATCTCCTGTTGTACCTCATCGAAGTAGCTATCCCGCCCCGTTTCTCCGTAATCTTCCGGTGCGTCTACAAAATCGTCGTAATAATCCTCTGTTCCCACGATCCTTCGCCTTGCTTCTCCACGAACCGTTCACTATTGCTTCATAGTCCAAACAGGACTCTTGATCCGTAATTTAGTTTAGCGGGAAAAGAATGTCAAGATTGGGAAACGGAAAGGTACAACACCGGGGGTTTGGCGATTTTCCGAGGCCCGTTAGAAACCAAGTTTTCAACAATAGCGATTTTCTTAAATGTTAATTTGGGCGAGACATACTTGGTTGATTATTGTCCTGAGCTTGTCGAAGGGATTAAAAATGATTATTGATGGTTAACAATAATGTTGACGGTTGTTGTTAAATTATCAATAATCAATCATTGTTAAGTATCGTCAAGCTATTGCGGTTTCGCGGCTCGTATCGGTTGCGTTGAACGTCGTTAAAACGCAACCGCCCGACGATTGACGAAACGAGCAGCGCAACCGATTAACGAAAAACGAGTTTTAGGACACGCTATGTCGTTGGGCGAAATAATAAGGAACAAGCGCGAAGAGCTTGGGCTGACCTTAGATGAGGTGAGCGGCCGGGTGGGTTTTTCAAAGCCGTATCTTTCGACGATAGAGACGAGCAAGGTGAAGAACCCGCCGAGCGATGAGCTTTTGCGAAAGTTAGAGCAGACGCTTGGATTTAAGCCGGGTCTGCTTTTGCACATAGCGCATATGGAGCGTGCGCCGACGGACGTGAAGGAAAAGGTCGAGTCCACCGGGGCGGAAAACGAAAAATTGCGTCGGGTCATCAGGAATCTGATGCGGGACAAGACGGGGATAGACCAGCTGAGCGAGCTGCTCAAAGAGGACCAGTTGCAGGCGGAAGGACCAACAGAGCCGCTCTCGTCGGGCGGATTCGACAAGCTCACCGCGGGGCGGCTGGTGCCGGTTATCAACAAGGTCTCCGCGGGGTATCCGGCGGATTTTGACGACCTCGAATATCCCGTTGGTGTGGCGGACGACTACGTTCGATGTCCCGACCTTCACGACCCCAACGCGTTTGCGGTGCGCGTGGTCGGGGACTCGATGGAACCGAACTTCAAACAGGGGGACATTGTGGTGTTCTCGCCGGCGGCCCAGGTGAACAACGGCGACGATTGTTTCATAAGGTTTTCGTCGCCGCACGAGACGATGTTTAAGCGGGTATTTTTTGAGCAGAACGATATGGTTCGGCTTCAGCCGAGGAACGAGAAATACCCGCCGATGGTAATGGAGGGCAAACGGATAAACGGACTTTACCGGGCGATTGCGAAGGTTGAACGGCTGTAAATAGTTTTGAGTTATGAATTTTTAGTGTTGAGTTAAACAACTCAACACTCAACACTCAAAACTAAGAACTAATTAGGAACCAGGGATGGCGATTCACGGTGAGCGAGGTCGAACCGTTTTGGCGGGGATTGACGAGGCCGGCTTTGGGCCGATTTTGGGTCCGCTGGTTGTATCTTCGAGCGTTTTTCGCGTGCCTGAAAATCTGGTCTGCCAGACGCACGGCGGGCTGGCCTTGGAGGACCTGTGGGGGATTTTACACAGAAGCATTTCCGAAAAGCGGACAGGATTGGCGGGCCGGCTGTTGATAGCCGACAGCAAAAAGGCGTTCAGCAGGTCGCTCGGCATCGGGCATCTGCGGCGAACCGTTTTGAGCACGCTCAAATATCTGGGGAGCAACCCCCGATGCGCCGAAGAGCTTCTGTCGGTGCTGTGTCCGGATTGTCTGGAACATCTCGGGGGGTATCCGTGGTATAAACGGCTCGATGATTACCCGTTGGGCGGCGATGGCGCTGACGTCGCGATTGCGGCCTCTATGTTAAAAGCGGACCTTGCGAGTCAGCATATTGAGCTGCTGGGTTTGAAGTGCCGGTGTCTGGAAGTGGCAAATTACAATCGGCTGGTCTCTGTGATAAAAAACAAGGCGAAGGTGCTGTTCACAGCGGTGGCGGAGCTGATACAGACGGCGATGGAGGAATCCGGGGGCGAGGATTTGGAGATAGTGATAGACCGCCAGGGCGGTCGCAGCCATTATCGGCGCCAGCTTCAGCTGATGTTCGATGGTGCGGCGTTGAGGATTGTGCGTGAGGACCAGCAGATGAGCAGTTATGAGCTGACCACCGGCAACAGGCGGGTGCGGATGCATTTCGTGGTTGGCGCCGACAGCCGATACTTGCCCGTTTCCCTTGCGTCAATGGTGAGTAAATACGTCAGAGAGGTTCTGGTGGACAACATCAACCGGTATTTTACCGGGTTTAACGCGGCTCTCAGGCCGACAGCCGGCTACTGGCAAGACGGCCTGCGATTTATCAAGGACATCAAAACACACATCCCCGCCGTCCATTTCGACGCCAATCAGCTTATCAGGTGTCGATAGGTTTTTGGTAGCGTTGAGCAGTTCTTTGCTTATAATCTTCTCACCGAAACTCGATAGGTTACGTTAAACGGTTACGGTTGCGCTGCTCGTTACGGTTGCGTCTGCCGTAAGGCGTTATGGAAAACAAAATACCCGTCAGAAGTTTTCATGATTTAGAGGTTTATCGAATTGCCTATCAGGCAATGCTTGAGGTATTTAAACATATTTTGCCGGCATTGCCGGTTGAAGAAAAATATGATTTGGTTGATCAGCTTAGGCGTTCAACCAAAGCTGTTCCTCGCTTGATAGCAGAAGGACACTCTAAACGGCATCAGAAAAAAGGATTTCAAAAATATTTGGATGATGCAATGGCAGAGTCCAATGAGACAGCAGTATCTTTGTCGCAGGCCAAGGACCTGTATCCTTCCTTGGTTAATATTAAAATATGTGAACGACTGATAGATACATACGACAAGATTAGCAGACAGTGCTACAATTTAGCACTTGCGTGGGATAGGTTTAATGAGCGCAAATCCGTAACGCAACCGTCTGACGAGAGACGAAACGAGCCGCGTAACCGATAAACGAGCCACGTAACCAGCATAAAATGCGAATAATAATCGGTATCAAAAGGCAAAGGAGTTTGTTGTGGGCAACAATAAGATAACAATAGTCGGAGCCGGCAACGTCGGCGCCACGACGGCGCACATTGCAGCCGGCAGAAACTTAGGCGAAATAGTCCTGCTGGATATCGTCAAGGGCCTTGCCGAGGGTAAAGCCCTGGACATAGCCGAGGCGGGACCCGTGCAGGGCTACGACGGCACCATTACCGGCACGACGGACTGGTCAAAGGCGGCGGGCAGCGATATTGTGGTGATAACCAGCGGCCTGGCACGAAAGCCGGGGATGAGCAGGGACGATTTGTTAGCCAAAAACGTCCGGATAGTCAAAGAGGTCGGCGAAAAAGTGGTGAAGTATTGTTCCAACAGCATCGTCGTAGTGGTGTCCAATCCGCTGGATGCGATGACGTATGCGGCGGCGAAGGTGACCGGATTTCCCAAAAAGAGGATACTGGGAATGGCGGGGGTGCTGGACTCGGCGCGATTCAGCCATTTTGTCGCGGCCCAATTAGGTATCAGCAGCAAGGATGTGAATGGCGTGCTGATGGGCGGGCACGGCGACGATATGGTGCCTCTGCCGAGATTCACGTCGGCTGCCGGCATACCGATTGTCGAACTGCTGGATAGCCGGACGATTGCTCAACTGATAGAGCGAACCAGAAAGGGCGGCATTGAGATAGTCGATTTGCTTGGCTCAAGCGCGTATTATGCGCCCGCCGCCGGAGCAGTTAAAATGGTCGAGGCGATAATTAACGACAGCAGGCAGATTTTGCCGTGCTGTGCCTATTGCGACCGGGAATACAACGCGGGTGGCTGTTTTGTCGGCGTTCCGGTTGTGCTTGGAAAAGCGGGGGCCGAAAGGATTGTAGAGCTGAAGCTGACCGCAGACGAGCGGGCGGCATTCGACAGGTCGCTGGAGCACGTCAAACAGCTTGCGGCCCAGGTCGACGGACTGCTGTAAGCTGTAATTTGACCGCTTAACATTTTCGTGAATGTGGCGATAATAACTGAATACACTCGTATCGGGAATAGTTTTAAGAAGCCCAAAAATGGAACTGATAAAGAGGATTAAAGAGGCGGAATCAGAGGCGCAGCGGATAATCGAACAGGCGAAGGCGGATTCGGCTGCGTCGGCCCAGCAGGCGAAGCTGGCCGGACAAAATATGCTTTCGCAGGCCGAGCACGACAGGAAAAAGGCGATTGAATCCACTGTTGCTGCTGCGCGGTCTCAGGGTCAGGCCGAAGGCGGCCTCCTGCGGGCCGAAGGGCACAAACAGCGTCAGCAGATGCGCGCCAGGACGAACTCGCGGATGGATGCTGCCGTTGCGAGCATAATAGAGTATCTGAGGAAATAGCAATGGCAGTAGCATCGATGGCCAAGATTATGATTGTCAGCCACCGCGGCGAGGCAGGCGAACTTTTGGAGGCGCTGCAGCAGGAGGGAATCTGCCAGATATTGAACGCCGAGTCGGCGATGGTCACCAAGGATATAGGCGAGCTGGTCGCAGGGGCAGAGAAACCAAGAGATATTGAGCAGCTTTTGACTCGGCTGGCCAGGAGCATCGAGTTTCTGAAGGCATACGTAAAGCCGGCAGGAGGGCTTGCGGCGGTATTGGCGCCGAAGGCCGTCGTGGACAGGCACACATACGAGCAGGTGACATCGGACGAGACGCTTTTGGCGGTTGTGGAGCAGTGCAACGAGACCGACTCGGCGATAGAGAAACTTAAAGCGGACATTGAAACCCTCGCTGGTCGGCTGGAGGAGCTGAAGCCCTGGGAAGGGCTTGATGTTTCGGTTGAACAACTTGGGCAGTTCAAACAGACACGGTGCTGGGCGGGCCTCGTGCCGAGTCAGCATTTCGAGCCGTTGCAGAAAGATATCTCGGAGGCGGCAGCGGCGATTGAGCAAATCGGCGAGGCAAAGGGCAAATATGCCTGCGTGATAATCGGCCTGAAAGAACGCGCCGAGCAAATCGGCAAGCTGCTGCGTGCAGCGGAGTTTGAGCAGGCCAACTTCGCCGGCATCACGGGGACAGTCGCCGAGGCGATTGACCAGGCGGAACAAAAGCTCGAACAGGAAAAGCGGGAGCTTGCGGCAAAGCATGCAAAAGCAACGTCGTTGGCCAAGCATCTTTTGAAGCTCGAGATACTTCACGACCACTACTCAAACCTGCTGCACAGAGAGCAGACCAAAGAGGCGTCACCCGCAACCCAGCGGACGGTCATCTTCGAGGGCTGGGTCAGGCGGAAAGATTTCCCGCGGCTGGAGCAGGTGGTCGTGCGTTTTTCGGCGTCGAGCTTACACAAGATTGAGCCGGCGGAAGGGGAGGAAATACCGGTCGAGATAGAGAACAGAAGCGTGGTCAGGCCTTTTGAGGTTATCACGCGTCTTTATGGAATGCCGCGTTACTTTGAGGTGGACCCTACGATTTGTTTGGCGCCGTTCTTCGCGCTGTTCTTCGGAGTGTGCATCGGGGACGTCGGCTACGGACTGAGTATGCTGATACTGTCGGTCTGGGCGGTGAGGAAGATGCAGGGCGACAAGAAACTTTTGATGATGCTGAGTATATGCTCGATTTTTGCAATTATATTTGGTGCGTTGACGGGCGGCTGGTTCGGAGATGCATTACAGCAGTTCGAGTTTCTGGCATTTCTGCGGCCGGTGAAAGACCGGCTGATGTGGTTCGACCCGTTTGCCCAGCCGATGACGTTCTTCGGCCTGTCGCTTGCTCTCGGCTACATACAGATTATGACCGGGCTGATGATAGCGTTTGTGTGCAATCTGCTGAGAAAAAACTTCATTGCCGCCGTTTGCGACCAGCTGACGTGGCTGGTAATGCTCAACTCGATTGTGATATTTGCTGTCGGCAGGGCGGGTGTGATTCCGGCGCCGGTGGGTCGGGTCGCCGGCTTTGCGGCGATTGTGCCCGCCGTGACGATATTTTTGTTCAGCAATCGTGAAGGCAGCTGGGGGGCGCGGCTGGGAATGGGTTTTTACAACCTGTTCAGCTCAGTGTTTTACATCGGCGACGTGCTCAGTTACCTGCGTCTGATGGGTTTGAGTATGGTCGGCGCAGGACTGGCGATGGCGTTCAACCTGATGGGAAAGCAGGCGCTGGACATTCCTTACGGAGTGGGTATTGTGCTTATGATAGTCATATTCGTAGTGGGGCACAGTTTTAATCTGGCGCTTTCGGTGCTGGGCGCATTTGTCCACACGCTCCGGCTGCAATACGTGGAATACTTCCCGAAGTTTTTCGCAGGCGGCGGCAAGGCGTTCGAGCCGTTGTCGAATGAATACAAGTATATTTATATTCCCAAGGCCTGAAAGAGAATCGCTAAGAATAAGAAAGAGAGGTGAATAATGGAATTTGGACTTGTGTTGGCGTTGCTGGGAATAGCAATGGCGGTATTTTTGCCCGGTATTGGCTCATCGATAGGCATATACGCCGCCAGCAAGTGCGCCACAGGGGTGTTGACTGAGAAGCCGGAAAGATATGGACAGTTGTTCGTTATGGTGGTGCTGCCGGGCACGCAGGGTTTTTACGGACTATTGGCGGCGCTGATTATGATGACCAAGCTGAACTTCTTTGTCGGCGGCGCTTCCGCGATTACCCTTGCGCTCGGAGCAAAGATTCTCGTCGCGGCGATGCCGGTGGCGTTTGCCGGTCTGGTCACGGCCATTTATCAGGGCAAGGTTTCGGCGGCGGGCATAATTATGGCGGGCAAGAGGCCTGAGATGGCGTTCAAGGCCGGCGTGGTCTACGCCGTGATGGTCGAGATTTACGCCATTCTTGGCCTGCTGGCGACGCTGTTTATGCTGTGGTTCGGAATCGCCTGGCCGGCAGTGGCGGCAGTGGCCGGCGCTTAATAAACAAACTATTCGGCAGGTAAAAATATGGAAGGCCAACAGGTAATAGAAAAGATACTGTCGGATGCGCGTGCCGAGGCGGAAAAGATAAAAAAAGAAGCCGAGGCAGGACAGGCGCAGGAACAGCATCGGCTCGATGAGCAATTGCGCGAATACCGCAAACACAGCGGCGCACTTGCGCAAAAGGCGGGCGCCGAGGCAAAATCGCAGGTGCTCTCCGCCGTAAGGATGGAGCTGGCGAAGGAATTCCTGGCCGAGAAGGCGAAAATTCTCGACGAGGTCTTCGCCCGCGCCGAGCAGCAGGCCAAATCGCTGCCCGACGAGCAGTACCTCTCGCTTATGACCAAACTGATGCTCGATAGCGTGCAAACCGGCGACGAAGAGGTGATTGTCGACGTCGACGAAAAACGAATCGACCAGCAGTTTATAGATAAGGTCAATCAACAGCTCGCTTCAAAGGGCAAAGGCCCCTCGACTTTTTCGACTGCGCTCAAGACAGGTCCGCTCGGGACAGGCAATTTGAAGCTGTCGAGCGAAAGGCAGCCCATTGCCGCCGGCTTTATCCTCAAAAAAGGAAAAATCAAAAACAACTGCTCATTGAAGGTCCTGCTCTCGCGGGCATGGGGCGAGCTTGAGATAGAGCTCGCCAGGCAGCTTTTTGGCGATGATAAAAAATGACAGCCGTTTTAGAACAGCCGATGATTGATTTTTATCGATACCCGCCGATTGGCGGCGACGACTGGCGGTATGCCTTCGAGACGGCACAGGTTCGCGTGCTTGAGTTGCAGATGCTTAGTCGCCCGACGCTGGTGGATATGGCCAACGCAGCCGGTTTCGAGCAGGCGGTGGAGCTTCTGCACTCCAGCGAATACGTCCTGTCGGCGGGTGCGGGCATTTCGGAGCTTGAGCGGATTTTATCGGCTCGGCGGTCGGCACTTCGTCAGCAGTTTGCCGGCTGGATGCACAATGGGACGGTTTTGACGCTGTTTAGAGCCAGGGATGATTTTGCAAATCTGCGACTGGCGATTCGGCGGGCGGTGACGAAGAAGCCGATTGGTCGCGATTACAGCGGCGACGGCAATTTCCCGCCTGACCAGTTCGCCGAGGTCTTTGAGTCCGAAAGATACGAATTACTGCCGGATTATATGACTGAGGCGAGCGAGCAGGCGTTCGTGGCCTATTATCACGACAAGGACATACGCAGAATCGATTACGCGATTGATGCGGCGCAGACGGAGTTTAATCTGACGACCGCAATCAAGCTGGATGACGTTTTTCTGCTCGGGCTTTTCAGGATACAAACCGACCTGGCCAACATTCGGACGATGCTGCGTCTGCGGCTGACGGGCGCGGAGCAGCCCAGCGCTTTTTTAACGGGTGGATACGTTGAACGCGACAGGTTGCTTCGCGGCGTGGAAACGGGCAGCGAGTCGCTGGGGGCGTTGTTCTTCGCCACGCCTTATTTTGAGGCGGTGCAGGCGGGCTCGGCGTATGCCGCGTCGGAAAAATCATTTTTGAAAATCGAGCAGCAGTGCGAGGAATATCTGGCAGGGTACTTGAGGTCTACAATCGCAGTCGCCGTGGGGCCGCAACCGGTCATCACGTATCTGCTCTTGAAGGAAAATGAGATTCGAATGGTTCGACTTGTCCTGACAGCCAAGAAGAATAACCTGAATCCGAAACTTATTCTGGACCGTATCTCGTGACACGAGCGACGAGATACGAGCGACGAAAAAATGGAAGGTAAAGTAGCAGTTTTGGGCGATGAGGATTTTGTGATGCCGTTTTCGGCGCTGGGCGTTGATACGTTTGCGGCGGGCGAAACGCCCGAACAGGCGTCGCAGGCGGCCCAAAAGATAATCCAGGGTAAATACACGCTGGTGGTCGTGGCTGAGAACAAGGCCAAAGCGGTGGAAGAGACGTTTGCGGGCCTGCAGGGCGCGCCGACGCCCTGCGTGGTGGTTGTGCCGTTTACGACCGAGCCGGAAGGTTTTGCGACAAAGGCGCTCGGACAAGTGCTGAAAATGGCGATGGGTATCAATATCCTTCAGAGCAATTAGTAATTTTGGTTTTCGTTTTACTATAAAAGCCAGGAAAATTCAGGTTGGAAGACAATGAGTGAAGCAAAAAAAGGCAAAATAGTGAAGGTGGCGGGGCCTGTCGTGGTCGCCGAAGGTATGGCCGGCTCGCGGATGTATGACGTGGTTCGCGTGGGTGAGCTGAACCTTATCGGCGAGATAGTCGAGCTTGAGAACGACCTCGCTTCGATACAGGTTTACGAGGACACAAGCGGAATCGGGCCCGGCGGGCCGGTTGTTGACACGGAGGCGCCGCTGAGCGTGGAGCTTGGGCCGGGATTGATAGAGAGCATCTACGACGGGATTCAGCGTCCGCTCGATTTGCTGGTCAAGGCCGAAGGCGCGTTTATGAGCCGGGGAAGCGCTATGCCCGGCCTGAACAGGGAAAAGAAGTGGCGCTTCAAGCCGACGGTCCAAAACGGCGCAGAGGTCAACGCCGGCGACGTTATCGGCGAGGTCGATGAGACAATTTTAGTCAGGCACAGGATTATGATACCGCCGGGCGTCTCGGGCAAGCTCCAGGAAATCAAAGAGGGCGACTTCACGGTCGAGCAGACGATTGCGACGGTGGTCGGCGCAGAAGGCCAAAAGCACGAGGTAAAGCTGATGCAGAAATGGCCCGTGCGAAACGCCAGGTCGGTTAAAAGGCGGCTTGCGCCAAACAAGGTTCTTGTCACCGGCCAGCGAGTCGTCGACGCGTTTTTCCCGTTAGCCAAGGGCGGCACGGCGTGCGTGCCGGGGCCCTTCGGAACGGGCAAAACCGTTGTGCAGCATCAGTTGGCAAAGTGGATAGACGCGGAAATCGTCGTATACATCGGCTGCGGCGAGAGAGGCAACGAAATGACCGACGTGCTGACGGAATTCCCACATCTCAAAGACCCGCGAAGCGGCGAGCCGTTGATGAAACGTTCGGTGCTGATAGCCAATACCTCGAATATGCCGGTGGCGGCCAGAGAAGCGTCGGTCTACACCGGTATTACGATAGCGGAATACTTCCGCGATATGGGTTACACGGTTGCGCTTATGGCGGATTCCACCAGCCGATGGGCGGAAGCGATGCGCGAGATTTCGACCCGGCTGGAGGAAATGCCGGCTGAGGAAGGTTACCCCGCGTATCTGGGCGCCCGGATTGCATCGTTCTATGAGAGGGCGGGACGAGTCGAGTGCTTAGGCAGGCCGCAACGCGAAGGTGCGCTGGCGATAATCGGAGCAGTCAGCCCGCCGGGCGGCGATTTGTCGGACTCGGTGGTGCAGGCGACGCTGCACGTCGTAAAGGTGTTCTGGTCGCTGCAGGGACGTCTGGCGTACGCAAGGCACTTCCCGGCCATCGACTGGCTGACGAGCTATTCGTTCTACAAGCAGTATCTCAAGGAAGGGTTTGAGGATAAAGACCAGGGCGCTGAAATGGAAAACCTGAGCGTCGAGGCGATGGAGCTGCTTGAACAGGAGGCGCAGCTACTGGAGATAGTTCGGCTGGTAGGCGCCGAATCGCTTTCGCCGAAAGACAGATTGTCGCTCGAAACAGCACGCTCCATTCGTGAGGACTTCCTGCATCAAAACGCCTTCCACGAGGTGGATACCTTTACGTCGCTGAACAAGCAGTACGAGATGCTCAAGATGATTCTGCATTTCCACAAGGAGGCGCTTGCGGCCATCGCCGCTGACGTAGATACGGCACAGATTTTCAAACTGCCCGTCCGAGAGGAAATCGCAAGAGCAAAATATATTCCGGAAAAAGAAATCGACAAAATTGCCGCAATCCGCGAGACAATCACTAGGCAGACAAAGCAGCTGCAGACCACAGCGGCGGCGTAGCCACGAATTTAACGGGAGTTGCAAATGCTTTCAGTGAAGGAATACCAGACGGTCACAAGCATATCGGGGCCGCTGATGCTGGTCGAAATGGTCGACGACGCAAAATACGCGCACATCGTCGAGATTCAGCTTGCCGACGGCTCGACGCGCCACGGGCAGATTCTGCAGGTGGAAAGGGACAAGGCGCTGGTGCAGGTCTTCGAGGGCACAAGCGGCATCGACGTAAACAACGCGACCGTTCGTTTCCTGGGCAAACCTCTGGAGCTGGGCGTGTCGCGGGAGCTTTTGGGTCGCGTTTTCAGCGGACTGGGCGAGCCGAAAGACGGCGGCCCCGCGATTATTCCCGACAAGCGCCTCGACATTAACGGAAACCCCATCAATCCCTTCGCACGCGATTATCCCAACGAGTTCATCCAGACGGGCATATCGACAATCGACGGTTTGAATCCGCTTGTGCGGGGACAAAAGCTGCCGATATTCTCCGGCGCGGGCCTGCCGCACGATGACCTGACCGCGCAGGTGGCGCGACAGGCGACGGTGTTAGGCAAGGAAGAAAAGTTTGCCGTGGTCTTTGCGGCGATGGGGATTACGTTCGAGTCGGCGCAGTTCTTTATCGACGACCTGCAGAGGACCGGCGCAATCGAGCGGGCGGTGATGTTTATCAACCTGGCCAATGACCCTGCGATTGAGCGAATCGCCACGCCCCGGTTCGCGCTTACGGCTGCTGAATACCTGGCGTTCGATTTGGATATGCACGTGCTGGTTATCTTGAATGATATGACCAATTACTGCGAAGCGCTGCGGGAAATCAGCGCGGCCCGTAAAGAGGTGCCCGGCAGAAGGGGTTACCCGGGCTATCTGTATACCGACCTTGCAACCGTGTATGAGCGCGCGGGCAGGATAAAGGACAAAAAAGGTTCAATTACGATGGTGCCGGTGCTGACGATGCCGGAAGACGATAAAACGCATCCGGTTCCGGACCTCACCGGCTATATCACCGAAGGACAGATTATTCTTTCGCGGTCGCTGCATCGCAAGGCGGTCTCGCCGCCCGTGGACGTGCTGCCGAGCTTGTCTCGCCTCAAAGACAAGGGTATCGGCAAAGGCAAGACGCGGGAAGACCACGCTGACCTCTACAACCAGCTTTATGCTGCTTATGCACGCGGCAAAGAGGCGCAGGAGCTTGCCACGATTATGGGCGAAGCCGCCCTTTCCGAAGAAGACAAGAAGTATATGAAGTTCGCCGACGCCTTCGAGGCGCGATACATCTCCCAGGACTATTACGAAAACCGCTCCGTCGAGCAGACACTGGACCTGGGCTGGGAGCTGCTCAGTATGTTCGAAAACGCGGAGCTTAAGCGCATCGACGTGAAACTGATTGAGAAATATATGCCGAAATTTCGCAAAGCGAAATCGTGACGAGTAGCGTATGTTACAAAATGTAAATGCAACCAGAATGGAGTTATTGCGGCTTCGCCGGCGGGTGGCGCTTGCCGCGCGTGGTCATAAGCTGCTCAGCGAAAAACGCGACGGCATATCGAGGCATTTGATAAAAGTTGCCCGCGCGATTCAGCCGTTGCGCAAAAAGGTCGAAACCGAGCTTGTGGAAACCTGCCGGCGGTTTATGCTGGCCCGCGCCACGATGGAGCCGGAGCATACGAAGGCAGCACTCGAGGTCCCGACCAAAAAGTTCACGCTGGCCGTGAAATTAGCCAGCGTTATGAACGTAAGAGTCCCCGAATTAGCCAAGCAGATGTCGGGTGAGATTATCTGTTACGGCTTCGCCACGACCTCCGGCGAGCTGGACGTCGCGCTAATGGCACTGGAGCGGGCGTTTGATTCGCTGATTGAATTAGCTGAAAAAGAAAAGCAGGCGCGATTGCTCGCCGTCGAGCTGCAGATGACCCGCAGGCGCGTCAACGTCCTCGAGCACATCGTCATCCCCGAGCTGCACGAAACGATTAAGTTCATTTACGACAAACTCGGCGAAGCCGAACGAGACAACACCTCTCGCCTTATGAAAATCGCAGACATCATCCGCGCATAGCCACACAGTACGCTATCCGCCGAACCTCGAGCATATTGTAGTTGCGGCTTATGGCTTCGGCGGGATGACGGCATCCAGAATCGGCTTAACCCAGGTTTTCTTTTCCGTGTCGTATAGGGCGAAGTTGGATGTAAATTGCCAGTAGGCGAAGCTGAAGCCGCGCTGGACGGCAGCGTCTGCAACAAATTTCGTCCAGCAGGCGCGGGAATCCATATCAGCCCTCTCGTAAGTCCCGAACTCGCCAATATTGATTGGGCGATTGTTTTGTTTCGCCCACTCGGAGACGATATCGAAATCCTTTATCACCGTCTGTTTTTCCGCGTCGCTGCCGGTCCATTTCTTGCCTACCCAGGAGCTGGCGTCCAGCGTCGTCACCCACGGTGCACCCTGATGGGTGAATTCGTATGGCGAGTAGTAGTGTATGGTGACGATTATGTTGCGGTCCTCTTTGGGGATATTGAGATATTCGAGTGCCTCAATATGGCTGTAATCTGCCGGGCCGATAACAACCGTCCTGTTCGGATTGGACTGGCGAACGACGGCCAGCGGCTGTTTGAGAAACGGATTCCACGTGCTGGGTTTTATCCTGTCCTGCGGCTCATTGAGAAGCTCGAACATCAGGGTATCAGGATAGTTTCTGTAGTGCTCTGCAATCTGCCTCCACAGGGCCAGGAACCTGTCCTTTTGGCCGGCAGGGTTGCTGTAAAGCTCGTCATAGTGGTGGACGTTGAGCATCACGGGAAGCTTTCGCGACAGGGCGCAGTTAATGGCCCAGTCGACCCTTTTGAATAATTTCGGGTCGATGGTGTATGGCTTTTCCTTCAGGGCGTGAGCCGACCAGCGCACGGGCAGACGGACGGAATCAAAGCCGGCCTGCTTGATAAGCTCGAAGTATTCTTCCTTGAGCACGACTCCCCATTCGCCTTCGCTGGGCGCATCGAGCGCGTTGCCTAAGCTCACACCCCTGCCTAATAGTTTATTCATTTTGAACGCCTTGTCTGTGGGTGCGGTCGCGCTCGGCCCCTCAGCCGCACCGCAGCAAGCCAGTCCGAACGCAACTATCACTACTAACGCCAGCGCAATGAACACGATTTGTTTCGTCGTTTTTAACATAATCTCTTACCCCAAAAATGCGAATGATAATAAAAAGCCGAGTTGCGGCTACTTTTTCGGCGGAACGACCGCCTCCAGCAGCGGCTTGCGGAAGGATTTCGTCTGCTGGTCGTACAGGCCGAATTCATCGGCGCAAAACTCCCAGTAGTGAATGCTAAACCCTCGTTCTACCGCTGTATCGGTGACGAATTTCGTCCAGCGGGCGCGGGAATCCATATCGGCATTTTTATGAACGCCGAACTCGCCAAGGTTAATCGGACGGCTGTTTTCTTTTGCCCAGTCGGCGGCGATATCGAACTCCTTTACCACTGCCTGTTTTTCCGCGTCGCTGCCGACCCATTTTTTGCCGAGCCAGTCATTTGAGTCCTTCTCCCAGGAGACACCCTGATGAGTAAATTGATACGGCTCGTAGTAGTGGAAGGTGGCGATTATGTTGCGGTCCTCTTTGGGAATTTTGAGGAACTTGAGATAGTCAATGTTGTTGTAATTGGCGGAGCCAAACACCACTATTCGGTTCGGGTTGGACTCTCGCACGACGGCCAGGGACTGTTTGAGAAGCAGATTCAGCTCGTTGGCTCTTATCTTGTTATACGGGTCGTTGAGAAGCTCGAACACCAGCGTATCGGGATAGTCCCTGTAATGCTCTGCAATCTGCCTCCACAGCGCCAGGAACCTGTCTTTATGATTGGCAGGGTCGCCGCAAAGCTCGTGGTAGTGGTGGACGTCAAGCGTCACAGGAAGGTTTCGCGACAGGGCGCAGTTAACGGCCCAGTCGACCCTTTTGAAGAATTTCGGGTCGATGGTGTATGGCTTTTCACTCAAAGCGTGGGCCGACCAGCGCACGGGCAGACGAACGGAATCAAAGCCGGCCTGTTTGATAATATCGAAATACTCCTCTTTGAGTGTCACACCCAGCTCGCCCTCATTGGGCGCCTCGAGCGCGTTGCCCAGGTTTATACCTCTGCCTAAGAGTTTATTCATTTTGAACGCCTCCGTTGCATTCGGCTCAGCGGCCGGTGCCAACGCGACAATCAATATGAGGTAAACGATAACGAACGCGGATGTTTTTGCTGCCTTTGACATACTCTTTGACTCCAATAATGCGAACTCCTGAAATTGTGCCTGTTTTCCTATTTTTTTCCCCCGCTGGGACCTAATGAAAACTGTGCAAACTCGCCTAAAGGATAATCCTTTATAAGCGAGTTTACGTCATCGACCGTGACCGCCTTTATCGCGTTTATATCCTGCTCAACGGTCCGGTACTCGCCGGCATATATCCAGTTAAAGCCCAAATCGACAAACCGGCCCATCGGCAGCTCGTTTTTTATCACCAGCGCGCTTAGAACCTTGTTCTTGGCCTTGGCAAGCTCGTCCGCCGTCACGCCACGACTCGCTATGTCTGCAAAAATGTTGCCGACTATTTCAATCGCCTTGGACGCATTCTCACTGCTGCAGCAGATATAGGTGCAGTAGGCGCCCGTGCCGTCCATCGGGGCAAACTCCATAGATGCGGTCTCGGCTACCGCCCTGTCCACGAGTTCCCAGAAAAATCTCGAACCGACGTCATCGCCGGCTATCATACTCAACAGCGCCGCCGCGAATCGCCTGCTGCTCTGGGCGCTCACCGCCGGACTCATCAGGCATACATGTTCACGGACAAGATTTGATTTTTCAAGGCGCTGTTTAGCACGATTGCCACGCGTGTCGGCAAGCTCTCTTTTGACGTCCCGGCGCTCCCAGGCCCCGCAGCCATCCTCGATTATGTCCCGAATCTCGCCCCACTCGAAATTGCCCGCGACCGCCGCCACCATATTATTTGGCGCGTATCGCCCCGCAAAATATCCTCGCATTTGTTCCGCGGCAAGCGCCTCTATTGTTTCGGCGCTGCCTAAAACGCTGTGGCCGCAGGGATGTCCCCCGAAATAAAGCGACCTGCACTTGTCCACAACGTCATAGTTCGGCTGGTCCTTGTACATCGCAATCTCTTCTTTAATGACCTGTTTCTCGATGTTGAAGTCCTCCGTCCTCAGTGCCGGCCTCATAAGCTCTATCCACAGCTTCGTTATTTCCGCAAGATGTTCCGGCAGAACCGCCGCGTAAAAAACGGTGCTCTCTTCGCCGGTAAACGCGTTATACTGCGCTCCTGTCCTGTCGAAATGCTCGTTGACCGCAAAGGCGCTCAGCCGGTCGGTGCCCTTGAAAACCATATGTTCGAGAAAATGCGACACGCCGTTTATCTGCAAATCCTCGTCGCGCGAGCCGGTTCTCACAAAAAAACCGACCGCCGACGACTTGGCACTTTTGTTTACCTCGCCGATGACCGTCAGACCATTTGTCAGCTTGTGAACCTTGAATTCCATACCGGTATTATCCAACCTTTACTTCCCTCGGGCCGATTGTCACCACCGTGAAATCCTCGAACCTTTTCCTGCGCAAAAAACCCAGCACCGAATCGACGCTCGTTTTGTCGATTTCGTCTTTGATTTCATCGAGCGAGCGCACCCTGCCCAGCATATATAAATCGCCCGCAATTGCGCCGGCCCTGCTGCTCGATGATTCGCTTTGCAGAATCAGCGACGACTTCAATCCGGCCTTGACCCGCTGGATTTCCTCTTCGCTGATGCCCTCGGCCAAGCGATTGAATTCGGCGATTATCACGTCGAGCGTCTGCTGCGCCTTATCCGGCGTGGTGCCGGCGTAGCACGCTATCCCGGCCATTTCCTTTAACGCGTGATACTGTGCACCCACCGCGTAACAAAGTCCGCGTTTTTCCCTGACCTCGGTAAATAACCTCGCACTCATCCCGCCCGACAGCACCGACACGGCAACACGCGCATTGTAGTAATCCTTGTCGTTCATACGCACCGTCGGTGTCATAAGGCCGATGTGAACCTGTGCGCCTTCGTTTTGAATGTGTTTGCAGCGACCGGGCCTTGTGCCCGCCGTCAACGATTTGCCCCGGCTCTGCTCACCCGCGCCAAACAGCTTTTCCATTTGTTTCACGACCACATCAAAATCATATTTGCCCGCAACGGAAAATATGGTTCGAGACGGGCTGAACGTCTCCGCGATAATCCGCCTGGTCGTCTCCGGCGTCAGCGTCTCAAGCTCAGTGATTTGGCCCGCCGTGCTTCGTCCTAACGGCTCGGGGTAAAACTGCTCCCGCAGTTTCAGCATTACCTTGTGCCGAGGGTCGTCATCCAGCCCCTTGACGCCGTCGATTGCGAGCTGTCTGGCCGGCGCAAACTGCTCGTCGGCCAGTCCCGCTCGAAGCACGACGTCGCCATATAATTCAACCGCCGCCGACAGATTGCTCGACTCCAGAGCCGCGCCTATTGTTATATGGGCGGTATTCACCCCGGCCGAGCGATGAAGTCCCAGCCCGTCGAGGGCGTCGCCTAATTGCCTGTTGTCCCGTTCGCCCGCCCCTCTGAATATCCAGTCCGCTATCACGTTGGCGGCTCCGCAGCAGCACGGGGGCATAACCGCTGCGCCCGCCGGCAGCATAAACCCAAACGCCGCCGACTCAACCGCCTCCATCTGTTCCCCAAGCAACACCATTCCATTGCTCAGCTTGTGTTTGTCTATACCTTGTCCCATATCTAAAAGAACCGGCAATTCTAACAGCCATCAGCCCCTTTTTCAAATGCGAAAAACCAAAAACCCATCTGCGGGCGAAGAAACCTTGATATTGGGGCTATTGCCCAATATGCTTTGTCGGCTGTGGAAAAGATACGTGGAGTTATTTTCGACTGGGGAGGCGTCCTCGCTGAAGACCCGGCGCCGGGCATGGTTAAATACTGCGCAAAGGCGCTGGCCGTAAGCGAAGACCAATACAAGCAGGCCTGCAAGCTTTTTATGGATGATTTCCAGACGGGCCGGGTGACTGAACGAGAATTTTGGCAAAGTATGACAAAACGTCTCAATGTCCCGATGCCGAAGGTCAATTCACTATGGGCAGACGCCCTTGCCGCCGTTTATGTGCCTCGCAAGGATATGTTCTCGCTGGCAGACCGGCTGCACAAAGCCGGCTATAAAACCGCGATACTATCCAATACCGAAAAGCCGGTTGTCGATTTCTTCCCAGAGCAGACGTATGATGCCTTTGACGTAGTAGTGCGTTCCTGCCTTGAAGGGATAAGCAAGCCGCAAAGAGAAATTTACGAAATTACTCTTGCCCGCCTGGGGACCCCAGCCAAGCAAACCCTTTTTATCGACGACAGGCAGGACTTTATCGACGGCGCAAAACGGGTCGGCCTGCAAACGATTCAGTTTAAGGGCCTTGACCAGTTCAAAAAGGACCTGGCAAATACATTTGGTAGGATTGACAATGGATTTTTTAACGTTACTTGAACGAGAGAAGATAATCCTTTTCGATGGCGCTATGGGAACTCAGCTCGATAAACGCGGGCTGATGGGACGCGGCAGTTGCAATCTTGATACCTCGCAAGCTGTGCTTGAGATACATAAAGAATACGCACAATGCGGATGTCGCGTCCTGACGACCAACACACTGACGATGAACCGCATCTATATCGAAACGCATAATGTCGGCGTATCGGTGGAGGAAGTAAACCGGGCAGGGGCTGAGCTGGCAAAGCAGGTCGCGGGTGACGCACTGTGCGTGCTTGGAGACATAAGCTCCACCGGCCAGCTTCTCGAACCTTACGGCACATTCAAGGAGTCCGCGTTTTATGATGCCTTCAAAGAACAGGCCGGGATTTTGGCCGAGGCGGGCGTCGATGGCTTCGTTATCGAAACGATGTTTGACTTGCGTGAGGCAGTTTGTGCCGTCCGCGCGTGCAAGGATAATTTCTCGCTGCCCGTGGTTGCCTCGATTGCATTTTTTACCGAGACCAAAGGTGCAAGGACCGTGATGGGCAATTCCGCACAGGACTGTGTTAAGTCCCTGACCGATGCGAAGGCGGATGTCATCGGCGCTAACTGCGGCTCAATCGACCCGCAGCAAATGGCTGTTGTTGTGTCTATGATTCGCTCGATGATGGACTTGCCGATTATTGCGCAACCTAACGCCGGCAAACCTGCCCTTATCGAAGAAAAAACTGTATTTGATATGTCGCCGGATGCCTTTGCAGAAGGTATCAAGAAGTGCGTGCAAGCTGGAGCCGGCCTTGTTGGCGGATGCTGCGGGACTACTCCGGCACACATTCGCAAAACGGCGGAGTTGTTGCGAGTGAAGTCGTGATAGACATTTTGTCAACCGACTTAAAAAGACCTCGCCGAATTCTCGTTGAAATTTGTATAATGGCTGGACGCAAAACCACACAGAGTAAAGGGCTTAAATTATGTCGCACAGGTTGACTCGTCGAGACCTCATCGCCGACTCAACCGCCTCCATCTGTTCCCCAAGCAACACCATTCCATTGCTCAGCTTGTGTTTGTCTATACCTTGTCCCATATCGTCGGACCTTCCTGGCTACGGCTTGGCGCCTTAGCCAAGACGAGCAAAAGGATTGACGATTCTAACAGCCGTAGGCCATCCTTTCAAACTTAAAAAGGTTCCTGATACATTTTCACTCTCGTTTAGCCCCCAGCAGCCCGCAGGGCGAAGGATGGCATTCCCGCGACCGTCGTCGCCGCGAAACGACCCGCAGATAAATCCCGACATCCAGTGTCGGGATACCCGACCCTCCGATGAATTAGGGGGTAGATTAGGTGTAGAATTATTTGTAGACGCGGTACAGGCAGATGAAAAACCCGCAAAGTGCGGCGAAGCAGCCAATGACAAGCACGTACATAAATGTCTCGAAAGGCAGAGCAAGGGCCGTCGCCGCTATCCCGGCGGTGGCAGCCAGACCGAGCTTGCTCGATATCGCGGCGACCAGCGCAGCGGTGAAGCCGACATCGAGAGACGCGGCGGTGACAGTGGTGGAGGCGGCTTTTGCGGAGGTGGTGAAAAGGCCGAACAACGCCAGCGCGACGAGAAGATAGTGTCTGCCAAAACCATGGACGGCCAATTGTCTTCGCAGCGAATTTTTTGCGCGGAAAAACAGCACCCTTGAATGAAGCTCGGAGCAGTTCAGCATCACAGCGATTTCGGCATAGTCCAGATTCTCGAAGCAGCGAAGGACGAGGACGTTGCGATACTTCAGCTTCAGCCGTCTCATCGCCTTGAATACCGCGTCGGACAATTCCTTTCGCAAGACCTCGGTCAGGCCGTCGTTAAAATCGGATGAAGCACGATGATGGGGATACGTCTCTGATTCGGACAGCTCAACTGTTTTTCTGCGATTAAGGTCGCGGTAGTGGTGCTGGACTTTCCCAAGCGCGGTCCTGAACAGCCAGTGCCAGAACCCCTCGGCGTGTTCGAGTTGGTTTATGGACTGAATCATAAACAGTATGGTCTCCTGCAACAGGTCCTGGGTGACGTTAAAATCGAGCGTCAGCCGATAGATGTACGGAAACAGCCGCTCTCTCGCCAGCTCGGCGAGCCGGTTCATACTTTCCTGATTGCCCACCTGGGCCTCGTGAATCAGCATACGGTTAACATTTTGTAACGTGTAACTCATCGGTTTTCCGCATATATAGTCCGGCTGGGGGGTGTTCGTTACAACTTTTTTATGATTTTTTTCAAAAACCAGCAAAAAGTCACGGAAAAACCGTAACGCCGGCGGATTTGAGGGACTTAAAGCTATGGAAAACGGCTGGGGCAGTGGCATTTTTGTCGCCGGGGCCGGTTTTGGGCCAATAGGAAAAGCTCAGGCAAACAGCGAAGAAAAGGGAGCGTCTGGCAACGAAATAATAAGTTCGTATCGGAAGGAGAAGAAAAATGAGAAAGGCGATTTTGGCTGCAATAACCCTGTTGTTGGCATCAAGGGCGTTTAGCACGGAGCTTTTAGTCCCCAGCCAGTACCCAACCATTCAGGCAGCAATTGACACCGCCGGCGAAGGCGATACCATCGTGGTCTGGCCCGGTGTATACCATGAGAACGTCTACTGGCACGTCAACAATCTCACGCTGACCTCGACAAACCCCGAAGACCCGGAAATTATCGCATCAACGGTGATAGATGGCGGCGGCAGCGGCAATACAGTGGGATTCTGGGTTGATGGTGACGGAGGTCTGCTTACCGGCCTGACAATCACCGGCGGACGTTGCGGCGTTGATGGCAATTGGGCATCTGCAACGATAAGCCACTGTATCATCCGAGACAACAATAATTATGGTATCGTGCGGTTGAGTGGAACAATTTCAAATTGCCTAATTTGCCACAATGGCTATGGAATACGTTTATGTGACGACTTTATTGCCACTAACTGCACGATAGTAGATAACGTCTACTATGGAGTGTCGTCTCCTTCCCAGCAGAACATTTGCATTATCTGGGGTAACGGCGAGGAACAAATAGACCAAGAATACGCAGAATATGCTTCGGTGACACATAGTTGCGTGCAGGGCGGATTTACAGGCGAGGGTAATATCAACAAAGACCCGCGGTTTATGGATGCAGCAACCGGCGATTACCGTCTGCGGGAGGGTTCGCCTTGTATCGATGCCGGCAAAAATACCTGGCCCGCGCCTCTGTCGGCAACTGATTTGGGCGGGAATTTCCGTCAGATAGACGGTGACGGGGATGGTATTGCTATTGTGGATATGGGGTCGTACGAATACGGCACGGCAACGGGGCCGATAGTCAGCGCGCAACCCGAGGAGATTCTGTTTATGACCCTTGAGGGCGGCCCATCTCTCGGCCCACAAAATTTCTATGTCTCCAACGTCGGCCCAGGAACGCTGAACTGGGCCACTACGGAGGACTACCCCTGGCTGAGCGTTACTCCATTGTCGGGAAGCTCGGCAGGCGAAAGTCAGGCGGTCACGATTACGGCTGATATCACAGGATTAGACGCGGGTCGGTACAGGTGTGATTTAGTAATCCGCGATTCAGCCGGCGACAGCCGGACTGTGGTGCAAATTGACTGTATCATACTCGACGAAGCCGTCCTGAACGTCCCCGCGGAGTATCCGACGATTCAATCGGCGATTGACGCCGCCGGCGAGGAGGATACCGTGGTGATTGCTCCCGGAATATATACCGGCGAGGGAAACTGTAATATTGACTCTCGCGAAAAGACAATCACGGTTCGCAGCATCGACCCAAACGACCGGTGGACGGTGGATAATACCATTGTTGACTGCAATGGGGAGGATGTGGGATTTTACATAGATGTAAACTCGGTTCTGGATGGCTTGACTGTCACAAATGCGGGGCGTAACGCGGTCCGTTGTGACGGTGGTGCGACGATAAGAAACTGCAATATCACAAGAAACACCAAAGGAATCTCGTGTGGTCGGGGGAATATAATCAACTGTAGAATCACCGATAATGGCTCTGGTCGTATGAGTAGCTACTGTGGCGGCGTTCTTGTCGGCCTCGGCGATGCAGAGGTCGCAACAATCATTGGCTGCGATATAAGCAGAAACAAATGCACCAAGTACTACGACTACAGCGGCGGTGGAATCTACTATGAGGGCTGGTATGATGATTTTACCTGGCCACACATGCCGCCGGAACTGAGGATAATCGACTGTAATATCAGCGAGAATTTCGGCTATACAGGAGGTGCCATTTACGTCGGTGTCGGTACCGCCGTTGTTGATAATTGCAGAATCCTGAACAATCAGGCACGCATGGACGGCGGGGGGATATACGTGCGTAGCGTCGGTGAGCTCCGTGGCGATGTGAAGGTCAGCAGGTCGTTAATTGCAGGAAATTCGGCTATACGAGGTAGCTGGGGCGGCGGCGGGGCCTGCGCAGTTTATGGTGGTAATTTGGAGGTCAGCAGGTCGATGATTACGGGAAATTACGCCGCAGGGGGCGGCGGCGGGGCCTACGTGTGTGGTTATTTGGAGATGAGCGACAGCATTATAACCGCCAACTTCTCCCAGACCAACGGAGGCGGAGTGCACGGCGGAGGAGTGCTCGGCAAAGGGGATGTTGTGTCAAAACGGTGCACGTTCGTCGGCAATACGGCCGGCGGCACAGGCGGAGGCGTTTATGTGGAGTCCGGCACGTTCTTAGGGGGTCACAGCATATTCTGGGGCAACTCAGATTCAAACGGGACCGGTCTGGCAGCGCAGATATACCCGGGGGGCAATGTGTTTTTCAGTTGCATCCAGGATGATGACCCGAACGACGAAGACATACCCTTCGGAGGAGAAGAAAGAGGCAATATCGACGATGACCCATTGTTTGTGAGGATGCCGAATGACGGCGGCGACGGCTGGGGGGTTGGGGACAACGATGATTATGGTGACCTGCACCTGCTCACTCGTTCGCCGTGCATCGATGCGGGAAGCCCGCTTTATCGGGCGGAGCCAAATGAGACCGACATAGACGGCCAGCCCAGGGTCATCGGCGGCACCGTTGATATGGGGGCGGACGAATATGGAAAAATGATTGTTGTCACCAGGCCCGTGGCCGGCGAGATATGGGCGACGGGCAGCAAACACAAAATCAAGTGGACCCAATATGGCGTCGGCAGCGTGGACATACTGCTCAGCCCAGACAATGGCGAAAGCTGGGAGGCGATTGCAGAGGAGATTACAGACGCCAACAGCTACCTTTGGGAGTTACCGGACGACATTGATTCTAATCAATGCGTGATTTCGGTTTTGCCCAGCGACGGGGACCCAAATGTGATTTGCATTGAGAGCGGATTGTTTACAGTAAGCTGGTATCCGGAGCAGCCGGCGGTGCCGCCGGAATGGCAGCGCAGGGGCTTGTTGCCTGGCCCGGATTTGAGCGCCAACAAAGGGCCGGAACTGGGCTGCATCAAATGGGTCTTCGAAGCGGATGGTCCTGTTTCGTCGCAGGTCGCCGTAACTTGGCCTTATTGGAACAGCTACGGCGTTTATATCGGCTGCGAGGATGGAAATATCTATGCACTCGACGACCAGGGCGAATTTATCTGGAGTTGCGACATCAACACACCGATAGTCGGCTCGCCCGCCGTGGGTTATTACTGGATGGTGTATGTCGCGGGCCAAAACGGCAAACTGTATGCGATTGATGACTACGGGGACATCCGATGGACGCATATCACCGATGCTCCCGTTTACTCGACGCCGGTAGTCGGATACAGCGGAAAGATTTACGTCTGCTCGGAGGATGGGATTGTCTATGCCCTCGACGCCGACGGCAGTGAATTGTGGACCTTTGAAACTAAGGGGCCGGGGAAATTAAAAGGCGCGATTTTAGCTACGCCTGTAATAGAGAGAAATGGGGCCGTTTACATAGTCGGCCTGTATGACCCGAATCTGTATGCGCTGGACGCAAACACCGGCAGCATAAAATGGATTTGCAAATTTGCGTCTGCAGCCGAGCCGAACAAAAACGCGGGGGCCGGCCAGCTTGTTGCACCACCGGCAATCGGCCCCGATGGAACCATATATCAGACGCTCGTCAACGACCCGAATCTCTATGCAATTGACCCCTGCACTGGCAGCGTTCTGTGGCAGACAAATCTGGCCGACCCCTGTTCAGAATGGTATGGCGATGATTATGTGACAAGATTCGAAGGCGCGTCCGGCTGGTCGTCGCCGGCAGTCGGACCGGACGGCACGATATACGTCGGACTTGATGACCCGTATCTTCGGGCGGTCGAAACGACAGGCCAAATCAAGTGGGTGACCCGGCTGGGAATGGTCGGGGGCTTCACGTTAAGCGTTGACAGGGATGGTTTTGTTTACGCCGCCAGCGACGACGGATTCGTCTGCGTAGTCGATGCCAACGGTAGCGAGGTCTCACGGTTCCAAGGAAACGACTGGGTCAGTTTCCCCGCAATAACTGAAGACGGCACCCTGATTGTCAGCGATTCGAACAACCGGGTCTGGGCGATAACGAAGGCGCCCTGCGATGGGCAGCAGCCCGTTCTTCACCAGCCGGCGGATATACAGCCGAGCTGGATGGTGGATTTTATGGATTTTGCGATGTTGGCCAATAACTGGCTGGAGTGCACCGACCCGCTGGATGAGACATCCTGCGGCGAGGGAATTTCGAGCTATGGAACATATGCGCCGGGCGATATCGATAGAGACCTGTATGTCGATTTTCGGGATTTCGCGACATTGGCGGATAAGTGGCTGATGGAGACAGATTAACGTAATTTTGGCTATATCGGGAGGTGAACGAATTATGAGAAAACGAACGGGACTGACAAGGATTGATTTGGCTGTCGCAATGGCGTGTGTGGCCCTTGTGCTGGTAAACGTGCCCGTCATCAGCGCCGGCGGCCGGGGACGCTCAAAACGGCAGGTGTGTATGGCAAACCTGAAGACGCTGACCGCCGCCTGGGCAATGTATGCGGATGACCACCAGGGAAGGATACCGTGTGCCGATGTGGGGAACTCTCACAATATCCAGCCGCCTGCCACGGATAGTGAATTTTACGGACGTGGCTGGGTTGAGTGGCTGCATAAGTGGACACCGGGTGTACCATGCACTGATGATGATTTCGATTTCCAGTACAACTACCTCCCTGTGAATAAAGCCACCGACGCGGACTGGCTGCACGCCATTGAATGCGGGTCGCTGTGGACATATATCCAGAACTACAATATCTACAAGTGTCCATCCGGCGATAAGGGCCAATTCCGGACGTACACCGTATCTGAGTCGATGAATACCTACCCTGGCCTGCCGGCCGGCGCTAAGCCGCTGACAAACTTCTTTATAACTCAGATTACCAAACCAGCCGAAGGGATTGTCTTTATTGACGAGGGTTATCCCCTTACGGGCGCCTTCTATATCCTTTATCAGGAAGAAGCGTGGTCTTATGACCCGGCGCCGATACACCACAACAACGGGACTACCTTCTCTTTCGCCGACGGACACACCGAATACTGGAAATGGGTGGACAACCGCACTATGGAGTACCGGGGCGGTCAATCCAAGGTCCCCTCGCTCTGCAATCAGGATTTGTACCGGCTGCAGAAAGGCACCTGGGGCAAGCTCGGCTACACGCCGAGTTGTACCCCGGAATACTAAAGTTTACCCGCCGTCTGTGTGGCGGGCCGTTATCGGGGCGGCAATCCGTTGGCCGGCGTGTGGCTAAAAAACAGTGTCCATCTGTGTTAATCAGCGTCTAAAAAACCTCTGTGGCCTCTGTGTGCTCTGCGGCTAAATAAAAATCAGTGAAATCTGTGCAATCTGTGGTTGAAAGGGCGTATGATAACGATATGCTCGAAAAGGGACTTGTGCAGATTTATACCGGCGACGGCAAAGGCAAGACGACGGCGGCCTTCGGCCTGGCGCTGCGCGCAATCGGACGGGGTAACAAGGTCCTGATTTATCAGTTCCTGAAACCCGCCTCGCTGGATATTGGAGAGCGCTTCGCCCTGCAGATAAGCGGGTTAAAGATAAGAGTCGAGACAATGGACGTCCCCTGGGATATGGCGAAATCGCTGAAAGACCAAAAGGCGATAGCGGCGGCTCGAACGGCCGTTCACGAGGCACTTGAACGGCTCACTGAAACTGCTGCGAAGAGATTTTATGACGTCCTGATACTCGATGAGATTGTCTATTGCCTTTCAAAGGGATTGGCGAAGCTGGAAGACATAAAAAAACTTATCGAAAAACGCGACAGCCGGGTTGAGATTGTCCTGACCGGCAGGGGGGCGACACAGGAATTGATGGATATGGCTGACCTTGTGACGGAAATGAAAAATATCAAGCACCCGTTTGATAAAAATATCGAGGCAAGACGAGGGATAGAGTTTTGAGTATCAGCGTTCAGCCCTTCGACAAGCTCAGGGTAAACGTATAGCGATCATCGTGCAGTGTGGAAGGAATAATTTGGAGCGTTGAGTCAATGCCTTCAAAAGTTGCTGCGATAATATGTGCGGCTGGGCCGGGGACAAGATTCGGCGGCAAACGAAGAAAACAATTCGTCGACGTCGCAGGAAGAGCAGCATTCCTGCGAAGCGTGGAGCTGTTCGCCGGCCGAGATGACGTCAAGCAAATCCTGCTTGGTATCCCCAAGGAAGATGAGGAGATTGTGACGGTCCGCTGGGGAGCGAATTTGTCACTGTTTAACGTCAAGGCCTTCATTGGCGGCGCGACGCGCTTTGAGACGGTCAACAAGGCGTTGAGTATGCTGAAGGACGATATAGAGCTTGTAGCTGTGCACGATGCTGCACGATGTTGTGTGACGGCCAAGTGGGTTGACGAGGTCATCAAGGCCGCAGAAAAAACCGGTGCAGCCATTTTGGCCTGCCCGGTTTCAGCAACGCTCAAAGAGGTCAAAGATGGCGTCATTATAAAGACAGTTGACCGAACTGTTTTCTATGAGGCACAGACGCCTCAGGTATTTGAAGTGTCGCTGTTAAAGAAGGCCCACGAGGGAGCCCTTCGACAGAGCTCAGGGCAGGCCGACAAAACTGATACAGCGAAAATCAGCGACGATTCGGTGTTGGTCGAGGCGATGGGCCATAAGGTCTCGATTGTCGAGACGGATTCTTCGAACATCAAAATCACCTACCCCGCCGACGTGGCCATAGCCGAGGCAATCCTCAAAACCCGACCCCAGCCGAAAAAGGAGGGCTACATCGGCCCATACGCCGAAGCGCAGTGGTAATTCGTCGCGCGTATTTCGTCGTTCGTATCTCGTAAACCGTATCTCGACGCCTGCCGGAGAGATGGCAAAGTGCTTTTTTCTTTCTTTGCTTTTTGCGGGAAGTTTAACCTCGCGAACTCGCCATAATACTTTTTGGCCGCTTGGTCATAAGCCCGTGCCGCTGCGATTTCGCTGGCAAATCTGCCCAACTGTATTCGTTTCCCCTGATATGAGATTCGACAACGCCATTTGCTTTCCGGTTTGGAAAAATTCACACCGACAAATCGCGACGTGGTGTTTTTTTTCTTTCGCCTGTTTTGCCCATTTTGAGTTCGCGTCACAAAACGCAGATTGCTCCTGCGATTATCCAAGGAATTGCAATTTATATGGTCAACGAATCTGTTGTCTGTCGGCTTCATTATCTCCCTGTGCATAGACACAAGCGTTGTCTTATACGGCTCGACCAATTTGAATCGGACCGCGTATAAATTTTCTCCGCTCCTCCCGCTTCCGTGCACAATCCATTTGAAGCTCCTAAGACGATAATAATCCTCCTCGTCTAAAATTGTCCATATTCCTTCGCCCAAGTAAATCCTGCGAAACGTGCAGCCGACCTTGCAGAAACGATACAGCAAGACAGGCCACGCACAAAGCCGGTCAAGCCAAACCAGTAAGTGAACTTTCATAATCCTCTCCTTGTAGCGCAGCGCAGATCCCGAGGGTGAGCTACTTTGGATTCACAAACCCGGGACCCAGCTTTTGTTCATCGCTCATGGTTCATTGTTCGTTGCTGTTTCAATGAACTACAAACAACCAACCACGAACACATTTATATTGTTGATTTGTCTGCCTTGCTTGCACTCGAATGTTTACCCTGCGTAGCCGGTTAAGGCGAAGTAGGGTCTCTGGCGGGTGCCTGAAGGCCCGATGTCCCGTGTGCGGTTCTCCGCTCCCTCTTGCACGTCTGTGCGACCCGCAGGCAGGCCTGCGGGCTAACCTTTGCCGGGGTTTGACCCAGCGGGCGGTATTATATCAAACAATGCCCCGTAGTTCAATAAAAATCTAACAATTCTTTCAAAAAATATGCTTCTGCCATAAGTGCTTATTTTGAAGGAATTTACTGCACAGATTAGCCCCGAAGCGGGCTTCGGGGTATTCCCCTTCACCCGCAGGCTGGCCTGCGGGCTAACCATTATTCTTTTTGACGACGAACGTATTCAATTTTTGTTGCTAATTCTTCACTGCTGAAACAGAACCGTTTATTAAAACCGCGGGTCCATATTTTTTTTGTTAATCCCGTTTTTTTCAGGGCGCAGGTTGCCACATTTTTATATCGCGACACAGTATTCTCTATTGATTCATTGGGCGAACCAACCACAAGATGAACGTGATTCGAGTAAACCGCCAGTGCAAGTATCTCCTGTCCGATTCTTTGCCCTTCTTTAAGTATAACGTCTTCGACAATCTTTTTCTGTTCATTCGTAAGTCGGACGGCCCCTGATTTTTGCTGCCTTTTATTTGCCTCTTCGAGTTCTTTGTCCGCCGGCAATATCTTCCTGTCCTTAACGTATTTTCTTCTATCGCCTTGCAGCCATGTCCCGTATGTTGTCCACGTCACCATATACCCGACCATTTTTCCCATAGGACAAATGGTATCCCAAGACCTCCCAATATGCAATGGTTAGCCCCCAGGCCCGCCTGGGGGTGCGCTTCGGGGTTCTTTGTTGTTCCCCAGGCCCGCTTCGGGGTTTTGTGCCTGCTTGGCAAAAAATGAAAATTAATATGGCGTCCCCGGATTTTGGGGAAGTAATTTAGATGTTGTTCGGCCTATTATTGTAGCCGATGGCGCATATTTCCATTATCGTGGTTTCCACTGGGTAGTGTGGATGTAGTGGTAAATTTTGTCTATTATTAATTGCATTAAAAAGGATGGTTTGTGCCTGATCTTTTTGTTCAAATCCGTTCCATGCATCCTTCAAGCCGCGCCAGAAAAGTTCGTAGTGCCCGACTCCAGTGGCTTTATTGTCCATGACAATAAAGAGCTTCGGGAACAGGAAGTGGCACATCTTTGAAGCAAATACTGGCGTCCTTGACGGTTTTATCGTAGAGGCAATGCCGAAAAGTTGTTCGATGTATGTCCATTGTAAATTTGTGATGCAAGGTTCTCCTGCTGAAATTAGTCTATTGTATTGCTGCCTGATTTGACCAAGTCGCCTCATACCGCGATTATGTATCAGATCATTTGGGCATGGCCGATTCGCGCTCCATTTACTCAATCGCTTCATGGTGGCCACCCACCATGCCTTGGTTACACCTTGTGCTCTGGCATCATAGATATCATGGTATTCTTGGTTGCGAACATCAACATCGTTGGGCCATATTTGCTCTCGACGCTCAAGTCCTCTTCGGAGATTCTCAAGAGTAATAATCATGCTCACACCTCTTAATAAAACTATAAATTTATCTGCCGGATGGCAATGTTGATGGGCCCTCCGTTTGCAAATCCCCCGGCCTAAGGCATGCCGGGGCAGGCAAGAAAGCTCACCTCGAGGGCAGGCAAAGGTGCGATTCGCCTGTTCTGAGCAAGCGTAGCGAGTCGAAGAACTTCCGGCCTTAAGGAATCATTATATTGTTAAATGGTGATAGGGAACAAGGTTTTTTCTGTAAACCGCCTTCGTTTAAACCCTGCCATCCGGTGTTGCTGAAGGGAGGGAGCAACCCTGCCATAAATAGCAGGGCTAAATTTTATAAGGAGAACCCCGTCACTCGCCTGCGGCGAAGATGACGGGGCTAAATAACCCATCGGCTTTTTTCTTTATTCGAGTTTTGCAGCGTGATAGAATCTCTGCGTTAGTGGGTGATGAGCGGGTAAATTTCAAGGATGAAATATGGTCAGGGCAAACGTAGGGATAAGGCATCCGCCTTCGCTAAAGCTACGGCGGACAGAGGCCGGCAAAGGACGGGAAGTGGTGACTAACGGCTTTAATGGTCTGGCGGGGAAACGGTTTCATTTCATAGGCGCGGGTGGTATCGGTATGAGCGGCCTGGCTGCGCTATTGGTCAAACAGAAGGCAATCGTCACTGGCTCGGACCAGGCCGGCGGCGCGGTAGTCGAACGATTGTGCGGGCTGGGAGCCGATATAAAAATCGGACACAAGGAGCACAACCTTGACCCGGCGACCGACGCCGTAGTGATATCGGCTGCGATAAGGGAGGACAATCCCGAACTGAAGTTGGCCCGTCGGCGAGGCATCAAGGTCTATAAATACGCCGAGATGTTAGGCAAGGCGTTCAACTTCTACCAGGGTATCGCGATAGCCGGCACGCACGGTAAGAGCACGACAAGCGGCTGGCTGGCATACATTCTCAAGCAGGCAGGGTTTGCCCCGACATTCATCGTGGGGGCTGATATTCCACAGCTCGGCGGCAACTCAGGCATCGGCGGAAGCAGGTGGTTTGTCGCCGAGGCGTGCGAATATGACCGCAGCTTTCTGAATCTCAAGCCGGAAATCGGCTGCATTCTGAATGTCGAGCAGGACCATCTGGATTATTACAAGGACGAGGCGGAGATTGTCGGGGCGTTTCGTGACTTCGCACTGGGCGTAAAGCCAAGCGGAGTAATCATCGCAAACGGCGAAGACAAAAACGTCAGAGAGATAATTATGGATTCCCGCCTTCGCGGGAATGACAGAAGAATAGAAACCTTCGGTTTTAGCAAGGATTGTAATTATCACGCCGATAATATCGAGGAAGATAACGGGCTTTACGCATTCGATGTTTATCATAATGGCCAGTTGCTTGGCCGGACTAAAACAAGCATTCCGGGTGAGCACAACGTCGCCAATGCGCTGGCGGTTGTGGCGTCGGCGGTAAGCGCCGGCGTTGAGCCGGGCAAGGTTCTGAAATTGCTGCCGGGCTTTGCGGGTGTTGACCGTCGGCTGATGCTTAAGGCAAAAATCAATGGCATTACCATTCTCGACGACTACGCCCATCATCCTACCGAGATAAGGGCATCGCTGAAGGCGATAAGGCAGCATTATAACCCGAGGCGTCTGTGGTGTGTTTTTCAGCCGCATCAATACAGCCGAACACGATTTTTGTTAGACGACTTCTCCGAAAGCTTCAAACTTGCCGATATAACCATTGTGCCGGAGATTTACTTTGTTCGGGATTCGCAGCAGTCGAAGAAAGAGGTGGATTCCGGGGTGCTGGTTGACAGGATTCGAGCTAATGGAAGCGAGGCGATGTTTATTGACGGCTTCGATGCGATATGCGACTGTTTGACAAAACAGGTACGGACGGGAGACGTGGTGGTCACGATGGGTGCAGGTGATGTCTGGAAGGTGGCAGATGGAACCATTCAAGGGCTTGGAAAAAATAGTTGAAAAGAATCATCCGCTGGCAAAAGAGACGTGGTACGGTCTTGGCGGCGCCGCGGACTATTTTTTAAGGCCGCAGACGACAGAGCAGCTTGGGCAGGTAGTCAGGCGATGCAATGAGAATAACGTGCCGATTTACGTGCTGGGATACGGCTCGAATCTGCTTGTCTGCGACGAGGGTGTCCGCGGGGCGGTGATACAGCTCAAAACCGACAGCTTCTCACAGATAAAGTTCGACAAGGAGGGAGCAACAGCCGGCGCCGGCGTTGAGCTGAGCCGGCTGCTGCTGACGTGTGCCAAAAAAGGGCTTTCGGGTCTTGAGCCGCTGACGGGTATACCCGGGTCGGTTGGCGGCGCGGTGCGGATGAATTCCGGCGGCAACTTCGGGGACATCGGCACCGTCGTCGGGACCGTTATACTGATGGACAAAGACGGAGAAATTTTTGAGAAGAGCAAGCCCGAGCTGCAATTTGACTATCGCCAGACGAACATCACAGCCAAATTCATTCTCGAGGCGCAGATGAACTTGGCCGTCGGCGACCCCGACCAGATTACGCGAACCATCAAGGAGATATGGGTTTACAAGAAGAACAATCAGCCGTTAAACACGATAAATTCGGGCTGTATATTCAAGAATCCTCGCGGAATGTCGGCCGGCGCTATGATTGACCGCGCCGGGCTTAAGGGGTTGCAGATGGGCGGAGCCGTTGTGAGCGAGAAGCACGCGAATTTTATTATCGCGAAGAAGGGCTGCACCAGCCGGGACGTCACGCGGCTGATAGAGCTGGTTGCGGAAAAGGTCAAAAAGCAGTTCGGCATCGAACTGGAGCTTGAAATCGAAATCTGGAAATGACAATGCGGCCCTTCAAGTCCCCTCCAAAGCCCAATGAGCTTAAAGTCGCCGTTTTGATGGGAGGGATAAGCCGGGAGCGAGAGGTGAGCATTGAAAGCGGCAGGTGCGTCGCCGAGGCGCTAAAGCAGGCCGGGGTGAACGTCGTTGTCGCGGACGTGAAGCCGGACGAGCTGGACGTTCTCGAAGATGAGAGCATTGACGCGTTCTTCATCGCGCTTCACGGCAGATGGGGTGAGGATGGCGTCCTGCAGGAGATTTTAGAATCAAAGGGTCTGATTTACACCGGCAGCGGACCGCAAGCCAGTAAGCTGGCGTTCGACAAGTGGGCGAGCAAGAAGCGATTTGCCGCGGCAGGTGCGACGACGCCTGAAGCGATTTTATTCGAGCCGGGCGCAAGAGGGGCGGGATTTCCGGAGCAGATTTGCCGTCTCGGCAAAAAATATGTAATCAAGCCGATACGCGAGGGCAGCACGATAGGTGTGTCAATTGTAGACGAGCCACGCGCAGCGGTTGCCGCCGCGGAGGGCTGCGCAGCGGAGTTTGGCGATTGTATGATAGAAGAATTTATCGCAGGCAGAGAGATTACCGTCGGCGTTTTAGGAAAAGAGGCGCTGCCCATTATCGAGATTCGTCCGCGTGCCTGCTTTTATGATTATCACGCAAAGTACTTAGACGACCAGACGGAATACCTGTTCGATACAATAGATAATCCGGCTCTCGTGGCTGGAATACAAAAATCAGCGATTGACTGCTTCGATGCACTGGGATGCCGGGGCGCCGCCAGGGTTGATTTTATCCTCGGCGGCGATGACAGGCCTTATGTTCTTGAAATCAACACCATTCCGGGAATGATGAGCCATTCGCTTTTGCCGAAGGCAGCCGAAAGGGTCGGGCTGTCAATGAGCCGGCTGTGTATGAGGATTGTGGAGCTGGCTTTGGCCGACGCAACCACAACCAGCGGGACAGTCGTCCGGCCCCGCCCTTTGGCGAGGTCTCGCTCGCCTCGGCTTCGCCGGTCGAAGCCGGGCCTTCGGCGGAGGCAATGAAAATGGCTGGGCGGAGACAAAGACGGGAAATGGGTACATCATTCGGGTTTAGAGCAGCCAAAGGGGCAAAGATTAACCACAGGTCAGGCGTGGTCGGTTTATTGAAGGTGTTGTTCTTTGCCTGTTCGCTTGTCGCGGTGCTGGCGGGTTTCGTATTCTTAGACAGATATGTAAAACAACAGAACCTTACCCCGCCGGAGAGCCGGACCATCGAGCTGATTGGGGACATTCCGGTATGGATTGGTGAAGAAATTAAAAACAGGGTTTACGTTGCCGCCATGAGCGGGGCGGGCGGCGAGAGGGCCAGCGAGAACGTCGCTGCATCAGTTCAACACAGTGTCGAACAGCGGGTATCCTGGCTTGCCGACGTGAGGGTGCAGACCACTTACAACAGCATTCGCATCTCGGGACGATGGCGAAAACCCCTTGCTGTGGTGACGGCCGGTAAAAATAGATTTTTTATCGATGCTGATTTGGTGGTACTCGACTACGTGCCTGTGGGAGATTTGTCCATTGTGACGGTGTCGGGGCTGGAATTCGACAAGCAGGCGCCATCGCCGGGCGAGGCCTGGCGAGGCGACGACCTGGCGGCGGCACTGGCGGTGCTCAGCCGATTAGAGCGTATGGATGCCACGGTCAGCGCTGATAAACCCCTGCTTGGCGAAATTGACAGAATAGACGTCTCCAATTTTGACGGCAGACAAAAAAAACGCGAGCCGCACATCGTGCTCTATACCAAGGACAATACCCAAATCTTATGGGGGGCGGAAATCGGCACCTGGCAGCGGCACTTAGAGTCGCCCGACGACGACAAACTCGCAAAACTGTATACCTACTATCAGCAGTATGGAACATTGTCGGGCGTAAAATACATCAACCTGCGGGACCCACAGCAGACGATTTATCTGCCGGTTGATAAGTATTAGCGTACAGCGTATAGCGTGCAGCGTGTAGCGGACAGATAAGACATAAGACACCAGACCCAAGACGCAAGACCCAAAACAAATCCTAAAACACAATTACCAATTTCAAACCCTGAATTTTCTGCTTATCACTGCACCGAGGCCGAGTAGCAAAAGCGTCGCGGGTTTGGTGAAACTTATTGCCAACACGCTGATGGTGGGTCGAGGTTGCAATCCAACCAATGGGCAGTCAATATCGCAAAGTCCGTTAAATCTACCTTGCAGTCATTATTAAGGTCGCCTTCAACCGGAGATGTGCAGGTCGTCGGTGGTTTCGGCGGTTCAGGACCAGAGCCATTCGTTGATTTACTTGCTTGTGCTGTGCCGCCGAAATTGCCCACGTTAATCCTGCCGCCATTGGGATTAGGTTCATAGCCAATCGAGTCGCCAGGGTCACCTCTATCAATGCAGGGGCTATTTACATCGTCCAATACCCACGTTTGCGTATTTGGGTCATAACGCCCCGCAGTGGATTTGAGATGATAATCACCTTCCTGCCAGACATCGCCAACCCACACACCATTTCTTGCAAACCTAGGGTCGGCAAAGAAATCGCCTGTCTTGGCATACGCACCATTGGCGAAATTGCCCCCAGTATTCGCCCAGAAGCAGTTATAACTGTTGGAGGACGCTCCGTAGATTCCCACCTGATTAAAAGCGATGATATTGTTTTTGACTGTCGCCGAGTTCTGATAGAGGGCGTATTCTGTACTGCCTGTTATGGTGTTGTTGCTGATAGTTCCGCCACAGAATTGAAAGCCCTTTGCACTGCCGGTGACAATGTTATTCAGGAACGTGGCATTACAGTTGATAAAACCATTTGTATCCATACTCACCGTATTACCCTGTATCTGACCGCTGCATCCCGACATACCGTTTTGTCCCTGCACAACGACATTGCCGGTTATTGTGCCGCTGCATCCTGACATACCAGTTTGTTCCTGTTCAACAACATTGCCGGTTATTGTGCCGATGCAGTTGTCCAAGCCGGTAGTAGAGCCCGAAATTGCATTATCAGCGATTGTTCCAGTGCATCCGGATAAACCAGTAGGGCTTGAAATGGTATTGTCCGAAATCGTTCCGTTGCAGTTGGCCAATGCAGTGGTTGTTGCTGTAATGCTGTTAAGGTTAATCATTCCGGTGCAGTTGGCCAATGCGGTGGTTGTGGCTGTAATGCTGTTAAGGTTTATTGTTCCGGTACAACTCGAAAGGGCTGTGCCCGCCCCGACAATGTTGTTATCGGCAATAATACCCGAGCAATGCAAGAGAGGTGTTGAATTACCTATTAGACTATTACTGAGTATCGAGCCGTCACAATCCTGCATTGCGATGCCGTTACCCTTAAAAGAATTGCCTGAAATAGTTGCATCGCAATCGATGATTGCTGTGGAATTGTTTGAGAAAGCATTATCCTGCACACGTGGCGCTGAATTCACATAACCTCCCAAGGCCGTTGACAATCCAAAGAACCGATTCTTTGCCAGCGTTGGAAAGCTGTCATAGCAGACTACTCCTGTATTTATGGCTCGCGGAATTTTATACACGGGTAAGCTCGCATAATAGATATCCGAGCCCCACGCCCAGACCACGGTATTGCCGTAGATGGCAGGTTGGCTACTTCCTTTGTTGCAGATGACGAATTCCTGCTTGGTGACAAGGTCGTAGCCGTAGATGCCGCTGTTGCCGATGCGACAATCCCGCCAGACCACGGTATTGCCGTAGATGGCGGGTTTGTACCGGTCGCCTGCTGCGGTGCAAATGGGGAACTCCTGCTCGGTGACAAGGTCGTAGCCGTAGATGTCGTAGTTGCCGTTGCGAGAATCAAGCCAGACCACGGTATTGCCGTAGATGGCGGGTTCGTACTGGTCGCCTGCTGTGGTGCAAATGGGGAACTCCTGCTCGGTGACAAGGTCGTAGCCGTAGATGCCGCTGTTGCCGATGCGACAATCCCGCCAGACCACGGTATTGCCGTAGATGGCGGGTTTGTACCGAAGGCCTGCTGCGGTGCAAATGGGGAACTCCTGCTCGGTGACAAGGTCGTAGCCGTAGATGCCGCTGATGCCGTTGCGCTCATCCACCCAGACCACGGTATTGCCATAGATGGCGGGTTCATACTGGTCGCCTGCTGCGGTGCAAATGGGGAACTCCTGCTCGGTGACAAGGTCGTAGCCGTAGATGTCCCCGCCGCCGCTGCGCCAATCCATCCAGACCACGGTATTGCCGTAGATGGCGGGTTCGTACTGGTCGCCTGCTGCGGTGCAAATGGGGAACTCCTGCTCGGTGACAAGGTCGTAGCCGTAGATGTCGTAGTTGCCGTTGCGAGAATCAAGCCACACCACGGTATTGCCGTAGATGGCAAGAGACAGCAGATATTCTGCTGTAGTGCAGATTCCTTCGTAGTATTGGTTACCAACAGTAAATCCCTTGAGAACAGAGTTTTCCCCCTCGCCGAAATCAAAAGTTACCGTGCCGTTGATAATTGTTGCTGCGACAGTATTGGGGTCATTGGGGTCTTCGCTTGTGAGTGTTATAGCCCTGCTGTTGAAGAAAATATCTTCAGGATACACGCCGCGTCTAACAATAACCGTGTCGCCATCCCAGGAATAGTCGATAGCTTCCTGAATGTTGTTGTAATCACCCGACCCGTTCTGGTCAACGATGATTGTTTCTCCCCAGCAAGGAAATGCTAAAACCACTAAAACAAGCCTACACGCCATTATCCGCATATTTCCACTCCTATAAAAGTAAATGTATTATCGGCTTGTTCGTTAATTGTGAACCACAGAAAGAGCGGGCTGACTATTGCCTTTTAGGCCGTTGTCCGCTATTATGGGACCATGAAAGCTTACGGCGGCATTTCGGCTTAACAGCCTTTTCGCAGCTGCTGGCTACTATTAAAGGAGCGTCAAAAATGAGCAATGCAAAATTGGTTCGCAAGCGTTTCGTTACAGAGGAAATTGTTCGTAGAGATGAAGTTACTTGGGAAAATAAGCAAGGTCAAAAAGAGGCGGTAACTTATAATGGTGATCCGGTTTATTACGACGAATATCCCCCGGTAAGCTCACAGAAATACAAATATGAGGAGCCGGTCGAAGATGTTTTGCCGCCTGCTCCGACACCAACAATAAAACCGAGAGAACCTTCAAAAGATACCATGCGTGATAAAGTTTTCATCTGCTACAGCCACAAAGACGAACGATGGCTCAACGACCTGCAAACCCATCTGAAACCGTATGAGCGAAACCGATCGGTGACGGTATGGTCTGATGAACAGATACAACCAGGGGCGGAGTGGTTTGAAGAACTCAAAAAAGCATTATCCTCGACTAAGGTTGCTATTTTATTGGTTACCAAAGACTTCCTCGCATCCGATTTCATTCACGAGCACGAATTGGGACCGCTTCTTAAGAGAGCCGAGAAAGGTGATGTGCGCATTATCTGGATTCCCGTTGGTGCCTGCGCATATAAAAAGTCGCCACTGAAAAATTATCAGGCGGTCATCGATCCCAATAAACCACTGGCGAATATGAAACCAGAGCGAGATAATGCTTGGGTCAAAATCTGTGAGGAAATTGAAAAGGCGGTCTTAGAGAAGTAAAAAGGTGTCAGCCAATCTTCGCCCTGCGAAGGGGGTCGAGCGAAGCAATCTCGACCGTTCGATACGGATAGATTGCCGCGTCCGCCTAAGGTGTCCTCGCAATGACAAAGAAGTGGATTCCCGCTTGCGAGGGAATGACACAAAAAAACTGCCACCCGCATAGTAACCCCTCAATAAATTGAGGGGCTAAATTTTATGCCCTCCAGGGTAAACCTGGGCAGGCACAAGACCTGCCCCTACATTTGCGGTGGTGAAAAATTCTCTAACGCCGTCGGAAGGTCAACATAATGGTAAGGAACCTCGAACTCCTCACAAAGCGCCTTGAATTTCTTTATGACGGTTTCGGTCAGTTCGCTTTGAAAGCCGGCGTCGCCTTTGCAGCAGAAGATTCGACAGCCGGCAAAACGATATTTGTAAACAGAACATTTATTATCAATCTGGTAACTGCAACGCCCCCCAAGAGCAAAAAGGGGTCTGACCCCTTTTTTATTCCTGTCAGCAAAATACAAAATTTCGGGTGTTGTCACGAACAGCCGATGGCCAAACGCCTCCAGGTCACAGCACTTTCCACATACGTTGCAATCTCCGGCCTTTGCAACGTGGGCGATGCGCTGCTCATCGAGCCATTTATAGATAGCGCCCACCCGAAGGACAATTTCTTTATGCCTTGTCATCCTGCCACCACGTTGGGTTGCTTTTTATGGCTTGTATTTGTTCGGGGCTGTAGGATACGCCGCGATTTATACCCGGGCACTTTTGGGCTGCTGTATTCCAGGCATCCGGGCCGGCCAGATTGTTCGGCCAAAACGGCCAGCTTCGGCACTGCCGAGGCCTGACCGGGTAAATCATACACACCTTTTCTCGCCGGCTCTCCTGCAGAAATACGCAATCACGCGTGTGGGCATCTTCAACGACAGTCATTCGAAGGCCGACACGCCTGAGAAACTTTTGTTTCAGCTCTTTGACCGGCACATTCAGGTGTTGGGCAATGAGTTGAATTTCCGGTTTGCTCACCCAGATGTATCCCTCGGCTGGGCCTGAGCAGCATCGGCCGCATTGCAGGCACTCAAAATGCAGTCCCGCAGCATACCACATATACTTTTTATTGTTGCCATTCACATCAGCTATTTTACAGGACGGCAAGTTGATATCCTAATAAATCATCTGGTTGCGTGGTTCGTTTATCCTCCTTCGCTAACGCTACGGAGGACAGGTCGGTTGCGCTGCTCGTTTCGTCCGTCGTCAGACGTCTAACGCAACCTGTCGAGACGTGATTTTTGTGGTATGAATATGGTGGGGGGATTGTTTATCTGCGCCACTCGGGTTTGCGGACCATAAGAGGAGGCACAAGGGTCGGTCTGAATTTGTGGTGTTTGGCGCCGCCGAAACTCCGGCTGCTCGGATACCAGCGAATTGTGAAAAGCTGGGGCTTTAAAATCAATCTGGCTGTTTTTGCCGTGCCGGCCATCCTCAAATCCTTATAGTCAACCTCACAGTTGCTGCGAAATATGGTATCGGCGAAAAGTGAGCGGCACTTTACGTGTTCGATGCCCGGATTATGGGACGGTTCGGCCTCTTGTTATAGATTAACCGGAATGCCTTTGTCTCGCAGGTATTCCTTCATTTGCTTTATTGAGTATGTGCCGAAATGCGCGATGGAGGCGACCAGCACGGCGTCAGCGTGTCCCTCGGCGATGGCCTGGTAGAGATGTTCGAGCGTGCCTGCGCCGCCTGAGGCAATGACGGGTACGGTCACCGCGTCGGCGATTGCGCGGGTCATCGGGATATCGTAGCCGGCCTGCGTGCCGTCGGCGTCCATACTTGTCGGCAGAATCGCCCCCGCACCGAGGTCCTGCGCCTTTTTTGCCCACTGGACCGCGTCTTTGCCCGTGCCCGCGGTGCCGCCTCTGACCATAACCTCAAAGCCGGACGGCAGGTCGGGATTTTTACGGGTGTCGATTGCAATGGTAATCCTCGCCGACCCAAACTCGCGGACGGCCTCCTGGATTAACTTCGGTTTTTTAACAGCGGCAGTGTTTATTGAGACCTTCGACGCACCGATACTTAGCAGCTCTTCGATGTGCCTGCAAACGGAGATACCGCCGCCGACGGTAAGCGGAATTGAGATTTCAGCAACGGTTCGTTTGACCGCTTCCAGCAGCGTCTTTCGGTTTTCGAGCGTTGCGGTGATGTCGAGGAATACCAGCTCGTCGGCGCCGGCCTTATCGTAGGCAGCCGCATTTTCTGCGGGGTCGCCGATGTCTTTGAGGTTCACGAAGTTGACGCCCTTCACCAGCCGACCGTTCTTGGTGTCTAAACAGGGTATAACTCGCCTGTAATCCATAATGGCTCCTTCGCAATAGTGGGTTTACGGAATTTCTGTTCCTTTGCGAATGACATTCTACCATGTTAACGGGGCATGGTCGAGACATTTCCAAGATTACGGGAACGTTGCTACCGCAGACAATCCGTTTTGCGTGCGGCCTTAGTTGAGTATCTCGCCCGGGCTGACCTGTATGTGTCGCCAGTCGGCTGGCTGCAGGTCGATTTCGAGAACCTCGAACCGGGTAAAGAGCCAGTCATCGCCCCGTTTGCGCAAATCGGCCTGGAGCTTGAAAAGCATCATTTTCCTGTATTCGTAAACAGGCCCTCGCGGGTCGAAGACGACCCTGACGGTGAAAACGGCTGTGGCGTCCGGCGGAGTAACGTTCAGCGAAATGGTTCTGTGGACGTTTTTTTCGATAACAGGTTCCGACAGCCACGACCTGCAATGCCCCAGGAGCGCCTTTTGGGACGTGTGAAGAGAGTCGTGGTAATCATCCGATATGAGCAGCCCCACCGCTCCGGCGTTTTCGTTTTCGACGGCTTTGACAATCCCGGCGATTGCTTCTTTGACCTTTTCGGTATCGGTCTGCACGAAAAAATCGAGGGCAAAAGCCGCTGCCGCCACAAGCACGGGCAACAGCCATAGCCACCATTTATGTCTTCGAGGCAACAAGGCGCGAAAGACAGCCACCGCCAGCAGAACGGCAGCCGAGACCATCAACAGCAGCCAGGGTTGTTCGAATATGTTTGTCATTGGCTCACCGACTTTTCGGAGGGCAGGCGCAGTCCGGAAAGCCGTTTGCGGATGTGTTTGGTCTTCTTATAATCGGTCATATCCGGCGCAAGCGCCGTGACGCTTATGTAGCCCTCCATCAAAGCGACGATGTCCGCCTGCGGGTCCTCCAACGGGTGCGGCCCGCCCGCCAGCTGGAATACGGTCTGCCCGTTCTCGGCTGTTTGTGGTATGTAATATTCGTCGAACGCCTTGTTCGACTGCGGCACGACCTTGATACCTTTTGGCCGGCCCGGTGAGAGCAGAGGAATGTTTATGTTTACCACGGCCCCCGGCTTTATGGGCATAAGCTCTTTGAGGACCTGCATACAGAAGCCGGCGGCGGCGGCGTAATCCATCTGCTCTTCGGCGGCAACACTCATTGCGACGGAAGGGATACCAAGAAGCACGCCCTCCATAGCCGCCGCGACTGTGCCGGAGTAATAAATGTTGATGCCGGCGTTTGCGCCGTTGTTGATGCCGGCTACCAGCAGGTCGATGGGGTGTTCACACAGCTGCATAACCGCCAGCTTCACGCAGTCGGCGGGCGAACCCTCGATGCTGTAGCCGGAAAATTGCCCGTTCACGTCAACTCTGTTGCACACTAACGGGCGGTTGAACGTCACGCTGTGACTCGCGCCGGATTTGCTGGCCGCAGGGGCGACAACGGTCACATTACCGATTTTGACAAGCTCTTTGTATATCGCGGACAGGCCTGGTGCGTTGATTCCATCGTCATTTGTCAAAAGGATATTCATTTTCTTATTGATTATTGATTATTGATGATTGATTATCAATAACCATTATGAAGAAGTATCGGCCGGGCGAACAATGCGTGGTAATGAGCAGAGACGAGGTGCGGGCGTTTGATTCCTGGGCGATAAACGAGCTTGGGGTACCGGGCGTGGTATTGATGGAAAACGCCGGACGCAGTTGTGCCCGACTCATCGAGGGAAAGCTGTCCGCCGAAGGCGAGACCTCGCAGTTCCGCGGCGGGTCCGCCACAGCTAAGCCGAAGGTCTGCATATTCTGCGGGACGGGCAACAACGGCGGCGACGGGTTTGTCATAGCGAGACATCTGCTGAATCGCGGGTTTATTCTTGTCGTTGTCGTCTGCGGCGACCGCAACAAGATAAGGGGCGGCGCCAAAGTCAACCTCGATATACTCGAAGGGCTTGGTGTGCCAATTGAACAGCTCGACGTGGACAACATCGGCAACATTAAGGGCTGCATTGCGACCCTTGCCGGCGGCGCCGATATGGTTGTCGACGCCATCTTCGGGACAGGGCTGACGGGGACATTGCGCGACGAATATAAGCGGCTGATAGAAGGTATAAACGCACTGGGGCGTCCCGTCCTGGCGGTTGATATACCATCGGGGCTGGATTGTGACACGGGCCAGACGCTCGGCGCGGCGATAAGGGCCAACTGGACGGTCACCTTCGTTGCCGTCAAGAAGGGGTTCGTTCTCGAAGGTGCACAGGCGCACACCGGCGAGGTTTACGTCGCCTCGATAGGCGTCAAGCCGAGCTATAAGCAGAAGGGCCTGCCCTGAGCTTGCCTGTCCCGAGTATCATCGAGGGGTCGAAGGGTTAAAAGGCCCCTGGTTTGCCGGCCTGGGTTTTGTAGCCGATAAAATAAAGGAACCGGTCGGCGTTGAGTATCGGTATTGACAACGCCTGTGCCTGACCTTGAACCAGTTTGTAGTTTGCCAGGCGTTCCACCGCACGGTCGTATTTTTCCATTGCGTTGGGGTAGATTTCGGTTTCTCCGAGGGTCGGTTTCCGCGGGACATCCGGCGGCGTCCCGAGAATCACAAAGTCGGTGTTGACGGATATCAAATCGGCGACCTTTCCGCCCCACTTTTCCACAAGCCCTCGTATCTTTTCGGTGGCGTCGGGGTCATTAGCGCCGTCTCCGTTGAGGTCAAAGTCGCCGGCGACCACAAAGGCGTTCGTTTTTCTGGCGTTCCAGACAAGGTTTGCCACTATGTCGTCGACCACAACGGGGTTTTTCGGCTCAGAGCGGATAATTCTCGCCGCAGAGACGCTTTTATCGACATTGTAGATTTCTATTTCTGCCTTTCCCTTGCCGTCCCTGGGTATGGGCTGGCCCTTGTCGTAGACCGAAAACGTCAGCCCCCCGTAAACGTGGTCATCGCCGCCAAGGTTGACGTGGACTATTTTGGCCTGGTCGTCGATTAAAAGCACCTTCCCGTCGGGCTCAAAGACCCTTGCCTCGGCATCGGGCGGCGGCAGGACGCCATCTTTCAGGATACGCTGAATCCGCTCGCCGGCTGTTTGCAGCTCCGCTTTGGTTCTCAACAGTTGCTTGTTGGTTTCGTCGCGGCTGGTTCTTTCCTGGTCGAGCTTTTCATAGAGGACTTTTACCTGGTCTGTAGTTTTTTTCTCCAGCAGCATTTTCAGCTCGTCATAATCGCCGCGTGCCTTCTCAAACTGCTGCTGGAACTTTTCCTTTTCAGCCAGCAGGATTTGTTCTTTCTCCAGACCTACCTTCATCGCGTCGTCGAACCTGTCCTGTAACGTCTGGAGCTGTTCTTTTGCGGCTTCTTCACCAGTCCTGGTATTCTGCAGGGACGTGCTCAGTTTTTCCGTTATCTGCAGCAGAGAAGGCAGAGAAGCATTTGGGTCAACGTCGGCGAATTCAGGATTCCGGCCGGCAACGGCGGCAACCGCATCCTTTACCTTTGTGGCGGCTTCGGCGGCCTTGACCTCGGCGGATGTCTCGCTCGGCACACCGGGTTCGATTAAAGATAAGGTCTGGTCAAGATAATCCATCATTGTTCGCAGCCGGCTCTTTCCTGGTTGCGTCGTTCCAACTAAGGTGCCTATCTTCTGCACCTCCGCGGGACTCGCAAACTCTTCGAGGTGTTTCTGGGCTGTGTTGGCCAGGCCTCGCTGCTCCTCGAACTTCAGGTAGAAGATGACGGCTGCGGTGGTTGTGACAACGAATAGCGCAACAAACGCAATGAGGGCGTAAAGAGTGCTGTCGCTTACAGGTTTCCTGCCGATAGGCATAGTAAAAACTCCTCAAAAACAGTAAAAAACATTAGTTTTCAGGGTTACAGATATTGTATCATTATCGTCCGAAAGTTGCCTAAAGTCAACAAAAAACCGGCTTTCGGTCAATCTGGGCACATTTATCGGTCCTTGCCGATGGTTAGCCCGGCTGCTGCCTGCCCTAACTAACCATACCGCCATGCCAATCTCTCCTTTATTATTGCAGTCTGGTGTTCCTCTTCGCCATCCACCTGCCGTTAATCACCCCTTATGCTCTTCTACAATTCTGTTTATTTCTTTGCGCCAAACATCAGGGTCATACCAGAAACAACCATAACATCCTCGTACGTCGTCTGCCGGATATTTCGTGTCCCATTTTGGGCCACCAACAGCAAAGAAATTAATCTCGATAAAAGTGCCGCGCTCATCGGTCGTCCTTCTCCGGCAATGCCTTTCTGTCCGGAGGTCCCTCCAGATAATTCTTACGGGATACAACTCGCTTTCCGGTCTGCGATTCAAGTTCCTTTCTCGCTTTTCCCGCTATCTGGCCGCCTTTATTCGCAGCAACTTTGTTTTCTGTGAAACCGCGTGCGTCCTTTTCCCTCGCAATCTCCGTCGTTGCCGCCTCGCCTAACATATTGAATATTAGTTCGAGGTCGTTAAAATGGTCCCGCAGATTCTCGCGCTTCAATCTTTTAAGCCGTTTATATTGTGAAGGCGTTACTCCGAACGTCGCCTTCGAGATTTCCGCGGTGAGGATGGCGTATTCCGGCTCCTCTTTTACGCCCCGTTCTTTCCATTCCTCCGTCAATTCCTCGCGTATCGCGATTCCTCGCATACGCTTCTCTATCCAGCCGTCAGGATACCCCTTGGCCTTGTACAAAGCGCGGGTCCTTTTTGTTCCAAGTTCAGGGTCCTCAATTTCCTGGATGCGTTCATAGCCGACCTTGGCAAGCCAGCGCTTGAAGGGTTCGGCCTTCGGGCTTGGTATTGACTGAATAATGCGGAATATGCCTTCGGTATTGGCACAATTCATTCGCTGTGTTCCGCCTTCTGTTACAATCGGAAGGGTATGGACAAATTGTCCATACCCTTTTGCAAGCTCTTCATCGCGACGACGCATTTTATTGATGTAATCCTTCGGATTAACGCTATCGGTCAATGCGATGATAACATCCTCAACCACAAACCACCATTCGTCCCTATGAATGGCTTTTCTTATTTGCTTGCCTCTGAAAATGGCTATTTTCGTCGTTTCCATACGGTTCATCCCTCTAAACTGCCACCTTTATTTTCAGTTGTACACAAAGTGTGGACAACTCAACGCCGGACGATTCTTTTTGTAGCCGTCCGGCGCCTTCATTTTCAACTGTCGACAAATTGTCGACAGTTCAATCCCGTCTTCGGTCTCTACCACAAGGGGGGTGACAATTTGTCCCCACCCTTTTCCAAGCTCTGTATCGCGCCTGCGCATATCCTTTATGCAACCGTCCGGCGCTTCCAATTTCAACCCGTGACAAAATGTCACGACTTCACTTCCTTACTTCTGCCTGCTATTTCAGTTGTCCGATTTTTTCGGACACTTCAGATTCCATCTTCAAGTTCTTCGATAATCTCGCCCAGACGCCGAAGTTATTTCTTGCCCTCGACGACGCCCCAGCCCGCCGCCTTCAATGCTGGGGCAATATGCTCTGCTCTTGTTTCGGCCTCATTTATGGAATCTCTGTCGTTCATCAGGGATCGTTTTTGTTACTTTGTAATTTTCTATTTTAACGGAACACACATCTAATTTAACGGAATACACATTTAATTCTTTTTCTTTTGTAATGTTTAATATTCCTTTTTTAAATTCTAAATAGTCCCTTATATTTTTACTGTTTTCCACTATATTGTTTCTGTTATGAGCTTTTTCGTACGGGTCACCGAAGTACAGAGCCGTAATGTTTCCTATTTTGTGCTGATTGTCATAACTTTTTTTCAAAAATCTATACTCGCATTCATGTCCCCATGGTGAAAGTTTAGTTGTAAGTATTTTTACGGCTTCGTCATTAAGATTTTCTCCTTTAAAACCTGGAATATCATCCACATATTTTATTTTTTTTACTTCTTTTTCGCGGACCTCTATTTCAACTGCAACTCCTCTAAAACCATTGGCATAATAACCCCACATTATGGGATTAGAGAACGCTTTTTCATTAGAAAACGAACAAATCTTATAGCGTGCTTTTTCTCCAAAAATCAAATCGATAAGGCCAGCTCTATTCTCGGTATAATTTAAAAAACGATAAACACCTTCCATGGGGTCATTGAGGTCTTGAAATTTTGAACAATAAAATTTACCGGTTTCTAAAATTTCTTTCAGGCGTTCAAAATCTTGATCATCTGCAAGTGGGCGAAATTTATAAAGCTTCACTTTTAAACTCTCCCTGGGAACAATTAATCCCGCTCTTGTTTCGTCTTCGTTCATACACTGGCTTCCGAAAGTTGGCCGGTAAACGCCTGGTGCAGCAGTGACTTTTTCAACGCCTCCAGCGCTTCGTAGTGTGATTCCTCAGCGATGCCGCCTCCGGTTCGGTAAATCTCCCCAATATCAGTCAAGTATTTTTGAACAGCATCCTCTGCCATATTGTTCCCTTACAATGCGGTAATTTCCCGACCCCACAATACCCCAAAATTCTCCTTTTTACAACCTCAAAAAACTCAGCGAAATCCGCATTAAACCCTTGAGATGGCGGCCTTGCCTATCTCACGGATTGAATCTGCTGGCGATTCTTTTGTCTCTCGATGTTATAATAGCAGCCAAAAACCGATTGGCCGCGGGCAATTCAGGTATTTTATCTAACCATCGCAATAAGCCCCGGCTGAATACAAGGGCAGCGGACATGGCAAAAGAGCGTTTGCAAAAGGTATTGGCAGCCGCAGGCGTTGCCTCGCGGCGAAAATGCGAGGAAATGATTCTCGAAGGGCTTGTCAGCATCAACGGCAAGGCGGTGGAGACCCTGCCCGCCTTTGCGGACGCCGAGAAAGACGTAATCACCGTTGGCGGCAGGCGGATTCGTCGGGAGCCGAAGGTTTACTTCCTGCTCAATAAGCCAAAGGGCGTCATCTGCACAAACTTCGACCCGCAGGGCAGGACAAAGGTAATCGACCTTATCCCCGCCCGCCGGCGTATCTTCTGCGTCGGCCGATTAGACGTTGATACCACGGGTCTGATTATTCTCACCAACGATACCGAACTGGCCAACCGCTTGACGCATCCGAGGTACGGGCTGACAAAAACCTACATCGCCGAGGTGAAAGGCCGAATCGAGGGCAAGCACGTCGAAAAACTGAAAGAGGGCGTCTGGCAGACATCCAGGACCGAAGTGAAGATACTCAAACGAGGGCCTACGCACTCGCTGGTCGAGGCGACGATTACTGAGGGACTTAACCGCCAGATTCGCAGGGTGTTGGCCCGCGTCGGCCTACCAGTCAAGTCCCTAAAACGCACACGCATCGGCAAAATCACCGACCGCGGCTTAGGCGTTGGCAGATTCCGCCTGCTCACCCACGCCGAAATCGCCTACCTCAAGAAGGCAACAAAACAACGGTAATCGCAATGTTTAGCCCCCATCCCTGTGGTGGGGGTTATTCCTAAAGGTTTGACAGTGCGTCGGAGGAATTGCTATATTGGCCGGCGACAACGGCGTTTGCGCCCGTAGCTCAGCTGGATAGAGCAACGGATTTCTAATCCGTAGGTCACAGGTTCGAATCCTGTCGGGCGTGGTTAATGGGATTCGAGCATCCAGGGTGTGTTGTAAAGTGCAGGTGGTAATATGAAGGTGCGTTTGACAATCGCAGCAGTTGTAATGCTGTCTAATATAAGCTGGGCGGTCGCTGCGGATTCGGACATCCGGCTGAATTCGCTGGGCTATTTGCCCGCGGCGCAGAAGAAGGCCACGATTATCAGCAAGTGCTCTGATTTTTTTGTGAAGGAGTCATCGAAGAATAAGACGGTCTGTTCCGGCAGGGTGACGGGGCCATTCAGCCAGCGGGACGTGAACCAGGCCGTCTGGATTGCGGATTTCTCCGAAGTGGATAAGCCGGGCAGGTATTATATTGAGGTGCCCGGCGTCGGCAGGTCTTACGAATTCGAGACAGGCGACAAGGTCTATAACGATGCTTTTCGTGCCGCTATGCGGGCGTTTTACCTGTGGCGTTGCGGCACGGCGGTCGAGGGCGAGTTCAACGGCAGGCGTTATTCTCACGCTGCCTGCCATTTGGGAGATGCGTGGCAGAATTACCTCGATATCAATGAGCCGAATACCAGGCGAGACGGCACAGGCGGCTGGCACGATGCCGGCGATTACAACAAATACGTAGTCAACGCGGGCGTGACGGTGGGGGCGATGTTTATGGCCTGGGACCAGTTCCAGGACAAACTCAAGGACATTGATTTCAATCTTCCCGATACGGCGCCGGGCTATCCGGATTTCCTCAAGGAGATCAAATGGGAGATTGACTGGCTTTTCAAGATGCAGTGGCCGGACGGTTCCGGAAGGGTCTCGCATAAACTGAGCGCTTTGAATTTCTGCGGTTTTATTATGCCGGAAGAGGAAACAGACAAGAGATATTTTACGGACTGGAGCTCACCGGCCACGGCTGATTTTGTCGCGATGATGGCTATGGCGGCCAGATATTTCAAACCATACGACCCGGCATACGCGCAAAAGTGCCTCGATGCGGCGAAGGTAAGTTACGATTTTCTAAGACAAAACCCTCAAGACAAAATGATTGACAGGGGGGCTTTTGGGACAGGATTTTATTCCACGCTGGATGACGACGACAGGATGTGGGCGGCGGCTGAGATGTGGGAGACCACGGGCGAGCCGAATTACCTTAAAGATTTTAAGAAAACGGCAGGGGCCTATGGGGCTTATGAAGACAAGATAAGCGAGTACTGGGATTACGGCGACGTGAAGAACCTGGCGATGTTCACGTATTTGCTGAGCAAAAGAGAAGGCAAAGACCCAAACATTCTGGAGGACGCACAGCGGGACTTGATTACGATAGCGGATTCGCTGGTTGTCAAAGCAAAGAAGGACGCATACGGCAGGTGTTTAGCCGGCGAATACAGGTGGGGCTGTAACGGAACGGTCGCCAGAGAGACATTGACCCTGATGGTGGCTAACAAGGTATCGCCGAATCCGGATTATGTGAACACTGCACTGGATGCCGTGAGCCATTTGTTCGGCAGGAATTATTATGGCCGGTCTTATGTCACCGGCCTTGGGGTAAATCCGCCGATGAACCCCCATGACAGGTGCTCGGGCGCCGACGACGTTAAGGACCCGTGGCCCGGCTACGTCGTAGGCGGCGGACATTCGGCAAAGGACTGGAACGACGTTCAGGATGACTACAAAACCAATGAAATTTGCATCAACTGGCAGGCGGCCCTGGTTTATGCGCTGGCCGGCTTTGTCAACTGACCTCATTGTTTATCATGCCGGAAAATTCCTGCGAAAAGGTTTGCAGTAAGGCCTTGTTGCGATTAGCATTACGCGGCAAATACGGCCTTTGTACGAGCAAAGGTGAATATGGACGAATAAATGAATCTTCACACAGTTTAAGGAAGGTGTTATGAACAACGGAACGCAAAAATTGCCGTTTAAGGAAAAGATAGCATACGGTTTTGGGGACCTTGCCTCAGTACTATACTGGCAGACCTTCATGCTCTATTTTACCTATTTCTACACAGATGTGTTTGTTATTCCAGCTGCGGCTGCGGCTACCCTGTTTCTCTTAAGCCGAGTTTGGGATGGCATCAATGACGTGTTAATGGGAATGATTGCCGACCGCACAAAGACCCGCTGGGGGAAATTCCGACCCTATTTACTTTGGATATGTGTGCCGTTCGCGATTGCCGGCGTGTTTACTTTTACCGTTCCCAATTTTGGGCCGATGGGAAAACTTATCTGGGCATACGCCACGTTTAACGCCATTATGATGCTGTACACTGCAATCAACATTCCCTACACGGCGCTGCTCGGCGTTATCTCGGCGGATTCAAAAGAACGCACTACCATTTCTTCCGTGAAATTTCTCTTTGCATTTGCCGCAGGCATTATCGTCTCGGCCACCCTGCTGCCAATGGTGAAAATGTTTGGCAAGGGCAATGAGCCGCGCGGCTGGCAATTATCTTTTGTAGTTTACGGGATTGCCGCCGTTATTTTCTTCCTGATTGCTTTTAAGGGCACGCGCGAACGCGTCCAGCCGCCCAAAGCACAAAAATCATCCGTTAAAAAGGACATATTCGAATTAGTGACCAACGGCCCCTGGCTCATACTTCTGGCCACAACCATTACCTTCATCCTTTTCGTGGCCGTCCGCGGCAGTGTGACAGTGCATTACTTTAAATATTTTGTCGGCTCGCGGGAACTCTCTTTGCCATTTATGGAAACCAAAACGTATAGTTTCGAGGCATTGGTGTCTGCATTCAATACTATCGGGCAACTTTCAGCGTTAATCGGAGTGGTATTTGTGAGCTGGTTTGCGAAAGTAATCGGCAAGAAAAAGGCCTTTGTCACCCTTTTCATTATTGCAATTGCAAGTACAGGTGCTTTTTATTTTCTCCGTGCCGAACAAATCGCCTTGATTTTTATCCTCCAGGTTGTCGGCTCGATGACCGGTGGGCCGCTCAGTGTTCTGCTGTGGGCAATGTATGCGGATACTGCTGATTACGCTGAGTGGAAGCGCGGACGCAGGACAACGGGTCTGATCTTTTCTGCCTCAACTATGTCGCAGAAAATCGGCTGGGCCGTCGGCGCTTACGTCGCACTTACGCTAATGTCCCAGGTTGGATTTCAGCCAAATCAGGAACAATCCGCGCAGAGCTTGAAAGGTTTGATTCTGCTGTTTAGCTTGATTCCTGCCGGGCTTGGCGTCTTTTCAATTGTGTTATCACTTATATATCCATTAAGCGACAAACGCGTCGCGCAGATTGGGGCAGAATTAGCGGAAAGACGCAAAGCCATCGGCGAGGACGTAGCAACCGCCTGATAAGCTGATGAAAAACAATGAAAAAAACGATTATCGGCGAGCCATTACATCAGATACCCTGGCAGGAAAAACCTGAAGGTCGCGACGATATAGTATGGCGATATGACCAAAATCCCGTGGTTGGGAAAAAAGCCGTAAAAGGCGCAGCCAGGGTTTTCAACAGTGCCGTCATCCCGTACGAGGGCGGGTTTATCGGTGTTTTCAGGGCCGACCATAAAAATGGATATCCCAATCTGCACCTGGGAAAAAGCGAGGATGGCATCAGGTGGGAGATTGAAGAAAAGATTATCAAATTTCTCAATGAAGACGGCACCCCGGCAGACACAATCCTTTACGGTTATGACCCGCGATTAGTCAGGATAGAGGGGACATATTACATTACCTGGTGCAATTACTTTAACGGCCCCACGATTGGGGTCGCCAAGACAGGGGATTTTAAGACGTTTATCCAGCTTGAAAACGCCTTTTTACCCTTTAATCGCAACGGCGTTTTATTCCCGAGAAAAATAAAAGGCAATTTTGTAATGCTCAGTCGACCGAGCGACGACGGCCATACGCCGTTCGGCGACATTTTCCTGAGCCGGAGTCCGGATATGACATACTGGGGCAAACACCGGCTGGTAATGAAAACGTCTCATTACTGGTGGAAAAACACGAAGCTCGGCGCCGGCCCCGTTCCGATAGAGACGACCGAAGGATGGTTGATGATCTACCATGGTGTTTGCACTACCTGCAGCGGATTTATTTATAGTATCGGTGCAGCACTGTTGGATATCGATGAACCATCGAGGGTAATCGCGGATTGCGAAAATTACCTGTTAACTCCGGAAGAGCCATACGAGACGACCGGATTTGTCCCCAACGTTGTGTTCCCCTGCGCAGCACTAAACGACGCCGAAACCGGAAGAATCGCCGTTTTTTATGGTGCAGCCGATACTTGTTGTGCACTTGCCTTTGCGCAGGTGGATGAGTTGATTGACTATATTAAGGCGCATCCGAGCAGGTCGTTGTAAACGGGTGTGGACGAAGGCGTTCGAGGGATGCTGTTTATTGAGACCGTTATCGCCAGCGCGAAGAGCAGGCAGAAATGGACGGCGATAAAGAAATGAAAAAGCAGGGCCAATTTAAGGGAATTTGCAGGTAAGGGAAAAAACATGGAAAGACAAGATGACATTTCGAAGCCGAACAAACCAGAAATGACCTCAGGGGATCTCGTGCGCATTATTCTTTTTTGGATTGCCGTTGCTGGTTTTATTGTTGCTGTTTTAACTTTAATTGTTAATATTATTTCCCTGGGTGGAAGAGTTACCAATATTCAAGTTATCGTGAAAGATACACAAGAAAGCGTAAAGCGTGTAGAAGAGGAGGTTTTATCAAGGCGGTTTGTGATTACTACTCCCGTTGAAGGTGTGACTGTTGATTTTACCGATATTGTTAGTGGTGTGACCCCATTTCCAAATAAGAACAATTACATTGTTGTGACGCCGCTCAAGACCGGAGATGACTGGGTTCAAGATGGCCCGGTGAAGATAAGTGGTGATGGCTTATGGACGGGGCGAGCCCAGTTCGGCACCGGAGAGGCCGGAGTGGGCGAGAAGTTTCTTGTTCGTGCTATTGCCACTCAAGCTACGTTATCACCGGGGCCTTTGACTCAAGTGCCAGAAGATGCCGTATTTTCTGGCTCAATAACCGTTACTCGAAAACAATGAAAGGAGATAACAATGACACGGAAAATAGTATTGCCGATAGTCCTGCTTGCGGTGAGCGTTTTGATTGCAGGCGAGGAGCAACTGAAGGTCAGGATAACCGCTCCGGCGGACAAGTCCCAGGTTCCGGAACGACCGTTAGTAGAAGGAACGGTTTCCGATGCGAATGCGAGCGTGTGGGTGGTTGTTCATCCAATGGAAGTAGCTGACTACTGGGTTCAACCGGCTGTCACTGTGAGAGAAGATGGAACCTGGAAGGTAATGGCTTATATGGGAAGACCGGGTGACATTGATGTGGGAAAGCAGTTTGAAATAATGGCTTTTGCCAATCCAGCAGAACCGCTAAAAGAAGGCGATGTGCTTAAAGGTTGGCCAAAAGCGCAGGCAAAATCACAAGTTATTGAGGTCACAAGGAAGTGAAGAGCAAGCAGAAATGGACGGCGATGAAGAAGTGAGATTGCTTCGCTTCGCTCGCAATGACAAAGAAGGGTATTTTACAAAACATTGCAGATAAGGAGAATCGGGAATGGCGAGGCCTGTGACGCTATTCACGGGGCAATGGGCGGATTTGCCGCTTGAAGAGCTTGCAAAGAAGGCGGCAGGGTGGGGATACGACGGATTAGAGCTGGCTTGCTGGGGCGACCACTTCGAGGTCGATAAGGCCCTTAAGGATGATAACTACTGCGAGGCGAAACTTAGGATGCTCAAGAAGCACGGGCTTGGGGTGTATGCGATATCGGCTCACTTAGTGGGCCAGGCGGTCTGCGACAGAATCGACGAGCGGCACCTTCGACGCTCAGTTTGATAAATAAGACAACATCGCCGGCGTTGGACGTTGTGGTTGCAACAGCGGCTGGCATTGGATAATATGGGGCAGCGCTATGTCGGAAAAAGTCAAGGTATAACGACTTGCCAAGTAAGGGATTGTTTGAGCATTGAGAAACGGATTGACGACTAAATTGCTGCTTTTGGCGGTTATGCTGGCAACGGGGACGGTTGCCGGTGCAGAGGAGAAACTCGGCGATGTCCCCGACGGCAGCCGGGTCCCCTTTGTTCATTTGATACCACTGCTCGCCGAGCCGATACCGGGAGAAGAGCCGGACCAGATACATCCCGGCGATACGCCCGTCCTGCCTTTCTCGGCCAAGGCGACCTGCGGGGCCTGTCACAGTTACGACATAATCAGCGCCGGCTGGCATTTTAGCGCAGTTGACCCCAACGTTGCCCCCGGCCGCAAAGGCCAGCCGTGGATATTCGCCGAGCCGGCCTGCGCTACTCAGATTCCACTGTCGTACAGGTCCTGGCCTGGTGCATTCAACCCTGAACAGCTTGGCATAACACCCGCGGGGTTCCTGCAGCTTTTCGGGAGGCAAATGCCCGGAGGCGGCATCGGTGAAATGATTGGGGCGACCGAAAATCCCGACGAGGCACCCCGCGCGAGTATCACCGGGCGGCTGGAGATAAACTGTCTTGCCTGTCACAACACAAGTCCGGGTCAGGATATGGGCGGCGCGAGCGGATATGCTGTCCAGGTCATGCGCGGCAATTACCGATGGGCAGCCGCCGGCTCCTGTGAGTTTGCTTATGTCACCGGCTCAACGAAGGAATTGACCGGTTATGATTTCAGGGCGCCTTCCGCCCCGGCGGATACATTTGTGCCCGGCGATTCAAGAGTAAGGCCGCCGGTTGTTGAATACCGCAGGGACGCGTTCGGCCATAATGAGTGGGTTCGATTTGATATCTCCAGGGAAATCCCAAAACAAAGGTGCTATTTCTGCCATTCGAACGCCGATGTCCGTGACGGCAGGACGGAACAGTGGAAGGCGGACGAAGACGTTCATATTGCTGCCGGATTATCCTGTGTGGATTGTCACCGCCACGGATTGCAGCACAACATCACACGCGGGTATGCCTCGGAGCCGTGCGATTCCAGTAATCCCCTGACGGCAAGCTCGTCGTGCGAGGGCTGTCACCTCGGCAATGATGCGGCCATACCCATTGCCGGACGATTTGCTGCACCGGTGCCGAAGCACGCAGGTATTCCGCCCGCGCATTTTGACAAGCTAAGCTGCACGGCGTGCCATTCGGGCCCCTGGCCAACGGCTGCGACCATCCGTACCAAGACCGCGCGGGCGCACGCCCTGGGCGTATCGGGGTCAAACAAATCCGGGGATGTGTTGCCGCACCTGCTTTATCCGGTATTCGCCAAGGCACAAGACGGCAAAATTGCCCCTCACAAACTTTTCTGGCCCGCCTACTGGGCGGCGGAGACAAACGACACTATTACACCTCTGGATTTGGACACCGTCAGAGCCGCAACAGCGAGGGTCATTACGAGGAGTGCTTTGTCCAAAGTCGGCGATTGGCCGAGTTTAACGGAAGAGGATATTACCAAAATCCTGTCTTTGCTCGTTTCAAAGGCGTCTGGTGGCGCCAGGCCCGTTTATATCACGGGGGGCAAAGTTTACTCGCTGAACGCCTCCGGCAAGCTCGCGTCGGCTGAACACGAGGTGGCGGCGCCTTACCTGTGGCCGATTGCTCACGACGTCAGACCCGCTGCTCAATCGCTTGGGGTGCGACGCTGCGAAGATTGTCACTCCGTTGATGCGCCATTCTTCTTTGGTCTCGTCTCTGTCGATTCACCCGTGAAAGTCGTCTCCTCGGCTGGCAGAGAAATGGTCGAGTTCCAGGGTTTGAACCGTTCTTATGAGTGGTGGTTTGTCTCTTTATACGCGTTCAGGCCCCTGTTGAAAACGGTTATGATTTTATCGTCGGTAGTCATTTTCGGCGTGTTAGCGCTTTATGCGTTGAAGGCGCTTGGTTTCATAGCTAAGGTCGTTGTCGGAGACGGTTCGTGACCTGGTTTTTGGACAGTAATTTGTTTCGCACGACGGCTATAACCGGTTTTTTAGCGACGGTTGCAGCGATAGTGCTGCATTTTGTCATATCGAGGCCGAAGCCCGACGACGTCTTCGGCAGGGACCGGCCGCTGCGTATATCAGACCCGTTACGGTTCCTGATTTTCTTTGTGACGCTTCTTTTCGCCGAACAGAGGCGCGGCTTCATCGGCGTCCTGAGAAAAACGATTTTTCTGCTTGCGCTGCTTTGCTTTATTGTGCTGGTGGTCACCGGTTTTGTCCCGATGATTTTCCTCGGCGACTCGATGCAGGGGTGGTGGCTGATGATTCACGTGACGGCCGCTCCGGTTTTTGCGGCCTGTATGGCTGTTCTGGCGGTGCTGTGGGCGGATAAGAACCGGCTGGATAAAAACTACTGGCCCCGGCTCAACAGCATCCTGCACCGTCAGCCGGTAAGCGCCGCCGTGCCGGGCAAATACGAGCTTAAGCTCAAGATATGCTTCTGGCTTATTCTCTTCCTGTCGCTGCCGGTAATTCTATCCGCCGTCCTCGCTATGTTTTCGTTGTTTGGCACCGCCGGCCAGGAATTGCTGCTGCAGCTCCACCGTTACAGCACGTTACTTTTGTCGTTGTTCGCAATAGTATATTTGTATCTTGCAGCCAGAAGCAGTGAGTTATGAATTGAGAATGCAGGATTCAGAATTACGACTCATAATTCCGAATTCTTTATTCTGAATTTTCAGCTTGTCTGGAAGCGGAGCTTGGCCAGGCCTATCAAATAGAAGCTGCCCGTAATACAGACCAGGTCCTCCTTGCCCACCGCGCTTTTAGCCAGTCGCAGCGCCTCTCCCAGGTTGGGTGCGCCTTGGCACATTTTGCCGGATATCGCGGCGTACATTTCAACCAGCTCATCCGGCGACATCGCCTTGGCGGAGTTGCTGCGGGTGAATATCACCTTGTCTGCTCCGAACTGCAGCTCTCGGAGCATTCCTTCGATGTCCTTGTCTTCATTGCAGCCGAATATTACTATCATCGAATCGTAAGGGATGTTTTGCCCTATCGCGTGCATAAGAGCGCGGATGCTGGCGGCGTTGTGGGCTGCATCTATCAGTATCCGCGGGTCCTCGCATATCATCTCCATACGGCCGGGCAGCCGTACCCGAGCAAGTCCTTCGACCGTTTTGTCGTTGTCGATGACGTAACCGCAGCCCTTTAGTTTGTCCAGCATCGCAAGCGCCAGGCCGCAGTTTATGGCCTGGTGTATTCCGTGCAGCGGGACGCGGAGGTGCTCAAATTTGCTCGTGGGCGTCGTCAGGCAGACGCGGTTGTGCGGCCCGTGCTCCGGCGACGTCTCAAAGCGGTGCGAGAAATCAATGTCCACGCCGGTGACGCTCAGCGGAGCTTTGACTGCCGCTGCGTGTGCTTTTAGAACCCGCAGTGCGTTAGGGTCCTGCTGTACCGTGACAATCGGAACCCCCGGCTTAAAGATACCTGCCTTTTCCTTCGCTATTTGTTCGATGGTGTTTCCCAATTGACGCTGATGGTCGATACTCAAGCTGGTAATTCCGACCACCTTTGGTTTGATTACGTTGGTGCTGTCCAGCCGGCCGCCCAGCCCGGTCTCGATAACCGAAATATCCGCCTTGACGTCCGTGAAGTGCATAAAGGCAATCGCCGTCATTATCTCAAAAAAGGTTGGAGGGCTGTCTTTTGAGACCTTTTCCACGGGTTTATGTATGCGGTTGAGCAGCCCAAGCATCGCGGACTTGCTTATCATTTCAGAGTTGACCATAATCCGCTCGTGCAGGTCGACGACATGCGGGGAAGTATACAGGCCCACCTTGTAGCCGTTTAACTCAAGCATTTTTGCCAGCATCGTTGCGGTGCTGCCTTTACCTTTTGTGCCGGCTATATGGACTGTATCGATTTTTGTATGGGGATTGCCCACCAGAGAAAGCAGATGCTCCATTCGCTTCAGATTGAACGTGTCGACGTTGTATCGCAAATGCTTTTCCTGCTCGTAATTGGTCCTGTTGTAGAGGTACTCCATTGCCTCCTCGTAGGTCCTGAGGGGCTTGCGTGAGGCGACTGCCGTCAGTTTGGATGCGCGGCCTTTGCCCTGTTTCTTCCGAGTTTTGGCGGTGCTTTTTGCCATAAGCAATCCAGTATAACACAAAATCCTGCGGTTTTCAATTTATTGGGGGCACCAATCGCATAAAAAGCGTTTATATCGGCCCAGGGTAAATATAAGCTCTTGTCGACAAAAAACTTGTGCACTCGTAAAAGCTGCCGTTGTTTTTACTGCGAGCGGGGCTTGATATTAGGAAACCCGCAAATGTGATTACGCGCGCTTATAGCGGAGCGTTTGTTTTAATAGGGTTAAGCCCCAACTTTTCTCATTACGAGTCTGCCGGGGGATTTGTTCAGTTGTTCGCGATAAATGAAACCGGCGGCGGTTCGTATGGACCTGGCTCGGTGCGATGGCGGCAGGGGGGTACTGTGTTCCCTGGGTACGATTCATCCTTGCAGGTGGTTGCATATATCGTCGACGAGCAAACTCGAATCGCACTTTTGCCGCACCCGAGCCCCATAAAATATTTGACATAAGCCGTAGCAATTGGGTATAATGTTGGTTTATAATAGGAGGGTGTCTTTGCGCCAATTAAGGGTCTTGTGAAAGACAATGAATGACTGACAAAAAAGAAAGGAGCTAATAAATGCCATATTTACAAAACAAGGTTGTGCGGGTATTGCTGCTCTCGACAGTCGCATTTGTCGTTACGGGCTGTTTTTCATCGAATCCGCGAAATATACAGGCCTTTTTAAAGCCCTACCAGGCCGATGTTACTGCCGAAAAGTTTGTCCTGCAACCTCCGGATGAGATTGAGGTACACTGTGCCATGACACCTGAGCTGAATATGCAACGTCAGCGAATTCGCCCCGACGGCAAGATTGGCTTCGAGACACTCGGCGAGTTCCAGGCAGCAGGCAAGACGCCGGATGAGCTGGCCACAGCTATCCAACAGAAGGCCTCAACACTCTATGCGTTCGTCGGCGATAAACCGATAGAGGTCCGCGTTATAGCTTTTAAGAGCAAGGTCTTCTATGTGCTCGGTCAGGTCTATCAGCCCGGCCCCAAACTTTACACCGGTCGCGACAGCGTGATGTTAGCCATTTCCGATGCGCAGCCGAACCCGATGGCGTGGCTGGAAAGAGTCCAGGTAATAAGGCCCTCGGAGGACAAAAAGACGAAGGCAAAGATATTTGAAGTGAACTTCGACAGGATGATGGCGCATGGTGAGCTGGGCAAGAACGTTTTGTTGCAGGAGGGCGACATTGTATATGTTCCGCCAACGGTGCTGGCTGCAATAAGTATGAAGATAGAAGAGGTAATCAGACCCATTGCAAGGGCCTTTTCGGGCGTCTATATCGTGCAAAGTGGTGGCGGCCAGCAGTACGTTGGCGGCTACGGCAACCAATAACAATTTTCTGCGCAGTGTATTTTGGTCTGATACGGTCGAATAGATGCGCGGTGACAAATGAACCGGTGGAAGACACTGAAAGTGATTCATCTTGCCAGCACCATCTGGCTTGTGGTGTGTGTGGGTTATCTGTTGGTGCTGGCGTTGCACCAGGCCGGGTTAAACTGGTTGGTCATATTTTCTCTATCCGGGCACTCGGCATTGCTGATTCTTCTGCTGGTCAGTTTATATCTGTTTGCCATATTCGGCGCAACTGGCAAAGGGCAAAGAATAGCCGGTGAGCACCCCCTGACAAGTACGGGCCTTTATATGGTGTTTTACGTCTCGGCCCCGTTACTGGGTGCGGTGAGCGGCGTGCTCGCAATCGTCGAGCTGCCGAAAGTCAACCAGTTTCTTTCGCTGGTGGCATTGGGCACATTTGCGGCGACATTCCTGACCTGGGTTATCATAGACCCTCTGGCCTCAATGCTGGAAATGCTTGCGTCTGCGAGTCGAGAGCATCGGCTTCGGCGTCTGGCGGCAGACAAACACCGGCGGGAAGAACGACGCCGTGAGCGAGAAGCGGTACTCGAGCGGTTGTTTGCACAACAGGAACAGTACCGTCGCCGATGGCAAATACTCTTGGCACACGACGCCGAAAAGCTCACTGAGCTTCTGATGGCAAAAAGGGCTGACTTTGAACAAGCCGAACGCCAGGCGGTGGACATAGGTGTCCACGCATGGCAAATTGGAGGGGTCGCCTGCATGCGTCAACTTCGTGATATGACACTGGGATTGTATAAAGAAAAATATCGGAGCACGACCATTACCGACCACATCTCAAACTGGTGGGATGGTGTTGGAAGCTGGCGAAGCCCAGCTGCCAGTTGAGACCAAATACCTGCCCATCGGTTTAAAAAAATAGGGAGCGAGGGTGTGTGCAAAAGTATAAGGTTTTAATAACAACAGTGTTCATTGGTCTTGCCGTTTCATTATCGAACGCCGCCAATATTATTTACGTCGATGTCAACTCGCCGAACGACCCGGGAACTGGAACTTCAGAAGACCCGTTCCGCAGGATACAGGCGGGGATAGACGCGTCTGGCAATGGTGATACCGTTCAGATGCAACCTGGGGTCTACTTGGGCTTTGGCAACTACGACTTAGACCCAAGCGGCAAGGCAATCACCATTTGCAGTAGCGACCCCAATAGCCCAGGAATAATCGCCCAAACAATAATCGACTCTAATCAACAAGGCAGGGGCTTCTACATCCACAGCGGTGAGGACGCAAACTGCGTCATTTCAGGGTTAACCATCAGAAATTCCCAAATAGCAACTGGTGATAACGGGGCAGGCATTTATTGCTACGACAGCAGTCCCACGATTCGCAATTGCGTCATTCAAAATGGACACGCTGTCGAGGGTTCCGGGGGTGGGATTTGCTTCGATTATGGCATCGCAACCGTTATTAACTGCACTATAACAGGTAATATCGCGGATTATTATGGCGGCGGCATAGAGTGCAATTTCTCTTCGCCGATGATAATCGGCTGCACAATAAGCGGAAATACCGCTATTCTTGAGGGCGGCGGTATCGACAGCGGAGCAAGCGAGCCAAATATTTTTAACTGCATTATCATCGACAACAACTCCTTGTTAGGCGGCGGTATAAATTGTTATTATCCGGGTGTTGCCAACGTGGTCAATTGCACAATTGTCGCGAACTCGGCCGACAATGCCGGGGGGGCCATTCACTGCTGGGCGCAAAGCAGCGCAATCATCGAAAACAGCATCATTTGGGCAAATTCATTGCCTGATGGCACACAACTCAGCTTGGAATATGAAGGAACGGCATCCGTCACGTACTGCGATGTGCAGGGCGGGCAAGCAAACGTTTATAACCCGGACGGATTATTAGTATGGGGCAGCGGCAATATAGATACCGACCCGTGTTTTGCATCATTCGACCTCGACGGCGACCCGAACTTATGGGATTTTCATCTGCAAAGCACAGCCGGTCGGTGGGACGCGGGAATATGGCCTGACGTCGATTTAACCCAAAATAGCTTTGTCGATTTGCTGGATTTTACGGCGTTTGCCGCGTCCTGGCATCAGCAAGGCGAAGAAATCACAGCGGACTTCGATAACAGCGGCGAAGTTGACATTTTTGACCTGTGGATAATGTTAGATGCATATTTGACTTTTCAGCGGAAAGGCGTGTGGGTTTACGACATTGTAAGCAGTCCCTGTTTGGATGCCGGCGACCTGAACTCCGACTGGTCGGTGGAACCCTGGCCGAACGGCAAACGAATCAATATGGGCGCCTACGGCGGAACAACTCAGGCAAGCAGGAGCGGCAATCCTGCCGACCTCAACGTTGACGGCAAAGTAAATTTTCTTGACCTGGCTGAACTTGGCAAACTGTGGGGCGCGAATCAGGAGGCAATCGAGGACCTCGATAACAACGGAACCGTGGATATAGGCGACCTTGATATTATGGCAACGAATTGGCTGTGGGAAAGATAATAGGAACTCGATACTCGATGTTCGATTCTCGATAATCGCAGCGGATGACAGAGGACGTAGAACAGAGGACGGAAGACGTAAACGACAATAAAGAATCTGCTAAAAAGATGATGGATAAATCTGCGCAAAAAAAGGGGGCTGGGTCATAATTCCCAGCCCCTTTGCTTTACATCACAATTCTAACTTCAAAACCTCACAATGTCTTCCGTCTTCGCAGCCAGCCGACCAGCGTCACGCCGACACCGCCAAGCGCAATAGCACCAGGTGCAGGGATTGCTACGGATAATGTAACATCGTCCAGGTAGGTTCTATCTTCCATTGGGCCTCCATACGAGTAACCAAATATACTGAACCCCACCAACTCCTTTCCAGGGCTGAGATGAGAGGTTACGTCAAAGAACTGCCAGTCTGTGGTATTTAGATAGACCACGTTTTCATATCCTGAGCCGTCACTGTAGAAGAAATCGAACGCTGAAATTGCACTTTCCGGTTGCCTGAGCCAATAGGACAACTCAGTGATATTGTTCACCGGGATTGGTGCAAAGTCCTGGCGGAGTTCACCGTTGCCGACGTTTGTCGCGCTGTATACTCCGCCATGGGCGTCAGCACTCGTGACATTCCACGTTTCGGTTTCGGTGATATTTCGAGCGTTGTACCAGGGAGATAGTTCACCCGTCTCAAATCCGGCATTGGTCAGGTTGGCTTGTGCAAAACTGCAACAGAAAAGCACTATCGCCATACATATTGTCATTAACTTTTTCATATTTTTCATTCCCTTCATAGAAGCAAGGATATGTCACTTCAAACCACTATACTTCTTCAAAAGGCTTTCGGTAGCGGGAAGGACGCTTGTGACGTCCTTCCTGCTACCCTTCAAGCTTAAAATTCATAAGGTAATCCCTTACCTTACAGTGTTCTTCTCCTTCTCATCCAGCCGACAAGGGCTACGCCGATAGAGCCCAGCAGAATAGCGCCGGGAGCGGGAATCGTAGAAATCGTAATGAGCTGGCTCTGCCTGTCTTTGCTTGCATACCATACGCCATTCTGCTTATAGAAACCACCCCAAAGATTCAAGGCATAAGTATGCTCGGCAGGACCAAGCGTGCCGGCGTAGTGTTCGTTGCCGTAAAGCTCCAAAAGGGCAGCTTCGGCAACACTATTCTTACTGCCGCCGGTCTCATTTTCGGCCCACCAAATTGCTCGCGAAATGTTATACTGGGACCACCCTGATGGGTTCCCATCACGCCATTCGTCGTAAATCCACTCAGTAACGTTGCTGATCGGATCGCCGGCCGAGCCAACACCACCATAATACGCGTTCTCATCAATAGAGACCCAATATGTGTGGTACAGGTATATGTCTCTTTGGCTCTCGACACAGAATGTAGTGTAAACGTTTGTTTGCGGAGCGGTCACGTCGCTGTAAATCGAAGGAGTGAGCGAACCACTAACCAGATTGACGCGAAACGCCCCAGCGTTACTACGGCCAGGATAATCTGATAACGAAACCTGCGCCACTGCATTGAGTGTATTGCCGTTCCACATAAAAGTTCCGCCGGGGAATGTTGGACCAGCCATTGTGGATGCCGGTAAGGCCGTCAGAATCAGAAACGCAGATAGTAAAATCATCTTTTTCATAGTCGCTCCTTTCTAAAGCATTCCGAGGGCAGGTTGAAACCTGCCCTTAGTATGCTTATAGCGTCATTTACAGTGTTCTGCGTCTGCGCAGCCAGCCGACAAGCGACACACCGATTCCGCCCAGCAGAATTGCACCGGGAGCGGGGATAATCGGGCTTACGGATTGGACGTTAGCTACAAAATCGTCGTGATCTCCATCGCCGCCGCCATATTGGTCTTCCCAGCTCAATTTATAATCAGCTCCTGGTATATACACACCAGCCCACATATGGTCATACACATCGCCATTTAAAGTTGTGTCGCTATAAAACGTTCCCTCTGGCGTATCCAGGTAAAATCCAAATGCATTTGCGGCAAACGTTTTTTCATCCACAACAAAAAGACCATCCTGGTCTATTGACCGCAAAAATACGCCTCCTGGAACATTAAAGAGAGCTACCGTGGCAAGATCGCCTACATCGTCTGAGCCAGCAAACACCAAGAGTTTATTCGAAGAATCAGCTTTATCAAACAAACCAAAGCGATTGCTTGCTGCATAACCGGCATTCTCCAAAATAATCTTGGCACCCATTTGGTCTGTAAGCGAGCTGACGCTCCAGTATGCATCCACCCCATCTGGCAACGTAGGTATAGCCAGCACAGGTGTGGCCATCAGGCCGAGCACCATGCTTATTAAAAGTAACTTTTTCATTTTTGTAATCCTTTCTATTATTTCCGGCGTTACGCCGGATTCCTTATTAATTAAAACGATTCAAACCATTAGGAATGTTTCGCGATTACACTCCGAAGGTTTACAAAAGAGTCTCATTTTGGATATAGGAGGGCCACGTGGTCTGCTGCAAAAGATAAAAGCCGGTGTGAAACAAACAAACTGCCTGGTTCCGGAGGCCAAACAGCTTGATAGTTTGCTTAAGGCAAGTTGTGCCCGTACAATCGCGTGATGTAATACGCGTGTATCTTTGTCAGGCACGCTGGGAAAATACCGAGTAAATGTCGTGCAGTTATTTGTGAGGATGCCGATGTCCCGAGGTATTCCGGCAAGGTAGTGCAAAAGACCTGTGTATCGTATTTCTTCACTGTAACCATCAGGATAATAATAACCTCCGAGGCGATATGTGGCGGCAATAGTTGCATCAGCTGGTTGGCAGGTGTGAACTTTTCGGCTCAGGCGTGAAGTCAACTCAGGCAAAGAATTGATGCCGGTCTGACCCACCCATAAAAGCCCCGCCAGGACAGCCAGCCACACCTTGCGGTCCCGAATCAAAGAGACGCACATAAATCCCGTCAGCACCATCATCAGGGCCGGTGGCACCACAGGCAGGCAGCGTCCCGCTGTTGGCCGGCTGTCGGAAAATGGTGGTCGCAGAATCGCCTTGGCCAATCCACTCATCTGGTCGCAGGCCGTATTGGGGACGAGATTGTAAGCGACAACCCCGGTGGCGCAGTCAATTGAGGATGATGTGGTAATGACGGGTCTATCTGGGCTGACAGTAGGGTATGCGCTTACAGCCGAAGCTGCAAACAGCAGAACTACAACAGTGAAGGTTTTTCTCCTTCCGCCTAACAACTTTTTCTCCACTCCAAACAGCAAAAAACCGAGGCGTTTACACTATATGGACAGCATTTCCCTGTCCGTAACTACGGTCGCCGTATGGAAATCGACGTAAACTCTCTATTACTCTATTACTGGGGATCCCTCCCCACGCTAAAAAAACAGTATATGTATTTAACCATTTTGGGGGCACTTAGTCAACGGAAAAATCCGATTTTTTTTGGAAATCGGAAGGCATACTCATTAGAAGAAATCCGAAGCGAACTCCTCATCTACACCCCAAAAACGAGGAAATCTGCTATTTTAGGGGTAGCCCCAAAGCGGTAATGTTCTGGCGAGCCAGGACCGATAAAAACGCTACACAGAGGCAGAGGGTTAAGTTGACCAGAGGCGGGAAAAAAGAAACGAAACTACGACATGCATGTAATCAGGATTGAAGTCCTGTTTGCTTGTGTTTGTTTTGGATATCAGGAGTCCCAATACCCGGTTTATTCTGCTGACCTGCGACAACAGTAATGCCGCAGCGGACCGCGGGCTTACCGTAGAGTTCGGCTACCCGTTCAACAAACGTCAGCAGCATTTCTATCTTGTTGGTGACGTGAATTCTGCGGTAAATACTGCGCAAGTGCGTCTTCACGGTGCCGGACCTTATCCTGAGGCACCTCGCCACCTCTTCGTTTGCGAACCCCTGGCATATATGTTTAGCCACCTGTAGCTCACGAGGGCTCAGATGACAGCATCGCTGTACATAAAGCCACTGTCTTTCATCAAGCAAGCTTACATCAGGTCGCCTGTACAACGACCCAACCACTCCATTATCGGGGCTGCCAATGTTCTTTCTTGATTGTGATTGTTCCAACATAATTAATCTCCTCCACCTGATAATTGTTTCAGCAACCGATGTACCTCTGCAAGGTCCGCGCTGCCCAAGCCGCCAATTTCCCTGTTTAACTCAAGGGCTTTGCTCAATTGCTCGATTGCCTGAGTTTTTTGTCCGAGGTTTACCATACATCTTCCCAAATGAAAATATGAGGCGACCACAGCCGGCGCCTGGCTCGGATATAAGTGAATGCACCTGTCGAAATCACGCATGGCCAAGTCAAGCTGGCCCAGCCGGTAGTACGCCATACCACGAGTGTCAATCAAATCAACATAGTCAGGCGCCTTCGCCAGTCCTCGTTCCGCCAGCTCCAGTGCCTCCTTGGGGCGCCCCTGCTCCTCACAGAGAATCCACGCGAGATTATTGATGGTAACCAGGTTGTCGGCCTGCAGTTCAAGAACCTGTTTGTACAGTGGTGCAGCTTCTGCCGAACGCCCGGTTGCCTGCAGCAATACACCAAGCTGTGTCATTGCCGCAGCGGAACTCGGGTCCTGCCTCAGAACGCGACGCAGCAACTCCTCGGCTATCTGTTTACCCTCGCTATCTTTAACCCCGGCAAGCTCGTTGACAATGAGGATAGTCGTTTTTGTCTCACCTGGACGCTCCTCACACCAGGAGGTGACTTTTTCGCGCAACCGGCTCCAGAGTTTGTCGTCCCGCAACAGCCGAATTTGTGCCAACAGCGGACGCGGGTCGTTTGGCTCCGACTCACGCAACTCTCGGAGTATTTCCTCCGACTCTGTCTTGCTGCCGTTCTTGTACATCGCCGTGGCAAGAGCCAGCTTAATTTTGCGCTGTTGCAAGGCGTCTGTAGAAACCAGCTGTTTTCTGAGAAGATTTACTGCATCATCATACTCGCCCGCGGCCAGGTATGCCTCAGCAAGTAAAACAGCAGCGTCTGTGTCGTTTGGGTCAAGCTCCCACAAAGCCCTCATAGTCGGCAGCGCCAGTTCCGGCGACCTTGCTGCTTCTGCCCTGGCCTTGAGCAGCAGCAGGGACCTGTCATTAGGCCTGTGAACAAGACCGCGCAAAGCAACGTCGATTGCCCTGGCGGGCTTTCCCTCCTGCAAGGCAATCTGGGCCAAAAGCGCCCAGGCATCTCCGGCATCCGGCCGACTTTCGGTTATGGACTGAAGGATACCCGTGGCCTGCTCGATTCCCGGGGCCGTCCCTTTGGCAAGCAGCAGTCGTGACTTATAGAGGCGAAGCTCCACATCTTCAGGACTTGACTTCAACGCTTCTTCAAGAAGCGACTCACCCTCCTGACGCAAGCCGCTGTTGTCCGAGGCAAGATAAAGGGACACCGCGGTTTTCTGGATTTGCAGGTTGGCCGGCACAACAGACAACGCCCGGCGAATATCAGCAATTGCTTTGTCTGATTCTCCAAGTGAACGATGGAAAACGCTCTTGGCAACCCAGGCGTCCGCGTTGTTGGGTTCCATTGTCACCGCACGTTCAAAATCATCCCTTGCCTTGTCGACCTGCCCCAGAACAGCGTATGCCCTGCCGCGAAGCAAACAAGCAGAAGCAGTACGCAGCTTGTTCACCATTTCATCGCATACGCGTAAGGCGTCGTCGGACGAGCCCCTGCGAATATTCAGTTCGACTTGTGCCGCAGCAACGGGCAAAGAATTCGGCTCCTCGGCCCTCAGCTTCTCCACCAACTTTTCGGCTTCCGTGAGCATATTCTGCCGAATCTTCAGCAGGGCCAGAGACAAGCACACCGAACGATTGTTCGGGTCTCTGACCAGCATTTTCTCCAGAACATCATTCGCAGAACCAAAGTCGCCGCGTCGCAGCGCCCCCTGTGCCTCCAGCCGTTCCAGATCGGGATGGTAAAGCTTCTTTTTAGCTGCTTCTCTGAGAATTTCTTCCGCACGGTCATATTCGCCCCCCCTGTAAAAAGCGGCAACGGCTGGCACCATTATCCGAACATCGCTCGGCGAGCGGCTGAGCGCTTCGGCATAAGTCGAAATCGCAAGCCGCTGGTCCTCCCCTCGTTCGTATGCCGAAGCCAACAGCATTCGGCTTGCCTGGTCATCAGGATTAGCCAGCAGATTTTCCTGAAGCAGCGACACGATTTTAGGATACCGACTTTTGAAATCTTCCTGGGCAAACCAAATCCTCGCCTGCTCGTATCGCCACTGCCAGCCGTCATTGCCTTCGATGCTCTTGATTCTGTCGACGATTTGCTGGGCGCGGCTGCTGTCCCTTAATACCTCCTCACACGTCAATAACTCGCGCCAGACGAGAATGTCATTCTGGAGTTCCTCTGCAAGCGAGCTGAGCAGTGAATAACGCTTGCCACCTTCATTCCAGCGGCTATAAATATCACTCAGCAGCAGACCCAACTCCCTTTTTGCGAGAGGTGGTCCGTCGGATGCGAAAGCAATTTCAATCAGGGTGACACAATCCTGGCGCTCTCCTTTTGCCGCGAGCAGGACGACAAGATATCTCAGAGCCGCTGCGGACTGCGGGAATTTACCGATTGCTTCGCGCAGCGATGCGATTGCATCATCGGTTCTGTTCTGTGCAACAAACAGGTCTGCTTCTGCCAAGGCGACACTCATTTCAGCCGGATGCGTCTTCTTCAAATCAGCTAACAGACCTTCGGCGTCAGAGAAATTATCTCCCTGAATCGCAAGCTGAAACTGCAAAAGCTTGATTTCGAGGTCGCCATTAGTGGCTTTGTCAAGATTATCCAGTGTTGCTTCTATATCAAGATATAACGGTGAATCCTTGTCTGTGTGGCTGTCCGCAAGCAGTTGCAACTTTGCTTTAACGTTCAATAAATCGGCATCGACGCTGCGCGGAGCAATTTGTTTTGCCACACGGGTTTGCTCCGCTACTTCAGCCCATTGGCCGATTTTCGCCAGCATCTGTGCAAGAGCCATACGCCCGCTAAAAAGATTAGGCTGTTCTGAGATTAGAGTTCGTAACTGATTAATACCTGATTGTCTGTCACCAAGCCGCCATAGCGCATTAGCCAGTGCGATTCTAACCCTCGCGGATTTGTTCCCCAACTGGATTGCTCGACGCCAGCATTCGACAGCTTCCCAACCGTGTTGGCGGTTTTCAGCCAAAGCCCCCTCCAGGAAAGCTGTCGTCGCGGGAGCAATATCTTTTTGGCGCATCATAGAGAGGCACTCGCCGGCACGCTCGAGCTGACCGCATCTGATTAACAGCTCTGCGGCATCAGGCATAAAATCCCAGGGTTGAGAGGAGAGTTCTTTCAATCCGGTATCTGCGACTTTCAGCATAATATCATTCGAGTCTGATTTAATTGCGAGCTTCGCCCATAACTGCCACAGAAACTGGTTGTCTGGCTCCGCAGTTTGAGCAATCTCGAGTTGTTTGCGGGCGCGGTCCAGAGCGTCTGCATTAATTAACTCTTCCGCAAGCCGAAGCCGGATAGCTGAATCAGACAAGTCCTTTTGTTCCGCCTGTCCCAGGTCAGCCATCGCCTTATCTTTGTTTCCCTGTCTTAAGAAGTGTGCCCCGCGAGCAATGTAGGCCTCTGCAGAAGAGGGATTCGCTTTTACCGCCTGGTTAAACCAGAAATCGGTGTCTTCGGAGAAGTCCTCAGGTCGCTGCTCAACCAGCCAACCCAATATTTCATAGGCCGATGCCTGCTCAGGATTTTTCTCGACGGCGTCTTTGAGTTTTTGTGCCGCTTCTGCAAATTTGCGCTGGTTTGCCAGGGCAATTGCCAAAATTCTTCGCAGCTCCGGCGAATCGCCAGTTTGCAGTGCCCGGGCAGCAATCAGCTCCGCTTCTCCGGACATACCCATCCTTATATACATTTCACTTAGATGCTTCGCGGCTTTGAAGTTACTTTGGTCCAATCGCAAAACGTTTCTATAAGCTGCTATGGCCTGCCGAATGCTGCCTTGCTTGAGAGGTCTGATATTGAGCTGTGCCTCGGCGTACTTGAGCAGTGCCGGCACATCATCCTGCACAACACCAAGATGGCGCCCGAGCTGATTAGCTGCTTCTTCCCACTTATGTTCGTCATAAGCAATGTTGCCAAGCACGAGCCCCTGCTCGGCCCTTCTGCTTCTCTGCCATTGACGTAAAACAAAAGCGGTGGTGCCCAGGACAACAAGCCCCATTAACAAGACAATTACCAGCTTCCAATTAAAATATCTTCCCGTCATCTGGCGTGCTCCTTTCACGTGCTCATTGGAATATCAGAATTGGCTGATGAACTTCGCCACCATCTTTTTGGCGGTTTGCCAACATATCCACAGGTCCAACTTAAGCGACAAGTCCCTGACGTACTTGACGTCGTAATGTATCCATTCCTGGAAGTCCCTCATCGGCTTGCGGGTCCTGCGGACCTGCCAAAGCCCGGTGATGCCGGGTCTGACCGATAGGCGCGCGTCCCGCCAGAACGGACACAGCCGGTTCTCGCTTTCGGGAGACGGTCTCGGACCCACCACACTCATCTGCCCCAGCAGCACATTGACAAACTGAGGTATCTCATCGATATACGTCTCGCGCAAAAAATTCCCAACAGCGCTTATCCGCGGGTCATCCTCCATCATAAATTGCGGCCCGTCCGCCTGATTCAAGACCCGAAGACGGTCCTGCATTCTGCTTGCGCCCACCTGCATTGTCCTGAACTTCAGGCACTTAAAAGGCCTCCCATACAAGCCCTGTCGCGTATCCTTGAAGAACACCGGCCCGGGAGAGGTCAGCTTTATGGCCAGCATAACTATTGGCAGAACAGGCGCAAATAGAACCAGCACAATTACACTGGTAGTAATATCAAAAACCCTTTTGATGAATCCCATATATGAAAACCTTGGCCATTTTCGGAAATTGTTTTGAGCTGAATTTTGTTGGTCGTCGACCCATGCCGGGCCCGCATCCGCACAACTGGTTCTCTGCGCAGGCCTGTCCGGAACAGCCGGCGAATTCGTGAGGACCCTCTCTTCGACGAGCTTGCCTGCCTGCACTGACACACCAGGACCAACAACAGACGCCCTTACAACGGCATCCCTGCCGATTTTAACATCATTGCCGAGCATCGTCGGACCGACTACAATTGCGTTTTCATCTATACTGACACCTTTCCCGAGTTGTATTTTGCCGAACAGCATTGCGCTGTCGGCTATGGTGACATCGTTTCCATTCCTGCCGCCGCGCAAACGGCCTCTATAGTAATGATAAAACTGTTCGCTGGAACCCAACCTGCGGTGCATCAACTTCAGCAAACCGTTTTCCGTAGTCAGGTCCAGCACAGAACCTCCGACGTTGATGCTGTGTACCACAAGCGATTTTGAATAACATAGCTCAAGTAGCTTATCGAAAGCCGAAGGCAGGCCGCCTTCCATCAAGAGCTTGTTCAGCGCGCCGGCCCTCACAAAGAGATGATGAGGCCAGTCAATGGGGACAGGGGTTGGCTGGGCTGCGTCTTCATAAAACAACCGAAAACCAACAATCTCATTCTGCGAAGTGGCCAGAACCTTCTCGTGCGAAGCTCGTAGTTGAGTGACTATATTGACCGCTATTACATCCGCATGACCGTCGGTTAACGTCTTACAGATTCGTTGGTCATCCGCCGCAGTGATAAATCTCCCGTCGAGAACATTAACCCAGTAATTTTCACGCACGGGTCTCGTTAGTTTGAGACAGACAGGCAGGGTCTTTGAATAACGAACCACGTTCGCACTGCCCTTTACATTTGGAAAAGACCACTCCTGTGGAATTGCTATTGTGCCCCTCGCCTTGCCAAAGCCGGCAGCACCAATGAGACAGTCGAGGATAAACCCCGCGAATGGCTCGTTGCACACCATAAGCCGCAGCAGGTCGTTATTATCTTTCGCGGGCTTGCTGCTCGTGTTGCGCAGAACAATCAGGTTCCTAACGTGGGATATGATTTTCATAACTGCGGGATTATCCACAAGACCATAAACTGTCACGAAACCGAATCGTCCGGTTTCTTCTCAGGGTTATCTATCGGGAACAACAAAGGTCGTTTGAGAGCGTTTCTGTCACTTCGTGCTGCGTGCCCCCCCTGTGTGTAATAGTCATATCCATAACGATAATAGCTGCGACTAACCGGGACGTTGATTAGGACGGTCCCCAGTATTCTCACGCCTGTCTCGGCAATTCTCTCCTTTGTCTCTTTGAGGTCCGGCGAGGTCGTCCGACCGGCAAAACCGGTCAGTATGACAGCGCCTGCCATCTTTGCCCACAAAAGGGCATCCGGAAACGCCAGCACCGGGGGGGTATCAATGATTATGTGCTCATACCGCTCGCCGACATTGTCTATTCGCTTTGCTGCCTGAGGCGAAGCCAACAGCTCATAAGGGGAGACCGAACTGTGGGAATCTGCTGCAAGCACGTGCAAACCAGCCAGAGATGCAGCACAAACAGCTTGTTCAAGTTTATTTCCTGAAAGCACATCCTGTAGGTATCTTGAATCTCTCGGAATGTTCAACAGCCGACCAATATCAGGTTTTCTCATGTCGCCGTCTATGAGCAGAACCTTCTTGCCCGACCTCGACAGACTTGTGGCAAGGTTAATAGCAAAAGTGGTTTTGCCGTCCCGCGTACCCGGACTGGTGATGACCAGTTTCTTAGGCATCCCTCCGCCGTCAAGCAGGCCCAGGTTGGCACGAATTGTCTGATAGTCCTCAGTCGTCTGTTTTGACAAAAGGGTTTGACTAACCGTTTGCGGACTTGTTGTGGTCCCGATTATTCGAATTCCAATACATTTGACCACATCGTCGGGAGTGTACACGCTAAGATCCGCCTTGTTCCTTATGACGGCTGCCAGCATTCCACAAGCCAGTGAGGCAAATACAAGAGCCATAGTATACTTGACTCGTTTATCCCGAATGCTCGCAATATCCGCACCATAGGCAACAGAGACCCTCGCGGGCTGTTTTCGTTCCATCTCCACCACCTGTATGCGCCGCCCAAAAGTGTCGTACATCTCTTTCGTTGAAGCCAACTGTTCTTTCATCTCCTCGATAGCCAGCTGCTTTCGTCCAAGCTCCACTGTCTGCGCATCTTCCTTTGCCAGCATTTCCCGAAGGCGATTTTCGTATGCAATCGTCTGCTCCAGTTCCAGCCGGGCATTGGCCAACTTCCCGATGCTAATCTTATCCACCTGCTTGGATATCCGCTCATCGAACTTCTTTCCCACCTCTTCCTGCTTCTCGTCGAGACGTGTCTGAAACGCCTTTACGAACTCTTCCTTTTGTTGCAACAGAGGATTACCCGGCACCATTGTCTGTCTGGAAAGAATCGCGTTCTGCTCCAACTGCGCCGCTTGCCTGGTGAGCTCTTGCACGGCAATGTCCGAGTTTATGTACTCATCACGCATCCTCATCAACTCATCCGGCGGCAAACTCGATTTCTTCTCCTCGAGAAACTTAATTTGTGTTTCCAGCCCCATTCTCTTTGCTTCCACCTTTGTCAGTTCACCCAGCAAGCTCGCCACTCGCTCCAGCATCATATTTTGCCGGCCGGTCAGCGCAACGCTTCCGTACTCCTGCCCAAGCCGCTGAATTGCCTCTCGCTGGTTTTCGAGTTTCTCGGCCAGAACCTTCCGCTCATTCTCAAGAACCGTCAGCTTTTGGCCCTGTCCCTGCAAAGAATTGGAGACCTCGACGAGCATATAGGCCTGAATGAAGGCATCAACAATCTTTTTTGCTTCTTCCGGGTTATCGCTACTCATCGTGACTTCCACGAGTTCGCTATTACGAGCCGACGCGGATGTAATTACCCCTTCGTATAACGCCTGTTTTAATATATTCGCTGGGTCCGGCTTTATCTTTCCTCCATCCATCCTGCGTCTCAGCTTTGCACCAATGCCGTTTACCTGGTCTTCGAAAAATGTCAGATGCTTGCCCGCCAAATCGTCCGCCACTCTCTGGACTACCTGGGGGCTGACAATCATCTTCGCCTGGGTGTTCATAAAGCTTTGGTAATTTGATATTTCCCCCCTGTCTGCTTCTCCTGTGAGGATATTCGACAGGATGGGGGCAACCCTTATTGCGCCGGTCACATCATACTTCGGCTCCACCAGCAGCCATATTGCAGGGATGCCAATTGCGCACATTACAACGAATACCAGCGCCGCAATGTGCCAACGCCGAAGCACAGCAACAATCAAGTTGGTTGTTGACTCGCTCCCATACTCTGGCGGCGCTTCAAAAATAGCGGGGCTGCGTTCAATCAAGTTACCTTCATAGTTTTCTATACCATTCATACAACCAGTTCTCCTTCCGGCTTGATTTACTGTGCCAATCGGTCACTTGTCACCTTTGACTACAATTATCCCATCCTCCTTTGGGGACATCGTCAGCTTGGCCAAAAACCATAGTTCGCCGACCGCTATCGCAAGGGCCAAAGGCATCATCGCATATCCCCCGAAGTCATGAAATATCTTTTCCCAATACTCCCCCGTAAGTACCGTAAAGGCGACCGCGGTGACTGCCAATCGCACGGTGTTACAGAACAGAGCAACGGGTAAGCTGGAAACAAATACTATCAGCTTTTCCCACCATGCCCGCTCGACCAGCAAGACCACAAGGCCGCTAATCACAAAAAATGCCGTGACCATCCTCAGCCCATTGCACGCCTCCGCCACCGCAACGGAGGCATTGCCGATGTGAATAATATTGCCTTCGCGCACAGCCTCGTAACCTACCACCTCCAGGCAGAATACTGCAGACGATGTCGCCCATCGCTGCAGAGGCAACGCGACGGCGGCTTGAACCCGATTCGGCCAAGGCAGCATCAATAACAGAAATAATACTATCGGAGACACTTTTCGGAAAAACTCCCACCCGAACAGAAGCAGCACCAACGCCGCCACACTCAAAACAATCGATAATCTCTCTGCGGAACCATACATAAAGAATAAACCGAAGAATCTTACCGCCTGAGCTGCCATAAACGCCAGCAAACCCCACAAAGAGGATTGTCTCTGAACCCCGGTTATCTGCCGGCGCCTCGACCACAAAAGGTAAACAGCGAGGAAAGGAACCAAAAGACCGGAGGAATACTCGTCGCTCCTGTTCCACACGCGCCACAAATCCAGAATGCCCGGCCAGTATGACCACAGAAAGGCAGCCGATACTAAACCGACTGCAACCCACTGCAACCCCTTACGGCCTGCCGGTGTTGCAGCCGAATCGGTCAACACTCTTTCCTGTTTTTCCTGGCCTTGGTCAAGACGCATTGCATCAGACACTCGCTCAACCACACCGCTAAACACACTCTTGCTCTGACGCACAACGGACTTGTCATTTAGAACAGCGTCATCGGGTACGGCCTGCTCAAAATCGACGAGGCACCGCTGAACTTCACAACCTCTACCTATTTTTGCACCATCCCAGATGACGCTGTCTGCCACAAGAGCGCCACTGCCGATATACACGCCGCGACCGACAATGGTCGGCCCGAAAATTACCGCACCATCGGCAACAGAACTATCCTCAAGCATTACCACCTTTCCGTAGAGACGCGCGCCCGGCTCAATATTCACCCTTCGCCCGGTCCAGACAACACGCGAGGCGTTGCGCTCGGCCAGTTTCAAATCGGAATCTGACTCAAAGCCGTTCTCCAGATAATCGCCTATGGCTTGAAGATAACTGCCGCGGTCACGAAAGTTGCCGGCACTGCGCCGCAGCACAAACGGATGTATCCTCTTGCCTGCACGCACCAATTCCGGAATCAAGCTTTCCTTTATGTCGTAATATCCCTCCACTGGAATATGCTCAAGCACATTCGGCCCGCACAAATATACGTTAGCCAGCCAGCCCAACATCCTTTTACTCGCATCAGGCGGATTAAACACCACGGTCAAATCCGACCCCCTGCTGCAATGCGCTGCCACCAGTTCGCCGATGTTTGGCGGGCATACTATCCCGGCGCCAATCACCAGCACCAGCCGGTCGCCACTTCCTTGAGTTGCATCCCGAACCGAGCCCGCCGTCCCCACCGGCAGCGGCTCATCAAGAAATTTGAGAGCCAGATCGGGATTCTGCGGCACATTAATTGATTCTCGCGACAGAGCATCATCGCCATTGCAGCAGACCGTAATATCTCTTATCCCCTGCTCGGCGAGATTGCCAATAAGACGTTCCAGCACTGGCCTGCCCATCACCGGCCACAACGCCGCCGGCAAACGCGACGCAATTGCACACCGGCCAAAATCTCGTGCTCCTGCAAGTATTACGGCTTTGATGTTGCAATTGACGGCAACTTGTTCTTGCACCATACGTTCGTCACTCAATGAATCGGCTTATTGCCGGCTGCTGTAAAGCTGCTGCATCTCTTGGTTTTCAAATAAAACTTAGCCCAACTCGAAAGATGATTTATCATTGCCGAATTGAAGACAGCACTGGCGCTGGTCCTTTGATGGTCGTGAATCATCATGCTTTGTGGACAATACAGAACATCCCAGCCCCTCTTGTGGGCGAAGTAACAAAGGTCAACATCCTCAAAATAAAGCTTGTAGCGAGTATCAAACAGCTCTTTTTCATCAAATGCAGACCTTCGAACCGCCATCGCCGCCCCCAGAACCCAGTCAACACATTGCACCGCGTTATGGTTTGCATCTTTCATCAGGTGCAAATCGCTGATTTTTTTCGCTCCGGGAAAAGGCAACCGCCTACCCAAAACCATTTTCCAATCATAAAAACGTCTGGCGGAAAACTGAAGCGAGCCATCAGGATTTAACAATTTAGGACCAACGATAGCCGTCCTGGGAAATCTGTCGAACACTTCAACGAGCGTTTCCAAACTGCCGGGCAGGACTTGAACATCCGGGTTCAAAACAAAAAGTACGTCGCTATTTGTCTGGGCATAAGCAATATTATGGCCTCCGGCAAATCCCAGGTTCTTTCGTAGCCGGATGAGTTTAACCTTAGGATGTCGCAGCGCCACCATATCAGCCGAGCCATCTGACGAATTGTTGTCAACAACAATCGTCTGCCAGGTAGCCGGCAAAGAAAGGCCCCCTATTTGACCAAGACAACGGTCGAGCAGCTTCTTTTGGCAGTAACTTACAATTGAGATAGTTACGTTATTCATTGTTTTCTCTGCCCGGCCTTTTCGGCGGCCAGATTTTCGAGAAACTCCTCGACGGCCTGAATTAACCGCTGTGCACCGACATTATTCTGTGATGGTATAAACGTTCCTGCCTCTTTGATTTTTCTGGGCAAATCGCCGACTTCGTATGCCACCAAGACCTTCCTTTCCTGCTCTAGTTGTTTTGCTGTCGTCCACTGGTGACTATCGCTGCACTCACCCAGTTCTGCCTTCCGAGGGACCACAATGACGGGCTTGGCAAGTGTCAGTGCCTGTCCGATTGTTCCGATACCAGCATGCGTTATCACCACTCTGGACTCAGCCACAATGTTTGCAAACTCACTTGGTGAGCAGTAGTCAATTGCCATCAGGTGTGTGGGACGGTATCTCCCCAGGCCAATCTGAGCTACTACATCCTCTGATATAACGTTAGTGCTTTTAAGGCTGTCGACAGCTTCAACAAGCCGGTCGAATCCCTTGTGCCAATTGCCAACAGTCAAAAATATCAAAACAATCTTCCTAAAAACTTTGCGCTGGGGAAAAACCGTAGCAGCCCAGGCCACTGCACAATGAACAAATTTGCAAACGGATACAAAAATCTCGCGGTTAACGTAGGCTTCTCAATCTTGGCCATGCTCTCTATGAATATCAGCTTGGCACCCAGCAGCTTCGCAAAGACACAGAGAAAAACCACTACTCCGGCGCCCGTAGTAATCACTACATCGGGCCTCTCTCTTATGGCTATGCACGCCGACAAAATCACCCCGACTATCCAGGAAATTGGATTATTCCTGACAATATTGGGAATGGTGCATACGCGAGCGGTCTTTGCTAATTCTCGTGCAACGGCTCCGGAGAATGTGAAGTAAAAAGAGTTATATTTTTCATACACCCCTGCCAATTGTCTGGCCTGCACCATATGACCGCCCGGCGAGCAAGCCACGCAGATTTTTAACTTCCGTTGGGTGTCAGTCGACATCATCGGCTCTCGCCTTTATCCGCATAGAGTTCGTCGATAACTTTTTGAGCCTTGCTGTCCCAGGAAGCATCTTTCACCTTGTTTCGCCGGCTTGCCATACGCTCAGGATTGTCCTCAGCAAGAGCCCTCTCTATGGCCATCGCGAAATCCCCGGCGGTTCTCGCCTCATAAACGACGTCAAGGTACTTGTTCAACTCATTAAAAGGAGTACTGACAATCGGTTTACCTAGTGCAAGATACTCCTTCAGTTTTATTGGGTTGCACGCCTGAATCCAGCGATTCTGCCGCCAAGGCATAATCGTCACATCAAAGCACTTACCATAGTCAGGGATTTGTTCGTAAGGTTTCTGTCCCAACATCCATACATTTTTTCTTGCTTTCAGCCCCTCGCATTCCTGTGACGCTTGCCCCACAAAAACAAAAGACATCTGGGGCAGCAAATCGACTATTCTTTCTAAAAGTGCGATATCGGTAGTATGCCCTGCGAAACCGCCATAAAAACCTATAATCGGTTTGGGAATATTCGCGATATCTGCTGGTATATTCGCGTTCTTTTCCGCAGACGCGAACATCTCATAATCAACCCCGTGGTCAAGATATATCGCCTTTTTGCATTGCCCTGATTCTTCGCCAAACAAGGTGTTATTCACAAAGACCGTAAGGTCAGCTTGGCGTTTCAATCTCTGGTCAAATCTTCTTATCGTATCCACGTCCACACCCGGAAACTCCTCAAATCTGTCGGTTCTCTGGTAAACCAGCTTTGCCTTTCTCGTTTCGAGGGCAACGTTACAGGCCGCAGGGCAGGCAACCCAGACTACCGGATTCCGCAACCCCAGCTTGTGTGACACCACCCAGAGTTGCAGCCGCAGAACTGCCTCATTCACCCCTCTTAACCAGCCAATATGATATACCGGCAGCGAAAGAGGGCTATACACCCAGAAATCTGCGTCACTTTTTTGAAGTCCCTTGAAAATACTCCTAACTTTTCGCCGTAGTTTCTTTATGAATTGTTTCCCCTCAGCCAGCCTGGGCCTCTGCATAACAATAGAGTTGACATAAAGAACTGTCCCCATCCTGGCGAACCGCCGCATGAGCTGGATGTCAATGTGTCCGCGGTTATGATACCACCAATCTTCACCACCAAAACACACAAGCGACATATTTGTGCTATTATCGAGTGTCATTTACTATTTAGCCATCCGCTTCAGGCACGTTTTGTCTTCTGCCAGAATGAAATGTTGTGACCGAGGATGCGCAGCTTCGTCGCTGAGCCATAACTACTGAAGTACGTCTTTGCCAAAGACCTGATTTCCCGCACATTTCTTACGGCCGTCTCAATGTAAGCCCGACTCATCCCTTCTTCTTTCAAAGCAAAAAGCGCATAGTTGATAAGATGTGAGTTGATGCCACGACCGCGGTAATCATAGAAAATTTCATTGTCAAAGAGATGTATATCACTACTTGTCAGAGGGAAATAGTACGGCTCTATTGTTGCTTCCCTCACAGACCATACAAAACCAGCGACCTGTCCATTTGATTTGATCAGCCACAATCTCGAACTCTTAGAAAACCTGTCTTTGAGCTGGTGCCTTATGATTCTTTCTCTTCTGTAGAATATAAGAGTGTCCAATTCTTCTTTTGAGATTTCGTTTTCGGATTTCTTACACTCTACCGCGAACTCTTCCGGCAACGTGAACTGCTCATCGGGCAACTTCAATAAATCAGCGTAAAACAAAAGGCGTCTTCTCCGAAAAACAGACCACCACATTGATTGAAGACTACGACCGATTGTTTTAACAGGGCCATTCTTTTTGAAATAACAACACAATCTGAATATCAGAAAGCTCTTCGACATTTTTCAGTTGAAACCCATTCTAATGATAAAACAGTACTTTGCCTTGCTGTTGTATGCGTCGAGTTGCCTGACAGGACTCAACTCTGAGGCACATAGTTCTGCGAGGTGTCAAAAGGTGCACTGATCATGCAAGGTATTTTTGGGATAGCTCATAGGCTCTCTCTGATGTGTGCCAGATTCTTTTGACCATAGAATTTGTACATATCTCAAAGGCTCCTATGTGGAAAACCTCTTCACCACCCATTCGTGATTTGAACTTATAAACATTTGGATTATTAGTTGGGTCAATACCACCGAGGTCGTACCATCTCATTCCGACTCGCCAGGCACTCACAGCCCCCTTGTACCAAATAAGATATGATGAGCCACACGCCAATCCTTTTTCATTGCTTGCCGCGAGTAGAACCACAGTTGTATCACCCAGACTGCTTGCCAAATGTGCTGATACCGGCTCCCCATTCAAGTATGCAACGATAATATTCATTTTTTCGGTTGGCGAAAGCAATTGCTGGGGCCTGATGAACTCCTGTGGATTAAGCCCTCTAAAAGCTTTCCTTTTTAGTGACGTGAGATATAGCTCTTCAAGTATCTTACAGAATTCGTCATCACAGCCTTCGCGTACTTCAATTCCAGCCTTCTCGGCTGTCTTCAAATCTCGACGAAAGCTCTTATGCAGCCTTTTCCGGATTTCTTCTTCAGAATCGTCAATGCGTAGCATAAGAGTTTGGTAGGGCTTCACACTCTGAATCCGGACAAAACCAGCCGATTGGAGAATATCAGCAAAAGTTTGTCCAACTTGGTCATTACACGCATTTGGAACCACTCTAAAAACATTCACGATGTTCCCGAGATATGCTTCACATAGTGCTTGCAATGCTTCGGTTGAACAAACGATTGTACTATCCCTGTTTCTAAAAAGGGGTCCCCATTGAACATAACCTATTTTAAGACCGACTGGCTTGAGATGCTTTATGCGTACCTGGCACATCATCACAACCTTGCCGTTAGCATTCCTAATAACAACCCTGCTCACTTCTTGGCGGTCCATTTCAGCTCGCACTTGCTGGTATGCCCATGTTTGATACACATTATAATCGGTGAAATTACGCGCACAACATTCCCATGCCGTTCTATCCAATTTGTCAACAAGTGCCTCGTAAGCCATTTACTGCAATTCCTAATCGCAATTTAGGTCGCTATTATTCTCCCCGGCTTTCTCAAGTACTTAAGCACTTGATACCCTCCACTAACCTTCAACATGAACTTGATGAAACTATCAGTTGGCGACACAGAAAACCGGCCAATCCTCAAATCATCAGTGCCGGTATCCACTATGCTTGGCTCGATTGTAAAACCTAACTTATAACCAGCCTTTCGAGCCACCTCACGCACTCTGGCATCGCAGGCACCATGTGGATAGCTTATCCCGAGCACTTCATGACCAACGATTTCTTCCAATGCTTGCTTCGACTCGACCAGCTCTGCTTGTAATCTGCCATCTTCGATTCTTGTGAGTACTGGATGGGACAAAGTATGAGAGAATATCTCAAATCCTTCTTTGTCCAACTCTGCAATCTGTTCTTTGGTCATAACGATTTCATCTTTGTCAGGACAATTCTCCGGAATCTGCCATCGAGGCTTTTGACCGAGATTGTCGACAGGGACAAAAATACCGGCGGACAATTCATATTCTCTTAAAATAGGAACAGCGTTCTCTACAACGCTAAGAAAAGCATCATCAAACGTAATGGCAACCATGCATTTGCCTTCATTCTTCTCAGTTGTTTTTATCTTTGATGGTTTCACAACAATGCATTCACTCGCTAAATAAGCCATCTGTTTTCTAAAAGCTGCTATGTTAGCTTTATCTATTCCATGGTAATATAGAACAACTTGACTGGTATTTTTGCGTATTACGGCCAAATACATCGCATATATCAGCGCAAATACGAGTTCTATAATTTCTTTAAGAGGTTTTTTGTTATTTTGCAGCATTGAGATATGTTCACTGTTTTGTCGCAGGCTAACACCCCAAAATGCAATACTTGAAAGCAGCCCAATTCTCCGCAACTTTCTTTCTTTCACGGTTTCGGCTGTCTCGCCGTAGGCATTTAACTATCAATGCCGTTACCCACAAACAAAAGCGGAAAGCCAAAGAAATCGTCAATATCAGGCGAGCTGAAACATAACTTACTATACTGTGATGTTTGTTAAAAAATATGAGACAACTTTTTTGCATCTGCACAAACATTTTTGCCGCTTCCTGCTTACTGCTGTTCCTACCACCATGACAGTGAATTATCTTGGCTCCTGGCCAAAACCGCATTTCCCAGCCAGCCTTCGCAAACCGATAACACCAGTCTGTCTCTTCGTAATACAGGAAATAATCTTCGTCCATACCGCCTACTTGCTCTATAGCTTCCCGCCGAACCAGCATAAAACTACCGGAAACCACATCTACTTGACGTTCACTTTTGCGATCCCACCAGAGCATCCACTCACGTCCCAAAACCCTATTATACTTAAAAACCTTAGTTAACCCAAACGCAGACAGAAAAAGATTTATTACACTGGGGAATCGAAAACAGGTCATTTGGATTGTGTCAGAATCTTCCCAAACCTGACAACCTATCACCGCCGCTTCAGGATGCTTATCTGCAAATCGCATCGTTTTTTCGGTCGCGTTATCACAAATAATAGTATCACTGTTCAAAACCAATACATACCTGCCTTTGGCAACAGCAATCCCCTGATTAACACCTGCTGCATAACCTCGGTTTTCAGAGTTTTCTATTAGGACAACCTGTGGAAACTCCCTTTTAACCATTGATACGGAATCATCATCCGATGCGTTATCAATTACAATGACTTCAATCTTGCCTGTCAGCGTTTGTTCGCAAACGGACCGAAGACATTCGCGTAACAAGCCGCAGGTATTCCAGCTAACTACAACTATTGAAACGTCCAATCAAATCTCCCAGCTTCGCCCCAGAAGTTCTGACAATACCATCACTTTCATTCCCGTCTCTTGAGCTGTGACTAAAGACAATCTGATGGAATCGAGCACCATCTTGTTTGTATCATCGTCGGTACGGTCGAAATCATGAGCTAATACAACCGCCCCGCCTGTTTTGCTGGCTAATAAAGCTGCCCGCTGACTATCTCGTCTGCCTACAGGCCATGTGTCGCTGGAAACCAATGTCCAATACAGGATTGGAATCCTATGAACCCACAGATACAATAGACAAAACAAATTGAGCTTCCCGCCCGGAGGCCGAAATGGGTATGCTCGCCGTTTCTTTCCTAACGCATTGTCGATAGCCTCCCAACCACGCTTAATATCAAAGATAGCGCGAAACGGTGACACTTTCCAATAATTCAAATGATCGTAGCCATGAGAACATATCTCGTGTCCAGCTGCAGAAATTTGCCTGACTATAGCCTCACGCCTCGCTATGTTCCTGCCAAGGAGAAAAAACGTTGCTTTGACATTATGCTCCGCCAGAATGTCCAGAATAGCTGGGGTCAACCTGCTGCCCGGCCCATCATCAAATGTTAAAACCAGAACATTTCGCCTGACAGCTTTGAGCTTTAATAATAATCGAAGCCACTTTCCATAGATCCACGGCATTCCCCAGTAAAGGAAGATGGCTATACAAATGCTAATACCGACAGATAACAACATAGCGAGTTAGAGCTTAATGCTTGAAAACATTTTCTTGAATAATCATTTGGCCTGCTCTGTGAGGCTTTTAATTTTTTGATTAGGTTACGATTATGAATAGAACCTCAATAGAACCGCTTACACTTCACCCTGAGCATAAGGCATGTCATCAATCGTTTTATTAAATCTATAATACCGATGTGTTTCTTTGGAGAGTACGAATTCGCGTGCCAACGGCCCGGACCTACAGAATTATATTCGTGCAAGACACTATGCTCTGGAGCTAACATCGAACCCTTCCCCTTAGTTAGGAAATTGTTGAATATTAATACACGGGCCATGCCTTGATCCTTTTTTAGAACTCGGAATACAAAGTTATTCTTTGGATGTCACTATACCTGAAAGCGTGGAAGATCTCTTTAAGGAAGGTGTCCAAAACACGGGTTTTTCTTTTACATTTTCCTGAGCTATAAAGCCTATTATTCCAAACTGCAGATACAATAAAATCCATATTTGCCCGAAATAGGACACGCCCAGGAAAGACACACAGTTTGCTATCATAGCAACAAAAAGACCCCAACTAATCCATAATTGTTGTCGCTCGTGAGATTGGCGGTAATGTTTGGCCAATGTATGAAAACCAAGTCCTATCAACACGATAAACAAACATAGAGTTACTGCGCCGCCCAATACCCCTTCGAGAACGAATTGATTAGTAATGTCAAACTGGTGTGGGTTGTCAAACCGATACTCCCAACCTGATGTATCACGGGTACCCAACCATGCCCATTCGCTGAAGTGATTAACGGCCTGTTCAATAAGATAATATCGGTACCAACCCGTCGACCCCTCCACTATGTTTACCCGGGCAAGCAGGTGCCATACCGGGGCTTTCATAACAAGATGAAGGCCCACCAATAATACGAAGAAGCCCATCCATGCAATAGAGGTATGTTGCCGCCATTTAAAGGCCCCTATTATAAGCAAAACGACAATCAATGCGCCAAGAGGCGTACTTGAGGCGGATGCAAAAACGGCGGCAATACTCGCGATAACTGCACCCCAATACAGTAGTTTGTTCTTATCTGTCATGGCCATAGAGAAAAACAGTGGAAACATGGTTGCCCAAAATACCCCCATCAGAATAGAAATCTGAAATGATGCCTGGCAACGAAGATGCCCGTCGCGAACCTCGGTTACAACCATCCCTATCAAAGCAAATGGGTTTCGGCCGGTGCTCCATTCCAACATAATAAAAGGTGTCATTATCAAAAGACATAATGCTAAAATCTTAATAGTGTACCTGACATCTTGCCATGAACGTATACTGTGTCGGAACAATCCATACAACCCCAGTATATCATATAGAACCCCACACTTATAAATGACAGCTCTCATATCTCCCCACTGCAGCACATAGACAATAGCTCCACATATCGCCCAAGCCAGCAGTGTTTTATCAAATATATTCAATTTTACCGGGCGCCATTCATTACGAAGCAATATACGCAAGACACCCACTAAAATGAGAATTCGTACTGGTGTAAAATCCAAACTTTCAATTATTATCCGCTGGTCTACAGGTACAAAACAAGCGCCAAGAATAAATGGCAGTATAAAATGCTTCCTTGGAGCTGCGAGGACCATCAGGACCAAAAGTGCTGTAATCAGTACTACAATCTCGTTCATCGTTACTAAATGAGAGCCAACTCAAGAAGAAATATAAAACATCTTAAAACCGTCTAAATAAAGGGTCGTTTACTGGTCGGTCCGCTCAGGAAATATGTGTCGGATTATTCTAGCTGGTATGCCTCCCACAACTACTTCTGGTGGAACGTCCTTGGTAACTACTGCATTTGCACCAACTACTGCCCTGCGGTGGACAGTTACCCCTTTTAAGATAACACAGCCTTCTCCCAACCAGACCCCGTCTTCTATAACAACGGGTTTACTTATCAACTCAGAACACCGTATCGGTGGAATTTTGGGATCGTCGAATTTGTGGTCATGATCGGTTATGTAAACACGGCTGGCGATCAAAACATTCTTTCCGATAGTAACTGACTCAGCCGCACCGCAATGAAAGTTCATATGTATACTCGTACCATCGCCTATAATTATTTTGGGGGATTTGCCATTCTTATCGCCTAACGCCTCAATCTGGGATCCCTTCCATATCCTCACTTTCCGACCTATTGATATCATTTTCGGATTTGTCAGCATGTCGCACTTTTCCAGCCGTGACCGCCATCCAAATTCTTTAAAACGCCAACGCCATTTTAATTGATGAACTATCGCCGAGATAAGATTTAACCCTCTTCGGCATAGCAGTAAAAGTGACGCGCAAAGTTCTTTACTGTCTTTGGATTCGCACTCTATTTTTTTGTTTGCCTCTGTAATTTCAGCCACCCTGATTCGAGTTTAAATTATCTATTTGTTGGAACAAATGCTTTTGTCATAAATTGAATACAGATACCCTTCTAACTTATCTACTGCTCCGGGCCACGTAAACTGCCCGGCAGTTTTTATCGCATTTGCGCTCATCTGCTTTCGCAATTGTTCATCTTTGCAAAGAAGTTCAATTTTATTTACCATCGCACCAGTATTGCCTATGCCAACCCAAAAACCATTTTCTCCGTTGTGGACTATATCCCGGGGCCCGCCGCAATCTGTACTTACTATGACACAACCGCACGCCATCGCTTCAAGTAAAGGATTGCCGAACCCTTCACTGAAGCTTGTGCAAAACCAGACTTTACAACTGGAATATATCTGGCGTACCTCATCGACCGAAGGCTGGCGATAGTAAGCTGCATCCACGTGCTTTCTACATTCCCTCGAGCTAAATATGTACCGTGGAGTATCCGGCATTCTGTGTTTTAGTATATGCATGACCAGTATAGCATCAGTCGGATTCTTGGGGCGACTGCTGCCAAGAATACAGCCTACCCCCAATCGTTCCCGCTCCGGCACACAAGGAAAATACTCGTCTGTGTCCACTCCGTTTGGAACTACCCCGATAACCGGCTGATTAACTTCTTTTTTGATCACATCAACCAAGTGGGAAGATGTGACCAGCTTTGGAATAGGAAGCTTCCATGACTCTAACATGTTATCCCAATTCTCTATTTCAACTCCGCGACAATACAGAACCCTGATACCGATGTCGGGTGGCAGACTCCGCGTATCCAGGGTAGTCTGCGCGCACATAGACACAATCAACTCGTCCGGCGCAAAATCGGTCGCTTCAAGTCGCTCATATCCAGCTGAAAAACCCTTGAATGTTGTCAACCAGTCGTGAGATGGTCCATACCTGATTAAACGATATATGTTGCCGAGGCGATGGCGAAGCCCAACCACTCTTTTTCGATAAAAGATACGGACGGAATGACCACGAGACAAAAGTTCATTGCCGACACGGGCGGTAGAGCGAACCCCTCCACCAATACCCCTATTAGGAAGTAATAAAGAAATTTTCAACTTCCTTGCTCCTTTATAGTTATCCTTGGCGGATTTTTCTAATATCAGTTGTTTGCTCATCAACTGCTCCGCCGAGACTTAAACAAGCATTTTATTTTATGTACTGCCATTTTTGTTTGCTTAAAATCTAAGATTCTGGTTGATGAGATACCTTTGCAGAATTACCAACACGCAGGTAGTTTAACATACGGGCAAATTGTTTAAGGGCCGACAAATCTTGGTACAAAACAACAATTGAAATTAAATACATCGTTAGTAAAATCAGTGGCCCAGCTCCAATTCTTGCCGGGTAATTTTTTATTCCAATGACACCTACTGTGTAACAGGCCGATGCTTCAATAGCTTATATGAAACCAGTTCGCGCAGCGTTTGGACCCCACCCGGCATTAAGGCCCAAACCGAAAGGTATGACAACAGACCAAGAATGAAACATACCCCGATCACCATAATATCTGAATGATTTCGCAAAAACAAATAACCAGTGAAAATGACCGTTCCCATACAGAGGCTGGCTACCAATGGTCTGGAAATAGCTGAAAAAAAGTCCGTTATAGAAACGGGTGTTCGCCTGAAACAATACCACAACGTAGGTACTAACATTACATAACTGGCGATTGTGTATGTCGCAGCAACACCAATAGCCCCCCACGGCAGACCAAGAACAAAAGAGATAACGACGAATATGCTATTTACGATACCCCATGTTAAATATCTTTTGGATTGTCCCAACGAAATAAGCACAATTCCCCACGTAGTTCCCACAGGTTGAATAAAAGCAGTCACACACAATATCTTAAAAATATTAACAACCCCAGACCATTGGTCACCTAACAATAGATGAATGACCCGAACCGCACAAAAGAATAGAAAGACCATCAGCGGCATTGTGATAAAAGCAATTAAAGTAACCAGTTTGATGTAATACTTCTTGTATCGGATAGGGTCATCTTGGATATGGCTTAGTGCCGGAATAGCTACAGCGTTCAATGGCCCTCGAACTTGGATTATGGGTAACATCATTATGCTATAGGCTCTGCTGTACAGACCAAGGACATTCGCACCCCAAAATCGCCCCAGAAGGATTTGGTCAAGAGTTCGAGCAAAGTAATTAACTGTATCGAAACCCGTCAGATGGCTGCCGAAGGCGAGCATAGAGCGAACCCCTGCTCCACGAACGGGCAACCCGGGACACCATTCACAGAAAATCCAAACTAATACCACGTTACTCAGTGCCATAGCAGCAGATAGGCCAACCAATGCCCAATAACCTGCGCCGTGCCATGCCAGGACAATCCCAGTGATGACGCCAATTGCTACAGATCCTATTTCGATCATGGCAAGGGTCACAAAACGCATTTGCCTGCGCAGCAAGGCCTGGTGCTGCACCGTCAATCCTGAAAATATAAAAGTACCAGCCAGGGCAAGCGTGATATAAATCAACTTTGGCTCGCTATAGAACCAGGAGATTATAGGGGCTATCGCAGCCAAAACCAACGCCAGTGCAATGCTGACCGCTACATTTATCCAGAAAAGAGTGCTAACTTGCGCGTGATTAATCTCATGCTTCTGGATGGTGGCAAAAGATAACCCCATATCTTTGAACAGTGCAACAAATCCCGTAATTGCGGTAACCATAGCAACCAAACCATAGTCCTGTGGCGTCAACAGTCTCGCAAGAATTACCGTCGAACCTGTTTGCAGCAGAAACTTGGCTACCTGGGCAGTCATTGTAACCGCCCCGCCTCGGATAGAACGCCCTTTTAGATCAGTATTGAGGTGTTCCGTATTGAAGAATTTCTGAGACTCCGCCGCAACTGAAGCAGATGAGCCCTTTGCTGTTTTATTAATGTCGTTTGTTAAAATAGGTGTCAGCTCTGTTTTCATACACTCCGTCCCCGTCGGTTACATCGTAAAATCGACGTAACCTTTTGTCCCACAAGACCTTACCCGGCTATCTACGGTCCGGAGCGGCTTGTTTTTTTGTCACTCGGTGCTTTTTATGTTATCGCCGGAAGACCGGATAAATCCCGCCGCTTTGACTTTGCCATTCTCATCAGGCAGAAAGTCAAGCACGAAGTCCGTTATGTCTTGAGCGGCCTTTCTAACAGAACTTTCCAGCGCAGAGCTTATCTGGACTTGGGCCACGTATCGACTCGGGTCTTTGGACATATTGGCCTTGCGGCCAAATAGACCAGAGAAATCACTTTCTTTTGTTGTGATTTGGCCGTTGCGGGCATAGAAACTCAAGACAACAACCTCGTCAAGTGACGGTGCCGGCTGGCGAAACCTCTGCACCAGACAATCTATCTGCCTCCCCGATTGAGAGGTAAATTGCGATGTTTCCGAACTCTCCTGCAGCCAGCCGTGTGCCGGATAACATATGCTCGGCCGATGACCTAATATCCCCCCAGGTCGGGACGAACAATATACCACATAAACATCTGCCCATATTTGGTCAGCGGAATTAACGTATCTCCGACTGAAGAAATCATCTGCAAAATTCCTCTCCATATACTCTCTCGTGGTAGCCGGTATATTTATATCGCTGCCGGCCCAATTGCCGAACTGCGAGGGAAAATGACTCAGCGGAACGGAGAGCACAACCGGATATTCTCCAAGGAGCTTTAATCTGTGCGCCGGAACGCGGTACGCTATGCCGGCTGATACCAGCAGCAAAACAGCCACAACCCAAACAAAACCTCTCAGCGTTTTACCCCCCAAACCACACATCTACCTTAAAACTCCCAGAACTCTCATTAAATGCCTGTTCTTATAAATACGCCAAATGGGACACTCCTAAAGTGGCATCCCAAATCCACACAAAATCCCCAGGGTACGGCTATCTACAAAAAAAGCTAAGATAAACCCCCTCCTTGAGGTCCCCGCGCAACCAAGCATTATTTTACTCTGTCCGCACGCCATTTTTCAAGACAAATTTGCCAAAAGGTTATAAAATTTGGACTGGGGGGGGGCCCCTCAACAGTAAGTCCCGATAATATCCTTGAATTTGCATTATTGAGGAACCAACTGCACATCCAATGGTCTAAATATCTTGGTTTTCCGGCCAAAAGCCCAAAACCACGGCGAAATCTACTTGCCCCCTGTCCTTAACTGGCGGCATTGCTGATACAATCGTAACTGGGCGTGGATTCGGAAAGAAAGGTCGCTGAACAACAAAACATTTGCTATCGCAAGAATTTATTCTTAAGGTTTATAATGTTAAGTAGGCGAGGAACAACGTTGCGGTTGCGTGATGCCGGATTTAATACAGTAATCTGCTTCGAGAACCGGCTTTCACAAACCGGTGTTCTTTTTAACATAGGAGGGCGGGTAATGAAAACAGCAATACGGTCCGCACTGTCACCGGCGAACAGGGCTCTTTGTCTATTCGTGCGTATGCCGGTCTGTTTTCTCATTGCCGCCGCCATCTACTGTGCCTTCGCCGTCACCCCGGCGAGCGCAACTACTTATTATCTTGACGCGAACGATGGCAATGATAGCAATCCAGGCACAAGTGAGCAGCCGTGGAAAACAATTAACAGAGCGTGTTTCAATACGAAGTATGCTGGAGTAGGAGCCGACCCTCTTGTTGCTGCCGGTGATACTGTTATTCTGCGAACTGGTGAGTATGGCCAATGGAAATGGTTTGATATTTCAGAACCGAACAGTTGGATAACATACCGGGCTGATACAGGAGCGATTCCGCATTTCTGGGAAATAATACTTGGCGCCTCATTGGGCGAGCAAAAAAATATGTATGTTGTCATAGACGGGATGAATATAACCTGGACCGGCCATACCAGCGCGGAAATCTATCTTGTCAAGTTTACAGGCGCCAATTATATTAAATTGCAAAATTCCTATCTTGAGGGTTTAGTGTATCCCGATACTGGCCGAGGCATCTATATTGCCGGTATATCTTATACCCAATTGGCTAAGTATATAGAAATTAATAATTGTGAAGTCAATAACTGCGGAACTGGAATAACAGGCAGTTACGTTGGCAACCCAATCGGTGAGGCTGAAAACGGTCTTATAATCAAAAATTGCAAGATTCATCACATTTATGATGATGCAATAGCGTTCTCGGCAATGTGCAACAGCACCATTAAAGATAACCAGATATATGATTTGAGTTGTTTGAATGCGAGCGTAATACTATATGATGTAAATGATACAATATCAGGAACTTTTACCGTTGGGGAAACGGCTATTCAGGGTGTTGTGTCAGGGGTGGTAAGGGCACAATTAACCAGTGGCGGCCATCAGAAGATTTTTGTTGATAGCAACGATTTGTCTAGTGCTTGGCGGGCGGGTCAGCAGGTTGCGGGACAATCAAGCGGTGTTACCTTTACTCCCAGTTCTTGCACCGAGAGTTCGCACGCAGACGCAGTTCAGTTGTTTGCTCCAGTACCGCGTATTCAAACGCTTAAAAATGTCACGATTCAGCGAAATTTAATACACGATACCAGGGGGCAGGGGATTTTTCTTAAACAAATGGAAAACGTGCTGATTGAGAACAACCTCATCTACGGGGAATTTTTAGCGACCAGTATTTGTGTGTCAGGCGAGTCTATAAGCGGCACAATTCGCAATAACACCGTTTGCAAAACTGTTAGCACCGCAGCCGATATAGACGTTGAAAGTAACATATACGCCTGGGCGGCCGGACAATCATATCGACAAGGATGGAATGTTTTATCCGGCGGGAATCCATATAGATGTATAGTTGCACATACATCAAGCGTTGATAATCAACCTCCAAACGAAACTTATTGGATGACAATTCCTGTATTAACTTTTAACGTTCATAATAATTTAACTGCGAGGGCAATAATCTATAATGCAGCATTTGGGCAGGTCTTAAACGAAGGGAATAATATCTGTGGATTATTTTCTTTCCTGACTGTTCCAGGGCCAAATAGTACTGATTGCCAATATGGCCACTATCCTTTGACTGAGCCAGAAATTGCTGCTTTATTTGTAGACCCCCAAAATAACGATTATCGCCTGAAAGCTGACTCAAAGGCGATTAACTTTGGCAATCCCAATTTTGGCCCTGCCTCGGATATTCTCGGAGTTTCCCGCAATTTCCCGCCGGATGCCGGGTGCTATGAGTATGTGGGTTCGGTGCCGCCTCCCAGCGGCGATTCGCCGAACGCCGATGCTGGGCCGGACCAGACGCTGACCGACACAGACCTAAATGGTAGCGAGCAAGTCACACTTGACGGCTCCGGCTCGAACGACCCCGACGGAAGCATTGTGAGCTATGTATGGACCGAAGGCGGCAGCCAGATTGCCACTAACGTCGGGCCGACTGTGTCCCTGCCCATTGGTCAGCACACTATTACATTGCAGGTTACCGACAATGATGGGCTTACTGACACTGACATGGTTATCATTAAAGTTGGTTCTGTACCGGTGCTGGTAGGACACTGGAAGTTTGATGAAGGCACCGGCACTATCGCTGACGATTCTTCAGGAAACGGCGCCGCCGGTTACCTTATCAATGGCCCAACCTGGACAACCCAGGGAGAAATCAGCTTTGACGGCAGCGACGACGCTGTTGAAATCTCAACAGCTAACCTGAATGCCGGCGGCGGCACAGTTGCGTTATGGGCATATCCCGGCGCTTTTTCCAAAAGCAGGCATTTTCTGTTCGGGCATATCCTGTCGGGCAGCAACAGAATCCAACTATACTGCAATGCCTTGGGCACACTCGGTGTCGGACTCGGAGACAATGCTGGCTTGAGCACCAATATCCAAACGCTGAACGCACACGAATGGTATCACATTGCACTTGTCTGGAACGGGACCAACTATGTGGTGTACGTCGATGGGGTCCAGAAAGCAACAGGCACATACAGCGGCCTGAGCGGTCTCCAGACCTATGCCGACATCGGCAACAACGGAAACCGTTCCGGACGAACCGAGGGATTCGATGGTTTCATTGATGAAGTTCGCCTGTATGACAAACCGCTTGCCGCCTCTGAAATCGCAGACCTTGCCCTGATGTTTTTGCCCATCGGCGATAAAACAGCGGTTGAAGGTGAGGAGCTGCGCTTCTCTATAAGGGCAAAATCTGGCTCAATAGTGGAGTTATCGGACCAAAATTTACCGAGTTTATCTTCCTTTGCCTCGAATGTCTTCAGCTGGACGCCCGATTATGATGATGCCGGAACATACGAGCTTGAGTTCACGGCACCGCACGACAGCGGAGAAGATTTTGAAAAAGTAGCGGTCACCATCATGGACGCACAGCAGGCAGAGCCGGTCGGACACTGGCAATTCGACGAATTAAGTGATGATATTATTGCCTATGATGCGTCTGCAAGCAACAACACGGGCTATTTGCGCAACGGCCTGGCATGGGGTTCCGGCAAAATCAACGGAGCCATTGTATTCAGCGTCCCCAACGATGCGGTTGAAATTCAGACCACCAACTTCGATACAAAGACGGGAACAATTGCGATGTGGGTCTATGTGGAGCGACAGACCCTGTCGAGACACTATCTCTTCGGACATACAACCGAATCCATGGCAAACAGGATACAGCTATACCTTAAATACGGGAATCTGTGCCTGGGTCTTGGCAATTCGCACGAGACGCACACAAACATTCAACGGCTGCAAAATCAGAAATGGTATCACATCGCTTTGACCTGGAGCCCGACAACCTATAGCGTGTACGTTGACGGTTTACTCAAAGCCAGCGGGGTGTACCCCGGCCTGACAGGACTTGCAGGCCACGCGGATATAGGCAACAACGGCGCTAGCCGAGACAAAGCCCTGAACGGCAAAATCGATGACGTGCGGATTTACGACCGTGTCCTCGGCGCCGCTGAGATTGCACAATTGGCCGTCGGCGACTAAAAGAAAACAAAGCGCCAGTTGCTCGTGTGCTCGTGCAACGAAATTTCGCAAGGCGCAACCTGGTAGAAAGTGAGGGGGTTATAAGCTATGAAACGTTTGATTGTAGTAATGGTCGCACTTGCCTTTTGCCTGCCCGCCCGGGCTGAAATACTGATATTCTGCACTTCCACCAGCGGTCAGCAGCTTAATGTCGAGAGCAAAATTGTTGAGAGTAAGAGCGAACGCGGCTACCTCGTAATCAACGCCGACCTGGCAGATACGGATAGCGTGACCGTCAGCGAAGCATACCATCTCCATTACGAGAAGAAGGACGGCGGCAAAATCCAGTACACAACTATTCTGAGCACGGAAGACGTGGAGCTGATTCTGGTAAACTACGGCAGTAAGAAGAAAATGGTACTGCGATGGTTTGACGATTACACCGGCACATATACGGCGGTTTATGGAACCGCCGCTATGAAAGACATAGGCGGCCTCCAGCGATATGCCGCCAGCAGCGTAAGCGGTTACAGCGTCTGGAAGCAGCAGGATTTTAGAACCGGCTCCGGTAAAATAACATTAAGACTGGATATCCGGGCAACCAAGCTCGCAAACACAGCAGGCAGTACGGTCGAGAATATAGTAGAAGGGTACTCGCAAATGCTCGAAACAAAGGGTTACAGCTCCGAGTAACATTCCTGCCCGTCGCGGTCAAAAGCCATTCCGCCGAGATTTCGGCGGAATGGCTTTCTCTTTTGCAAGCGGCACCTCGATGTTATACACCCAGCGAATTCCACGTAACGTCACTCGGCAGGCCACCAAACACATCCTGCGGGTTCGTATCAGCGGCAACCCTGCGGCGTGTTCCCGCGTTGTCGGCGATTTGGCTTGACCTGCCGGCGCGGGTGAATATACTGTTCTGCAAGTCACTGTGTCTATTGCTTGATGAGCTAACGATGTCTAATCTGCACCCGAATTCACCGGATATTGAGAAGTGGCTGAAACTGATAGGCGCGGATGGCATCGGCCCCGTCACTTTCGGCAGGTTGTTAAATCACTTCGGTTCGCCTGAGCGTGCCCTCGGCGCCTCCGTTGGCGAATTGACGAGGGTTGACGGCATAGGTTCCCGCACGGCTGAACGGATAGCGGCAAGCCGGGGCAGAGTGAATGCTGTCGCCGAAATTGAGTTGGCTGCGAAGCTCGGCGTCTGGATTATCCACCTGCAGGACGAATGTTACCCCGCCTTGTTGAGGCAGATTTACGACCCGCCGCCGGTTCTGTACGTCAAAGGCACTCTCACCGAAGCGGATAACCTTTGCGTGGCAATTGTCGGCTCGCGTCGATGCAGCTTGTACGGCAGCGAACAGGCGTCTCGTTTTGCCCACATATTGGCTGCTTCAGGTTTTACGATTTGCTCCGGTATGGCCTATGGTATCGATACCGCTGCGCATCAGGGCGCCCTTGCCGCAGGAGGACGCACCATTGCGGTTCAGGGTTGTGGGCTGGCTAATGTCTTTCCGCCGGAAAACAGCAAACTATTTGGGGCAATAGCGGAATCCGGCGCCTGCATCAGCGAGCTGCCGCTTGCGTTTCAGCCGCTCGCCGAAAACTTCCCGCCCCGAAACAGAATCATCGCAGGGCTGTCACTGGGGACAATCGTTATTGAAGCGGGCAGCAACTCCGGCTCGCTCATCACTGCTAAGGCCGCCCTCGAATACAATCGCGAGGTTATGGCCGTCCCCGGCAAAATCGACTCGCCGCTTAGCCGGGGGACGAATCGGCTTATAAAACAGGGGGCCAAGCTGGTTGACTCCGTTGAGGATATAATGGAAGCGCTTGGTTATATCGGCAATCGTCTCAACGAGCACGCAACATCGGTGGCTGCTGCGGTCACAGCCAAAGCTGAGATGCCTTTGTTTGATGTTGGAAGGTTAAACCTGAGTGAGGCCGAAAAGTCGGTGTTTGATTGCCTGAATAAAGACCCCGTTCACGTAGAGCAGGTTATTGCGGAATCCGAACTGCCGGCGGGCTCCGTCAACGCCGCGATTGTCTCGCTTCGGTTGAAGGGCTTGATAAAACAGCTGCCGGGCAATATGTTCATACGAAGATAAACTCGCTGCTTGCCGGCGGAAAATAATGTAGAATGTACGGCGAGAGTATACAGGACATTAAGAGCACAAGGCACAAGTTAAACGCAATACGAACTACGAACTACGAACTATGAACCTGATAGCCATTGACATCGGAAATACGAACATAGGCGTTGGGCTGTTTCTCAAGGGCAAGGAGCAGTTCGTAAAGTCGCTGCCTGGCAAGGCGACGGCGAAACTGACCGAATTGCTGAAATCGACCTGGGAAATGATACCGGTCGCAAAACGCTCAAAAGAAGGCAAACGCGACGGCGTAATCGTCGCAAGCTCCGTAAAACCCGCCTGGACTAAGTTTGTGCGCGATATAATCAAGCAAGCCCTCGGCGAAAATATGCTGCTGGTAGGCAAGGACATACCATGCCCGATTGAGCTTTCAATAAATGAGACGGACAAAGTAGGAACGGACCGTGTTCTGGCGGCCTCGGCTGCTTACGCGGTCGTTGAGCACGCGGTTGTCGTCGCGGACTTCGGCACGGCCGTCACAATCGACCTCGTAGATGACCGAGGCGTATTTTGCGGAGGAGTAATCTTCCCCGGCTTTGAAATGTCCGCAAATGCCCTTCACAACGATACCGCTCAACTGCCCAAAGTGACGGTGACAAAGCCGCAATGGCCCTTCGGGAAAAACACCACCGAGGCGATTAACGCAGGCCTGTATTATTCAGCCATTAGTTCGCTGCAGGAAATCGTCAGACGCTACGCCGAAGTTTTGGGTGCCTGGCCGCAGACCGTCATCACCGGCTCAGGCGCAAAACTCATTAAAGACGACTGCGAATTTGTCGACAGCTACGTGCCCGATTTGGTCACCAAAGGCATCGCGCTGGCCTACCAAAAATATATCGAATCGAGGGAGTAGCAGGCCTGCTATGTCTGTATTTGCCGCGGTGATAACTGGCAAAGGAACAGGCGCTATCGCCACGATTCAAATCTGCGGCGATTCGGCACAGGCCATTCTAAAGCAGATATTCGTCCCGACTGCAAATAAACCATCCGAATTTGTGACAGGCAAAATCCTCTTAGGCACAATTACAGACAACAGCCAGACAATCGACCAGGTGACAATCGGCTGTGAAGGTACAAATAGCTTTGCGATTAACTGCCACGGCAACCCGCTCATTGTCGAACGGATTATGCAACTGCTCCAGCAAAAAGGCGTCCAGCTACTGACTGCCGAGCAAATGCTTTGCAAAACCTTTGCTGATGGCAACACCATCGCCCTCGAAGCCAAACTAATGCTGCCGAAAGCAAAGACAGTCGAAGGCACAAAGATAATCCTGAACCAAATCGATTCAGGCCTGACGTCCGTTGCAAAAAATTGGCAAACCACAAGCTTAAGCGAAATCATCACCGAGACCAAAAGCGTCATCGAAGTAAGTCGAATTGCAAAACTAATTATTTTCGGCTGCAAAATTGTCCTCGCAGGCCCGCCGAACACCGGCAAAAGCACGCTGCTCAATCGATTCTGCGGAAGGCAAAAAGCAATTGTCACCAATGTCAAGGGCACCACTCGCGACTGGGTATCGGCTGACTGTAAAATAGGCCCGCTATCTATCAAACTTATTGATACAGCCGGACTGGATGAGAAACTCGCGGATGATGATATTGACAAGGCGGCTCAGCAGACGGCTACGGAACTTATAACTCAGGCAGATATTGTTTTGTTGGTCCTCGACAGCAGCGAACCAGTCGCACAACTTACCAGGTTCCTCGCCAACAGATTAGCCGACAAAAAGGTGCTGACCGTCCTCAATAAATCTGACCTGCCCGCCAGATTCGACCAAACCAAGCTGCCGGCCGATTTGTCATCGAACATCGTGCAAATCAGCGCCCTGTTGGGCACGGGCCTCGATGCGCTTGCCGAAAAGATATGCGAAGTCGCCGGCGTTGCAAACTTCGATTGCGCCGAGCCGGTATGCTTTACCACCCGCCAGGAGCAGCTCCTGACACAATTGTCAGTCGCCGATTCGCAGGATATGGCCGGCGAAATTATCACAGAGTTGTTAACCGGCCAGCCAAATGTATAATCGGCGGATATGGCTACAGGCAGCGAAAATCTGACGCCGGCAATGCGGCAGTTCCATCAGTTCAAGCAGAAATACCCGGATTGCATACTCTTTTTCCGAATGGGCGATTTCTACGAGACCTTCTACGAGGACGCAAAGACCTGCTCGAAGGTGCTTGGCCTGACGCTGACCAGCAGGGACAAGGGCAGCGATAATCCGGTTCCGTTAGCGGGCGTCCCCTGGCACGCCGTCGACGGCTACCTGAGGAGAATGCTGCAGGCGGGCTACAAAGTCGCGGTCTGTGAGCAGGTCGAAGACCCAAAGACCGCCAGGGGCTTAGTCAAACGCGATGTGGTCCGCGTGGTCACGCCGGGGACACTCACCGACGACGTGTTGCTGGAGGCCAAGCGGGATAATTTTCTGGCGGCGGTCTGGCAGACAAACGCGACCTCGTCGATAAGCTGGGTTGACATTTCGACGGGGCACTTCTTCGTGCAGCAGCTGGCAGAGCAGGAGGTGCTCGACGAAATAGTGCGACTGTCGCCTGCTGAGTGTCTGCTGCCCGACAGACGAGGGGAACTGTTCGAGGCGCAGGCAAAGAAGCTGGCCAAAGGCATCGGCGAGCTGACCGGTGCGGCGATTACCGAGCGGCCGTTTTGGTATTTCGACCCATATCAGGCAAGGCAGCGCCTCCTCAAGCATTTCGGCACAGCGACACTGGAGGGCTTCGGAATACGCGACTCAGACGGCTCCATTATCCCGCCGGCAGGCGCCATCATCGAATATCTCAACGAAACTCAAAAAACCGCGCTTGCACATATCTCCAGCATAAGAAAGGTCAGCCGAAAAAACTTTCTGCACATCGACCACACCTCTCTGCGGGGGCTTGAAATACTACAGACGATTCGCACCGAAAGCAGAAAAGGAACGCTGCTCGACTGCCTCGACCAGACGCTGACGCCGATGGGTGGGCGGATGTTTCGCAACTGGCTTTGCAGACCCCTGTGCGATTTGCTGGCAATTGAGCTTCGCCAGGACGCCGTCGGTGAGCTCAAGGATACCGACAATCAACTCATTGAGGTCCGCAAACTGCTTTCCGATATTGCCGACCCGGAACGAATTGCCGCCCGTATTGCGACCGCCCGTGCGACGCCGAGAGACCTCGTTGCCCTGGCGCAAACGCTACGGCAGGCGCCGAAGCTGCGAGAGATATTAAGCCGATTCGGCGTCAAACTGCTGACAGACCTGGCGGGCTGGTGCGACAGTATGGATGAGCTTGCAGACCTTTTAGAATCCGCAATCGAGCCGGAGGCCTCCGTACGCCTGACTGACGGCGGTGTTATTCGCGCGGGGTTCAATAAAGAGCTGGACGACCTGCGCTCAATCTCACGCGACGGCCAAAGCTGGCTCCAACAATATCAAAAACAGCAAATCGAGCGAACGGGAATAAACCGGCTAAAGGTCGGCTTCAACCAGGTGTTCGGCTATTACATCGAAGTCAGCCGGTCAAACGCCGACAGGGTTCCTGCCGATTACGTCCGCAAGCAGACAATCAAGAACGCCGAAAGATACATAACCGACGAATTGAAACGGTACGAGACACGCGCGCTGGGCGCCGAAGAAAAATCGCTCGCGCTGGAGCAAAAACTTTTTGAGGACGTACGGGTACAAGCGGCACAATACATCCGCCGACTGCAGGGGCTGGCCGACACAATCGCACAGTGTGACTGCCTAAGCGGTCTTGCGTATACCGCCAAACGCCGGGGCTACGTCAGGCCCAAAATTACGACGGGCACTGAGCTTGTCATACACGACGGCAAACACCCGGTACTGGCTGAGACGTTAGGTGCTGAGTTTGTCCCCAACGATATCGACCTTGGCACACAATCAGGCGACGTGATGATAATCACCGGCCCCAATATGAGCGGCAAAAGCACCTACATAAGACAAGCCGCCCTGCTCGTGTTGATGGCCCAGGCCGGGTCGTTCATCCCTGCTAAAGAAGCGACAATCGGTCTTGTTGACCGCATCTTCACACGTGTCGGCGCATCGGACGAACTGGTGCGGGGGCAATCAACCTTTATGGTCGAGATGACCGAAACCGCCAATATCATAAATAACGCAACTGCAAAATCACTCGTCATTCTTGACGAGGTCGGCCGGGGCACAAGCACTTATGATGGCCTGTCCCTTGCCTGGGCGATAACCGAACACATCGCCAATAAAATCAAATGCCGAACGCTCTTCGCCACGCATTATCACGAGCTGACCGAGCTTGCGGAACTCTTTGCCAATATCAAAAACTGCAACGTCGCCGTGCGTGAATGGATGGACGAGGTGGTTTTTCTGCACAAAATCCTCCCCGGCGGCACCGACAAATCCTACGGCATACACGTTGCCAAATTAGCAGGCATACCCAAGTCCATCCTCGAACGCTCAAAGGAAATTCTGGCCGAACTCGAAACCACATTCCAAAAAGAAGCCGCCGGCTCACACCTTGCCAAAAACAAAACCAAAGAACCCGATGCCGACACGCTCTTCGTCCAAAAACATAAACCCGTCCTCGATAAACTGTCATCGACAGACGTGAATAACCTGACACCGATAGAAGCAATAAATCTGTTAAGTCAAATAAAAAAGGAAATCGATGGAACGTAAGACAAAAGCTTCGACGAAGCAAACAAAGCTGTCCGACAAGGAATTGTGCGATATTGCAAAACGCAAGCCCGGAGTCATAGACGTCCGTATAATTTCTCCATCGCAGGTGGAAACCGCCGCTTGGGTTCGCTTGAAGTGTCAGTTCGGATGCGACGGCTTCGGCCAGTGCCTGGTTTGTCCTCCATTTACGCCGACACCGGAGCAGATGCGGAATGTCTTGGATGCTTATCGTCGGGCGATATTGATACATTGTCTGCCGGATGCCGACGTAAAAGCGATAGCTGTTGAGCTGGAGCAGGAGATTTTCCTTGCCGGCTGCTGGAAGGCCTTCGGCCTTGGCGCCGGGCCTTGTTATTTCTGTAAAGAATGTAACTTAAAAGAAAAATGGTGTCGTCATTCCGACCGTGCGCGTCCGGCAATGGAGGCCTGCGGAATTGATGTCTTTTCTACGGTTAAAAAGGTCGGCTTCCCCATTGAAGTCGTCCGACAAAGGCACCAGTGCCCGAATTACTATGGTCTGATACTCGTTGACTAAGACTATAAAGGCGATGAATCTGTTGAACCAGATAAAGGAGCAGATGACGGAGGACAGAGGATAGAACAGCCGGCCAGCGCGGCGGTTGACCAGCATATCTGCAAATTGTAGCCGCCGCAGGGGCCGTCGATGTCGAGGACCTCGCCGGCAAAATAAAGGCCGGGGCAAATCTTCGATTGCATCGTCTTAGAGTCGATTTCGGCTGTGCTGATGCCGCCTCGAGTAATCGTCGCCTCATCTATCGGCCTTGCGGCAGTAATCGAGAGCGGCAATTTCTTCAATAACCGAATGACCTTTCTTCGCTCTTCTTTTTTCAACTGGCTTCCGGTTGTATCTGCGATGCCTGCCAGGCGACAAAGCAGACCAGCCAATTTTTTGGGGACAAGGTCAAAAAGAACGTTGATGATAATTTTTCTGGAATGTTGCGATAGTTGACCAATCAGATATTCCTCTAATTTGGTTTCATTCATCGCAGGAACAACGTCAACGGCAATTCCGATTAGTTTCTTCGCGGGCCCGGCCTCGCCGAGCGAAGCCGAGGCGGGTAAATAATCAGCAAGTAATCTGCTCAAATCGAGCACTGCCGGCCCGCCGATGCCGTCCTGAGTAAAAACAATCGGGCCTGTCGTAATGATTTTTTTGCCTTCGACCGTCGCGGATATTTTCACGTTACCAAGTGATGCCCCCGCCAGTTCTCCCAGCCAGCTTTCTTTCGCCACCAAAGGCACCAGAGCGGGTTTGGGCTCGATTATTGTATGGCCAAGGGACTTTGCTAATTTGTAGCCATCGCCCGTTGAGCCGGTAGTTGGATAACTTGCTCCGCCTGTGGCGATAATCAATTTTTGAGTTTTCAAAACCTCTTTGCCAGCAGAAACAGCAAATCCGTCGGCACGTTTTTCGATCCTCTCAACCCCTCTGCCGAATATAAACTGCACGCCGAGTTTTTGACATCGATTCAGCAAGGCCTCTCGAACATCGCCTGCACGTTCGCTTGCCGGAAACACACAGCCATCCTCATCGACCTTAGTTGGAACACCCAGTTCAGAGAAAAATTCACGAGTTGCATCGGGCGAAAACTCATACAAACAATGCCGGAGGAACCTGCCGCAACGACCATACTCGCGGACAAAATTATCGACTGAGCCGGAATGCGTCAGGTTGCACCTGCCGCCGCCGGTCAAAAGCAGTTTTCTCCCTGCGGTGACATTTTTCTCTATCACGACCGTTTTTGCACCTGCCTGCGCCGCGAAAATCGCCGACATTAACCCCGCAGGTCCTGCACCGATTATGCAAACCTTTGTCTCCATAGGCAGACCGAGTGTAGCCGAGGGGGTTTACCGTGTCAAAGGCCGCTCTTGTAATTGGGCCGGATGCGAATAGGATAAGCAGCAGAAATATGCTGCTGAAATTAAACAAAATCCTGTATATAGGCGCACTATTCCTCGCGGCCACAATCGCAATAGCCAGCGATAAGGAACCGACGCTATATATCGCGTATGGCGAGCCGAATGCAGAAATGGTCAGGGCCGAGGAAGTAAATCTGCCCCGGACTGACGAATTGAAAATCGTAATTGCAACGCACGGATGGTTTGAAAGAGAACCCTGGCCTGAGGGCTTGGCCCTGGCGATAAGAAACAAGGTCGATGCAAACGAATGGCTCTGTGGCTGGCTTGACTGGCGAAACGAGGCACGGTCATTTGCGTCAGTTAATCCAAGAGTCACCGCTCAATACGCCCGCGATACGGCCGGGCCGATTCTGGCGGCGAAGATTCTTAAGTTGTCGAAAAATCCCCGACACGTTCACCTGATTGGACATTCGGCGGGTTGCTGGGCAATCAGTGAAGCTGCAAAAATAATAGCAAAACAGACCCAAGCCAATATACATCTGACATTTTTAGACGCATACGTTCCCCTTGTCTTAGACAGCAATGAGCTTGGTAATATCGCGATGGAGCCGAATCGGGTTTACTGGGCGGACCATTATTTAACACAGGATATAACGCTCAAGGTAACCAATTGCCCGATGACGCACGCGCACAACGTGGACATCGGCGACATCACGCCTGGCTTAAAGGACCACAAATTCCCATACTACTGGTATCCCGCAACTGTCCTCGGTAAATATGCCCACAAGAACAGATATTCAGGAAAGAGGCTTTTTTACAAATCCGGCGATATTGAATACGGTTTCGCCCGCTCGCTCGAGGCAGGCAAAATGAATTGGGAAAAGTCGCTAAAACTGCCTGTGGGCAATAATCCGGTGAAGATAGAAAAATCCAAAGACCCGCAATAAACAAACAGCGGAAATTTGCAATCAATCGCCATGCCTGTATAATATGCGTCTAACCTTTTGATAACTATCGAATTAGAGAGGTCGAAATGGCGAAGCTGACAAAGCTGGATGATATTGTGTCATTGTGCAAAAGGCGGGGATTCATATTTCAATCAAGCGAAATATACGGCGGATTGGCAAGCTGCTACGACTACGGCCCGTTGGGCGTGGAATTGAAAAACAACGTCAAGAAGGCGTGGTGGAAACAGGTTGTGCAGATGCGGGACGACGTCGTCGGTATCGATTGCAGCATTCTTATGCACCCGCTCGTCTGGAAGGCCTCAGGACACGCGGACCAGTTCGCGGACCTCGTCGCTGAATGTAAAAAATGCAATACCCGAACCCGCGTTGACCACCTGAAAGATAAACAAAACGAATCAGCAGAGGAACACACCGAACACGTCGCATTGGCCACGGCAGTTGCCGGCGCGCACGACTTGAGCAGGAAGGTTTGCCCCGCCTGCGGCACTGTGGGCAACTTCACCCAGCCGATGCCCTTCAAATTGATGTTCGAGACCAATATGGGCGCAAACGTCGATGACTCAATGACGCTTTTCCTGCGCCCCGAAACCGCTCAGGGCATCTTCGCCAACTTCAGAAACGTCCTCGATACCACCAGAGTCAAGATTCCCTTCGGCATAGCGCAAATCGGCAAAAGTTTCCGCAACGAAGTGACGACAAAGGCGTTCATTTTCAGGACACGCGAGTTTGAGCAGGCCGAGCTCGAATTCTTCTGTGAGCCGGGCACGGATGACAAGTGGTTCGAGCACTGGAAAGAACAGCGTTTTAACTGGTATTTGAATCTCGGCATCAAAAAAGAAAACCTGCGATTCCGCGAGCACGAAAAAGATGAGCTGGCCCATTACGCAAAGGGCTGCGTCGATGTCGAATACAAATTCCCATTCGGCTCAGGCGACTGGCAGGAATTAGAAGGCATCGCAAACCGCACCGATTACGACCTTCGCCAGCATCAGCGCGGGATGAGAACGCTCAACGCCTGGTATGAAACAAAAGGCGATTTGTCGAAGATAAAACTCAAGGAAGAAGCCGAGGACTATATCAAAGGGCCTCTGTCATACTTCGACGATGAAAAGAAAACACGGTATATCCCTTATGTAATCGAACCAAGCGCAGGAATGGATAGAAGCACACTGGCCTTTTTGGTTGACGCCTACGATGAAGAGGAGGTTCGCGGCGAGACGCGAAACCTCCTGCGGTTCTCCCCGGCTATTGCGCCGATAAAGGCAGGCGTATTCCCATTGGTCAATAAAGATGGTATGCCGGAAATTGCTCGCAAAATATACGACGACCTCAAAGGGTATTTTAAATGCTCCTACGACGCCAAAGGCGCAGTCGGCAGACGTTACCGCAGGCAGGATGAGGCCGGCACGCCCTTCTGCATCACCGTCGATGGCCAGACCGCTCAGGACCAGACCGTAACCGTCCGTGAACGCGACTCAATGAATCAAATCCGCGTCGCCACAGACCAGTTGCGAAATTATCTGCGAGAAAAACTGGATATATAACGAACCTCCATTAATCGTAGGGCGGGATTTGATGTTTAGCCCCCCAGGCCCGCTTGGGGGTCATTTAACTAAAACAGAACCAGGAAAAAGCAGATGACGAACAACAATAAGGCATATATCGCGCAACTGAAAACCTTTGTTGGAAAAACGGTAACTTTAGCCGGGTGGGTATACCAAGCGAGGTCAAGCGGGAAGGTGCAATTCATTATCCTGCGAGATGGGACAGGGCTTTGCCAGTGCGTCATCGAAAAAGGCAAAATAAGCGACGAACTCTTCGAAAAGCTGGAGCACTTAGGTCAGGAATCGTCGCTGACGATTACAGGCATTGTGCGGGCGGAGCCGAGAAGCGTCGGCGGATACGAACTGGCGGTGACAAACGCAGAAATAATACACGCGACAACTGACTACCCGATTACGCCAAAAGAACACGGAGTGGATTTTCTTCTCAAGCACAGGCACCTGCATTTGCGTTCACAAAGGCAGTGGTGCATCGGCAAAATCAGGCATACGGTTGTCGATGCAATAAGACGATTTTTCAACGACAATGGCTTTACTTTAGTCGATACGCCGATACTAATGGCTGCTGCGGGCGAGGAAGAGCAGACGCTATTCGAGATAGATTACTTCGGCTCACCCCTTTACCTGACGCAGACGGGACAATTGCATTTGGAGTGCGCTGCAGCAAGTTTTGGCAGGGTCTATTGCTTCGGGCCGACGTTTCGGGCGGAGAAAAGCAAGACGCGAAGGCACCTGACTGAGTTTTGGATGGTCGAGCCGGAAGTAGCGTTTATCGACCTGCCCGGCTTGCTGGAGCTTGCGGAAAATTTTGTATCTTATATCGTCTCGCGTGTCCTGCAGGATAACCGGAGCCAGCTCGAGGCGCTTGGCGCCGATATTGCCGGCCTCGAAAATATCAAGCCCCCATTCTATCGCCTGACTTATAGCCAGGCGGGTGAAATCCTCACGGGCGAAAAGACCGCCAAATTTATGGCTGAACAGCTTATGCAGTTGAAACAGCAGAAGGCGACAATCGAAAAGAGGATTGCCGAATTGGAAACGGAGCAGGCAGGCCAAATCAAGCAATGGAAGCGGGATAAAAACGCAGCAGAATTGATTGGCCTGCGAAGCGACCTTGAAGAAATAACCATAAAAATCGAGAACAACCCCAAACACGCCAAACTCGCCGCCGAATTCAAATGGGGCAAGGACCTCGGCGGCTCGGATGAGACGATAATCTCGCAAATGCACGATAAGCCCGTTTTTGTCACACACTACCCGAAAGCAGCCAAGGCGTTTTATATGAAGACCGACCGCAGTAACGACAAGGTTGTGCTGAATTTCGACACGCTGGCCCCGAATGGTTTCGGCGAAATCATCGGCGGTTCGGTCAGAGAAGACAACTACGATATGCTCTTGAAGCGAATCGAAGAGCAGGGGTTAAAACGGGAGAGTTACGACTGGTATCTGGACCTGCGAAAGTACGGCTCGGTGCCTCACGGCGGCTTCGGCTTAGGCGTCGAGCGCACCATCGCCTGGCTCACGGGCGAGCCACACATCCGTCAGTGCATCGCCTTCCCCCGAATGATGGACAAGGTTTATATTTAGTCGTTAGTCGATAGCCAATGGAAGTGTGGACGATACAGAAGCTGCTCAACTGGGTCGCCGAATACCTGAAAAGCAAAGGCGTCGATTCGCCCCGGCTAAGCGCAGAGCTTTTGCTTTCGTACGTGCTCGGATTAAAGCGAATTGAGCTTTATACGCAGTTTAACAAGGTAGTCGCACAGGAGAGTTTATCACGTCTTCACGAGCTTGTCAGACGTGCAGGCACGCACGAGCCGATTGCATACCTGACGGGCAGGTGCGAGTTTTACTCAATCGAGTTCGAGATAACAAGGGACTGCCTCATTCCCCGGCCGGAAACGGAGCTGCTTGTCGAGCGGGCAATCGAGTTTTTACGAACCCGCGATGGCAGGCAACCTGCGGTGAGCTTGGTCGAAGGGCCGAATCCGTATGTCTGCGACCTCTGCACCGGCTGCGGCTGTGTGGCAATTGCCATAGCGAGGAATTTCGCCAACTGCCGGATTGTCGCGACGGATATTTCAGACGTCGCTCTGGCCGTTGCCGAACGAAACATCTCCGGACACGGGCTGGGTGGCCGGATACAACTTCTGCAGGGCGATTTATTCGAGCCGATTATCCCAGGCCTCGGACCTGCAAAGTTCGACCTGATTGTATGCAACCCGCCTTACGTCAGCGAACCGGAATTTGAGAAGCTCGATAGAAACGTCAGGGACTTTGAGCCGAAGATAGCGCTAACTGCCGGACACGATGGGCTGGATGTAATTAAAAGAATCATCGCAACTGCCGGAGAGTTTCTGAAACCTGCTGCCGCACTGATGCTGGAAATCGGCAACGAGCAGGGGCCTGCAGTCCGCACATTGCTTGAAGATACTGGGCGATTTGCCACAGTTAATATTGAAAAGGACTATAATAACCTCGACCGATTAGCCGTCGCCATTAGAAAATCCGCCGGCTAATGTTTTCCAATCCCCAATAACTCCCAAAACTGCAAACAGAACCAGCCACCTCAAAAAAGGCCCCAAACAGGGAAACCCCAGATAACCGGCAAAAATTGTTTTTTACATAACCAACTCCGGATACACAACTTACAGAGCGTCCGAAAAAAACCTCGAAAATAGCCAGAAACCTCTTGACAAATTATAAGACGCAGCGGTAGATTGCGCCGTGCGTAAGGCACGGGGGCCTTACGATGGTAGTGACTCGTCTCGGCGAAGGCAAGAGCCATAGGCCCGAGCAATTTCTAACGCCGCCGAGCCGTAGCCGGAAGGGTATGAAGAGAGAACGAAGTATGGGGAGTTGAGAGAATGAAGAGAGCAATCCTTACATTCGCCGCGAGAGCAATATTCCATTTCTCTGTATTTGCCCTGCCCGTTCCGGCCGTTTGCGCAGAAAGAAGTAGATTCAATCAGGAGGAGGACTAATTTGGCACAGAAAGTTCTGTGCCGGTTCTCCTTGTGTAAAACAAAGAATGGAAAGGAGAAGAAAATGAAAAAGTTAATTACAATTTGTTTGATGACATTGCTTTTCGGTACGGGTTATGCAATGGCCGATTATTGGACTACCATCGACATGCCTGGGGCAACTTCGACAGACCTACGAGGCATCGACGGCAGCAACATTGTTGGTTCATACGATGACACCTCTGGTACCCACGGCTTTCTCTATAACTATAAGAGGGAAACGTGGACTCCCCTTGACTTTCTGCCAAAAGACATCGACGGCAGCAATATTATCGGCAGGATCGGTGGCGTTGACGGCCATGAAATCCTTTATAACATGACAAGCAGAACTTTTACTATCCTCGATTCTCTGGAGGCGCTGGAGGTGCTGGATGCGTGGTCAATGTTGGCGGAGGGCATCGACGGGGACAATATTGTTGGTTACTATCGTAGCGAGGTCCATGGTCCTGATTACTATGGCTTTCTCTATAACGGGAAAACCTGGACCGCCTTTGACGCGGGGACAGGGGGTTTAGCATTTGTACAAGACATCGACGGCAGCAATATTGTCGGCTATAGTGTATGGGGAGGGCGGGGCTGCGGTTTTCTCTATAACTGGACAAACCAGACTTGGACCCACTTCCACTTTCCGGTGCCAGAGAATGTGCCACCAGACACATATGCAATTGGCATCTCTGGAAGCAATATTGTTGGTTGGTCCTCTAGTGGAAATTTTCTCTATAACTTGACAAGCCAGACTTGGACTACCCTTCCAGGACTTCCAGGACCTCCAGAGGGCATCGACGGGAGAAATATTGTTGGTAGCTACGGCGACGCCTCTGGTACACACGGCTTTATTTACACCATCCCCGAACCGGCAACGCTTTTGCTGTTTGGTTTAGGTGGATTGGCTTTACTGAGAAAACGCAGGGCTTGAGAAACACAAAAGAACTGTGTGCAAGTAAAGGGGCTCACACCCGTTGCGTGAGCCATTTTTATTCTATCACCGGCCGAGAACGCTGTTATCTTAACCCGAGACGTCGCGTATCTCCTCGTAGAATTTCGCGTACTTGTCCCTGTCGGTGGTCTTGCGCACCACAATGGCCGCACGAGCGGGATTTGCGGCGACTGAGGAATCAATAGCGTATGATGGACTTGACCTTATAGCCGGTGAGTTTATCAATTCCGTGCAGGTCGGTCAGCTCAACAAGGAATACTATGCCTGCAATCCGCCCGCCTATCTTTTCGACGAGATTGCAGGCGGCGGCCATTGTCCCGCCGGTCGCTAACAAATCGTCAACCATCAGCACCTTTGCACCGGCGGTCACGGCGTCGCCGTGCACCTGCAGCGTATCGGTCCCGTATTCGAGGTCGTATGTAATACTTTCGGTTTTGAAGGGTAGCTTGCCTTTCTTGCGTATGGGGACAAACCCGGCATTAAGCTTTGCAGCAACCGCCGAGCCGAAGATAAAACCCCTCGCCTCTACCGCGGCCACGTATTGGATTTCGGCGCCGATATAATCAGCAGCCAGCGCATCCACCGCCGCCCGGAACGCCTTCGGCTCAGCTAACAGCGGCGTTATGTCACGAAACAAAATCCCCTTCTTCGGCCAGTTCGCCACATCACGAATATAATCTTTCAACTCGATACGTTCTTTACTCATAGTTGTTTCAAGTTAGCACATTCTCCGCAAAAGACAAGAGGTTTAGCATTTTGCTGGCCTGCCGCAGGCGGTTTCCTTATAATAGGTAAAGAAATCCTTTTCTCGGACACAGCTCAAGATTGTGGACAACCTGAGAAGTCGGGGAAATTGTCGGGAACTTTCATATAAAATGAATCCGTCGAACATCGGAGCCGTATAATGTTTAGCGAAAATACTTCCGACACTGTAAAAGTAACTCTTCTGTCATCAAGTTTAGTCATCATATCATTTCTTCTTCAGTTTAATATCGGGCTAAATCTGGCTGAAGAAGGTTACCTCTGGTATGGGGCCATAGAAACCGCCTCCGGTCAAATACCAATAAGAGATTTTCAGTCATACGACCCCGGCCGATATTACTGGGCCGCTTCCTGGATGCCGTTATTCGGCAAAGGTATAATATCCTTGAGATTGTCGCTGGCAATATTTCAGACGATCGGCTTAACATTTGGCCTGCTGGCCCTACGACGGGTTATTCGTTCCTGGAGGGTATTATTTATCGCCGGCCTTATTTTGCTGATGTGGATGATACCCCGGCACAAGACCTTTGAATCAAGCTTGGCAATGGCATCTGTTTATTTTGCTGTTTGTCTCGTTGAAAATCCATCTTTGAGGCAACATTTTATCTCGGGTATATTTATCGGCATAACAGCATTTTTCGGGCGCAACCATGGCCTGTATAACTTACTGGCCTTTTCTTCCTTGATACTGTTTATTCGACTCCGACTGCAAAAAACCGGGCTTATAAAGCATACTGCAGTATGGGCCGGCGGCATATTGCTGGGTTATTCGCCAATGCTGATTATGATGCTTATGGTGCCGGGCTTTTTCGACAGCTTTTGGGATTCTTTTGCCTTAGTGCTGATAAGAGGGTCAACAAATATGGCTTTGCCCGTTCCCTGGCCCTGGAGATTTAACTATTCACGAATGACTCTTTTGCGAGCCATTACTTTATTCACCACTGGTTCTTTTTTCCTCCTATTGCCGTTGTTTCATATTTTCGCAGTCATTTATTCACTCACATCCAAAAAAGAACATCTAAAGAAAGCGTCCCTCTTAACAGCCTCCGGGATAGTGGGCATAATATACATGCATTACGCCTTCGCCCGTGCAGATGTAGGCCACCTTGCGCATGGAATCACCCCGCTACTGACTGGGATGCTGGCACTTCCATTCGTCTTGAACATTAACAGCAAGAAGATACTTTGTTCGACCGGTTTGATTATTATATCGGTTATGACCTTTTTCTCTGCGGGCACACAAAGCTGGCGCTATCTCAAAGCAACCGCACCGGGAGCATTTATCAAGTCCGATATCGCCGGCGATGACCTCTGGATATCCCGCCGGGACGCTCAATATATCGAGGCAGTCAAGCACATTAATTCACGGTTGATTTCACCAGAGGAAGGACTTCTATTTGTTCCCTGGCAGCCAACTATGTATCCTATTTTGCGAAGAAAATCTCCATTGCGGGAGCTTTGGTTTCTTGACCTGCAAACCGAAACCAGACAGAAGGAGATGATTGAACAGTTGGAACAAAAAAACGTAAACTGGATAATTTTGAACAACTTCGCCCTGGATGGACGAGACGAGCTGCGATTCAGCAACACACATAAACTTCTATGGAAATATTTCCAGGAACACTATGATTTGATTGGGGTTCCAGATTTGCACGCCGGAGAGAGACTTCTGCATCGGAAACAAAAATAATAAACAGGCGCTAACGATACCAAAACTTACAGAAATATCCTTATGTTTTTACAGATACCGCGGTTAGCCAAATCCCTGGCCTGTTATTTCGCCTTGACGCCGCAATATTCGCGATTTATACTTCTGTCCATACTTAGTTTCTAAATTAGTGGAACATCTTAATATGCGCTCGGTGAACGCTAAATTAGTGGAGGAATTAGCAAGTTCCCACAGGTTAGAGGAACCTGTTTACATCGCGCGTCCCCGAATGCCCAGCTTAAAGGATTATAACCATTACCTTGAACAAATCTGGACCACACGCTGGCTGACCAATGACGGGCAGTTTCATAATCAATTAGAAAAACGTTTGCAAGAGTATCTTGGCGTGGAGCATCTGAACTTATTTGTGAACGGCACGGTTGCGCTTCTTGTCGCCTTACACGCACTGCGAATCAACAGCGGCGAAGTCATTACCACTCCTTTCACGTTCCCGGCAACCCCGCACGTGTTATACTGGAATCACATCAAGCCGGTTTTCTGCGATATAGACGAGAAAACGTTTAACATCGACCCGTCCCGAATCGAGCAGCATATCTGCCCGGACACCAAGGCCATTCTTGGAGTCCACGTTTACGGCACTCCCTGCGACGTCGAATCCATCCAGGCAATAGCTGAAAGACATGGGCTGTATGTTATTTATGACGCGGCACACGCCTTCGGGGTTCGCATTGATGATAAATCAATCCTCGAATACGGAAATATCTCCGCCCTGAGCTTTCACGCCACAAAACTGTTTACTTCCATCGAGGGCGGGGCGCTGGTCAGCGACTCTCAGAATCTGCGGGAGCGAATCCGGTTCCTGCGCAACTTCGGGATAGTCGACGAAGAAACCGTTATTGGGCCGGGAATCAACGGCAAAATGAATGAACTCCAAGCCTGCTTCGGGCTGCTGCATCTGGATATGGTAGAGCAGGAAATTGAGGACAGGCGGCGTTTGGCAACCCTGTATCGCAAAGGGCTTAGCGGCGTCCCGGGCATCACTCTCATTGAGAACATCCCCAAAGTGCGGCATAATTATTCTTATTTCCCGATTATCGTTGACGAGGAAATATATGGAATCGGCCGGGATGAATTACACGCGATTCTGAGACGGTGTAATATAATTTCACGGAAATACTTCTATCCGCTCTGCAGCGATTATCCGTGCTATTCATCGCTGCCTTCGGCAAGCCCGACTAACCTGCCTGTCGCCCGGCGAAGAGCAAAACAAGTGTTGTGCCTGCCTTTATATGGGCAGCTTGACAGCACGGTGGTTGAAACTGTCTGCCGGATAATAGAACAGCTGCACGCTGCTGCCGGTTAATCGCTGGCGAAGTTTAATAAATATGGCTGGTCAAAATACGAACAATCAATCAGAGCTCGATGTGATGCCTTCGGTTGAATTCAGCGTCATTATAACGTGCCACTACGAGGAAAAAAGCATCGAGGAGTTCAGCGGGCGCCTGTCCAGGACTATGGAATCCTTAGGGCGCAGCTACGAGATTATATTTGTCAATGACGGCAGTACCGACAATACTTTCGAAAAACTGAAGATGGTTTTCCAAAAAGACTCTCATGTAAGAACAATAATGGATTTGTTCAGGAATTCCGGCCAATTAGCTGCTATGACCGCCGGTATTCAGTATGCAAAAGGAAAGAATTTTATTTTTATGGACAGCGACTTGCAGTTAGACCCCGAAGAAATTCCGCTGCTTGTCGCGGAATTCGACAAGGGTATTGATATTGTCAGCGGCTGTCGGAAAAAAAGGCGAGACCCGCTTGTTCGAATAATATCCTCCCAAATCGCGAATCTTGTGGTCAGGAAGGTCTCGGGACACAAAGTAAGCGACCTTGGCTGCACTTTCAAGATTTATAATGGAACCATCATTCGGGCTTTTGGTTTCGGCCCCTTCAAAAAGTTCCAAACCGCTTATGTGTATTCCAAAGCCAAGACGTTCAGCGAAATCCCGGTAACTCATCACCCGAGAAAATACGGGAAGTCCGGCTGGACATTCAAAAGTTTGTTCGCTTTCCATATGGATAACCTGGTGGGAATATCCCGCCGGCCTTTTCAACTGCTGTCTTTGTTTTGCATGTTCTTCGCCTTTTTATTTCTTGTCAGGATTGTTACCGCCTGGTTTATTCCATTCTCTATCCTGCCGCAGATAACGCCGGGATTGATACTCAACGTTATCCTGGCTCATCTGTTGCTTACGTTGTCGGTTATGTCGGTGGTAGGAGAATACATCATAAGAAATTTCATATCTCTTCAGGCATATCCGAACTATATTATAAGGGAAATTCTTCAAAAAAATCCCGATAAGGGGACCTGAATGGCTTACCTGACAAAAGAACAATTAAATTCATATGGCTTTAGGTATGTTGGGGAAAATGTTCGCATCTCCCAAAAGGCCTCAATTTATAATCCTTCACAGATTTCAATTGATGACAACGCCAGGATCGATGATTTTTGCATTTTATCAGCTGGCTCTGGTGGTATTACAATCGGGAAATATGTTCATATCGGCTGTTACAGCTCACTGATTGGGAGAGGCAGCATTATTTTAGAAGATTTCTCGGGCATATCCGGGCGCGTATCCATTTATTCAAGTAACGATGATTATTCTGGAAATCATCTTGCACATCCCACTGTTCCAGAGAAGTTTCGAAACGTTCAGGACGGACGCGTAATCCTCAGAAAACATGCGATAGTTGGTGTAGGGTCAGTAATCCTTCCCGGTGTCAATATCGGTATGGGGGCAGTAGTAGGCGCGTTGTCCCTGATAGAGGAGGATTGTGAAGAATTCGGTGTCTATGTCGGCTGTCCCGCAAGAAAAGTCAAAACGAGAAAACGAGATCTTCTAAAGCTCGAGCAGGAGATGCTTAGGTCGAAAGAAAACGGCTGAATCCTATTTTTGAAATGAGTAATTCAAACGAATTTGTTTCATTTTTGTAAAATTTTCTTGAACTGATTTTTTGTCGTCATGATGGGAGACCGACAGTGCGGGTCTGTCTAACATGTGGACACCGATTTGATTCTAACGATTGGACGTGTGATAAATGCGGCTACCGACCCAAATATGTCGACGGCTACATCGCCTTTGCGCCGGAACTGGCCAACAACAACGATGGATATGCTCCAAAGTATTTTGAGCAGGTTGATCGCTGCATAGAGGACAGTTTTTGGATTAAGGCACGCAAGAATCTGTTTCTTTGGGCGATGCACAAATACTTTCCCCTAGCGGATAGTTTTCTGGAGATAGGATGCGCTACGGGCCTGAACATTTCACATTTTCGAGAGGCCTTTCCCAAACTTAAAATATCAGGCTTAGAACTCTTCACCGAGGGCCTTAGTTTTGCGAGGAACCGCGTATCTGATGCGTTCATCTTCCAGGCGGACGCACGAAGAATTCCTTTTGATAAGGAGTTTGATGTCATTGGGGCTTTTGATGTCTTAGAACACGTCGAGCAGGATACAGTTGTGCTTGATCAGATGTATCAAGCTACAAGGCCAGGAGGTGGAATTCTGGTGAGTGTTCCGCAGCACCCCTTGTTGTGGAGTCAGAGAGACGAACATCTATTGCATAAGAGGCGGTATACACGGAAAGAGATGGCAGAAAAAGTGCGCAAAGCAGGGTTCAAAATTGTTCGCACTACGTCCTTTATATCCCTACTATTCGCCGGTATGATTTGGGATAGTCTCAAGAACCGCCGACCAAACAGGAATTACAACCCGCTGGCAGAGTTGCAGGTAGGAAGGGCAACCAATGCAACTCTCACATTGTTTTTATCTCTCGAGCGACAATTGATCAAGTTTGGAATATCGTTCCCTGTGGGCGGTTCTTTGTTCCTGGTTGCCAAGAGAATGTAGCGACGCCGCCTGCGGGAAACAACTTCATTGCCATCGCGGTAGGATGGGACCACTCTCTTGCCCTCAAGTCCGACGGCTAATACGTATTATGAAAAAATCTCGCGCGCATGTTAAAATGGAGTAGCGCGAAGCCGGCTAATCTGGCATACTCCTGTAAAAAAAGGAGAAATGCCAAATGAATGTCAAGCCACACGGCCCCGAAGAGCGTCAACAACTGCAAGCAAGAATCCAGAAAGAGTTCAACGCCAAACGACGCGACCGTTATCGAGCCGTATTGTTGGCGTTAGATGGTCAGCCCGCCGAAACCATCAGGGGGACATTAGCCCGCGGAACTTTGTGCAGAGATGGGTATATGCCTACCGTGACGGCGGGCTGGATGCGATTGCCCCAAAGCCTCCGCCTGGTCGCCCGCCCAAGTTGCCGGCTCCCCCGTGCTTTCTTGCGAAAGCAAGAACGGGGGCTGGTCCGACAGAGAAAGATGCAGTGTGTACGCTGCGGGCCAAAGACGCGAAACGAATCCTGGCCGATGAGTTCGGCGTCCATTATACACTTCCAGGGGTCTATGACCTGTTGCACAGCTTGAATCTATCGTGCCTGCAGCCACGACCTCGGCATCGTAAGAACGACCCGCAGCAGATACAGCAGTGGGTGGAACAGGCCCCCCTTTTGTTCAAACGGTGCGACAGGAACACCCGGACAAGCGAGTTGAAGTGTGGTTTGAGGATGAGGCGAGAATCGGCCAGCAAGGGACATTGACGCGTTGTTGGGCACGGAGAGGAACGCGACCCACGGCGGTCAAGCAGACCGAGTATGAATGGGTGTACCTTTTCGGGGCGGTTAATCCGTTGACGGGGACATCGTCGGCTTTGTTGGCGCCGTCGGTGAATACGGGGTATATAAACCATCATCTGCGTTTTATATCCGAGCAGGCCGGCCTGAATGTCCAGGTGGTGCTGGTTCTGGATAGGGCCGGCTGGCACACGGCTAATGGCTTGCAGGTCCCGCCAAACATCATGTTGTTTCACCTGCCCGCTTGCAGCCCCGAACTGAATTCCGTTGAGCGACTGTGGGCTTATTTAAGGAGCCACTATCTGAGTAACCGAGCCTATGACGACTATGATGACCTGTTCTCGGCGTGCGGGGATGCATGGAACCGACTCACAGCAGATACGCTCTGCTCTATCTGCCACACCGCTTGGCTGTTGCACGAGAAATAATCCGAATGCGTATTATTCTTCTTCGGGGACAGAGGCGTTCGATGTTCTGCGTACTATGTTGGAAATTCTTTGTTCTCTGCCCTCTGTCCTCCGTCCCATGTCTATTGCTCGCTCATAAACTCGTAGAGTTTTGTGAGGGCTTCGTGCTGAAGCTGTCGGATGCGCTCGCGAGTCAGATTTAATCTTTCGCCGATTTCCTTGAGCGGCATCGGCTTATTGCCGTCGAGGCCGTAATGAAGGCGGAGTATCTCGGCCTCTCTCGGGGTGATTTCGTCAAGCAGCCGGACCGCTTTTGTCTTTTCCTCATCCTCGACAAGCTCGTCCTCCGGCTTGCCTGTGCCGCCGTTAGACACGATGCTCTCCAGTATCTGGTCTTCATCTTCCGCACTGGCCTGCTGGTTGTCTCTCGCTGAACCGAGCATGTTGACGGTTTCACAAATAATCTTCGCCTTTTTAAACGGCAGGCGCATCACGTCGGCCATTTCCTCAACGTCGGGCCTTCTGCCTAATTTGTTCTCAAGTTCAGCCGCCGTGTGTCTCCACTGGTTAATCAGGCTAATCATATAGCCGGGAACGTGGACTGGCCGAACGTCCGAAAGCTGCGCGCTTTTGATACCCTGTTTTATCCACCACGCTGCGTATGTGCTGAAACGCGTGCCGCGGTTCGGGTCAAAATAATCGACGGCCTTTATCAATCCGATGTTGCCTTCCTCGATGAGGTCGCCTAACGTCATTTCACCCCGACCCGCGTATTTCTTCGCTATATTGACTACCAAGCGCAGATTGCTGCGAACAAGCTGCTCTCTCGCTAAAGGGTCATTTTCTTCAATGACCAGCTTTGCAAGGTGACGCTCTTGCTCCGCCGAGAGCAGCGGCGCCTCGTCGATTTCCTGCAGGTACTCTCTTATAGTTACGTCGAATACTGCTGACAACTCCAGGTCCTCCAACTAAAACCACAGGGGCAAAAACACCTGATGGCGCCTCCCACTGCTTGCAGATTAGGTATCGACCGGGATTGCCGCAGGGTTTAGATAGAGAATAAGGGGTCAGGTGTATTTTTCACCTGGCCCCTTATTATCGCTCATATTATCGGTATCACTATTTGTATTTAGCCCCCAGGCGGACTTGGGGGCTATTGCGAGGCCCGCAGCACACAATGTGAAGGACTACCATTCCACCCAAAGTGGGTCGTGCACCAAGAAGGTTTCCCAGGAAACCGTACCGTCGCATATAGACGCCCGGCTTGAGAAAAAGTGACATAGATTTTTCTCAGATTTTCAGAGAATATCGTCTCACGAATATAAAATGGCAACCTTGCCTTCTGAATCGGAGATGAGAGAGCTCGCGAATCTCGGATAACAATTAAACCGAAATTTTATCAAAAAAGGCAGCGATGAGAGAAACGCTTATGGCAAAAGAGCCGTTCACTGCGTATAATAAATTGGGTACTTAATTAGAAAAGAGGACCAATGAAACTAAATATCCTTTGTATAGGTGATATAGTCGGCAGGCCTGGAAGAAGAGTGCTGGCGGACAAGCTCAAGGAGCTTGTAGAGAAGCGAGAGATTGACTGTGTGATAGCCAACGCCGAGAACGCCGCGGGCGGCAGCGGCCTTACGCCGCAGATATACAATAAGCTGCTGCGCTATGGCGTAAATTTAATCACATTAGGCGACCATACCTATCGCAAAAAAGAGATAGTAGAGACGCTTGAGACGGCTGGCAATATCGCCAGGCCCGCCAACTGGTCGGAGCTTGCCGCGGGCAAGACCGTCGCGCTCTACAAGACCGGCAAAGGCCCCACCGTTGCAGCAATTCCATTGATTGGCCGGCTGTTTATGAAACCCGCCGAATGTCCCTACAACGGCGTCGATAAGTTGCTGCCGAAGGTGCAGCAGCAGGCGGAGATTATCTTCGTCGATTTTCACGCGGAGGCAACCAGTGAAAAAATCGCTATGGGTTATCACTTAGACGGCAGGGTAAGCTGCGTCTTCGGAACTCATACCCACGTTGCAACAGCCGACGAGCGAATCCTGCCGAAGGGAACTGCTTATATCACCGACATCGGTATGACCGGTGCGCACGACTCGGTAATCGGCCGGGGCGCCGAAAGCGTGCTTAAATCATTCAGGACACGGATGCCGGTGCCGTTTGAAGTTGCCACCGGCGACGTGAAAATAAACGGCATATTAGTGACCGTTGACAGCAACACCCAAAAAGCGGAGCACATCGAGCGAATCAGAATCGACGCCGACGCGGAAACCGCCGACGCCACGCGATACGACAGCGACGACGGCAAACCCGAATACTACAACAGTTTCGAATGAGCAAAACCACAGGCGTTAGCCGTTTGGAACTTTGAATTTGGACCATTGGTGCTTGTTTGATATTTGGGATTTGTTGTTTGGGATTTCGAACCGCGGGGGCGCAATCAGGTTGCAGGGTAAGTGAAGTTCTTTTCGGCCAGGATTGCTACAGCCGAGCCGGCCACTAATATGATTCCGAAAATCCACTGCAATATATTTAACGACTCGCCAAAAACGAGATATGAAACAGCCACAACAGCGAACGGCTTGGCAAGCTGCACCAGTGACGGGACCATCGCGCCGAGCCGACGAATAGATATGTAATACAGCACGTGCCCCAGGGCAATCCCGACGATTCCCGACACAACGGTTGCAGCCCAGCCGGAGGCCGGCATTTTGAGGCAGTCGTGCGGCTGACCCGTAAACAACGTCAGTATGAATAGCGCACCAAGGGTGTAAATGCTGATGACCGAGAAGCCAATTCTCGAATCAATACCCCGCAGCGTCACCTTTACCGCGACGGCGTAAAACCCCCATGCAAGGCCATAGAGCAGGATTATTACAATACCTGCAATCGTGTATGAACTCGCGAAGGCGGGATGAAAAAACATTACCCCCGCCAGGCCGATTACCGACAGGACAATACTCAGTTGAAACAGCCGGCTCCCTAACAGCCGCCTCTCGTCGGCGAAAAATACAATCGACAGTAATATAATCCAAAGAAACGCAGTCGTGGCCAGCAGCGACGCAAAGCCGGGGTCGATGTAATAAAACGCTGCCGCCCACAGGGTTTGCATAATGATGTTGGGTATAAACGGCAGCAGTGCGCGTTTCCAGACGATTTTCGGCACTCGGCCCGCTTTTGCGTCGGCCAGCAGAAATGGCAGCCAGAACAGAACCGCCACGGTGTACCTGAGCAGGTTCTGTGTCCATAAGTCGAGATAGCCGGTGAGGTATTTTATAAACAGCGGGGTGCTCGACCAGCAAATAAGTGTCCCCAGGCAGCTCAACGCGGCCAGCGAATCGAAGGAACGTGTGGATGTTTTACTCATTGCGGTAGTCAATGCAAAAAGGGATTGTTTGCCTTTTCACGCCCGATGGTGGTTGTGGGGCCGTGGCCGGGATAAACGACGGTATTGTCGGGCAGTATGAACAGCTTCGCCTTTATGCCCTCAATCAGCTGTCTCATATTGCCGCCTGGAAAATCCGTTCTGCCGACTCCGTCGGCGAAAAGGGTGTCGCCGACGAATATAATGCCGTCCTGCCTGCCCCGAGCATAGTCGAGGGGCTCGGCATAAAGGCAGATTCCGCCGGGCGTATGGCCGGGTGTGTGGATGACGCGCAGTTTGATGCCCGCCTGGCTGATTATGTCCCCCTCGTCCACAAGACAATCAGCCGGCCTGGCGCTGAAGGCCCCGTCCGCCTGTGGTGAGCCTGTCGAATCCATCATAAAGGATAAATTTCTGACCGAGTCAGTCAGCAATTCAGCGTCGAGCTTATGGATGTAGGTCGTAAGCGACGGGAATTTTGCCCACAGGGCGTCAATGCCTGCGATGTGGTCGATGTGGCCGTGGGTGAAAGCCGCCGCAGCCGGCGTCAGCTTATGCCGGTCGAGGAAGGCCAATAGCTCCCGAGCGCCGGGGTCAAGCCCAGTGTCGATGACCAGACATCCGGTCGCTTCATCGCTGCTGCGTGCGATGTAGCAGTTGGTCTCGAACTCTCCAAGAACCAGCCGGTCTATTTTCATTTGCTTTTATCCTGTCAAGAACTCGAAAAGAATAGCAGTCATAGTTTTGGCCGTCAATGGCTGGTTTTAGTACCCAGACATCGATAAGATTCCATTTGACGCGTTCAGGCGTGCAGGGTATGGTATTCGCTGACAGGAGAAATATTAAATGGAAAAGATAAACCGCATATCTTTGTCGCTTACTGTTCAGGGCTTGCTGTTATTGTCGGCTTATGGCTGTGCCGGGCACACTGTCAAAGTCGCTGATGCCGAGGTTGAGACAAAATGGCTTGGGTTTCTCAAAGACGGCTCCACAACAAAACAGGACGTCCTGCTGAAACTCGGCCTGCCGGCGGAACATTTTGAAGGCGAAAGAATTCTCGTGTATCGATTGTCGCCGGCAGGAACTGAAGGACTTATGAACGTCTCTCGTTACATCAGAAGGTCTGAGCCGCTTTATGGGGAATACCCCGCAGGTGAGTACAGTCAGTTCAGCTTGGTCCTTGTTTTCGATGATAATCACATCCTCAGACGCCATAGCTTATTGAAGTTAAGATAGTTGTCTATGAAATATGTAGCCGCGATTCTTGTTTTGCTCTCGCTTTGCGGGTGCATGGACACGACGCCTGAGTTTATCAGCGAGTCATCTGTGCTCAAAAGGTGGCTGCCTTTTATTTCGCAGGGCGCTGACGAACAGGCCATTGTTAAACGTCTGGGTGAACCGACCGAAACGTTCGAGAACGGCCGCATACTTGCCTACGACCTGATTATTAGCGATGAGCTGGTCTATTCGGCCTACCAGCGAGGAATTGATGGTTATGGCGAAATAGGATTTCACAACCGAAGGTGTCGGGAACTTACGGCACGGGACGATTCGCTTGTGGTCATTCGGCCGGGCGTCGAATATAAACGCCCGTGGCTGATAAGGAGCCGGGTTGGGGAATACTCGCTGGTTTTGGTGTTCGATGACTCCAGGACGCTTCAATCGTTTCGCCTGTTAAGGATGAAGCCGTGAAATGTTATATCTGGCTTATTTTATTCCTTGTTTCTTTGTTTGATGGTTGTATCATAATTCCAACGCCCGAACATAACGCCGGGGCAGTGCCCGGAACGCGAGGCCGAATACCCCAGGAAGCCCTCGACCTTATTAAGCCAGGCGTCACCACCAGAGAAGATGTGCTCCTGATGTTGGGTGCGCCGGATATGGTCGATGAAAATGAGACCGCTTTTTTATATTGCTGGTACGTGGTCGAAGGTTATGTTGTTTATGGAGGTGTATCATCCGGTGCAATGGCAGGGGGTGGAGGGCCTTTGCCCAAGATGTATGGCGTCACGGTCAAATTTGACCGGCTGGGGGTTGTGCAGTCGTGCTCTACCAGACACACCGCATTTTTCGACCCATTTTTCGGGACTGAGGAAAAATTCTACAGGTCAGTGGGAGATATATCTGAGAACTCATCATTGCTGACGCCCTACCCTGTCAATATAAAGTTGCCTGAAGTTCCTTATGAGTCGCTTTTGGCGAACGTGAGAGTAAATGATGTCAGGACCACCGGCGCTGCTGAGGGCGACTGGAAAGGATTGCTTGGCACGAAACTTGGGGAAATGAACGTCATCCTTGTCCCGCCGGAGCCGTCGTTGGTGGCAAACTTTTTGCAAGTCGAGCTGACCAAACTCCTGAAAGACAAGGGCATCCAGTCAAAACAAGATTACGTCTGCGACATTGTAGAGTTTGCTGTCGAAGTCGACCCAAACGGGTTTTACACGAGCGTAAAATGCCGCATTCAGCTGGTCCTCAAGTATAACGATAAGCAATGCAATCTTTTCGGGACATATACCGAAAGAACTCTTTGGATACCCGATATTCAGAAGGTCGTTGACGAGTCATTTAAGCAAATCGCCGCCGAGCTTAAGCAAACTTTCTAATTCAGGTCCCTGCTCTTTATCAATGATGGCCTTTTCGCTTGACGAGCGTCTTTGAGTCTGATAGTGTTATTCGTCAATTATCAATTATCTATAATCAATCATCAATCTTAATTGAGAGACGCCCAGTGAAAGAATTTGTTCGAGTGTTCAAATATATCTGGCCGCAGTGGCCGCGCATTGTCGTTGTCGTAATCAGCGCCATAGTTGTCTCTGCGCTGTTATCGGTAAGTTTTATGACGGTCATACCTTTGCTGAAGGTTATGACGGGACAGGAAGGTTTACGCGGCTGGGCGGACAGGAAGATATGCCAATGGCAATACGGTGTGAGTTTCTACGTGCCCGAAAGCGTGGACTTCACGGGCGACAAAAGTTCTGATTTCTCGCAATCGCTGCTGGTAATCTCTGTTCACAGCAAAAGCATAGCCGAGCGTGCCGGGCTTGAGGCGGGAGACCGGATTGTAGGCGTCGGCGACCCATCATCTGCAGGAAACGCATCTTTTACCGAGCTGTTGGAAAAGCTTGCCACGGTCGGCCGAGGCGGCACTGCCCTGCGTATAAAACGGGCGGGCCAGGTCGGCTATGAAGACAAACTCGTGCAACTGGGCGAGGCACAAGGCACCGGGATGAAAGCCAAAGGCGTTGAGCTTGCACGGCACCTCGTCAGTTTTGTGCCGCGGGAGCAGACACAGGCCAGCAGAACCAAAGCGATAGTCCTTATCATATCGGTCGTGACGGTCATTACGATTGTCCGCTGCATAGCAAGGTATCATCAGCAATACCTCGCGGAAAAAGTGGTGCAGGTGGGAATAAACCGTTTACGTGAGGATGCCTTCGTGCACGTGGTAAATATGCCGGTCGGTTTCTTTGCCTGCGAACGGCCGAGCGATTCGGTCAGCCGGCTCATTCGTGATACGGGCGCTATGGGCAACGGCATCAAGGTCCTGCTGGGAAGAGCGCTGCAGGAGCCGCTGAACGCAGCCGGTCTTATGGCCGCAGCGGCTATACTGAACTGGCAGCTGACCCTTGTTTTCCTCTGCGGCGGGCCGCCCACAATCTGGCTGGTCATTTTTCTGGGCAGAAAAATGAAACAAGCATCGAAAAAGTCGCTGATTGCCTGGTCGCTTATGCTGTCAAAACTGCAGGGGACAATGTCGGGCCTTAAAGTTGTTAAGGTGTACAATCAGCAGCCATACGAACACGGCGCATTCAGGGCGATAAACAAACGGCTGTTAAAGCAATTATTGCGAATCTCGAAGGTCGATGCGGCGACGGCCCCGATAATGGAAGTGCTCGGTATGCTGGCGGGCGCGGCCGCATTGATAGTGGGCGCAAGCTGGGTCACGGGCAACAAGATGGAAGGCACCGATTTTATAGTGCTGCTGGGCCTTCTTGGTGGTGCGGCGGCGTCTGTGCGAAGAACCGGGGACATCTGGAACAAAATTCAGGAGGCCAACGCCGCAGCGGAAAGAGTGTTTGGAATGATGGATGGGCCGCTTGAGGCAGAACACCCCGGTGCCATTGAGCTTGCGCCCCTGAAGGAGAAAATTGAATTCAAGAACGTTGTTTTCACATATCCCGGCCTGGACAGGCCTGCCTTAAAGGGGATTGACCTCTGTGTCTGGGCAGGGCATAAGGTGGCCATCGTGGGACCCAATGGGTCGGGTAAGACCACGCTGGCGAATCTGATACCGAGGTTTTACGACCCCGACAGCGGGCAGGTCCTGATTGATGGCAGGGATATTCGCCAGGCAACACTGCATAGTCTGCGAAGCCAGATTGGGATGGTGACGCAGAACGTGGTGACATTCAACGACACCATAGCGGCCAACATCGGTTACAGCAAACCGGGGGCCGGCAGAGAAGAGATTGTCGAGGCGGCCAAACGCGCCTTTGCGCACGAGTTTATTGAGCCGCTGCCGGGTGGCTACGAGACGGTCATCGGGGAACAGGGCTCGGGGCTTAGCGGCGGACAGTTGCAGAGGATTGTCATTGCCAGGGCGATTCTGAAGAACCCTGCGATTCTGATTTTCGACGAGGCGACCAGCCAGGTCGATGCCGACAGCGAGTCCAAGATTCACAGGGCAATTGAAGAGATTATGCACGACAGAACGAGCTTCATAATCGCGCACCGCTTCAGCACGATAATCGCCGCTGATGTGATAGTCGTGATGGATGACGGCCGGATTGTGGCGCAGGGTCGGCACGAAGAGCTGATGCAAAGCTGTCCCCTGTATCAGGGCCTGTATGAAACGCAGCTGGTAAAGGCATGACCTACTCGTTTTTTGCTTCGGCGCAGCCGACTGTTCAGTTGCCGTCGCAACCGCCGACCTCCGCGACATCCTCGATTTTGTCTATTCCTGTCCTGAAGGCGGAAGCTGAATCTTGCCCGCCGTTTGTGTGGCGGGTTCGCCCGCCTCCCCGGATGTCAAAACTTAAAAAATTTCGTCTCGACCAAGTTGCACGCTGTGGTTGCCGAGCGTGGGCGTTATTGGTAAAATCGTATCGCAGCGTGGCAAGTTAATGGTGTCTCGTATTGTGCTGCGGTTTTGAACGATATAAGTTTTCGAGTAAGGAGGCCGGTGTGGGCTGGTTGAGATTTGCGGCTGTTCAGGTTGTCCTGTTTGTGGCAGTGTTTTGCCCTGGCTTCGGCCCTTCGACCCTGCTCAGGGCAGGCGAGCCCAGTCAAGCTGCTGATGAGCCGAATCGCATTAGTTCGCCGGAGGCAGTGCCTCAGCAACAGGAACAGGAAAAGGCAAAGACACTTCGGGAGGTCGCCCAGAACTGGGTCCGGGTCGGCGTTTCGCAATACAAAAGGGGTCTTTACCCGGAGGCCGAAAAATCGTTCCTCACTGCTTGCGACTACCAGGAATATCTTACAGCCGAGGAACATAAACAACTGGAAGAGCACCTGACAAAGGCGCACCAGGCCTGCGTTGAAAGACAGGCCGTGCTCGAACACATCAAGGAGGCCGAAGACCTGCTCAGCCAGGGCCAGCCAATCAAAGCAAGGGCGCATTATGAAAAGGTGCGCAACAGTCCCTACCTTGCCAGGCAGGAACGCGGGCAAGTCGCCAAGGAGCTTAAGGCCATAGATGAGGGTCTCGACAAGCAAACCAAGGAAATCACCGAGCTTTACAATCGCAGCGTGGAGTTTTACAGGGCAGGCAAGCTCGAAGAGGCGCGCGTGGGCTTTGTGGAAGTTGCGAGATACGGTCTGCTTGTCGCCCCCAAAGGGCATTCTGCTGAAGATTACCTCGTTCAGATAGACAATATCCTCGCTGAACGACTCAAAGGCAAATCACCTGCCGGCTCGACGGTGCCTCTGACACATCCAGTCGCCGCGGCGCCGAACGTCGAAGAGAAAAAGACATCTGACACCAATCAGCCAGCACCAGCGGAGACCGAATTAGAACTTTTGCAGCCGGGTTTAGAGCAGCCCTTCGGCAGTGAGCTCAAGGTCGAACTGCAACCGGTCGCGAAGGAACAAGATGCCAAACGGCAGCAGCCCAGCTCGCCGCTCGTTTCGGCGAAGAATGATGATACCTCTGAACAGAGCCGAGAGCGCCGAGCCGTAGCCGGGGAAGAAATGGCTGAGGTGACAACAGTTGCCGAGCCGGCACCGGGTGAAACTGCATCTGCTGTGGATGCAAGGACAAAAATCATTCGCACCTACACAAAGGCAGTCGTCGATGACGCTGCAGCCAAAGTAGAATATCACATTGGCCTGCGCGAATTCGACAAGGCGGTTGCCGCTGTTCGCACGGCTACCGAGGTCGTCAAGAAAAACCGTTCCTTCATTGGTGACGAGTTGTTCGTCCAATATACTATCTGGCTGAAGGGTCTTGCCGACAGAATCATCAAGGTCCGCCAGGCATCGTGAGACCGTGTCCCGCAACTTGTGGCTCGTCCGGCTACGGCTCTCTGCACCGTCTGGTGTGGGGTGATGAACACTACCATCTTGCCCAAATTACCTATTTTGTTGCTGCTGAGCCGTGATTTTTTTCTAATTTTACTATATCCTGCAGGCCATCAAAGGAACAATATTGCTTGATTTCAGTATTGCGGTATGAGATAATATAGGACTTTGGGTGGCAAAGCGGCCTTGATTATACAGGATGGCCGCCACGGTGGATTTTTTGCTTGCAAAAATGGGCGTTTTTGTATAAACTAATTGTCAGAGGTATAACCTTTCCTAAAGCGGCGGGTATATACGGTATACGTTAAGGTAAGTTTTTAGGAAGCGAATATTCTATAAAAACACAACAGTTTTTGGAGGAGGTCGGCTTTGAACAAGCTAAGCTTTTCACCAAGGCAATTGGGAAAAACCCTCTTATTAGCCATACTGGCGTCGATTTTGATGGCGACAACCGCTTTGGCGGAGGAGGCGCCGTCAAAGGCAGCCAATGGGGACAGCGAAAAGGTGGTCCGCCAGGTAGTAGACAACTGGATTCAGATTGCCACCGAGCAGTACAAACGCGGATTCTACATTGCTGCAGAAAAGTCCTTCCTGCGGGCAAAGGATTACGAGGAATATCTCACTGCTGCAGAAAGAGAGCGGCTCAACGAGGGCTTGCAGCAGGCTCACAATGCGGCACTGGAGAGGACAAGCGCGCTGGCCGAAAAAGAAAAACCGGAGCCGACTGTCGCACCAGTGTCCCAGCCGTCTGCTGCGCAACAGGCCAAACTCACACCGGTCGCAGAACGGCCGAAAGAGATTGTTCTAACTGAGGTCAAGGAGGCCGCAGAACCTTCTCCGGCTGCCGTTGTGGTTGAGAAAGGTGAATCAGTTGCGGCAGGCGCGAGCGAGCCGGCACAGGAGCAGACCGGCTACATCGGTGTCATCAACCGCCGAATAAGCATAATTCGCGGCCGCATAAAGGCCGTTGTAAATGATGCACAGGCCAGGGCAGAGGACTTTATCAGCAAGGGGCAATTCGACAAGGCCAGCCAGGTCGTCGAGGCCGCTGAGAAAGTGGTTTACGAAAATCAGCAGCAGCTCGGTGATTATCTGTTTAATCAATACTCCAGCCAGTTGAGGCAACTGGCGGAAAGAATTGCAGCCGGACAAAAACAGCAGGCACAGCAAAAGGAGGAACAAAAGCGGACAAAGGCAGAGCAGGCCCAGCAGGAATATAAGGATAAGATGGCGGTCGAGCGGGAAAAGAGAATCGCCGATTTGTTCCGGAATGCCCTGAACTTCCAGAAGCAGCAACGCTATGAAGAGGCCCTCGGCCAGCTCGAAATGCTGCTTGCCATAGACCCGCAGCACAATCAGGCGCTTATACTCAAACAGACGCTCGAGGATATAGTCAGCTTCCGTCAACAGCTCGAGGTTGAAAAAGAAAAGAGCAGGGAAAAAGTCGGCACATTAATAGAGGCAGAGAAATCGGCGATTCCTTATGCCGATGAGATGACCTACCCAAAGAACTGGAGGGAAATAACAGCCAAACCGACGCGTCAGCCCGAAGAAGCGGCCGGGCAGGATCCTGCCAACGCCGTTGTCGAAAAGCAGCTCGACGAAATTGTAAACCTGCCGGGGCTGTCTCCTGAGATGCCTCTCAGTGAAGCGTTAAAATTGCTCGGGGACTCGGTCGAGCCGCCCCTGAAAATATGGGTGGACTGGGGCGATTTGTACAATAACGCCGACGTCTACAAGACGACTGCAATAACCATGGACCCCTTAATGGGCGTTCGCCTGAGCGCAGCGCTGGACCGATTGCTAAAGTCCGTCTCCGGTGTGACCGAACTTGGGTACGTTGTCAAAGACGGTGTTGTTAATGTGGCGACCAAGCAGTCACTGCCCAGCACGCTGATGCTGGGGGTTCGTGTTTATGATGTCACCGTACTGGTCGGCCGGCCGGCGGATTACTACGTCAGTGCTACCGGCACTACTGGCGGCGGCGGCGGTGGTGGCGGCGGCGGCGGCGGTGGCGGCGGCGGCGGTCAAACCTTTGAGGAATATTTTGACCAAGAGAACGAAGAAGACCTCGACAGGGAAACCCTCCGTAACGAACTCATCGTACGAGTGGATAGTCTCGTCAACCTCATCCAGAACACGGTCACCCCCCAGAGTTGGTTCGATTTCGGCGGGGAGGCAACTATCACCCCTTACTACGAAAACAAGAAGCTCGTCGTTCTGCAGACGCCTGACAATCATCGTAAGATAGAAAAGTTATTGAGAGATATGCGTAAATCGCTCGGCAATCAGGTTTCCATCGAGGCCAGGTTCCTGGTAGTCGGTGAAAACTTCCTCGAAGAAATCGGCGTCGATATGTGGGGCAAGCTCTATCTGGGTAAACAGTTCGGCGAGTCCGAGTGGCGGTCAGAATCCTTCGAGATGGCTGCGCCGGAGGCAACCGGTGTGCCCGGCAGTTGGGACTTCAGCAAGGAGACCGTTCAGTTCCCGACGGGCTACCCGCCGAGTGACCCGCAGTATATGTCCCGCGGGGCAATGATGGGCTTCTTCGGAGGCAGCTTCGGCGGCATACTCGACGACCTCCAGGTGAACTTCCTTATCAGGGCAACGCAGGCGCACCGCGACACAGAATCGCTGGTCGCCCCCAAGGTTACCGTGCTGAGCGGCGAGTCCGCCACCCTGCAGGTAAGCCGAACCATTCGCTTCCCGTTGCCGCCGACACTCAGTATCGGCAGCACCACCACCGGCGTCGGCGGCGTCACCGGCGGCGGCTCCACGTTTCAGCAAAACTACAATGAGGTGCGCACAGGCCCCACGCTCAATATCACCCCAACTATCACCACCGACAAAAAGCACGTGCTGCTCAACATCGTTGCCGAGATGTTGGACGTCCTCGAGTTCAAGAAATGGGATGTTCAAATACCTATTGCGGGTGGTGTCGGCGGACAGCCCACCGCCGTATTTCCGTACCAAGTGGAGCTGCCACAGACAGAGCGCTCGAGAGTGAAAACGAGGGTCAGCGTGCCCGACGGCGGGACGCTGCTGCTCGGCGGACTAAAGAGGACAGCCGGGGCAGAAAAAGAGGTTGGTGTGCCCATCCTCAGCAAAATTCCGATTATCGGAAGGGCATTTACCAACCGCAGCAAGGTCAACGACCAGAAAATCCTGCTTATTTTGGTTAAACCAGCTATCATCCTACAGGAGGAGGCCGACATAGAGGCCATTGCGGCTATGGAGGGGCAGCTTTAAAAGTCCAATCGGGGGAAAAAATTTCACCTCTGTAGAAAAAAAGGTGTAACGAACACTCACGAATATGGACTTGAACAGTGGCTGGACATAGTGGGCAGCCGAATATCAATGGCTCAAAATTTTGAGGAGCTTGGTGAAAAATGACTCGCCAGATTCTGATTAGTGTAGTGGTTTTATTGGTTATCGGGGGAACAGTTAATGCCGAGCAGCCGGCTTACAGGCCGGGCGTTGTGCTTGTGCGATTTGCAAACGTGGGCGCCCAGCCGCCGACTAAAGCGGCCAAAAACAGCATAGTAAACTCCATCCTGGGTGGCAGCGGCTCTCCCGTCAAACGTGAATACACGCTCGTGCAGGGCTTGACACAGGTTGGGCTGCCGGCCGGTATGCCGGTCGAAAACGCTGTGGCTTCCCTTAAACAATCCTCCTCGATTTTGTATGCCGAGCCGGATTATAAACTATATCTATGTAAGGTCCCAAACGATACAAGATTTGGCGAACTGTGGGGAATGAGCACCATAGGCGCACCTGCAGCGTGGGACATCTCCACCGGCAGCAGCAGCGTTATCGTCGCGGTCACCGACACGGGCGTCGATTATACCCACCCTGACCTCGCGGCCAATATGTGGCACAACCCCAGCGAAATACCCGGCAACGGCATCGACGACGACGGCAACGGCTACATAGACGATGTTTACGGGTGTGATACGGGTGATAACGACGGCGACCCGATTGACAATGCGAATTTTGATGATCGTGGACATGGCACTCACGTCGCCGGCACAATCGGCGCCGTGGGCAATAACGCCATAGGAGTTGCCGGCGTATGCTGGAACGTCAAGATAATGGCCGTCAAACTTTTTACCGATGCGGGGAATGAAACTTTAGAAGCATTCGTCAGTAATGCCGTGGAAGGCATCCAGTATGCTGTTGCAAAGGGTGCCAGTGTCATCAACGCCTCTTGGGGAGTCGACTACTACTCGCAGAATCTTTATGATGCGGTTGCCTCTGCACGAGATGCCGGGACTATTTTTGTTGCCTCCGCAGGAAATGATGGTGTTAACAACGACTCAACCCCTCATTATCCCTCAAGTTATGACCTGGCTAACATCATCTCTGTAATGGCCACCACGTATACCGATTCACAAACCAGCTTTTCCAATTACGGCCTGACCTCGGTCGATATCGGAGCTCCGGGCCAGAATATCCTTAGCACGGTTCCCGGCGGCGGGTATGAGCCTAAGGCGGGCACATCTATGGCCTCGCCTCATGTAGCCGGAGCGTGTGCACTGTTATTATCTATTGACCCGACACTTAGCTACTCACAGGTCAGGCAAATCCTGTTAGATACCGTTGTCCCGACTCTACCGGGCCTTTGTCTATCCGGCGGACGGCTGAATCTGGCTGCTGCCGCGCAGGAGGCAGCGACGGATACCACCCCGCCCACGCCCAACCCTGCCCAGTGGAAGATAGAACCCAAGGCAACGGGTCTTCACACGGTCTCGATGGAGGCCAGTAAAGTCACCGACCGTTCAGGTGTCGAGTATTACTTCGAGTGTAATGACGTTAATGGTTTTATTATAAACAGCGGCTGGGTGTCCAACGCTCTGTATTCCTTCGCCACCCTTGACCCAAACACCACCTATGGTTTCAGATTCAAGGCGCGGGACAAATCTGCTTACTACAACGAGACCGGCTGGTCAAATGAGCTTTCTGCGACGACAGCCAGTACCATAGATGACCTCTCGCCCTTCCCCGACCCCGCGCAATGGGCGATAAAGCCGAAGGTCCAGCGGCTAAACCCACCCGCTATCCGTATGCAGGCCAGGGGCATCGATGAAAACGGCGTTCTGTTCCGATTCATAGAAACCACCGGCACAGGCATCGACAGCGGTTGGCAAAGTAACTCCATCTTTACCGCCACAGGCCTCACTGTCGGCGGAACTTACGTCTTCCAGTGCCGAGTCAAGGACAACCTTGGTAATACAACGGCGTTGTCTGCCCCCGAGTCCGTGGCGTTGACAACCGGCCCCAGGGTTTTGTCCGTGCCGGTGCCTTATGCAACCATTCAGGGTGCCATCAATGCAGCCGGCACCGGCGATATCGTGGAAATAAGTCCGGGAACTTATTATGAACATAACCTGGATTTCGGCGGCAGGGCCATAACGGTCAGGAGCATTGACCCCGAGAATCCCGGTATAGTGGCAGCGACGATTATCGACTGCAATGGCGATGTGCCTGCGGAAGAGCTTCTTTCTCTTCCTCCTGGTGTTCCATTTCTACGACGGGGCTTTATCTTCCACTCCGGCGAGGGGCCAAGCAGCATTCTGGCCGGCGTCACGATTAGAAACGGCTTTGTGTTTGGCGGCTTTGCCGAGCCACCCACGTCTTATGGCCAAAATGGCAACGATGGCGCAGCCGGAACCGGCGGCGGAATACTTTGTTCTGCCAGCAGTCCCACAATTCGCAACTGTGTTATCACCGATTGTTGGACCTGGGGTGGTTATGGAAGCCCCGGTGCCCCCGGTGAAGAATCACCAGCTACTCCGGGCGGCGACGGCGGCGACGGCGGTGATGGTGGACCCGGCCAGGGCGGCGGCATCTACTGTAGTACGGGCAGTAATCCCCAAATCCAGGATTGTGTCATAAGTGAGTGTCTTGTCGCAGCAGGTATTCCCAGCGACGGCGGCGACGGCGGCGACGGCGGCACGGGCGAGGATGAAGAGCAACTTGGGGGTGGCGACGGCGGCAACGGCGGCAACATCACCGGCAGCGAAGGCGGCGGCATCTGGCTTGCTAACGGCAGCAACGCACCCGTCATAGGATGCACCATCGCAGATTGCTACGCGGTTCTTCTTGAAAATATTCTGCCGGGCACCGGCGGTAATGGCGGCAGTGGTGACCCGCCAGGCGAGGATGGTTCGGATGGTATAGTTGCTGGAGGTGGTTATGGCGGCGGCGCATTTTACGGTATGGGCACAACCACTGCCAATATCAGCGCAACTGCCTTCACTTACAATTACGCAACCACCGGTGGCGGCGGAGCATACTTTGATACCAGCAACCAAAAGCAAACCACGTTGAGCGGTTGCAATATTACCGGCAATTTCGCCGGCTACTTCGACGGCTCTATGGTCACCGGAGAGGGCTACGGCGGCGGTATCTTTTATCGCCGGGGCACGGTGGGGGCGACACTGACGTTGACTAACTGCACTGTGACCGGCAATCACGCCGACATAACAGGAGGCGGTCTCACTGCGGGTGAAATCGGCTCCAGCGCTGACGTAAGAATCCACGACTCATCTTTCACAAACAATGACGCCAATGAAGGCGGTGCGATATACCTCGACCAGGCGAATCTGACGGTTGACGGCAGCGAGTTTACCTTAAATGAGGCACTCGAGGGCGGCGCAATTAATGGCTTTAGCTGCCTGGTTGACATAAGCAACAGCCAAATAACCAACAATACAGCAACCATGCCGAGCGGACTGGGTGGTGGTGTTGCCCTCTGGAACACCGAGGGCGAAATCACCAACTGCGATATGAAGGGCAATTCCGCAGACAGATTCGGCGGTGCGGTCTTTATGGACGGCTGGAACGACAACCCCCTGCAGATTATCAACTGTCTTATAACAGATAATAGCGCGTATTACGAAGGCGGAGGACTATCGTGCAATGTAGGCGCCTGGGCACAACTGCTTAACTGCACTGTCTCAGGCAACTCCGCTGACAGCGGGGTATACGGCAGCGGCGGCGGCGTAAGCTGCGCGGAATACTTCGCCTATGTCGAAATCAACAACAGCATCCTGTGGGGCAACTCCGCAACATACGGCCCGCAGATTGCCGTAGGCACGGTATTCGGCTCTTCCCAGGACCCCGGCGGGCCTTTCGCTGACGTCGATGTCAGCTACAGCGACGTCGAGGGGGGCGAAGGTCAGGTATTCCTCGAAGACCCCGACTACACCTACACCGCTGTTTGGTGGCTGAGCGGCAACTTCGACGCAGACCCGTTGTTCGCAAACACCGATGTCAATGAGATAACCTACTATCTCAGCCAGGTTGCAGCAGGCCAGCCCGAGCCCAACAGCCCCTGTGTCGATACCGGAAACCCAGGATTCAGCGTCGGCGCCCTCGAATCAATCGTTGGCGTCCCGCTTACTACTCGCACGGACCTTGTAGAAGACGCCTGTATTGTTGATGTTGGCTACCACTACGAGTCCGGGCCTGCCGTCAGACAATATCAGTTGAGTATCGAGGTCCATGATTATAATTCCATTTACGGAGGCAACGGTCGCCTGGAAGCACAAGCCCGGCCCGCCGGCGAGAGTTTCTTGGACCCGAATACCATACAGGTCAATCAGGGAACCATTGTGGACCTCACCGCACTCGCAGACCCCAACTACAGAGTGCAATGGTGGAGCGGCACTGATAACGACGACTCGAATGCTGCCGCCAATGCCGTGATGATGAATTCGGACAGGAAAGTCGTCGTCGCCTTTGAGCCGGACGACATGTATTACCTGACGGTCACTGTGGAAGGCGAGGGTACGGTGACGCCTTCCGGCAGGACCCTGCGTACTCCGGGCGAAAAAGTGACGCTGACGGCCACGCCGGCCAACCCATCCGATGTCATTGTCTGGACCGGAACGGACAACGATTATACCCAGGCGCAAACCAATACCGTGACTATGACCAGCCACAAGGACGTTAAAGTGAAATTCTATTCGCCCAGAATCCTCTACGTTGGCGCAGAGGGCGATTATGAGACGATTCAGGAGGGTATTGATAATGCCGGCGACGGCGACATCGTGATGGTCCTGCCGGGGACGTATGACATTTTCGAATCCAGCGGGGGCGATTACCGCATAATCATACAGAACCAGGCCATTACGCTTACCAGCGTGGACCCCGCTCATCCGGAGGACACCGTCATACTCGGTGGGTTCCTCATCCTCGATACGGGCAGGGACACCGTCATAGACGGGTTCACCATTGAGTCGCAACGCTACGTCTTGTGGGACCCGACCACCTGCAAGGGCAGGGACACGCAATGCGGGAATCCTTACAGCGACGGGATGAACGGGGACTTCATCGCCGGCGGCGGTATGCAGCTGCATAACATTTATGAGCCGGCGAATAAAGGTTGGGGGGTACCACCGCCGCTAAGCGCTTCGCCGACGGTGCGTAACTGCGTCTTCCGCAACTGCGTTATTGCCGCCGGAGACGGTGGAGACGGGTCCACGGGCGGCGACGGCGGATGGGGCGGCTGGGCGCACGGCGGAGCAGTTTCGGTCGGCCCGGATAGCAACCCCCTGTTTGAAAACTGCACGTTCATCGGTTGCCGGGCCTACGGCGGCGACGGCGGCGACGGCGGCGACGACCCGCCAGGACGCGGCGGCTCTTGGGACTGGAGTCATACCTACTACACTTGGGATTGGGAGCCAGAAGGTAATTACAAGGAGTACTGGAGATATAGCGGCTATGGCGGCGCGGTTTACTGCGACACCAACAGCTCGCCTGATTTTGTGGACTGCACATTTACTGACAACATCGCTTACGGCGGCTCCAGCGGGATAAGCGGCCTATGGAACAGCTTGGAGTGGTGGGGATGGACTTACAGCCATTACCAAATCGACCGTTTTGGCGGGGCTGTTTACGCCGCGGCGAGCAGCGCGCCTACCTTTGTCAGTTGCTCATTCGCCAATAACCAGGCCGATACGAACGGCTTGCCGTGGCGATACAACTCGCCGGCCGAGGATGATTCGGATATAGCGTATGGCAATCTCAGCTACGGCGGCGCGGTCGCATTTGAAGATAGCGCGGCCCCGACATTCATTCATTGCGTGTTCAACAATAATGCAGCACATGTCGGCGGCGGAGCGTGGTCCGACGATGCCTTCCCGCTGGTTAGCAACAGTGACTTCACGGAAAACACAGCCAATTACGGCGCAGGTATACTGGTTGTCGACGGCCGGGCCAAGATTAGGCAAAGCGTCTTTACTGCCAACATTGCCAATAGTGCCGGAAGTGAAGGCGGCGCGATTGCCACACTTGGCGCAAACGCAGAGATTAATGACTGCAATATCGCCCATAACCGGTCGCTGGGTTCAGGCGGAGGTATTTACATATCCAGCAAATACATCGACGGCAGCGACCTTGAAGGCAACAACACCGTTCTTATCAAGAACTGTCTCATTACCAACAACGCTGCCAACATTGACGGCGGCGGCATTTCAGCCAACTGGCTCAGCGACCCCAACATTGTCAACTGCACAATCCTCAACAACAAGGTCGCTGGCATTGGCGGCGGGCTGTTAAGCTCCTATGGCAGCTACGTAAACATAATCAACAGCATAATCTGGGACAACAAGGCCGGCATCGACTCACGCGGCAGTCAAATCGCCGCAGGCGCCGGTGCACTCTACGGCGGCAGACCATCCACCATCCAGGTGCGATACAGCGACGTCCAGGATGCAAACGACCCGAACGCCTGGGTCAGCGACGTCAATGCACTCGACCTTGTCTTCTGTTTTGACACAACCAGTAGTATGAGTGACAGTGTCGGTGTGGTCAAGACCGCAGCGACCCAAATCACCAACGCAATTGCTGAAAAGTTTGCAGATTTTCGACTTGCCGTCGTTGAGTACCGCGACTTCAGTGAGCTTCCCTATGGCGAGTCAAGCGATTATCCTTACAGAGACAGGATTGTGTTCAACACCGATGCCGACGCAGTGGTGGCTGGTATCCGTGGGTTGGTTGTCAGTGGCGGAGGTGATACCTCTGAGTCGGTCTATGCAGCTTTAATGCACTGTATCGACGCAAACGCCCTGGTGGCAAGGTTGACGGAGTATGGCGAGGAGAGGTTTGTCGATGCCGGTTCTCCAGGCCCGGGCAGTTGGCGCAGTGGCGACAATGTACTGCGAGTGATTCTGCTTGTGGGCGATGCCCCGCCGCACGACCCGGAGCCGTTTACTGATTACGTGCTCGATGATATCGCCGCCGCGGCAGACGGCAGCGACCAGATACGCGTAGTCCCGGTGCTAATTGGTAGCGACCCCAACGCGGCAGATTACTTCAAGAGTATTGCCGCTGAGACCACCGGTATGGTGGTTGAGGCCGCCGACGCCAACACGGTGGTGGGAGCCGTTCTGGAGGCAATTGATGCACTCTCGCAGAAACCATCGCCGATTTTCGTCGATGCCAATTGCACAATCAACGGGAGCTTTGACCTCAATCATTTAGATATATTCGGATGGGACCCCAACAGTCATAACATTAACGCAGACCCGCGCTTTATTGCGGGCTACTTCCTCAGCCAGATTGCAGCAGGTCAGCCCATTAACAGTCCGTGCTGGGATGCTGGTAGCGCCGATGCCAACAGTACTGGTATCGGCCTTGCTGGTTATACTACCAGAACCGACAGCGCCGGTGACATAGACATTGTGGATATGGGTTATCACTATCCGCTGTTTACGCCTCAGCAGTATCGGCTGGACTTTAATGCCGTCGAAAGCAATGACCTGGGGTCGGACGATATTGAGCCGAACAGCGGCTTATTTAACTGGTACACTACGGTTCCCCTGCTGGTGACCGCTACTGTGCCAGCCGGCTGTCAGGTGAAGTGGACCGGCACCGACAACGACGATGTCAACGGCAGCAACAACACCGTGCTGATGGATAGAAACAAAGCTGTCACCGTAGCGTTTGTGAAGAACGTCTGCGACTTGACGGTTAAGGTAATCGGCACCGGCGGCACTGTTGCCCCCTCGGGCGGCATTTACGCTCGCAACACAAGGGTCCCTCTCATTGCGGAGCCGGATACGGGCTACAGGGTCAAAGAGTGGACGAACACTGATGACGATAAATCTGATGCCAGCACCAACTGGGTGACTATGGACGGCGATAAAGTTGTCACCGTCGAGTTTGATATGCCGCAGACGCGTACTGTTCCGGGAGTGGATTACCCCACAATCCAGTCGGCAATCGAGGATGCACGCAAGGGCGATATCATCAGCGTGGCGAGCGGCGTTTATCACAGTGACGGACTGGTCATTAACAGGGAAATCACCATAACGAGCACCAACCCCGACGACCCCTGTGTAGTTGCAGCGACAATCATTGATTTGTCGTATGGCGAACACTGTGTACGCTTTGAATCCGGCGCGGGAGCGGACACCGTGCTTAACGGATTTACGCTCACAAGTGGCTCGTATTCCGCTGCGGGTGCATCAGATACCTCGCAAAGCGGCCAGAACGGCCCCGATGGCTACGGCATCGAGGGTGGAACCGTGTACGTTGCCTCCGGCGCCAGTCCAACCATAAAGAACTGCGTCATCAGGGATACACACATAACGGGCGGCGACGCTGGAGACGGCGGAAATGCTGGTACAGATATTCCTGCCGGTCGCGGCGGCTGGGGCGGCCGGGCAAGGGGCGGCGGTATCTATGTCGCACCCTGGTTGAAAGAACTCGGAAAGCCGTCGATTCCGACAAGTCCGACGTTTATAAACTGCACCATTACCAACTGCACGGTCACCGGCGGCGGCGGCGGCGACGGCGGAAGCTCTTCCGGCAGCGAGGATGATTATCAGGATGCCAATTACGGTGGGTTGTGGAGTAACGATGCCAACTTCTCTTGGAAGAACCTAACTGCTTCCAACGGTCAGCCGTACGTAGGCGATTACAGATTCTACAGCGGCTACGGCGGCGGCGTGTTCTGCGACAGCAATAGCTCGGCTACCTTCAGAAAGTGCAACATCACCAATAACAGCGCGCTGGGTGGTATGAGCGGTATCGGTGGCAGCACCCTGTATGGAAGACGCAGCCCCATTGTGGCATATCGAATACCCAGCTACGGCGGCGGCGTATATTGCGCCAAGGACTCTCGTACCACGTTCATCGACTGCAACATCGCAGGCAACGTCGCGCCCAAGCCGGATGGCACTTATCACATAGACCCGTACCTCGGGCACGGCGGCGGTGTCGCCTTCGAAAAAACCGCGTCTATCAGCTTTGAGAACTGCGATATACACGACAATGTCGCGGCGGTCGGCGGCGGTATGTACTGGGCAGGCGGCGAACCAATAGTGCTGGATAGCGACATATCGGGCAACATTGCATACCGCGGCGGGGGTATCTACGGAACCCAAAGCGCCGGCTTAATCAAGGGCTGCACCTTCCACAACAACTTTGTGGGCGCTTTCCCGACCGACGTCGATGAGATTGTAGGCCAGGGAGGCGGAATCCTCGGCGCAGCAATGAACGCCGATATTGAGGACTGCTTCCTGAAAGAAAACGTAGCCGAGGCATCAGGTGGCGGAATATATGTTTATGGGCCGGCTGTCGGTACGGCAGTAATTAAGAACTGTTTATTCGTGGACAACGAGGCAGGCCGTGACGGCGGCGCTGTCTCGGCTAACTGGAACGCCATTGCCTCCATCGAAAACTGCACCCTCTATAATAACCGCGCCACCGCCACTTTCGGCGAACCCGGCAACACAGGTCTTGGCGGCGGGTTGTACTGCTCCTACGGCGCTATCACAGAGGTCAACAACAGCATTTTCTGGAACGACAGCGCCGCTTATGGCCCAGAGATTACCATTGACGACCCGTGCTGCGGCACCGTGCGCGTATCCTACAGTGACATTAAAGGCGGCCAGGCAATGGTTGAACGCGGGACCGGTTGTCTGCTCTACTGGGACCCCACCAACAAAAACACCGACCCGTTGTTTGTCAACCAAAACGCGGGCGATTTCCATCTCAAGCAAACAGCCGCGGGACAATCGTCCAACAGTCCGTGCGTCGATGCGGGCGGTTGCCCTGCCAGCAGCGTGGGCCTGGCGATGTACACAACCCTGGCGATGTACACAACTCGCACCGACGGCATACCCGACAGGACCACTGTGGATATGGGATATCACTATCCGGCGGAGCAGCCCTGCAGATTTGCTGACCTGCAGAAAGACGGTATCATTGATTTCTACGACTTTGCGAAGCTCGCAGCCAAGTGGCTTGATGAGGACTGTAACGCCGCCAATAACTGGTGCGGCGGCGGAGATTTGACGTTCAGTGCCAGCGTCGGGTTTGACGATTTGGTTATTGTCACCGACTGTTGGCTGTATGAAGATGAAATTGAGCCCCTGCCCAATCCGAGCCAGTGGGCGATTGAGCCCCACGGGGTCAAGCCAAGTTCGGTTGAAATGAGGGCCGTGGACGCCAATGACATGCTGTGGGGGCTGCCTGTGGATTATAACTTTGCATGCGTAAGCGGCAACTGCCACGACAGCGGCTGGCGAAGCGACGCCAACTATACCGACAGCGGCCTCTTAATGGACACTGAGTATGCCTACAGGGTAAAGACGCGCGACATAAGGGGTAATGAAACGGACTGGTCTGTCATCCGGTCTGCGATAATCAGCGACGATGTTAACCCGCCGAGTCCCAATCCGATGACCTGGGCAACACCGCCTCAGGCAGCGTCGGCAACTTCGGTCAGGATGGTGGCGACTACGGCCACCGATGCCAGCGGGGTAATTGAGTATGAATTCAACGAACCCAACCGCGGCAGCAGCGGCTGGCTGAGCGACCCCTGCTATGTGGACACAGGCCTTAGCTCCACCGGTCAATATTGCTACAGCGTGAGGGCGCGCGACAAATACAGCAATACCACCGCCTGGTCGGTAAAATCCTGCGTGGGCAATCTCGGGGACCCCAATCCGCCAGGACCGCCTCCCGTAATTGTTATATCACCGGATGTAAACAACATCGCGGGACCGGACGTGAACGTCACCAGCGGGCAGTTTATGTACACGGCATACCCGGTTGACTATCGCTGGTGGCACAAGGTCATAGTCAATGTGGCGGGCATCACTGACGACAGCGGCGGACCCATTGAAATCCGCTTCATCTGCACAACTGATGATAACTTCAGCAGCGGCAGCAAGATTCCTGCTGTGATATATATAGGCCAGCCGGTCGCGCTGGGAAGCAGAGGGCAGGGCTGGCGGCTGACTTACACCGGCACCTACATTGTCTATGACGTGGATGTCGATAAGATCGGCGGCACGGGCAAGGCCCTGAACTGGAAGGCGTGCGCCTACGATGCCGCGTTTAACGAGGCATGCTCCGGGATACACAAGATTGGTCCCCCATAGAGCGATTTTGGTCCGGCAGGCGCCGCTGAAATGGTAAAACAAAAGGCCCCGGCAAAAGCCGGGGCCTTTTTATTAACGGTCGTCACCGTGCGTATTGCTCGTGCTACGTAGCGTAGCTGCTACGCAGAGTAGCATATATTTTTCAGCTGCTGGTAGCCGAAGTGCGCCAGCAGATGGTCCAGCAGAACTATAGCCGTGTAGTTTTCGGCGACGGGCCAAATCCGAGCCGTAATCGTCGGGTCGCGTCTGGTTATCGCGGCTAATTGTTTGTTTTCAAGGGTATATTTGTCGATTGTTCGCTGCGGCTTTGCGATGGTCGGCGTCGGCTTGACGGCAAGCCGGATAATGACCGGCTGTCCCGTCGACAACCCGCCCGTAATGCCGCCGGCGTTATTTGAGTCGAAAACCACCCTGCCGCCCTCAGCGTGCATCTGGTCGTTGTCTTTACTCCCGGTCATATTCTTGACGGCCAATCCCGCACCGACCTCGACCGCCTTGACGGCGCCGATGCCCAGCATCCTGCCTAATTCGGCGTCGAGCTTGTAAAAGACCGGCTCGCCCAGTCCGGTGGGCACGCCCAGCGCCACTATCTCCACCATTCCGCCGGCCGAGTCGCCGCGGCCGGAGATTTTGTTGCAGGCATCCGTCATTGCTTCAGCCGCATCTACGTCCGGCGCATTGACAACATGATGGACGCCGTATTTGTCCCTGATTTCCTTCGGACTGATTTTCGGGGCCTTATCGCGGATGGCGTCGATTTCCTTCTCGATTTGGGCGAAGACAGCCATCTTTTCGAGGAACCGCATATCCATATTGACGCGACCCTTGACGTAGATTTCCTGATAAAACGGGTCGAGGTCGCATCGCATTTTTTTATAGTTGTCGGTGTAGGAACGTGCCTTGTTATGGTCGACGTCTGGACACCGCACGCCTGCGATTTCCTTTACGTATGCAAAGACCTCAATGCCGCATTTTTTCAAAACCTTTTTGGCCACGCTGCCGGCCGCAACAATCGTCGAGGTGTACCGCCCGCTGAAAATTCCCGCCCCGATTGCGTCGTCGTCGGGTCCGTATTTGACAAATGACGCCCAGGAGGCGTGCCCCGGCCTCGGCGTGCGGTTGGTGTCCTGATACTGCTTTACGTGAGTGAAGTGGCGGTCGAGGTTCGGTATCAGTATCGTCAGAGGCGTGCCGTTGGTGTGGTTCTTGTTGCCCGCGCCTTCGATTGTGTCGGCGGCGTTAAGCCCCGAATAGATAACCGGCAAATCCGGCTCCTTGCGCGGGCTGGATAGCTCGTCGGCACCGGGTTTGCGCAAGAGCAGGTCCGCGTAGATTTCCTGCTCCGTCAGCGGCATCCCCGGCGGGTGGCCCTGCAGAGTAGCCGCAAGGCCTTCCTGGTATGAGCCGCCCGCAACCGTCACCTGAAACATTCTTCCGATGTGACAGCCAATCATACTTTTTCTCCTTACTTCAACTCCATATTTGCGCCAATGCTTGTCATCAGATTTACGAATTTGGGGAAGGTGACGTTCATTGCCTCGGCGGTGTCGATGGTGCAGCTTCCCTCGATTGCCATACCGGCCAGCGACAATGCCATTACGATACGATGGTCGCCTCGGCCGTCAAGAGCAGCAGGGGTTGGCTTACTGTGTCTTACTATCAGGCCGTCCGCCAGCTCCTCGACGTCAACCCCAAGCTTTTTAAGCTCCTCGGCCATACACTTTATGCGGTCGGTCTCCTTGGCCCTGGCCTGGGGGACGTTGACGAGGCGAGTTTGGCCCTCGGCAAAGGCGCCCACAACGGCAAGAGCCGGCAGTGCATCGGGTGTGGCGTTCATATCTATCTCGATACCCTTAAGCGGCGCCGCCTTTACAGTAATCGACTTTTTCTCTACCGTTATATCAGCGCCCATTGCGTGGAGATATTCGAGGACGGCCTTATCGGGCTGGCTGTCCGCAAGGTCCAGGCCGAACAGCGTCACCTTATCGGCTGTTAATGCCGCTGCGCACAGGAAAAACGTGGCGCTGGAAAAGTCGGCCGGGATTTGCACGTCAAAGGCCTTATATCTTTGCCCGCCTTTGATTTTGAACTGCTGCAAGCCGCGTCTCTCGTATTTGATTTTCTGCTTATCGAGCCAATCGACCGTCATCTGCACGTAGCCCGGCTCGTTAAGCAGCGTGACGTCGATAACGCTGTCTTCTTTGGCAAGCGGCGCGCACAAGAGCAGCGACGAAAGATACTGGCTGCTGAACGCCGCGATAGAGGTCCTGCCGCCGCTTATCTGCCCCGTCACCGTCACGGGGGCAGAACCGTTGTTTTTGAGGCAGACGCATTTTGCGCCCAAATCCTCCAGCGACTTCATCAAAGGCGCGACCGGCCTTGACTGAATCTGCTCATCGCCTGTAAAGGTGATGGTCTCGCCCAGCGGCGCTAAGGCGGCGGAACCCATCGCAAAACGAAGCGTGGTTCCCGAATTGCCGACGTCTATCGTCTCCTTCGGTGCACGAACCAACCCGGCTGTACCGACGACCTTCCATAGATTGCTGTCTGGTGTGTTTATCCTGGCGCCCAGAGCACGGTAGCAGCCCACTGCTGACAAGGTATCACCGGAAATTAGCGGCCTGCGTATGATGCTGGTGCCTTCGGCCAGGGATGCGATTGCCGCGGCACGAATCGTGTGCGACTTCGACGCAGGGACGGCGACCGACCCCTTCAGCCGGGATTTTCTTACGATTAACTGCATAAAGATGACCCCGCACCTATTTTGGCTCTATGCGCGAATTCACCCATCGTCGCCACGGCCTTGTCTTTGAAGGCATTGCCTGGTTAGCCGCATAGATTCCAAAATAGGTGCGGGGTCGATTATACAATCAATTGTGTCCTAATTCCAGACCTTGATACCCGGCACTTCCTCGCCGTCGGCGTCGACTATACGAAGCGTAAACTGGAACCCGCCCCAGTCCTGCGCCACCTTGAGCAGGATGAGGTTCCTGCCTTTATTAAGCTTTATCTTGTAGGTCTCCTGGTCCATATCCATCGCGCGGTAAACATTTTGCTCGGCGACCAGCTTATGATTCACCCACAGTTTGTACCCGTCGTCGGAGCCGATGCGCAGCTCCACTTCCTTATCGGCATCGCAATCGAGCCAGCAGGCGTTGTAGCACAGGATGTCATCCTGCATGGGCTTCAGCTTAAGATGCTTAATATCGAAGAAGTTGACGTCGGTAGTGCTTGCTGCATACTGCTGCCACTTCACAACTGTGCCGTCGTCGGTTTTGATTTCCATACCGTTTGTCGGGACGTGGTTAAGCTCGCCGCCGTAGTTTTTCAGATAATCAATGTGGTAGCCGTTGTTGTCGGGTCGCTCACCGGGGTTGGGAAACGGTCCCGCCACAAGCCAATGGCTGATAAAACCCGGGGCCTCCATCCAGTTGGCCGAGAACCCATACGGGCCTAACGTCGGGCCTCTTTCGGCAGCGGCTTCCTTCGGTTTTTCAGCCGCTGGCTTTGCCCTCTCGGCAGTTGCCGCCTCTGTTTTATCGCAGGGCTTCTCAACGGCTGGTGCTGCCTTTTCGCCGGTCGCCTTTGCCTCTTTTGCCTTGGGACAGCTCGGCGCCTTGGTCGCCTGGCCTTCACATCCCGCTAAATTAGCGCACAGGGCTGTCAGGCACAATACACACATCAAAGTACGGACTTGACCTTTACTCATAGTTCAACTCCTTTCTGCTCCGCACCGTTCTGGTGCAGGGCTGAAAAATTCAACGACAATAACCTTTAGGATTACCTGGCCGGCAGGTTAACAACCACAGGCGGTTTATGCAATAGTCTGCAACTGTTGTTCTGCATAAATCACGGCGGCGGCGTCGCTCAGTACCAATTGCTTGACCAAACCGGACAGAACAACGGACAAACCCATATTGAAAACTTTTTCCTCCACCATCGAGGCGACGGTCCTGGCCGCCTGCCGGGCCATTCCGTGCTTGGCAACGAGGTCCTCCACAATCCGGGATTTATTCCACCTGCTTCCGGCACGTTCTGCGCCGTTTTTGTAAAGTTTCTCGGCATCTGCCAATTCTCGCAGTGGACCTTCGACGACCTCGACGCGGCAGCGCCTTAGTTTGCGCTCAAAATGGTGCTCGCTGAGGACAGCGGCAGCCGCCTCATGGCCCGTGCTGGCAAGAACTGTCTCGATTACCGAAAGCACCTCGTCGCTGCTGACGCTCCGATGCGTGCCCTGTACCGAATTGGTGCGATAAAGGAAAAACGTCACTGCCTCGGCAAGCTCCTCTGCAGTGGTGACGTCGGCTCGCCCTGCCGTGCTCAGGGCGTTGGCGATGGTGCCCACGACCTTGGTATGAAAATACTCCTCCGTTGTGCCGTCGGCCTTGACGACTGCCAGTTTCAACGTCCTCCTCGTCATTGTAGCTTCCCTGCAAGATGCCCGACCGTGCTGTCGGCTACTGGAAAAGTTTCGGCTGCACTCCATAATCGGGCTGTGATATAGCCTGGCTTACCTCTTGTATCAGCTCTCCCGCGTCTTTGAAATCGTGATAGACGCTCGCGAAACGAATATACGCCACTTTATCTACGTCTCGCAGATGCCTTATAACGCTTTCGCCGACAAAGGCGCTGGTCACTTCCTTATCGTAATTTCGAAATATGTCCTCTTCCGCCCTGTCGGCAATCTGGCGAATCTGCTCGGCGGAGACGGGCCTCTTATAGCAGGCCTTTTGAAGGCCCGCAATAATCTTTTCCCTGTCGTAGGGAACGCGGGAGCTGTCCTTCTTTATCACATACATCTTGAAGCTCTCGCCGGTCTTTTCGTATGTAGTGAAACGCTTGCTGCATACCAGACACTGGCGTCTGCGTCTGATTATACGCCCGCCGTCGCTGGAACGCGAATCAATTACCTTATCCCTGTCTTCCTTGCAGAAAGGACACCTCACCGTCAGGCCCACCTCGCCCGCACCGAACTGGTGCGAGGCGGGCTCATTCTAAAACCCACGCGCCGGATATGTCAAAGAAAAAACCTTGGGCGTTGACAAAAACAGCCCGGCTGCCTTACCATCCTTTACGAGTCCCGCACCCATTTTGGCCTGTCTGGCAAAGTCCGATACGGCTCCCCCGGACCAAAATGGGTGCGGGATTAAAAAATAGCGATTAGTTCTGCGTAGGTGATAAATGTCAACAGTAGTGAAACTACCGCAGTTCGGCCAGACAATGGATGAGGGGACAATTGTCGCCTGCTTAGTCAACCTCGGCGACCTGGTCAGGAGGGGAGACGTGCTTTTTGACATTGAAACCGACAAGGCAACAGTGGAGATGGAGTCACCGGCGGATGGCTACGTGAAGCAGATAATGGCGAGGATGGGGCAGAGTTACCGCCTCGGGACGCCGTTGCTCATCCTGGGTGAAAAGGACGAGCAGGTAAGCGCGTGGCACGAGCTTCCAGCCCGTGAAGACACGGCCAAAGGCCTGCCACAGGCGCAGCCAGCGAATGTCCCGACGCCCGTCCCGGTTGTGCCGCGGGAGATTAACCCGCCGGACGCAAGGAGGATAAAGTTAGGTCAGACGATACCTGTCAATCGGCTGCAGAGAATCACCGCACAAAAGATGCTCCGCTCCAAGCGGGAAATCCCATCGTTCTATCTGACCGTCAGGGCGGATGTCACCGAATTAGTCGCCTACAGGACCAGATTCAATGAAACCGGCGAGGTCAAAGTTGCATACAGCGACTTTATCATAAAGGCGGCGGCATCGGGTCTGCAGCGATTCCCCCTAATGACGGGCCAAATTGATGCCGAGGGCATCAGATTGGCCGGCTCAATAGGCGTCGGTTTGGCGATTGCGGTGCCGGAAGGATTAGTTGCGCCGATAGTAAAAGACCCCGACAAGAAAACGGTTGTCGAGATTGCCCGCTGTACCCGACAGCTTGCCGACAAAACCAGGAATAATCAGCTTACGCCCGAAGACCTTGAAGGCGGCTGTATAACGGTCAGTAACCTCGGGGCGCTGGGAATCGACTCCTTTATTCCGATTGTTGTCCCCGGCCAGTGCTCCATATTAGGCATCGGGCGAATAAAAGACGCCTGCGTGCCGGATGTGGGTTCGACAAGCTCACCACAGGACGGCAACATTAACCCGCCATACGTTGGGCGGGTTAACATTCGGAAGATTATGAATATGACGCTGTCGGTTGACCACAGGATTGCCAACGGCGCTTATGCATCGCAATTCCTCGACTTTGTAAAAAAGACGCTTGAAGACCTGGCCAACTTCGGGTAACGCCCAGCCATCTGACCGGTTGCCAGCCCTGAAAACAATCTTAAGCCGCTATATCAGTATTATTTGCCCGCCTGTTGTCCGGCTTGTCCCCTCAGTCCCCGCTGCTGTCTCGCACCGTCTGGTGCGGGACGCGGGGGCGGAGGGGCTGATAAGTTCCAGTCGGCAATGTTGTTAAGAGGGATTTTTATCGGCTGGTCCCATAAAACGGTAAAGTTTTTTGCCAACTTTTGCCGAAACACCCCGTGGGCAGCTTGTTGTTTTGTGATGCTGATAAATGGATTGAACCACTCGTCTCGGCGAAGGCCTAAAGCAGGTCCTGGTCGTAGCCAGGAACGCCGAGCCGTAGCCGGAGAGAAGTCACCGGCTTTTCTAAAACTTTGTTCGCTTTGGGGTCTGAAATACCTATGAGGACGATAGCTATTGTCAATCAGAAGGGCGGCGTGGGCAAGACCACCGTTTCGATTAACCTGGCAAGCGCGCTTGCCGAGCAGGACCAAAAGACGCTGCTGGTCGATATGGACTCGCAGTCGCATTGCGCCATCGGGCTGGCGGTGCCGGAGGAGCAAATCGAGCAGAGTATCTATGACGTGCTCATCAGTTTTACCAGAGACGAGCCGATGCGACTGGGTGAGGTGCTGTGGGAAATCAACGACAAGCTGGAGCTTGCCCCTGCGAGCATCGACCTGTCCGCGTTTGAGCAGCAAATGGCGGGTCTGCCTGAGCGGGAAGAGTGCCTCAAAAAAGTTCTCGATATGGTCAAGGACCAGTACGATTATGTAATCGTCGATTGTCCCCCTGCGGTGAGTTTGCTTACGTTTAATGCGCTGCGGGCGGCGACGGACGTTATCGTGCCCGTGGAGACGGGTTATTTCTCCCTGCACGGACTGAGCAAACAATTAGAGACGCTCGCCATTCTTTGCCAGCGGTGCAATCAGAACATCAACGTCAAGGTGCTGGCGAGTATGTATGACATCCGCACAAAGATGGCCCGCGAGATTCTTTCCGAGCTGCGGACGCATTTTGGCGACAAAATGTTTAAGACGGTGGTCAATTTCAATACAAAGCTCAAGGAGGCGGCCTCATTTGGCCAGCCGATTGGCGAATACGATGCCGCGAGCAAAGGGCATAACGATTTCCAGGCCCTGGTAAAGGAGATTTTACAGGCGCAGCCGGAAAAGCATCGTCGGCAGATTGTCGAGTCCCTGTCGGAGAAGCTGGAGGTGATAAGCGCTACGGCAGACCAGTTGTTGGCGCAGGCAAAGTCGCAGATTAGTCCGCCGGACGCACGGCGGATTAAGGCGATAGAACCACTCAGGTCGAAGGCGCCGAGGCCTGAACCGGTGGCGGTGCGGACCGAGGCACAAACAGCAGCCGTAGCGGCGACTCGCCCCGGCGACTCGTCTCGGCGAATCGCCGAGCCGGAGGAGACAAATCCTGCCAGTGGCCAGCAACCCGTGGTGAGCAAATCTGTCTTGCCTGTCCTGAGCGCAGTCGAAGGGAGCGTAGTCGAAAGAGCCGAACCAGGCCGAGCCGCGGCCACCGACGCGAAATTAAGCGACTACTATGGCGCCAGCCAAATCAGCGACGCAATAGCGTTTGTGACGCTGTATCCGCGAGCCAAATCAGTGCAGGTTGCCGGCGACTTCAACGACTGGCAGCCGTCGAAGCTGTCGCTGGGCAAGGTTGGCGAAACCGGGGTCTGGCAGGCGTCGGTGAAGCTGTCGCCGGGCAAGTACCGTTATCGGCTGGTCGTCGACGGGCAATGGCAGCAGGACCCCTATAACGAATTGACGGAGTTGAATCCGTTCGGCGGCTACAACTCGGTAGTAGAAGTGAAGTGACGCTCGGACTTCGCAAAAAATTCATTTCTGCCGGTTTTTTCTCTTGACATTCCCACTGTATTTTGCTATATAGATTGGTTTGGTCCGCCACCCCTGCCTACTGCTTGCAGGGGCAGGCAGGCGGATAAATTGGAGTGAGGAATCGAGTAGTTCATCGGTATTAGTGTTTCGGTGAACGTATGGCTACTCGATGCTTGAGGCGGGTTTTTTTACTGGTTTTGGCAATCACGGCTATTAGTGCGGTTCCCTGCCAAAGCGACATGGTTGTTGTCTCACAGGCCTTTGACCTGTCTATACCGTCCCTGAATGACCCTGACAGCGAGTTCGGCAAAGGTCGGATGGAGGACGCAATCATCGATGTCAACGAGCACTTTTTAATCAAGGATTTGGATGTCGCGGTTTTGCTGACACACGATGCCTTTTTCGATTTGGAGATTATGCTGGAAAGCCCGGCTGGGATAACAATAACGCTGAACCCTCTTTCGAATTACGCTTTTATGATACGAGGCCCGGATGGCCGATACCAGTCAGCGGGCGGTTTCAATTGGTTCCTGTTCGATGATGAGGCAGCCGTTGGCATCGAGGACGCCACACCCCCGTTCGACCGTGCATTCAGGCCCGCGTCCGGCTTCGAGTTGTCTGTCTTTGACGGCCAGGACGCCTTTGGTCGGTGGCGGGTGCAGATTCAGGATATGCGGTTCGCGGATGTGGGGCGACTGGAAGAAGTCGAACTAATTATTAACATACCGGAGCCGGCTTCGGCCTGCCTGTTTACCCTGGTTGGGATAGTTATATGTTTGAATAAGCGTGGACGATTGCGTTAAAATAGGCAACTCGTCTCGGCGAAGGTGCATTATTAGGTACGACACATAATCGAAAGCGCCGGGCCGTAGCCGGAAGGCAGTAGTGTTGGTAATACGGAATGGCTGAGAAGGATGGGCGAGTTCGAGGTTTTGGTAAACCCGCCCCAGTGGGCAGGCCCGATGTGCTGCGCGCAAAGGATATTATACCAGGCAGCCCCGTTAAAAAAAACAGTTCTGACGGTGCCAGCCGAGCGGACATACCGCAATTCGACCTCGCAGAGGACATAATGGCCGAGCAGCGCCGGCTCATCGCTGGACGTCGTAAAGGGCCGGGCGGCCCAGCACGTCCCTCGCCCCCCGTCCCTCGTCCATTCTCCGCAGCAGTCCCGCCGGAGGCGGGGCTACTGCGAAGGATGAGTATCCCGTTGACGGGGGTGATGGACGATGGACGATGGACGAGTGCGGCGTGGGACCACGTTATAGCGGATATTGTGGCGAGAGATATAGAACGGCTCTGCGCACCCCTTCGGCAGTGAGTCCCACCCAGCGCTGGGCTGGGCCGAACTGCAATTTTTTATTGATTATTGTTGCAGCAGGGGGCTGAATCGCGCATAATCGCAAAACTATGGATTTTGTGTGCGGCTCGTCTCGGCGTAGGCCCAGCGAAGGTGCAGGCCGTAGTTAAGAACGCCGAGCCGTAGCTGGGTTTGAAAGGTAATAGATGGGGTTAGCGTTACAGGCGTTGGTAAAACTTCAGAGCGTCGAGAACCGCCTGCGAGCGGCCAAGGCGAAGCTCACCAGGTGCAGAAGAAACGTCATCATCCAGGAAAATCAAATCAGAACACTTCAAAACGCCCTCGAAGCCAAGAAGGAGGAAGTTCAGCTCACGACTATACAATCGGACCGGCTGGAGCTTGAGCTGAAAACCAGAGATGGGGAGATTGCAAAGTTAAGGGCGTCGTTGAATTCGGCGAGGACAAACAAGGAATACGCGGTGGTATTGACGGCGTTGAACACAACGCGGGCGGACAACTCCAAGATTGAGTCGCAGATTCTGGAGTTGATGAAAAATATCGAGGCCGACCAGATGGAATGCCGGAAAATCCAGCAGCAGGTAGACGAGCAGAAGCAAAAGCTCGAGCAGGTCCGCAAGGAATCTGAGCAGCTGGCGACCAAATACGAGGCCGAGATAGACCAGATTCAGTGCGAGTGGGACGAGGCGGCGAAGCAGGTGCCGGCCGAGCATCTGGAGATTTTCAAACGAGTTGCCGAGACATACGATGGCGAGGCCGTCGCGATTATCGAGCAGCATGAGGGCAGGACGGGCGCTTATACCTGCGGGGGCTGTTTTATGGGCGTCACGGACGAGTGCGTCAATCAGCTTATGACCAAAGACGATATAATACGGTGCCCCAACTGCACGCGTATCCTGGTGCTGGGTGCTTCGCAGGAGTAAGGAAACCGTTGATGATTACGGTTGCTGCTTAAAAATCATCAATCATCAATCATCAATGGAAGCGGAGGCGATGATAGATAAGGTGATTGCTTACATTGACGGCGGCAGCAGAGGCAATCCCGGCCCCGCCGCCGCGGGCTTTGTGCTGACTGATTCGCAGGGCAGGCAATTACAGGCCAGAGCGTTTTTTCTGGGCGAAGCGACGAATAATGTTGCTGAATATACGGCGATTCACAGGGCGCTTTCGGCGGCCAGGTCGCTCGGAGCAAGACAAGTCACGGTATATAGCGACAGCGAGCTGTTGGTCAGGCAGCTCAACGGGCAATACAAGGTAAAAAGCGACAATATCAGACCCCTTTTTTCCCAGACCATTGATATACTTGGCGAATTTGAAAGCTGGCAGGTCAGCCACATTGTCAGAGAGAACAACAAGCGGGCGGACGAACTCGTGAACCGCGCCCTGGACCTGGAAAGAGATATTGAGATAAAGGAAGAGGGGGGTAAAAATGCGAAGCCGATTCGCTTAGGTGTGCTGATAAGCGGCGGCGGCACCACGCTGATGAATCTGGTCGACTGTATCAACAGGGGGATGCTGAATGCCCGGGTCGCCGTGGTGCTAAGCTCGCGTTCGACCGTGGCAGGTGTTGACAGGGCCAGGGCCGCGGGTCTGAACGTCGAAATCATTCGCAAGAAGGATTTCCCCGACATAGAGGAGTTCAGCAGGCACATAGAGCAGGAGCTGGCAGCTGCCGGGGTTGAGCTTGTTGTGCAGGGGGGCTGGCTGTGCCTATGGAAGATTCCGCCACGCTTTGAGAATAAGGTGATGAACATACATCCTGCGCTTTTACCGAGCTTCGGCGGGCAGGGGATGTGGGGACATCACGTTCACGAGGCGGTTTTGAAAGCGGGGTGCAAAGTAAGCGGCTGCACGGTGCATTTCTGTACCAACGAGTACGACAATGGGCCGATTATCGTGCAGCGATGCTGCCCCGTGAGGGACGACGACACACCGGAGACGCTGGCAGCGAGGGTTTTTGAGCAGGAGTGCATCGCTTACCCGGAGGCAATTCGATTATTTGCCGAAGGCAAACTGGCTGTTCAGGATGGCAGGGTGAGAATAAAATCAGAGGGCAAAACGCAGACCGTGCGGCTATGAACAAACGACAGAGACGGATTCTGGTGAATTTTGCGGTTGTGATAGCGGTTACTATCGCAGCGGTTATCGGGATGGTCGAGCTGAAGAACTGGATTAACCGCTCGGAAGCGATGCGGGCGATGGAGCATCTGGAGCGGGTGGTTGACAGCTACAGGCAGAAGAACGGCTCTGTGCCGCCTGAGTCATATGTGGATGGGTTGAAAAAGTCGCTCGAGGGACAGATTAGACTCGGCGATCTGCACTACAGGGCGCGGTGGATAAAGTATAATTCGCCTCCTGGTGAGATTCTCGCGTACGTGATAAAAAAATACCGTTCCCTGTTTTTCCATTCCGGAGCGATTGTGCTTCGGCTGGACGGGCATGTCCAGTGGATGGATAAAAAGGAGTTCGAGGAACTTCTGGCCGGTCAGCAAAGTCCTATGGAAATTGAAATGACCCCAAAGTGATCGTTTTAGACGGTTGCTTTTTCGCTCTTGGTCGGCTGTTCCGCCTTGATACCTTCGAGCTTGAGGTGCTCCTCGTCCTGGACGTCGATTTTAACGAGGTTCTTTCCCTTGAATTCTCCCCGCAGCACCGCTTCTGCGAGCGGGTCTTCTATGTAGTGCTCAATGGCTCTTCGCAGGGGGCGTGCACCGAATTCAGGATTGTAACCCTTCTCGATGAGGAATTCCTTGGCCCGGTCGGTCAGTTCGAGTTTTAGGCCGTGCTCGGTCAGCCGTTTGAATACCTTGGCAAGCTCGTACTCGACTATCGTCTGCAGGTTCTCCTTTGTAAGCGGCCTGAAGACGATTACGTCATCGACGCGGTTGAGAAACTCCGGCCTGAAATGACGCTCGACCTCTTTGTGGAGCGTATCCTTCATCTTTTCGTAGTTCGCCTCGGCGGTCTTCTTCCCGAAACCGAATCCCCCGGTGTTTTTAATAAGCTCGGCGCCGATGTTGCTTGTCATAATGACGATTACGTTCTTGAAGTCGATGATTCTACCGAAACTGTCGGTGAGCCGCCCTTCATCCATTATCTGCAGCAGGATATTGTAGACGTCGGGGTGCGCTTTTTCGATTTCATCTAACAGCAGGACGGCATAAGGTCTGCGCCTAATGCGTTCGGTGAGCTGCCCGCCTTCTTCGTAGCCGACGTAGCCCGGGGGCGCGCCGACGAGTCGGCTGACATTGTGCTTTTCCATAAACTCGCTCATATCCAGCCGGACAAGGGCATTCTTGTCGCTGAACATAAACTCGGCCAGGGCTTGAGCCAGCAGCGTCTTGCCGACGCCGCTGGGGCCTAAGAAGATAAAACAGCCCATCGGGCGGTTGGGGTCTTTCATACCGCTTCTGGAGCGGCGCACTGCCCTTGCTATGGCGGATATCGCCTCATCCTGAGAAACGACCAGCTTGTGAATCTCGGCTTCAAGCTCGAGCAATCGCTGCGTCTCTTTCTTCTCGAGGCGCGTCAGCGGCACGCCCGTCATATTGCTCACGACCTCGGCGATTACCTCAGCGTCGACCAGGCCGGTTGCCTCCTTGTTCTCCTCATACCAGTTCTTCTGCATCTGTGTCTTTTCGTTGAGCAGCTGCTGTGACTCGTCCCTCAGCGCCGCCGCGCGTTCGTAGTCGGTGTTGCGAACCGCCTCATCTTTTTCCCGCTGAAGCTTTTCGATTTTTTCCTCGAGTTCCGCCAGATTTGGCGGCGGCGTCATATTCTTCAGCCGAATACGCGCGCCCGCCTCGTCGACAACGTCAATGGCCTTGTCCGGCAGGCATCTGCCCGTGATATACCGCGTCGAAAGTTCCACCGCCTGAAACAGCGCCTCATCGGTGAACCTGACCCTGTGGTGGGCCTCGTAGCGGTCCTGCAGTCCCCTGAGTATGTCTAACGTCTCGTCTTTTGTAGGCGGCTCGACGATGATGGTCTGGAACCGCCGCTCCAGGGCACCGTCCTTTTCGACGTGCTTTCGATACTCATCAAGTGTGGTGGCGCCTATGCACTGCACCTCGCCCCGGGCCAGCGCCGGTTTGAGGACATTGGATGCGTCGATTGCGCCTTCTGCGCCGCCTGCGCCCACAAGCGTATGCAGCTCATCGATAAACAATACGACGTTTTTGGCCCTTCTGACCTCGTTGATGACGGCTTTTATGCGCTCCTCGAACTGACCCCGGTATTTTGTCCCGGCAACCATCATCGCAAGGTCAAGCACGACGATGCGTTTGTCTTTCAGAAGCTCCGGCACCTGTTTGTTGATTACCTGCTGGCTGAGTCCCTCGACGATGGCGGTCTTGCCCACGCCTGCCTCGCCCAGCAGCACCGGGTTATTTTTTGTGCGTCTGCACAGAATCTGAATCAGCCGCTCTATCTCGCGTTTCCTGCCGATTACCGGGTCGAGTTCGCCGTCGGCGGCTAATAGCGTCAGGTCCCTGCCGAAACTGTCCAGCGCGGGGGTTTTGCTCTTGGGTTTTCCCGCTACGGCCGGTCCCATCTTCATATCAAGCCCGTTCGGCTCGGTGTCCACGCCGGCCCCCAGCAGGTTCAGCACCTCCTGGCGAACGTCCTCCAGCCGAAGCCCAACGTTCATCAGCACCTGTGCTGCGATGCCCTCGGTTTCACGCAGCAGGCCCAGCAGCAGATGCTCGGTGCCGACGTAGTTGTGGTTGAGCGACCTCGCCTCCTCGATGGCGTATTCGATGACCTTTTTTGCGCGAGGCGTGTGTGGCAGCTTACCCATCGTGACCATATCGGGGCCGCTCTTTACAAGTTTTTCAACCTCAAGGCGCACCTTCTTTATGTCCACGTCGAGATTCTTCAGGACGGTGGCGCCTACGCCGCTGCCTTCCTTGACTAATCCGAGAAGTATGTGCTCGGTCCCGATATATTCGTGGTTGAACCGCTGCGCCTCCTGGTTGGCCAGCGCCATTACCTTGCGTGCCCTGTCTGTAAATCGCTCGAACATCTCTTACCTCTACGACCCCAAGTTGCCGGGGCAATCGTTGACTAACCTGTTTTCTTCATATAGCCCCTGTGTTTTCTGCTCCGCGGATTGATGGTGCTTTGATACAACCAATCTTAACCACGCGGTTTCCGTTTGTCAATGGCTACATCCGGCACCCTCGGTCTTTGCTCTCTAATAAATATATGCCGCGGGAAAGGCCGATGTTCGCTTACCGGACCTGCCATTGGCTCTCCTAATTCCTATCGACAAAAAGCAGGCCGGACTTTTCGGCTAAATGGGGCTTTAAGCTCAAAACAAGGGGGGTGAATCGGGATTTGTGCCCGTATCTGAATAGCGCTGATGCTCAGTCCTCGCGTTGCTGGTCGTTAAGGAGTTTTCGAAGGCAGTCGTTTTCCCGGCGGGTCGCCTCGATATCCAGCAGCAGGTATTTGATACAAACCCGCAGATAGTCGAGGGACTCACGCAGGCAGTCAACGCTTTTTTCGAGTTCTTCTTGGCTGCCCTCGGCCTGTTTTGCCAACAGTGCCAGCCGCCTCGACGCAGGGTCGGAAGCGCCTCCGAATTGCTTGACCAGCTCGTTTAGCTCATCTGCCAGCCGTGCTTCATCCATAACCGCGCCCTCGTAGACTCGCTGTTATCTATCTATAACTTCTACGTGCAAATCACATACCTGGTCGCATTTATTAGTGGACGTTATTTGAAATTGTGTCCCCAGTCGAAAAATGCACCAATAGAGGTGTTTTTTGTATCGGTCGTGAGTTTTGTCTGAATCTTCAGGGATGGAACCGGTTTGCTGGTTGAGACTGGCTATTGCCAAAATGAAACAATCAAGCATCGCTCTCAACTGACAATTGCCTCATATTTCTTGTCCATAGCGTGCTGCGACGATTTTCATGCAAAGGTTGCAATTTGCCAACCCCGACACATCCAGGCGTTTACAAAAAGCAACACACTGCCCGTATCTGTTGTTAAAACAGGGGTATTCGCGTGTCGGGATGCTGCCTGCACAATTGCCAACTGGGCGGCAAAAACGCCTGTTGATATTTTTTGAGAATAATTTTGAAAAATTCTCTTGACAAAGAGGTATACCATTATGCAGTATACTGGAAAGACGCAAAACTTGGTTATTTATGAATACTAAATGAAGTGCTTTGGATAGAAAATATGAATCTCGAAAACTGGCAAACACAACTTCGTAAGGGGCTGCTCGATATCGTTGTTCTGAACCTGCTGCATCGCGGCCCTTCTCACGGCTATGAAATGGTGAAGACAATGAAACGAATCAATGGGTTGCAGATTCGCGAAGGCAATATCTATCCGGTCCTTGCCCGTCTGGAAACCGACGGGCTGGTGACAAGTTACTCCGAGCTATCCACCGACGGCCCGCCTAGAAAGTATTTTCGACTGACTGAGCTGGGCCAAAAGGCCCTCGAAAATATGAACAAACACTGGGACCAGCTTATCAAAAGCCTGGAATCAATCAGGAAAGGGACAGCTTTATGAATACACAATATAAGCACAGCCAACCCGGGTATTTGATGATTGTCATCAGCGTGATTTTTCTTGCGGTTACAGCGTACGTGTATGTTTATGATTCACAGCAGGCGGGGTGGATTTTAGGCGCGATTGGACTGTTGATTCTTGTGTTCGGTTACAAGCTGACCGTTGAAATCAGTGGCGGTTACTTTAGATTTTGGTTCGGGCCTGGAATTTTCCGGAAAAAGATTGCTTTCGACCGAATTGCGTATTGCGAGCCGTGCAAAGGAATCATTTTAGGCTGGGGCATCCACGTTGGTCCGGGCGGCTGGCTGTATAACGTTTCAGGAATGAAAGCAGTTACAGTTGTCCTCAAGTCGGGCAAAAAAATGCACATCGGGACCGATGAGCCGCAACACCTCATCGAAGCGATAAATTCAGCCATATTCGGCAGGGGTATGGACAAGGCGGACCCAATGTGGAGCGAGGTAAAGGCGAACTATCTCAAAAGTGTGGAGCAGGCGTTGTCTGCGGCCCGGCATCCTCGAAGTTTTGAAATCCTCGCCGACGTCGGCCATCACCTTGACCGCCGTTTTGCTGAGCTTGGGCCGCAGGAGCGAACCTGGGAAAACTTCCAGAAGATTATTACCGAGATGGGGCCGCCGTCGGAATACGCGGAACTTGTGGGTATTGATGAAAAAACCACGAAATCCCCTTTGTCCGGCAGATTCGTAACAATCCTTGTGCTGGTCCTGGCAGGTTTAGCCGCGGCGATGATTTTTTTACCGAAGAGGCTGAAACCAAATGACGTCGGCGTGACAAAACAGGCGAATGTTATGTCGACCAATAGGCCGGAAGTGGCGGCCGCAATTGAGTCGGCCAAATCGTGGCTTAAATTAGTCGATGACGGCGAATATGAGCAAAGCTGGGCGCAGGCCGCGGAGTATTTCAGGAATAATGTGAGCGAGCAGAAGTGGCCTGGAATGGTTGAGCCGGTGCGAAAGCCGTTAGGGAAAGTGCTTTCGAGGGAAGTAATGACCAGCACATATATGACCGAGCTGCCGGGCGCCCCGGACGGACAGTATGTGATAATTCAATTTAAAACGTCATTTGAAAACAAGCAAAGTGCAATAGAAACTGTTACGCCTATGCTTGACCCGGACGGCCAGTGGCGGGTTTCCGGCTACTACATCAAATGAAGGGAGATGGCTAAATGCGCATTACAAGAACTGAACTGTTCTGCATCGGCATGTTGTGTGTTACGCTCGGCATCAGCATATATTTTTACCCGCAGCTTCCGGACAGAATCGCAGTTCAATGGGACATCCATGGCCATACGAGCAGCGCTGAGCCGAAATCTATCCATATGTTTTTAGGTCCGGCAATGCTCTCGGTTTTAGTAATTGCTCTTATCGTCATACCGAGAACAGCTTCGGTTTCTTTGAACATCGAGGGCTTCAAAAGAGTTTTTGGCGGAACAGCTATTTTGGCTTCAATTCTTATATTGATGTGGCAATACTATATAATTTTGTGGAACCTGGGAATAAAACTGAATCCGAATGTGTTTCTTGTCATTACGGCATCTGCAATTATTGTCTGGACAGCCGTCTGGTTTTACCGTGCACGCCGAAAAAGATAGTTCCCTGCTCAGTTCAATCGGCGGGGTTTGCCATTCGGCCCATAAACAGGATGCCGCCCGTGTGGTTGTCGCGGATGAGGAAGACGAATGGATGGTCGGCCTTGAAGACCGGCGGCGGAGGAGCGATAGAGGTTAGTTTCATTCCAACACCCGTTGCTGCTGCCGCCTCGGTGCCTTCTTCATTAACCTCTACGTATGCCTTGTGGACAACAGCCGATATGAAGAGGTCTTTGTTGCCGGTCATACCGGAGAAATCCGCTTTTGTTGAGAAGGCATCCGGCATCCCCATCGAGGCGAGCACTTCGACCAGCTCAAACTCGCTCGTCATTTTGAACTTCGGCAGCCAAACTTGAGCCTCACGTTTGCGAAGTTTGGCAAGCCAGTCGGCAATGGTTTCGCAGGTAAGTTCTTTTTCGAGTTCGCTTATGCCATCGAGCTTGTTTGGCAGCAGGATAACCATTGACAGGTCATTATTGACATAAGGCATCTCCAATACCTGGATGTTGTCGGTCTCCGTATAGCCGAAGCGGCTGGTCTGGTGCATCATAGGGACATTTACCTTTTCTCTGCCTAAGAGGGTGAAGGGCAAATCCTGCGTTTTATCCGGCTTGAACTGGCTTGCCCATTTGCCCTTGAAGTAAATCGCATTCGTCAGGACCAGCCGGGTCGTCGAATCGAGCATATCCGGCTTGATAAGCTCCTTTATCTTGTCTTTGGTTTTGCTTTCGACCCAGGCGTTGATTGTCTTTCGGGCGGTCTCGGTCTGCTTTACGAAATCAACCTGCCGCAGGTAGCCGTCATAGTTTGCCCTGACGAGCGCCAGAAACTCCTGAAGGAATTTGTAGTCCTTTTGCCCCCATAGTGCGTTTGCGACGACAAGCTCGAAGCCGCCTTTTTGGCCCGCCGCGTTCAATTGCCGGATATTTTCGCCGAACCCTTTGTGGAATTGCTCACTGCTCATCGCCGGAAAGCAAAGTGCGTCTGCCATTTGCTTTTCTGTCTGGCCGCGTGCGCCCGCGTAGGTCATCGCCAGCGCCGTCGATATGCTGTATGGCGACAGGAACAAGTTGCCCTCCCGGCTTTGCAGCATCTGGTAAAGCGCAAGGGCGAATTTGTTATTGCCCTCGACGATGATTTGTTGATTCGGGTCAACTGCTGCTTTGGCTGAAACGCCAATAATACCGGCCAATGAGATTACGATTAAGGTCATATATTTGATTGTTTTCATTTCAGTGTCTCCCCATAATTTCATTGTCTATGCGAACAGCATAAACGGCCCCATAGCTATTGACAAGGCCGCCAAACAGCAATTATAATGATTTTGTGGTCTCAGAGACAGCAACTATTTCTATGATTCCGCCGCGTGCGGACGAAAAGGAGCGGCTATGAACCTCGGAAAGGACAATCCGCTGGTGCGTTTCAAACATCTGTTCATAATATACGGCGCGATAATCGTCGTTGTTCTGTTAGTGTTTTTTACAAACGTTTTTGAGACAAAGCAGGCCGGCGCACTGCCCCCTGTTATCTGGGTGTTTGCGGTGATTCTGTTCATGATTACGCTGATAGTCATCCTCATGACGTTGCTTAAGACGCTTGATATTCTCGACGACAGCAGCGCCAAACTGGACAAGGTTGCCGATGAGCTGGAAAGGATACAGCAGGTTCTCAACCAGGTCAACCAGGGCACACGCATTAGCGAGGCGGCAAGGGTAATCGCCTTCCGCGACAGCGATGCGCAGACGCTGCGGGACGCCGTCTTTGACAAACTGCAGCAAAAGGATTTCGAGACGGCCTACGAAATCATCGACGAAATCGCCCACCGCACCGGCTACGATAAGCTGGCCGAGCAGCTTTGCCTCCAGGCGGACAGGTACCGCGATGCATCGGATGTTGAGAGAATGAATCAGATGATAGCGCATATTGGGAAACATCTGGAAAACCACCTGTGGGGCAAGGCCAGCACCCAGATTGAACGGCTGATAAAGGAATATCCCACCAGCGACAAGGCGCTGGCGATGCGGCAGCGGCTGACTGAGAAGAAGGAAGAGCGCAAGAAGGTTCTGCTCAACGCCTGGGACGACGCCGTAAAACGCCAGGCCACGGACCGCAGCCTGGAAATCCTGCGTGAGCTTGACCTGTATCTGACACCCAATGAGGGCCTTGCGCTACAGGAGGCGGCCAGAGACGTCTTTCGCAACAAGCTGCACAATCTCGGTGTGCAGTTTTCATTAGCCGTATCGGGCGGACAATGGGCAAGAGCCCTTGAGACGGGTATGGAAATCACCCGCGATTTCCCCAACAGCCGAATGGCTGAGGAAATCCGCGAAAAACTCGACGTCCTCAAAACGCACGCCCAGCAGGGGGCGTAAAGAGCGGTCATTGGCCTCGTGCGCAGGCCTGCTGCGGTTTTTCAATTCGCAAAGACGCGTGCAGCAAACGAGAGTAACTGTGTCGGCAGTTTGAAGATTGATTAGTGGAAGTCAAACAGCGACTGCGTTTTTACCATCGCAATCTGGTCCGGGTATGCGGCGAAGGAGTGGATGTGCAGCTCGGTTTTGCGTGCCTCAAAATCAACGTAGCAGAACGGCTGTAAGCCATCCATTTCCAGCTCGGGGAACCTGACAAAAACGCCTCGGTCCCGCCCGAATCGCTCGAGGTCGGTAAAACTCTGGCGGTAAAGATTTGCGCTTAGGCGCTCTATCTGGAAGTCGGTCATATAGCTGACGCCTTTGCTCAGTGTGCATTTGTGCGAGCGTGGGCCGCGGAACTGGAACCGCTCAATCAGGCCTCGCTCCGGCAGCATCTGGCTGGGTGGGCTGACGACCTCGCTAAGACAGGAGTCGCCTGCAAAGACGCTCACGACGTGCGTGCACCCCGTCACCCAGATAAGGGCTTCGTATTTCTCGGTTTTAAGCCGTCTGCTGGCGTAGATGTTGAACAACTCGGGATGCAGGGGTCTCTGGAATAAGCTGAAGGATAATTCCTCGATTGCTATATTGATTTGCGGCGATTCCATAGTTTCTCAAGTCCTAACAATCATCGTTGAGACCTCTTTTCACAACTTCATTATACAAAAATCAGGGTATAAAATTCAAGCCCATTATCAGTAGTGATGAGGGGGTTTTCGATACTTATAGGACGATTATTTCGCAAGCCACGGGAACTAAATGAGTAACGAAAGCAGAGTTTTTGGGAAAAACTCGACAGCCGGGCGGATATGCCGTTTTTTTTATCGGTGGAACACCAGGGCGTTAATCAAAGTTGCGATTATGTCATAAAGGGCGTGCGTTCCTGCGGTGATTCCGAAGCCGCGGATGGCGAACAGGATGGCGAAATAAACGCCTGCCATTATCCGGAATATGAACTTGGGCCAGTCGAACAAATCCATCTGGTTTGGCTGGCCGGAGAGAAAATCTACGTTGTGATGCGCAGCGAACAGCGCCGCAGAAATAAGCACAGACATCGCAATAGAGTTGCCTTTACCCCACCCGAGCACATTTTGAAACAACAGCATCAGGGTGCATATCAGGACCAGACGAAACAACAGCTCTTCGTAAATGCCTGCACCGATACCCGTCACGATTTCGGCAAGCAAAGCCGGGCCTTGCCGTGCGGCGCCTGTGTGTGTCGGCGGCGGGTTTTGCAGCTGAACCAGGCCGGTAGCTCGCTCGGCTGCAACCTGCACCGTCGCCGGCATATTGTCGATAGCGGCGCTGTTTTTGTAGACCGGCTGGTTGTGCAGGAATAAGCTTAGCACGATAAGCGGCACAGCCAGCAGGGTACACTCAATGGTCATCGGCAGTATGTCCCCAAACGAAACCCACCATCGCTTGCCCGATACAAGCTGGTAGGCCAGCAGAATAACGACAACGACCAGCGCGGGGGTCGCCCAGAGGAATTTGCCGCCGAAGCCGAGGTATCGAAGCAGTTCCTGCAGCCAGACGAATGCGACTACGCGAACCTGCGTCTGGCTCAAGACGTCGGTATTGATGAAGATTGTGCCCAGCTCATAAAAGATTATGAAGGGCAGCAGATACACAATTGCATAGACGGGTCGGCTTGTGCGCTCCAGATACGAGTCGCGTGTGAAGTTGAACCATTGACTTGAGGTCGCTCTTGGTTTTCCTGCCATTCCGTTGGCCCATTTCTTCTTCAGTGAACATTTACAACTTTATCGCGGCCAAAGTTTACTTAATCAACGCCGGAATTACAATACTAAATTCCGCAGTAGTTGACAGCGTGATTGAGGATGCGATATATTAGGGCAGCCGGTTTATGCGCCCGTAGCTCATCTGGATGGAGTGCCGGACTTCGAATCCGAAGGTTGCAGGTTCGAGCTCTGCCGGGCGCGTTTGGCCAGTCGAATATCGATTTCGTCATCTACCTGTAGAACCCTTATCTCGCCGTTCGTAGATTGTCTCTCATCCCTCGTGCTGGGGGCATCGGCAGGTTCCGATAACTAAGGCACTCCACCGACATTGCATCCGCCTTTCCGGTTGAATTATCAGCATATTGCAGGTGCGATTTCAGAAGAAAAGCTCGTTTTTGAGGACGAGGAAGGCAATTGCAACCCTCCTAACTTTTCAGTATTTTTGTTTTTCTTCAAGCAGAGTTTGCGGCTCGGCTATGATATGGATACGCCGTTTCTTTGGTAACACTTTTGCGGAGATTTCCTCTCTTTGGCCAGGGCTTAATTCAAGTTCGAAAGTATCTTGTTCAAGATAGTGATATTCCGGCAGATTATCGCTGTAGATTTTAAGGGTCCATTTATCCGGTCGCAATTCTTCAAATACGAATCTTCCCTGGTCATCTGTATCAGTGCGTCTGATTTCTGAGCTGCTCTTAAGCTCTATAATTGTATTTGCCAGCACGTGGTCTTCAACGAGGTTGGCATCTTCATTGCTACTGCTGCAGTTTGCAACAACATAAAGTTCGTTGGTATCGCTGGGTTGCTCGCCTGTGGGCATTTTGCTATGGTTGTTTTGATAACCATAGACCATAATCCGGCCCAAAAGCTGTGCGGCTCGCGTTACGGCTATATCCACCGAGGTTTTTTCTCCCCCCTGAACAGCTAACTCGATGGGTGTTTTTTGGGTGGGAATTCGGTTCATACCGACACTCGCCGTATCCACGCTCAGGTAGTAGATACCAGGCCTTACGGAAGGAAAGGTAAAATTGCCGGCTTTGTCGGTTACCGCAGTGGAGCCGTTGAGTCTGAGAACGGCGTTGCCAATTGCATTTTGCGTCTCCTGGTCATAGAGATATCCTTTAATACTGCCTACACTTTTCCTGCGGCATACCGGCAGGCCGAGAGGGATTGTCCATTCCACCATCAAGGCGGTCTCATCACTTGAGTTTGAATTTTCATACCTGGTATGGCGGGTAAGGATGGAAAGTTCGTTATTATTGGCAAAAACGTGGTTTAGTCTTAGCTCCAGATTGTCTCTGCCTCCCTGTGTTGAACCCTGATAGTCGTTTGTTTGAAGCATAAGATTAAGTGAGGTCCTGTTTGCTATTTGATATTGAGCGTTCAGGCCAATGGTCGTACTGCGTCTATCTTCGCCGGTGAAATCACCGTTTTTGTCATAATAGAGGTAGCCACTATAACACTGGCTGCTATTTGGGCTAAAACGTGCAGAGGCGGTATACCTTTCGGTCTTTGACTTAGTATCATCAAGATTATTGTTTGTCTTGCCCGCTTCAGCAGAGGTATAAAGAGTCAGTTTTTTGAAACTGTGGGCTAAACCGAGCCGGAAGGTGTTTTCTTCGTAGTCAAACTGAGGGTTTTCGAGCTGGTCTTCGCGATTCTGGTTTAGCCAATCAAAAGAAAGCTGGGTACTATCCGCCAGTTCATAATCCAAACCAACCTCATAGTGCTTTTCTAAAGGAGCCGAGGAAAGCAGCGGGTTAAGAGCGAGATTATCTTTTTGCCGTCTGAAGCTGGTGTTAAGGCCGAGTCGTTTGGTTAAAGGCAGGGACGCGCCACCTGAGATAAAATCCAGGTCCTTGTAGTAGCCGGGGTAGTCGGGGCCGGCATGGGTTAATTTCAAGTAATATCGCAGCCAGTCGTTATTACCATAGAATCTTGTCAGGTAAGCGTTGTCCCTCGTTGTACCGCCCGGGCCTAAAGCATATTCGAGTTCCAAATCTGTGTTGTCAAAAGGATTTAACAGCGTGTCGATGCTGGTGATATCACTAACTGCGTCATCTCTCTGCTTTCTAAGGTAGTTTAGGCCGATTTTCTCTTTTTGGCTTATCAGATAATCAAGAGATGCCCCGGTTTCCTCGATACCGGGCTGCCGCCAGCGTGTTTGTGTGTGAAAAGCCCCTGCGCTAAAATTATCGTTCAGATTAACTCTGCCTTCGAGTCCTCTGCCATAAAGGTAATTCTCCGTTAATGATGACAGTGAGTAATTTCGGTCGCCAAAGTGCATCTCATAGTCCTTTGTCCAATAACTGAGTGAATACTCATCGCGTTCGCCAAGGACTGATTTTTGCTGAAGGTCAGGACCTCTGGCCTCAAATTTGATATGGTTTTTGCCTTCTTCATCTAAGGTTCCTTCCCCGCTGATATCGGTTTGCACGCCGGATTGGCGGTCTTTGTTTTTGTCAGAAACATATCTAATGGTTAAGTCCGTCGGGATTGTGTGATAGGTCTGCTCTGCGTCGCTTATTCTGGGAATAATATCCATGATGCTTTCAGATTGTGCTTTAGTTTTTGTCTTGCCGTCTTCAACGGCTTCGGCGGCCAATTGCAGCCGGTGTTTTAATGCGGTTGTTATTTTTGCATCGGTCTTTACGGTTACGGTGACTGTTTTTGATTGGCCGGGGGCAAGAGTAAGCTTATCAGCGTCAACAACACAGGGGATGTTTTCACCGCTGTTGATTTTTGTGTTGATAGTATATTCTGTGTTGCCCAGGTTTGTAACTACGAAAGAGCTTTGATATTCCTCGCCGGCTATACAATAGCCGGGCAGTTCCAATGATTTTACCTGCAATTTGCCAATCGGCAGCACTATTACATAAACGGTATAAAAGTCGCGGATGGCGGGGTATTTTCTGTCTTTAATGACATACGTAATTTCATACCTGCCGGCCAGGGTTGTTTGGGGGACGAAAAAACTTACCAGCTTTGTGTCAGTTTCAGCCGGATTTAATTCGAAAGGGAAGTCCTTGGTGATAGGCACCCACCCTTCAGGAAGATTGACTTCAGTAATGAATTCTCGCCTTTTGTCAGTCGGATTGGTTACGCGAAAGACAGTAGTTATTATCTGCCTCGGTTCGGTTTCGAGCAGTTCTTTTGCATCTTTTAGACCCAATATAAATCTCAAGTTGGGAGGGGGCCGACCCTCCGAGCTTGAATTGTTGTTGTCTTCAACGTTTTTTTTTAAGGCAATTTCCTGTTGAGGTTGTATCTGCGGCGGAATTGGCTTAAAACGTCCTTCATCCCTGCGTGCTCGAGAGATGATTTCTACCGTGGATTCAGCTTCGTACGGCAGGACCACTACGTCAACGGTATAAAAATCGCGAATAGAAGGATATTTTCTCACTTTGACAAGGTATGTAATTTTATATCTGCCGGCTGGGGCTGTTTCGGGAACAATAAAGCTTACCAGCTTTGTAGTAGTTTCATTGCCCCCCAGGTCAAAGGGGAAATCTTGCGTAATAAGGACCCACCCTTCAGGCAGCTCGACCTCAGAGGTGAATTCATGTTGTTGGCTGGTGGTATTTGTTACGCGAAAAGTAACAGCTACGATTCCTTTTGGCTTGGTCCTAAATAATTCTTTTCCGGCTGGTCTTACCTCTAAAGCGAGGCCTTTCGCTGTGCCGTGTGCGACAGCTAAGGTTACAAGATAAAACGCAATGGATAAGAACGTGCTTCTCATTTTTCAAATTTAAGGTCATAGTTAGCACCAAAAATATCATCACCGCCGCAGTCAGCTACTACCAGGGCCTTGTACGTGCCTTGTGGTACGCCGGTTAAGTCGAGCTTGTAGCGAACGGACGTATTTGGATAGATGCGTTTTGTCCCGGCTTCGAACTTTCCTGCGTAGCTTCCACTTTCACCGTAGAGTTCGAGCCACAAGGTCGGTCTTAACAACCTCTGCCCGGTGTTTTCCACGTCAATCTGCACGAATCGGGTCTTATCTTCCCGGATTACCTTCGTATCCAAAAACTTCAGCATTCGCTCGCCCGTATCACCGATGTTCGTGATAATCTGGACGCCATAACGGATAACCTGAACTATTCCCGGCTGATTCAGTTTCTTTTGGCTGCTCTCTGCTGAGCTTTTCGGCACATCCTCGACCATAAGCATACTCCAGTAGGTACCGACAAGATTTAGGTCGGTTGGCACTTTGACGGTGTAATTTACCGTCAGTGTGTCGCCTGTCGGTATTGCCAGCCTGCGTGGGGCAAAAGCAAGCCAGCCGGCGTTGGAGCGTTCCGCTTTGCCGGGCGGGTCGTAGTGGTTGGTTCCGTCAGAAAAGAAGGTGTAATCGGTCTGGTAAATCTTGACTTCCTGTGCCTCTGCAGAGGTGTTTTTAATAAGAATAGAGCCATTATATGTCTCGCCGATTCCGGCTTTCTTTTCCTGTGTCAGGCCCCCAGTGATAGACAGGCCGCCGTAACTTACGGAGCTCGCCATAAAAATAAATATAAAACCAAACGAAAGTGACTTTGTCCGTGCTCTCATAAAATATCCTTTAACCGGTAACGGTATAGGTAACCGTACTGCTGTAAACACCAGGTGAAATTATTCTTGGTGTCCCAGTTAGTTCTATTTTTAGCTGTATGTTGATATTGCCGCAGTCGGTGCTGCCATTGAAAAAACCACTGTCGATACCGGTAAGCTCCCGATAGGTAGTACCATTGGAGATAGTCCCTGTACATGAGCCGTCAGACGCTCTCTTGATGTATAGCTGTAGGTTACCAGGCCATGTATCTTCTTTCCTGACGGTTACTGCCCAATCGCCCGCTGTGCCCGAAATATCAATTACCACCGCGTTAGACGAACTTTCATAGGTAGGGTTCAAATCGCTGCCGGCAGTATATGGAGGATTTAGGTCTGAGCCGTTGATTGTCCTGGACCAGCCGCCGGTCGCTGTAATATCTATGACCGCCCAGCATCGCCCCGCTGAATATACAAGCAGGACCGACAATGCAAGCAGTGTATATGCGACTCTCTTCTTCCTCATTTTTAATCGCCTTCCCTGACCACCGAAAAGTCAAATATCCTTATTTAAGCGGCACTACGCGCCGTCTTCGGTAAGCGTCCAGGTGACCGCCTTCGCTGTCTCTGTGTAAGGAGTTACCATTGCGGTTGGAGTGGCCTTGAAGGTTATTGTCTGAGCAGTGATGTAACCATTACCTATTCCAGTCACGAAGTTATATGCCGTAGCGGCTATGGCAAACTTTAACGGTCCGGCTGAAGAGCCAAAATCGCCAGTACCGCCTGAAGCCGCTACCGTTGCATACAGGTCAATGCCTTCAAAAAGAGTGGCTAAACTTCCCGTGATTTTTCTGGTGCCCGTCGCTACGTTTGAGGTCCACGACATTGTAGTTCCAGCAATCTGCTGCTCTGCAGGCAGAGTACCTGCCGTAGTAGGTGCAGCAATCGTGAGCAGCCCGGGGTTACCACTTACGGCGAGTTCGGATATCTCACTGAAAGTTATGGTAACTGTCGACTGGGCTTCGTCGGTTGTAGCCATTGCTGCACTTATAAGCCCGATGACCACGCCTGCCACCAACAATACCTTAGCTAAAACTTTCATACCTCACCTCTTTCTTTTGTTCTTAATATTGATATTAAAGATAATATAATACTGTTATTATCCTGTTTTCCGTCTTCCTGTTTTGTTTTCGTCATATCCGGCGTCCTGGTGAATTGCGGAAACTACCTGATTTGCCGCCGAAGCACGCTTAAACCCTATAATGTGCTAAACCTTATTTTGGCAGGGTCATCCGTTGACCGGTTTATGACCTCGCGCCCCTGCGTGCTCATCTCGCTCGCCTCGGCAAATCGCCGAGCCGGGTTCGCTTTTATAAAATATACGTTTGATTTTGGGTGGTGCAAAAGTCGGCAGGCAAATATCCGGCGTTTGGGTGAATTGCGGAAACTACCTGATTTGTCCCCCTCCCCCCCAAAAAAAATGTATTACCCACACTTGGATTTGCTTATAGCGTGGGTGATTTGGCTTGAAATAAAAATGTCTTTTTGGCAGCGAGCTTATTATTCCGTGATAGTATAAGTGAGGATGTGCTCATCACGCCCTGCTCTTCCACCAATCCTGGGCAATGCCTCGTACTCCAGGGAACAACTGCCAATCTCCAGCGCAATATCATTTATAATATCTGAAGGTTCCTTATTAATATTTACCCAATCTCTTGATGTGCCTCCGCTGTTCAACTTTACGGCTCGAACTTTAAGGATGTAATCTTGTTCGTCTGTTGCCAGATTGGACTGAACAGTAACTCTTATGCCTTTGAGATTCGTGCTCCATTTCAGTTCTTGACTGCCGGTGGTTATGCCTGTTCCGTCAACGACCAGCCGGGTCCAGTTTTTCCCGCCGTCGCCCCCCAGTGAGATAACAGCAAAAGGCGCCACTCTTATTGTTAGAACCTGTGTAGCGGTGGCGCCAGCTATGGCATAATCAGAGAACCCAAAGAGGAAAACCATCAGAACCGGAACGAATGGCTTCCATCTTTTCATCATTTTACACACTCCCCCTTTATTAATACGAATCGGCTGCTCGCCGGTTCGGTAAAACTGTTTGAAACTACCATTATTACTATACTTTTTCTGGCTGCAAGTCAAGGGAAAACGGACTCAAGCTGGGTATAAAAATTCGTTATGAGGCGAGAACAATAGGCGGCAATGCGCTGGTTTGTGAGGTATTTGTCGCCGGCGCGGGCAGCTACCGCTGGTTGGCGGTCTTCCATTCCGGCTGCGGCTCAGCGTTCTTATTTGCGGTTGTTAGCTATTATCTTTGCCTGCGCCGAGATGAGTGCGACATAAGGTCTGTGAACGTGCGGAAGAGGTATTGTGAATCGTGTGGGCCGGGTGAGGCCTCCGGATGATACTGAACGCAGAACGCCCCGAGGCGTTTGCAGCGGAAACCCTCGAGCGTGTTGTCGTTGAGATTTATATGCGTAAGCTCGACGCCTTTATCCTCCAGGGAGTCGATGTCAACACAAAAGCCGTGATTCTGCGAGGTTATCTCGACCTGATTAGTGTCGAGGTTTTTCACCGGGTGGTTAGCGCCACGGTGGCCGAACTTGAGTTTGAACGTTCGTCCGCCGAGCGCAAGCCCCAAAATCTGATGACCGAGACAGATGCCGAAGATGGGGACTTTGCCCAAAAGTTTCTTTGTGTTTTCGATGGCGTAAGTGACCGCGGCGGGGTCTCCGGGGCCATTGCTCAGGAAAACGCCGTCCGGCTTTTTCGCAAGCACTTCACTGGCCGGCGTAAAGGCGGGCACGACATAAACGTCGCAGTCGTGGCTGCTGAGCAATCGCAATATGTTTTGCTTTATGCCGAAGTCGTACGCAACAACTTTCCACAATTTTGAGTTTTGAGTTTTAAGTTTTGAGTTGAACTTGTATGGCTTCTTTGAGGTCACGTCCTTAACTATGTCTCTGCCCACAAGCCCGGGATATTCTTCGAGTTTTTTCGCGAGCGCCGGCACCTTGAATTCCGTCGAGGAGATGATGCCCCTCATAGCGCCTTCGGTACGGATGTGTTTGACGAGCTTTCTGGTGTCGATACCCGCAAGACCGACGACGTTATTGGCCTTGAGATACTCGCCCAGCGAGCGATCGTTTCTCCAGTTGCTCGGGTAATCACAGTTTTCCTTGACGATAAAGCCGGCTGCGAAGACCTTCTTGGACTCCACGTCAAGGGCGTTAGTCCCGTAGTTGCCGATGAGAGGATACGTCATCGTGATTATCTGCTCGTGATAAGAGGGGTCCGTCATAATTTCCTGATAGCCGGTCATACTCGTGTTGAAGACCACCTCGCCGCATTTTTGCCCCACGGCGCCGAAGCTTGTCCCCTCAAACACCGTTCCGTCTTCAAGCAGTAGTATCGCCTTCATTTTGGTAAACCCCCTCTGCGATATCGTAGTTGAAGGGGCTTGACTCCGATTCGCTCTTTTTTAAGCGCCTCGATTGCTTTTGCGACGGCCACCGCTCCCCTGATTGTCGTGACGTAGGGCACCTGTTTGTCTAAGGCGGTTCTTCTGATTGCAAATGAATCGGTCGCCGCCTGTTTGCCGACGGTTGTGTTGATAATCAGGTCAACCCTGCTGTTAATGATTGAATCGACGATATTGGGTCGTCCCTCGCTTACTTTCAGCACGAACTCGGCAGGGATGTTATTGTTAATGAGGGCGATGCACGTGCCTTTGGTGGCGGAGATTTTGAAACCCATCCGGTGCAGTTGGCGGGCGACCTCGACGGCCTTTTTCTTGTCGTCATCTTTGACGCTGATTAACACCGCGCCGCCGGTCGGCAGGGCGTTACCCGCCGCTATCTGACTCTTGGCGTATGCAATGCCGAACTCGTCGGCGATTCCCATAACCTCGCCCGTCGAAAGCATCTCCGGCCCCAGAATTGTGTCCACCCCGGGGAATTTCAAAAACGGGAATACCGCCTCTTTGACCGAGAAGTGTTTGGGCCAGACCTCCTTAGTGAAACCAAGCTCATCTAAGGTCATTCCCGTCATAACCTTTGCTGCAAGTTTTGCCAAAGGCACGCCTGTGGCCTTGCTGACAAATGGCACCGTCCGCGAGGCACGCGGGTTGACTTCAAGGATATAAATCTCACCGTCTTTTATGGCGTACTGGATATTCATCAACCCTTTAACTTTCAACTCCAAAGCCAGCATTTTTGTCTGGCGTTTGATTTCATCGATGATTTCCCTGTTCAAGCTGACCGGGGGAAGCGTGCAGGCGCTGTCGCCGGAATGTATGCCTGCCTCTTCTATATGCTCCATTATCCCGCCGAGGACGACCCGTTTGCCGTCGCATATTGCATCGACGTCTAATTCGGTGGCGTCGTCTAAAAACTTGTCTACGAGGACCGGGTGTTCGCCCGAAACCTCAATGGCCCTTTCGACACAGCTTCTGAGCGATTGCTCGTCATAGACAACTTCCATTGCTCTGCCGCCTAACACAAACGATGGCCTAATCAAAAGCGGATAACCCAGCTTGTCGGCGATTTTCAGCGTTTCGTCGTATGACATAGCGGTTCCCGACGTCGGCTGGCGCAATCGAAGTTTTTTTACAACTTTGTTGAATCGCTTGCGGTCCTCGGCCCTATCGATGCTGTCGGGGCTGGTGCCGATGATTTTGACGCCCGCCTGCTCCAACGGCACGGCCAACTTTAACGGCGTCTGGCCTCCGAATTGAACTATGACGCCTTCCGGCTTTTCCTTCTCGACTATCGACATTATGTCCTCGAAGGTCAGCGGCTCAAAATACAGCCGGTCGGAGGTGTCGTAATCGGTACTGACCGTCTCGGGATTGCAGTTGACCATTATCGATTCGATGCCGATTTCACGCAGGGCAAATGCGGCGTGAACGCAGCAATAGTCGAACTCGATGCCCTGTCCGATGCGGTTGGGGCCGCCTCCTAATATGATGATTTTTCTTCTTTTAGTCGGGTTGGCCTCGCATTCGTTTTCGTATGTGGAGTACAGGTAAGGCGTAGCCGCCTCGAATTCGGCGCCGCAGGTATCCACCATCTTATAAACCGGCTCTATTCCCGCCTGCTGCCGGCGTTTGCGGAATTCCCTCTCCGACATTTTAAGCAGCGACGCTAAGTACTTGTCGGCAAAGCCATATTCCTTTGCCTGTCGCATAAGTTCGGGAGTCATTTTTGCGGCCCCAGATGATTTTATTTTTGCCTCGAGATGCACAATGTCTTTTATGTTGTTCAAAAACCACGGGTCGATTTTCGTCAGGGCGAAGATTTCCTCGACGCTTACCTTTCTTCGCAGCGCTTCGGCGACGTACCAGATTCTGTCCCAGCAAGGCGTCCTTAGTTTGTCTTTCAACTGGCGAAGCGACAACCGGCTGTCGATGTGCTTGTTGTCCAGCGAGTATCGGTCTATTTCGAGCGACCGGATGGCTTTCTGAAAGGCCTCTTTGAAGGTCCTGCCGATGGCCATCGCCTCGCCCACCGACTTCATCTGCACCGTCAGCGTCGGGTCGGTCCCTCTGAATTTTTCAAACGTAAAGCGAGGCCATTTGACCACACAGTAGTCGATAGTCGGCTCAAAGCAGGCGGGCGTCTTTTTCGTGATGTCGTTTGGAATCTCGTCCAGCGTGTAGCCGACCGCCAATAGCGACGCAATTTTCGCTATCGGAAAACCCGTCGCCTTCGAGGCCAAGGCCGAGCTTCGCGACACCCGCGGGTTCATCTCAATCACGTAGAGTTTGCCGTTGTCGGGATTGACCGCAAACTGGATATTGGAGCCGCCCGTCTCGACGCCTATGGCACGGATAATCTTAATCGCCGCGTCGCGCATAATCTGGTATTCCTTGTCGGTCAGCGTCTGCGCAGGCGCGACGGTGATGCTGTCGCCGGTGTGTATGCCCATCGGGTCTAAATTCTCAATCGGACAAACGATGACCACGTTGTCCTTACGGTCTCGCATCACCTCAAGCTCGAACTCCTTCCACCCGATGACGGATTCTTCGACGAGGATTTCGTGGCGAGGGCTTAAGTTCAGGCCCCATTGGACGTATTTATGGTATTCTTCCTTGTTGTAGGCGATGTTGCCGCCGGTGCCGCCGAGGGTGTACGATGGTCTTATGATTGCAGGCAGTCCTATGTAATCGATAAGTTTCTCTGCCTCTTGCCAGTTATGCACACATCCGCTTTTGGGCACATCCAGGCCGCAATCCTGAATGGTTTTTTTGAAGCGGTCTCTTTCTTCGGCCCGTTTTATACTCGCCAGGTTTGCCCCCAGCATTTTGACGTTGTATTTTTTCAGGATGCCGCTTTCAGCCAATGCCACTGCGGTATTCAATCCGGTCTGTCCGCCCAGCGTCGGCAATAAACTGTCAGGCCTTTCACGCTGAATTATCTTCTCGACAATCTCAGGCGTTATCGGCTCTATGTACGTGCGGTCGGCAAAATCAGGGTCGGTCATTATGGTGGCGGGGTTACTGTTGGCTAATACAACTTTGTAGCCCTCTTTCCGCAGCACCTTGCACGCCTGCGCGCCGGAGTAATCAAACTCGCACGCCTGGCCTATCACAATCGGCCCTGAGCCGATGATTAGTATCTTGTGTATGTCTTTACGTTTCGGCACTACAATTTCCCCGTCAATTGGTAGCACGGGCTTCAAGCCCGCGAGAGCACGGCCAGGATGGCCGTGCTACAGGCATTGGTGCAGCTTTTTACAGTTCAGCTCCACCACTGTCAATTACCATCTTTTAGCCAGCGGTCGATTGCCGCCGCGGCGGCCCTGCCGCTGTCGATGGCACGAACAACTAATGATGCGCCGTTGATTGTGTCCCCCGCCGCGAATACAGATGGCTGGCTCGTCTGAAAATTCTTCACCGCCACGTCGCCTCGCTGGTTTAGCTCTAAGCCCATCTCGGTAACCAGCCCCTCGTGGGCAACGTGCAAAAAACCCATTGCCAGAAGCACAATGTCCACATCCAGCGAGAACTCGGTGCCCGGCACTTCCTTTATCTTCCAGGACGTTCGGCTGAGCTCAGTCGAAGCCCCGCTATCCTGCTTTATCCATTTCACCTGGCAGCAGTGAATCTTGCTTACCCTGGTTTCCGTCCCCGTCAGACGCGTGGTCATCACACCCCACATTCGTTCACAGCCCTCTTCGTGGGACGAGCTTGTTCGCATTATCCGGGGCCAGGCAGGCCAGGGCGTATCCTCAGGCCGGTCATCCGGCGGCTTCGGAAGAATCTCCAGCTGGACTATCTGCTTGGCACCCTGACGCCGGGCCGTGCCCACACAGTCGCTGCCCGTGTCCCCGCCGCCTATCACCACGACGTTTTTGTCTCTGGCGTTCACCGCCTGCTCTTCGATTTGCTCGTCTGCACATATCCTGTTCTGCGCCGTCAGGTAATCCATTGCATAGACGACGTTTTCGTAGCCCCTGCCCTGCACCGGCAGGTCTCTCGGCTCACCCGCCCCCATAGTCAGGCAGATGCAGTCGAATTGCTTCTGCAGATAATGCGCGGATATATCCTTGCCCACGTGACAATCGGTCTGGAATCTTACGCCTTCGGCGGCCATTTGGTCGAGCCGGCGGTCGATGATGGATTTTCCAAGCTTGAAGTCCGGGATGCCGTATCGCAGTATTCCGCCGATTTTTTCGTCCTTTTCGAAGACCACCACCTCGTGCCCGGCCCGCGCAAGCTGCTGCGCCGCGGACAATCCCGCGGGGCCTGAGCCAATTATCGCAACCCTTTTGCCTGTCTTTTTCGCCGGCGGCACCGGCTTTATCCAGCCCTGGGCGAAGCCACGCTCGACGATTTGAAGCTCGATGTGTCTGATAAGCACCGGCTGGTCGTTTATGGCCAGCGTGCAGGCGGCTTCGCAGGGCGCAGGGCATACCCGCCCGGTGATTTCAGGGAAATTGTTCGTCGAGTGAAGATATTCGCACGCGTCCCGCCAGTGTCCCTGATAAACAAAATCGTTTAAGTCGGGGATGAAATTTCCCAAAGGGCAGCCCGCGCCGTGGCAGAATGGTATGCCGCAATCCATACACCTCGCTGCCTGCTGTTGTATCTGGTCGGGCGTCAGCAGGAGCTCCAGCTCGTGAAAATCGTGAATACGCTGCTCTATAGGCCGATAGCCGACCGATTGACGTTTGTATTTTAGAAAACCTTTTATCTCGCCCATATAAAGCTCCGCGTTAAACGGTTGCGGTTGCGCTGCTCGTATCGTCTATCGTCTGACGGTTGCGTATGAAACGACGCTGGACGATTGACGCAACCGATACGAGTCGCGCAACCGATAGACAAACCACGCAACCAGTATATTATTCGCGCTTTATCCATAAAAAACTTCTTCTGTTGCCGGCGTCGTTTCAGTGTCTCGATGCTCCGCGGCACGCATCTTTTCCAGCGCCTTGCGGTAATCGAAAGGCACGACCTTCACGAATTTGCCGACCATATCCTGCCAGTTGCTCAAAATTTGGTGTGCCCGTGCGCTGCCTGTCCAGTCGAAGTGTTTTTGTACCAGTTCTCTGAGCAGTTGTGTGTCCTCCGGCTGCCAGACGGTTTCAAGCTCGACCATATCGAGGTTGCACAACGTGTCGAAGTTGCTTGTCTCGTCGAGGACGTAAGCGATGCCGCCGCTCATTCCCGCCGCGAAGTTGCAGCCCGTCCTGCCGAGCACTACGACCGTGCCGCCTGTCATATACTCGCAGCAGTGGTCTCCGACGCCTTCGACTACCGCCGTCGCTCCGCTGTTGCGCACGGCGAACCGCTCGCCCGCCATTCCGTTGATGAAGACCTCGCCGCTTGTAGCGCCGTATAAAAGCGTGTTGCCCACGATGATGTTTTCGTGCGCTGCAAATGGTGCACTTGCGGGCGTGACGACGACGATTCTGCCGCCGCTTAATCCCTTGCCCAAGTAGTCGTTGCTGTCGCCGGTAAGTTTCAGCGTCACACCAGGCGCCAAAAACGCCCCGAAGCTTTGGCCTGCGGAGCCGTTAAAGGCGATTTGCAGTGTGCCGTCCGGCAGTCCCTTGGGGCCGTATTTTGCCACGATACGGCTGCTCAATATGGCCCCGACGGTTCGATTGACGTTGCGAATGGGCATTTCGATAACGGTCGGTTTTTTGTTTTCAATTGCCGCCTTGGCTTTTTCTATAATCTGCCAGTCGAGGTGGTCGGTGAGTTTTTCAGGTTGTTTATTGATAGCTCGAGTAGCTCTGCCGTCAGAGGTATCGGGTTTGTGAAAGATTGCCGAAAAGTCCAGCCCCTTTGCTTTCCAGTGCTCAATTGCCTTGTTAGTTCCCAGCCGGTCCACTTGGCCAATCATATCTTCAAATTTCTTAAAACCGAGTTGCGCCATAATCTGCCGGACTTCCTCAGCCACAAAAAACATATATCGCTGGAGGTATTCCGGCTTGCCTGCAAAGCGTTTTCGCAACTCCGGGTCCTGGGTCGCTATTCCGAATGGGCAGGCCCCCTCGTGGCATTTGCGAAGCAACGTGCAGCCCAGTGTCACTAACGCCGCGGTTCCGAACCCGAATCGCTCCGCTCCCAGCAGGGCGGCAATCACTATATCTCGCCCTGTTTTCATTTGCCCGTCGGCCTGCACCCTGATTCGGTCGCGCAGCCGATTCATCATGAGGACCTGCTGTGTCTCTGCCAGCCCAAGCTCCCAGGGAACGCCTGTGTGCTTTATTGAAGAAAGGGGACTTGCACCGGTGCCGCCGTCGTGGCCGCTGATTAATACCTCATCGGCATTGGCCTTTGCAACACCAGCCGCGATTGTCCCAACGCCGACCTCCGCGACTAATTTTACCGAGACCCATACTCCAGGATTGCTGCACTTTAGGTCGTAGATAAGCTGTGCCAAATCCTCTATCGAATATATGTCGTGATGAGGCGGCGGCGATATGAGCGTAACGCCCGGCGTCGAGTATCGCAATCGTGCGATTTCTTCAGTCACTTTATGTCCCGGCAATTGCCCGCCTTCGCCGGGTTTTGCCCCCTGCGCTATCTTTATCTGAAGTTCTTTTGCGTGGGCCAGATAATTTATGGTCACGCCGAATCTTCCGCTTGCGACCTGCTTAATCGCGCAGTTTTTGCTGTCGCCGTTCGGCTCAGGCGTATAACGTGCCGGGTCTTCGCCGCCTTCGCCCGTGTTGCTCATTGCACCGATGCGGTTCATCGCTATCGCAAGACATTCGTGCGCCTCTTTGCTGAGCGAGCCGTGGCTCATAGCGCCGGTGCAGAATCTCTTGACGATTTCGCCTGCCGGCTCGACCTCATCGATTGGCACGGCATTGCCCGGCTCAAATTCGAACAGCCCCCGCAGCGTGCATAGTTTCTTTGCCTGTTCGTTGACCGCCTCTGCATATTCCTCGTATGCCTGCCGGTCGTTGTTCCTGACCGCCTGCTGAAGACGCGACACTGTGGTTGGGTTCCACAGGTGCCTTTCGCCCGTATGTCTGAAATGGTATTCTCCGCCAAATTCCAGCCCCAGCGCCCCGGCGGGGCGCTGCCCGAACGCCGCCCGGTGACGTGCCAGCGCCTCTTGGGCAATTTCTGCAAGTCCTATCCCGCCGATGCGAGAGCTTGTGCCCGTGAAGTATTTGTCTATTGTTTCACGGCTCAGCCCGATTGCCTCGAACAACTGCGCATTGTGATAGCTGCGAAGCGTGGAGATACCCATTTTACTCATTACCTTCAGGACGCCTTTTTTGACTGCGGCGATGTAGTTGTCAGCTATCTGGGTCGGCTCCATTTTTGCCGGCAGATGTCCCTGTCGCTGCATCTCGAAGAGCGTTTCAAAAGCCAGATAGGGATTGATTGCGTTGGCGCCATAGCCGCACAGAAGGCAAAAGTGCATTACTTCCCTCGGCTCGCCGGTCTCGATAATCAATCCCGTTTCGCCCCTCAATCCGCGGTTTAGCAGCCCGTGATGAACTGCCGCGGTCGCCAACAGCGACGGTATCGCAGCTTTGTCCGGCGAGACGCCGCGGTCACTGATGATTATCAGTGATGCGCCATCGCGGATGGCCCGCTCGGCTGCGTCCACAAGCCCGTCGAGCGCCTTTCGCAAACTCTCGCCCGCGTCGGGCGTATCCGCATTGAATACCGCCGAAATGGTCGCAATGCGGAAATCGTCCCTCTTTACTGTCCGCAATCGCTCAATGTCTTCGTTGGTGAGGACCGGGTGCGGCAGCTTTAGTTGCCGACAGTGTTCCGGACTTTCTTCCAGGAAATTCCGCTTCCTGCCGACAAACGACATCAAGCTCATCACAAGTCCTTCGCGCAACGGGTCAATCGCCGGATTGGTCACCTGTGCAAAGAGCTGCTTGAAGTAGTTAAACAGCAACTTCGGCCTTTCGCTCAACACCGCAAGCGGCGTGTCGTTGCCCATCGACCCCACCGGCTCCTGCGAGTTGACCGCCATCGGCGTTAAAATCATCTTCAGCTCTTCTCTGGTATAACCGAAAGCCCACATCTTTTGCAGCGTCGCCTCGGGGTCGCCGCTGATAAGCTTGGGTGAGTCGAACAGCCCGCGAAGCTCGATTCTGTTTTCCTCTAACCAGCGCCGGTATGGTCTGCGGCGTGCAATTTTGCTCTTGATTTCATTGTCGGTGATAATGCGTCCCTCGACGGTATCGACAAGGAACATATTTCCCGGCTGTAATCTGCCTTTCTTGCTTATCTTCTCCGGCGGGAATTCGACCACGCCCGCCTCGCTGGCTATCACTGCAAGACCGTCGGTCGTAACGAGGTATCTGCACGGGCGCAGCCCATTGCGGTCGAGCGTGCCTCCTATGAATCGCCCGTCAGTGAAGACAATCGCTGCAGGGCCATCCCACGGCTCCATTATCGTGGCGTGATATTCGTAGAACGCGCGCTTGTCGGTGCTTATGTAGTATTTCGGGCCGAACGCCTCCGGTATCATCATCATCATTGCGTGCGGCATACTTCGGCCGGCCCGCACCAAAAGCTCCAGCGCCGCGTCGAAACATCCCGAGTCGCTGGTCGCATCAGGGAAAACCGGGCGCAGGTCCTCGAGGTTATCACCGAAGACCTCGCCCGACATTATTGTTTCGCGGGCGTGCATATAATTGCGGTTGCCGGCCAACGTGTTGATTTCGCCGTTGTGCGCTATGCAGCGAAACGGCTGGCTCAGTCGCCAGTTCGGAAACGTATTGGTGCTGTAACGCTGATGAACTATCGCAAGGGCCGTTTTGACCCGCTCGTCTGCAAGGTCGGGATAATACGCAAACAACTGCCGCGCCATAAACATACCCTTGTAGCAAATCGTCCTGCAGGATAGCGACGTCACGTAAAAATCTTCGCCCGCCTGCCCTGAGCTTGTCGAAGGGGCTTCACCGAATTTTTCTCGCACGAGTCGTTCAGCACGCTTGCGAGCCATATAAAGCCGGTGCTCTAACATTTCATTTTGCAGGCCTGCCCCATCGATTCGTGGTGAGCTTGCCTGCCCTCGAATCCTGTTGTCGGGGGTCGAAGCCACAAATATCTGCTTAATCGCCGGCTCCGCGGCAAGTGCGATTTCGCCGAGACACTCGCTTGACGTCGGGACGTCGCGCCAGCCCATAACCTTCATTCCGTAATATCCAATCGCCGTCTCCAGAATCTGCTCGCATTGTTCCCGGAGTTCGGCGTTCTTTGAGCCAAAGACCATCCCCGCGCCGTAATGCCCCGGCTCAGGCAGGACAAAACCCGACTGCTCACACTCAGCCAGGAAAAACTCGTGCGGAATCTGAAATAAAATGCCGGCCCCGTCGCCGGTCATTTCGTCTGCGCTCGCCGCGCCGCGATGGTGGAGGTTCAGGAGTATCTCCCTGCCGTATTCAATTATAGAATGGTCTTTCTCGCCGGAGATTCTCACGACCGCACCAATGCCGCAGGCGTCGTGTTCCCGCCGGACCTCGTAAAGACCCTGGTTTTTGAGTTTCATCATTCGCATAAGCTTAATGTATTTCTATGGGTACCGCAGCCCGTAAAATTGGAGCGAACCCTCATTATAATATACGCGTTTGGTCGCATAGAAGCCCCTGCAACCGGTTAATATCATTCATAAGCGATGCTGATATTATCTCTAGTATTTCTAAACTTATTCTGTTTGGAATCGGCTCCCGATAACACAAAACCAGTTGTCTTTTGTGCGGAAAGGGCATTGGGCGTCCCTCTCTTTGCTCAATTATGTTGTTTCAATTATGCGGGTCCGCCGAAGGCGAGACCTCGCCCTGTGTATGCGGGCTTATTCCGGGCATTCCACCATAGGCGGACAAGTTATGGGGCAAGGCCTGCTGCGTTTCACCGACCGCTGGTCGATTACACGAGCAGACCTCACCCGCAACCCAATGCCCACCCTGAACCACAAGCGGTTCAGGGCTTCGCCCCTGCATTAACTGTCGTAATACAGATGGAACTCGTGCGGATGCGGCCGCAGTGCCATCTCATCTATTTCCTTTTCCCGTTTCCACTGAATCCACGTCTCGATAAGGTCTTCAGTAAAGACACTGCCCTCGGTAAGGAACTTATGGTCCTTTTCGAGCGCATTCATCGCCTCTTCGAGTGAGCCGGGCGCCTGTTTGGTCTTGGACAACTCTTCCTTGGAAAGCTCATACACGTCCACGTCCATTGGCTTGCCCGGGTCAAGCTTGCGTTTGATACCGTCGTTGGCAGCCATAAGCATCGCGGCGAAAGTGAGGTAGCCGTTGCAGCTCGGGTCCGGGCAGCGAAATTCAACGCGTTTTGCCTTGGGACTCGGCGAGTACATCGGGATGCGGCAGGCGGCTGACCGGTTACGTGCCGATATACACAGGTTCACCGGCGCCTCGAAGCCCGGCACTAAGCGACGGTATGAGTTTGTCGTCGGTGCGGCGAAAGCCAGGATGGCCGGGGCGTGAGTGATAAGCCCGGCAATCGCGTGCATAGCGAGGTCAGAAAGCCCGGCATATCCCTTTCCGGCGAACAGGTTGACGCCCTTCTTCCAGAGCGAGAAGTGCGTGTGCATGCCTGAGCCATTGTCCATGAATATCGGCTTGGGCATAAATGTCGCCGTTTTGCCGTGGCGCTTGGCCACGTTCCTGACGATGTATTTATACCACATAAGATTGTCGGCCTGCTTGACTAACGGTGCGTAAAGCATATCGATTTCCGCCTGTCCGCCGGTGGCGACTTCATGGTGGTGTTTCTCGACCACAATCCCGACCTTCTGCATTTCCTCGACCATTTCGGTCCTGATATCCTGCTGAGTATCGGTCGGGCTTACGGGGAAATAGCCGCCTTTGTATGACGGTTTATATCCAAGGTTGGGTTCTTCGAAACGGGCGGTGTTCCATGACCCTTCCGCCGAATCGATTGAGTACATGCCGGTATGCTGGTTCTGCTCGTAGCGAACTTCGTCGAAGATAAAAAATTCCGGCTCAGGGCCGTAATACGCGGTATCCGCCAACCCGCTCTTCTTTGCGAATTCGGCCGCCTTCTTGGCGATATTTCGCGGGTCGCGATTATATTCTTCGCGCGTGATAGGGTCGATGATGTCCGCAAGGATGCTAACCGTTGGCTTTTCAAAAAACGGGTCCATGGCCACTGTATCCAGGTCCGGGACGGCCATCATGTCTGACTGGTGAATTGCCTTCCATCCGCGTATTGAGGAACCGTCGAAACCGAGACCTTCCTTAAATGCCTTTTCGTCCAAAAACTCCACTGGGAACGTGCAGTGCTGCCAGGTGCCGAGAAGGTCAACAAACTTCAGGTCCGCCATCTTCGCATTGTTCTTCTTCGCAAATTCAAAAAATTCTTTTGGAGTCATCTGTCCACCTCACTAAAAAATTGGGTTGCTAATGTTTATCTGCTATCCGATTGCCTCGCCGCCTCGTTCGCCTGTGCGGATGCGAATACATTCTGGCAGGTCCAGCACAAAAATCTTTCCGTCGCCGATTTGCCCTGTTCTTGCGCCGCCGGTGATTGCTTCGATTGTCGACTCAACAAATGCTTCGTTCACTGCTATCTCTAATTTTATCTTTTTCAACAAGCTGCCCTGTTCTTTGTGGCCTCTATACACCTCTGCTACGCCTTTCTGTCTGCCTCGGCCAACAACATTTGATACCGTTACCAGGTGAATCTCTTTTTCCGTCAGCTTCTTGAGCACTTCATCCAGACGGTCAGGCTGAATAACAGCTACTATATATTTCATTTATCTCGTCCTTTCTTATCTAATCAATCAACGTATAGGCGGCTTCACGGTGTTGCGTCAGGTCCAGACCAACGCGTTCTTCGTGCTCGTTTACCCGCAGCTTAATTACCACATCCACAAACTTAAGAAGCACGGCGCCGACTACGAATGAATACACAACTGTGATAAGAACCGCCTTGAGCTGAATCCACAATTGAACCGGATTCCCATACAACAAACCATCTGCTCCGTCGGGGTTAATCGTTTTTGTGGCCCATATACCCGTTGCAATCATGCCCCAGATGCCTCCGATTCCGTGCACCCCAAAAGCGTCTAATGAATCATCGTAACCCAGCGCCCCTTTAAGACATGTTACTGCCAGCCACGGAAATATCCCGGCCCCTATACCTATCCATATTGCTCCCACAGGCGTAATATACCCGGATGCCGGGGTTACTGCTGCCAGGCCGGCCACTGCACCCGTAATCATACCTAATGTCGTCGGCTTCTTGAACTTGAGCCAGTCAAGCAAAGCCCATGTTGCACCAGCGACGGAACCAGCTATATGCGTCACGGCAAATGCGTTACCTGCCAGGCCTGATGCCTTCAAGGCGCTGCCGGCGTTGAATCCGAACCAGCCAAACCACAAAAGCCCGGCACCTAATGCAGCGAACGGCAAATTGTGCGGAGGGGAGATACCGCATGGATAACCTTGTCGTCTTCCCAGTATCAAAGCTGCCGCCAAAGCCGTCATACCGGCGTTGATATGGACCACCGCGCCTCCGGCAAAATCAAGTGCGCCCATATTCTTCAAAAAACCGCCGACGCCCCATATCCAGTGCGCAATCGGGTCATATACAATGGTCGCCCATAGAAGCATAAAAATGCAGAACGACGAGAATCTCATTCGCTCAGCAAATGCTCCTATGATTAACGCCGGTGTTATCACGGCAAACATCATCTGGAACATCATAAACACTTCGTGGGGCACTGTTGCGATGTAGTCGGGGTTTGGCGTCATACCTACGTTTTTCAGGAACGACCAGTCCAGTCCGCCGATTATATGATGGTTGTCCGGCCCGAACGATAAACTGTATCCGCATACAACCCACTGAATGCTGATTATGCACAGGGCCATAAAACACTGCATAAGTACCGACAGCATATTCTTTCGCCGGACCAGCCCCCCGTAGAAAAACGCCAGCCCCGGCGTCATAAGCATCACAAGCGCGGCACTTATCAACACCCACGCCGTATCTCCCGTGTCAATTTTACTAACCACGGTCGATTCTGCGATAGCTGTGCCGGTTTCACTAAATGCCGTTCCCGCAGTCAGCAAAAGACACATTGTTATAGTCAGTATCCTTTTCATTTTTTCTGTATTCCTTTCGCTATTTATTTACTTTAAGGTCTTGAGCAAGCAGCGTGCCAGGGCAGCCAGTCGGAATGTAAGTGCTTATTCCAAAAAGGGATATGCTTTTTAATTGGAGTAAAAGATACCCAGAAAATGCAACAAATTTGTAGCTTACGCAGGGAAGGAGACATTTATGTCTCTCTCTTTGAGAAAATCTTGTATGAACGCGGCAATTTTGCCTAAATAGAAAAATGGCAAAAGCATATCGTATCCACTGCTGACTGCGGCACTTATGAAGCCGAACTCAAAACATAGGTTTTTTGTCAAAAAAATGTTGCAAGATTTTTAGGGAGTATGCTACAATTATGTCGTATTATAATTAAAGAGGATTTTCCAAAATGGCCAAGAAAGCAACATTCTGGCAAGCAGGCGTAGAATACCCCCTTGGTCGCCTGGAATGGCTGGGGGCCCTTTATAAGGTCAGCCGGATACTCGCATCCGGAACACCACAGCAACAAACGCTTGCCGAGATACTGAATGTCCTGGACGGAGAACTCGGCCTTAACAGGGGCACAATTACGCTTCTTGCCCCTGACGGCAATGAAGTCACGATTGAAGCAACACATAACCTTTCTGAGGAGGACGGTCGCAGGATTCGATATCGCATAGGCGAAGGCGTCACTGGAAAGGTTATGCAAACCGGCAAAGCGATGATAGTGCCCAGGGTTTCTCAGGAGCCGCTGTTCCTGAATCGCTTTGAAAGATGGAACGTCACAAAGCAAGAGTTAAGCTTTATTTGTGTGCCGATTTCCATTGGCAATGATGTTATCGGGACAGTTTCAGTTGACAGACCATTTGAGGAGACAGCTCCGCTCGATGACGAGATGCGCGTCCTGAGCATCGTTGCAAGTATGATTGCAAACAGTTTGAGGGCCCGCCGTGAAGCTGCGATTGAGCGCCGGATGCTGGAGGATGAGAACGTGCGATTGCGGCAGGAGCTGGAAGACAGATTCCGTCCGGAAAACATTATAGGTAATTCCAATGCTATGCGGGATGTATATCGGCAGATTCATCAGGTTGCCGGCAGTGATACAACCGTGCTTATCCGTGGTGAATCGGGCACCGGCAAAGAACTGGTTGCGCACGCCATTCACTATTCCGGCTCCAGAGCAAATGGACCTTTTATAAAGGTCAACTGCGCCGCGCTGAATGAGAACTTGCTTGAAAGCGAGCTTTACGGTCACGAAAAGGGCGCATTTACCGGGGCAATACAAACTCGAAAAGGCCGGCTCGAGGAGGCAAACAATGGCACCATATTCCTCGATGAAATAGGCGACTTTTCTTCTGCTACACAGGTAAAGCTGCTCAGGGTTCTTCAGGAGAAGGAATTTGAACGCGTTGGCAGCAGCCAGACGCTGAAAACGAACACAAGAATCATTGCAGCCACAAACCAGGATTTGGAGAAATGTATCGAGCAGGGAACCTTCAGGCAGGACTTTTATTACCGTATAAATGTATTTCCTGTCTTTTTGCCGCCTCTGCGACAGCGAAAAGATGACATCCTGCTGCTGGCTGATTCCTTTGTTGAACGGTACTCCGGGAAAATGGGCAAGGACGTCAAGCGCATTAGTACCTCTGCGATTAATATGATGGTGTCATACCACTGGCCGGGTAACGTCCGTGAGCTTGAAAACTGTATCGAAAGAGCCGTGCTGCTGAGCACCGATGGTGTTATACATGCTTACCATTTACCGCCGACTCTGCAAACTTCCGATGCTTCAGGTACCGTTGGAACAGGTTCGTTGAAAGAAAGAGCCAATCTGTTTGAGCGCGACATAATTATCGACGCACTTAAGCGGTGCAACGGCAATCTTGCCGCGACGGCTCGGGATTTGGGTTCCACGGCTCGGATTATAAAATACAGGGTCAAGGAATTGGGTATCGATTACAGGAAATACCACGTAAGGAAGGGTTAATTTATGGCAGGATGGGCAAGTACCGGCCTTAAAGGTTTGGATGGAATTCTTTTCGGCCTTAACAAAGGCGACAACGTTGTCTGGCAGGTTGACGGCATAGAAGATTACAGTCACTTTGTTATGCCGTATGTAAACAAGTCCCTGGAGGACAAACGAAACGTTGTATATATGAGGTTCGCCCAGCACAGACCTCTTATCGAAAATCGACCCGACGTCAGAGTTTACCGGCTTGATGCAAAGGGCGGGTTCGAAGGTTTTTCCACCCAGGTTCACACCATAATATCCAGAGAAGGCGCTGAAACCTGTTATGTATTCGATTGCCTTTCCGACCTGTTAAGCGCCTGGGCCACGGACCTGATGGTTGGAAATTTCTTTATGGTCACTTGTCCCTACCTCTTCGAGCTGGACACAATAGCTTACTTTGCCATACTGCGAAATTATCATTCCTTTCAAACCGTCGCCCGTATCCGCGAAACAACCCAGCTGCTGCTGGATGTTTATGATTTTGACGGAAACTTTTACGTACATCCGCTGAAAGTACTGGGCCGTTACTCACATACAATGTTTTTGCCTCATTTGCAGCAGGACGAGGAATTTACACCTCTGATAAACAGTATTGATGCAAGCAGATTATTGTCCCACATTTCTCAGAAAGGCCTGAATGGTTCAGCAAAGGCGCTGGACTACTGGGACCATCTGTTTATGAAAGCGGACAGCTTAATGAAGGCGTCTCCCGAGTCAAAAGATGTTAAAGAGCTTGTTCGGGAGCTTTGCAGGATAATGATTGGGCGGGAAAAAAGGATTTCTGAACTGGCTCAGGGCAAATTTTCTCTTGGCGATTTGATAAACATCAAGAGCAGATTAATCGGCAGCGGCTTCATTGGCGGCAAGGCGGTTGGAATGCTGCTGGCACAAAAAATGCTCTCAGGCGATGAATCGTTCGATTGGGGTCAATATCTGGAACCTCATGATTCGTTCTATGTCGGTTCGGATGTGTTCTACAGCTATATTGTTGAAAACGGCTGGTGGAAATTACTTAAGAAGCAGAAAACAAAAGAAGGATATTTTCAGACGGCCCCCGAATTGAAAGAAAAACTGCTCCGAGGCAAATTCCCTGACCAGATTCGCGAGCGTTTTCGTGAGATAATAGAGCATTTCGGCCAATCTCCGATTATTGTTCGCTCAAGCAGCTTGCTGGAGGACTCGTTTGGCAACGCGTTTGCCGGAAAATATGAAAGCTTGTTTCTCGCCAATCAGGGCGACCCCGAACAGCGGTATTGCGAGTTTGAAGAGGCCGTGCGAAGAGTTTATGCAAGTACAATGGATGAGAACGCTCTCGCATATCGCCTGCAGCGTGGGCTTGACCAGCAGGATGAACAAATGGCTCTGCTCGTCCAGCGAGTGTCGGGCTCTTATAAGAACAATTACTTCTTCCCCGACCTGGCCGGCGTAGGCGTCTCGTATAATACTTTTGTCTGGAAGCCCGACCTTGACCCAAAGGCCGGTATGCTCAGACTCGTCCTAGGGCTTGGCACCAGAGCAGTAGAGCGAGTGGAAGATGATTACCCTCAGATAATCGCTCTGGACGAACCTATGTTACGGCCTTATGCCGACAGGGAAGATGCACGAAAGTTCTCGCAGCACAATGTCGACCTGCTTGACACCGGCCGGAATTGTTTGAGAACCCTTGGCTTGACCCAGTTGCTGAATGAAAAACTCGATATTAAGCTGGACCTGATAGCCAGTCCCGACCACCATACCGAGCAAAGGATGAAAGAGCTCGGTATGAAAGCTCAAAGGTCGTGGGTTTTGACTTTTGATGGGCTTCTGTCACATACAAATTTCACGCAAATAATGCAGAAAATGCTCAAGAGGTTGGAAAGTTATTATCAATATCCTCTTGATATAGAGTTCACGGTTAATTTTGCGGATGACAATTCGTTCAAAATAAATCTGGTTCAATGCAGGCCCCTCCAAACCAAGGGACTAAAGGCAAACGTGCAAATCCCGGGAAGTATCAAACCGGAAAAGATTCTTTTTGCATCTGAAGGATATACGATGGGCGGCAACATATCTCAGCCGATTAAGAGAATTATTTACGTTGACCTACAGGCGTATGTCGAAACTCCGGTTTCACAGAAATACAGCATAGCAAGGTTGGTAGGCAAATTAAACAGGCAGATAGCCGACAGAGAAACAGTTCCGACCATCTTGTTTGGCCCGGGCAGGTGGGGTACAACGACGCCGAGCCTGGGGGTTCCGGTCGATTTTTCTGAAATCAACCGGATAACGGCGCTGGTGGAAATAGCTTACGAAGGGGGCAATTTGATGCCGGAGCTTTCCTTCGGGACTCACTTCTTTCAGGACCTGGTGGAAAGCGACATCTTTTACGTAGCTCTTTTCCCGCAAAAAAAAGGCGTGGTATTCAACAAAGACAAGCTTTTGGAAATGCCTAATTTACTGACCGATTTTCTCCCCGAAGAGCATAAGTATCAGGACGTTGTTAAGGTGTGCGAGACCGACGCGGGCCAGCTCCAGATTATGTGCGATATAGTATCCCAGAAGGTTGTTTGTTTCTTCACATAACCCAGCTTGTTTTGCCGGGCACGATGAAAACAGCACCGGAGGGGTTCTGAAATCGCGGAGTCCGATAATGCGGCGATGGAAAGCGGGAAAGATTTTGGCGGCTCGGTTAGGCCGCGGCAATGGCCTTCGCTCTGCCGGGCGGGCAGGTTCGATTAAATCTTGTTGCCAAAATCGACGAAAACATAGAATATAAGCAAACGCTCGGCAGCAACGAGGCAACACCGTCGCGTGTTAAGGGGGGGCTAACGGGTGTGTGGGCGGCAGGATATAAGAGCGTCGATAAAAACGGCCTTTGAAATAATCCGCGGTTTGAAAAAGGAGCCATAAAATGGGGATTCAGGATTTGGCGGAAAATGTAATTCTCGTTGATGCACCTGCCGAGCCGAGTTTGAATGAGGAGCTTAAGGATGTCACCGAGGTGGTCAGGGCCAGGGGCGATTGCGACGTTGTGATTGATTTTTCACACGTTGACATCGTGACGTCTTCGAGCTTATCGAAGCTGCTGAAGCTGCGCAAGCTGTTGTTGGATTGCGAGCACCAGCTTCTGCTGTGCAGCGTCTCGCCGGCAACAAAGGGCATCTTTTCGATTACCGCACTCGATGGGGTATTCGATATGGCGACCGACCGCTCTGTGGCTCTGGCGGCATTAGGCAAGCAGCCGGCAAACCAGCGGTCCTGACCGGCACAACTGAATTTTGCCCCGCCTCGGAATTTACCCCGATGTCTTCGTGTTAGAGGTGGGGGCCACTCGCCTTCGGCGGGTTGTCGTTTCGAACATTAATCTTCCTCATTGTGATTTGTTTGGGACTTGTCCACCGCAGCCACAGTGTAGGCGGATTTTGGATTTGATGCCTGCGATTTTTAGACGCGTCCTTCGTATATCGTCCTGGGTCTTGCGTCTATTTCTTTCCCGGCTGGAAGATTTTGAAGGTGTTTTTGCCCGCCTGCTTTGCGGCATACAGGGCCTTGTCGGACTTGCTCGCTATGTCGTCGGGGCTGTCATCGGCGTCAAACTGACCCAGCCCCACGCTGATGGACACAGGCATCTCGTCCTTGCGCCACACCACCGGCCCGCCCGCCACGACGCCGACCATACGTTCAGCCACAACAACCGCGTCCGCAAGGGACGTGTTGGGAAGGATAATTGCGAACTCGTCGCCGCCGTATCGCGCCGCTGTATCAATCTGCCGAATCGCCCCTTGAATCCGTCTGCTGATTTCCTTTATCACCTTATCGCCCGCACGGTGCCCGTACTGGTCGTTTATCGTCTTCAAATTATCGACGTCAACCATAATCAGCGAAATCTGCTCGCCGAACCGCTTCGACCGCCACAGCTCCTTTTCCAGAATCTCATAGAACGTCCTGTGGTTGGCCAGTCCCGTCAGGCCATCAGTCCTCGCCTGGTGCTGTATCCGTTCAAACAGGGCGATATTGCCGATGGACGCCCCGACCAACTGGCCCAGCAGTTCGACTAAGGCGATATCCTCGCGGGTGAAGCCCGCCTTGCCGGCCTTGTCCGACAGGTTCAGCACGCCCACCACCTTATCCTGGCACAAAAGAGGCACAATGATGCAACCTCTCGTTTTATAATTGTCGGCGTAAGGTCTTTGCGATTTCTTTATGGTCGGCTCGGCGTGAGCATCGATATTATTTATGTGGATGAGCTTCTTGCTATTGGCTGCCATAACCATAGCCGACGGCGGGTTTTGATTCAGCGACACAATTTTGTTGATGAGAAACGGGTGGTTGCATTTCTGCAGGTGCAACATATTATTGGCCTCATCAAGCACATACAGCGATGCGAGGCGGGTGCCTAAAAGTTTAGGTATCTTTTTTACGCAAATGGTTGCGATACGGTGAATATCAAGGCAGTTTATCTGTCTGGCCAGCGGCGTTATCTGCTCAAGCAGGCCAGCGCCGCCGACGGCGGTTTCCGTGTGTTCGCCTGAATTGTCGCAGTTTCGTCCCATAATCCCTCGACTCGGTGTTTCCAGCTTCGCCTTTCGCCGCGGCTGGGCGTCGCCAGCCGACAAAATAATGCGGCAGGATGTTTCTCTTCCTCTATCGGATTTTTAGCCGGGGGGTGTTTTGAAAAACCGGCGGGCCAGCCGCCTGAAATCCAAATAAATTTCAAAAAAATTTCGAAAAAACGCTTGACGGGGCAAGTAATGTGTTTTACATTTTGCAAAATGTAAAAGTTATCGGTGCTACGCTACAAGCATGGAGAAACAAACATTGGTGATGCGAACAGGGTCAGCAGCTGCAATGCTCAAGGTGCCCGCCAAACTGTACCGAATCGGCGACCTGATTCGGTACACCCCCTTCTCAAGGCAAACCATTCACAACTACACAACAATGGGGCTGATACGTGAGGCGGAGTGGACGCAGGGCGGACATCGGCTCTACGACGAGTCGGTTTTTCAGAGATTGTCACGGATTATGGAGCTTAGAAAGACCAAGTCGCTGTTTGAGATAAGAAGGATTCTCAGTAAGGAGGAGCGAATATGAATCTGCCGGCGCTGATAACCGACAACGTCACAGAGCTACTGCTGAAGATAATCGAGTTCACACAGAGGCGACAGAAAATCCTCATTCAAAACGTAAATGCTATGCACACGTGCGATTTTGTGCCCAAAGACCTGCCGGTGGATGAGTTCTCGAAGCTGATGCAGCAGGCCGTAAGTGAACACACTAACAGTCAGCGATTGGTTCTGTGCGACGGCCGGCACATCAAGTTCGGAGCGAACGGCAGTTTCAAGGCCGCGCCGATAATCGATGAGCAGGCCAGGATGCTGTTCGAGCAGGACCGCGACGAATACCTGCGGGGCCAGATATCCAAACTGCTGGAAAACTCGCTTAATCAAAGGATTGCGACGGAGTTACTAAAACAGAAACAGGCGGGTGCATCTTGTTTGGGAAGGTGTCTAAATTGAACGGGGCCGGTTTTGACTAAAGTAGCCGGCGAAAAAACCGATAAGGGACGTTGATAACCACCGTTCTGCTCTGATGAGAAGGTTTTTGTCGTGAGCGAGAAAAAAACTGAATCATTATAGGACTCATAACCAGAATAATACCTACTAATTGGGGTCTTGAAATCCAGCGTGACTACGCTTGGCCAAAATTCAAGGAGGAATCTTGTGAAGACCAGCCAGCAATTAGACATCAACCAGGTATGGGAGCACTTCCATAAAACCCGTGGTGAGCAGCACCGCAACCTGCTGATGGAGCATTACCGTTATCTGGTTCGGTACACAGCCGAACGGCTGCACACCAAACTGCCCGAAAAGGTGGAGCTCGACGACCTTATCAGCGCGGGCAGCTTCGGCCTGATGGATGCGATAGACGCATACGACCCGTCGCGCGGCGTCAAGTTCGAGACGTACTGCTCGCCGCGTATACGCGGCTCGATACTGGACGAGCTGCGGAGCATGGACTGGGTGCCGAGATTAGTCAGGGCCAGGGCGCACCAACTGGCACGCGCCAGGCAGTCATTAGAGGCGCATCTCGGCCGAAAGCCCCGCAAGGAGGAATTAGCGGAAGAGCTCGATATGGACATCGAGGAGTTTAACCGGCTGCAGCAGGATGCGGACGCCATCGGAATGGTGTCGCTCAACAGCCAGTACGGCGACGAAGAAGGCGACAAGGACATCCGCGAGATAGACATAATCAGGGATAGAAAGAGCGAGGACCCGCCGATTGAGGCACAAAAGCGTGATTTGAAAGACCTGCTGACCAGGGGCCTGACCCGCGCGGAACGGCTGATTGTGGTTTTGTATTATTACGAAGAGATGACGATGAAAGAAATCGGCGCGACGCTGGATTTGTCGGAGTCGCGTGTTTCACAAATGCACTCATCCATACTTGCCCGTCTGAAGGCCCAGCTCAACACCCGCAAGCGCGAGTTCTCGGCGTAGCTGTGGCTCGCCACTCGTAGTTTGGAGAAGCAAACCTGCCACAAGTACAAGCGGCAGGACTAAACAAGCGGATTTTATACGGTCGCTTTTTCTTTTTGTTTCGGCAGTCGAGGGGCTGGGGCGGTCGGGCCGCGAATTACGATGACGCCTGTGGGGCATTTTGCCATAGCAGTTTCCGTCTGGGGTGAAGGTTTGTATTTTGTGTAATCGAGTCGGGCCAGGTTCTCCTCGACCTTGAACAAGTCAGATTGTTTGACGCACAGGGAGCAGCCGATACAGCCGACCGCGCACATTGAGCGGGTAACTTTGCCGGTTTCTTTGCTGCTGCAGGCGACGGCCATCATATTCTCGTTATTGAAGGGCACCATCTCGATAATGTTTCGCGGGCAGGCGCGTGAGCAGGCGGCGCAGCCGGTGCACTTGACGTAGTCAACGACAGCAAGGCCGTCGATGATGTGCAGGGCGTTGAACTTGCAGGCGAGGACGCAGTCGCCGAGACCGAGGCAGCCGAATTTGCACGCCTGCACGTTGGCCAGTGCATTGGCCGAGATACAGGTTTGTATGCCCTGATACATGGCGTAGAAGGTTTTGTCTTCGGTGCGTGCCCGGCAGTGGACGACGGGTCTTTTAAGAGGGCCTAAATCGCTGAATTCGATATTAAGGGCTTTGGCGATAATCTGCGCGGTTTTGGGCCCGCCCGGGGCGCATTTGCCGATTAGCTCGGGTTTTTCAAGCAGGACCTCGGCGTATTTCCTGCAGCCGGTAAATCCACAGGCACCGCAGTTAATATGAGGCAGAACATCATAGACAGCATCGACTCGCGGGTCGGTTGTGACTTTGAGTTTGATGCTGGCTATGAGCAGGGCGACAGCGAAGCCAAATCCGATAACAAGCGTAGTGACGCCCGCGGGCCAGGCGGCGCTCCACAGTTCTGCGATATTGGCAACAATTGTCATTTTCAATTTGCGATTTACTATTTTCTATTTACGGAATAATCATTCTATTTAATCATTCCCGCGAAACCCATAAAGGCCAGCGTCAATATGCCCGCGGTAATCAGCGTAATGGGGGCCCCTTCGAAGGCCTCAGGCACGTCGGCAAGCACAAGGTCTTCGCGGATGCCGGCCATTATGCAGATAGCCAGTGCGAAACCAAGGCCTGCGCCTGTGCTGAGGACGACGGCCTCCAGCAGGTTATTGATACCCCAGATGTTGATGAACAGGCAAATACCCAGAATCACGCAGTTAGTGGAAATGAGCGGCAGGAAAATGCCGAATGTGTCGTAGAGGGAGGGGAAGAACTTACGGACGTACATTTCGACCAGTTGGACGGCGCCTGCTATTATGAGGATGTAGCAGATATAACGAGTGATTTCGAGGCCGTTGGGGGTGAGGATGTAGAAATCAACAAGCCAGGTAAGCGTGCCGCTAAGCGCGGTGACAAACGTGACGGCCATTCCCATACCGAAGGCAGAGTCGATTCTGCCAGAGACGCCCAGATAGGGACAGGTGCCGAGGAACTTTGTGAAGACAAAGTTGTTGATGAGCACCATCGACATAAGCCCCATAAGGATGACGTAGAATTTATCCATATCAGGCGACTCCTTTGTTCTTGCCGGTGAGGACGGCAGCCAGGCCCAGCAGCAGTCCCAGCGTTACGAACGCACCGACGGGCATCTGCATCGACAGCCATGGCACAAAGGCGTGTGGCATTACCCTGTAGCCGAGCAGGTTGCCCGTTGCGAGTATTTCGCGTATGCCGGCAAGAATGCACAGTGCGATGGTGAAGCCGGTTCCTGTTCCTATGGCGTCCAGAATGCTGACCAACGGCCCACACTTGCTTGCGCAGACCTCAGCGCGGAAAATTATGATGCAGTTGACGACAATCAGTGGGACGTAAGCGCCGAGAATCTTGCTCATATCGGGCACAAACGCGCGGAGATATAAATCACAAATAGTAACGAAGGTGGCAATGGTCAGGGTGAACATCATAATCCGAAGGTGGGGCTTAAGCAGATTACGCATCAAGCTGATAACGAGATTGCTGCAAATCAGGACAAAGATAACACTAAGCCCCATCGTCAGCGCCGGCTTGACCGCAGTTGTGACAGCAAGGGGCGGGCACATACCAATCAACAGCCGGAAAGTGGGGTTTTCTCGCCAGATGCCCACCGTCAACGCATCGAGCAGCGGATTCGACGAGCTCACCGCAGGCCGGGGCTGTGACGACTCATTTGACATTCTCGATTAGCCCTTTCGTCATCATATATTGCTTAACAGGTTTTACGTATTTGTTCACGGCATTAACCACCGCGGTGCTGGTGACGGTGGCGCCTGTGATTGCGACGATTTCAGAGTCGATTCTTCCAGCGTCACCGGTTTTGACCAGTTTAAGGTCGCCGGCAGGGGCCTGGACGAACTGGTTGCGATAGTAGGGTTGTTTTGCGCGGTCGCCGAAGCCGGGAGTTTCGTTAATGGCGGAGAAATCCAACCCAACGATTTTCTCGAAGTTTTTATCGACGGCGATAATCATCTCGATTTTGTCTGCGAAGCCGGCGCCTTCCGCGTTAAAAAGCCAGCCGACGCATTCGCCCGTATTTGAGACGGCTTTGAATATTCGAGTTTCGGCTTTTTTGCCCCTGCCGAGGTCGATTTCGGCCTCCGCGGCCTGCTCAAAGGATTTTGCCTCGGGGAGCAGGTAGGTCATAAGCTGGTTTATCTCGGCCTGTTTGTTCTGCTGGATTTTAGGCGACCAGGCGGCATTCGTGACGGCCAGCAACAGGCCGAAGCAGAACGACGAAACAATCAGCAGCCAGCTTTCCCGAACGAAGAGCTTAATTTTAGACATTCGGTTTGCCTCCTGCCGGAACGACCTTGCAGAGTCGGTCGATAAGCGGAGTAAAGGCGTTCATAATCAAAACCGCATACATTACGCCTTCCGGATACTCGCCGACGACTCTAATCAATATGGTCAGTGCGCCTATTCCTGCGCCGAAGAGCCAGGCGCCTTTATTGGTCAGGGGCGCCGTGACAGGGTCGGTTGCGATAAAGAACGCGCCTAACAATATGCCGCCGCTTGCCAGGTGGGCAACTGGCGAGATATAAGCCGAATGGTTGGCGAGGTAGCCAATCGAGCCGAAGGCGAACGTCGAGAGCAGGACGGCCAGGGATATTCGCCAGTTGATGACCTGCCTGACCAAAAGATAAATAGCGCCCAACAGAATTGCGGCTTTGCTCGTTTCACCGAGGCAGCCGCTTGTTGAGCCGATGAATAAACGTTTCAGTTGTGCGTTGACGAAGCCCGCTCGTCCGGCGGTGTCGTTATCAATTTGCCCGGCGCCGGTTTTGGCAGGTTTGTTTTTTATTGCCTGTTTGCTCCAGCCGAGCGGCGTGGCCTGGGTCATCGCATCCGGCATATTGGCGGAGACCCGCGGCAAGCCGGCATCAATCGTGGCGGGGACGGTCCAGGTGGTCATCAGCATCCCGAAAGAGGCGGTAAGAAATGCCCTTCCCGCCATTGCGGGGTTGAAGACATTTGCCCCTAATCCGCCGAAGACCATTTTGCCTACGGCGATTGAGAAGACGCTGCCGATGAGGCCTGCCCAGAATGGTATCGCAGGCGGCAGCGACAACGCGAGGATGATGCCGGTAATGACTGCACTGAGGTCGCCTAACGATTCGAGCGGTTTTTCTTTTTTGCGGAGCAGGTTGCAAAGCCATTCGGTGACAACACAGGTCAGGACGCAGGTCGGTATGAGCACCAACGCGTAGCCGCGGAAAAAGTAAGAAGCCGCAAGCATTGCCGGGACGAGGGCGACTATCACATCGACCATCACCCGGCGTGTCGAGAAAGGCCCGCCGATATGGGGTGCACACGATACTGTTAATTTGCTAAGCATTTACTTTCCCATTTTCTGATAAGGCGACCTTATTGCGGCATAAGCTTCTTTTGTCTTGCGAGGTATATTTTGCCGGTTTTTATATGTCCGGCAAGCTCGATGTTCGCCGGGCAGATATAGCTGCAACAGCCGCATTCGATGCAGGCCGTTATAAAATAGTTTTGTGCGACGTCGAGGAGATTTTTCTTCACGGCGTGGGCGATTCTTGTCGGGTTTAGATGTTCTGGACAGACCCGAAGGCACCTTCCGCAGTGAATACAGGGCGTTTGTCGGCGGGCGAATTTTGCCCTGCCGATTTGCTCTTTGGTGAGTATCGTAATTGCGCCGGTGGTCTTGGTGACGGGAGTGGACAAATCCGCAATGGCAATACCCATCATCGGGCCGCCGACGACCGCCTTTGCGCTGGGTTGCGTTACGCCCCCGCAGAACTCGATTAGCTCTTTTATGGGTGTTCCTATCGCCACGTAGAAGTTACCCGGGTTGGCGATTGCTTCGCCGGTGACGGTGACGACCCGATGGGTAAGAGGCGAACCGAGCAGCACGGCATCTGCGATTGCCGCTGCCGTCGCCACGTTTAGCACAACTACGCCAATCATTGGGGGGATTCCGCCCGTCGGGACGAAGCGGTTAAGGACGGCTTTTATGAGCTGTCGTTCACCGCCCTGGGGGTACTTTGTCTTGAGGGTAACGACCCTGATATCCTCGCAGCCCGGCGCGTTTTTCAGGGCATTGTCGAGGGCCTCTATGGCTGCTGGCTTGTTGTCTTCGACTGCTATCACGACGTTCGGCCGGCCAGCCGCCTTGCGGGCCAGGCGGATTCCCGCGACTATCTGGCCAGCCCATTCGAGCATTATGCGGTAGTCGCAGGTGATGTAGGGTTCGCACTCACAGCCGTTGATAATCATCATCTCTTTTGGCCGCTCGGGGTTGGGTTCGAGTTTGACCGCCGTTGGGAAACCCGCTCCGCCGAGGCCGACGATGCCTGCCTTTCGCACCGCCGCGGAAATCTGCTGCGGTGTATATTTTTCGGTGTCCAAATCAAGCGGGAAGAGTTCCTGTGCTTTGGGTCGAGGTTTTTTTACGGGCATAGCGGCGTGCGGCTCGATAATAACCGCGAGTGCTCTTCCCAGCACCGGGTGCGACTGCAGGGCGATTTGCACCACACGGCCGTCTATGGGAGAGTGCACGGGGGCCGATATGAAGGCGTCGGAATCGCCGATACACTGGCCTGACTGGACGATATCGCCCTGGGCGACGGTCGGTTTACAGACGGCGCCTGTATGCTGGCTGAGCATCACAGCCACCTGGTTGACCGCCGGCCCGGCACCAATCGGGCTGTCGGATGTCAATTCCTTTTTTTCCGGTGGGTGCACCCCCCCGGGGAAACCGGCCCGCATCGTCAGAGTTGTGTTCATATTTGTCCCAGTGTCTTCATTTTCTGCCAAGGCGATTGCCAATTATCCGGGCAGCCGCCACACAAACTACGGCGGCGCCGAGGGCCAGTAAAGCTGCAAGTGCCGTCCGCCAGTTATCCGACTCAATACGCACGGCCAGGAACTGCTGTGCAACCATCAAAACGCCGATGAAAACCACCAGCGGCAGCGCAAAAGCCACAAGGACGTTGCGAACGGTAGGCCGCCCTTGCACATTGCCCAACTGCCTAAAGGCCTCTCGGCAACGCTGCTTCTCACCACAGTGGTCGCAGGGCTCCTGCTGCGTCATAATTTTGACTGCCAAAAAAAGAAAGTTAGCTTATAATAGATATAATCGGATTTTGCAAATACAAAACTTCTTCACATGAAGGGGGCGATTATGCGGATTCGACAAGCTCACCGCAAGCTGCAGAAGCTTGTCCAACCTCGGTTCGCCTCGGTGAGACGGGTCTTGCTCGCAGCAATATGCGGTTTGTGTTTACCTGCCGGCTGTGCGGTTAATCCGATAACGGGCGAAGAGGAATTGATGCTTTTCCCCGACCAGCAGGATATGGCGATAGGCAAACAATATGCGCCGGAGGTGGAAAAACAGCTCAAAGGCAGAATCGAAGACCTTGCTGTGCAGAATTACATCGACAGCGTCGGCCAGAAGATTGCCAGGACCGGCCACAGGCCGGATTTTGACTATCATTTTGTCGCAGTCAATGACAAGTCAATGAACGCCATGGCTTTACCGGGGGGGTATATCTTTGTCACGAAAGGTATGCTGCTGAAGCTTAAAAGCGAGTCGCAGTTGGCCGGGGTGCTGGCGCACGAGGTTGTCCATGTTGTTGCGAGGGACACATCGAATATGATGAGCAAGCAGATTGGTATGGATATACTGCTCGGTGCGGCTATGTCGCAAACCTCATCGCAGGGCGTGCAAACCGTAGCGGACCTCACCCGTCAGATACTGTCGCTTAGCTACAACAGGGAGGATGAGAAGACGGCGGACCTCGGCGGGCTTGATTATATGGTCAGGGCCGGCTACAACCCCTACGGTATGGTCGAGACAATGCAGATGCTTGAGAGCGAGCAGGAAATCAGGCCGGTTGAATTTTTCTCTACACACCCTTCTCCGGAGAACCGCATATCTTACATCAGCGCGAGGATTCAGACCCATCATTTCAACAGCATCGCCGGGACAAAGGTCGGGCAGGAAGATTACCAGCAGTTTGTGCTCGATAAACTGAATTGAGAATTTAGAATGAAGAATTCAGAATTCAAAATCCCGGCGAATGGACGTTTGGGCATTTCTTAATTCTGCATTCTCAATTCTTAATTCTACTCGGGTGTTATGCGATTTTCAGTATTCTGCCCGGTTCTTCGGGCATACCGGTTCGCGCAGACAGGTAAGCGGCTTCGATGACGGCCATATTCCTCAGGTTGTCGGCCGTGGTGCTGACAAGGGGGTTTTTGTCGGGCGCAAGCAAGTTAGAGCCAAAATTCTCCAGCACCATTTTCATTCTGCCGAGGTAGTTGTCGTCGAAATCATCTCGTTGAATGCACCGGCCCTGAGTGTCTGTGACCTCGAAACGTTTGTCGTCCGCCTTCATCAGTATATTTTTACTCTGCGCAGTCAGCCACTTTTGGGCCTGTCCAACGGCCCCGGCTGCGCGGCCCGCAAGAAGGGTGCACGACAGCGTATCGCTGAATTTCATAGTGACAATCGCGCTATCTTCGGTCAGATAAAGCCGCTGCTGTCTGTCCGTGGCGGTGCTGCCGGCGACACAGTAAACCTGCTGTGGTATGCCGAAGTTCCACGTTATCTGGTCGATTATATCCCAGCAGTCATATAGAATCACTCCGCCCCCTGCGATAACCGGGTCGTTACGCCACTTTGCGAAAAAGGGGTCAGGCCCCTTTTTTGGTCCTGCGGCGGCAAGAATAAAGAACGGCTGTTCGGCCGGGTTCTGCAGGACGTAGTTTTTCATTGCCAGAGCGGGCTTGGCGAATCGGCCGGGGCTTGCAAGGACAAGCGTGACCTTTTCATCCTGCGCGAGTTTGGCGAATTCCGCCGCTTCGCTGAAAGTGCGCGCAAAAGGCGGCAGTTTGAGGATATTAAACTTCTTTTTCAGCGCCATCCTGAGGTGTTCGCCGCAGCTGTGAACGGGCGCCACCGCAAACAGGCAGTCGAGCTGATTGGCGATTACCAGCTGGCGGTAATCGTCGTAGGCGGCGCAGTTCCACTCACGGGCAACCTGCTGTGCTAGGTTTGTGTCGCTGTCCGCTACGGCCGAGATGGAGAAACAGTCCAGCCCTTTTGTTGCTTCGAGCAACAATCTGCCCGTCTCGTCCAGACCAAGAACCGCTGTTTTCAGTGGATTCTCGCGCATCCCTGCAATTTCAGCGTTTAGCGTATGGCGCATAGCGTCTGGTGAATTTCTATCTGCTATACGCTACCCGCTGTCCTTTTAACTGATTTTGCGATTTTCTCTGTTTGGGATTATAAAATGTTCCGGCACGGGGAACTGTGAGCACAAAAGGAGAACCTCCTTTGCAACCTGCTCGATGACCGATTCGTTGTCGATATTTTCGGCTACTTTGCCTATAAATGCCGCGATTTGCGTGGCCTGCTCTTCCTTCATACCGCGTGTGCTTATGGCCGGCGTTCCGATGCGCAGTCCGCTCGGATTGGCCGGCGGGGAGGGGTCGTTGGGCACGGTATTGTAATTGGTTTCGATTCTGGCCCTGTCCAGCGCCTTTGCCAGTTTTTTACCGGGGATATTTTTGTTCCTCAAATCGATGAGTATGAGGTGGTTGTCGGTGCCGCCGGAGACGAGATTAAAACCGCATTCGAGCAGTTTCTCGGCCATCGCCCTGGCGTTTTTGACAATCTGTTTGGCATACGCGGCGAACTCGGGCGTGTCGGCCTCGGCAAGGGCCACTGCAATGGCGGTAATGGTATGCATGTGAGGCCCGCCCTGCAGTCCGGGAAAGACGGATTTGTCGACATTTTTGGCGTGTTCGGCTTTACAGAGCAGCATACCGCCGCGTGGGCCTCGCAGCGTCTTGTGTGTGGTCGTTGAGACGATGTCGGCGTAGGGGACGGGGCTTTTGTGGATGCCGGCGACAACAAGCCCGGCGATGTGGGCAATGTCGCTTACGTGGTACGCACCGACTTCGCGTGCGATGTCGCCGAATATCTCGAAGTCGATTTCTCTCGGATAAGCGGTACAGCCGGAGATTATGATTTTCGGCCTGTTCTTTTTGGCCAGGTCCCTTATCTGGTCGTAGTCGAACCTGCCGGTGGCAGGGCTGACGCCATACTGCATCGACTTGAATATCTTGCCCGTGACGCTGACCTTCCAGCCGTGGGTGAGGTGCCCGCCGTGCGGCAGTGCAAGCCCCATAATGGTGTCGCCGGGCTGTGCCAGCGCAAGGTATGCAGCCAGGTTCGCCACCGAGCCGGAATATGGCTGGACGTTAGCGTGGTCGGCCTTGAATATCTTTTTTGCCCGCTGCTGTGCAAGTGTCTCAATCAGGTCGGTCACCTGCTGCCCCTCGTAGTATCTTTTGCCGGGGTAGCCCTCGGCGTATTTGTTCGTCAGGCAGCTTGCGCTTGCCTGCATCACGGCCTTGGAGACGTAGTTTTCGGATGGGATAAGACGGACACAGGCGCTTTGCCTGGCGCCTTCCTGCCTTACCAGTTCATATATTTGCGGGTCATACTGCTCAAGGGCTGTAAGCATATTTCTTCTCCATCAATTTGTCTAAGACGTCTCGGTTTATAGCAAAGTCCGCGTTCGAATTCAAGTATTTATCCCGGCACGCCGGGATTTATCACGTGATTACCCGTTTTTGAGAGGTTGGGCGCTTGCGGATTCCCTTCGCATAACCCACGTGGGATTTAATTGTTGACAGATTTTGGCCTAAGATTACGATACTTGAGCGGGATTTTTCTAAATCTGCCGCGGGTGGATAAAAGTGTTTTTTTGTGGAGAGCCGATGCCGCAGGACAGCGAAGGATATGCAAAGGCAAAATTGTTTTTCGAGCGTGCCGCAGAGGTAGCCGGCAGCAACAACTTCGACTACGCAATCAAGTTATACCTCGAAGGATTGCGCCGCAACCCCGATGCGCTCCAGGACGGCCATTTGCCGCTTCGAGAGATGGCGCTATCCCGGCAGGTAAAGGGCGGCAAAAAGCCCTCGATGCTCGAACGCGTAAAACATCTTCGGGGCAAGACCCCCGTCGAGCAGATGCTCAACGCCGAACACCTCTTGGCCAAAGACCCCGACAATCTGTCATACGCCGAGGCGATGCTCAAGGCGGTGGTGGCCGGCGGCTACAAGCAGACGACAAAGTGGATAGCAGACCTGCTCTTTGCAGCCAACAACGCCTCGGAGTCACCGTCGCTTGCGGCGTATTTATTGCTGAAGGACTCATACACGACCATCGGCCTGTGGGACAGGGCCCTTGCTGCCTGCCAGTATGCGGTTAGGATGAGGCCGGATGACGCCGAGATTGCCGATGAGGCACAACGGCTCTCGGCTGAGATGACCGTCGCACGGGGCAAATACGACCAGGGCGGCGACTTCCGCAAGTCAATAAAGAATCGCGAGGCCCAGGAAAAACTGCATTCCCAGCAGGGGGTTGTCAAGACGGAAGATTATCGCCTCTCGGCGGTGGAGCTGGCGAGAGAGGAATACGAGGAAGCCCCTGAGTCAGTTCACAGTATCCTCGGTCTGGCTGACGCATTGGCCGATTTATCCACAGACCAGGCCGAAGAAGAGGCGATAAAACTGTTAGAGGATGCTTACAAACAGAAACAGGACTTCAGTTTTAAGGAACGCGCGGGACTGATTCGCATAGGCCGGTTAAAACGAAAGACAAGAGAGGCAAAAGCGGCGCTCGATGCCAATCCTGATGACAGAATTGCCCGTTCGCACCACGCCGGCCTGATGGGCCAGTTGAACGAAACGGAGCTGGAGCACTACGGCCTTTGCGTCAGGAACTACCCCACCGACCTCAAGGCCAAGTATGAATACGGCGTTCGCCTGATTCACAACAAAAGATACGACGAGGCGATACCGCTGCTTCAGGAGGCACAGAGAGACCCGAGGCACAAGATAGCCGCTATGGATAAAATCGGGCTTTGCTTTTTTATGAAGGGCTGGTTCGCGGATGCTGCTGATGTCTTTACGCAGACCCTCGACTCATACGAAATAAAAGATGACGACATTGCGAAGGAATTGCGGTATAATCTTGGGCGCTGCTACGAAGAGCAGGGCGACAAGGTCAGGGCACTTGAGGTCTACCGCAGAATCGCCCAGCTTGATTTCGGGTACAAGGACGTCTCTGGGCGTGTTGACCGGCTGAGAAAAGAAGCGAAGTAGTCAATATCTCAGTGAGTGTGGTATATGGAATCTGTTGACATTAGTGTTTTAGGAGATTGAAGTGGCACATTCGTTGTCGGCAAAAAAGAGGGTGCGTCAGAACATCAAGGGAAGAATGATTAACCGCGCGCGCAAAAGCGTGGTCAAGACCCAGATTAAGCGTTTTGAGAAGGCGTTGGCAAGCGGAGACGTGCAGGCGGCCGGCGAGCAGTTCCGGCTGGTGGCCAGACGGCTCGACAAGGTTGCATCCACCAGCACAATGCACAAGAAGACCGCCGCCCGGAAGAAATCGCGCCTTGCCAGACGGCTTAACGCGCTGAAGGCATCCGCCTCCGCCAAAGCTTCGCCGGACAAGTCGGCGGACAATAAGGCGGTGTCTTAACCGCCTATTCGATGCGCGATACTCGATACTCGGCGAGCATCGAGGAACAAGTATCGAGCGGCTAAAACCCCGATGTGTCGGGGTTTTGTTTTTTGAGTTGAGCAATGCGAGAGATTTACAAGGACAAGATTCTAAGGCTGCTGAAGCACGCCGACTACGAGCCGGTCAAGGTTGGACAATTGGCCAAGACGTTGGGCGTCGAGCCGAAAGATTACGAGGAGTTCAAGCGGGCGTTTGACGAGCTTCGCCACAGCGGGCACGTCGTATTGGGCGACGGCAGCCTGGTCACCATGCCGGGTCTTTCGGGCCGAATCACCGGCACGTTCAGGGCAAACCCAAGGGGTTTTGGATTCGTTGTGCCTTTGGCCCCGGCCGCCCACGCCGATTTATTCATTCCGCCCGGCGAGACAATGGAGGCGATGACCGGCGACGTAGTAGCCGCAAAGGTCGTCGAAAAATCGCAACGGGGAGGACAAACCCGCTACGCCGGCAGGGTAATCGAAATTTTAGAACGGGGTCGCAACAGGTTTGTCGGGACTCTGCTCAGAAAACCTGAGGGCTGGATTGTTCAGCCGGACGGCTCCGGCTCTGTCGACCCCATTACCGTCGACGACGTCACCGCCAAGTCGGCCAAAGACAAAGACAAGGTGGTGGTCGAGATACTTTCGTATCCAACTGAAAGGTATCTTGCCCGCGGAGTGATAGTTGAGGTATTGGGCAAGGCCGGGCGATACGAAAGCGAAACAGAATCGATAATTCATCAGTTCCATTTGCCCGACGAGTTCAACGACGCCTGCATTTACCAGGCCCATAAGGCCGCAACCGAATTTGCTCCCGACGATATCGAGGGCAGGGATGATATAACCAATAAAACAATAGTGACGATAGACCCGCCGGACGCAAAGGACTTTGACGATGCGATAAGCTTGGAAAGGGATGAGCAGAATAACTGGGTGTTAGGCGTCCACATCGCCGACGTCACATACTTCGTGCCGCCGGAAACCCCGCTTGACGCCGAGGCCGGAGAGCGCGGCAACAGCGTATATCTGCCCGGCAGGGTTTTGCCGATGCTGCCGGAGATGCTGAGTAACGGCGTGTGCAGCTTACAGCCGGACCAGCCGAGATTTGTAAAAAGCGCGTACATTACCTATGACGACGAGGGCAGCATCCTGGCCCGCCGCTATCGCAACAGCGTCATCCGTTCAACCCAGCGGCTGACTTATCAGCAGGTTGACAGGTTCCTCAAGGGACACACCAAGGATATCAAGCCGGAAGTAGCCCCGCTGTTAAAAGATATGGAGACACTGGCCCGCATAATCGAGAAGCGGCGCGATAGAGCGGGAATGCTTCATCTCGACATTCCCGAGACCGAGATTATTTTAGACGAATCGGGCAGGGTCGCCGACGCTCAGCCGGCGGACACAAGCTACCCCCATACGATAATCGAGATGTTTATGGTGGAGGCAAACGAAGCGGTGGCTGCGATTTTGGACCGGCACAACGTCCCGTTTATGCGGCGCATTCATCCTGAGCCGGACGCCTTGACGATGCAGAATCTTTCGCAGCTTGTGCGGGCGCTGGGACTGCATTTGCCGAGATTGCCGGATAGATTTGCCCTTCAGCAGCTTCTAAAAGCAGTCAAGGGGACCGACGGCTCTTTGGCCATAAATCTCGTGGTCCTGCGAAGTTTGGAGCGGGCGAGATATTCGCCGCTGCACGTCGGCCATTACGCCCTTGCCTCGAAGCTTTATGGCCATTTCACAAGCCCCATACGCCGATATGCCGACCTGCTCGTTCACCGCGCGCTGAACGCCGTGATTCGTGACTCGGGTCACGTGGCCAGTGGTTCGAGCGACGAGTCACGAGCGACGAGCGACGGGCTTTTGGACACACAGGAGCTGGTGGAGATTGGCGAGCATATAACCTTTACCGAAGAACGGGCTGAAGACGCGGAAAATGAATTGAAAACGGTTTTGATTTTGCAGATGCTTGCCGACAAAGTCGGTGAGGAGCTTGACTGCGTCGTCACGGGCCTGACTAATTTCGGCGTTTTTGTGAAGTCGAAAAAGCTCGGCATTGAAGGTCTTGTCCAGCTTACGGACCTGGGTCCTGACCAGTGGCAATACAATCCGAAGGCCGGCTGCATCATCGGCAGGCACTCAGGCCAGCTCGTCTGCCTGGGACAACCGATGAAGGTCCGCATCGTCTCCGTGAACGTCTCTGCCAGACAATTAAGCGTCTCGCCTGTTGTTGCTGTCCTCGAACCTGGAGTTCATCCCCGCAAGGAACAACTCAAGTCCGGCGCAAAGGGAAAACGCGCATGGCGTCAGCCATCCCAAAGCGGAAAACACGCCGGCGGAAGATTCGCCAGCCGCCGTAAGCAAAAAAAAGGCAAAAGAAGAAGATAGAAAACAGCCCTAACTATTTCTTGCTCGTCTATTGTCTGCTTCTTCCTTAATGATAGCTTGGATTTCTGGTGGATATTCCTTTATATCTTTATCTGCGGCCATATAAACTCTATTGTCATCTGGCTCTTGATGCCATAATTTTCTAGCTTCTTCCATGTTGTAGGTTTTTTGAATATCCTGATTCAAAGAATCATTACGCTTGAAAAGACCACAGATACATCTACTGAGTCTATAAATAAGTAAACCGAAAATCCCACCTACTTTCGTTGCTTGTTCGTCATGCTTCGCCGGTTTTGCCATAAGCAATACTACAACAAACATAATGGCAGTACCTGCAATCGCAGCAAGAATTATATCAATCCATTCATATACATTGGCTAACATAAAAAAACGACTCCTGACACCTTTTTACTTCGCTAATACTGCCTTTTTAATTTCCTCGCAGATTTTGACCCAAGCTGTATTACGATTTGCTTTCATAATCTCCAGTGGTTTTTCGGGATCACCAGCCGCTTGATAATCTTTTAGTAGCGTCTCTTTGTATGCGCATGCTCGAACCGGAATCCAGATTATCCTAACTTTGCCCTTTTTGGCTTTTTTCAAGAGCGGCCCCAATTCCTTCGCATGAATAAAATCGGATGCCAATAAATCCTGAGTAACTAACAATACCACAACCTTTGCGGAAGCCAAAGCTGCCTCGATTTCCGCAATCCACTTTGAACCTGGCGCAATTTGTTCGTCAGACCACGCTGTTAATCCGTTTCGCACATACGGTTTCAGATGGGTTTGCAGGTCGTTGAGCCATCGTTCATCTTTGTGGCTGTAGCAGATAAAAACTTGATCACGTATGGCATCTTTTGTAGGTTCAGATGTTGATTGAATATTTTCCATCGTCCCTTTCCCCTGCTCTACTTTAGTTTGTATTTCTTCAAATGTCTTAATAACAGTGTCGATACTGGTATATAACCTATTACAACCACCGCATATCAAATCGGTATAATCGTTAATAAAATAAGTGTATCTAACATTGTCAAACTGTCGCTGCAAAGGAATATCTTTCAATTTGCAATATATGTCGAGTAGTTTCCCTGTTGGTGTGTCACTACCGACAAGTGCTACAAGCGTTTTGTTGATTTCTTCGTCGTGTAACTGGGAAAGTTTGTCCTTGAGGGTAGGGTCTTTTGACAAATAAATCTGAACTATATCTTCTGTTACCCGTCTTAATAGCTTGTTATGCTCCAGTTGAAGCTCTCCTAAAACCTCTGCTTGACTAATTAACGGCATTTTATCATTTTGCAACCTCGACAATTTATCACTTAGATTCTTATATTCATTTTCTACTTTTGCGCTCGCTTCCTTTTGAGCTTGTTCCTTCAGCTCGCTATCTACGAGGGAAAGGGCACGGTTCACACTGTCCTTTAATTTTTTTAATTGTCTGATTGTTGCGCTGATTGTCTGTCGTTCCAAATTAAAAACTATATCATCGACAACCTCGGAAGATTTGATACACCAGTCCATAACGTCTTGCAGGCCGTCTAAAGGGTTGTCCTTGAAAGCAGGCACAGCGGGCAGTGCTGAATAATCTCCCCGAAAGCGTATTGCGCATTTGCGGGCATCGTTGTATGTCTCTACAAGGTTTTCGTGCGAGTAATCACTTTGTAAAAATTTTCCAATAGCTTGATGTAATTGCTCCGGCGTGTTTATTGTTTTTATGTCCATTTTTCACCCGCCTTTCGTCGGGTTAATACAGAATACTATCAATCAGCATAATTAACAACCTATTCAGACGAAGGCGAAGCTTAATTTGCCTACCCGTTCTTGACAAACGGGGCGGGTTTTGTGATAGTATTCAGCGTACAGCGTGTAGCGTATAGAGGATAGGTTAAATCCGCTTGCAGTTGTGTGGCTCGTACTCGCCTCGGCGTTGCCGAAGGTGAAGCCGGGTCGGTTACGTCAAACGTAGGTCGTTTTGCACGCAACCGACCTGTCCTCCGTAGCTTTAGCAAAGGAGGATAGTCGAAATGCGGGTATTTTTCGGTCCCCGTAGCTCAACTGGACAGAGCGTTGGCCTCCGGAGCCAAAGGTTGTGAGTTCGAATCTCACCGGGGATAGTTTCCCAAATTGTTTTTTGCCGGACACAGGTATGTCAGCGAGCAGACAAACAACGTTGAAAGGCGCCAAAGCGCAGCGGGTATGGGAGATTTTTCGGCAGGTCAGCCGGGTCCCGCGTCGCTCAAAAAATGAAGAGCTGATTATCGAATGGCTCAGGGGCTTCGCAGCCGACCATAACCTTGCCTGCCGCAGCGATGCCGTCGGCAACGTAGTTATTGAACTGCCGGCGACACGCGGCTATGAAAATGCGCCCACGATTGTGCTTCAAAGTCACGTCGATATGGTTTGCGAGAAGACGCCGGCCTCGAAACACGATTTCTCAAAAGACCCAATCGAGATAATTGAACGCGATGGCTGGGTCTGCGCCGACGGTACGACTTTAGGTGCCGATAACGGATTAGGTGTGTCATTGGCCCTTTCGCTTGTCGAAGAAAAGTTGCCTCATCCGAAGCTGGAACTTTTGTTTACTGTCGATGAGGAAACAGGGCTGACCGGCGCAAATGGTTTGCAGCAGCCGTTTATCACAGGCAAATACCTTATAAATCTCGACGGCGAGGATGAATCGTTCATCATCGGCTGTGCGGGCGGCGAACAAACTGAGATTACAGTGACGCCTGACTGGCTCGATGCGCCCGCTGGTTCGACAAGCTCACCACAGAGTGGTTTTGACTGTTTCGCCCTCAGGGTCTCCGGCCTTCGCGGCGGTCATTCCGGAATCGACATCGATAAACGTCGCGCAAACGCTGTTGTTCTGCTCGCCCGCACAATGTCCGAACTCGATGAGCAGGTTAAGCCGTTTATTTGCTCCATCGAAGGCGGCAGCGCACACAATGCCATCCCGCGCGACGCCCAGGCCGTTATCTGTCTCGACCCTTCCGAAATTGACCGGGCTAATCAGGTCTTAAATTCCGTCGTCCCCGTCATTGCGAAGGAATATGCCTCCGCCGACCCGGATTTGGCAATTCAGCTGATTCCGCAGGATGGGCCGTATTGCGAAAGAGTGTTCGCTCCAGCCGTTGCGGGCAAGGTCATCAATTTGCTTCTGGCGATTCCGGATGGCGTTTATCGGATGTCAAGTGAGTTCAAGGGGACAGTCGATACGTCCGGCAATCTTGCACGGGTCGAGACGGCCCGCAAAGAAAATCTTCTGCGTATTACCACCTCGCAGCGGAGTTTCAATGTCTCCCGCCTTGAGCATCTCACCGCTAAAATCACCGCCGCAGCGTCACGGGCCGGCGCACGAACAATGACCAGCGGACGCTATCCCGGCTGGGAACCCGACACCGATTCGCAGCTTCTCAAACGGTGCATAAAGGTTTACAGCGAGCTTCGCGGCAAAACCCCGCCCACCAAAGTCGTCCACGCCGGCCTCGAACCGGCGGTCATCAAACAGAAATTCCCGGACATAGAGGCGGTTTCCGTCGGTCCGACCATTGAAAGCCCCCATTCCCCGCAGGAACGCGTCGAAATCGCCTCCGTTGACAGCGTGTGGAAATTCCTGCTTGAGTTGATACCTGCCCTGAGCTGACTTGTCCTGAGTGACCCGTGGTGAGCGGACCTGTCTTGCCTGTCCTGAGCGGAGTCGAAGGAGACGCGGCAAAAGAAGAAGGTAGTTCATCCGCCTGTCCTTGACAACGGGGGCGGGGTTTATGATACTGCCTGTTTATAGTTGGTAGTTCATAGTCAGTGGTTCATAGACAATGAACAACAAACTATGAACAATGAACAAAAATGTTCGATAAGTTAAGCAAAACGGTCGTAAAGTTATTCGGCTCGCGAAGCGAACGATTGGTCAAAAAAGTGTATATGACCACCGCCCGCCAGGCGGGCGCATTTGAAGAACAGGTCAAACAACTCACCGACGAACAGCTAAAAGCCAAGACCGCCGAATTCAAGGACGCCCTGAAACAGGGCCGCAGGCCGACTGATATCCTGCCTGAGGCGTTTGCTGTTGTTCGAGAAGTGGCCAGACGCAAAGTCAATATGCGTCACTTCGACGTTCAATTAGTCGGCGGCAACGTGCTTTATGAAGGCAAAATCGCCGAAATGGCGACCGGCGAGGGCAAAACCTTGGTCGCCACGTTAGCCGCGTATCTTGTGCATCTTACCGGCAGGCACGTTCACATTGTGACCGTCAATGATTACCTGGCAAAGCGAGACGCAGAATGGATGGGGCCGATATATCTGTCGCTGGGTCTGACCGTCGGCGCGATACAGGCCGATATGGACACCGCCGGCGAGGAGAGGAAAAACCAATACGCCTGCGACATTACCTACGGCACCAACAACGAGTTCGGCTTCGATTATCTTCGCGACAATATGAAGCTGTCAATCGAGCATATGGTTCAGGGCGAACTGCAGTACGGGATAGTCGACGAGGTTGACTCAATCCTGATTGACGAGGCGAGGACGCCATTGATTATATCGGGGCCCGCCTTCGACGACGTGAGCAGATACAAAAAGGCCGACGACGTTGCAAAAAAACTAACCGCGCTGCAGGGCGGCTACGACCGGATAAAAAAACAAATCGATTCGGCGGAGAAGGCGCTGGCCAACGCCCACGGGGAATTGAGCGAGGCCAAAAAGGCCAGAGACAATAATCGCATCGAAAAGGCGCAAGCCACGATAGAAAAACTCGAGGCAGAGCTTGGCGAATCGCAGGGCAAGCTCGGCGGCGCGGTGCAGTACTACGAGGTGGAATACGACCGCAAGGCCGTGCACCTTACGCACGAGGGGATTACCGCTGCGCAGGAGGCGGCCGGCGTGGGGTCGTTCTTCACCGGCTCGAATATGGAATGGCCCCACCTGCTGGAACAGGCCCTGCGGGCATACATCGTATTTGAGAAAGAGCGCGACTACGTCGTGATGGATGGCAAGGTCGTCATCGTCGATGAGTTTACGGGCCGGCTTATGCACGGCAGGCAGTGGTCGGATGGTCTCCATCAGGCGGTCGAGGCGAAAGAGGCCGTGCAGGTCAAGGAAGAGACACAGACATTAGCGACAATTACACTGCAGAATTTCTTTAAGCTCTATGGCCAGATAGCAGGTATGACCGGCACGGCGGCCACCGAGGCCGAAGAGTTTATGAAGATTTACAAGCTCGATGTGGTCGTGATACCGACCAACGCGCCCTGCATCAGGGCGGACTGGGATGACGTAATCTACAAGACGATGCCTGAAAAATTCAATGCAATTTTAGAGGAGATAAACGAAATCAGCGGTTCCGGCCGGCCGGTTCTGGTGGGCACCGTAAGCGTCGAGAACAATGAGGCGTTATCCAAGGCACTGGACGGGAGATTCGGCCTTGAACACGAGGTGCTCAACGCCAAATACCACGAGCGCGAGGCGCAAATCGTCGCAAAGGCGGGCCAGCAGCACCAGGGCCGCGACGGAAAAATGCACGGCAACATAACCATTGCGACGAATATGGCGGGCCGGGGAACGGATATCAAGCTGGGCCCCGGTGTTCTCTGGGAGGTTGTAAAGGAAGAAGATGACTCATCGGACAAACGCGTGACGGTATATACGCTCAGGCAGCGCGACAGCGGCAACGAGATAACATTCAAGTCCACCGACCCTCTTGCACACGTTTTCCAGATAACCAGGGGCCCCAAATGGGTTGGGGGATTACACGTGCTTGGAACCGAACGCCACGAGGCCAGACGCATCGACAATCAGCTTCGCGGGCGATGCGGCAGACAGGGCGACCCAGGGTCAAGCCAGTTCTTCCTGAGCTTCGACGACGAGCTGATGCGGGTATTTGCGCCTGAGTGGACCGTCAAGGCGCTATCGTGGATTGGATGGCAGGAGGGAGAGCCGATTTATCACAAAAGAATCAGCAAGGGTATCGAAAAGGCACAGAAAAAAGTCGAGGAGAGAAACTTCGAGATACGTAAATCGCTTCTCGAATACGATGAGGTGATGGATTATCAGCGAAAGATTTTTTACTCCCGCAGACGCAAAATCCTTGCCGGCAAAGGGCTGAAAGAGATTATCGATGAAATGATAGAAGGCGCAACAGCCAAAAGCTGCCAGGCAATTTTGGACCCTGAATATCCGGTCAAATGCGTCGCGGAATGGGCTGTCAGCAACTTCGGCGTGGAACTGAAAACCTCCGAAGTAACGGGTCTGTCGGCGGATGAGATTGAACAGTTAATCAAGGACCGAGCCGGGAGCAGCGTCGGCAATGATATATCCCTGTCATTAGGCGAGTATCTTGAGGACTACGAAGACAAGACCACCTGGGACGTTGCGGGCCTGTGCAAATGGGCGATGAGCAGCTTCAGGGTCAGTTTAAGCCCCAACAAGGTCAAGGATTTGGCGCCCGAGCAGATAGAAGAGCAGTTAATCGCCGCTGCCCGCGAACAGGTTGAGAAAAAGGATTGCACCGTTGTCGCCGAGTTTTTGAAGCCGGATTTTACACTTAGCCGGCTTGTGGAATGGGCGCGTGCAAAGTTCGACATAAAGCTCGACATCAACGAGCTGGCCGGGATAAAGCCGCAGCAAATCCTCTCGCTTGTCGGCGAAAAAACAAAGGCCAAATACAAAAGACGCGAAATCGAATACCCCGTCGAGTTCGCAATGAATATGGTGTACGGGCCGCAGGGACCCAACGTATACGGCTTTGAGGCGCTGGCCGACTGGGCGAACAAAAAATATAACGCAAAGTTTTCCGTCGATGGTCTGCAGCAGCTCAAGCCGAGGGATTTGCACAAACAGCTTTTGGAGATGAGCGAGACCTACAGCAACGGCCGGCTGATAGAGGAAATAGACGATACGCTCGGCCGGCTTGATACCCCCGCGGCTGCCGAATGGGCCAGTCAACGCTTCGGGACAACAATAAGTCCCGAGGACCTCAGCGACGGCGAGCGACGCAGGGAGATAATCCTCCAGCATGGCAGGGAATTCCTCCGCAAAGAACTAAGCGAGCTTGAAAAATACGTCCTGCTCCAGGTCTACGACGGCGCCTGGAAGGACCATCTCTACAATATGGACCATCTCAAAGACAGTATCTGGATGCGCTCCTTCGCCGAGAAGGACCCCAGAACCGAATACAAGCGGGAAGGCCACCGGATGTTCAGCGAGATGCTGACCAACATCGAGGAGCGCGTCACCGACATCGTCTTCAAAGTTCGTCTCGAGGCAGGGGCAAGGGCACGGAGCGTCTGGCGTGTCAGCCAGACGGCTCACGACGAGGTGGGGCAATTTGCAATGGCCGAGCGACAGCGTGCCGCTGCTCAGGCGCCTCAGGGAGAGGTGCAGGTCAAGCAGATTCGGCTCGATAAGCCCAAGGTTGGCCGAAACGACCCCTGCCCCTGCGGCTCAGGCAAAAAATACAAAAAATGCTGCGGAAAAAGTGCCTGAACATTGATTATTGATAACTTGTCCGGCGAAGCTTTAGCGAAGTCGGATTGATGACTGTCAGCGACTAATCGCCCAGCAAAGGATTTATATAAATAAAAAGAAAACATCGAGTAACGCCTCGCTACCCGATGTTTTCCGGAGGGGAGAAAAACTTTGTTCTGCTTTCCTCCACTATCGGCTAATATCTTATTGTCACTTTAGCCCAAAACACCACTTGCTATATCGTCCTATAATAAATACGTCGGCAGGCAATTTTTGTGCTGTCTGTTCTTAAGTTAGTACGGAGGCACCCGATGCCGCAGCGAGACGGTATTGCTGCTAACAAAGGGTCATTGGCTCGTCAGCCCGGCTGCGCCGTCTGTAAATCGTAATTCCTTTGCAGCCAAGGTGATACGCGAGCCGGTATGCCTTGTCGACGCTGGATATTTTGGCCCTTTCGGCGAAGTTGACCGTCTTGCTGACCGCCGCGTCGCAGTGCCTTTGAAAAGCCGCCTGCATACGGATGTGCCATTCGGGCGTGATGTCATAGGCGCACTTGAAGAGCCGGCGGATTTCGGCAGGGATTCGAGCTATCTTCCGGATGCTGCCGGTCTTGAGTATCTGCTGGACAAGTTCGTCGCTGTAAGACCCCTGTTTTTCGGCGACTTTTTTGAAGGTTGGGTTTATCTGGAGCAGCTTCTTGCCTGATAAGACCTGTCGCATAAACGCCAGCGAATAAAGAGGCTCGATGCCGGCAGAGCAGTCGGCGATGATGCTTATCGTGCCGGTGGGGGCCACACAGGTAATCGCGGCGTTTCGAACCTTCAGGTTCGCCTCGCTCTTCCAGGTGCTGTTTTCCCAGTTCGGGAAAGGGCCTCGGCTTGCAGCTAACTCGCCGCTTGTCTGCCGGGCCGTTTCGTTGATGAACTTCATAACCGATTCGGCGAACCGAACACCCTGCCGATTGTCGTAAGGGATGCCGAGCATAAAAAGGCAGTCCGCAAAGCCCATAACGCCCAGCCCGATTTTGCGGTTTGCCTTTGCGATTTCGGCTGTCTCGGTGACTGGATAACTGCAGGCGTCGAGGATGTTGTCTAAGAATCGCACGGCGAGCTTCACCGCTTCGCCGAGACCGGCCCAGTCGATATCTCTCTTCGTGCCGTCGTCAACTACGAATTTTGCGAGGTTGATGCTGCCTAACGTGCAGGCCTCGTAGGGCAATAACGGCTGCTCACCGCAGGGGTTTGTCGCCTCGATTTCACCAAGTGCGGGTGTCGGATTGTCGCGGTTGATTTTGTCGATGAACGCCACACCTGGGTCGCCCGTTCTGTGGGCGCAGGCGATTATCATTTTCCACAAATCGCCGACGGTATAAAATTGTTTCGCTGCGTCCGCTCCCGGGATATTCCCATCGGTGATTTTGAACAAGTCCTGTATCGCGTAGTCGTTGACGTCGATTTGTAAGGGGAGCAGGTATTTTTGGCCCGTCCGCGGGTTTTCGACTGTGTGCAGCGCGTCCGGCGTTTTTTCGAGTGTGTCCATCCATTTATCGGTGATTTTGACCGAGATGTTAAAGTTGGTAAAGGCCTCGAGGTCCTGTTTGGCGTGCAGGAATCTGAGGATGTCCGGGTGCGTCACGCTCATCATACCCATATTTGCGCCTCTGCGGAAGGCGCCCTGCTGAATCGCGTCCGTCGTCTGGGAAAGGACGCGCCAAAATGAAATCGGGCCCGACGTCGTCCCGCCGCTCGATGCGACACGGTCGCCCGTCGGGCGCAGGCGGTCTAATGAGAATCCCGTCCCGCCGCCCGCTTTCTGGATAAGGGCGGTGTGTTTTACCGTCTCGAATATCCCTTCGATACTGTCCTCAATCGGCAAAACAAAGCAGGCACTCAACATTCCCGATGACCTGCCCGCGTTCATAAGCGTAGGGGAATTCGGCAGAAACTTCAGCGACGCCAAAAGGTCGTAGTATCTTCTGTGCCACTGCCCGGTTTCGCTCTCACTGGCGCCGTAATTTGCCTCGACCAATGCGACAAGCCGGGCTACCCTGCTGAAAAGCTGCGCCGGCGTCTCGATTATCCTGCCGTGCTCATCCTTAAGCAGGTACCGGCTCTCCAGCACCGTAATTGCGTTTTCGCTGAGCACCGGCTCAGGACCCGGCGGCTGAATCATCTGGCAGTTTGTATCCGGCATCTGATATCTTGCATCTGATACGCGTCTATACTTTTCTGAGCCATTTGAATCTGAAGACGTCGCGGATACGTTCCGTGAATCGCACGCCAAGCCATTGTGTGCTGGTGCTAAACTCCGTTCGCCTGAGGTCTTCCGTGGTCGGTTTTGCGGTTTTGGCGCCGAATACGGCTGCTAACATACCCGCTATGTAGCCCAGAACGATATTTGTTTTTTGACGAAAGGCCATTTTCAATTATCTTTGAATGGCAGTCCTTATCGCGGCCAGCAGTTTCTCGCCGGTGCGGCTTTCGACTGTAGATTGACCCCACAGTTGATGTCTTTCGAGAATTTCCGGCTTGGCATCGTAGTATCCCGTAACAGTGCTGATGCCGCCCTCGGCGGCGCCTGCCGTCTTATACCCGTGCTCCAACAGCCAGGCGCTTATCTCGTCGTCGTATTCAGCAGGATAAATCAGCGCCACCGCGAACTTGTTATCGCTGAACCTGGCCAGATGAACTTTCGCTTTACAAGGCAGCTCGGTTTCGATGCCAAGTTTGACTAACCGGTTGTAATCATCGCGGGCGGTATCTGGGTCGGCTGAGTAGAAGAACATACCTGCCTCAAGCTGAAATATCTCCCGGCGGACGCCTTTCAGCTCCAGCCGGCCGTCAGGGTACGCCCTGTGTATCTTATAGGCCTTGCAGTCCCTGTATCGCTCGCTCTCAAAAAGTTCCGCCACCTCCTCGGCGGTGAATCCTACGCCCGTATGGCCTGCGGTGAGCTTAGTCGAACCGTCGCCGAAATCGACCACATACAACCCGACATAGCCATCCGGCCTTTCCAACTTTGGCAGTTTCATAATGTTATATTTTAACCACGGATTTCACGGATTGCACAGGATTTTTCGCCGCGACGGCATCAGGGGCGCTACTGCTCGATTCTGATTCTGACGTTCTGGCGGTATTCGGCTGATTCGTCGTTTGTGTTATCAATCTTTCGTTGTGCTGCGAATATCTTTATAGCCGTAATGCAGGTCCCGATGCCCACAACGAAGAACACCATTGCCGCTAACGTTGCGAAAAGCCGGGGCAGCAGGTAAATCAACAGGCCGAAGCCGATGAGTGCAAGCCCCGTGGCAAAAATTCCGCCGGCAAGGCGACGAGACGCCTGCGATATGATGTTACTGTAAAAGCGGAACGGCATCTGAAAACCCCTTTCGATAAAAGATAAGGGCGGGCCTGAAAAGCCCGCCCTTACTCGGTTTCCTGTTAATACATTCCGCCGCCCGGCGGCATAGGAGGCGTTTCCTTCTTTTCGGGTATTTCGCTTACCACCGCGTCGGTCGTCAGCAGCAGCGAGGCGATGGATGCGCCGTTTTGCAGTGCGATGCGTTCGACCTTTGTGGGGACAATCACGCCGAACTCTATCATATCTCCGTATTCTTTTCGCAGGGCGTCGTAGCCGAAGTTCTTGTCGGAGCTTTCCATCACCTTCTGCGCCACGATTGAGCCGTCGAGGCCCGCGTTTACGGCGATTTGCTTGATGGGGGCGATGACCGCCCGGCGGACGATATCGACGCCGACCTTTTCGTCGCCCTGTGCCTTGATTTTGTCTAAAGCGGGAAGCGCTCGCAGCATTGCCACGCCTCCGCCGGCTAAAATGCCTTCCTCCACCGCGGCCCTGCAGGCATGCAGTGCGTCCTCCACCCTCGCCTTCTTCTCTTTCATTTCGGCCTCGGTGGCGGCTCCTACTTTTATCTGGGCGACGCCGCCAGACAGCTTTGCCAGCCGTTCCTGAAGTTTTTCGATGTCGTAATCGCTGGTGGTTTTTTCGATTTCCGCCTTTATCTGTTCGATTCTGCCTTTGATTTCTTCTGTTTTGCCCGCCCCTTCGATAATCGTGGTATTGTCCTTGTCGATGGTGACCTGCTTTGCCCTGCCTAACATACTCAGTTCGAGGTTCTCCAGGTCGATGCCGAGGTCCTCGAATATGGCCTGTCCGCCGGCGAGCACGGCGATGTCACTCAACATCGCCTTTCGTCTGTCGCCGAATCCGGGCGCCTTTACAGCGGCGCACTGCAGCACGCCGCGAAGCTTGTTGACGACTAATGTCGCCAGCGCCTCGCCTTCAACCTCTTCGGCGATGATTAACAGGGGCTTGCCCTGTTTGGCGACCTTCTCTAAAAGCGGCACAAGCGACTTGATTGAGCTTATCTTTTTCTCGTGGATGAGGATATACGGCCTGTCGAGGACCACCGTCATATTCTCCAGTTTGTTGATGAAGTGGGGGCTTAAATACCCCTTGTCGAACTGCATTCCTTCGACCAGCTCAACGACGGTCTCCAGCGATTGTCCCTCCTCGACGGTGATGACGCCGTCCTTGCCGACCTTGTCCATCGCCTCGGCCAATTTTTTGCCGATTTCGGCGTCCTGGTTGGCAGAGCACGTCGCGACCTGCTCGATAAACTCCCCTTGGTTGCTGGAATTGACGGATATGCTCATCTTTTGCAGTTCTTTGACGATTGCTTCGACCGCCATATCTATGCCGCGTTTTACCTGCAGTGGGTTGGCGCCCGCGGTGATGTTTTTGAGTCCCTCGTCGAAGATGCTTTCCGCCAGAATCGTCGCGGTGGTCGTTCCGTCGCCTGCGACGGTGGACGTCTTGGAGGCGACCTCCTTGACCATTTGCGCCCCCATATTTTCGAATGGGTCTTCCAGCTCGATTTCCTTGGCGACCGTGACGCCGTCCTTTGTGACGGTGGGCGAGCCAAATGATTTTTCGAGAATGACGACCCTGCCGCAGGGGCCTAATGTTATCTTGACTGCGCCGGCGAGCTTCTTGACGCCCTCTCGAATCGCCGCTCGCGCTTCAGTGCCGAATGCTATCATTTTTGCTGCCATATCTTCATTTCTCCTTCCAGGTTTCCACCTCAATAATCAATCATCAATTATCAATTATCAATGTTGGTCTATTCTTCGATTACCGCCATAATATCCGATTCGCTCATAATCAGATACTCTTTACCGCTGATTTTTATCTCACTGCCGGCGTAGCTTGTGAACAGCACCAGGTCTCCCTTTTTCACCTGTGGTTTCTGGCGTGAGCCGTCGTCCAAAAGTTTGCCCTCGCCCACCGCCACAACCTTGCCTCTCTGGGGTTTTTCCTTGGCGGCGTCGGGCAGGACTATTCCGCCTGCCGTCTTGTTCTCCGCCTCCACTCGCGCAACGAGCACCTTATCAGCCAATGGTCGCATCTTCATCTTCTCACTACTCCTTTCCCGAACTTCTGACCCCCGCTCTTGTCTTCGACAAGAAGACGCGGGGATGATTCAAACCGAAAAAATATGGCTGCTGTATTTCTTGACGAACAGCCGATTCAACTGGTCTTTTAGAATTTCCATATCGACGGGCTTACGTATAACGCTGAAAACGTCAAGCTGCAACGCCTCTTCGAGCATCGCCTCTGTCGCACAACTTGTCAACAGTATACACGGCATCAAGGGATGTTCCACTCGAATCACCCTCAGTGTCCAAAGGCCTGCCTGTTCGCAATCGGTGTCAACGATAGTCGTCCGAATCCGCCGATGCCGCAGCACATTAACTATATCATAGGTGCTCTCGGCCACCAGCAGATTCACGCCTCTTGGCCGAAATATATCGCGCACGGCCTGCGGCCAGTTCCAGTCCGCCTGGCTGGCCAATACATTTACCTCTTGCGGTGAGCTTGTCGAATCCGCGCCAGATTGTAGCAGGTCCGCCATCATACCACAATTGCAAGGAGCAAACACTGTGCCAGCAGGTCGGCCTTGGTGCTTATTTGCGCAACTGCTTATCCGAAAAGGTGTTACGGGGGACCGACTGCGAGCCGATTACCTGCCAAAATTCACCCCAAACGCGCAGACCCTGCCACGCTGACAGTCCTTATGTCAGCGACGGGTAGAATGATTATTGGCGAGATTCAGAACACAATAGCAGCGTAGCCGACGGATTCGGCGCTGGTGGCGCCCATTTTGCGGAGCATTATCTCGTTGCTGTTGGTGTGCGCAAGCAAAACGCCTTTAGTTTTGCCGAGGGCTTTTGCAGCAGCAACTGTCGCTGCAGCGGCGCCCGGGCCGCAGGCATTGAGATTCTCGGCTGCGCTTTCAAGCATCTTGTCGGGCGCAAGTTTGAGTGTGAAATCAATGAATTGTTTGTCGTTGACCTCCATCGCCCATTTGAGGGCGTCCTTTCCCGTGCCCATCGGCGTAAAGCCATAGCGTGGCCCGTAATGGGTCAGGTCGGTTGAGCCGAGGCAGACGATTTTTCTCTCTTCGTCGCTGCTGATGATGCTGGCGACGATTTCGCCGAGCCGCACCGACTGTTCGACAGGCGGGGTGAGAATCGGCACCAATTTAGCGCCGGGGAACAGGTATTGAATGAACGGGACCTGAACCTCTATGCTGTGTTCGCTGTTGTGCGCCTCGCAGTCACTTACTGCGGTCTTACTTTCAACTACGGCGTTGGCAAGCTCTTCGTCAATGGCGATTTCGCCCAGCGGGGTGAGCCAGCTGCCTTTATCATAGACGGCTGGTGGCTGGCCGAGGTAGCCGTGCGCGGCGCCGAATATGACGAAGGTATGGACCTTCGGGTGCTGCTGCCTGATTGCGGCGAAGACAATTGCTGCGGTCGGGCCGCTGAATGTCCAGCCGGCGTGCGGGACTAACCCAGCGACTATCGTCTCAGGCACCCTGGCTTCGCTTTCGGCTGCGCCGAGGCGAGGCGGCTGGTTTGGTGTTGCCTCTTCGAGGCACTGGTTTATCTCATCGACGCACTGGTCGTGCTGGCCGGGATAGAATTGGCCGGCCACTATGGGTTTCCTCTTTTGCATATTGCATACCTCTTGCTTGCGTTTGCAACTCCCGGTCGGTATGATTATACCATTATCCGCAAGCCAGTATATTGTAAATACGAAAGGCGAGGAAGACAAATGGCATCTAAAAAGACAGGCAAATCCACAGTGGCGGTGGTGATGGGCTCGGCCAGCGACCTGGCCGTTATGCAGACCTGTATCGACACGCTAAAGGATTTCGCCATTCTGCCGGTTGTGCGAATCATCTCTGCACACCGGACGCCTAAGATTGCCGCACAGTTTGCCCGGTCAGCGGCCGCCAATGGGATAAAGGTCATAATTGCCGCTGCAGGTATGGCGGCCCATCTGGCGGGAGCTATTGCGGCACAGACGACGCTGCCCGTTATCGGTGTGCCGCTTGCCGCTAAAGAGGGTATGGCGGGTCTGGATGCCCTGTTGAGCACGGTTCAGATGCCGTCGGGTGTTCCCGTGGCGACGGTTGCCATCGGCAGGGCGGGCGCAAAAAACGCAGCTATTCTGGCGGTTCAAATACTTGCGCTGTCGAACAAGGCACTGGCGGGAAAACTCGACCGGCTCAAGGCCGCCCAGGCAAAAGAAGTCGCCAAAAAGAACGCTACCCTCAAATGAGGGCGAGGTTTGCGTTTTTTTATCTCAATTTGTCGGCGAACTAATGTGCCCGTTGTCTGTTTATCGTTTTGTCCCTTGTTCTTATTGTGCGATGGTCGGGTAATTTCCCAGCACGTTTTCTGGGAATATCAGATATTTGTTTGGTTTTAGCCACGCGGACAGCGTCAAATTGCCTTTGGCGTTCGCTGGAACCACCAAGATTACTTTGACTATCAAAAGTCGTTATCGGAGCCGTTTCTGTCAGGCCCATAGTGCCGGTGTATGTCAAAGTTGCGTAAACGTCCATTTCTACCCCATCACCCTCTACCCATAATACGTCGCTGCCAAATTGATCGTAAAATATCCCGGAATAATCCTGGTCATATAAAAACTCCTCTAATTCTGAAATGCTGTCCCACCGATACGCAATTACTCGTGTAACGTATGGCTCAACAATTACTCCCAACGTCCCGCCGTTTTCACCGAAGCTATCATAGAGATATATGTCGAGATAAACGTAGCCATCCTCATACCAAAACCCAAATGTCCCTGTTGCAGGGTCTTCCGGAGGGCTGTAAGAGGTAAACCAGTACTCGCCATTAAGATACACGTCAAATGTATCATCAACAACGATGCCTTCGCCGGCATCCCACACGAATACATCGCACCAAATATAATTCGTTAGTCTGAAGAGAGTATAAGGGTCGCTTGTATTGCCGTCAGCCGTAACGGTCGTATTAGCCCAATAGTAGTCCACAGTGGATGCGTCAAAGACCGGTAACTCGACTTTAAGCCATCGGCCATTGCTGTCGGCTTCCTGCACTATCCCGTATACATCGGAATGTACCGAATTTGCTTCTTCAAAAAGCACGGTATTGTGTGAGGGCGTATTCGAGAATCCCGAACCTTCTATAAACAACACAGAGCCGGGACAGCCCATATCAGGCGTAATATTCGTAATATCCGGTCGTGGCGGACCCGGAGGGTCAAATGTGCAAACGGCCAAAGCATTGGAATCATTAACATCGGGGTCACTTGGATTTGCACTGATTGAGCCGCAATAAACGAGGATATATTTCGATAAATTCGGTGATGATGGTTTATTGAATCTTGCACGCACAGAATTTCCTTTTGCTAATGTCGTCGAATCGCCCCACAGAACAGTGCGGTTGGGGTCGTTGGAATCGTAAACCGTAAGCTCTGATACAGGGGTTCTGTTGCCGACGTTGTCGTCCCAGTAAAGCTCATAGCTGCCTCCTTTCAATGTTTGATTAACGTTTGTGTTTACCGATTGATTGGTAATATAAAGCTCTGTCGGGTCACATTCCGAACAGGTGCAATTCGCATCAACGGATAATTTTCCTCTAAAGAAATAATTGAGTAAGCCCGTTGCATAGTCAATCGTTCTTGGAATAGTTACCCTGACGTAATCGTTGTAAACATTGTTGTCATCATCAGGGGTAATGGTTTTTTTAGCTACTGCGGCAACAACGGGGCCATAATAACCAACCGCCATATAATAGCTGTAGGTCTCGCGGGCGAGGTGCTGGACGCCATATCCCTGAAAATATCTTTTGTATGATTCGGTTATAATTATCGTATTCGATTCAGCCGGTTGTGGGAATTGATACAAGGTTCCGGTGCAGCCGAAGACCGTGCTTGTTGAAAGAAACTGATAATTTGTCTGCTCTGCAAGACCCCAATTTGATGATGGAAGCCCTATATATGTGCCTGTATATAATCCCGTATCCCAGTATTTTGAAATTTTATCAAATACCTTCAGCTGTGGCGTCCAGCCGGTCAGCCAGGCGGTTGGTATGTTATTATTATTCGCCTTAACTTGGTCCTCAGCCCAACTTTCTAATGGATTACCATAATCCTTAATACTTCTATAATGCCCAAAAAGAAAATCGTTCCTCACATGCGCAGGGACACCTGTATCTTCGAGGAGATGTAATACCTGTCCCAAATCAACAAATGCGATAGCCAGACACGCCTCTCGATAAGCCGGACTATTTGATGTTAATCCAAGATAAAATCCTTGTCTTGCATAATTCCATGTCTGCTCATTAACCGTCGGTTCTTTTTGTGCGATTCCTTGTATCGCCCAGATTAAACTTGATGTTCCAGTAAAATCAAAACCCGACCAGCTTGAAGCATAAAGTCGCCATTCAGGATGATCGTTTTGGTCGTTCAATCCCGAATTACGAATCGGGTCGTAAAAGTGATGCCTTGGCCCAATAGGCCATTGGCGCCCATCTTCATCCTCAATTGTGCTTCCTGCTTTCATCCATCCCAGTAAGGTTCTTGTGGTCAAGTCCGGTTGTGCTTCACCTCTTCTTAATCTTTCCTCAACATCCATAGGAAAATTCCAGGTCACCTGTGTTTGTAATCCTTGACTCATACCAAGTTGAGTCTGCAAATAGCTATTAACCAAGTTATTAATGTCAGACACCTTTTGGGTCAAAGCAGGGTGTGTCTTCTTGTTCTCCCATGCCGAAATTTTTGCCTGATAAATAAACGAAAGAACGAATGCTATCGCAATAGTATTCTTTACCATTTTTGTAAATCCTCCTGATAAGCAACGCTTCGGATTTAAATAATATTTCATATACGATTACCACCTCATACCGCTTAATAATTTCAATACTGTCCAACCACCTAACATCGAAGCCGAAAAGGTCAATATTAATAATGTGAGATATATTTTTATTCTTTTGCTTTTTGTAAGGGGTAATTTCATAGAGATAAGCCATAAAACATCAAACCCTATAACCGCAAGAGGTCCGATAGGGCCAAAGAGCCAATGTGGCATACCGGGGCTATTCATCAGTAATACAGACATCCTCATAGCAACATAAAATAATATGGGCATGAATATTATTAACAAAACGACCTCTGGAGCAGTTAAGGGGAATTTCTCTTTTTTCTCTTCCATAGTTAATTCTCCATTCTTAGTTCGTTTTTCAAAAGTTATATATTTTCCAGTTTCCGTCGTCGTCTTTTATAAAAACAACCGGGAATTTATATATCGTTGGACCATTCTGATGAGTCATTTCGTAGACAGCTCTGCCTTCATCCTGTGATTGCAAAGTCAAAGTCCCCATCCCTGCGGCAAAATTAGGAAGGTTTGAGCCAATGGCCTGGAAGATTTCAGAGTAACGGTCTTTGGAATTATTTGCAATAAACGTCAATGCAGTTTCTATGTCGCCAGCCGCTAATGCGTCCTTAAAGGAATCGAACGTGTCGTTCGGCTCAGGATAGGTCTCCAGCCACCGACTGCACAAAAGCTTCAAGTCGTCGAGATTTATCGAATTGCTGTAGTCAAGGTCGTATTTATCATCCCAGCCAGAATCACCTGAATCGCTCAGCCAGACATCGGCAAGTTTGGCAAAATCAAGAAAATTTATGACGTAGTCGAGTTTGAAATCGGCGCTTTTGCACTCATAGTTATCAGGCCAATAGTCGACTAACTGTTTAAGGTCATTTATATCAATCGTGCCACTGCCGTCAAAATCGCCGGGTAGTCCACTACCTGACTGCCGCCAATTGTCGGCCAGTACCGCGAAATCAGCGAAATCAACCCTGTCGTTCGGTGCCAAATCCGGACACCAAGATGGGACTGCATATGCAGGCAGGATAAATACGTTCAAAACGATGATAATCAGGCATATGCTCTTTGGTGACATAACAAAACTTCCTCTTAAAAGATTGCTTCTCTTTTTGGCTTTTGGTGTGTGCATAACATTATTCTCTCAATTTTATCCGTCTGTGGCGGAAAACCCTTTAACCAGAGTCGAGTATAATGGTGTAATTATAAATGCCAATAAAAAATTCCGTGATTTTTTGCAGACCGTTCGTAAACGCTCATTGAGATGAGGATTGCAACTCAAATAATTTGCACTAAAACCAGCCCAAGGCGCTTGGCGCATCCCAATATGGGACGACAGCCGCACTGACAGCAAAAAGCGACTACTGATTCCGTTCTATCTCAATTTGTCGGCCAAGGCGGAGCCGAACTCCTGGGCGAGCTTGCTTGCGGTAAACTGGTCAGTATTGTCATAAGAGGCGGTGAAGAGGATGGTGCCCGCCCTGTCCTTTGCGGTAATGGTAAGCGATTCGATGGCCTGGGCGGATGATTCCTTGCCGCCGAGCCAGTCGGTTTTCCCCGACGACCGAAGGGTCATAAACGTCGAGCCGGTTAGTATGACGTTGGCGGTGTTGGCGTCGCAGAGTTGAACTTGCTTGCGGATAAATTCTTTTTCGAGCACGTCCTGGAGCACCTTGCCTACGTATGGGTCCTGACTCTCGATGGGCGTAACGTAAACGCATTTGTTCTGGATGGCTTTTAGCTGCTTTGTGGCGACGATGTCTGTATGGCAGCCCGCAAAAAACGTCAACAACATACCAAGTACCAATGCCCTTTTCATAAACTTATCTCCTTTCAACTGTTAATATACATCGACACAGGCGCGAGCCGTTCTGTAAAGCTTTTTGTGGATTACGCTTTGGTTTTGTCGTAGAATCAACAACCCGATAACCGCTTATGAGCTGTGACGTAGGTATTTGCTATATGAGTAAAGTAATGTTCTGTGTGTTGACGGCTGGTTTGCTGCTGGCGGGTTGTGGTGATAAGCCCAAATATACGGCCGAGCAGCTTGCTACGATGCCGTTTGCCAGGCGGGATGGGCTTTCCGAGCCGAGCGGCGGTTTTGCACTGGCGGTGGGCGAGCAGACGGTGACAGCGGAGGATGTAGTCGGGCCGGTATTTGAACGGCTGGCGCAGGCGGCGAGAAATGGGGATTTTGAGAGATTCAGGCGTATTGCTGAGCCGGTTATTGAGCGGCAGCTTGTGGCCAGAATATCGGATGCGCTGCTTTACAGCAGGGCCAGAAGAGACGCGGGTGAGAAAATTGACGATGAGCTTGACAGGATAGTGACCGCGGAGGTCAGAAGATTTGTTATGGACTTCGGCGGCGACTATGCCAAAGCGGAGCAGGCGCTGAGACAGATGGGGATGGACTGGGGTAAGTTCGAGCAGTATCAAAGGCGAAGGGTCCTGAGCCAAAGTTACATCGCGCAGCAGATGCCGAAGGACCAGCCGATTGCATATAGTGAGATGCTCACGGCATATAATGAAACGAAAGAGCAGTTGTACACGACGCCCGCAGAGCTGCAGTTTCGGCTCATCGACATAGAGCCGGCAAAACTGCAGGATATCGACCCCAACAGACCTCGTTTGGAGCAGGCCAGGGAGTTTGCCGAACAGTTGGTCAGACGTATAAACGGAGGCGAGAATTTCGAGCAGCTGGCTAAGGATTACTCGAATGATTACAGGGCGCCGGCTGGGGGTCTGTGGCGAAAACTCGCCCCGGAGTCGCTTGCAGCGCCTTACGACGTGCTGGCTGTAAAGGCGGCGCAAATGAAGCCCGGCGAGGTTGCAGGGCCGCTCGAAGCAGAAGGGCACGTCTTTATAATGCAGCTTGTGGAGTATCAGCCGAAAGGCGTTGAGCCGTTCGAGAAGGTTCAAAACCAGGTCAGGGCGAGAATATCATTCGAGCGGATGCGCCGGGTGATTGATAAGCTGAATACCGAGCTTTTGCAGCAGGCCTCGGCGGCGGACAAGAAAAAGTTCGTCGATTTTTGTGTGCGCGAGATTTACAGAATGGCAAATAAGTAAAGGCCACTGGTTGCGTATTTCGTCTATCGGCTGCGCGGCTCGCATCGTCTATCGTATGACGGTTGCGTATTAAACGACGCTGGATGTTCGACGCAACCTGCTGAAATATGTTCTTGACGGTAAAAAAGGTGTTTTAGTCGGTGACTGGAATCACCCAATGGGAATAATTGCACACGGCATAGACCTTGTTGATTTCCCTCGGATAGAGGATATGGTCAAACGCCACGACAAACGATTCTTGGATAAGGTTTTCACCGCCGCTGAGCAGGCATACGCCAGGGAGAATAAAAACGGTATCGAAAAATTAGCAGGCCGATTCGCCGCCAAGGAAGCGGTGCTGAAACTTGTGGGTACCGGCTGGCGGGGCAAAATCGCCTGGACTGATATTGAGGTGATAAATACCGCGACGGGCCAGCCGGAGGTTAGATTATCCGGCGAGGTAAAAAAAATCGCCGACAAATTAGGCATCACACAAATCAGTGTCAGCATCACTCACACCGCCAATTTCGCCATCGCCTCAGCAGTCGCATTAGCAGAATCAAATCGGCTCAAATAATTTTGACTACGCCTTTGCTGGGACGTAATTAACCGGTGATTTCTAAAATCTGAACTTTCGTCGTTTGAATCGAAAGGATTGCTCCATGACTTTCATGCGTTGCGAAAAGTCTTTGAATACTATCCAGTAAATGCTATCTTTATTAACCTCATTCCAGAAGTTACTGCTCTCCCAACACTTAATTGCGTAAAAGCCAAACATATAGTGGGCAACTTTAGGTTTGATTAAGCCAGAATTCATTGCAATTGCTACTTCCTCAAACAAGCCGAGGAACTCACGTTTCTCGTCAAATGGGATTTTGCGTAAATGTTCATCATTGGTATCAAGCAGATTGCAGATGCGCTTGAAACTTTCATTGCCCTTCAATAGTTCCCGCATTGTCAGGAAATGTTCCGCGCGTTTTTGAGCGCCTTGTTTGACGTACTCCAGAAAGCTTATGATAAAAGCGAAGGTGGCAACACCTACTCCCACAATGGTTGCAATATCTTTAATCAAGGATATGGCGCTCATTTAGTTTTAAGCCATCTGCATATGTTTATATAAAGGTTTAGCGATGTGCTTTAAACATTTTGAGGCGTTAAGGATTTCTATACCAATTACCTGGCCTTTATCGTTGAGTTCAACGTTTATGCCCGGAGCAATTTCTATAAATTCTTCTTCGTTTGCTTTTTGGACTACAATGTAAAGGACGTCTGATTCATAATCGTAGTTTATTAAAGGTTTTTTACTCATATTTTTTGCCACCTCCCAGAGTTTATTCGGGTTATTTTCTGATACGCTTTTAATGGGTGAACCGTGATTATTTCTATCACATCTTTTTTCTTGTCATACGTTAAGGCAAACTCCCTTATTTTATTATTGAATTCAATTTTATGAACCGCCACATAATGGCCGGTTATGTTGTCGTAGTAATGCTCCCTTGCCTCTCTGAAAATTTTTTTAGGCAAAGGAGACGGTATATTTCTCACCTTCAATCGAAATTTCAGATGGGCCGTATATATTATGTTCATTCTAATACTATTATTAGAGAAACGACATCAGTTGTCAAGATTGATTAAAAGGTTCATAAAATCTATACTGGCCGAGTATGTCTCAAAGAACAAAAACAAATGATTTTGATTGTGTAGTTATTGGGGCGGGGCACGCCGGTATAGAGGCCGCTCACGCGGCTGCAAGAATCGGCGCAAAGACCGCGCTAATCACCATCGACAAAAACAAAATCGGGGCGATGAGCTGCAATCCCGCGATTGGCGGGCTGGCGAAGGGACAGATTGTCCGCGAGGTCGATGCATTAGGCGGGCTGATGGGTCTTGCGACCGACGCAACGGGAATTCAGTTCAGGATGCTCAATCGCTCAAAAGGTCCCGCTGTGCAATCGCCCCGCGCACAAGCAGACAAATACAGGTATCAGCAGTTTATGACAGATGCGCTGGAGCAAACGCCCAACCTGACTATCGTCGAGCAAATGGTCGTCGATATCATTGTCGAGGATGGTCGCGTCGTAGGCGTGCGGTGCAAAGATGGGTGGACGTGCAACGCAAAAACGGTAATTGTAGCCACGGGGACATTTCTTCGCGGGGTGATGCATATAGGGCCGGAGCAGTTTGCTGGCGGCAGGCGAGGCGAGCCGGCGGCTGACGAGCTTTCGGCGTGCTTAGAGCGACTGGGGCTTGTTGTGAAACGGCTGAAAACCGGCACGCCTCCTCGACTGGATGCCAGCACCATTGATTATGAGAAACTTGAGGTCCAGCACGGCGATAAAGAGCCGGCGCCGTTTTCGTTTATGAACGACCGAATCGACCGGCCACAAATACCGTGCTGGATTACCTACACCAATGAGAAAACACATAAGATAATTCGTGACAATCTCGACCGTGCGCCGCTTTATACCGGCCAGATAAAGTCGACGGGGCCGAGGTATTGTCCAAGTATTGAAACCAAAATCATCCGCTTTGCCGACAAGACGCACCACCAGGTGTTTTTAGAGCCGGAGGAACAGGAGCAAAAAGTCGTTTACTGCAATGGCATAAGCACGTCACTGCCCAAAGACGTTCAGGACGAAATGATAAGAAACCTGCCTGGCTGTGAGAGTGCGAGGATTTTGCACTATGGTTACGCGATTGAATATGATTATTGCCCGCCTGTTCAGTTGAAGAACAACCTTGAGACGAAGAAAATCACGGGGCTTTTTTTAGCGGGCCAAATCAACGGCACAAGCGGCTATGAGGAGGCGGCAGGGCAGGGGATAATGGCTGGTATAAACGCGGCAAGATTCCTGCAGGGGGCCGAGCCGATTGTTCTGAGTCGCGACCAGGCATATATCGGCGTTATGATTGACGATTTGCTCACCAAGGGATTAGGAGTGGATGGAGTAGGAATCCCCGATGAGCCGTATCGGATGTTCACGTCGCGGGCCGAGTTCCGGCTGAGCTTGCGGTCGGACAACGCCGACCGTCGTCTGACGTCTGTCGGCAAGTCAGTCGGCTTGGTCGCTGACAAAAGATGGGACAAGTTCCAGAAAAAAACAAACGGTATAGAGCAACTAAAAGAATATCTGAAAACCACGAGCGGCGATGGCATAAGCTTATGGGAGCAGCTTCGCAAACCCGGAAACTCCTTATCGCAGACGCTACACGGAGACGCCTATGTGAAAAGTCGCGGCTTCCCCAAAGAAGTCGTCGCCGCGGCGATAATCGACGCCAAGTACGAGGGGTATTTAGTCAAGCAGCAGCGTCTGGCGTCGGGGCTGCAATCTCTGGACAAAAAGCAGGTCCCTGCGGATTTGGATTATGGCGCGATAGTGCATTTACGGCCCGAGGCGAAGGAGAAGCTGTCGATATTTCGGCCCCAGACACTTGGCCAGGCAAGCCGAATAAGCGGCGTCACCCCAGCCGACATTACCGTGATTCAGGTTCATCTCAAAAAGTACTATCAGGAAATCAGGCAGTCAGGGAATCGTTAGTTATGGGTTCGCTTTCAGATAACATTTACAACCGGGCTGCAGGCCGAGAGGAGCCGAAGTTCAAGATTTGGCGTAGTGCTGGCTTGTTGCTGACTTATAAGTGCAACGCGAGCTGCAAGTTTTGCTATTACAACTGTTCGCCGAAGCAGGGGGGGCTGATGCCGGTTGAAATGGCAGTGGATGCCTGGCGGTCGCTGAAAGAATTGGCGGGTGACAGTGCAAAGGTTCATATAACCGGCGGCGAGCCGTTTTTGTATTGGGACCGATTAGTGGAGATTCTGCGAGAGGCAAAAAGACACGAACTCGGGCCGGTTGATATGATAGAAACCGATGGTTTCTGGGCTACCGATGAAAAAATTGTCATTGAGCGATTAAAGGTTCTCGACGAATTGGGAACGCGTCGGCTGAAAATCAGTTGCGACCCCTTTCATCAGGAGTACGTCGATATTGAGCCGGTCAGACGCTTAGCTAAAGTTGCAAGGGGATTGCTCGGGCCGGACCGCGTTTTAGTGCGATGGGAAAAGTACATCGAGAACCCAATCGAAATGAAAGGTGTCACACCAGCAGGGCGAGATAAAAGATATGTTGAAACGCTGAAGGAGTACCCGTGTCGCTTTACGGGCCGGGCGGCGGGACATATCGCTTCGCTTGTTGCCAAAGACACGATTGAGGAAATCTCAAAGACCAATTGCCGTGATGCCTTTCTCGGTGCCAAAGGTGTGCACATTGACCCTTATGGCAATATATTCAGCGGCACCTGCAGCGGCATAATCATCGGCAATGTTGCTAAACAGCCGCTTAACGAAATCTGGCAAAACTGGCAGCCAAGTAATAACAAAATGATTGAAAAGCTGTTTCATTCCGGGCCGGTCGGATTGTTGGATGAGGCGGCCAAGCGGGGCTACAAGCCAGCCGAACGACACGCCGGCAAGTGCCACCTTTGCACATCTATTCGCCGGTTCTTCTTCGACAAAGGACTTTACAAATCCACACTCGGCCCGGCTGAATGCTATGAAAGTTCTTTGCAAATGTCGGTTGAGTAGGAGTCAATTTTATCGGAAAGCGTTTTGCTCAAATCCCGGCCCGGTTTCAGTGACGCCGGCTCGATGCCGAAAAAAACTGTTTCTCTCGGACATTCGCCGAGCTGCTTAGAGAGATTTATCACCTGCAGGATATCGGCCTCGTGCAGGGAATAATGGCTTAGCTTTTTGACGCTTTTAACCTCGTCGGGAGTAAATCGCCTCATAGTGCCCGGCTCCGCGTCCATTTGGGCGCAGTCAATGATGATGGCCTTTTTACGGTTTGCGATTAGGTGCAGCAGGGACAGTCCCGCTGAGCCGGCATCAATAAAATCGACGGCAGCAAATTTATCCTGCCGGTTTGATAATCGCCTGACCAAATGAACGCCGATACCCTCGTCGGACAAGAGTAGGTTGCCTAAGCCGATGACGACGACGTCCTTCCTGTGGTGAGCTTGTCGAACCATTTTTGCAATTGGCAGGTCACCGGACAAACCTGACGTCAAGAAAATGAGTCGAGCAGGAGATGCAGGGGTCATAGGCGCGAACCAACATTTCCAGCTTGAGCCGGATGCCTTTCTCGCCTTCGTCTAAAATCTCAGGCAGCAGTTTCTCAAAGTCCTTCTGGATATTGGCGTGGTTCTGGTTTGTCGGTATACAAATGTCTGCTGCGACGCAGTTGCCTTTTTTGTCGAATTCATACTCGTGGAAGAGAATTCCGCGGGGCGCTTCAACACAGCCGGCGCCTTTGCCCGCCTTCGGCGCACTTGTCACCTTCTCGTCTTTGAGACCTTTTGTAAGGAGCTGGTCGATGAGGGCTATGCTCGTTTCGATGATATGGAAGCACTCGACGAGCTGGGCGACCGTGTTCATATAAGGGTTGCAGCAGCCCTTTTGCAGCCCGAACGTTTTTGCGGCGTCTTTGGCCATAGGCGAAAGTAGTTCTGCGTTGTTGTTGAACCTGGCCAATGCGCCCACCGCGTATGCGTCGCGGTGCCATTTTGCCCACTTGGCCGTCGATTGCTCAACGATGTACTCATTTGTCACGTCGTGCCATTTCTCAATCGGCACAACCGCTCCTTTGTTGTCGGCAGAGGTGATGCCGCCGTGATAGAAGGTATATGTTGGCGGATTGGTTTGCTTGAGTGATACGTATTCAGTCGGTCGTTCAAACTTCGGGATATTGCCTGCGACGCTCAGGACTGCTTCGGCTATCTTTTTCAAATCAGGTATTGTGTCTTTGAGCGTTTGCTGTAGCTGGCGGAATTGTTTCTCAGTTGGTATGCGGGTGAGTCCTCCCGGTATAATGGTGACGGGGTGCGTTGTTCTGCCGGCGAGCAGGTCCGACCATTCGTTTGCGATTCTGTGGACCTTGACAATCGTTTTTACGACGTCTGCTGCTCTGGCGGCAAGCGGCACGACGGATGGCGCATCGAAGAAGTCGGGGGCAGCGAGGTATCCGACGTGCAGGGTATGGCTTTGAAGCTGCTCAGAATAATGCATCAATATGCGAATCTTGTCGGCCTGCTCGGAGACCTTCAGACCAAGCGCGGATTCCACTGCCTTGGTCGCGGCAAGCGAATGCGTAATCGAGCATATTCCGCATATACGCGACACAATCGTCTGGATGTCCTGATAGCTGTGGCCGCGGACCATTGCCTCGAAGAATCGCGGCGCCTCCGGCACCTGCCACTGCAATTTCTCTATTTTGCCGTTGGTGACGTTGACGACGATATTGCCGTGCCCTTCGACGCGTGTAATGTGATGAACGTTGATATCCAGATTTTTATGCATTTGTAGGCCCCTGACCGCTTCCAAAAAGAACCATCTTGCCTTTCAATTGTTCCACGCTCAGTCCGTATTTGCTGATGACGTCTTTTGCCGCGTTGACGTTCGGGTCATCGACGTAGCCCCGACAGCCGAAGCACCTGAAACCCGATGACGGGCATCTTGCCCCGCAGCCGGCCCTTATAATCGGCCCCAGACAAATCTGCCCGTAGTCCCACAGGCAGGGGTTGCCTTTCGCCTTGCACTCGACGCAGACGGGGTACTCCGGTATCTCAGGCCGTTTTCCCATAAGCAGACAGCGAATAATATAAGTAAATTCCTTTCTGTCTATGGGGCAACCGTGTATTTTGTAATCCACTTTGACAACCTCATCGACGGCCTTTGTCGTCGCTGTGTCTAAATGCGGCATATTGGCCGATTTGCCGTAAACGCATCGCTTGACGTCCTGCAAATCGAAATTATTCTTGAGCTTGTTTATGCCGCCGATGGTGGCGCAGGCGCCGAGCGCAATCAGCGTCTTCGTCCTCGTCCGTATAATCTCAAGTCGTTTCTCGTCCTCGAACCTTGTGATTGAACCTTCGATGATAGCTATATCATATTCCCGGCTCTGCTCGCTCATCGCCTCTCGCCACTCGACCATATTGACGACCTCTATAAGGCCGAGCAGCTCTTCTTCGAGGTTGACGATTTGCAGCTGGCAGCCCTCGCAACAGGCAAAGTCAAAAATTGCTAATCTTGGTCTGTCCATTTTAGATTGCCTCCGGCGCTATACTGAGGTCCGAATAACGGAATACCGGCCCATCCATACAAACGTAAAAATTGTTTATCTGGCAGTGCCCGCACTTGCCGACGCCGCACTTCATCTTTCGCTCCAGATTGAGAAAGATATTTTCGCGGGGCACCTTCGCTTCATCGAGGGCCAGCAATACGAATTTGTACATAACCGGCGGCCCGCAGACGAAAACCAGCGCCGAGCGAAGCTCCGTCTCGATTTTGGGGATGAGTGTCGTCACGACGCCGACGTTGCCGAGCCAGCAGTCGTCGGCCTGGTCGATTGTCTCCTTAAATTTTATGTCGTCCCGGTGCGACCAGGCGTCAAGTTCCGAGTGGAAGAACCTCTGCGCCATACATTTCGTGCCTAACAGGACCACGAGCTCTTTATAGTCGGCTCGATTATCAAGGATGTAATTGACAAAAGACCGCTGCGGCACCAGCCCGATTCCGCCGCACACGAAAACGATGTTTCTCCCTTTTGCCTCCTCTACTGGGTATGTGCCTTTGCCGTATGGTCCGCGTATCCCTATTTTGTCCCCGATTCTTAACCGGTGGATGGCATTGGTGACATTGCCGATTCGGCGAACAACTAATTCGAAGTAGTCCTTCTGGGTCGGCGAGGAAGAAATCGTTATTGGCACCTCGCCTATTCCTGCAATCGAGACCTCGACGAACTGCCCGGGTATGTAATCGAATGGTTCGTCATCATCGAGCGCAAGCCGCAGGTACATCTCCGTCGGGTTCATCAGCCGCTTTTTCTCTAACGTCGCAAGCCGCGGCAGGTAAATGTCTTTTTCAACAGCACACCGCTCACACATTTCTTTACTCCTTATCCGTTAAGCCGGATTACATTCTGGTTGCGTATTTCGTCTATCGGTTGCGCTGCTCGTTTCGTCTATCGTCTTACGGTTGCGTCTTTGACAACGCTCCACGATTAACGCAACCGATACGAGCATCGCAACCGCAACCGTTAAACGCAACCTTCTTCATTGAAATCACTTGATGCCCAGGTCCTCAATCAGCCGGTTGTACACCTTAACGGGGTTCGCAATATCCGGCAGACACGCGTCTACGCAGCGCCCGCATCCCACGCAGGCGATTTGTCCGCCGATTCTCTCGGGCACGTATTTGCCCTTTCGATAAAGGCGGTGCCTGAAACGGTCCTGGCGTTTCTTTCTGAACTCGTGCTCGCCCGCCACCTTGGTGAACCCGTCGAGCAGACATCCGTCCCAGGCGCGCTGTCTTTGGCCGGTCATAAAGTCCCAGTTCACGTCATCCTGGACGTTGAAGCAATAACACGTCGGACACACCAGGTTACAGGAGCCGCAGCTAAAACACGTTCGGGCCTTTTCCTCCCAGACCGGATGATTGTACGCCCTTTCTAACAGCTTGGGCAGATAAGAGCAGTCACAGTTCAGCTTGTGCTTGTTAAGCCGTTTTTCGTTCTCGGCCCAGACCTTCTGTCTTTTTTCCAGGTCTTTTGCAGTCGCATCAACTGCATCTTTTGCCTTTGCGATAAGTGTGTCGCCTTTAGGTGAGCCGCTTTCCATCAGAAACGCCTCGCCGACGTCGGTGAGCAGCGCGTCGAAGCCGGTTCTTACGGTGGCTGCCCCCATTGAGGCGGCGAACACGTTTTTGGAGGGCGTGACGACGTCGCAGGCCACTATCGTGGCGCTGTGCCGCCTCTTCATATAGTGAGTGTCGTAGTTGTCCTGGCTGAAGAGCTGGTCCAGCTGGTTTAACGCCGCCATATCATACGGGTGGACGCCCATCAGCACGAACTCGGCGTCGTCATAGACCGACTGGTAGCCGCCGCCGACTTCGTAGGTCAGAAGCGTCTCGGCCGGCGGCAGGAAAAACTTTTTTGGCGGCTGCAGCGTCACGTCATAATCCAGGCGCAATTGTTCAGCCGAATCAAGCTGGGCGAAATCGAAGCGGTCGCCTTGGGCGCACACGCCTATTACTTTCCGCTCCCTTCTAATATCATTCACAAACCGCTTGAAAGCATCCTTGTCAATTTTCTTTATTGTCATTTTCTGTCTCGGTCGAAAATATCCTCGTCTTTTCTTTGCCCGAACCTGCCTGTCTTGAATAGTCCTTCAACACGAAGGAATATAATACGGCGGGCGAGGCCTGGAATGGGCAGAGCCGGAGTTGAACCGGCGACACGCGGATTTTCAGTCCGCTGCTCTACCACCTGAGCTACCTGCCCTTTCGTTGGCCATCCCTTTCGGGAGGCGTCCCTTACGGGAGTGCGTTCTTTGTGCCTGCCCGCAAATTTATCACAAATAATCCGTTTTGCAAGAAAATTTGACTGGCTTGTTATGTTTGAATTGTCCGAGACCCTCCTGAAAACAAAACTGCCGCGGGTTTTTTTACCCTGCGGCAGTGGAAAACTTTCTAATGTTTACGAAGGGCTTTAATCGGCGAAGTTGTACACGTCGTCTCTTGTGCCATACAGGCCGTCCCACCCGGCTGACATAAGAATGTAGCCATCCTCGTTGTGCGGCCTCGGCGTGGAAGTCACTTTTGTATTGGTAATGGCCTTGAGGAACACGAGCGGGTCTGTCTGCATTGGATGGGCGGGACCGGCAGGTGGTGGGCTGGCCTCCCACGGACAGCCGAGGGCTGTTATAGCATAGTTATCATCGAAGTTGTAAATGTTGGTATTGGAGCCACCAGCGACTGGTGGGGTAATAGAATCGTGGTTGAGTTTGGATGAGTCGGCCTTGTAATAAAGCACAGGCATACCTGCTTTTTGGCCCCCTCGCGCCGCGCAGTACGTGCCGTTTATTGCGGCGCGCAGAAAGACGTCGCTAATAGCGGCGTTGTGGTATTTCTCCGGGGGGGTTTGAAATGAGACCTGGGTGGCAGTGTAGAAGCTTGTGCCTGAAGTTATTACCCATGTGTACAAGTCCTGGAGGCGAACGGCCTTTATGTTTTCACTATCCACATATTTAATTCTTTCACGCAGATTTGGTATCAAAGGAGCATATAGAGGGTCAGTGGGTTCCATTTGCGTGCATAGGTCGAAAGGATAGATATCAGGATTAGCCGGCGGACCGCTTGTGGTTGCATCGGCAAGGAAACGCGATGATGGATGAAGTCCCATACCATCCTGGCCTATCAATGCCTCACACATTTTCATCGCTCCGCAGTAACCAACCGGAGTTGCGGCAGTATCCGCAGGCCCGGAATCCGGCAATGTATCAGCGTGGTCGTTGCGGAACAGTTCAAGTCCCTTGCTTATTTCGTGGAATTGCGCCCTCTGGGTGACGGTCTTTGCGTACCTTCGCGTTCTGCTCAGTGCCGGCACAAGAACGCTCATAATGATAATGATAATGCTCATCACCGTCAGCAGTTCGATAATGGTAAACCCTTTGGTTTGTTTTGGCATAATTCGGTTCTCCTTAATGGCTTAAGTATTTATGGCTGACTGGGCGGAAACAAAACCACCGCATTATATATCAGTATACCTTATAGGACGCCCTCTGTCAAGCTGTCACGACACCACGCGATTACCCGTTTCGCGAAGCAGGGGAAAGCATTGTATCAGGCATTCTGAATCGTGTTTTTCCCGGACGTTCCCGCATTCTGTAAGAAGAACCAGTGCGGCGGCCCGGGTTGTGACATCAAGGATGTCGCAGTTGCCCTTTTGTGCGGACCTGTATTTTTTTGGTTACGACCATTTGCAATAAGATAAATGATGCGGGTGATTGCGACAAGTGTGCAATGTGGTTTGGGCAGGGCGGAGCTATCCGAGGTGGAACCAGTTATAGGGGCTGGCGAAGACGGGCAGGGTGATGATAATTTCGGAGAGGGTTTCCGCGGCAACGATAATGGCAACTACGATGAGCAGGCAGGAAGCACAACGGAATTTGGAGAGGATGCGCTGCAGGCCATCAATGTAGAGTATCAAGAAAGGCAAAATGGTGCCTGCAATCAGCCGGCCGGAGACAAAATAGGGCTTGTCGCGCGAAGGGTAGAAACAATGGCCGAAATCATACCGCATAGACATAAACGCGAGGAACATTACCGACAGAACAACAACAAACAAGCTCGCTGCGAGGACGAGGCGATAAGGTTTATCCATTTTAGTTTTATTATTGATGAAGCCGAAGATAGAAACCGTGAGCAGAACGGCGGAGGATATTACGTAGAACCAGTCCATAAAGGGCGAGGCGATTCCTTCGAATCGCCATACGAACTCGCCGCGCCAGAAGGTCTTGGTCAGTTTGGTAAGGAAGTAAAACAAACCTGAAGGCGTGAGGATGGGGTGATTGAACATTTCATTGAAGGGTTTTTTTGTCCAGGTGCGGACGTGGATTGAAGCGGCTGCGCCGGAGAAGTCGCCGAAGAGAACGTAGTTTCTCCCGAGCCAGCCCGCGACGGGTATAGCAGCAGCGGCAGCGAAGGCGATGAGGGAGGGCAGATATTGTTTTAAGCGTTTTTGGCGGACGGCCTGTATTATTTTGATAAGAACGACACCGGCAGCAAGCGGCAGGATTGCGATATTTGATACCTTGGTGAGGAAGGTGGCGGCAACAGCCAGACCGGCGAACAGGTGGTATTTCCAGGACTTTTCGCCAAGCCAGACCTTCAGGAGCATAAAGAACGCTGCTGCGAATACGACGGGCGAAAGAATGTCGGCGGTGATGGCGAAAAATATGTCCTGTGGGAAAAAGGCGACCATAACCGGCAAGGCGATTCGCTGCTGTAGATTTGTGCAGAAGAACCTGCGGGGGAAGATGTAAGACAGCCACACAAATGCAGCGGCGAGTGGGACGTTAAGGAAGCGAATCCAATAAAGCAGCCGGACATCAGCAGCGCCGAGGGATTTACCGAGCCAGCACCACAGACCCGCCAGCATATAATAGGCAGGCCACGCCCAGGTTTCGAGATTGTTCCTTTTCGCGCGGTAGGCAACGGTATTTGCCACTGCAGCCGGGGAATGGTTGGTCGGCAAGTTGACATACTCGCCTGTCTCACTTATAGCAATGATTTTAGCTGCTTCGGGGTCGAACTTCTCAATCGCTGCGCCGGGCAGATGTCCCCGTGAGTACTTGAAGACCAGGTCAAAGTGGGAGTGTTCGTCGACGTTATTGAAGAAAGGAAATGCGGCGCTGAAGACAAAGACGCGAATGGCGGCAACGAGACAGAGCAAGGCAATGAGGAGGCGTTCGTTTCTCGTTGCTCGTTTCTCGTCGCTCGTGGCTCGAATCACTGGTCCCGAGACACGGGCCACGGTTTTTCGGGTGTCAAGTGTCGAGCGTCGATTTCTCATCTTTTTTCAATCCTTGTCTTGCCGAAATATAATAATGAGAAATTGCCGAGCATGCAAGATATCAGGGGGCACCGGGCATAGAGGCGCGGGCTGTAGGTCAATTGGCGGGCTGAGCCACCCACTCAAAGGTGTCAAAAGACCTCTTGTTCTCCGTAATAACAACCTCACCGACAGCAGTATAATCGGGGCATAGCCAGCCGCGAACGTAAATGAAACCGAGGACACTGCGACCTCGACCGGTTGAGCGCTCCGTTTCGAACAGCGTGAATGAACCTCTTGCTATGAAGTAGAGATTGGAAAAGCTGCGGGAGCCGTTTTCGATAAAGGGCTTGGATGGGTCCACGTTTCCGGCGAAGCTCGCGGCCATAATGAGGCAGTGAACGTCATCGGACTGGTCCGCCGCACTATCGGCGGGCCGGTCATATCCGCCGTTCCAGATGCCTTTGACGGTGCCGTCGGGGCATATAAGGAAGTTGATGGTTCCGCGCGGGCTGCCGTCCTGCTCCGGCTGGGTCTTATAGCGGAGGACGCTGGTAAGCTGGGGTTGTTTATCCGAGGGCTTGATTTCGGAGGTCTGGTCCGGAGAGACGATGCGAAACTCCTCGTTCCAGGGCAGCAACGGGTCGGAGCTGCTGAACAGCACCGAAGGACCAGCCAGAAGAACACCCATCGCCACCACGGCGACCAGGGTGAAAAACCTCAACCAAAGCGGATAAGTGAAGCGTCTTGTCTGCGAGTCCATTTCAAACAGTTAAGGACTATAAATTCGGCTACTGATTGTTTCACATTTGCAACCCGTCACAAAACTGCGAAAACAGCGAGTTGGCAACCGGGCGAAAACAGAACGCCCATTTGTATATTATCGCCCGTTCGGAGGTCGGACTTAATCTGCCGGCGGTAAGTTTGGGCGTTGAAAAATTCAATGACGGCGTCTATAATCCAGTGCATCAGAAACGGTTTTCCCCCGTATGGCCTTATTATTAACCATGGGAACGCGTAAGAAGTCGTGTTTGAGGCGTTGACGGAAAAATTCGGGTCGGTATTTCGTTCGCTGTCGGGCAGAGGCAGGATTACCGAGGCGAACGTATCGGACGCGGTGCGCGATGTTCGAAAGGCGCTGCTGGAGGCGGACGTCAATTACCAGGTGGTCAAGCAGTTCTGCAAAGACGTTGGAGCCGCGGCGATTGGCGCGGAGGTAATCAAGTCGCTGCATCCGGGGCAGGTTTTCGTAAAAATTGTCAACGATGAATTGACTCGGCTGATGGGGCCGGTGGACACGCAGATTTATTACGTTTCGCCCGGGCCGACGCTGATACTCCTGGCCGGCCTGCAGGGTTGCGGCAAGACGACGACGGCTGCAAAACTGGGCAAATACATCGCGGATAAAGGCAAAAAGCCATTGCTTGTGGCAGACGATTTGCAGAGGCCCGCGGCGATTGAGCAGTTGATTACGCTTGGTCAGCAGCTCAATATCCCGGTTTACAGCGAACAAAGCACGGACGCGGTGAAAGTGGCAAAGAATGCCGTCGCACACGCCAAACAAAACGGCTTTGACGTCGTGATTTTGGATACGGCTGGGCGGCTTCACGTTGACGAAGAGATGATGACGCAGATAAGCAACGTCGCCGGGGCCATTGAGCCGCATCAGATTTATCTCGTTTGTGATTCGATGACCGGACAGGACGCGGTCAATTCCGCAAAGGAGTTCAACCAGCGGCTGGAATTAGACGGCGTAATACTCACCAAATTAGACGGCGACGCCAGAGGAGGCGCTGCGCTTAGCGTCAAGGCCGTCACCGGAAAACCGATAAAATTCATCGGCGTAGGCGAAAAGTTAGACAAGCTGCAGGAGTTCCATCCCGAACGAATGGCCGGCAGGATTCTGGGGATGGGCGACGTCGTCACGCTGGTCGAGAAGGCGCAGGAGCAGTTCGACGTCCAGCAGGCCGCGAAGATGCAGGAAAAAATGGCCAAGGGCAGCTTCGGCTTCGATGATTTCCTGCAGCAGATGCAGGCGGTAAAGAAAATGGGGGGAATGAAAGACCTGCTCAAACTGATGCCGGGGGCATCGGGGCTTGGCGAGCTTGATTTTGACGACGCGGAGCTGAAGAGGATGGAAGGGATTGTTTATTCAATGACGCCGGGCGAGAGACGGGACCCCGACGTTATAGATTCGTCAAGGCGCCGCAGGATTGCCACGGGAGCAGGCGTGCAGCCGCACGACGTCTCTTCGCTTGTGAAGACCTTTATGCGAAGCAGGGATATGCTCAAGGCAATGTCGGGCGGCAAATTAGCGGGACTGAAGGCACTGATGAGCGGCGGGCTTAATCTGGACTCGCTTTCTTCGGCGCTCGGCTCGGGGAAAAAAATCAAGCAGCGTTCGCGGCGAAAACGGGTCATAATCCGCAGAGGTAAAAAGATACGACGGTAGGCGCAAACATTTCAATCGACGAGTATCTCGAGAAAGTGGCGCGGTTTGCCGGCAGCGAGTATGGCCGGCTGGTGCGCGAGCAGTTCAAAGACAACGACGGAACCAGCGAGTTGGGAATGTTGGCCAGTCCGGCGCCGGAGGAGCTTGAGCAGCTTCGCCGGGCGGTTGCGATTATGACCGCTGATGAAAAAACGAACGCCGATAAACTTATCGACGAGCAAATCCAAAAAATCGCCGCCGACGCGAAGGTCGAGTGCGGCCTGCTTGCCATTTTTCTCAATGGCTACGCAATATCATGCAAACGCTCGCGTTGATAATTATAAGAATTGGTAAAGATAAAATCTATTTATAAGAAAGTTGTTTAAAAGTTTTTATATCTACCTCAATAAATCTTTCGTGCATGTCTTCAGCAAGACGCCTGCTATTCTGGCCACATCTCTGCCAACTGTGTGGCTTCTCAGGTATATTAAAAGGCCCTCGCTTCCAAGGTGGAAGCAGAAGGTAATCTTCTGGCATATCAGGATGATGTGTAGTGATAATGTGATTGCACCGCCCTTTAATAAAATTATGCCATGTATCAATATAATCTCCTACGAACATGGGCGCGCTATCGTGCTCTTTTGGGTCGTGAGAGAGAGAGTGGTAATCACAAAGAATAGTAACAGGGCAGCCTGATTCTATTGCCTTACGTCTTATAGCTGCCCGCGTGGCATGAATCCAAGGCCCCTCTGTAGGATCGATAAAATCACAACTGATAAAAATATTTGTTGAATCGGCCAACTCTTTGGCCAAATCCTCTTCTTTAAGTTCAAAGAGACCGCCATAATCAGCGTCTACAACTCCATTAGAAGGGAATTTTGTCTTGTTTATTTTTCCAAGATATTGCGCATATTCTCCTGCTACACCAAGACTATTAGTCACGACACTTACATTTCGATTTTGATATGTCAAGGCTAGAAAGAGATAATAGGTATGACTACCGTCTGTCAAGAATATATTGCCTTTTTCTGGGATCAACCCCTCGTTATTCGCAGTATAAAGAGCCACAGCACGCTTTTCATCAGTATATTCTTTAAGTGACCTGCCGAAAAAGGTATCTGTTCGATAGGAAAGACGGGGGGTCATAGCATTAAGCAATTCTTGGCGAGACAATTCATCCTTATTCAGTTTGATGGTATCCCCAGAATCCAGCCCCTTGGGTTTATCTAAATCAACGTTTATATGAAAGTCAGATATACGAATGGTGTCGCCGGTTTTGATTTTGGATTTCTGTATTTCGACGTCGTTGAGATAAGTTTTGTTTTCGCTCTTGAGGTCTTCGATAACCCAAACGCCAGGATTGGGGTTTTGGATTACGGCATGCTGTCGAGAAACGGTACTACTGGCCAAAAGGACCTGACTTGTATGCCTGCCGATGCAGATAGGGCCTTTGTCGAAATGAAACTGACTAATGATGTGTTCACCTTGTTTTACTACCAATCGCATCGCTTTTCCTCCTATACAGGCAGTTTGTATTTTCTATTAATACCATAACATAGCATACTAATGTTTGTCAAGCAAAAGGAGCGTTAAAAATTGGGAAATTCTCAGCAGAGCCAAAAAAGCCGTTGCAGCGGGGGGGGAATTCTGCTATACTCCCCCGTTTTCCGAAGCAAACGCGTCTTGCCCCTTAGGGGCAGCGGGGGTGGGAATTGATTATAGACGTGGAATATAGGAGAAGATTATGGCGGTAAAAATCAGGATGTCGCGGCAGGGCAGACGTCACAGGCCGTTTTTCAGGATAAACGTGATTGATATCCGAAACCCTCGCGACGGAAGGATTATCGAGAAATTAGGGCATTACGACCCCCTCGAAAAAACTGTCGAAAAAGAAATTGTTATCGATATAGAACGAGTCAAATACTGGCTCGATAAAGGCGCGATACCCTCGGATGCGGTGTCGGAGATTCTGCTTCGCAAGGGCGTCAAACACAAATACGCGGAGGAAAAGAAGACCCGTCGTGCGCTGGCGAGAAAGCGGGCAAGGGCGGCGGGATTGCCTTTCCTGAAGTCGGAACGAAAGACCGAAGAAAAGCCAACCGAGGGAGCGGGCGCAGCGGGTTCGACCCATTCGACAAGCTCAGGGCAGGCAAGCTCACCGCAGGCAGCGCCAGCGGAAACACCAAAAGAAAAACCCAAAGCCGAAAAGAAAGACCAGCCGGAAGCAAAGACGTAATTCCTATATTGCGTCAAACGGTTGCGGTTGCGCCCGGCTTCGACTCGGTGTCGAGCCGAGGCAGGACGAAACGAGCAGCGCAACCGGCAGACGAAATACGATTTCATAATGATGCGAATCGATGTTCTTACACTTTTTCCGGAGATGTTTGAGTCGCCTTTGAGCCATTCGATACTCAAACGAGCACAGGAGGCAGGAGTCGTTGAAATCATTCTCACGAACATCCGTGACTTTTCCAAAGACAAGCACAGGAAGGTCGATGACCGGCCGTACGGGGGCGGGCCTGGAATGGTGATGATGTGCCAGCCGGTACTCGACTGCTTTGAACACGTCGAGAAATTGTCCGCCGACAAAGGCCGGGTGATACTGCTCACGCCACAGGGCGAACCGTTCACGCAGAAAAAGGCCGTCGAGCTAAGCAGGGGAAATCGGCTGATTTTGGTCAGCGGGCATTACGAGGGATTCGACGAACGAATCGCAACCGGTCTTGGCGCAGAGCAAATCTCGATAGGTGATTACGTGCTTTCAGGCGGCGAGCTGGCCGCAATGGTAATTACCGACGCCGTTGTTCGGCTGCTTCCCGGTGCGCTGGGGGACGAATGCTCAGCGGAAGATGAGACCTTCAGCGAATCGGCCGGCGGCGGTTCGACCTCGCTCACCGCAGGCGGATTAGAGTATCCGCAATACACAAGGCCGGAGGTCTTCAGGAATATGAAGGTGCCGGAGGTTTTGCTTTCAGGCAATCACGGCGAAATCGGAAAATGGCGCCGACAACAATCGCTCGAACGCACCCGCGAACGCCGGCCCGACCTGCTGAAAAACGAGGAATGAAGGGGGACAAATGCGGGCAACAAAACGCGATATTCCGGTGGGGCTGCAACTGTGGATGCTGCACGCTGAATGCGAGAAGGATTTTTCCGCAACCATCCAGGCCGTGGCGAAGATGGGATACGCAGGCGTGGAATTCGCCGGCTATTACCAGCATAAGGCGCAGGACATCCGCAAGTTCCTCGACGACAACGGCCTGGTGTGCTGCGGCTCACATACGCGACTGGATTTGCTGTCAGCCGAAAATCTGGCAAAGACGATTGAGTTCAACGAGGTTCTGGGCAACAAGTACCTCATTGTGCCGTCACTGGACCCGAAAACGCATACGACAAAAGAGGCGTGGCTGGAGACCGCCGGTGTTTTCAATGAGCTGGCGGACAAGATGAAGTCGGAGGGCATGCGAATCGGCTATCACAATCAATGGGGGGACCTTGAGCGGATTGATGGTTCGAGGCGGCTGGATATTCTTCTTGAGAACACGTCGAAAAACGTGATTATGCAGCTCGATACATACCACGTGATGCGGGGAGGCGGCGACCCAGTCACTTATCTGAAAAAATATCCCGGCAGGGCCGTCACCATCCACCTGAAAGAATTCTCCGCCAAAAACCCAAAGGCGCTCATCGGCGAAGGGGACGTCAGGTGGCAGGACGTTTTCGCACTCTGCGAATCGACCGGCAACACGCAATGGTACATCATCGAGGAGGAATCCGGCGCATATCCGCCGCTGGAGGCCGCCGAAACGTCGCTGAAAAACTACAAAAAATTGCGAAACCAGGCCTGAAAAACCGCTTGTTATCGCAGTCAAAAGGGTTATAATACTCCTTTTCAGGGTGGGCCAGCTGCCCCGCAGGAAATCTTTCTTCTGCTCTGCGAAATGCTGCGCAGAGCACAAGTTGGCTGTTTTGGATAGACGTACAAGTATTAGGAGTCGCAAAGGTGAAGACAGAGTTGCTCGACAAGGTTGAAAGCAAGTGCCTGAAGAAGGATATACCGCATTTTGAAATCGGGGACATAGTGGACGTTTCCTGCAGGATAAAGGAGGGGGATAAGGAACGAATAGGTGTATTTACCGGGATGGTGATCGCCCGCAAAGGCCGGGGCATCAACGAGACCTTCACGGTCCGCAGGATTGTGGTAGGCGAGGGCGTCGAACGCATATTCCCTCTGCATTCGCCCAATATCGTCGGTATCAAGGCGACCAGAAGCGGCAAAACACGCAGAGCGAAACTGTATTATCTCCGCGAGCGAACGGGCAAGGCCACCAAGCTGGCTCAGGAACACTCCGAACACACCGTCGTGAGCTAATCCTGAATTTTCTCGCGCGTAAACAATTCTTGAAAAACACCCGGCGATTCTGTATACTCCGTCTATAACTCATCGCCCGAATAATATATAGACAGGACCGGAACCGAATGCAAACCTCTGCACGGACGCAAAAAAAACCACACGATTTCGAGCTGCTTCGTAAAACCCGAAAGTCCACACAAGCCGCCGACAAAACCTGGGTTGTTGCCCCCCCAGACCCACGCGCTCTCCATCTCGCCAAATCGCTGAAGGTTTCGCCCCTGGTGGCGCAGTTGCTCATTAACCGCGGCGTCACCGACGCGCAATCCGGCTCCGCCTTTCTCAGACCAAAATTAACTGACCTCATCAGCCCCGAGCTGCTCCCCGGCATCCAGCTGGCCGCACAAAGAATCAAACACGCCCTTGCCCAAAAGCAAAAAATCACCCTCTACGGCGACTACGACGTCGACGGCATCACCGGCGTCGCCATCCTCTGGCAAATCCTCCGCTCACTCGGCGCAAACGTCGATTACTACATCCCGCACCGCATCGACGAGGGCTATGGCCTCAACACCGACGCCGTCGCCGCAATAGCCAAATCCGGCACGCAGCTTCTCATCACAATCGACTGCGGCATCACCGCGCAGGCCGCCGCCGAACTCGCCCGCAAACTAACGCTCGATTTGATAATCTGCGACCACCACTGCTTCGCCGACCGTCTCCCACCCGCCTTTGCCATCGTCCACCCGGCTCTCGACAAATCCTATCCGAATCCTGACTCCTCCGGGGCGCTTGTTTCCTTCAAGCTCGCCTGGGCCGTCGCCGACCTCTTCAAAACCGGCGCCAAGCTCAGCCCTCAAATCCGCGACCTTATGCTCAACGCCACCTCTCTTGCCGCTATGGGCACCATCGCCGACGTTATGGAGCTTCGCGGCGAAAACAGAACACTGGCCAGCTTCGGCCTTAGTCTCCTTTCCGACCCAAAACTGCCCGGCCTGTGCGCACTCATCGACTCCGCCGAGCTCACCGGCAAAGGACTCGACAGTTATCACATCGGCTTTCGCCTCGCACCAATGCTCAACGCCGCGGGAAGAATCGGCCACGCCCGCCTCGCCGTCGAGCTATTGACCTCTGCCTCACAATCACACGCCGCACAAATCGCCGAATACCTCAAAGGCCAAAACGCCCAGCGCCAGCGATTCGAACGAAAAATCTTCAACCACGCCTGCCAGCTCATCGCGAAGCTCGGCATCGACGACCCCAAAAGAAAAACCGTCGTCTTGGCCGACGCAAGCTGGCACAGCGGCGTCGTCGGCATCGTCGCCTCCAGAATCGTCGACAAATTTTTCCGTCCCGCCATTATGATTAACTCCGGCTCCACACTCGCCCAGGGCTCCGCCCGCTCCGTCCCCGGCTTCGACATCCTCGCCGCCATTTCCGCCTGCTCAAAACACCTCGTCGCCTTCGGCGGCCACAAAATGGCCGCAGGTGTCACTATGCAACCCGAAAACATCCAAAAATTCGCCGACGACCTCGAGGATTACGCTCAGCATCACCTCCGCGATGAACACTGCACCCCCAAATTACATATCGACTCGCTCGCCCAATTGTCGCAATTCTGCTATGCAAGCGTCCGCGAGCTGCAGGCACTCAGTCCATTCGGCCAGGGCAACCCCGAACCACTCTTTGCAACAAGAGGCGTCCGCCTCTGCTCCCCGCCCCGCAGGGTCGGTGCCGGCGCCGACCATCTCCAGTTCGCCGTCACTGACGGCACAAACTCAATCCGCTGCATCGGCTTCCGAATCGGGCATCTCGAAAAAAAAGTACTCGAACGTGACTGCTTCGACATCGCCTATCACGCGGCAATCGACTCATTCAACGGCAATTCCTCCGTCCAGCTCGTCATTGAAGATATCCGCTTCGAATAAAAAGTTTTCTACGGAGGCGGATTATGCCATAGTTTTCGCCCTGTTATTGGGACCGGCGGACCAAATTCGTTTACGGGGGTGGTTTTTTGTGGCCTTGCGGATATAATGGCGCCTTTCGAGGCGTCGTTTTTTATGCGCAGACGTATAGCCATATTAGGTTCAACGGGGTCGATTGGGACGACGGCGTTAAGGGTGATTGACGGGTTGAATTCGTCACTCGTCGCTCGTGACTCGTCGCTCAAAGATAAAAAACAGCCGTTTGAGGTTGTTGCGCTGAGCGGGCACAACAACGTGGAGCTGTTGGCTGAGCAGGTTCGGCGGTACAAGCCGAAATATGCGGTAGTGACGGATGCGGATTATGCGACACAATTCAGCCGATTAGTTAAAGGCGAAAAAGTTGAGATATTGACGGGGGCGGAGGGATTAGAAAGAATCGCGGAGGTTGATGGCGTCGATACGGTTCTTGCAGCGGTTGTGGGTGTCGCGGGGCTGTCGGCGGTATTGGCTGCAGTTCGCAAAGGTAAAAGGGTTGCGATAGCGAACAAGGAGCCGCTTGTCATAGCGGGCCAATTGATTACCACGGAGGCGAAAAAATACGGCGCTGAATTGCTGCCGGTGGACAGCGAGCACTCGGCGGTATTTCAGGCGCTTGCCTCAGGCAGGCGGGAAGAAGTGGCCCGGATTGTGCTGACGACGTCGGGCGGGCCGTTCAGGCAGGCGAACGCCGAGGAGATACAAAATGCGACCATCGAGCAGGCGTTGGCGCATCCCGTGTGGCGGATGGGGCCGAAGATTACGATTGATTCGGCAACGATGATGAACAAGGCGCTGGAGGTCATTGAGGCCCGGTGGCTTTTCGATGTGCCGGCGGAGAAAATTGAAGTGCTGGTTCATCCGGAGTCGATAGTCCATTCATTGGTGGAGTTTGTGGACGGCTCGGTGATGGCGCAGATGGGAAGCCCGGATATGTCTCTTCCGATTCAGTATGCGCTGACGTATCCCGTGCGTTTGGCGGGCTGTGCGAAGAAACTTCAGCTTGAGCGGCTAAGGACGCTGACCTTCGAGAAGCTGAATATGGAGCTTTTTCCCGCGATTGGGCTTGGCTTCGAGGTTGCCAAAAGAGGAGGCACCGCTGCCGCCGTTTTTAACGGCGCAAACGAAGCTGCCGTCGAGAGTTTTCTTGCGGGCAGAATCAAATTTGGGAATATAGTCGAGCTTGTCCGGCACTGTTTGGACAACTGCGAAGTCAGTGCCAGCATGTCACTCGAAGAACTGTTAGAGGCAGACGCGTGGGCCAAAAGAAAGGTTCTGGAATGTCTGAAAAATCATCAGCTTCGCTGAAGAATTATTCGCGGGCAGTTTTACTGGCTGTGGTCGTTTTTGCCGCCGGCCTTTTGATTATCCGCAACATCGATGTCACCAAAAACATCCTGTTAGTAATGCTTGGTTTTGGCGCGGTTGTGCTTGTTCACGAGTTCGGACATTTTGTGGTTGCCAAGGCCTGCGGGATAAAGGTCGAGGCGTTTTCGATATTTATGCCGCCCATTTTGTTAGGCATAAAGAAGGCCGACCGCGGCTGGCGCATACGCATCCTGCCTGAACTGTTTCGCAATGCTCGTCTTGGCGCTCGTCTTGGCGAAGGCGCTGCACAGACAACAGAAAGAATAGATTCGCCGAGCCATAGCCAGGACGGGCAGGATTCAGACGATGGGCTTTTAAGTTTTAGCGTCGGCAGGAAAATCCTGCCCGGCGAGACCGAATACCGGATAGGGCTTATCCCCTTCGGCGGTTTTGTCAAAATGCTGGGTCAGGACGACGTCGGGCCTGTTAAGGCAAGCAACGACCCGCGTTCGTTTGCCAACAAGCCCGCCCTGGTTCGTGCCGCGGTCTTTGCCGCCGGCGTGACCTTCAACGTGATAAGCGCCGTCATTGTTTTTATGACGGTGTTTCTTGTCGGCATAAACCTGATGAGTCCGGTGGTTGGCGGCGTAATACCCGGTTCGCCGGCCCAGCGGGCGGGCATCAGACCGGGCGATGAAATACTCGAGGTTGCGGGCAGCAAAGACGGCCGGCTGGACTTCAGTGACGTTGTGATGGCTGGAGCGCTATCGGGCAAGGGCAAAGAAGTAGCGATGAAAATCCGCCACGAAGGCGGAACCATCGAGGACATATCGCTCGTCGCGGAGCAGCTGCCGGGGGGGCAATTCCGCGGTTTTGGTATCGAAAAGCCGATGAGCTTGACCGTCGCGATTCTTTCCGCCGAAGATGCAAACCGGCTTTTTGACGCGACAGGCCTGTTGCCTGGCGACCGCATCAAGGCCGTCGACGGCGTCGATGTCAACAGCTACTGGCAATTAGAACAAATCGTTCGGGAGACCTTTGCGCCTGATATTACCGTGCTGGCTGAGCGGCCACAGACGTCGGGCGAAATGCAGTTAGTCGAGGGACGCCTTAGTCTGGGTTTTGTGCCAATGGCGTGCACCGGCGCGGAATCCGAGGCCAACCCTGCAAATATCTGTGGTTTGGCGCCCCGGCTGCGCATAACAGCGGTGTCCGACGAGCCACGCTCTATCAGGGAATGGCTGTCGCGGGTTCGACAGGCTCACCGCGGGCGGTTACCCAATAAGGGCGAAGATGTCCCCCGGCTAAAACCCGGGGATATAATCGTTGCCGTAGCTGGTGCCGAGGACCCAATATATCCGGAATTGCGTCAATTGACAACGGCGAGCGAAGGTAAAGCACTTCCAGTGACGGTTTTGCGCAGCGACGCCAATGGTTCTCAGCAGCGCGTGACAGTGCCTGTGGTTCCGCGAAAGGAGCGGGACACCGAGCGAGTGATTATAGGGATAGCGGTCGAGCTTGACGTCGAGCGGGCGGTTGTAGCCAAGACCATTGCAACCGAGCAGCATCCGGAGCCGATTGCCGTTCCGCGAGGTGCGGCGATAATCGCCATCGACGGCGTGGAGGTAAAAAGCTTCTACGACATTGCAAAGCAACTGGAGCAAAATTCAGGCCAGCGTGTCACGATTGACTGGCGGCTTGATGAAGAGGTCGCAGGCAACATAGCTGTTGATGTAGGCAAACAAGAGGGTCTTGTTGTTTACCCTTATTTCAAGGAGCCGGTGCCGTTTGAGAACCTGGAGCGGCTGTACAGGGCCGACGGTCCCGTCGATGCCATAGCGATGGGATACAAAAGGACAAAGACATTTATAGTTCAGGCGTACGTTACCTTACAGCGAATACTCAGCGGGCTTGTCAGCCCAAAACAGCTTATGGGGCCGGTTGGGATACTGACGTTCAGCTACCGCATCGTCGCGGCCCAACCCATCATTTATTACATATATTTCCTCGGTCTTATAAGCGCCGTGATTGCGGTGTTTAACTTCCTGCCTCTGCCGCCCCTTGACGGCGGGCTGACCCTGCTATTACTGGTCGAGAAAATCAAAGGAACGGCTTTGAGTGTGCGGACCCAGGAGGTTATCGCGTATCTGGGCTGGGGGCTGGTTGGGACATTTTTCCTATATGTGACTTTTAACGATATTGTGCGCAGCTTCTTTAGCTGATAATATCTGCCAGGGACGCAATGGAAACAGAAAGGACTCTTGCTGCTGAAATGCTGCTCGAAAAGCTCTCGTCAGAGGCATACCACGACGGCTTGTCAGCCGAACTGATACGGTCCGACCCCGAAATCCAGAGGATGATAACCAGCGAATACGAGCGGCTGCAGGACACCATACAACTGCTGGCGGCGGAGAATCGGTGTTCGCGGGCGGCTCTGGCGGCGCTTGGCTCAATTCTGCAGAACAAGACCAGCGAGGGCTTTCCCGCGGTCCGGCTGCACGGCGGCAGCGAGGTGGTGGACGAAGTGGAGAGTTTAGCCATCCAGCGTGCCAAGCGGGTGTTCGGCGCCAAATACGCCAACGTCCAGCCCCACTCCGGCACGACCGCAAACCAAATCGTCATAACGGCGCTGCTTGAGCCGGGCGACGGGATACTAAGTATGTCGCCGGGGCACGGCGGCCATTTCTCTCACGGCTCGATGGACTCCATTACCGCCAGATTCTTCCGGATTGAAAATTATTACGTCGACCGGGAGAGTTTTCTTCTCGACTACGACCAGATAGCAGAGCAGGCGCGCGACTTTAAGCCGAAACTGATTATCTGCGGCGCAAGCGCATATCCAAGAGCCATCGATTTTGTCAGGTTCAGGCAAATCGCTGATGAAGTCGGTGCAATGTTATTGGCCGACATCTCGCACATCTCGGCTTTGGTAATCGCCGGGGTTCACCCATCGCCGATAGATTGCGCCCACGTGACGACCACCAGCACCTACAAGCCCGGCGGCCCACGCGGCGGCCTGATTCTGATGGGCAGGCATCACGACCTCAAAATCAGGACTCGCAGCGGCGACAATATGCTCCGGCAATTGATTGAAAAAGCGACGTTCCCCGGGTTGCAGGGGACACCCTGCTTCAACAATATCGCCGCCAAGGCGGTATTTTTCAAAGAGGCGGAGTCGAAGCAGTATAAAGCAAGGCAATTCAGGGTTGTTGAGAACGCCAAACGCCTGGCCGCGAACCTGATGCAGAAAGGATACAACGTTCTGACCGGCGGCACCGACAATCATCTGATGCTTGTCAACGTGGCGGGCATATCGGAGGGGCTGACGGGCTTTGCGGCACAAAAATGCCTCGAGGACTGCGGCATAGTCGTCGACAGGATACACCTGCCTTACGATGACAAGCCTAACATCACAACCGGCATCCGCTTAGGCACACCCATCGTCACGAGAAACGGTATGGGCGTCCCGGAGATGGACCAGATAGCCGATATGATGGATGCGGTGCTGAAAAAAATTCAGCTCGTCAGCGAATGCCAATACGCTATCGACGAGTCGTTCGCGACAAATGCCAAGCAGCAGGCGAAGATGCTGTCTCGCAGGTTTCCGTTTCAGTAGGTATCGTTTTCGCTTGCTGCTTGAAAAGCTGCGGAGCAACGAAAGGCATGCCAATGTGGACCACAACCGCTGACAACCCTCAACTGTGGTTTGGACACAATTGTAGTGTTCGTACTTGCTACTGCTTAATTCCTGTAATATTAAGATATATCTTTTCGAGTTTATCAATAATATTTTCCCAGCTATATTGTTTCACGCTTTCCTTATTATTTGCTGATATTTTCGCCCTTGACTCATCATTTTCAAGGATAAATAAAATTTTCTCCGCCAACTGCTCCGGATTCGCGGGTTCGACAAGAAAGCCATTTTCACCTTCTTTGATAATTTCCGGCAAACCACATATTCTTGTCGTTACAATCGGCAATCCTGATGCCATTGCTTCTAAAATGGTTAAAGGAAATCCTTCAGACAAGCTTGGCAAAACAAAAACGTCTGATGCAACTGTATATTTCGGGATATTTTGATTTGAGACCTGTGGTAAAAAGATTACACAGTCGTCTAAGTTCAATTTCTTTACCATTTCTCTTAATTTTTCTTTTTCACTGCCATCCCCTATTAATATCAGTTTAGTATTTGGCTCCTTGTTTTTTATAAGGTTCATTGCCTTTATCAAATACTCTACCCCTTTAACCGGATATAAGCGGCCGATGTAAATAATAACCTTTTCGTCCTGCCCAATTCGCAACTCGATACGAAGATTTTCCTTTGACAAATTATCGAATTCTCCAAGGTTTATTCCATTCGGGATTACAAAAGCGTCCCTTTTGTAATATTCCTCGATTTTTCCCTTCATTTGTTCTGTTAAAGCTATCACGGCATCCGCGTTTTTTACTACCGGTTTTAGAATTAGCTTTTCAAATTTCCGTGATAAATAGACATCAGAGCCACGTCCCCAAACTACATAGGGCTTGCCAAAAAGCTTTTTAGCCGCTAATGCCGGCACTCCCATTCCAATCATTTGCGAATGAATTATGTCCGGGTTAATCTTCTTCAATATCGGTATTATGTTCGTCCAGAAGATTACGCATCCTAAGAATTTGATATTATAGAATTTAGTTCTATATATTTGAAAGCCATCTTTAGCTTCAATTTCGGGTAATTCTTCGTCTTTGGAAGTTATAACACAAACATTATGTCCTCGTTTTGCCAGGTATTTGGCAATGTTATAAGTTGCTATTTCCGTGCCCGAGAGCCATTTTGGAGGAAAATTGTAAGTTAAAATCGCTATTTTCATTTTTTTACTGCTACCACAAATAAATTGCTTGATGAAAGAAATCCAAATATGTTTAAAAGACATCTAAAATGCTTTAAGAATTTATGTGTAGCCATAAAACCGATTGGCAATATTCTAATTTTAATTATTTTAAAGCCTTTCTTTCTTAGAAATTCTTCCATCCTATTCTTATCAAAAACCTGTATGTGCCCCCAGCGATGAAATCTTGCGCCGCATTTCGGGCAAAAAACCATATTCTGGTTCAAATCCTCATTATATGGAACCGTAATAATCAGATGCCCCTCCCGACAGAGAACCCTATAAATCTCATCTAAGCCTTTGTTTAGTGTTTCCTCGTCCAAGTGTTCTAAAATTTCAGTTGCAAACACCGTGTTAAACGAATCCTTTTCAAATGGCATATTAGAAATATCACCCTTAATCATTCTCGGGTGTTTAGAGACTAAATCCAAACCTATTGCATTTGGAATTAGGTTTATTAGGGCGCCAGAACCTGCACCTACATCTAAAACTCTTATTCCGATATATCTTTTTGATAATCTGATTATTTCTGGTGAAGAGGTGTCACCGGCATAATCCGCCTTGTTCTCTTCCCAAAATCTAACAGTGCTACTTTTCTGCCACATAATCTCAACCGTTATATCTATGTCTTGAAGTAGGTTTCATACCATAATTCTAAAGCAAATATTGTCCAAATCGTGCGAGCACGGTAGTTTGGCCTCTTATCAAAATTATCTAACAGGGTCTGCACTTTATCTCTTTTGAAGTATTTTTTTATTAACTCTCCTTGGTCAATCGTTTGGTAAACCCAATCCTTCATACTACTTATCCAGGCGTCTACAGGCGTTGCGAACCCCTGTTTTTTCCTATTCACAATCTCAGGAGGAAGTAAATCTTCAACTGCTTTTCTTAGTATATATTTTTCCTGACCATTTCTAATCTTAAGTTTTGAAGGAACTGAAAAGGCAAATTCTATAATCTCTTTGTCCAGGAGCGGCAATCTTTCCTCTATAGAGTTTGCCATAGTTCCCTTATCGGCCTTCATCAGGAATTTCTCGGGCAGAAGATTTTTGCAATCAAGGGCTAACATTTTATTCAAAGGGTCCGTCATTTTATTTGTAGGAATAAATAGACTATCAATATCTCCGCTATCCAGGCAGCTTAAGTACTGGATTTCCGTGTCGGTCATCTCTCTTCGAGTAAACAGATGAGCATTTTCAAAGGAGGGCTGGCAGAACAGGCCGGCAAGACGATTTATCCGGTTTCCATTGCTGTAAATATTGCCCCTGCCCGGAATCAAATCAACAATGTGTTTAACCGCAGACCGGGCAAAATGAGGCATTTTGAAAAAATTAAGATATTTAAGACCATATTTGTACTCCTGGTAGCCGCCGAAAAGCTCGTCACCACCTTCGCCGGCAAGGACAACTTTTACATATTTTCGTGCTTCCCTTGAAAGATAGTAATTATTTATTATTGCCGCATCCCCTAAAGGTTCGTCATAGTACCAGGCGATTTTAGGCAAATCCTGCCTGACCATATCCGGTGTAATTGTTATCTCATGATGTGTTGTACGTAGATGCTGGCTGACAATCTTGGCGTATTCCAGCTCGGAGAAGGTTTCAAAGCCGATAGAAAAGGTATGGAAAATGTCCTTTGCATGAGGTCTTGCTAGGGCAACTATACTTGCGGAATCGATGCCGCCGGAAAGGAAAGCCCCTACAGGGACATCAGCAATCATCCTTAGTCTTGTGGATTCCTCTAACAACATCCTGAGCTTCTTAATAAAATAATCATCGCTGGCTTGAGTTATATTTTCCACTATATCCCAGTACTTTTGGATGCTTAGTTTGTTTTGTTCCAGAATCAGCATGTTTCCCGCCAGTACTTTCTTAATACCCTTAAATAGCGTCCTTTCACCAAGAGAATGTTGATAGGATAGGTAAGCATACAAAGAAACGTCGTCTATCTGCTTTTCAATCCCGGCTTTAAAAATGGCCTTTATCTCAGAGGCGAAAACGAGCACCTTGCCATCAAAATAATAATAAAGCGGTTTCTTGCCTATTGGGTCCCTGGCGAGGACCAGTCTTTTTTTCTTTTTGTCATATAAGGCAAGAGCAAACATACCTCGGAGTTTATCCAAGAAATCCAAGCCGTATTCCTCGTAAGCATGTATAATTATTTCGCTGTCGGAATTAGAATAAAAGCGATGTCCTTTCTTCTCCAGCCCTGGTCTTAGTTCCATAAAGTTGTATATCTCGCCGTTTACTATCAGCCAGATATCGCCATCCTCGTTGGACATAGGCTGTCTGCCTTTCTCAGAGAGGTCAATGATGCTCAGCCTGGCGTGTCCCAAAGAAATACTACTGTCGCTATAGACGCCTTTATCATCGGGTCCTCTGTGTCTCAGCACCGAGAGCATCCTTTGAATCAGGGTCTTATCCTCTATGCCATATATCCCGCAGATACCACACATATTTTAATCTTTTCCTACTCGCGTACCTTTCTCAATACCAACAGCATCGCATTGCTAAATGGATTTTCGGGAAAGATTTTAAAGAGCTTGTCAAACATTATTTAATCCCTTTACAGACCAAATACGTTCCAAGGGAGCAGGAAACCTTAAACCTTGATAAAAAGGCATCCAGTTTTGCAACAGGATAAAGTATCCTGTAGAGACCGCATTTGTTTAATATGGCATACCCTCTATTCCGCAATGGCACAGTTTTCGGGGGGCACATCAAAGGGGCTATTTCATTGTAATATTTATTCATAGATACTCATTTTTTCTTGGCAAGAAGAAAAACACTGGGATAGATGTCAAAGAGAAAAGCTAATTTTGCAATGAAACTATTAATTACGGGAATCTTTAGAAGAAATTCTTTAATGTTTTTGCATTTAGTATATTGAATTGATTGAAGTTTTTTAATTTTCAGCAAAATATTTTTCTCCGTGAGATTGTCTATATCCATACCATTTTCCCTAAATATTTTTGTAACTTTAGAAATAGAAGGGTAGGGGTAAGTTACATACCTCATAAAAAAATCCGGGTTGAAACCTCTTGTTTTTAAATAAATTTTACCAAGATATTTTGGCAAATAAGGTATGTAAAAAATCTTATAGTGCGCTTCTCTTGGAAATATTGGGTTTGGTATAGTGACACAACAATAACCATTTGGTTTAGTTACTCTAACCATTTCCTTTATTACCATTCCCAAATTCTCTACATGCTCCAATACTGATGTTGCCGTAACTAAATCGAAATAATTATCCGGGAACGGAATATTATCGGCGTCACCCTGGAAGATTGAAACGTTCTCGAGACTATAAGATTCCGCCCTCGATACAGCAATATTCACCTCACACTCATCAGGGTCGAATCCAACAACTTCTGCTCCTTTCAGTGCGCAGGCGATAACAACTCCGCCCTTGCCACAACCGATATCCAATACTCGTTTTTTCTCAAGAGGTAAGACTTCTTTATCAAAGTTGTCAACCAAATCTATTTTTGTCTTTTCATCATTTATAAAAAATGTTTTAATTTCTTCCCTGTCTTTGTAACGTAGATTAAGATAATTCATATGATTGACGACTTCGTCAGTGATTTTTTCAATCAATTCCTTATTACCTGCTATGATCTTTCGTTCGTCATCTTTCATAACATCATATCTCGTAAGAAGTTATAAAGAACAACCCAACTGTGTTTGTCTTGCGACGCCCAAAGCCAATCGTGTAAACTATAAGATATAGCAGGAATTGAAGCAGTGGCAAACATAAACATCAATGGTAAATCCATAGAATATCCGCTACTGTAAAATATTAAAATTGCAAATTCACAAACAATAATGACTGGAATACTCACAATAATCATATATGGAATAAATACTGCCATTTTATTAAAAAGTTATTTTGGTACCCAAAAATATAGAAAGGATAACAACTTATATATTTCAGAATACCCCTTACGATATATGTAACGAGTAGTTAACTTTCCGCCAAAACTTTTTTTAAAGATATTTACTCCTTCTTTTTGCTCATCCTTTTCTCTTCCCGTATAATATCCCCCAAAATCAAACTCTTTTATTCCTTTTTCCTTCGCGTATTTTATCGCCTCCCAAATCATTAATCTGTTGGCACACCCCACTAAGGTTGCTTGTTCCCTATCTACTTCCGATCGTTTGGAGGCCGCTAACAGCAACCTAATATTATCTTTATCTTCTAAATAAAGTTGGCCCGCCATTATTTCCCCGTCAAGCCGGGCTGTAAATAGAACACTGTATTTTTTAAGAGTTTCGAAATATTTAAGACTAAAACCTCTTAAAGAAAGCCCTTTCCATCGCCTAAAATTTCTGTTTATTTCGTGAAACTCTCCGTAATCTTGGTCTGTTCTAACTTGAACTTTTTCTTTTATCGCTCTATTTATTGGGTACCTGCAAGATTTTTGCTTCATATTATTCCATATTGCATCTAAATCTTGGCTTAAGTCTATAACCAACGTGGTAGAATCCAGACATCTAAAACCGTTTATATCTACCTTATTTTTACAATCCATAAAAACTACACCGTGACAACCTTCGACGTCGTAGGGGAAATCGGCAAACCAAATTTCCTTTGTTTTAAAAAATCCATTCCTTTTTTCAATTTCTAAGGCCATATTATTTGTGATCTCCAAGGAGGTATATTTTACCCAATAATAATTCGATAGTTATACAAATGGCAAATGAAATAATGATACTTACTACGCAAGCAGCTATACCAATTAAGGGAATAAGAATAAAGTTAAGACCGAAATTAACCGAAGCTAAGACCGCCGCAGCAAAAGCGGTCAGTCCTACCCCTTTGTTGCTTATAGAATTAAAGAACCACCCATAAAGCCCATCTATTACTACAATAATACTCGCTATGGCGAAAAGCATTAGCCATAACGGATTAAGGTAATACTGCTTGCCATAAAACTTCAAAATTACAAATTCACAGACAAGGATAAGCGGCAGGCCTATGGCAATGATATATGGAACAAGCTTGTTGATTTTGTGAAAAAGCATTCTTTTATTTTCGTACTTTGAAGCTGTAGGGAAAAACACGATATTGAATGCCATAGAGAATAAACCTGCCAAATTTATTGATGACAAGTAATAAGCTTTATAAATACCTAAATCTGTAGTGGTCATATATTTATTTATCAGTATTTTATCTATATTAGCATATATCGCGCATGATATGACTCCAGTTAGGGCAAATAAACTATACTTGCTTAAAGTTCCTGCCCATTCTTTACTGAACAGTAATTTAAGATATTTGCGCAGAAAAACTGTCAGTAAAACTACACTAACCGCCCCATAAGCAAAGAACGTTGAATACGCCACGGATTTGAATGACAAAATGGGTTTGGTAAGAACAAACAGCAGGAAAACAGACAACATAATTGCAGGATACGCAAATTGACAAATTGCAAGGATTTTCATTTTGAACAAACTTCTGACAATTTCCGTGGCGATAGTGTACAAGGTAAATAATACCGCGAATATAATTGCCAGACAGAATAAATTGTCGGAGATAGAAAACATACGCACAAAATGAGACCGAAAAAGAAAGTACAAAGCGGATGAGATAACGGTTAATGAGATTACGATAATAAATGCAGTTGAGATAATCTTTGTCTGTCTTTCAATATCTTCTTTTTCAGAGTTATACTTTACCATTGCCGTGTTAAATCCAAGAAGCATCGGGACATACAGGAACATTGCGACGGACTGAACTAAAGAGAATAACCCGTATTCTGAGGGGCCCAAAATGCGTCCGGCCAATACTTGAAAAACAAGGCCCAAGAAGGTCCCTATTCCGGAGCCAATAGCAACTACTTGGAAATCGCTGATAAAAGAGCTGATTCGGGGCGTTGTTTCCTCGCCGAAAATTTTTTTGTAAATATATTCTAATATTTCCGAGGCGTAATTTTTCATTATCCACGTATCAGGGTTTTTGCCACCTTTTTGAAACAGGATATTATAATTTCCTTATTCAAGCGTAATAAATAAGGAGCAACACTCGTTTTAAATTCTTTTTCCGGATATTCCCTAATTTCCGAAGCGAACTTAAAATTGATGTCTTTACGTTTTGAAATAAAGGAAAGAATGTTTTCCATCGCGGAAATAAAGTAACCGTAGGTCATTGCCGGAGAATGAAGGCAAATATGGAACAAGGGGACATCTTGCCGGTAATACTCCAAAAAACAGGCCTTCAGCCAGCTAATTCCCACGAGAGGTGCTGTTTCGGGATTAACGCTTCCGCTCGGGAAGAATTGAGAAATCGGGACGAGCAGTACGGGCAAATCCCCTCTCTTTTGATAATCTTCTCTACTGGGGCGGTATGGCATACATATTCTCGGCAATTTTGACCAGTCATAGTGGCAGGGTTTTTGATGAGGCACGGCAGAACAGTCGTGGGTAAAACCGGTCTCCATCAGCACCTTGACGGTATCATTATTAACTGACCATCTTCCGGCAACAAACACATTAGGTTCTTTTCCAAACCTATCAGTAAGATACTCTTTGCCCTTACGTATCATCCCTAATTGCTCCACGTAAGGATAATCTCTCAAAACACCGGAGCTACTCGATTGCTGGCTGTTGTCTCTTAAATATCTGTCTCCGGCAGGCCAGTTGAAATTCTTATAGTTGATTTCCTGCCAACCCGGATGTATGTGCAGGCCGATTTCATGGTTGATTCTCACCGGAAAATATTCAGCGACTTCCGGACAAACGGCAAAGGTTATTTTAGCGCCGTATTTATCAGCAAGTTTTATCAAATTTGGGCAGCCAACTTTTACACCGTCGGTCGCTTCTTTAGCGAAAATTACCTCCCCGGTGTTGACGAAGCCGAACTCAGTATGACAGACAATGATAATATCCATAAATTAAAAATGTTTTTTATATTCTCTTGTGCTCTGTTGAAAACCTTATGCGGCACGCCTGATGAACGTCGTCGCGTTTTTCATAACGAATACGAAGGCGTCGATTCCGATGCAGCCACGAAAGACTGCGTTCTATCACCCAACGATAAATTTCCAGTCCACTGCCGCAGCCGACGTCGAGGAAGGTTTTGCCGGTCAAGTCGCCCACCAGTCCCTGCAGGAACTGCTTTGCGCTAAGATAGCGTTCATAAGTCAGTCGCTTAGAGAAGTTTTGCCAGTTTTCTCCGAAGGCAAACCTTTCCATTTTTCTTCTCCTTGGGCGCTGCCGCGAATATTAGACGGCCGCACCAACTATCGGTCTCTGACCAACCGAGCAAAAATGGACTTATACTCAGCTGCGATTTTGGTTATGTCGTGATGCTCTTCGACGTATCTGCGGGCGTTGGAGCCGTACTCGACGTAGCGATTGTTTTCCAGCATAGACCGCAGATTATATGTTAGCCGACGGATGTCGCCATTGCAACACAAACCACAGGCGTGGGCGTCCAGAAAGCCGTCGGGATTTACCTTGAAAGACAGGATTGCTGTGCCGGCTTTGCCAGCCTGGATGAAGGTGTTTGGGAAGCCCTCTGAGTCACTGGTATTGACGAAGATTTTTGCCCGCTGAAAGTAAGCGTCTATTTGGTTAAAGGGGACGTGTCGAACAAACTGCAGATTCGGGATTTTGCCGGCCAGTGCAACGAGGTTTTTGTACTGCTGGTCATTATGAAACGTCTGGCAGACCATAACAAAACGCTCATTAGGAGCGGATTTGGCAAGGTCGAGAAAGCGTTCGGGGTTCTTTACCGGGTCATCGCGGCCAACCCAGAGGATTATATCGCGTGAGAACTGCTGCGAGGGAAGGAGTCGGTGGCCATTGGGAATAACGTGCGAAGATATGCCCAACGTTTTGGTCAGGTTTTGGGCATCGATTGCATTCTGGGCGAAGACGAGTTTGGCCTGCCGGAGAGACCAGGCAAACAATCTGCCGATGATGGGGTGCTGTCTGATGTAGGTGCCGTCGCTTTCGAGCAGGCTGGCGAGCCGATACACAAAAATCCTCCGCCTGATTTTGCAGAACATCGCCACCAGAAACGCGCCCGCCGAGGCGCACTTCATCACGTAAATATCTGCATCGGCGACCTTGAAGGCATGCCAGGTCCGCAGCAGGCCGTTGAGAGGGTTGCGACCGAAGTCCAGTGCTTTTAGAACGGTTACGTTCTCGATTATTTCGACGTCTTTCTGGCCGTAATCAGCAACGACGAAACTGACTTCAGAACCTTTGTCGCGTGCAAATTCGGTCGCCAGATAATACAAATCGATCTCAGCCCCGCCGAAGTAGTTGCCCTTGTCCGGATTGAATATCGGATACGCCTTCGGGGCGACAAAGCAGACCTTGTTTTTTTTCGGGTTATTCATTCGAGTTTCCGTAATGATATTTGCTTTTCCATCACGTGTCCGCTTCAGCTAAAGCCGCCGGGCAATAACGGTAATCGGATAATAAAGATTGGCGCGGGCTGTCAAATATAACAGCCCTTTTTTGAGAAACGGTATCGCCAGGATTCCTTTTAGAACGACTCTTAGAAATTTCTGGTTAACCTTGTCAATTTGCCGGCGGTTGAATTTGTCGATAAACTCGGCTCGTCCGAGGGAGACGACTTTTATCTTTTCTCCGCACGTCCTTAAGGCCCTGGCGACGGCACGGGGTTTTATGGGGTTAAGGTTCTCGAATTGAGCGGGGTCACGGCAGAGAAGCTTAAGATAGGTCCGGCCGAGAGATTTATTCAGAAAGGGAAACCAGATGATTGCATAATGGCCCTCATAGAAGGAGAAATAGTTCGGACACACGTGGTACATCATGCCGCCCGGCTTGAGGACCCTGATACATTCGCTGAATATATGTTCGATTGAACAGACGTGTTCGAGGACCTGAAAGGAAACGACAAAATCAAATGAGGCATCTGGCGCAGGGAATATGTCGCCGTCGTAGAGCAGCAGGTCCAAATGAGGAAATCTTGCGCTGACGGCCTCATGGTAATCTCTGCGTATCTCCAGGCCAGTGGGTATGAGACCAACCCTGTGACATTCGTCGAGAAACAAGCCGTTCTTGAAACCGATTTCGAGGATTCGTTTGCCCTGGAAGTCCTCGATTTTGCATTCTGAGAGGAACAATTCGAGCTGTTCGGCCGCCTTTTGTCTTAATGCGTTTTCCTGCTCTTCTACCATATCCCACGCAATCACTAATCCTCCTGCCGAGCCGCAGGATAATCCATAATACCCTTCTTCTCGTATGATTCCACTGTCACCGTCTTATATCCGTCGTAGTTTTCCATTTTTATCCACCGCAGGCGGATTATGCAGGGCGGGTTTGCCTGAATCGCCAGTAGTTGAACACGAAAATCAGCCAAAGTTCTCTCGCGTTATCCTGCTGCCGGCCGACGTGCTCGTCGAACAGCCGTTGCGCATAGTCGTAATTCAGCAGGCCGGGCTGATAGTAGCTGCGATTGGTCAGGAACTCCCGTATTAAATCACTGGTTTTAATCCAGCTGCTCACGGGCACCGTGAATCCCTTTTTCGGCCTGTGTGCTATCCGGCGAGGCAGATACCTGCCGGCTATTTTCTTCAAAAGCCATTTGGTCGTCAGGCGCCTGATTTTGTACTTTTCCGGAAGGGATAAAACCAGTGGCACCAGCCGATAATCCAGATACGGCACCCTCGCCTCTAAGGAGACCAGCATCGACGCAAGGTCGACTTTTTTGAGGATATCCTCCGCAAGGTAGTTATGAATGTCGTTTAGCTGCACCGAAAGGAGACTATCCTCGTCGCCACAATCGATAAACCGGTCGCAGGGAATAAAGCATCCGCCCAACAGTTGCTCCCTGCCCGCTTCGACGAACGTCCCCATCCAGTTCAAATGCCGTCTGTTGCAGCCCGCGTCGAAATCGCGCACAAATCTTTTCATCTTAAAACCGAGTGTCACCTTTTTATCCGAAGGCGGAATCGCGCCAACAAGATATCGCGACAAGCTCACAAGCGGGCTGGGCATGAACCTGGCCAGTTTATAAGCCCTGTATGTATCGTAGCCGCCGAACACCTCGTCGCCGCCGTCGCCCGAAAGCGAAACCGTAACCTTCTGCCGTGTAATCTTCGACAACAGATACGTCGGAAAGACGGAAGAGTCCCCAAACGGCTCATCCATCTCGCCGATTACCTGCTGAATAATGTCCTCGCTGACGTCCATGTATTCGTAATGATGGGCCGTTTTGATGTGCTCGGCGACGGCCTTGGAGAACTCCAGCTCGTTGTATGACTGGTCCCTGAAACCGATGGAGAAGGTGTCGAAGTCCTTTTTGTGTCTGCTGACAATAGCGGAAACAAGCGACGAATCTACGCCGCCCGACAGGAAACTCCCCACTGGCACGTCGGCTATCAGGCGTTTGAGCACCGCGTCTTGGAGAATATCCTCGACCATTGCAAGCCGTTGGTCTATGGCGATGCTGCGTCGTTTTTCTATCTCGTTTTCCAAATCGTAGTGCTTTGAAACGGTAAGTTTCCTCGCATTGAGGTCAAACAGCAAACTTTCGGATGGTTTCAGTTTTCGGCAGTTTTTGTAAATTGTCAAATCGCCGCCGATGTATTTCTGGTAGAAGAAGAAATTCACGCCGGCGGGGTCCGTTTCGAGAGTGATATTATGTTTTTTGATTGCCTTCAGCTCCGAAGCAAAGATAAAACGCCTGCCGTCGAAGTAATAATAAACCGGCTTTATGCCGAACCTGTCTCGCGACAAGAACAGCGTTTGCTTAACTTTGTCGTAAATGCAGAAGGCCCACATACCGTTGAATTTTTCGACGCATTTTTCGCCCCAGCGATGATATGCGGTCAAAATAACCTCGGTATCCGTGCCGGAGGTGAATTTATAGCCGAAGGACTCAAGCTCTTCGCGGATTTCCTGGAAGTTGTATATCTCGCCGTTAAAGACGATGGCGAGGTTTTCAAAGTGCATCGGCTGATGGCCTTTTTGCGACAAATCCAGAATAGACAAGCGGGTATGCCCCAGCGAGACCTTGTCGTCGATGTAAGAGCCGCGGTCGTCCGGCCCGCGGTGTTTCATCGCGTCGGCCATCGCCTCGATGGTTGACTGGTCTTTCCAGTTAAATCCGGCTATACCGCACATAACGTATCACCTTAACTCCGTGTATACCTCTGTCAGCGTCCTGCTTTCAAATCCCATTTTCGCCATATACCTCAGAATCGACGCCAGCCGATTCAGGTACAGCCTTTGTCCGAGCTTTGTTCTTACAAAAGGCGTTTTGCCCGGTATGACCTCCATCGAATGAAACATCAAATTGAGCACCGGCTCGGCGTAGCTTCTTACAAACTCCGCAACGAGCATCTTCATTTCAAAGCCGGTCATAAGCGTGGGACGCAGCCAGCGGTAGTACATCCACTTGTCGGGCAGCAACGGAAATCTTTTTCCCGAAATCGTAATGGGCACTTCCAGAATTGTGCCGTTGCCCGCCGAATAGTAATCCGTGTGAGAAATGAAGTAGGGCTGTTTCGGCGAGTGCGAGTGGTCCGGCCCACCCTGTCTTTGCCAGCTTACCCCCGGCGTCACCGAACTATCGACCTTGTATCCCAGCCTCTCCAGCGCTTTTATCGTATCTATGTCGGTGCCGTATCGAGCCCCCCTGTATGAAACCGGCCTGACACCCAGCTTTTTTTCAATCAGCTCTGTCAGGTTTTTTATCTTTGCCGATTCGACCTCGGCATCGTATGCAAAGCAGGGGAACTCATCGCTGGCGGTACCGGCGATATCTTCATACCTTTTTTGCGGCTCAATGTATTCGCTGTGAAGGTGCGTCCCAATCTCGGCGCCGCGTGCAATTTCGTCTTTTAGCGCCCGGCAGCACCGGTCGTTTTCCACAACCTCCGGCGACACAAAATACACCGGCTTTATCCCGAACCTATCCCATATCGGTCGTAAAATACAGGGGATACCGAATGTGACCGATTCAAAAGTCAGCGGCTGCGACCGCTTCCAGTGGACGTCGCAGTCCGGCTCAGTGTCTATCGTTATGCACAAAATTTTCATTGCTTAGCTATTCACTTGTTCCGCAGACGAGATGGTAAAGCTGGAGATACTTTGCGGCAACCGTATCCCAGCCGAAATTTTCCGCCCGACGCCTTGCTGCCGTGCACATCGCCTTATAGCCCCGTTCATCTTGAGACAGTTTACTTATGGCCCCGACCAATGCCTCGGCATCACCATCTTCAACGACAATACCATTATCGGCAATCAGCTCATCAACACCTTCGCATCGCGTGGTGACTATCGGCAAACCCGCGGCCATCGCCTCCACCATAGCGTTGCTCATACCCTCCTGCATACTTGCGCTGACGAATATATCGTGCCGCCGATAAACGTCGGGCATCCTTTCTGATTCGATTCGGCCCGTTATATCTATAACTTTATTCAGTCCTTTCCGGTCGACAAGCTGTTTTAGTTCCGCCAGCAGCCCGCCGCCGCCTGCTATTGTCAGACGCACACGTCTGCTCATTCGGTTCAGTATTTCGACGGCCTCTATGAGAATCTCGACTCTCTTGGTCACCGACAATCGGCCGACGGTCAAAAGCTTCAGCTCCTCGGTCAATTCTTTGTTCGGCGCCGGCACAAATCGGTTCAGGTCAACGCCGTTGGGAATAACGTCGATAGCGACCGAAGGCAGAAACCTTAACGCCCGCTGTTTCAATCCCTCGCTGCAGGCGACCAGCGCCGACGCCTTTTCCCAAATCCGCTTCAAAAGCGGTCCGAGCAGCTTATATTCGAGCTGTAGGCGCGCGTGTCCGCCCGGCACGTCCGAGCCGCGAAGTGAAATGATATAGGGCAGGCGTTTTGCGGTCCCGTAGCAGAGCCAGCCCGTCGGCAGGCCGAAAAACGCGTGGACTAAATCGTATCTGGTTTCTTCCAGCAGCCGCCTATACGGCCGGCTGGCCTTTACGAGCCATTCCACGACCTCAATCTTGCGCCAGTAATGAAGGTTCTTCTTGTGCACGCCCACTTTGTAAATGGTGATGTTATTCGACAGCTTTTCTACAACAAATCCCGGCTTCGGCGCCGACGCCAGCACGTCCACTATCAGGTCATTACGGCCGGCATACTGTTTGAGTATAGATAAGTGCGCATGCCCCGCTCCGCCTCCTATCGGCGGAAATTCGTAGTTCAGCATCAGAATTTTCATCTTGTCGCTCATCTATTTGCTCATCTGCTTTTCAAGCACCACTGTCATAAACATACCCAGCCAGTCGTTGGCGGGCGAGAGCAGGTATTCTACGGCCTTTGCCACAGGATACAAACCCTCCGGGACTAATTGCCGCAGCGTAAAACCCCCGCTGAGAAGATAGCGCAGCGGCGTGTGGTTTCGCAGCGATACAATCTTCAGGCGAGGATATTCCCGCTCGAAGATAATCCTGTCGCGGATAAAAACTATCCAGGGTAAAGCGCCATTTGCCTGCGAGAGAGGACCGACCTTGTCCAGTCCCCAGTTGCCCTGTGGGTCGAACCGCTCGTGATGAAAATTTCTGTAGATGAATCTCGCCCAGGGCGTATTGGCTGGCTCAATCATAACAATTCTTCCGCCCGGCCTGAGGCATCTGTCCGCCTCACTGAAGAATCGCTTTGGCTCGACAATATGATGCAGCACGTCGAACATAAAAAACGAATCCACGCTTGAATCTTCAAACGGCATATCCATCGCCGAAAAGACCTTATCGATGCCGGCCACGTTGAGAACATCGGAAGTAAGACAATTTGGAATTATCTCTTTGATAAACCCGCCTCCGCTGCCCAGCTCCACGAGGACCTTTCCTTCGGGTTGCGGCACAGCGCGGCGAAACCGCCTGTAAACGTCCGCGTATAGTTTTCTCAAAAATCTCTTTTTGCGCAGAAGGCGGGCGTGCAGCAGGGTGACCGCCGGGTCATCGAGGTCTTTGATGTTTCTGGTTTCGGGCAGCTTAAGCCAATCGAAGATTGCCATACTTTTTCCCAAAAGGGGCCTGACCCCTTTTTCTTGACCTCTTTTTCTTCCCCATTTTTATTTTTTGACGGCAGGTAAGAAGCCGGGTTGATAGCTGAACTTTACTTTATGCCTTCCCGGGGTCAGATGGACGGACTTGAACGTGCCAAACAGAAGTTTGATTTCCGTCGGCTGTTCATCTACCCACGCCTTCCAGCCGGGGGCCCAGTTGTCAATGAAGCTCAGAAATCCATCCTCCGGCGCGTCAATTTCCCACTGCAGCTCGTCGCCGTTGTACGAAACCGGCCGACCCGTCTGCCTGTAACGCAGAGCATCCTGCAGGAACGACTCGATACTCGAATGCTCAATCGACTCCGAAAAGAATATCTTTGTCCCGTCTTTGCATCCCAGCAGCACACTCCGCGCCTGCGGCTCATCAGCCGTCATCTTCAGGAAACTTACATACCGGGCGAAATACCAGTTAGGCATAACACTGACATTGAAATGTGGGCTTAAAGGAACCGTGTTAGTGACGTCGGTCCTCACAAATCCGAATGACATCCTGGTCAATTTCGCCACATCCAGTTGAAACCTGTCTGGAGGTGTCCGTGACCGGTACGCCCATTGTTTCGCTCCTGTATGGTGCAACTCGACCGTTGCAACCAGAATCAGCAGCACGGTCGCAGCCGTCGGCCACCAGTGAGCGAGGCGACACCTTGCGCTGATGACCATAATCACTAAGACGGCGGCAAATGCGACCACGCCATAGATAATAAACCACGCCTCGTTTGCCGTAACGTATTTGAAATACCGCGTCCACATCGGGTCTAGAACGCCGCCGAAATGCATATAAAGCTGCACGCCAAGCACGACTGCATAAACCGCTGCAACAACGACCAATTTCGCCGCGACCCGGCGCAACCCGCCGCCTGCGGTTTCCCTGTCGAAAATCGCCCTCGTAAAAGACGTGTAAGCCAGCGACAGCAGCCAGGCCAGAATTGGTACAAGCGTAATACTCAGCCGGCCCCAGACGCGCAAACTCGAAAACCCGGGCATATACTTCCAAAGCAAAACAAAAAGATACGAATCCTTTCCGTAACTGATGTAGGAGATTAACGCGAGCCAGATGACAAAAAACAATTTCACCCATAAATCGCCTCCGGTGTCCATTGATGTCATCCCCTGTGCCCGGGCATTTTCGCCGACCATTTTGTCCCGTCCGCCAAAAAGGTAAACGGCGATTATCAATAGCGCCGTGATGCTGAAGAAATACCATCCTTCGGTGCTGGCGGCGGGGGGATATACGAGCGAGCCAACGGTATCTTCAAGGTTGAATATATATTCCGTGGAAAAGGCAAAATCTTTTCCGCTGCGGTCCGTGACCAGCGGCATAAGTCCTTTGACCGCAAGTATATATGGACTGCATATAACGACGGCAGCGACCCCGGCTAAAATCAATGTCAACGAAGCGCGTCTCCAGTTAATTACCTCCGGGCCGATAAATCGGATACGCAGCGGTTTTATGAGAAAGGTCAGCAGATACGGCACAAACAGGAATATGCTGTAGTAAGAGAAGTATGGGTAACCGCCTGTGCATATACATATAAGTGAAAAAGTCAGCAGACATCCATATTGCACGGCCCTTTTCAACGATGGACTTAATATGATTTTTGTCATCGCGTAAAACACCCAGGGATACCAGGCGGCGGTGTGAACGGCGTTTGGAAACCGCAAAATCTCGGTGACTCTGAAACTGACAGACATAATGAGAGTGCTGAAAAGCACCGCCCTGGTGTCTTTGTTGATTGTCTTGAGCCACATAAACAGGCCCAGCGCAAATATCGAGATGCCGAAGACCGTAAAAATCTGATGGTCGAGGGGGCTGTAGCCACCGAACATTTTATAAAACAGCACCAGCAATAAGTTGAAAGGATAGCACGTCTGGGCAAACGGACTAGTATAAAACGGGAAGCCCGCCGCCTCAGATGGCGACCAAAGCGGAAATTGATAGTTGGCCAAGCAGTCAAGCAGGTACAGTTTATACTTGTAGTACAGTATAATGAAGTCGTTGCCAATTGCGGTATACTCGCCGTTTATCGGGAGAACATGGCGGAACAGATAAAGAAAAGGCCATAACACGACCAGTGCAGGCGGCGCAATTCGTGCCAGCAGCGGTGATTGCAATTGTGGGCGTTGCATACTATTTTTGACGGCCTCGGACGCAATTATATCCCGCTGTTTCGATTTGTCCGTTCTACTGCCTTTCATTTTGTTTTAGATGTTCCAAGACCCGCCGTTTCAGCTTGTTTTTGGCCGCTTGACGATTAACTGCGGCATCCAGACAAGTTCAATGTTCTTTACCAAGCCACTTGATTTTCTTAAACGCTATCCAGCTCATCTTCAACAAAAGCCAGCCGTGTCTGAATCTGCTGATATTGGTCTGGCCGTAGGTTCTGGCACGATAGCCCACGGGCACCTCAATGACTTTAAGGTTTTGTTTGACGGCTCCGAATATGAGGTCGAAGTCCCCAAACGGGTCAAATTCTCCGAAGTATGACCGGTTGGCCGCTATTGTCTCATAGTCGCATTTACGAATCACTTTTGTTCCGCACAATGTGTCCCTGAACTGCTGTCCCAGCAGCCAGGTGAACAGCGTTCCGAAGAATTTGTTTGCGAGCAGGTTCAAAAACCGCATCGCCTGTTTTTCCATCGGATAGACAAGCCGAGAGCCGTTGAGAAAATCTCCTTTGCCGTCGCGAAGGGCGGCGAAAAACTTCGGCAAATCCTCCGGCGGAACAGTCAAATCAGCGTCCAGAATCACCAGCACGTCGCCGCTTGCGGCGGCGAATCCTTTTCTGACCGCGTCGGCCTTTCCCCGGCCTGTGCCTTGATGAATCAGCCGGATTTTGCGCTCGGGGTGTTGTTTTATCTGGTTTTCTATCTTTTCTGCCGTGCCGTCCGTGCTGGAGCCGTCCACGAAGATTATCTCAGTTTGGCGGCCCATATCCGGTATCCGTTTTACGGCGTCTTCGATATTGCCCCGCTCGTTCCGGCACGGCACTATCACCGATACCGCTAAATCCGCGTCCGCCTTTGGCGAGGGCTCGCGCCTCGCTATCACCAGATTGACCAGGTTGAAAAGTCGAAAGCCGGGCAGCAGCGAAAGGACGTAATTGCAAAAGGCGCTAATCAGCCAAATCCGCTTGGGCAGCGCCACAAAAGAGTCGGTGCGGATGGTGTCAAAATTGCTCAGCGTAAGCAGATTTGCAATATCAGCCGGCGGCAGCCAGTTCTGATACCGATGCGGGCGGCGAGCCCCCAGCGCGGAACCCATCCGCATGGCCCACTCCCACAGGTAATTGTAATACGTGATTACAATCCTCGTCCGTTCGTCCGTAAGCGGATGGATACGCTCTAATACCCGCTGAATATCCCGCCAATCGCCCAGCGAATTGCATATAAGGACGTAATCAAATTTTTCATCGAGCTGCAGCTCGTGCGGGTCGGCGGCGAGAAAGTTCAAATGAGGGAAACGTTTTTTGGCCAGTGCGATTGCCTGTTCGTCGCTGTCAACGCCCACGCCGTAGCACGGCTTTACCGCCGCCAGCAGGTCGCCGCATTCACAGCCGACGTGCAGAACCCGGCTGCCCGGGCGAACGACGAATCGGTAAATCTTCTCAAGCCACTGGTAGTAATATCGGTTGCGTCTTCGCCACTTCAGCAAACCATTTTCGTCCGGCTTTTGTGAACCGGCCGTCGGCCCTGCCTGTTCAACAAATTCGTTTTTCTGTTCACTCAAGGAAAATGCTCCTGACCCCTTTTTTCTTTTTAGTTTCCCACATCCGGCAATTGCTCTTCGCCTTTGTCCTTGAGGCGAAAGATATTTACATATCCCCTCTGCGAGCCGATTTGCCTGACAAATTCATAGCACCCGACATCTTTCGGCGTTTGCAGAGCCGCTAAATTTTTGTCCAAATTCAATTGCCGATAGCCGGTATGGTCGGTGCTCAGGCCTTCCCTGGTTGCCCATACGACGTATGTCACTCCCTGCCGGCGGAGTTCGTCCACAAGCTCTTTGGGGCCTGCCGCCTTGGGAAACCCGACGACGTTGGGCGCATTTTTGCCAGCAAACAACTGAGTGTCATTCTGATACACCACCAGCTTCTCGCCCGGCTTGCCGTTTGCCGCAAACCACTCGCCCAATTGCTTAAACTCCTTTTCCTTCTGCCCGTCACCAACTGTATAAGCCAGCATAAACTGATTTGACACGATAACCAGGCATAATACAGATAGTATAGAAATCTGATGTAGAAAGTGTCTGGGTCTAAAAATATACAGCCGCGCAACAACAATAAGTGCGACCAGCACCATCGCCACGTACGGCAACAAGACCGACCTTGGGCTAATAGAAGATATTCGAGGCAGGTAAGGAATCAGCAAAGCAAGCCACACAGCGGCTGTCGTTGTGATTAAGGCCTGTAGTAAAAGGACGAGATAATCAGGTACTCGGCCATCTCTATCTATGAGCTTCCAGATGCTCTGTGAGCCGAACAGACATATCAGCAGCGCAACCCAGAAGATGGGCATATAATATCTTAATAGAGGAGAAGGAAACTTGATGTGGATGGCAAAATATGGCGCAAAGAATAACAGCAGCACCAGTATTTCCCACCGGCGCTTGAACAAACCATAGACAGCGCCAAAGAAAAAGCTGACAATGGCAAAAATCTTGCTTAACTTCCAGACAAGCTCTCCAAAATCCCTGCCTGCTTCCGGAACCGGCATCAGCAAGGGATAAAATCCCGTTCGCCACAGCACATCCAAATGTTTTACAAAGCCGGTTCTTGCCGCGGCTGGTTCAGCATACAGCTTTGAGTACTCCTTGCTAAACAGAGTCAAATAATTTTCTGCCTGCCAATTCGAAAACATGCCCAGTATCCAAATTAACAACGGAACGGCCGCAATTACCGCATACAGAAAGGCCCGAATTCTCTCCGGCCTGCTGGTTCGGTATATCATATCCATCACCAAACAAGCCAGGATTAGAGCTGCCCCTTCGTATCTGACCATTGTTGTTATCGAGGCGAAAACATACATCCAGGGCGACCGCTTTAAAATAAGATAGATTGTAATTAAAGTGAAGAACAACAGCGTTGTCTCCGCTATTGGTTCCGTGAGCAGGTACACCACTTGGGGGTTGATTATAGCGATTATAGCAAACCACAGAGCAGCTTTTCCTGCGACTTTTCTGCCCACCAGCCACAATAAAATCAGATTCACGGGGTGCAATATGGCGTTGAGCAGCCAGCCGGCGGTCAGATCGGGATACTGCCCCCCAATTAGATATGAGAGGCCGACCTGAAGCAGGCCAAGGACCGGACCTCGCTTGAAACTCGATGGCATCCGCAGGGATAAAATCTCCCGCCCCGTCGCGACAAAAGCCGGAAAATCTGAATTGGGCACTATCGTATAACCAAAATATAACACCGACTGGTAAATGCCGAAACATAAAAGCGACGCCATTAGAAAAACCTCAAAATACCTTTCCCGTCTGGCAAGTTCGTCGGGATTTAGCTGGCCAACAGTGTCAACAGAAGTGGTTTTTTGTATGGTGGCTGCCATCTTGGCTCTTTTTCGCTCGCGTTTTTTCATTCCGCCTTTTCCAACCCTATTGTCCTGGTGCTTTTCCTAAGCAGTATAATCTGTTCAATTATTTTTATGACCGGTGCGGTATATCGCCAGAATGTCAATGGTTCCTTTTGATGGAATATGCTTACGGTAGTTCTTCGCGTCTATTTCTTTGAAGTTGCTGCTATTGAATAATGAATAGTCCAGAGAGCCGAAGAAATTTGAGTAGTCTGAGAACTCGATATTCTTTTCCTCCAGTAGGTATAATGCAGCTTCAAACACGATAATTGGCCTGAACTCGGCAATGACTTTCCGGGCTCCTCTTAGAACTTCAAACTCATGTCCGTCGGTGTCGATTTTAATTAAATCCAATCTCCTGATTTCATTCTCTTCGCAGAAATCATCCAGCGATACAGCACCGATTCCCTTAGCCGATTTCAATACGCCACCATGGATGCCGTGTTTGATATCCCCAACAGCATCTTTAATCTTCCAGCTTGCATAAGCCTTGATGTCTGTTTCTTCGGATGTCTTTGACGACACAAAGCTTTGAACGGCAACTACATGTTTGGCAAGTTCAGGATTAAGCTCCAAATTCTTCTTCAACTTCGAGAAAGCACAATGAGTAGGTTCAAATGAGTACACTTTGCCTAAAGGGGCAAGTTTCGCATATTGGAGTGTCATTGCCCCTAAATTCGCTCCCACATCGAAAATAATGGCATCTTTGGGCAGCGATATGCGCTTGTTCCTGCAAACGTTGCCCTGAAATTCGCCGAACAGGAAAACAGAGAAATCTATGGCTTCTGACAAATCAACTTCATATTTAATGCCATGTCGAACAATAACGCGTATGTCTTCACGGTATATAAGATGCAGTATGCGGTAGAGCACCCGGCCCAAAAACAGCTTAATCCGGGTTAAGGGCAAACGATTAATCAATCGCCTCATCAAATCTGGCCTCCGGTGTTAAGTAAACAGTATTCCAAAATGGAAAACTCCTTACGATTACAAAATTCCCGGCTGATAGCTGAACCTGACGTGATGCCGACCAGCCACAGCAGTACCACGGAAAAGGGATGCAGAATTGCGTTCAGCAGCCACCCTGCCGTCAAATCCGGCGCCTGCCCCCACGATACGGGCACAAGCAGGTTCTGCAGCAGCCCCACAACCGGCGCGTACTTGAAACTCGCCGGCAAGCGCAAATGCAAGACGTCCTTGCCCACCTGAAAAAAAGTCGAAAAATCCGAGATGGGGACAACGGCGTGCCCGAAATACAGAATTGATTGATACGCCCCGAAGGCGAACAGGATGATGCCGGTCAGTATCTCGACGTGTCTTTCAGCGGCGCACGTTGGAAGTTGAGAGTTGAGAATTTCTTTACCTTTCTTCATTTTTATCCGCCCGTGGTGGACCACGTTCTCCATTCTCAATTCATCCCGCCCGCGGCGGGGGCTGTTGGGGTTTTCAGCTTAAAAACCACCTCGTCGCCGAATACCTGAGTTATCTCGTAATTTTCTCTTACGAACTTTCTGAACTTACCCATAACCTCGAATCTGCGCGCCTCATCGTCCCCGAACCTGCCTCGCAGCATTTGTGCCCATTGTTTTTCGAATTCGGCCAGTGTCTGCGGGTCGGAGGGTAAGAATTGCGGCTGTCCCCGGCTGGAAGAGCCCACGATAGGCCATAGCTCGAGCTGGGGTCTGTCAAGAGGCAGGTGTCGTTTTCGGCTGTCAACAATGTATTTCGGCATCTCTTTGTGAAAGGCACTGAGAAGCTCATCTATCACCTGCTCAAGCTGCTCAGGAGGTCTTGTGTGCATCTCGCTTTCAAAGGCGCTTGGTGTGCTGCTGAACCTCTGCGCCGACAGGTATATGCCCGGCACCCAGCCCCACACATATATCTTGTCCGTCGGCTTTGTGCGGTCGCGTATGTATCGGCCCGCGACCTCCCATGACCCTCGCCAGCCGTTGTTTTTGCGCTGCGAAATCTCATCCCATCGCTGGATGTAGCCGTTTCGCTTCTCCTGGTATTTAACTCCGGAATACGGGCTTCTCGGCAGACCGAAAAATATGTGCCACGACATAATCACCATCAGGACAAATCCTACAATGCCGGTAATTACCCAATTGGTCTTGAATACGGCTCCGGCGAGCTTGTCACGATAGACGGCCACAAGATAGCCGCCCGTCATTGCGCCCGAGGCGGTAAGCGGCAGGTAATACTGCTCGTATGATGCAGGGCTTATCCAGACAAAGGCCATATCGAGCAGCCACCAGACCGCAAACAACAGGACAAAACGGTCGTAATCAAACCGGGACTCGTGACTTGTCCCTGACGAGTGACGAATTATTTTGCCAATTCTTACGATGATTGACCCCGCAGCCAAAGAGACCGGCAGGCACAGGGCAAGGTAAAATCGCAGGACCCTCGGCCACTGCTCAGAAAACGGCATCACGTCTCTTATACCTGAAACATAGCCGGTCTGTTCAGTTGCGCCGGAAGATGGAATGAATCCTGATATCGCCTTCCAGACAAACGAATACGGCAAAGACGTCTGCACGTTCCATCCGATTATCCATATATATAACGGAGCCATTGACACCGCTGCGCCGGCCAGCAGCAGCACGATATCAATGCCCGTCTGCTTCCACGTCCTGTGCCGGAATATCGGCTGGACAATTACAAACAGTCCCATTGCTCCTATTGCCGACAGACCCGTTTCCTTAAAAAGCGGCGCCCAGGCGGCAATAGCGCCTGCCAGCATCGCATACCACCAGCCGCCGCCTAATTGCCGCAGCACAAAAAAACTTATCGCCGTCGCCATACACGCTATCATATACTGCTCTTTGACGTTGCCGAACTTTGCGATAAAGGGCGACGACAGATAAATCGAGGCAACAATCACACCGACGGCCGCCGGAAGTTTGCCGAACAGCTTCCTCATCGCGACGAACATCGCCACAAGCGCGCCTGTCTGCATAATCGTCTGAATCAGCTTCGGCCCGAACTCGCTGAACCCGAACAGCGAGACGCCGAGGATATTGACCAGCAATGTCCCCAGTGCGGCGCTCGGTCTTTCGTCAACGCCGATTTTGGCCCCGTCGAGGATGTGTTTGGCGGAGTAAACGTTGCTTGCGCTGTCGAAGGGGTCGGGATAGCCGAACTCAAAATACCTGCCAATCGCAAATGGAATTCCCGCCAGAATCACTATCAGAACCGTTGATAATTGATAATTGAGAACTGAGAACTGAGAATCTGGAATTTTTTTGCCTTTCTTCATTCTACATTCACCGTTCTCAGCTCATTCGAGGATTTCCCGAATCACGTATGTGGGTCTGTTCTGCGACTCGTGATACGTCCGAACCAGCATCTCCGCCAGCAGACCCATCAGGATGAACTGTATCGTTGACATAATGAGCACCGCCGTCAAAGTAAGCAGCGGATTTCTGTTCATCGGGAGCTCCTGGGCCGACAGGAACTTCTGATACAGCACTGTCAGTCCGGCGACCACCGCCCCCAGTGCGCTTGCAAACCCAAGCCCGCCGAAAATATAGATTGGTTTGGTCGAAAACGAGCCGAGGAACTTGACCGTAATCAGGTCGAGCACCACCTTCCAGGTCCGGCCCAGTCCGTATTTGGCGACGCCTGCCGTTCTGGGTCTGTGGTTGACGACCATCTCGCAGATGCGTGCCCCGCTCCAGCTCGCCAGCACCGGGATGAAGCGGTGCATCTCGCCGTATAACCTCGTTTCCGCCAGGACCTCGCGTCGGTACGCCTTCAGCGTGCATCCGAAATCGTGCAGCGCTACGCCGGTAATTTTCGAGATAAGCCAGTTTGCGGCCATCGACGGTATCAGCCGAGTGATTGCGTTGTCGTGTCTTTTTTTTCGCCAGCCGCTGACTACGTCATACCCCTCGTGCAGCTTTTTTATCATCCCCGGTATGTCCGCGGGGTCATTCTGGAGGTCGGCGTCGATGGCAACGATTATCGCCCCATTTGCATGGGTGAAACCGGCAGAGAGTGCGGACGTTTGTCCGAAGTTTTTCCGAAACCGGATGACCCTGACTCTGCCGTCGGCTTTGTGCAGTTCGGCTAATATCCTGAAGCTGTCGTCCTGGCTTCCATCGTCAATGAAAATCAGCTCGTAATCGTGGCCTCCCGCCAACGCCTGTGTTAGCTGGTCATATAACGGCCTTATGTTATCCTGCTCGTTCAACAACGGCACCACTACCGATACGTCGGGACATTGTCTGCTCATAATCTGCTCCGAACAAGTTCATTTCGTAACTGTATATTATGTTAACAGTTATGTAATCGGCTGTAAAGTAACGCCAAACGAGGTATGGCTTGGCGGCGGTCGTTTTTCTCGGCTTATTATCGCCCTGGGTCCCAAAAACCTGTTGTGTGCAGCGTTGGAGATGGGTTATCGCCATAACATAAGTGGGACAGATGAAGGATTTCCGCTCTTATTGCGGTCGCGAAGCCGGCAAAAATCATTTGCCAATCGGCTGATTTTTTTGTATTCTAAAGTTTTTGGGCAACTTAAAGCAGTCCCGGCGCACCGGGATTCACAATACTATTTTAGGTTGGGAGATACAAAGATGAAGTCCGGACGATGGGTTCTAAATGCTGGTACCGTTTGTTGTGTATTGTTATTGCAGGGCTGGCTGGCTGCGCAGGCGCCCGCCCCGAGCGGAGTCGGGGGGCAGACGTCAGAGCAACCCACGGCTCCTGCCGAACCCAATGGGCCGCCCCCGGAGATATACTTCGAGCAGACCACCCACGACTTCGGTTCTGTCGCGCCCGGCTCAACCAATAGCGGTGAGTTCAAGTTCAAGAACAAGGGCGCCGGCATACTCAAAATAACTGATGTCAGCAAGACCTGCGGCTGCACGGTCTCCACGCTCGACAAGAAAGAATACGCCCCGGGCGAGGAAGGGACGCTCAAGGTTCGGTACAGCGCCGACCAGAGTGCGGGGGTCAGGACCAAAAAACTCCATGTGCTCTCAAACGACCCGAATACACCGAGGGTGGAATTGACCATAGTAGCGTCTATAGCCCAGAAGGTCGTTTACGAGCCGGAACGGCTGGACTATAAACTCAAGGGCGACACGCCCGGCGCCGCCGAGCTTACCATCCGAAGCGTCGATGAACAGCTGTTTGCGATTACTAAATTCGAAGCCACCGCTGATGCCGTCACCGCAAACTTCGACCCCAACCAAAAGGCGACAAAGTTTGTCCTCCAGACCAAAATCGCCCCCCCCAAAATGGGCTCCAGCATCACCGGCCGCATAGAAGTTACCACCACCCATCCGGATTTTCCTTCGCTTACCGTTCCCTTCAGCATCCTGCCGAAGTTCAGCGCCGACCCGCCTGTCATTCATGTCTTCAACGCCGGACCTGAAAAGCCGGTCCGGAGGGAACTGTGGCTGCTCAATAATTACGACGATGATTTCGACATCGACTCAGCGACCTCAAAGGAGGGCATCATAAAGGTGATAAGCCAGGAGAAGGTCGGCAATCGCTATAAGTTTTACCTTGAGATAAGACCCCCTGAGGCAAAAAAAACCGTAAGGATGTTCACGGATACATTCTCGATTAGCATAAAAGACGGCGAAAAAATCGACGTTGCCTGCCGCGGGTTTTACCAGCAAAAACAATGACAGGGAAAACGGCTTGTATTTGTGCGCTGGCGGCGGGAATGATGCTTGCTCGTCTCGGCGCAGGCGCCACTGAAGCCCAGGAAGATGAATCCATCACCATTTTCTTCACGGGCAACGAGCTGGGTGCGATGAAGCCCTGCGGCTGCTCGGGAGGACAGCTCGGCGGCCTCGACAGACGATATTCCGTTTTCAGCACCATACGGCCTGAAAACCGGCTCATCATCGACACCGGCTCTTTAGTCCCCGAATCAACCGAGCAGAACCTCATAAAATTTAACATCATTGTGCAGGCCCTTGGCCAGCTCGGCTACGACGTGGTCAATCTCACCGAACAGGATGTCCTCATCGCCCGCCAGGCGGGTCTTTTCGACGGGTTGGGTACGCTGCTCAATTGCATTACTGCCGTCGAAGATGACGGCAGACCTGCGAAACCTGTCTGCCGACAGGCAAGATTCACAAAAAGATTCGCGCTGAACAGTGTGACAGTAGATGTGACGGTCGGCGTCGCCGAGACGGATGAGCAAATTTCCGAGATTACCAGCTCATTTGCTGAAACTGACCCCTGTTCGCACAAAAATTTCAATATCCTGATTGTGAACCGACCTGATGCCCTTGCCGTTTTGCTCCGCAAAAGCGAAGCAGCGGGGGTCGATTGTGTTATTGTCCCCCCGCAATCGGACGAGCCGATGGTCGTCGGCGATGCCAACTCCAGACCGCTGGTGGTCTCGGCGGGCCGATTAGGCAAGTATGTCGGCAAAATCCAGGTCGCCCCGGCAGGTCCCTCGGAGAAGCCGCGAATATCTTTTTCCGCTGTTGCCGTAACTGAGGACCTCCAGCAGCATCAACCCATCGTCGAACTTTACAAGGACTATCAGCGGTTAGTCAAAGAAGCAGGGCTGCTCGAAAACTACCCGAGATTTATCCTGCCTGATAACCTCGAATACGTCGGGTCAAGGTCCTGCAAGCTCTGCCACGACTACGAGTATGAGAAGTGGATGACAAGCGGGCAAGTGATGATACCCGGTTCGCCGAGGCAGCCGGCCGCAGACAGCAGACACGCCGACGCCTACGCAAGGCTGGAGGAGGTCGGCTCCCATTATGACCCCGAATGTGTTGTTTGTCACGTCGTTGGTATGCGGTACCAAAGCGGCTTTATCGGGCCGACGAAAACAGCGGATTTGAAAGACGTCGGCTGCGAAAACTGCCACGGCCCCGGCTCCGAGCATCTCAGGTCGCTTGGCGCGGTTGAAACTACAGGCCCAATATCCACCTGCACCGACTGCCACAGCCCCGAACAAAGCGCCGAATACGCAGGCAACGAAAAACAATACTTTGAGAAAATCATACACTGGAAAACGCCGCTTTCGGGCATCAGGGTCAAGGAACCATGACCCGGCTCCTGTGACCCAGTGCAAAAAGGGGTCAGGCACCTTTTCACTCTTTTCACTCTTTTCACTTGGCGAGGGAACCGGTTTTACCCCCGAATGTCAAAATAAACAGCTCGTTTCGGCGAAGGCCGGAGTCGTTAAGCACAGACCCTGGTCAGAACGCCGAGCCGTAGCTGGGGCGGACCTATGTTAAGGACATTGCGCATAACGAGCATCATAGCGGCGATAGCGGCAGGGGTCCTGCTTATTTGTGCCACGGTTTACGGGGTGCGCAGCGACTCTCAAATAGAAGAGTTCCTAAAGGCGCCTGGGGCCATTGACAAATTCACCGCTTCCTTGAGTGACGCCGGAGCGATGGCGCGCCGGGGTGAAGGCCAGGTATCGCCGTTAGTCAAAGAGGCGGCGGAGTTTGGCCTATACCTGAATCCGCCCCCGCCTCCTCCCCCGCCTGTTGCGCCGGGCGAGGCCCCTGCACAACACGAACCTGCCCCGATGGCCCCTGTTTCGGCTAAATTTGACCTGATTGGAACCAGCTTCTATGCTTCACAGCCGGAGATGTCGCTTGCCCTGATAGATGAGCCGGGAAAAGGGCTTCACTGGGTCAGGCAGGGCAGTTCCGTGGCCCATTTGACCATCGAGCGGATAGACGACAAAGCAATCACCGTGCGGGACGGCGCAAGGAGCTTTGAGATGACCGTCAAGGTTCAAGAGCCGTGGAGGAACCTGCTCAAGAACCAGCTGCCCCTCTCCAATTTGGGACCGCAACCGTCGCCGACTTCGAGGGCCCCGGAACCTAAAATGGGTGCGGGGCTTGCAGAGGGCAACGAAACCCCCATGGATAGAATAGGTGTTGGGCAGGGCCGTCCGGGTCAAAGAGTTGTGACCCGTCGCCCAGGCATCAGGACACGAGATACGAGGCGCTCGCCTCGCTTCGCGGGCGAAGCGGGCGAATCACGGCCCAGCCCGGAATCTCACCAGGCGCCGGGCGGGACTGTACCTGAACCCGTCACGGAATCCTCGGCGACGCCTGTTGAGCCGCAGGCCCCGCCGGCTCAAGGCGACGATGCCGCACCTGGGCCGCCTAAAAGCGAAAAGCAGGCCAAGCTGGATCAACTTATGGCCGAATTCGCCTCATCCAGGATTACCGACGATGAGGCGGGGCGTATGGAGCAATTAGTCGAAGCGCTCAAACAACTGGAGGAGTCGGAGGCAACGGCGCCGCCGCAGGCGGGAGTCGAGCCGCAATCAGAATCCCCCGGCCAATCCGACGCTCCACCCACGCAGACCGAACCCAACACGCCCCACGACGCCAATCGGTAGCCCCGCACCAATTTTAGCTCGGCAAAAACTCTCGAACTCGGAGGTGTCTGCGTTCTAAAATTGGTGCGGGGGAACTTTTCGGTGGTTTCTTTGTCTTAATTTAATGTGGATGTTTTGTGCCCCCGCACCAAGTATTGATGCGGGGTGACGAAAAAGACGGAGTATGCTATGGCCATAAAGCTGCGAATTGTTTTGCTTGCTTGTGTCATTCTGTGTCAGCCGCTGGCATTCGCCGGCAGCCAGGATTCCGGCCCCGAGCGATACAGGGTCTTCCCGCTCAAGTTTATTTCGGCGCAGGAGGGCATTCAGCTCCTGGCCGACGTAAATATTACAAACGTCTCCCAGCTCAACGACTCCAATACGTTGCTTGTCACCGCCCGGCAGGAGGAGCTGGTCAAGGCCTCGGTACTACTGAGCGTGGTTGATTCGCGCCAGAAGTACGCCGTGAAAGTGTTGTTGGACGCCAGCGAGGCAAACCGGATGCCCGCTGTGGATGCGATGCAAGCTGAAATCGGCGACAGCGGCGTGCCGGTATCCATAGGAACCTTCTTCAATCTGCCTGGCGGCACCGGCTATAAAGCGATTGTGGATATCCACAATGATTCGCTTATCGCTGTCGCGCCGCCGGTGGTGATGGAAAAAATAGCTGCCATCGCACATCGTGTCCGCCCTGAAGTTCGTGACTCGAACGAGGAACAACGAGTCACGGGCGAGAAAAAAGAGGACGCCGACAAGCTGTTCAACGAGCTTCTCGTCTCCATTTCCGAGGCCGAAGCCGTGACCCGTCCGGCTACGGCCTTGAGCGACCCCGCTTCGCTAAAGCTACGCAGGGCAAGCGAGCAACCGGCCGAGCCAAACCTTGCGCAACCCCGAGTGACCGAACCTGATGCCGATGCACAGCAAGCGACGAGCGACGAGCGACAAGCGACGAGAGACGAGAAGGTCCGCCCTTCCTACGAGCCGCAGCCCATACCAAACGCCGATGAGACCCTTGAGCTGGCGCTGCCGGAAAAACTTGAGGTCATCCAGCTGCTCGACCTGGTAGGCAAGTACCTGAACCTCAATTACGTGTATGACCCCAAACAGCTGCAAGGCAAGGAGGTTCATCTGAAGGTCCAGGGGCCTATTAAAGTTAGAGAGCTTTACCCGTTGGCCGAATCGGTCCTGAAATTCACGGGCCTTGTGATGACGCGCAAAGGTAATCTGGTCACAATAGTCCCTCTCGAAGGCGCTTTGGACATAGACCCTGCTTTGATAGACGCCCAGGGTGGTAAAATAGAGTATGGCGACGTGGTCGTCACTCGCATATTCCAGCTTAACTACATAGATACCGCTCAGGCAAAGGCCATACTCGATGGAATGAAGCTTGGAGCCGTAACCGAGCTATCCGGGCTGGGTACCCTGATTGTGACCGGTTATGCCTACCGGATGAACCGAGTGGAAGAAATTTTGGAGGTCATCGACAAGCCGGGCAAGCCCAAGGAGTTCAGGTTTCGGCAGTTAAAGTTTACTTTAGCCAAGACGCTCGCCCCCAAGGTCAAGGAGCTTGTCGAGCAAATGGGTGACATCTCGATTGCCACCATAGCCGGCCCTCAGGCCCCGGCGGCTGCGCCGGGGCGCCGCAGGCCGCCTCGCCAGCCGGTCCAGCCGCAACAGGCACCCGGTTCTGCAAAGCCGTCGATATATCTCGACGCTGACGAAAGGACCAATCGTATCCTGATGATAGGCCAGGAGAATGAACTTGTTGTTGTGGAAGACCTGATTAACGCTCTTGACGTCGCACAGCAGGACCTGCGCATGCTGCGGGTGTATGAAATTCAGCATGTTGACGCGGGGGAAGTAAGAAAAAAACTGGAGGAGTTGGGCATAGTCGGGGCTGGGCGGGCAAGCATTCCAGGCAGGATTACGGCCAGGCCTGCCGCCCCCGGCGCGCCGCCGACCCCAACGCCTGCCGCCGGCCCGGAAGCGGAGTTGCCCACCGAGGAGCTGCAGGTAATAGTGCTCGAATCAACAAACTCCCTGCTGGTTAATGCCTCCCCTGAGCAGCATGCCACGATTGCCAGCGTAATCGCTTACGTTGACAGCGAAAGCATACAGCAGGCGATACCGTACGTGGTTTACCCGCTTCAGAATCAGCCCCCCGGTCACGTCGCGGAGGTGCTGGAGAAACTTGTCCAGGAGGTCGTCCGCGACAAGGAGGGCAAGATTGAAAAGGTCGTCAGTAAGACCGAAGAAAACATCATTATTGTTCCCGACCCAAACACATTCTCACTGATTGTTTACGCCAACAAGAAGAACCAGGACTGGATTTCCACTCTGATAAAGAGCTTAGACAGACGCAGGCCACAGGTGCTCATTGACGTGACGCTTGTCGAGGTAACCAGGGGCGACACATTTGAACTCGACCTGGAATTGGCCAGTAAATTTCCGAAAATGCTGCCCGGCGGGAATATGGATGTGCTGTCGGCTATAACAGGGGGTGCAGGCGATGCAAATGGTTTCCTGCGGAAGCGTTCAACCGAGGCGTTTGTTTCAGGAGGCACCGGCCAGGGCTTTTACAGCGACCAGCATATTCAGGCGCTTCTGACCGCGATGGAGCAAAAAGAGTACGGTCGGGTCCTCGCCAAGCCAAAAATCCTCGTCAACGACGGCCAGGTCGGCGTAATCAAGACCACCGATACCACCAACGTGGAACTAACCGGCCAGACCATAGTGGGCGGCACGACCAGTAATATCGTGACAAGTACCAGTTACCAGCCGTACAATGCCGGCATAACGCTGGAAATCCAGCCCAATATCAGCGAGGGCGACCTGTTGTTGCTTATCATCAAGCTCGACAGGACGGATTTCGTTAAAAGGTCCGCAGGCTCAAGTGCACCGCCCGATACCACGTCGAGCAACATTGATACAATAGTGACGGTCCCCAACAATCGCACCATCATTTTGGGCGGATTGCTAAAGCTTAGCCAGGGCAAAGGAGGCAACAAGGTCCCGCTTTTAGGCGACATCCCATTAGTTGGGGGACTTTTCCGAAGTACCAGCAACTTCGCGGATGACTCAAAACTTTATGTATTCGTCAAGGCCAACATACTCAGGCCCGAAGAGACGATAGCGGGGCTGCCGGAACTTGAACGTATCTCCGAAAGAAATCGCGATGCGTTTGAGAAATCCGAGGATGAATTTCAAAAATACCAGGACTGGCCGGGCGCAAAACCCCAGCCGGTTGACCCCGTGCACGTGCTCGATGCGGAATAATGAAAGAGCTTTTGATACAAACCGCTAAGCAGACCGGCATTGTCGATGCCGACAAGCTGGCCAAATTTCTGGAGGAGAACACCAGCAGCCAGCGCATCGATGAGGTGCTGCTTGCCTGCCCCTATTTTACCGAGGAGCAGGTGCTGCGACTTTTTGCCGCGGCGATGGGCAGCGAATTTTTCTCCGAGATATCTCCAAAGCAGGTGCCTCCTGAATTTGTTCAGGCCGTGCCCCCCACTTATGCCCAGCACCATTCGCTTATCGGGATAAGGGATGACGCGGCTAACGGCCCGTCGAGAGCCTCCGGGTCGAACGACGAGCTGACGGTGGTTCTCTCCAGGCCGCTCGATATCGCCGCATTAGACAACGTCTCCAAGATGACGGGCTTGCCCGTTCGGGCCGCGGTCGCCACTCGCGCTACCATCACCGCCGTCATCGACATCGCTTACGAGCAGCGAACGACCGTCATCGAGGAAGTTGCTGAGGAGCTGGACAGCCAGAACCTTGACCGGCTTGTGGACGAGGCGGCCAGCTCGGACGACCTTCTGGACGTTGTCAATCGCCCGCCGGTAATCCGGCTTGTCAACGATATGCTCTTCCGCGCGCTTCAGCTGAGGGCCAGCGATATTCACGTTCATCCCTACGAAGCCAAGATACAGATTCGTTATCGTATCGACGGCATTTTGTATGATACGCTGATACTGAACAGGAACGTGCTGCCGCTGGTTGTCTCGCGTATCAAGGTAATGGCTGGTATGGACATCGCCGAGCGCCGTATGCCGCAGGACGGTCGCTGCAGCGTGCGTTTGGGCCAGCGGGAAATCGACCTTCGCATCAGCACCGTTCCCACGAGCTTCGGCGAACGCTGCGTGCTGCGTATTTTAGACAAAAGCTCCGGCATTCTTACGCTCGACCAGCTCGGGCTTTGGGAAGAAGACCTCAAAAAATTCGACTCTTTGCTCGGGCGCACGCACGGCATCATTTTCGTCACCGGCCCCACCGGCAGCGGCAAAAGCACGACGCTGTATGCCTGTCTCAATCGCATCAACTCCGCTGAAAAAAACGTGATGACCATCGAGGACCCGATAGAATATCAGCTCGAAGGCATCAGCCAGATGCAGGTCGCCAGCAAAAAGGGCGTCACTTTCGTTAACGCGCTGCGGCACGTCCTGCGACAGGACCCTGATGTTATAATGGTCGGGGAGGTCCGTGATACCGAGACGGCGAGAATGGCGATACAGTCCTCGCTGACGGGGCATTTGGTTTTCAGCACCCTGCACACCAACGATTCAGCCGGCGCAATCAGCCGATTGTTGGACCTGGGAGTAGAACCCTATCTGGTTAGTTCTTCGTTGATTGCAATAATGGCGCAGCGGCTGGTCCGAAGGGTCTGTCCTGATTGCAGAAAAGAATATGAACCCACGAATCGCGAGTTGAGAGAGCTGGGTCTGGGCGATGTGCCGCCGCAGACAGAAGCCCGATTCTATGTCGGGGCGGGCTGCGATAAGTGCTTTCAGACCGGCTATCGCGGCAGAACCGGCATCTACGAGCTTATGCTCATTAACGAGGAAATCCAGAACCTCATCTACCAGAGGGGCACCGCAGGCACCATCAAAAAGGCCTCGCTCGACGCAGGTCTGCAAACGCTCAGAATGGATGGTGCTCGAAAGGTCCTCGCAGGAACCACAACCATTCCTGAGGTGCTCAGGGTGACACAGGCCGACGTAATGTAGAGATTTGAGCTATGCCCAGATATACCTATACAGCAATAGCAGCCGACGGCAAAAAGACCAAGGGCACCATAACCGCCGAAAGCCCCTACTCCGCCCGCAAGCAGCTCCGCATACGCAGCATTCATCCGACCTCGATAACCGAGCTTAGCGCCGCCGTCGAAGGCAGGTTCGCTCTGGCCTCCCTTTTCGGCAGGACAAGCAAAAAGCAGATAATCGACTTCACAAGGCAGATGGCGACCCTGCTCAACTCAGGCATAAAACTGACCGAGGCACTGACGGTGCTTACGATGCAGGCGCCCGAGGCGAGATTCAAGAACGCCCTTACCGACATCCGCGACCGCGTAGTCACCGGCGAGTCGCTGACCGACGCAATGAAGGACTACGGCGATTATTTCGACATAATCTACGTCAGTATGGTTCGCGTCGGCGAGGTCACCGGCTCGCTCGGCACCGTCTTCTCAACAATCGCCAATTTTATGGGCAAGCGCCAAAGGTTGGAATCAAAGATAATTACGGCTATGGTTTATCCGGCGATTTTGCTGTTCGCCGCCGTCGTTGTTGTCCTTATTCTTACCACCTTCGTTATACCCAAAATCGGCGCCCAGCTTGTCGCCGCAAGGCAGGAGCTGCCCTGGATTACAAAGCGGCTGATGAACATAAGCCATGTTATGACAAGCTGGTGGGTGCTGGTGGTTATCGCGGCAATAGTCGGGATTATCTGGTTGTTCAGGCGGCTGCTCAAAACGCATCGCGGGGCGCTTATGCGGGACAGATTCCTGCTGTCGCTGCCGTTGTTCGGCCCGCTTGTCAAACAACGAGTCGTCGCACGTTTTGCCTCAACGCTTTCGACGCTTCTGGGGTCGGGTCTTAATATGGCCGAGTCGCTCCGCGTGGTAGCTGAGGTCACGGGCAACATGCTTATGAAACAGGCCATCGAGCAGGCGCGAGAAAGAATTTTAGCCGGCGCCGACATCGCCACGCCGCTTCGCGACAGCGGTGTAATCGACCCGTCGATAGCACATATGGTCACCGTCGGCGAAAAAAGCGGCGAACTGGAAAATATGCTCAAAAACATCAGCGACTCGCTCGAAGAGTCCACTGACATCGTTATAGAACGTATTAGCGCCGCGGTCGAGCCCGTCATTATCGTTTTTATTGCAGTAATCGTCGGCATAATAGCTTTGGCCATTATGTTGCCGATTTTGAGGATTTCACAAATGGCCCTTTAAGAAACATTTGGAGGCACGTATGAATATAAAAACGGAAACACAATGCTTGATGCCCGTGACTCGTGACTCGTCTTTGACGAACGACGAGCGGCGAGCGACGAGGCACGGTTTTACCATCATCGAGGTAATGGCGGTAATCGTGATTATCGGCATCCTTGCGGGCATTGTCGCAGTCAACGTCGTCGGCAGAATCGACAAGGCCCGCGTCACTGCCACCAGGGCCAGCTTGAAGATGCTCCACAGCGCCGTCATTCAGTTCAAGCTCGACACGGGCCGATATCCCACCGAAGACGCGGGGCTGCTCGAACTTATCGAACAGCCGACCGACGTGACCGGCTGGAACCAGGGCGGCTACCTTGAAACAACCGAAATACCAAAAGACGCCTGGGGAAACGATTTTGTTTACCAAATGTATCCTGAAAGCGGCAAACCGTTTGTTATTATCAGTTACGGCGCCGACGGCGAAGAAGGCGGTGAGGGCTATGACGCCGACCTTCACAGCACAGACGCGGAGTAAACGGACCTTTGACTCTTATGAACGATTCTCGATACTCAATACTCGATACTCGTGACTCGTGGCTCGTGACCCGTGACTCGTTTCTGACGAGCGACGAGCGACGAGCGACGAGGCACGGCTTTACGCTGGCTGAGTCGATGGTCGTAATCGTCATCGTCTCTCTGTTAGTGGTGCTCGCCGCGGTGAACCTCAAAGGCGCCATTACCAAAAACTCCTTCAAATCCAGGGTCCAGGGGCTTATCCATGCCGTTGAGGCCGCCTCAACGAGCGCCAGCCAATCCGACAAAAGATACGAAGTCATAATTGACATCCCGCAGCAAAGCTGGCTGCTGCGAGAAATCTCTTCGCCGGAGCTGTCCGAGGTTCTCGAAGAAGAAATCATTGCCCAGGAGAATTTCGGCGAAAACTGCAGGATTGCCTACGTGCTGTTCGACGACGGCGAATTCACCAACGAAGACAGGGCCAAGTTTCGCGCAGGGCGAGCGGGCTGGCAGTTCGGCGGCATAATCGTGCTTTTAGACACCGACGAGCAGCCCTGGTCCATCGTTATCGACCGGCTCAGCCACATAGTCGGCCTGCAGTCCGGCGAGGCGCAAATCGTCTGGCCGAGGAGCAAAGATGAATTGCCCTTCTGAACCACAGATTACACAGATTACACGGAAATACCATCGGCTATCGAGCGACGAGCGACGAGCGACGAGGCACGGGTTTACGCTCATTGAAAGTATGGCTGCCACCGTACTGCTTGCCTTCATCGGCACAAGCGTGTGGCTGGTAATGGAACGCTGTATGATTTCCGCCGCTAATTCCGCTCAGCGTATGCGGGCCTTCGAAATCGCACGCGAGAATATGGAAAAGCTTCTCTGTTCCGACTCCGTGCAGGAAATGAGCGAATACGGCGTAAGCGAGAAATTCCCGGACATTCGCTGGCAGACCACGGTCGAGAGTTTCTACGAGCCGCTCGGTTCTCGTATGTGGGTTCGCGCGGTCTGCCTGGCTGAGTATACCGACTCGGCGGGTGAAACACAGACAGTCGAGCTTACGCATTGGCTTACCGACCTGACGCGGGAGCAGTTGCAGCAAATGATGGAAAGGATGGAGCTGCAAAAACAACAGCTCGCCCAGTATCTCATCGAAACCGAAGACCTGGCCGCCCAATACGCCGGCGTCGACGTTGAAACCATCCGGCGGTGGGTACAAAATGGTATGCCCGTTACCGCAGACAGGGCCTACCTTAAACCCTGGCTCGACACGTACCTTCGGACGGACGGCAAACCGACCGAACAGGATAAACAAATCACATTGTCCGAGCACCCGGAGCTGGCGGCTGTTGGGCCGACGAAAACCGCCCCGGGTCAGCAGGCGACACCCGATCCCGATTCCGACTCGTCGGACAAATCCGATTCACCAGGGACCGAGGAGCCAAAATGAACTGCCCTTTTGAGAACAAAAGACAGAGAACAGAGGACAGAAGACAGTTATTTGCTATCCGTCATCCGTCATCCGTCATCTGTCTTCGGGCCTTCACGCTGGTGGAGACGCTCGCTGCCCTGGCCGTCAGCTCGATGGTGCTGATAGTCGTGCTGGCCATTTACAGCCGGGCACAAACCGGCGCAACAGCCGTCTCCAACAAGCTGGAAAGCAACCGCCTGCCGCAAGAGGTCCTTCAGCGGATAACTGAAGACCTTGACCGGGTCGTGGGCTCAGGACAGGACGCTAAAATAAATATCGAAAACAAATTCCAGGATGGTTTGCCTGTCGCAAAGATGGAGATTCTAATGGTCGTCAACGACGCCGAGGACAAACCCCAGACGCTCGAAAAAATTATCTGGCAAAGCAGCATCGAACCTGATACTGGTTTGATGACTCTATACCGCAGCCACTCCGGAATCGCCCTTGAAGACAAACTTCTCGACGAGCAGAAGAAGCCCTGGCAGCGAGAGCTTTTTGTGCCGATTTGCACGGGGCTAACCTTCTTCAGAATTGAAGTTCCTAAAGGCGACGGTTTTCTCGACAGATGGGCAGAGGATAATCCTCCTGCGGCGGCTACAATAACGCTGTCGTTCGCCCAGCCGTATAAGACGGTAAGCGGCGTCTTCGATGTCCCCGAGCAGGACAAGTTCATCCGTACCATTGTCATCGACAGGACCCGCAAGCCGGCATTTAGTATTCCGGCGCTCGACGCCAATCAGATGCTCGACGCCAATCAGATGCTCGACGCCAACCAGCCGGCGAAATCACAGTCCGGCGCCGCGTCGCGGCAGCCAGACGAAAGCATAGAGGAGGAGCAGCCGGATGAGTAGCCAGCCGACAATCCAGAACAGGCGCGGGGTCGTGCTTTTAGTGACGCTGGTGGTGCTGCTGGTTCTTGCGACACTCGTGTGCAATCTGGTCAGCCGCGTTGCTGCTCAACGCCACCGGAGCAACTATATCATCGATTACACCGCCGCCTGCTATGCCCGCGATTCGGCAATCAAATACGCCCTGGCTACCCTGGAAGACCTGAATGACATCCAGTTTATTTCGCGTCCGAATGAGCCGGATTTCTCCGACCTTTTTGCGTTAGCAGAGCCGGATTACTGCCGCCTGCTCGAACAATGGGCCGAAGAGCTTGCCCGCCGGGGCGAATTGTCCGGCGACACCAACCGGCCGGGTCCGGCGTCACAGGGTCTTGAAGATTTTGAGGCGGATGCAAATATCAACGAGCTGCTCGATTTGGACGAAGGCAATGACGCGACCGGCGGATTCGATAAGCTCGCCGCGGGCGGATATGCCACAGAGACCAATGCTATTGACCTTGTCAAAATACGCGGGCCTTATGGGCCACCCTGGCCTTTTGTGACCGAACCAGTCGAGTTTGAAATCGGCTCGGCAAAGGTGAAAATCGAAATCGAAGATGAAAATGCCAAATACCCCGTCGGCTGGGCGATACTCGGCGACGAAGACGCCCAGCGTGGAAGCCAGGCAGGTCTTGATACCTTCTGCGAATGGATGGGGCTTGACGCCTACCAGATAAATTCCCTCAAAGAGCAGCTAAAACAAGTCGGTTCAATAAGGCCCTTCAAGGTTGACTTCAAACCCATCACGCAAAAAACAGCGGTCGTAACTACGGTTCGCAGCGATCAAAGACGCGGCGCAAGACGGCGGAGTACCGTCTATCGCCTGACAACCGTATCGCCTGCCGAACAATTAACCAAACAGGTGAGGGATTTTTCCAAACTCTTCCACAGTTGTCTCATTGATACGGAAATGTTAGCCACGCCCACCATCGTAAGCGAAGACAGAAAAGAATCAGCCCTCAAATATATGGACTTGTGGGGCGCAACCCAGGTAAATATCAACTCCGCACCGCGGCAGGTGCTGGAGGCCGCCTTCGCCTTTGGCGGCGACGCCGAGCAAATCGCATCTGAAATCATAAAAAAAAGACGCGAAAAACCATTCGCCGGTATTGAAGACCTGAAAAAACAATTTTTTAGATTCGCCGACAGCATCGAGAAAAGCAAACCCTACATCACCGCATCAAGCAACATGTTTGCAATTCGAGTCACTGCTGCAAGCGGTGTGGCAAAGGCATCGGCTGTCATAGTTGTGCTCAAAGAGGGCGACAAAATCGAGCGAATCGCCGTCGCCTGCGGATAAAGAAAGCAGCGGATAGTGTATAGCGGATAAAAATTCACGACTCGACTGAGCTCGCCGAATTCTAAACGCTATACGCCATACGCTAAACGCTATAAGGAGTCGACTTAAAAGTGCAAACAGGCAATTTTTTAGGAATATATCTGGCTAAAGACCGCGCCACGGCTGTCTGCCTCGAGGTCCGTGGCCGTGACCGGCGTCTCGTCGGCTGCTTTAGCGTCTCACTCGAGCAGCCGGAGCAATCGGACTTGGCCGACAAGTCGGGTCTGCAGATGCTGGCCGGCCGCATCGCAGCCGGCTGTGCCGAGAGACAGTTCAAATTCGCTGAAACGGCGGTCGCCCTTGACTGCACAATGTTTATGCAGCACAGTATCCACAGCGAGTTCTCCGATGCCGGAAAAATCGCCCAAACGGTCCGCTTTGACACGGAGGAGGCCCTGGGGACCGACGCGACGGACGTTGCAATCGCCTTCAAGATAGATTCTGCCGACAAGGCCGGCTCAAACTTGAGCGTCTTTACCGCACCCAAGCAGTTGTTAGGCGAGCTGCTCGGCGCGCTTGCTGCCGAAACCATCGACCCCATCAGTGTGGAACCCGACGTAAGCTGCCTGGCAAGGTTTGTCTGCCAAAACCCCGGCTCGCCGGGGCTGCCCGGCGACAGCCGCCCATTGTTCGCCTTCCTCTCCCGGCGAAGCGGTTATTTTCTGACTCCTCTTTCTTTGCCCTGGCAGGCCATCTCGCCTACGCCGCCCGCAGCGATGCGAACCTTCCTGCTAAGCGCACAAAATAGAACCGAGCTGCTGGCAAGGCAGGTCTCTATGACCACCGCCGTGCTCCAGTTCGCCGGCCCCATTAACCGCCTCGAGGTCTTCGATTCTTTCGACTTGGTTCGACCCGGCTCACCACAGGCCGCTCAAGACGGGTCCGCCGATTCGGTGAGCTGCGACGATATCGCCAAAAAACTTGCCGTTCAGACCGAGCGCATCGACATAATCGCCTCGGCGCAGATTTCCGCCGAGACAATAGCCGATTGCGCCGACGCCGTAGAGTTCGCAATTGCCTACGGTGCAGCAATTGTGCACCTCGACCTGCCGCAGAACGCAAACTGGCGTACCGACTTTATGCCCTACCAGGGCGGTAAACTGCGTCTTCAAAACGCGCTGAAGCTCTTTAGTGCCGCCGTCGTTATTCTTATGCTCGCCGCCGGACTTTACGGCCTGATGCAGGCGATGCAGGTCAACAAGTACCGCGGCCTGCTGTGGGAAAAATTCGCCAAAGAGTACTCGGCGGTTATGTTCGGCCAACAGGCGCCCGACAAATCGAAAGAGGCGGTCAGGCGCCTCAACACGGCGCTACGACGCATCAAGGATGCCCAAAAGGGGGCGTTCTCCCTCACGGGCGAAGAGGCCGTCGCCGGCAAACTTGCGATGGTGCTTCAGGCCTTCAATAAATGCGCAGCGACTACCGGGCTTAATATCGAATCCGTCGCCATAACCGACAAATCCATCACCATATCCGGCGACACATCCAGTCCCGACAACACCCTGAAGGTATTCGAGGCCTTCAAGCAAACCGGCCTAAATGTCCTCCAGCAGCGCATCAGCTCCGAAGGCGGACGCAGCACCTTCGGCGTAACCGTGGAACCCGGAAAATGACCGTGGAGTGACGTATGAAAGATATATATAAGAACCCGATATTCTATTACATACTTGTCCCGACTATCGCCGCCGTTTGGCCGGCCATTATCTGGGGCATCTACCTGCCCAGCGCCCGCGGCAGCTTCAACAAGGATAAGGAACAGTACACCGGAGCACAGCAGGTTATTGGTGAGCTTCTTGTCGTCGACCCCGAACGCCTTAACTTCGCCCGGGAAAAGGGCGCCTCATCCGGGTTCGACTATGCCACCGCCGTCCAGAGAGCCGCCGAACTCTGCTCCGTCGGCGCCGGCAGCTACAAACTGTCGAGCGGCATAATCATCACCTCCGGAGGTCAAAAAAGCCAGTCCGCCAACGTATCACTGAAGGACGTTGACATAACAAAGGCCGCCAGGTTCCTGTCTGCAATCCAGCTCCAATGGTCGGGCCTTCAATGTACCAAGACGACCTTGAGGAAGAAAAAGGCCCTGCCGGATGCCTGGGATATCGACTTCACGTTCAAGTATTACTATTGACATCTTCCCCCCAAACCTTGACCCCAGTGGCCCGTCGCTCGGAACACAGGTCACGAGCAACAAGCCACGAATAAAACAACCGGGGCCTGCGACTATTCGCCACAGGCCCCGGTTTTAATACTACTTAACTTCCTGATGCTTTACACGGCTTGATTTACCGCTTCCTGCGAATCAGGGCAAGACCGCCCAGACCCAGCAGAGCTATTGTCGTGGGCTCAGGGGTTCTGAACACTGCATAGTCGAGCTGGAGAGTCGTGGTGGGGGTGCCGTGGTCGCCCATACCGGGGCTTTCCAGGGCTAAACAAACCTGGTACCAGCTTGGCGACCAAGTTGCAACATCCACGGCGTCAGGTAGTTTTACATCGTCCCATGTCCAGCTGCCAGCGTCGGTCCAGAGTTCATCCACGTAGGTGGTATCGTGAGTTAGGTTATTGACGTAGTCCATGACAACGTGGCCATTCTCATCCGGTGTCAGAACCATGTCTGTCTTCCCGTAACCTACGCCTGCACCGCCGAAATGGAGAAATCCACGGAGAGTGGCGCCTTCCGGCACGCCGGCGACATCGAATTCAAACGTGGCCCGCCCGAACACGCCTGGTGCCTTTACGAGGGTAAGTGCGGCGCTAGCCGAATGGTCACCTCTCGCATACCACCAGCAATCGGGATACGCCGGGTCATAGTTGTAGAGGGGGGTGACGCCATCGGTATCAAAGCCACGAGTGCCGAGGTACGTTGCATCGCCCAGTGGTATCCCTGAAGCTACGAGGCAGCCGGTGTTCAATGTAACTCCACATGTCTGGCCGGGAGTTAGTGTGGCATGGCTCTCAGCATACCACGTGGGAGCATTGTCCCATCCATCCAGGCTGGTGCCTTCCCAGTCACCTACTACAACGTCAAGGCCGAAACTGGTGGAAGCTAGAGCAAGCATTACTGCCATAACAATCAAATTTCTACACATAATCTACTCCTCCTTCTTCGTTGTTCTTTTTTCTCTTACTTCTTCACTAATGGCCTGGCAACAAGCCAAGCTACTGTCCTGGCAACAAGCCAGGAAATTACGTCGTTCTCGACAAACACATTCTCTACTCACACATTGCGCCTGTCTCGAACAACATCAAACAAGCACTAAATTGACTTTCACCCTTTTATAACCTTGTGCCTGCTCAACGCAAAACAAGATAACGCAACTGCTTCTGTTTTTGGCTTAACCCTCCTCACGAGGGAGCCAACTGAATTGTATCTACACACTTCTTCGGGTACTCTTGACAATGTCAACTTACCACATTTGCCCCCGCTGTGTCAAGAGGAAAACATTATCGGATACAAAAAAAGTGGATAGAAATGTTCTGTTCCATAAGTATTGTATTATCAGGCAGTTACGCAATGCGATACGAGGCGGTTTTTGTGTAATAACGTAAATGGGGCGTGAATCTGGGCCATCTGCGATGACCGGGGCAGCTATCGGGCCGGTTCGGCGCCTCCCTACCAGCTCGGGGCCGGGACGAGCGTTTTTTCAATCCAGCCGGCCCCGACGACCTGCATATTGACGTCTTGCCGGATATAAAAAACCGCCAATTGCCCCGGCGTAATCGCCGCTACGGCTTCATCAAACTCAACGCAAACCTTCCTGCCTTCCGGCAGCACGGTCGCACCGACTGCTTTGGCATTGTAGCGAATCTTCACCATAGCCCTGAAAGCCGACGCCGGCGCTTGCGTCAGCCAGTTGACATCGCCTGCGAGCAGCTTGGTGTGCATAACTTCACTCTTTGGGCCGAGTGTCACGGTATTTGTTGCTGCGTCGAGCTTCACAACATAGTTGGGTTCTCCCCTCGCGATTCGGACGCCGCGACGCTGTCCGATAGTGAAGCGGTGAATGCCGTCGTGCTCGCCGAGGACCCGGCCGCTGCTGTCAATGACTTTGCCTGCCCTGAGCGGAGTCGAAGGGCCTTTGCTAATCGATTCCGGAGACCGGCTTTCGAGAAAGGAGATGTGGTCGTTTTCGGGGATGAAGCAAATCTCCTGTGACTCTTTGCTGTCGGCCGTCGCCAGTCCCATCTGTTTGGCCATTTGCCGCGCCTGCGTCTTTGTGAATTGCCCCATAGGCAGGATAATGTGGTCGAGCATCTTTTTATCCATCATTGCCAGTGCGTATGACTGGTCTTTTGCCCCGTCGAGCGAACTAAATAACCCCGGGCCATCCTCCGTCGGCAAAACCCGCGCGTAGTGCCCGGTCGCCAAAAGCTCGGCGCCATTACTCCTTGCGAACTCCCACAGCTTGCCGAATTTGATTGTCCTGTTGCATACGACGCAGGGATTGGGCGTCCTGCCGGCTTTATACTGGTCGCAGAAGTACTCGATGATGCGCTCAAAGTCGCTGCGAACGTCCAGGACGTATAAATCTATTCCCAATTGCTTCGCCGCCTGTTCGGCCAATGCCCGGGTTTTTTGTGCACCGTCGTGGGTTATCAAAAAAACGCCGGCGAGAGTGTATTCCTGGCGCAGCAGGATTGCTGCGGCGACGGAGCTGTCCACTCCGCCGCTTAACGCAACGAAAACCCTTTTGCTTTTTCCGCTCATCGCGAGCCACTATACAGTGCCGCCTAAATCGCTTCAACCGTTTAGAAAGCCCCCATATTTATCCGCCACAGGCGGATAAAACCTGTAACCCGTTTTTTTGGTAATCTCTTCGGGGGAAAAACACAAAATATCACAAGACAGGCGTTACAGCACTCCAAGGGTTGCAGTCCTTCATTTGCTAAAGAATTTGAAAAAAATCGAAAAAGGCGCTTGACAACCTCGCTAACGTCTAGTAAGTGGCTATGTATCGAGAAGGGTCAGCAATTCTAAAACTAAAGAAGGGGTTTTTAATTTGTGTGCGCGAAAGGATGACGGCTATGCGCACAGACAAATTATCCTAAAAAACGTGTGTGCCGCGCTGCGTCTGCGCGATGAGGGTGAATTGGCCTTGCTGAGAAATCACAGGGCACAAGGAAGGAATAAGTACGGAGTCAAAAGAACGAAAAGTCAGGCGGAAACCGGCTGTCAGCCCTAAAGTTGAATACTGTAAACGGGAGGATAAAATGGGTACTTTGAAATCTCTATTATTAATCTGTATGTCAGCAGTGGTTGTTCTGGGGATTATAGTTGGTGATGCTAATGCTAATTTTACTAAACGCGACCAAAGTCAAAACGAACTTGGATTCGATGATATGTGGGACTGGGATTTTGACAATGGCGGGTATAATCCTGCAGTCATTGAAAAGCCTAACTGGGACCGCACATTGCAGAGTGCTGGAGCTCTGGCAGGGAAGAGTCTCACGTTGCACGTAAGACATATCGACCCTCCTCCACCAGGACATGTAGGGGATATTCCTGTTAACCCGCCGCAGGGCACTATGGATGTTGAACTGGGTGGTTTAATGCGGCCCCAGCCCGATCCCGAAAATCCTAACAAAAATAAAACCTTTTTTTACGTCCAAGCAAAGCAATTTAGCCACCCGAATAAGGGACATTCCGATTTTATTGCTTTGAGGGCAAGTGTTCCAGTTGCCGGAGATGTAACCGTGAATCCGCTTGGGAGGCACGATGAAAAAAAACGTGTAAACTGGTCATTTGTAGCGGATAAAGCCGGTGGAGACATTAATTACGTTATCGCTTACTACGACGACGGCACGAACGATCTGGTTGCCAAAGGGCCGATTCCAGCAGGACTGGACAAGTATGTAGGCGGCTCTCTCGACCCTCGCAATACAGGCAAGACCCCCGTGGGATATAAGCTTAAGTATAGCGACCCAACTGAATTGACGCTTGCCTTCCTCGGAGAAGTTGACGGTGTTCCGGGAATGCTTAATCTCTCTGGCGGGTTTGACCTGTTTGGAGATGAGGGTCGTATTGTGGCGCCAATGTTTGTAGATGCAGCGGCGAACCCGCTCGACCTTTTTGTGGCTGTGGACCTGGTCCAGTGGCTGAGCTTTCCAACGCCTTACGACCCACTTGACACATTTTCTATTACTTCAGGGAGAAGCGAATTGTTGCCGGGCTATCTGTTTTCAACTTCGCCGATTGATTATGACCCACTCAGTGGTTTTACAACCGGCAACCCGTTCGACGGGGATGTTTTCGTAGCAGGAAATGTGGATGGCTCTACTGTCCCCGAACCCGCAACGTTGATACTGCTTGGTCTGGGCAGTTTGGTGATGATTCGTCGGCGGAGGGCGTGACGCGTGAAACGTGAAGGGTGAAGCACGAAGCGAAAAATGTAAAACTAAAAGCGCAAAGCCATAACGTAGAACTCAAAACGAAGGATAACAAACAATAGGCTACGGGAGAAAACCTGTAGCCTGTTTTTTTGACCACCGAATCCGCCAAAGGTGGACCTTCGGTGAATTCGGGGGCTAACCACCAAATAATCACGCGAGTTGACCATATTGAGGCATCTGTTATAATGCCGGCGGCCTGCGGGTCGTCATTGGGTTGCGGTTGCGCGACTCGTCACGATTGCGTCGAGCGTAAAGCGTTCTTTAAGCCGCAACCGTAAGACGATTTACGAAACGAGTAGCGCAACCGATAGACGAACAACGAAACCAATACATTGAACAACGGAGGGTGATAGGTGGTTCTATGCCAGGTAAAACATTAGGTGAATTAGCTGAATATGTCGGGGGGCGGGTCCTCGGCGACGCAAACGTTCAAATCCGCTCGGCGGCAACTTTGGGCAGGGCAGGCGAAGGCGACATCAGCTTTCTGTCGAACGAAAAATACGAAAAGCAACTGCTGACCACCAAGGCAAGCGCGGTGATTGTGGGCAAGGATACCGTGACGGCATCTGCACCCCTTTTAGTTGCCGAAGACCCGTATTACGCGTTTATGCAGATTATGGTGCTGCTGCACGGGCACCGCAAGCACAAGAAGGTCGGAATAAGCCCGCGTGCGATTATTGCAGACAGCGCCAAAGTCGGCGCCGACTGCCACATCCATGACTTCGTCACAATCGCCGACGGTGCTAAAGTCGGCGACGGCTGCGTAATCTACCCGTGCGCACATATTGGCGAGAACGTTCAGATAGGAAATGACTGCATTTTGTATCCGAATGTGGTCATTTACGAGAAATGCCGGCTGGGCAATCGCGTGATTATCAACGCCAACACCACAATCGGAGAGGATGGGTTCGGCTTTGCCACCCATAAAGGTGCGCACCACAAGATACCGCAAATCGGCTGCGTGGTCATAGAAGACGACGTGGAGATAGGTGCCAACTGCGGCATTGAGCGCGGGACGCTGAACGACACCATCATAGGTCAGGGCAGCAAATTAGGCGATTTGGTTGCGATAGGGCACGGGACGAAAATCGGGCCGCATTGCCTACTGGTGGCGCAGGTGGGTATCGCCGGCTCGACCACGCTGGGGCATCACTGCATTGTCGGGGGACAGGCCGGCATCGTGGGCCATATCATCATCGGAAACAACGTCGCCATCGGGGCGCAGGCGGGTGTAATCAACAACGTCTCGGACGGCAAGGTGATTCTGGGCGCGCCCGCGATAGACGCAAGCCATGGCAAGCGCGCTTACGGAATGATTCAGTACCTGCCTGAAATGCGACAGAGCATCCGGGGGCTTCAGGAACGGATTGAGCGGCTCGCCTCCGGCGGGCAGGATGTCCAACGCCCCGAGGAGCCGTAGTAAATTTTCAATTTATTATTTTCTATTTTCTATTTAAGCGGAAGTTTTCCCGAATAGAAAATAACAAGGTGATATGAGCCAAGGCGAGATAATCGGATTGATAGCGGGCGAGGGTCGGCTGCCGTTTATGATAGCGGCTGGTGTCCGGCGGGCGGGGCTGAAGGTCGTTTGCGTGGGCCTTGCCGGCAGCGTCGACGCGGCGATTTCGGAGCAAGTGGAGGTCTTTTATACGGTGCCTTTGGCGCGACCGGGGGGCTGGATTCGCAAGCTCAAAAGACACGGCGCGACCAGCGCGATAATGGCGGGGCGCGTCGCCAAAGAGCGGATTTTTACGCCTTGGCGAATCCTGCGGTATCTGCCGGACTGGCGGGCGGTGCGAGTGTGGTATTGGCGGCTTCGCAGGAAAAACAAACAGAATGAAACGCTGCTTTCGGCGCTGGCGGATGAATTGGCCAGCGGAGGAATAATCCTGGAGGACTCGACGAAATACTGCAAAGAGCATCTGGCGACACAGGGGCCGATGACCGGAGGCAGGCCAAGCGGGCCGGTCGCCGGTGACATTGAATTCGGCTGGCCTATTGTCAAAAAAATGGCCGAGATGGACATAGGCCAGGCAATCGCGGTCAACCAACGAGAGGTGATAGCGGTCGAGGCGATTGAGGGAACTGCTGAAATGATTGAACGAGCGGGTCGGCTGTGCAAATCGGGCGGCTGGACGCTTCTGAAGGCAGCAAAGGCAAATCAGGATATGCGATTCGATGTCCCCTGCGTCGGGCCTGATACGATTAAGGCGCTATCAAAAAACGGCGCTGCCTGTCTCGTCGTTGAAGCGGGCAAGACGATAATCATTGACAAGCAGGAGACGCTGGAATTGGCCGACCGGATGGGGATAAGTGTTATCGGCAAATAGCCCGGCGACAGGCCGGTTAGCGTTTGTCAGAGACAGGGGAGAAAAAGTTTTTACAGTTCTTCGCGGTAACATCCCCGCCACAGTTAACCAGTCAGTTTTGCGGACAGTCGTTGTGAGTGAATGTATATGGCGTTAGCCCAGGTAATTCGGCCACGCGAGTCGTAGCCGGGCTTGAACATATCATACAGTTCAAAATTGTTTTGACGAAAGAACGGGTCGATTTCGCTGTAAAGAGCGCCGCCCTCGTAGGCCAGGTTGAACCAGATTTCCGTATATACCAAAAACACGGAAGTTTTCAGAACGCCAATGGCGCCCTGAAGGGCTTTAAGCTCTCCGGCCTAGATATCGAACTTCATCAATTGGATGGGTATGTCGCCATTGCGTTTGGCCCATTGGTCGATTGTAACAATGTTCGCTTTAATCAAATTTTTGACGGATGCGCCGGTCGGGCTGATTTCGTTGAGGCGCTTTGCCGGGGCAAAAAGGAATGTATTTCCAGGCGACCGTGTTACATAAAGATCAGCGGTGCCTTCGAAGTCTGACAGTGCAAAAAATGGGGATGAAACCGCGAATCCTTTTTTGCATACTGCTGCAGGGCCTCGCGATAAATAGGATTCGGTTCAAAGGCATAAACATTCGCACAGGAGAATTTTCGAAGTAACTTTTTTGATACGCGACCATCGCTTGCGCCTGCGTCGATAATGCCTGTTATCTGGCGGTCTTTCAAAAGACGGTGTATTACCTCATAGGGGTCGTCAAGAGAAACCAAATTGTTGTTTTTACGAAGTAATTTTCCCCTAATAAAAGGACCAATCCTGTTTGACATACTATTCCTTTTGCAGATTGCTGTTATTTCAGATTATTTTCAATCTGGTTATGCGGCGTCAGCAAGGCATTTTCTGATAATCTCGGCGAATCGCTTTCCGATTACACTTATGTCGCACTGTTGGCTGTATATCTGTCCCTGCTGTCCCATTGTTTTTCGCAACTGTGGGTCTTTGATAAGCACGGTCAGGCGGTCGAGCCACTCGGCGGAATCTCTGGCGAAGAAACCAGTAACGTTTTCACGAATGTGGTCTATATTTGTGCCTACGGGCGAGGCGACGACAGGCAGGCCGGCAGCGGAATACTCCAGCACTTTGAAGCTGCATTTACCCTGAGTGAATCGGTCGTCCGGTAGCGGGGCAAGGCCGATATCGCTTGTGACTAAATCGAGGGCTCTTGTCTGTTCGGACCAGAGGCGTTTTTCAACCGGCATATTGGACAAATCAAAGAATCGGTCGCCGATTATTCGAAGAACGATATTATCAAAGCGAGTTCCGAGCGTTTCAATCGCGGGCTTAATCTCCTCGAGATATTTTAATGTGCTTTGGCTGCCGATCCAGACGAGGCGCGTTTTGCCATCAGATTTGCACGGGTTTTGAACTTTGTAGTCTGCGACTTTTAATCCGAGAGGCAGAACCTCCACGTTCGGATTAAACATTTGAGCGTGCTGGGCGAGGTAGGAACTGCCGACGATAACCATATCAGCCAGCCGGACGGTTCTTCGAAAAGGAATAAGTCGCAACCAGTTGATGCGAGCCGGGTTTCTCTCATCATACATTATGGCGTCGTCGAAATTATAGATGGTTTTTTGGCTGTAACGACGCAGCCAGAAAGCATCGAGGGGATTTAACTTTTTTTTATGAAGGAAAACGCCATCGAACCTGCCGGCAAGCTTAAACAGCTTTTGACTTGCTATCAAACCTCCCGGGAGCGTGGCTACTTCACAGTGGATACCCGCTTCACGGAGGATGTCGAGATAAACAACCACCCTCTGGCGAAAACTGGCACGGTCCGGGTTATTGGTAAGAATGAGCAGATTCATCGCAGACACAAATCATTTAACCGCCTCGAGGTTGAGACTTATCGGGAACTGTTTCCCGTTGACGGTCAATTTGCGCATCGCCTTGTCCTTGAAGTTATGATACTGACAGTTATAAGGGTCCCAAGGGACTACATTGCGGAATCCGACTTTTCCAAGCAAGTTTGAGAGGCCAGTGTGGTTGAATACGGAATAATGGAAATTATACGCGTGGTCCTGGCCGCCCATCAACTGGAGGTGAATTGAATCTATATTTTTGCCTGAGGCATTATAGACCTCTATCAGCCGGTCAAAGTCCGGGACAGAGATTCTCAGGACACCGCCTTTTTTCAGGACTCTCCTTATCTCAGTCAGGACCTCGATGAGACCGTCTCTTTTTATGTGCTCCAGAATATGACACATATAAACCAAATCCACCGACTCGTCGTCGAAATCTCCGAGCGAAGTGATATCATCCGTGACGATGTGAACGTGCGGCAGCGGCTGCGCATCGATATTTATAAACTCCGGGGCGTTTATCTTCCCACAGCCGATGTGGAGAAGAACCTTGCCGTGCGGGTTCTTTGGCAAAGCCGGCTTTCGCAACTTTCGTCTCAAAAACGCGAATTGCATTTTTAAATAATTCAGGTTCACTTAATACTCTAATGTATTTTGATTCGTTCCCTGCGAGACAAGCGTATGCCAAAGTAATAGTAATTAAAACGGCGTATCGTTTTTTCCCTGCTGAGAGCGTCTCGAACTTCAATAGCATCCAGCAGATTAGCAACCCAGTTGTTAATAGTATCTTCCTTGAGCCATCCGGAACAGGCCTTAGCAAAATGAGCTGCTTCGAACATTAAAATTTCGAGACTGGGTCTATCATAAAACCTGGCGTATTCAAAATCCAGAAGAAAAACCCTTTGCTTCAAATCTTCGTCGTCAAGCAGGATAGATTCCGGATTAACGTCTATATGATTACAGTTTGCCTTGTAAAGCCCGGCAAAGACAGGAATTGTCCGGCCAAGTATATCAGCACACTTGTTCTGGTCCCGACTGTTCAACTCCAACAGTTTGCCAACAGTGGCTTGATGAGCCAGGTCCTCCAAAAGGACTATACTTTTCTTTATTAACGCAAGGGAGCCGTAAATACGCCCATAACCATATATTCTCGGCACATTCAAACCCCGCTGGGCGGCGATAATCAAATTGGCTGCCTCGGCAAAACCAAACCTGTCGTATTTTTTTATATGATATTTCAATTTGTGTCTGAGGCACGACAATATGAATATTTTCGCAATAAAAGATTGGCTGGCAAAATTCTGGGGGAGGACACGAAGAATCAGTCGGTCGTGCGTCTGTTTGAGAATCTGAAAATTATCAGGTGAAGAAGATTCGGGACATTTATCAACAGCAGCCAGGATTGAACGGGCCACAGGAACCAAACTTTCGTCTTTCAGCCACCACGTGCTCTTTTGTGTATCGTCATACCTGAACCTCAATGAGTTGTTTAGTGCTCTTTGTTTACTTAAAGAAAACATGCTCACACTGTAGATATTACGATTTTCTGAAAACGACGAGACACTGTTCCTCAACCAGATTTAATCTTGGGAACCGTTTAACGCATTCAAGGCCTGCCTGTTTTGCAAGACCAATCATACGGCTGAAAGTAATATAAGAACCGCTGATTTTCTTTCCCAGGATTTTTTTCCTAAGAAAACGCCAGCAGCTCCTGTTGTAAAAGCTCAAGGCGACATATTTATTTTTATTCACAACCCGTGCCAGCTCTCTTAATGCAGACAATCTGACATCGTCGGTTCTCATATGATGAAACAATCGCATGCAGAAACACAAATCAGCCGAATTGTCGAGCAAAGGCAAAGACGTGATATCGGCCCGAATCAGGCGGACGTTCTGCGGCTCTCCAAATCTTTCTTCGCAGACCTTGAGCATATTCATTGAATAATCAGCCAGAGTCAATTTTCTGGCCTTCGAAAAAATCTCAAAAAATCTGCCGTTGCCGCAGGGTATGTCAACTATATGACTATCACTGCCGACTAAATTGAAAGCTTCCAGGGCTAATTTTCTGTCAAACCTTTCGAGCCATTTGTCCCTGCGCCGGGAGGTGAAACTTTTGTTTTTGTAATCTTCCGTTCGATAAACTCTGGCCTCCTCCATCCCGGCTAAACTTACGTTCACCGTGTTTACCGGCGGATGTTCATCCTGTTCTATCATTGGCCTTACCTCAAAAACTTTTATCCGCAAAAGGGCAAAACCCCAAATTTAACTACTGCTTCCAGGTGATTACATCTGAGTCTGACCAAAACTTTGTTTATATTGAAAAATGGCTTTTGTACCGTTTTACCCATTGCGTCTGTTATCTGTTTTTGTACATCGATTCGTAATACTTCTGGTATTGGCCGGAGACGACGTTGGCGAGCCATTTGCTGTTGGCTAAATACCAGTCAATCGTCCTGTTAAGCCCCTGCTCAAAAGAGACCGACGGCTGCCATTTTAACTGTGTGATTATTTTTGAGGCGTCGATGGCGTAACGTCTGTCGTGGCCGGGGCGGTCGGTGACGTGCTTGACAAGCGACTTTGGTTTACCCAGCCGCGCAAGAATCAGTTCGACGACGGCCAGATTGGTCTTCTCGTTGCAGCCGCCGATATTGTAAGTTTCACCCGGCGGGGCCTCGGTGAGAACCTTCCATACGGCGGTGCAGTGGTCGTAGACATAAAGCCAGTCGCGCACCTGAAGGCCATCGCCGTAAACGGGCAGGTCTTTGTTGCTGAGCGCATTGTTAATCATCAGGGGGATAAGTTTTTCCGGGAACTGATACGGCCCATAATTATTTGAGCATCTCGTCACGTTGCACCTTACGCCCCAGGTGTGGCCAAAGGCGCGGACGAGATGGTCGGCGGCGGCCTTGCTGGCAGAATACGGCGAGTTTGGGGCCAACTGAGTATGCTCGGTGAATTTACCATCAGGCCCAAGCGCACCATAGACCTCATCGGTGGAAATCTGGACGAAACGCTGCAGGTTGTTGTCCCTTGCGGCCTCCAGGAGCGTCAGTGTGCCGGTGACGTTGGTCTGGATAAAGATTTTCGGCTCGGTTATGGACCGGTCGACGTGGCTTTCGGCGGCGAAATTAACGATTGTGTCAATCTTGAATTCGTCGATGATGCGCTTTATAAGAGAGCCGTCGCAGATATCGCCCTTTATGAATTTGTGGTTCGGGTGATTTTCGAGGCCGGCCAGGTTTTCGAGATTGCCCGCATACGTGAGATTGTCGAGATTGGCGACGTTGCAGTCGGGATGCTCGGCGAGAACCATCCTGACGAAATTGCTGCCGATGAAGCCGGCACCGCCTGTGACTAACAATCTTCTCATAATCTTCTCAAGAATTCTTCCAAAGGTATTTGCCAGGGCTTAATCGGCCCGTGGAGCAAAGGCCTGATTTTGCTGCAGTCGAATTTGCTGTTGAGCGGCCTGGCGACGGCGGAAGGATAGTCGCTGGTTTTGCGGCGAGATAATTTCGCTTCCAGGCCGAGCGTTCGGGTAATAAATTCGGCGACGCCAAACCGGCTGACATATCCCTGGCTTGCAAAATGGTAGATGCCGGTCGGTTTCTTTTGCATAAGGTCGCAAACAACTTTTGCCGCCTCGGTCGTTGCGGTAGGGGAGCCGATTTGGTCGTCGACAACCCTCAGCTCATTTTGCGTTCTGGCCTTTTGCAGTATCTTTTTCACGAAGTTATTACCGTGCAGCCCGTATGTCCACTCAAGCCGGATTATACAATGCCGACACCGGCTTTCAACCAGCAGCCGTTCACCCACCAGCTTGGTCCTGCCGTAGGCGTTAATCGGGTGGGTAGCATCCTTTTCGATGTAGGGTTTGTCGCTTGTGCCGTCGAAGACAAAATCGGTGCTGATATGAAGAACCCAGGCGCCGGTTTTCCTTGCGGAGGCAGCGAGCCGGCCGACGGCCTCGGCATTGATACGGAACGCCATATCTGTTTCGGTCTCGGCCTTTTCGACATCGGTGTAAGCGGCGCAGTTTATTATGGTGCGGGCCTGGTGGACGACGCTCAATAGCCGGCGCTCATCGGTTATGTCGAATTCGGGCAGGTCGAACACCTCAAAATTGACGCCGCGCTCCCTGCACTCCGCGGCGACGTCGGCGCCGAGCATACCTTTGCCGCCTAAAATGGCAACCTTATCACTCATTTGTTCGTCCTGAACTTCGGCAGTTTGTCTTTTGGGATGTCTTTGAGCCGGGGATAACCCGCGTCTTTTTTTGATACGATTGGCGAGCCGGCGGGCCAGGCGATTGCGAGGTCGGGGTCGTTGAAGATTATGCCGGCCTCGTCGGCGGGGCTGTAATAATCGGTGCATTTGTATGAAAACAGCGCGGCATCGCTGAGAACACAAAAGCCGTGTGCAAAACCCGGCGGGATATACATCTGCTTATGATTGGACGCGGACAAGGTCTCTCCAGCCCATTGCCCGAACGTCGGCGAGCCGACGCGGATGTCGACGGCGACGTCGAATGCCTCGCCCGACAGTACCTGCACTAATTTGCCCTGTGAATGCGGATGCTGAAAATGAAGGCCCCGCAGAACGTTTTTGGCTGAAAAGGAGATATTATCCTGCACAAACGATAGTTTAATGCCGGCCTGCCCTGCACCATACGGTGCAAGGGCCTGCTCGTAACGTTGGCGGCTGAAGGTCTCGAGGAACCAGCCGCGAGAGTCGCCGAAGGCCTCGGGTTCGATAATCAGCACCTCCGTAATCCTGGTCTTTGTGACTTTCATTCAGCAGCGCTCATCAGCAATCGACAGCAGATACTGCCCATACCAGTTCTTGGCCAATGGCCCGGCGAGACGCATCAGCTGTTCTTTATCAATAAACCCAAGATGAAAGGCGATTTCCTCCGGGCAGGCAATCATCAGGCCTTGTCTGTGCTGAATGGTCTGGACGAAGTTGGCTGCCTCGAGCATTGATTCGGGCGTGCCGGTATCGAGCCAGGCGACGCCCCGGCCGAGCAGCTCAGCCCTGAGATTGTTGGTTTTCAGGTAAGCGACATTGAGGTCGGTGATTTCAAGCTCGCCCCTGGCGGAGGGCTTGATTGTTGCGGCAATCTCGGCGACGTCGGAATCGTAAAAGTACAGGCCGACGGCGGCGTAATTGGATTTGGGCCTGGCGGGCTTTTCCTCGATTGACAGGACCCTGCCGGATTTGTCGAGCTCAATAACGCCATAGCGCTGCGGGTCTCTGACCCGGTAGCCGAAAATTGTCGCGCCGCTCTCGTTGCCGGCAGCTTTTTTGAGGGACTCGATGAGGCCGCGGCCATAGAAGATGTTGTCGCCCAAAATCAGGCAGCCCGGGCCGCCGGCGAGAAACTCTCTGCCGATAATGAAGGCCTGCGCGAGCCCTTCGGGCCTGGGCTGTTCAGCGTATTGCAGCGACAGGCCCCACTGGGAGCCGTCGCCGAGGACCTTCTTATACGAAGGCAGGTCGGCAGGCGTGCTGATTACCAGAATCTCTCTGATGCCGGCCAGCATCAGCGTCGTCAGCGGGTAGTAAATCATCGGCTTGTCGTATACGGGGATGAGCTGTTTGCTTATGGCCCTGGTGATGGGATGCAGCCGGGTGCCGCTGCCGCCCGCCAGGATTATACCTTTATAGCTCACCTGTTAAACTCCGCTACAACAACGTCAATTATTTACCGACGATGGACTTACAATAGCCGAGACAATAAAAAAAGCAAGGGAAAAAGCAGCCGCGAAATAACCGCAGATGGCTCGGAAGGCACAGGGACTTACTGTTTATTATTTTCGATTTACAATTTGCCCGAAAACGCGAATCCTACATGGTGAGCAACGTCGAACCAAAGTGGTGAGCAACGTCGAACCAAAGTGGTGAGCAACGTCGAACCAAAGTGGTGAGCAACGTCGAACCAAAGTGGTGAGCAACGTCGAACCAAAATGGCAGGCCTATGGGCTAACCGAGTCAGAAATTTCTTTCGACGAATTCAGTATCGACCTTGCTCTTGACGAACAGGTTGTGCGAGAGGATGGACAGGCACGCGGGGATGGTGGTTTTAATCGGCTCGATAACAAATTCCGACAAGGCCCGTCGCATCGTGGCGATGGCCTCGGCTCTGGTCGGCTGATGAACGATGAGCTTGCAGAGCATCGAATCGTAATTGGGGGTCACCGTCCAGCCCTGATAGACGTGAGTATCGACTCGAACGCCCGGGCCGCCGGGCGGGATATAGCGCGTTATCGTGCCCGGCGACGGCGAGAAACCATTGGCCGGGTCTTCGGCGTTGATGCGACACTCAATCGCAACGCCTTTGTGGTGGATGTCCTTCTGGGCCAGCTCCAGTTTTTCCCCCGCCGCGATTTTCAACTGCATCTTGATTAAATCACAGCCGGTCGCCATTTCGCTTACAGGATGCTCGACCTGAATCCGCGTATTGGCCTCGATAAAATAAAAGTGCTTGTCCTTATCCAGAAGGAATTCGACCGTGCCGGCGTTTACGTAATTGGCACGCCTGGCAATCCGCAGTGCCGCCTGGCAGAGTTTTTCCCGTGTTTTATCATTAAGGACCGGGCAGGGCGACTCCTCAATCATTTTCTGGTGCCTTCGCTGAATGGAGCAGTCCCTTTCGTAAAAGTGCAGTGTATTGCCCGCCGCGTCGGCCATCACCTGCACCTCGACGTGCCGTGGTTCAGCGATTAGCTTTTCAAGATATACGGAACCGTCGCCGAATGCGGCCTTCGCCTCTGCCTGTGCCGCTGCAAAGCCCGCGCGAAAGCTCATATCGTTGTGGGCGACGCGCATCCCGCGTCCGCCTCCGCCGGCCACCGCCTTTATCATCACCGGATACCCAATCTCGCCGGCAATCTTGAGACCCTGCGCCTCATCGGCAACTACGCCGTCGGAGCCGGGCACCACGTCAACGCCGGCCTTTTTTGCGAGTTTTCGCGCCTCGACCTTGTCGCCGAGCAATTTCATCGCCTCCGGCGGCGGGCCTATGAAAATTATCCCGCATTCCCTGCATATCCGGGCGAAGTTTTCGTTCTCAGCCAGAAAACCGTAGCCGGGATGAATCGCATCGACGTCGGCAACTTCGGCTGCGCTTATTATTCGCGGGATATTGAGATAACTTTCCGCCGGACTTGCCGGACCAATGCAAATCGCCTCGTCGGCCACATCGAGATATGCAGCCCCCTTGTCGGCCTCGGAGTAAACCACCACTGCCGCAACCCCAAGCTCATGGCAGGCGCGAGTAATCCGCAGCGCTATCTCTCCTCGATTGGCTATCAGAACTCTCGAAAACATACCTCAAATCAGCAATCGACAATCAACAATCAGCAATTATTTAGTCCGGTCGCACCCTGAAGAGCGCCTGACCGTACTCAACCGCTTCGCCGCTTGTCGCCACAACCTCGACAATCGTGCCGCTAACTTCGGCCTTCACTTCGTTCATCACCTTCATCGCCTCAATAATGCACACAACCGTCTGCGCATCAACGTGCGAACCGACCTCGACAAACGGCTCGGAATCCGGGCTTGGATGGGCGTAAAACGTCCCGACCAAAGGCGATTTAATCTCTGCCGGTTTTTCCTGTTCCGGCGTCGCGGCGCCGGGCAATACCGCCGGAATTACCGGCACAGCGGCAATCTGTGGCTGGGCCTGCTGTATTTGCCCTTTCTTGACGGAAATCTCGTCGTCCCCTTGTTTTATCTGCACCTCAACGAGGTTATGTTCCTTCATTATCTCTATTATTTGCTTTAATTTTCCCAACTGGTCATCCCATTGCGCCATCGCCGCATCCTTTCAATTCCGCAGAGGTTGCGCCTCTCGTTAATCAGTTGTGCTGCTCGTTTCGTCCATCGTTTTACGTTTAACGCAACCGTAACGAGCCGCACAACCGCAACCGTTTAACGAATTTCCCAAGTATAGCCAAAAATTCGACAATAGCAAGTTATTTACACGCCGCAGGGGCCAGGCCCGACTCGCATCGGACGAGTCGAGGAGGGCGGCATCTTCGACTCCTGAAATCATCAAAAACTTGCATAAGCGCGATACTACAACTATGCTATCCCAATGAACCGAAACCGCAACGGTGCAGATATGCCAGGAACCACACTATCAGAGTTGTTGTCTCGTCAGGTCGTTCTCGCCGACGGTGCGATGGGGACAATGCTCTATCAATCGGGCGTCTTTATCAACGCCTGCTTCGATGAGCTTAATCTCAGCAACCCCAAACTCGTAAGCAAAATTCATCAGCAATACGTTGAGGCCGGGGCGGACTTTATCGAAACCAACACCTTCGGCGCAAACGAGGTCAAGCTTTCAAGATACGGCCTTGCGGAGCAGGTTGAGAAAATAAATAAAGCCGGCGTAAAACTGGCGAAGGAAATCACCGGCGAAAAGGTTTTAGTCGCCGGTGCAATTGGCCCATTGGCCCGCGATATTGCGTTATTCAATCAACTGACAAAGCAGCAGGCAATCTCGGCTTTCAAAAAACAGGCAAAAGCACTCGCCGAGGCCGGCGCCGACTTTATCATTTTAGAAACATTCTCCAATACCGATGAGCTGCTGTTAGCCATCGAGGCCGTGCGGAGCGTCGCTCCGCTTGAAATTGTTGCACAGATGACAACCAACGAGCAAAACGAGACGCCCTATGGCGAAAAAATCGACCACGCGATTGCCCGAATAGCAGCCGAACAGGGTGTGACAGCAGTAGGGCTGAACTGCTCGGTGGGACCGTCGGCTATGCTCAACGCGCTGGAGCTGATTCGCGGTGTCACGGACAAGCCCATTTCCGTTCAGCCAAACGCCGGCCTGCCTAGGCAGGTCGAAGACCGTATGCTTTATATGTCCACGCCGGAGTATATGGCCGAATACGCCAAGCGATTCTACGAAAAAGGAGCCAAGATAATCGGCGGCTGCTGCGGAACAACGCCCGAACACATACGCCAAATCGTCAGGGCTGTCCGCTCAATAGATAAGGCCGCAGCATCAAAAACCCGGTTCAGCACGGGGACAGTCGAAATAGTTGGCCCACAGGCCGGCCTGGGGGTTGAAACCCCATTATCTGAAAAATCAAAGATTGGCCGAAAACTTGCTGATGGCGAAAAGGTGACGACAATCGAAGTCACGCCGCCGAAAGGACTGGACATAGAACCGATTCTGGAAAAGGCCAAACTTTGCGCCGGTCTCGGCATCGACGCGATAAACATACCCGACGGCCCGCGGGCAAGCTTGCGCCTGTCGCCGATGGTGACCGCGGTAAAGATTCAAGAGGCAGCGGACATCGAGGCGATACTGCATTTCTGCTGTCGCGACAGAAACCTGATTGGAATGCAATCCGACATTTTAGGTGCGCACGCAATCGGCCTGCGCAATATGCTGGTAATCACGGGCGACCCTCCCAAGATGGGCGAATACCCGCAGGCAACCGGCGTGTTCGATATGGACTCAATCGCGCTTGTAGGCGTAATCAGAAACCTCAATCGCGGCATCGACCTCGGCGGCAATCACTTTAGCCCGCCGACCTCATTAGTCATAGGGGTCGGCGCCAACCCCGTGGCAAGTGACATCGAGCGGGAAATAGAAAGGTTTCGGCAGAAGATGACAGCCGGCGCGGAATTCGCAATCACACAGCCGGTCTTTGACGCCGAAACGCTGTTCCGATTTCTGGAAGCAATCGAACCATTCAAGATACCGGTCATCGCCGGCATCTGGCCTTTTACCTCCCTGAAAAACGCCGAGTTTATGGCCAACGAAGTCCCTGGCGTCGTCGTGCCGCCTCGGCTCTTGGAGCGGATGGGCGCTGCAAAGACACAGCAGCAGGCCAGGACCCTCGGCGTCGAAATCGCAAAAGAGCTGATAGAGGAAATTTACGATAAAGTCGCCGGTTTTGCCGTAAGCGCTCCGTTCGGGAACGTCAGAATAGCGCTGGCGGCGCTGGGCAAAATTGAAATCGACCAAATCTGAAGGAGAACTATGCAGCCGCAAACCCAGGCAAAACAATTAGAAATCGAACTAATCGCCATAACTCCCGACGCGCAGAAGGTCATCGAGCAGGCGGGCAGGACGTGTTATATGAGTTTTGACAAGATGGACGACGAGTCCCAGACCAGCTTCATCAACCGGCTAATCAAGATGGGCCACGAATCACCGCTTGAGCACGCATACGCGACGTTCAGAATCAAAAACTGCTCACGTGCAATGACGCATCAATTGGTAAGGCACCGGCTGATGGCCGTCTCACAGCAATCACAGCGATACGTCGATGAAGAGCAGTTCGCCTACGTCGTTCCGAAAACTCTCGCCCCCGAACTCATCGACGAGTTCCACGACGATATGAAGACGATTCAGGATATGTACCACAAATGGCGGCAGAAGGGCCTGAAAAAAGAGGACGCCAGATTCGTGCTTCCCAACGCCTGCACGAGCGAGATTGTGGTCTCCGCCAACTTCCGCGAATGGCGGCACATCCTGAGTGTGCGAACAGCGCCGTCCGCCCAGTGGGAAATCCGAAAGGCCGCCGACCTTATATTGGGCATCCTCAAACACCACGCCCCCGCCTGCTTCGACGATATCGTCCCGGAAAATTAAGTGTTTTCGCCGTTTCCTTATCGCCTGCCCTGAGTGACCCTGCATGCCGTTGGCAGGGGAGCTTGTCGAAGGGCTGTCCGCTGAACGCTATTCTTTAATAACCACGTTTCCACTCCCCGACGTGATTCGGCCAATTTTGAAGACCTTTTCGCCATAGCGGGCGAGTTTGGCTGCAATGGAGTCGGCGAAATCCTCCGCGACGACAAGAACAAAGCCGATACCCATATTGAAGACACGGAACATCTCTTCTTCCTCAACCGGGCCTTTGGCCTGCAGGAACGTGAAGATTTTCGGCACGGGCCAGCTCGATTTTTTCAGGACTGCGTCGCAGTTTCGCGGCAGCACTCGCGGGATATTGCCGGGCAGGCCCGCACCCGTGATATGGGCCATACCGTGGATGACCTTTTTGACCTTGTATTGCGAAAGCAACTTGATAATCGGCCTGACGTAAATTTTCGTCGGCTCAAGCAGGACGTCGCCTAACAGCCGCCCATCCAGTTCGCTGACATTGTCGGTCGGCTGGAGATTGTTTAGCTTAAAGCAGATATTGCGGGCAAGTGCGTAGCCGTTGCTGTGCAGGCCTGATGATGCGAGGCCCAAAATGACGTCGCCCTTGCGGACGAATTTTGGGGTGATGATTTTTCGTCGTTCGACGACGCCTACGGCGAAACCCGCCATATCGAAATCGTCCTGTTTATATGTATCGGGCATCTCGGCTGTCTCGCCGCCTATCAGTGCGCAGTCGGCTATTCGGCAGCCCTTAGCTACGCCTTTGACCATTTCAGCGACGACGTGCGGGTCGAGCTTATTGACCGCGATATAATCCAGAAAGAACAATGGCTCTGCCCCAAGCACTAACATATCGTTGACGTTCATTGCGACAAGGTCGATACCGACGGTGTCGAATCGGTTCATTGCCGAGGCCAGCAGCACCTTGCTGCCCACGCCGTCGGTGCAGGCGACAAGAACGGGGCTTTTGTAGTTTCTCTTGAACAGGCGTTCGTCGTAATCGAGGCGGAAAAGCCCCGCGAAGCCGCCTTTGAGCGCCATCACGCGAGGGTTGAAGGTGCTTGCGACGTGCGGATAAATCAGCTCTTCCATCCGGTCGCTGGCGTCGATATCAACGCCGGAACCTTTGTAAGTTATTGTTTGTTGTTCATTGCTCATTGTTTATTGTTCATCGTTCATTGTTCTTTGTTCATAGTTTTAATGTCTAAGGACCGTTTCAGGCCGCTTAGCATCTTTGATATAGTCACCAGAGCATCTCGCAGTTGTTCGAGTTTTTGCGCATCAATATATCTGAGTGCCTGAGAGATTTGCAGTATCGCTACACACTCAAAAACCGACCCTCTGGCAGTGTTCAGAAATTTTCTGAACCCCTTCTTGGTCTGGGCCGAACCTTCCGCTATATTGAGTGATATTGAGACGGCAGCACGCCGCAATTGGCCGGTAAGGCCAAACATTTCTTCTCTTGGGAATCCTTTAGTGGTAAGGTAAACCTGCTTCACAAACTCAATCGATTTCTTATAAACATTGAGACTTTCAAAGTTGAACATACTCACATCTCTGCTCGCAATGAACAACAAACTATGAACTACGAACTCTACTCCGCGTCCTCGAACATTCTCATCTGGTAGTGTTCGAGGGCGAACTTTGTCACGGCCACGTCGATGGGTATCCGGTATTTTCCCGTCCAGCAGGCGCTGCAATAGCTGTCCGGCGGCAGCGTCGCACAGGAAAGCAGTCCCTCGATGGACATATACCCCAGCGTTTCGACTCCGAGGAAATCGCGGATTTGTTCTAAGGTTCTGTTGTTGGCGATAAGCTCTTCTTTAGTCGGGAAATCGACGCCGTAGAAACAGGGGAAGCGAATCGGCGGACAGCTTACCCGCATATGTATTTCTTTGGCGCCGGCGTCGCGGAACGCCTTGATTTTGCCCTTGGTGGTTGTGCCGCGAACGATGGAGTCATCGACAACGACGACGCGTCTGCCGTTTACAACTTCACTGACGGGAGCTAATTTGATTTTGACTGCTGCTTCCCGCGACTTCTGGTCCGGCGAGATGAAGGTCCTGCCGACGTAGTGACTCCGCACCATACCCATATCGAACGGGATGCCGGACTGCTCCGCGTAGCCGATGGCGGCGGAAGTGCCGGAGTCCGGGATTGGTGTCACGACGTCTGCTTCGACGGGGTGCTCGATTGCGAGGCGTGCCCCGAGTTTTTTTCTGAATTGGTGGACGTTTTCGCTGAAGATTGTGCTGTTTTGTTTTGCGAAATAGACGTGCTCGAAGAGGCAGTGAGCGGGTTTGATTGAGCCGGGTTTTATGAAGAATCTGCTGGATAAGCCTCGCTTGTCGAGCGTGACGATTTCGCCCGGCTCGATTTCGCGGAGGAACTTTGCGTCTATCGCGTCGAGGGCGCAGGTTTCACTTGCGACGACGTAAGCACCGGCATCGGTTTGGCCAATGCAGAGGGGCCTGATTCCGTATGGGTCGCGTGCGGCTTCGATGCGGTCCTGGAAGAGAAACAGCAGACAATATGCCCCCTGCAAATGGTTGAGGACGTGGCCCAGCGGGTCTGGTTTCGCGACGTGAGTGGGCTTGGCCAGCAGATGTGCGATTACCTCGGTGTCGGTGGTGGATTTGAATATGCTGCCGTATGCCTCGTATTCGTCGCGGAGCAGGCCAGCGTTTATGAGGTTGCCGTTGTGGGCGATTGCGACCTGTCCGCGTGAGTATTCGACGAAGAACGGCTGGCTGTTGACCAGCTTCGATGAGCCGGTGGTTGAGTACCGGACGTGACCTATTGCGATTGGATTTGCGAGTTTGGCCAGCACGTCTGAGCCGGTGCGGAACACGCGCTGGACGGTGCCCATCCCGGTGAAACAATTGACCGTCTCGCCGTTGCTGGAGGCGATGCCGGCCGACTCCTGGCCCCGGTGCTGCAAGGCGCAAAGCCCGTAATAGGCCTTCTGTACGGCCTCCGGGTCGCCGTAGATTCCGAACAGGCCGCAGTTTTCCTTTTTATCCATATCAAAGTCAGCCGAGCGCGGATTGAACTTATCGCTTTCGTGAAACATCAAGAAATACCCCTGCGAATCAGCCGTCGCTCACGACGGTAAAGCAACAGTTTACCTTAGCCAGCTCCCCAAGTCAAGTGCGACGCTGACGCGATAACTGTCCCAAAAATTCCCCAAAATCTTTGGGACAGTTATGGAAGTAGGCAATTCTTGTAGTTCGATTAGCTTTGATATAGTATAGCCGTTATGAGACGGATAGTTGATACGACGGCGCCAAGATTGCGTTTATTGGCTGGGGCGATGGTCATCATTGTCGCTTGTTTTGTGGCGTATATCCCCGCGATAAAAGGCGGATTTATATGGGATGACGACAAGTATGTTACTGACAATCCCTTGGTGACGGCTCCCAACGGGCTTTATCGCATCTGGTTTTCAACGGATGCACCCTCGCAATACTTCCCGATGACCTACACGACATATAGGGTTGAGCATCGTCTGTGGGGATTCAACCCGATGGGTTATCATATTGTAAACGTGGCAATTCATATTATTAACGCCTTGTTGCTGTGGCTGGTTCTGAGGCGTCTGTCGATACCCGGGGCGTGGTTCGCATCGGCGGTTTTCGCGCTGCATCCGGTGAACGTCGAATCGGTGGCGTGGATAACGGAGCGGAAGAACGTTTTGATGCTGTTTTTTTCTCTTTTGTCAGTTCTGTGCTGGGTCGAATTTGTTTTCGGCAATAAGTCGGGGCGCAAGGAGATTTTGTTCTACGCGGGGTCTTTGTTATTCGGTGCATTGGCGCTTTTCAGCAAGGCAACGGCGTGCATATTGCCGGCGGTACTGGTTATTATTTTGTGGCTTAAGCGCGTACCTCTTACCGCCAGGCGATGTCTGCAGGTTGTGCCGTTTGTCGTAATGGGGATTAAGATGGGGCTTCTGGTGATGCAGTGGGAAAAGCATCATCAGGGAACGGGTTTAGTCAATCTGGGACTAAGCCCGGCAGCCAAACTGTTAATAGCAGGCAGGGCCTTATGGTTCTACCCGTGGAAGATGTTCTGGCCGGCAAACCTTACGTTCAGCTATCCTCGCTGGGACATCGACCCGACTGCAATTTGGCAGTATGCCTGGCCTGCCGCCAGCGTGCTGGCTCTGGCTTGTGTGTGGCTGTGGCGGGAACGGTTAGGGCGGGGAATAGTGACGGCTACACTGTTTTTTGCGGTAACGTTGTTTCCGATGCTCGGGTTTTTTTCGCTTTACACGTTTGTGTATTCCTTCGTGGCGGACCACTACCAGTATGCAGCAAGTATCGGGCCAATAGCTCTTGTCGCCGCAGGTGGTATTCGTATTTTTCACCGCTTAGGCAAAAAGTCAGGGGCTGTTATGCTGTCTGCAGCGGTTGTTTTATTGCTTATCCTGGGTGCGTTGACCTGGCGGCAGTGCCGAATCTATACGAATATGATGACACTGTGGGAAGATACGCTCAGTAAAAATCCTGAATCGTGGCTGGCCCACAGTCGAATCTGCCGCGTCCTTACCGAGGAGGGAAAACTCGATGAGGCAAGGGTTCATTTGGAACAGGCGATAGAGCTTGCATCATATATGAAAAAGATTTTGCCGCCTGCCTACGCAGCTCTTTATCAAAGACTGGCAATGACACTCGAGTCGCAGGGAAGATTGGACGAGGCGGCCGTCCATTATCAAAAGTCGCTTGAGGTATTTGAGAATTCCGAGAAAGTGCATTATCAGTTTGCCGAAGTATTGGTTAAACAAGGCAAAGTTGAGCAGGCGCTGCCGCATTATCATCGTGCGATGGAGATAGCAAAAACCAAGGGTGATGACTACTTTACCCTGGAAATCCTCCAACGGCTGTCATTACTTGAAAAAAGCAGGTATCTTAATAATCAAAAGCCGAGCCGTTGACTTACTTCAACTCTTTATTATCCGGGATAGTAAAGCCGAGGGAGATATGCTGCCTGTAATACTTGAAAAACCGGATATAACGATAAAAATATATTAGGCCGGCACCGTGGCGATTCAGACATCGGGATACATAAATTCGGGGATTCGGCGGATTTTGCCGTGGTCATCGACGCAGGCGAGGATGCTTTCGGCTTCAGCGAGGATTTCGCCGGTAGCCGGGTCCGCCTTCAGCGGATTAACTTCTACATTGAAAATTGGGTGTTGGATATTGGACATTTATCCGCTCTGCGGGGCTTCCCACAAAACCAGAATGCCCCTTTTTATTTCCCTTTAAGTAATTTGTTTTTCGTATAGAGTAAGTCGTTCGCCTAATACGGTAACTTCGCCAACCGGCTTGAAACCGTACTGCTCGTAATAATTTCTGAGACCTTTGATGTCAACGCCACAATCCAGCCGGAGAAACTCTTTTCCATTTTGTCGACAGTGAGATTCGATGAGGTTTAGAACACGCTTGCCAATACCCTGCCCCGCAAGGTCGCGTGAGATTGTAAAGGAATGGATATAGCCTGCATTATCCTCCTGGTCGCCCCAAAACACAGGGTCTTGCCATTGGAGACGCAAACATCCGATGACACCTCCATCATTCTCCACCATATAAAATTCATTTTGCCCGAATCCCTGCCTAATCCAATCGATAAAATGAGGGGGTGGAGAAATCCAATCCTGCCAGTAGTCAATTCCCTTTTTTTGCAGCCAGATAGCTGCCTCTTTGAGCAACAATAGAACGGTTTCAAGCTCCTCCGGCCTCGCTTTTCGAAATGTGATTTGTTTCATCTAACCTTTACGGATAACACAATAATATCCACCACTTCCTCCTTCGCTGAAGCTACGGAGGACAGGATTTGTCAGCAATTTAGTATGTTGGAGAGAAAGTGTCAAGAACGCTGCGGGGAAAGACCGCAGACCCAAGACTCAAGACCAAAGACATAAGACAAAGAAAGAATCAGCGAAATCCGCGTAATCCGTGATTAAAACAAAAAAAGGCGAGGCCAACGCCTCGCCTTAACTGTCTTAGGTCTTATGTCTTAGGTCTATTGTCTTACGTCTTACTCATTCACCACTGCCTGTGCTGCCGCGAGTCGCGCAATTGGGACGCGGAAAGGCGAGCAGGATACATAATCCATTTTGACCTTATGGCAGAATTCCACGCTGGCGGGGTCGCCGCCGTGCTCGCCGCAGATGCCCACTTCGAGGTCTTTTCGGGTCTTTCTGCCTCGCTCAATACCCATCTTCATCAGTTCGCCGACGCCCTGCTGGTCGATGCTCTGGAACGGGTCGCCCGGCAGGATACCCTTCTGGATGTAATCGGGCAGGAATCCGCCGATGTCGTCGCGAGAGAAGCCGAAGGTCATCTGCGTCAGGTCGTTTGTGCCGAATGAGAAGAACTCCGCCTCTTCGGCAATTTTGTCGGCGACAATCGCCGCACGCGGTATCTCAATCATTGTGCCTAACTTGTGCCGAATCTTCTTCAGTTTGAATTTCGCCAGCACTTCCTTATAAATCTTTCTTGCCATATCAAGCTGGTTCTTCAGTTCTTTCACGTCGCAGACGACCGGTATCATAATCTCAGGGTAGGGCTTTTTGCCTGCCTTAATCAGCTCCGCAGCCGACTCGAAAATCGCCCTAATCTGCATTTCGCTGACTTCGGGGTAGGTGATGCCTAACCGCACGCCGCGATGCCCCATCATCGGGTTTGATTCGTGCAGCGCATCGGCCCGTTTGGCCAATTCTTCGAGCGATATATTAAGGTCCGCGGCAAGTGCTTCGAGCCGATGTTTTTCTCTCGGCACAAATTCATGCAGCGGCGGGTCCAGCAGACGAACCACAACAGGCAGATTATCCATCGCCTCCAATGTCCCCTTGATGTCCTTCTTGACGTACGGGAACAGCTCGTCAATCGCTTTTTTGCGCTCGGCAGTGTCCTTCGAGACAATCATCTTTCGCAGTAGAAAGAGCGCCTCATCGCTGCCCTTGCCATAGAACATATGCTCCGTCCTGAATAGTCCTATGCCTTCCGCGCCGAGCTGCCTTGCCTTCTTTGCGTCTTCGGGCGTATCGGCGTTGGTGCGGACGCCGAGTTTTCTTACGCTGTCGCATATCTTCAGGAAGCTGGTGAGCATCGCATTCTCTTCGGCTGCGTCTAACATTGGCAGTTTGCCTTCATAAACCGCGCCCTTTGTGCCGTTCAGTGTAATCCAGTCGCCTTCCTTGAGCACTTTGCCTGCGATGTGCAGTTCTTTTTTGCCGTAATCGACTTCGATTGCGCTGCAGCCGACGACGCAGCATTTGCCCCAGCCGCGCGCGACTAATGCCGCGTGCGATGTCATTCCGCCGCGAGCGGTCAAAATACCCTGTGCTGCCCGCATACCCTCGACATCTTCGGGGTTTGTTTCTTCGCGGACGAGAATGACTTCCTTGCCCGATTTTTTCCAGTCAACTGCCGTCTGAGCGGTGAATACAATCTGGCCGACCGCGCCGCCGGGACCTGCCGGCAAACCCTTCGCCATCGGCTTGCTTGCCTTCTCCGCCTTCGGGTCAATAATCGGGTGTAATAGCTCGTCTAACTGGTCCGGTGTGACGCGCATTACGGCTTCTTCTTTCTTTATAAGTTTTTCTTTGAGCATATCAACTGCCATTTGCACCGCCGCCGGACCATTCCTCTTGCCTACCCGGCATTGCAGCATCCAGAACCGCCCGTTTTCGATTGTGAATTCGATATCGAGCATATCACGGTAGTGCTTTTCGAGCCGTTTTTGAGTGGCATAAAGTTCCTTGTAAATTTTCGGCATTCCCTTTTCGAGGGACACCAATTCTTTATTGTGCTCGCTTTTGGAATCCTCATTGACCGGGGCGGGCGTCCTGATGCCGGCGACGACGTCTTCGCCCTGCGCGTTAATCAGATACTCGCCGTAGAACATGTTCTCGCCGTTGCCCGGGTTGCGCGTAAAGCCCACGCCCGTGGCCGAGTTGTCCCCCATATTGCCGAACACCATTGCCTGCACGTTGACGGCTGTCCCCCACTCGTCGGGTATGCCCTCGATTCGGCGATAGCTCACCGCACGCTTGCCGTTCCACGATGCAAACACCGCATCAATGCCTCCCCAGAGCTGCGCATTCGGCTCATCCGGAAACTCCCTGCCCAGCACCTCCCTGACCCTGCTTTTGAACAGCTCGCAGATATTCTTGAGGTCTGTCGCGGTCAAATCGGTGTCGCTCTTATAACCCTTTTGCCCTTTGATGTGCTCCATTATCTTTTCGAGCTGCCTGCGAATCCCTTCGTCTTCTTTCGGCTCAATGCCCGCGGCCTTTTCCATCACGACGTCCGAATACATCATTATCAATCGGCGGTACGCGTCATAGACGAACCGCTCACTGCCGCTTTTCGCAATCAATCCAGGAATTGTTTGTGAAGTAAGTCCGACATTCAACACCGTCTCCATCATTCCGGGCATCGACTTTCGTGCACCCGACCGCACCGAAATCAAAAGCGGGTCCTGCGGGTCGCCGAACTTTTTGCCCATTATCTTCTCGATTTTGTGCACCACCTCCGCGACCTTTTCCTTCAGCCCCTTCGGGTATGTCTTTTTATGTTGATAGAAATGAGTGCAGACATCCGTCGTGAGTGTAAAGCCGGGCGGGACCGGCACGCCGAGTTTCGCCATTTCCGCAAGGTTCGCCCCCTTGCCGCCTAAAAGGTTTTTCATCTTCGCGTTGCCTTCTGCCGATTTGCCGCCGAAAAAATACACCATCTTGTTCGCCATTATATTTTTCTCCTACAGTGACTGACACAGACCGAAACACCCGCCCTTGGCGAGGTCTCGCCTTCGGCGGACTGACTGACACCGACTTTACAGCACAAAACAAAGCGCGTAATACTACCTTTTTCACCCCATCTCCGTCAAGGCCGGAAAATGACAATTCCAATCCTTCGACTTGGTTCGACCCCTCGATTTTGCTCCCCGCTTTGCTCGGAGAGCTTCCGACTTCGTCCCGATATACGACATCGGGACTACGCCGGACAGGTCGCAGGGCAGGTAGCGGACTGGTCAAATTTCTCGCGAAGCATGCCACGGGGGCTGATTTTTCTTGAATGGGGCACAATACCTAAGATACTTAGGTATCGGCTTTTGCTTTCGCTACTGTATAGCCCCGGCGGAGCTGAAAGCGACCTGTCCTCCGACTTGTCCAGCGAAGCGCAAGCGAAGTTGGAAGCCCCTCAGGGGCGAAGGAGGAAGCGAAGCAATCTCAACAACTCAAAACTAATCGTGCTTTTCTCAACCTGGCATTTTGGAAATGATTTCTTTCATTTCCGATGCGTTGAAGCCGCGCATTGTCTGCGTCTTGACGTTCCCAAGCGACGCCAGACCCGCCAGCACACTGACTACCGTCTGGTCGTCCGGGGCTTCCAGAATCATCACGACATCGTATCTTCCCATCGTCCAATAGATTTCTTTGACCGTCACTCCTGCTTTTTGCGCCCCGGCCTTGAATTTGCCGGCCCTGTCAGGAGACGCCTTCAAATCCTTTGCTCCCTGTTCTGTTAAATTCACTAACGATATGAACGTTGCCATAATATATCTCCTTAAACACTTGTTCGCTGTTTACCCGCTTTCAACTATCGCGATTTCGTCCGTCCGCCTGCCCCTCGAAGCGTAGCGGAGATACCCGCATGTCGTTGGCGGAGACCCACTTTCAAAACTTCATGCAGGCGAGTTGCCGGCCTGCAATCTAATCCGCTTTGTATGCGTCAAGGCTGATGGTTGGATAACTCTTCATTATAAAGAGTTGCAACCTCTTCCTGTGCCAGAGCGCGATTGTATATGCGGACATTGTCAACGCAACCGTTGAAGCTGTCATTAGTGCCGAGTCGACCGCCAATACTCAGAGGCATATCATTTGCTCCAATTTGAAGCGTTGCGGAACTGCTGGCAACAGGTTGGCTGTTAACATAGAGGATAGCAATGCTGCCGTCGTATGTACCCACTATTTGGTGCCAACTCCCCTCCGGGAGTGTGTAGTTTACGTCGTAAGCTATTCCATAATCGCTAGCGGGCACACCATCCGTTATTATGAACCTCGGTACATTATAGGCTGGCGAGCCGGACTTATGTCCAAAATCAATACAGTAGAGTTCCCAAGGGTCACTATAACTCTGGTAGGGTTTGATTACCACCTTAGTCCATTTGGTTGGATTATTATCAAAGTATACCCAAGCAGAGAGCGTTATCTGATTGGTAATGTCCAACGTATTGGAATCATTGACTTCAACCCAGTCGTCGTTACCATCGAAACAGAGTATGCCATCACCCCAAACTGGACCATTCTTCAGCGTGCCTCCGTTGAGATGGCCGGATGAATCCTCCGCGAATTGGCCGGAACCCTCGTCGAACTTCCAGTAGCCCACCAAGTTGATGTCTTCTTCTTCAACCCAAAGCCAATCTTCTGTGAATCTCTTTATATCTTCAATGTCAACCGTGCCACTTTGGTTATAGTCGCATCCTTCGCACCAGTCGGGATCTATACATAAGGCATCAATCCAGTAATACGACAAAATAGCAAAGTCATTAAAATTGACAATCCCATCGCCGTTGAAGTCTGATTGCTTGCCATCCCAATATTCATCGGCTCCCATGTCTATCCTGCCACCGATAATGCGCGGGTTGCCCTCGAAATCTGTTTCCCCTGCCTCGGCTTCGTAATTTGGATCGCCTGAATTAATGCATGGCGAGTTGCATTGCAGATGATAGTTTTCGTCAGCAAAGCACGGATCGGTAGAAATGTTGCCAAGTCCGCTACTACAGATTCCATCACCGATATCACAATAGGTAACATTGCTACAATTATGCCCATATATCTGTTCAGCAGCATTATCCCAAATAATTGTATTGATAATCACAGTGTTCGAGTCAGCGTAAATACCAGCTCCCACGCCACGAGAGCCGTCAACCTCATAATCCCAATAGACCTCCGCCAGTCCCCCGATGCCTGTGGTGTTCATTGAAATTGTACAGTTGGTAATTGAGGTGTTAGGGCCAAATATCCCTCCTCCGCTTCCACCATTGCCTCCATTACCGCCTAACTCCCATCCTCCTCCTCCTCCATCTCCTGTTGAGTTATTTGCAACTGTGCAATTTGTTATTGTCGAGGAAGAACTGTAAACACCTGCACCGTGACCGCTGTTTCCACCGTCCGCTGGTGAATTGCCGCCACCGAATCCGCCAGCACCGGTTGAGTTTCTGATAATCGTGCAATTCACAAGCTCGATTGACGAACCGAAAATACCTGCACCGTCTCCGCCATTTCCGCCATCACCTCCTGACCAACCTTGTCCGTCGCCACCGCGGCCTGTCCTGTTTTCCGTAACGGTACAATCTTGAATCTCAATTATAGATGATGGTAGCACACAGAAAATGCCCCCCCCACAACCTCCTTGTCCCCCATAGCCTCCACAAGCCGAGTGCCAACTAACATCACCTCCGTGTCCGGTAGCATTACCCGTAATCGTACAGTTTCTGATTCTCAGAGAGGCCGGGATCTCGGAATAGATGCCAGCACCGTCACCACCATCCCCACCACTATCGCCGCCGTCACCCTCTCCTCTACCACCGCTGCCCCCATTACCTGTTGTGTTGTTTGTGATGGTACAATCTTCTATGGTCGCGGAAGAGCAGTAAATACCAGCTCCGTTGCCACCACGGCCACCATCACCATAATAACAACCTCCTCCACCCCCACCACAACCTGTGGTATTTCCGCTGAATCTACAATCAAGCATACTGAGGTTGGAGGTAGAGTCGCAGTAGATACCACCGCCAGCACCACCACAGCCACCGGGGCCACCGTCGTCCCATCCGCCATAATTGTCCCCGCCACTCCCAGTTGAATTATACCTGATATCACTGCCAACAAGTCCGACGGTAGAGGATATACAATAGACACCTCCGCCGCAACCACCATCGCTTCCAATATTGTTATCGCCTTCCCTGGTTCTGTTATTGCTGATAATACAATTAGTGAATAGAATGTTACTGTTGATGGAGTAAACACCTCCGCCAGCTTCGGCTTGACCATTGGTGATTGTGAATCCTTCGATTACTGTGTTGACATCTGAGACGAAGATTACCGAGTCGTTAAGGCCGTTTGCGTCAATGATGGTCAAATTTGTACATGGGTCTCGTGGTGCATTCCAGTCGCTGCCGTCATAGCCGCCATAGAGATTTACACCATTTTTCATCGTTATCGCTTCTAAATACTCGCCTTCAGCCACATGGACTTCGATCCCAGCTATGGCAGCGTTGATGCCATCCTGAATGTTCCTAAATGGGTCTTCGGGTATCCCAGAGCCAGGGTCATTCGGCGAATTCGCATCAACGTATAGGATACCGACAATAGCTCTGAATGTTACCTCAACGCTATGGTTCGACTGTATGTCGGATAGCGCGTATGTTGAGCCCCCAATCTGGGCCAAGTTCTCATCCACGCGCCATTGGTCAACCATAAAACCGCCATCGGCTGTTGCCGTAAAGACAAGTTCGTCACCTCCATTGACATCAAATACCCCATTCGGCTCAACCGTCCCATTTAGCCCTGCGGAAGCGTTAATTGTAAACAATTGATTACCTGTACCCGTAACTGCGAAGTTATATGGATTCTCATCGGTGTCATTATTAGCAATGTATACGGTGGCTGTGCGAAGACCACCACTGCTTGGACTAAATGTGATTTCAAAAGCTGTGGAACTGCTTGGCCCAACCGGCGTGGATGGCTGCTGAGTAACAACAAAATCTCCGGCCTGCGGTCCACTGACTTCTACCTTTGGTGAACCGGTAAGGTCAAGGTTGCCGCTGCCAAGGTTCTCTATCGTGAAAGTAACCGGCTCATTCTGACCGACGTCAACAGTGCCGAAGTCGTAGCTTCCAGTATTATCCGGGATATTTGTCGAGCCCTGTTTGACATTTATTTCAGCCGGGCAAGACAGTGTGTTTTGGCAGCTAAGAGAGATAGGCGTGGTCTCTACCCCATCCCCGTTTTTAGCCCTGACCTGATAACAATATTGAGTCTCACACGTTAGACCACATTCGTTCCAATATATGTTGCTCGTCCAACCAGAATTCGTGCCTCTGGTAATGTTCTCACACAAATACTGCGTACCGGCCGGATTACCGTTCGCTGTCCAGTTTGCCTGTATACAATTCTCAGTCACATTAGAGAAAGAACTAACTCCCGGAGCATTCGCATATGTGTATTTGTATGCTGTGGGGCTGTCGGGAGTTGGGTCTGTGTCTCCGTTTCTCGCCCTTGCCTTGAAACCATACTGAGTGTTAACTGACAGCGAACCGCTATTCCAATAATCATTATTTTGTTTCCAACTGGAGTCGGTGCCACTTGTGACGTTGAAGATTATTAAGCCGGAACTGCCGCGAGTCAGGCCCGAAGGCGTATTAGATGACCTTGCTTGTATGCTGGTCGTTGTTATTGTTCCGAATTCGACTCCTGAGGGCGTTTCAATGTCTGTGTAATCATAACTTGTTGGTGTAGAATAGTTCCCTATATTAGGTGTTGTCGCGCTGTCTCTCGCACGAACACGATAGCCGTACTGGTTATTGACTCCAAGTCCAGAATCGGTATATGTTCTATCGGTGCTCCAACTCCTGTCGTCGCCACCAGAGCCACCTGTTGGGCTGTCAACAAAATCGAACTCATAATACACAGGAGGCGAATCGTCATCGGCCAGCGTCGCAGTCATCGAAATCGACGATGTGCTTGTCTCATACGGCTCCGTCTCCCACGTCATCGGATTCGGCTCCGGCGGGGTAGTATCAGGAGGAACGTACACTGCTACGCTAATTGTATAATTAGCGGAACTGGCATTTTCGTTTATGACAGCGATTCCATAATCGCCGGTCACGTCGGCTGTGAACGTAAGGGTCTCATCTCCTCCAGCACCGCTATTATTCATTGACCAATCGACGTTGTCACGACTCCCGCTGTTTCGGGACGGCTTGAAGACAAAAACGGCCAAATCACCGCTGCCCGATGTAATGTCGAGATTCAATTGATATGTCTGGCCGGATGTCAGCGGGACTTCATACATTTCGATTACTTCACCGCTGCTCATCGACTCAGAATATCCGCTACCCACGCTAAGGTCCGGTATATCCCATTGTGCTTCAATGGTATAATTGCTCGCTGAACCGTAATAGACCTGTGCATAATGTGTCGTGCTGCCCCAACTATGACCGTTGGTTACCACAAAATCTCGAATTGTGCCCCCGTATGTCGAACTCGCATAGGGCGAACTAAAATCGGAATTGTCGTCGGCCTTAATGTCGTGGTCGCTTGACGGATTAATCGCAACTCCACACCAGTCGCTGCTGTTCACCGTGAATGAGAAGTTCTTGGGGATATCAGAAAAGGTCACTGGGGTATCGTTACTCAGGACATAGATGGGATTTGCCACATTTACAGTAATCTGTTGTGTTTTCGGATAGCCTGACGAGAACTCCCTGTTAATACCATCCACCTTCACGGTTAGGGTGTACGTACCGGGAGTAGATGGAGCGGTAAGGTTCACTTGCGGCGAAATTGATGCGTTCTGGTACATAAGGTTTCCGACAAATCTACTCTTGTCAATATCACCTCCAAAACCGTTTCCTGATTGTTGTTCGACCTTGACTGTCACACCAGCGGCAATATAGCCACCTGTGTTGGTAACCGTTGGTTGTACATTGAAGCTTTGGCTTGGATTAACGTTTATCGTGGTCTGCGGAACTGACAGACTCAGTCCAGGGGTCTTAAGGATCACTGCCGCATGAACGCCGTAACGCTGCTCGGCATAGATGAATATGTTGCCAAACCCCGGGGAATCTGTGAACCGGACACGCACAGTCCAAGTCCCTGTCGCTGGGTTGGTGATTACCATTTTCTCCAGAGGCGATTCAGTAGTAACGCCTGTCGCCTTATGGTCATGTGCGTAATAGTAGGTGCCTCCAGGCGAGATAAGAATTAGATCCATGTCGTCTATCAGAGCATCACTATCAGAGGTCTCCCCTTCTTGATCATTGTAAGCCAATGTAACTATCAACTGCTTCGACCCGCTCGGCACACTGATTGAGTAATCCGTGTACAAAGGATCGTCATCCTCGGTAAGCCATGCTGATTGTGAAAGGAGTTGTGAGTACTCTCCCGGATAATAGTTGGTAACAGAAAAACCATTTGCCATACCATAACCGACTTGCGTGTTCGCATATCCTCCTAATGCGTCAGTCGAATTTGCCTTGAGTGGTATAGTATTGTTAATTAAGATTGCCTTTAAAGCTTCTGAAACTATAGGAGTATCATGCTGTTTAATCTTGGCACAAACACCCGTCACATGAGGCGCAGCCATGCTTGTTCCGCTAAGACGAATGTAAGCATCATCTGACTGCCATTCAGGCCATTGATAATTATTGTTAATATTTCCTGAATAACCGGATCCTGCATCCCATGGGTCGGAACTCGTTGAAACTACACCTTCGTCCCAACTATCGTCACCTCCTGGTGCGACAATATCGGGCTTCAATCTGCTATCATCAGCTGTTGGGCCTTGGCTTGAATACCCAGCTCTTTGTCCTATTATCTCGCTACCGCTGGTCACGTAATATATCGCGCCAACAGCAATAACGTTTTTGCCCGTGCCGGGATTAGTTATTGTTCGTGAACTATATTCATTGCCTGCCGACTTTATGATCACCATATTATCATTATCGCAATAAGCGTCAAAATTTTGAGTGTGCCCATCATAGCCGTAAAAAGGATTATTGCTGCTATCTAGAATATGATAGGAGTGATTCGAAATCTGAACGCCATTGTTTCTGAAAGAATCAAAATCACTTGTATACGACTCGATCCATGGAACCCAATCCCAGAAGGTGGCGGCATTTTGCCGAAACAGAATTAAAGACTCAGGTGCCACTCCTTTGATAACCGAATTACCCCACGGGCCACTTATTGTTTTTGCTCTTCCTGCGATAATTCCGGTAACATGAGTCCCATGCACATAGGTGCCACCCAATTCGCTGTCATAGTGAAAGATACCGGACAATTGGGGGTGGGTTTCATAAATGGCGTTATCTCTGACACCGACAAGAACCCCGCTTCCCGTATAAGAGGTGTTATAAGCCATGATGAGTTCTCGGCTGTCATCAGGTTCGTAATTAACTGTGACCTGAGTCATTTCTTCCAGATGTTCTTCAGGATCCTTGGCAATACCTTTGATCCACCATAAATCACTCGCAACCTCCCCAAACCTGGAAACATCCAGAATCACATCATAGAATCCAGCGATACTATCGTAACCGCGGATTGTTATTCCCAATTGCTGAAGGTCGGCACGATACTCGGGTCTATCGCCCCCCAGTGGATATATTAAAGCTCCCGGCTTCCGGCTTGTAGAAGGAACCGGATCATATTTGTATTCGGGTTTGTACTCTCCAATCCAGCGAATATATGGCCGTGTCCGTAGTTCATCAATGACAGATGCAGGCAAGCGAACGATTGCTCCCCGTCTGCCAATTGGATCATACACTTTCACACCAAGCTCAAGAAGGTTAATTACATCACCTAATGTCATTTGCTCTTGAATCTGAAGGATGCATACGATTTTCTCCTCTGCCGTTTTCTCATCCACCATTTGTTGAACGCGCGACGCTAAAGAGGATTCTAAACCTGGTGCTGGTGCGAACTCGGATCCGTTGAACACATGAATCAATTCATTTGGCGTTTTTCGACCAACCTTCGCCGGCGCATTACTGTCCAAGACTCTAACAAGTCGATTTTGCTCGCTAGTGTTTAACGAGAGACCGTTTACTCTCAAATGCTCTCTCAATGCGTCAGCGGCAGCTCGCGTATCATCCATTTCATAATATTGCTGCAAATCAAATACTCGTCCCATACTCTTAGGTTGACGCTGAGCAGATTGCACTGTCTGAGTTTCCTCTATTGCTCTGGGTGCGGCCCATGCAGGACAAGACAATAACGACATCACCGACAGACCGATAATAAGACATACTTTGTACCCTCTGGATTTTCGCATTTTAAATCTCCCTTCCTGAGCAGAATGACTGGACTATTCCAGCAAAGTGTATTATCGAATGTTCAACGTCTCCTGTGTCGTTGTTAAACTTTCCCGCCTTCGAGGGAATGCCCTGCATTTCTCCCGCTCCTAAAACTGTCGATATTGGGCAGGTGCGTTACACAACCCACATCCGCCAGTTCCGGAAAACTAATCGAAGGGTTAACACGCTTGATGCCTTTTGTCAAGAAAAATCCCCGGCATTTGGGAGCCAAAGCATCTAAAGCGCCTGCCCTACATCTTGTCCGCCGTAGTTTTTACGAAGGCGGAAGCCCGAAGGGCGACGCAGGGCAAGCCAAGTCGGAAACTTCAGCGAAGCAGTATCTTTTTGTTCCCTCACTAAAAAATCCTGATTCTTAAAGCAGTCCATGGTTCCCAAAGTAGTCAATGATTCTAAAGGTAGTTAATGATTCTTAAAGTAGTCCATAAGTATATATGCATATACTTATATACTTATGCCGCATCATTTAGCCACTCGTAGCGCAGCGAAGATCCTGCGTGGCCCTTTGGGCGAAGCAGGACCACGCAAATAAAAAAAGCCCCGTGGGTCACACGGGGCCTAAATAACAAGTAACAGTTAAGCTTAGCAGCGAAAATGCCTGACTGCCCCGGAAGATATTTATCCGGGACCCAGCATCCCGATTACTCGGGACACCGTTCTAAATTATCCTTTAGAAAGGAGGTGATCCAGCCGCAGGTTCCCCTACGGCTACCTTGTTACGACTTAGTCCCAGTCATCGGGCTTACCGTAGACAGCCGCACCCTTTCGGTTTGCAAGCCGGCTTCAGGTACTCCCGACTCCCATGACTTGACGGGCGGTGTGTACAAGGCTCAGGAACACATTCACCGTGACGTAGCTGATTCACGATTACTAGCGATTCCAACTTCATGCAGGCGAGTTGTCAGCCTGCAATCTGAACTGAGGCGACTTTTTTGCGATTTGCTCCACCTTGCGGTCTTGCGTCGCTTTGTACTCGCCATTGTAGCACGTGTGAGGCCCTGGGCATAAAGGCCATGATGACTTGACGTCGTCCCCACCTTCCTCCGGTTTAACACCGGCAGTCCCGCTAGAGTTCCCGGCATGACCCGCTGGCAACTAACGGCAAGGGTTTCGCTCGTTAAAGGACTTAACCCGACATCTCACGACACGAGCTGACGACAGCCATGCAGCACCTGTGCAAGTTTCACCCTTGCGGGCAGCCTACCCTGTTTCCAGGAAGGCATCCAAGCATGTCAAACCCAGGTAAGGTTCTTCGCGTTGCTTCGAATTAATCCACATGCTCCACCGCTTGTGTGAGCCCCCGTCAATTCCTTTGAGTTTTAGCCTTGCGACCGTACTCCCCAGGCGGTCTACTTAACACTTTTGCTTCGGCCAGGACGGTGTCAGAACCTCCCCAGCCTAGTAGACATCGTTTAGGGCGTGGACTACCGGGGTATCTAATCCCGTTCGATCCCCACGCTTTCGTGTCTCAGCGTCAGGGCAGGCCCAGTGCGGCGTCTTCACCGCCGGCGTTCCTGTTGATATCTACGCATTCCACCGCTCCACCAACAGTTCCCCGCACCCATACCTGCCTCAAGCCAAGTAGTACGCGAAGCAGTTCCCCGGTTAAGCCGGGGTATTTCACAACGCGCTTGCCTGGCCGCCTACACACTCTTTAAGCCCAGTGACACCGAACAACGCTCGCCACCTCTGTCTTACCGCGGCTGCTGGCACAGAGTTAGCCGTGACTTCTTCTGGGATAGATCAAACCCGATTGCTCGGGTCTTTCATAACCCTGAAAGCGGTTTACGTCCCGAAGGACTTCCTCCCGCACGCGGCGTCGCTGGGTCAGGCTTTCGCCCATTGCCCAATATTCGTTACTGCAGCCCTCCGTGGAGGTCCGGGCAGTGTCTCAGTCCCGATGAGGCGGGCCGACCTCTCAGTCCCGCTACCCGTCGCAGCCTTGGTGGGCCGTTACCTCACCAACAAGCTGATAGGAGATAGGCCGCTCTCAGGCCGACGAATCTTTGGTTAATCGCCTGTCGACGACTAACATTATCCGGTATTACCGCCCCTTTCGGTAGTCACGCACCCATTTTAGAATCTCAGGTGAAGATGAGTAAAGAGTTCAAATTCAGTGATGAGTGTTCTCAAATACTCTCACGCCAAAATCCTAAAATGGGTACGTGACGGCGCTGTTCCGAAGCCCGAGGTACGTTACCTATCTATTACGCACCCTTTCGCCACTGGCCGGTCGCTTGATTGCTCAAAAAACCGGCCCGTTCGACTTGCATGTCTTAGCCACGCCGCCAGCGTTCGTTCTGAGCCAGGATCAAACCCTTCAGTTTGATTCATCGTTCCACCTTCGTTTGAGACGAAAATGGAGGTCGTCTTAATTGGCTCAACACTCTCTGGTACACGCATCGAAAGTGCTGAAACCCCGAACCACATTGGGTTCAGGGGTAAATTATGCACTTTCGCTGCTGTTTGGCTTAACTGTTAACTTGTAAAAGAACAGAATTTCGAGTTGTTAAGACAGCGATGGCCAAGCAGCAGGTTGTAGCCGTTGCTTGACCATCCAAAAATGCAATTCTATCACAAATACGTATATCGTCAAGGGGGAATCGAAAATTTTTTAAAAAATTTTCGCCGGCCTAAAAAAGCCGAAAGTTGTCGTTCGTATATCGTATTTCGTCGTTAGTCGTTTGTCCCGCCTACGGCGGGTAAAATTTCGTATATCGTCGTCGTATGAGCCTATATTATTGAGGATTTTTTACGATAGAAGACGGAGGACAGAGGACGGAGGGCGAACGTCATTAGTCGTTCGTATATCGTATTTCGACGAAGAAACCGGGTTTACGCAAGATAAAGGGGGAAAAGAGGTTGCGAACAATCCTAAATTCTAAACCCTAAACAAATCCGAATTACCAAAATACGAAATTCCAAAACAAAACGAGTAAGGCGACACTATGTGGCAATGCCACCTATCGCAAAATAATTCAGAAAAATTAGACACAGAGGCTATACTTAGGCAGATGTGTCAGCGACTTTTTCATACCGGCCTATTACGCCGATTTACCACCCGCGAGCAACCCAAAACCGCCGCTCTGCGTCGTGCGTCTTACCTATCCGCTACACGCTAAATATCAACGGCGGAGGATACTTCTGGGGAGCGTGTGATTTTTTTGAAATTCCCCCCGGTTTTTTTGAACCGCTGGCGGTTGCCGGCGTATTACTTCCAAAAGATAAAAATTTTCCTCCTCCTTTCAGAAAAAAACTTTGGGGAAGGGCGGCGTCAAGGGGATTGACGTCGCTCTTCCTCGTTTTGTATGCGCCTTCAAAGGATTCGGGATTGTTTTGAACCGCTGGCGGCTGCACGCGTATAAATACTGAAAAGGATAAAAGGACATTTTCCTTCTCTTCTCGATGAAGCCCCCAAGGGCGACGCCAAAGAAATTGGCGTCGCCCTTTCTCATTTTATATGGATATTACCACTGGTCTTGCGTCTTACCTGTCCGCTACCCGCTGAACGCTGCGCGATGTTTTTACCGGATGTTCTTTTCGAGCTGCTCAAGAATGCCTTTGGCCTGACAGACCCTGTTGCCGGCGGGACCTTGCCAGTTAAGCTGGGTGTTCTGCGAGACGCGGTCTTCGATTTTTTTGCAGGCCACCAGCACGGTCGCGGGTCCTATAATATGCAGATATGTGGATTTGAAAGAATATCCGTATGCGACACTTGACCACACTTTGCAGCCGATAAATGTATCTTGTGGTTATTTGGCAGCTTTTTTACCCTCTATTGGATGCGGCCAATAGGGAAAAAACTTAACCTGGTGAAAACCTCAGGAAAGTGATTTTATTAAACTCAAGGAAAATGACGAAGAATGCCATAGAAGAAGGCAATTATTGATTAGAACCTCTTGATTATTATCGTGAGTTCTTGCTTAAACTTAAGCGGTTGATGCATTGTTTTTTGAAATTGGGGGGAGTACATGGGGGCAAGATACATAGTTTCTACAATCGCGTCCGAAGCCATTCCCTTCGGCTATTGGGAGCATAGCGGGTCTAAAGGAAGTGAAGATGGAGAAGACGAGAATACTGGTAGTGGACGATGAGCCAGATCAGCTGAGGATTCTCGAAAAAATGCTCGCGGCACGCGGTCACACAATCATCACAGCCACCTGCGGCAGCGATGCCATAATCCTTGCGAGGACAAAGCACCCTGACCTCATTATTCTTGACATCGCACTGCCGGACATTCCCGGCGGACAGGTCGCCGCCACACTAAAGCAGTACCCCGAGACAAGTGGGATTCCCATCATATTCCTCAGTGCGCTGTTTTCAAAGGTGGATGAATCAAAAAAGGGGCACACTATAGGCGGCAATACGATATTCGCCAAGCCGTGTGACCTGAACGAGCTTCAGACCGCCATCGAGCAGCTTGTTCGCCAGCACCAAGCTGGCTGGGACGACAAATCCACAGGGCGCAGAGACAGAAAAAAGATTCTGATAGTCGACGACGACAAAGATTTCGTGCACATCCTGCAATTGCGGCTCGCTGCCAGTGGTTACGATGTTGTCTTCGCAATGGACGGCGTTTCTGCGATTGGCGTGGCACAGCGGGAGAACCCTGACGTCATCCTCGTGGATATAGGACTGCCGGCGGGGGACGGCTTTGGTGTGATAGAGCGACTGGCAGTACTCGAGAAGTTTGTGTTCACGCCCATCATTGTCATTACCGGCAAGGACCCCTCGGCGGTGCACCAGCGTGCAACACAGGCAGGCGCCAAGGCCGTTCTGCTAAAGCCCGTCAACGAAGAGGAGCTGCTAACCACCATCCGGAACGCCTTGGAGAAATGAATTATGAGAGGACATCGGAGATAATGTCTGCGCGAATAAACAAAAGAAAAGACAATAAGAAGAAGATACTGGTTGTCGAAGATGAACCTGATATGACCATGGTCATCACACACTTCCTCCAGTACGCGGGCTACGAGGTTCTAACCGCCGCAAATGGAGAAGAGGGGCTTGAGAAGACAACGAGCGGGAAACCCGACCTCATCCTGTCCGATACACAGATGCCGGTTATGAACGGCTGGGAAATGCTCGAAGAACTGAGGAAACAGCCAGGGGCAAGACATATCCCGGTAATAATGGTGACTGGGCGCTACGAAAAATATGATATTGCCACGGCCTGCAGGTATAACATAACGGACTACGTAGCCAAGCCGTTCGACCCATCTCTTTTGCTTGAAAAGATTAGCGATATCTTCGCTTCAAACCGCAGGCAAAGAACCAAAGCAGAGGATGCCGAATTGACTGAAAACCGGGTTGGGGAAGCTGTTCGATGAAGGATTCACAACAAAATGCAAGGCCGAAGATACTTCTTGTAGATGATGAGGCCGACTTTTGCGCCATAACAGCACTTGGGTTAAAGAAACTTGGGTATGACGTCGTCACTGCTTTGAGCGCCTGCGACGCTTTAAACATAATGCGAACGAACAGACCGGACCTGGTTTTGATGGACATCGCGCTCGAGGAACAGTTCGATGGCATCCAGGTTGCTGAGCAGATACGCTCGGACTTCGGCACAGCCGTCATTTACCTGACCGGCCACACAGATAATTTCATCGTGAGACATGCCAAAATCACAGAGCCATTTGGTTATATCGTAAAGCCCGTGGAATTGGGGGAACTAAAAGCCGCCATTGAGGTGGCGCTTTACAAGGCCAAAACTGAAGGCGAGCTGAGAGACCTGAACAGGAGGTTAGAAGAGGCCAACCATAAGTTGCACGATTTCACACACGTCGTTTCGCACGACTTGAAGACCCCGTTACGCGGAATCAGACGCCTCACGGAGTGGATGGCCAGGGATTGCGCCAACATACTCACGCCGGATAAGAGGAAGCACATCCAGCAGATTATAGAGAGAGTGGACCGAATGTATTCCCTGATAGACAAGATACTCGAATATTCGAGCGTCGAAGACAAAGACGAAGACAAGAGCATGGTCGATTTAGGCGAGCTGGTCAATAGTGTCACGGAAATGCTCGACTCTCCAGAGAACGTTACTATTACTATTGAAAATCAGTTGCCTGTTTATGAATGCAACGAAACTCGCATAGCTCAGGTATTCCAGAATCTTTTGGGCAATGCCGTCAAATACATAGACAAACCCCAGGGCCAAATAAGAGTAGGTTGCGTCGAAGAAGAGTCCTTCTGGAAGTTTAGCGTGAAGGATAACGGCCCGGGAATTGAAAAGAAGCACTTTGACAAGGTCTTTGAGTTGTTTAAGACATTAGTGCCACACGATAAAGGCGGCGGGACGGGAGTTGGCCTTGCGACGGTGAAAAGAATTGTCGAAATGTATGGCGGCAGCGTCTGGCTCGAGTCGGAACTGGGCAAGGGCAGCACGTTCTACTTCACCTTGCCTAAGCGTGAGGCAACGAGTGAAAACGAAAAAAGCACAGCTACGGCTACTGCGAGAAAATAGGTATCCATCTCCCTTTAAGGGGACCGCGATATGAAAGCGGCAACGGACAAAGGAGCACGCAAGAGTAACGGGTTTAATTACTTTTCCTAAGGTAACCCAGGTCCTGTATTGATACAGGCCTTTAGCTTTTTATTTTGGGGGAAATATGCAGAAAAAAACAAGAGTGACGCCAAAAAAGAAAAAGATTATGCCTGCGGGTCCCAAAACAACATCTTTTCCCATTGTTGGTATCGGGGCTTCCGCCGGCGGTCTTGAAGCATATCAGGAATTACTCAAGAATCTGTCGGCTAAACCGGGAATGGCATTTGTATTTATAATGCATTTGGCCCCGGGACATAAAAGCATGCTGACGGAACTGCTCGCCAGATTAACAAAAATGCCGGTAAGTGAAGTAAAGAGCGGGATGCCCATAGAAGTAAACCATGTCTATGTAAAACCACCAGACACTAATATTTCTATCGCAGGCGGAAAATTAATACTTAGCAAAAGGAATGACATAAATTTTAAGCATATGCCCATAGACTATTTTTTCTGTTCGCTGGCAGATGAGCAAGGGAACAGGGCTATCGGAGTTATTCTTTCAGGAACAGCAACAGACGGGACGCTGGGAGCCGAGGCCATAAAGGCCGAAGGTGGTATTGTTTTTGCCCAGGACGAAATATCCGCTAAATATGATGGTATGCCGCAAAGCGCGATTGCCGCCGGATGTGTGGATTTTGTGCTTTCGCCCAAAAAGATTGCCAGTGAGCTGGAGCGTATAGCAAAACATCCCCTTATATCATTTGCCGGGCCTGTTAAAACAGATAAATCAATCATAACGGAAGATAAAGGCCTTGAAAGTATTTTTGATATATTGCGTTCGGCCAGGGGGCTGGACTTCACTCATTATAAAACCCCCACCATTAGCAGGCGCGTATCGCGGCGGATGGTTTTACTGAAACTGGAAAATCTCAAGGGCTACATAAAGTTCCTGCGCGAAAATACCGACGAGGTAGAAAAGCTTTATGAAGACCTGCTGATAAACGTTACCAGCTTTTTCCGCGACTCGAAAGTTTTTGATGCGCTCAAAAAACAGGTTTTGTCGGCAATTCTTAAAAACAAGGCAAAAAATCAGGAGGTAAGGATATGGGTTCCGGGATGTTCCAGCGGCGAGGAAGCTTATTCTGTTGCTATATGCCTTCTTGAAGTGCTGGGGAACAAAACCAGTGCCGTCCCTGTCCGGATTTTTGCCACTGATGTAAGGGAGGACTCTGTTAATGAGGCGCGCAGAGGCATTTACGGCAAAAATATAAAAAACAGTATTGCCCCTGAACGATTAAAAAGATTTTTCACCAAAACAGATAACTCTTATAAGGTTTCCAAGCAGTTGAGGGAAATGTGTATTTTTTCCAGACAGAATGTGTTCAGCGACCCGCCTTTCTCCAATTTAGACCTTATAAGCTGCCGTAACCTGATTATTTATTTGCAGCCGGTTTTACAGAAAAAAGTATTCCATAATTTTCACTACGGTTTAAGACCTGGAGGGTTTCTCCTTTTAGGAAACTCGGAAGCCGCAGGCGGTTATTCGAATCTTTTTAAGACGCTGGTCAGAAAACATAGAATTTTTGCAAAAAAATATCTGTCGGTAGGGCCCGAACCTGAATTAAGTCGGGAATATTATCCGTCAAAGAAATTAGAAATTAAGGAAAAGGCAGATATTAAGAAAGGCAAAGAGACAGACATTGAAAGCATAGTAGAACGGATTGTGCTTGACGAATACGCTCCCTGCGGGGTGCTGATAGACAGCGATATGAAGGTCGTTTCGTTCCGCGGGCACACCGGCCGTTACCTTGAATCAGCGGCAGGCAAACCGAGCCTTGACATATTCAAATTGGCGCGGGAAGGGCTGCTTATGCCTTTGAGAGCGGCGATATACAAAGCAAGGGAAACAAAACATAAGGTAAAAAGAGAAGCGGAGGACTTCCAGTATAATGACCATAGGATGCGGGTTAATATAACCGTTGTTCCTGTGGAATCCGGACCACTTAAAGAAGAATTCTTTCTTGTGCTTTTTGACGAAATTGCCGGGGCAATTGGGTCTAAGAATTTGCCAAAAGCACGCGGAGAAATATCCTTAAAGGGGAAATCCGTTAAAAGCGATGAGTATATCGATAATCTGCAGAAAGAGCTTGCAGAAACAAAAGAATATCTTCAGACAGTCATAGAAGAACAAGAGAGCGCCAATGAAGAAGTGAAAACAGCCAATGAGGAAATACTGTCAAGCAATGAAGAGCTGCAAAGCACTAACGAGGAGCTGGAAACAGCCAAAGAGGAGCTGCAGTCCTCAAATGAAGAACTAATCACCACCAACGAGGAGATGCAGAAACGCAATACGGAAACCTCCCTCTTAAATAATGACCTGATAAATTTACTCAGCAGTATCAATGTGCCGGTCGTTATGATGGGGGCGGACCTTGTGATACGCAGGATAACTCCTCAATGTGAAAAGGTGCTTAATATAATTCCTTCCGATGTCGGCAGGCCGATAAGTAAAATTAAACTCAATGTGGATATTCCTGATTTAGAGAAAATGCTTTTGGATGTAATGGAGTCCCATCATCCAAAAACATTTGAAATAAAAGATAGAGAAGCAAACTGGTATTCGGCGTATATCAGGCCTTACCGCACTTTAGATAATAAGATTAACGGCGTGGTCGCTATTTTTGTCGATATCACCAATAGCAAGCAATTAGAGATGGAATTGGCGAAGGCGAAGGAAAAAGAATTTAGAGCTATTTTTAACAATGCAGGGGATGGAATACTGATAGCCGATATGGAAAATAAGAAATTATACCTGGGTAATAATTCAATTTGCCGGATGCTTGGTTACAGCCCGGAGGAAATTAAAAATTTGGGGGTCATGGATATTCATCCCGAAAAAGACATCCCTTATGTTATTAATCAATTTGAAAGGCAGGCAAAAGGAGAATTTAGCTTATCCAGAGATTTGCCGGTAAAGAGAAAAGACGGCAGCGTTTTTTATGCCGACGTTAATGCAACGACCATCGCAATTGCCGGCAAGATTTATCTAATGGGGTTCTTTCATGACACCACCGAGCGCAAGAACAAGGAAAAACAGATACTGGACACAAACCGGCGACTTGAGAAGGTTTCCGAAGAGCTCTCGGCTGCAAAACGGGATCTCGAGCAAAAAAATGAGGCCCTGCAAAAAGCCGGCAGCGAGCTGGAACAGCGTGTTAAGGAGCGAACCGCCCAGCTTGCTGGTGCAAACAAGGTTCTTGCCGTGACGCATCAGAATATGCACACGATAATAAAACACAGCGCAGACGGGCTGTTGATTGTTGACGACAACAAAATTGTGCGATTTATGAACCTGGCTGCTGAGGTCATCCTCGGTCGCAGGGCGCAGGACCTGCTGGGTGAGCCGTTCGGACTGCCGCTAACCACCGACAAACCAAGCGAGGTCCAGCTTGCTGCCGCAGACGGCTCAGTGACCATCGCAGAAGTGCAGACCGTCCGAACGGAATGGGAGAATGAGCCGGTCTATCTGGCGACGATTCGGGACATCACGCTTCTAAAAAAGGCCCAGCAGGAGATGGAGGCGGCAAACGAGCAGCTGCGGAAGTTCAATGACCTCAAAGACGAATTTGTCTCGATGGCCTCACATGAGCTGCGCACGCCGCTGTCCATCATTATTGGCGCCGTCAAGCTCGTTTTAGACCAGATACCGGGCAAGATTGTCCCCGAACAAAAAGAAGTGCTGGAAATGGCGATGAACAACCTCGGTCGTCTGACGCGGATAATCGATGCACAGCTTGATATATCGAAAATCGAATCCGGAAAGATTGAGCTTCACAAAGCAAATATCGACCTACGCGGGCTTATTGAAGAGACCGTTGGCGAATGCCGTCGCCAGGCGGAAGAAAAAGGCATTCATCTCGGATTCCGTGTGCCCGAACAGCCGGTTGACTTGTGCATAGACGGGGACAAAATAAAACAGGTTCTGATGAATCTCATCTCAAACGGGCTGAAGTTTACGCCCGCGGGCGGCTCAATCGAGGTGGAGTGCAAGGCAGAGCAAAAAGAGGTTCAGCTCTCGGTTTCAGACACCGGCTGCGGCATCGCGGGGCAGGATATGCCGAGGTTATTCGAAAAATTCGCACAGTTTGGCAGGAAGGTCGGTCCCGGCGAGAAGGGCACGGGTTTGGGATTGGCCATCTCCAGGGGGATAGTCGAACTGCACAAGGGCAGGATATGGGCGAAATCGCAGCAGGGTAAGGGAACGGTCTTTACTTTTGTTCTGCCACGGCTTGACTCACGCGATATTGTAAGCGAATTGCTGGAACAGGCCATCAGACAAGCGGTTAAGAACAACACAAATGCGGGCGCCATCGTGATGTCGGTCAAGGCGAAGAGGCGGGAGAATGAGAAACAGGTGCAGCGAGTGTTGAAAGAGGTTCAGGACCTTATCGAGCAGAACCTGCGGCGAGGCGTGGACAAGACGGTGCTGAAAGACCCCGGTGATTTGGTTGTAGTGCTTGCCGACTGTGGCGAGAACGACGTGGCAGCAATCAAGACACGGCTTGAACAGACACTTGCTCAATATCTGGTTGATAAGAATCTCCATTTGCAGATGGAACCACTGATAAGGTACGCCGTCTATCCGCAGGATGGCCGCACAACCGAGGAGCTGCTCAGTAAGGTAAAATTGACAGACACGGTTGGCTCGGCATCGAGCAACCCGTAACATTCGAAGGGCAGATTATGGCCAAAGCGACGAAACCAAAACTGTTAATTGTGGATGATGAGCCCGATGCAGTGCTGATACTTGCCAAAACACTGTCGGCAAGAGGGTATGAAGTGACCACAGCAGGCAGAGGCCAGCAAGCCATCATGCTGGCAAGGGCGGAAAAACCGGACCTGATTCTGCTCGACATTTTGATGCCCGATATGGACGGCACACAGGTGGCGTCGGCGTTGTGGGAAGAGCAGACAACCCGCAATATCCCGGTGATATTTCTGACCTGCCTTATAACGAAAAAGACACAGCAGATTGGGTCGCCGTATTACGATGCTGCCAAGTGCGCCTTCATTGCCAAGCCATACGATTTAGACAAGCTGCTGGCGGAAATCGACCGACTTATCGGCGCGCGCGTGCAATAATTGCTGCAATCAGGCCCGTATGGGGCAGCGAATCGGCGACCGTGCGATGTTAAGTTGTGGTTGGCTCTGTGCAAAGTCCGGGCGGCTGCAAAAGCCGAATCTCGACTCGAAATCAGGAGGCGAAATCCTGCATCTTTTCCTTAGCGGAGTCCTTTTTCTAATTGTTCGAGAATGGTCTTGGCGGGACAGACCCTGTTGCCGGCGGGACCTTGCCAGTTAAGCTGGGTGTTCTGCGAGACGCGGTCTTCGATTTTTTTGCAGGCCACCAGTACGGTCGCGTGGTTCTTGTCGCCCAACAGCCGGCCTATCTCCGAACTGGACAAGCGTGTGTGTTTCCTGGCAAGATACATACTGAAGTGCCGGGCAAGGGCAATGGTGTGGTCCTTTTTTGATGAGTGAATCGCCGAAGGTGCGACGCCGAAGAACGCGGCGACAGCCGACTCGATATCGGATAAGTGCACTGCCGGGTCGCAGCGCTCGATGTGTTCCGCGAGGACCTCGTTTGCAAGTGCCAGGTCGATTTTGGCGTTCTGAAGCGACGCGAACGCGACCAGCTTCAATATCGCCCCCTGCATTTCGCGGACGTTACTGCGGAGGTTGTCGGCGATGTAGTTTATCACCTCTTCGGGAATGTGCTTGTTCATACCGCAGGCGTAGCGTCTGCAAATCTCGCAGCGGGTCTTGAAATCCGGCGTCTCAATCCTGACGACCATTCCGGAGACAAAACGGTTGACTAATTTTTCAGAAAGCTGCCCTATCATTTTCGGATGTGCGTCGCAGGCGAGCACGACCTGCCTGCCCGCCAAATCGAGGGTATTGAACGTGTATAGAAACTCTTCTTGAGTAGATGGCTTGCTGGCCAGGAAGTGAACGTCGTCAATTGCCAACAAATCCATTTGTCGCATACGACCCCGAAAAGCCTCCAGCTTTCTGGTCTTCAAGGCCAGCACAAACTGATTAGCAAAGTCCTCCGCCGACAAATACAGCCATTTGGCCGCCGGTCTGGTTTTACGCAGCTCATTGCATATCCCTTGCAACAGATGCGTCTTGCCCAGGCCGTACCCTCCATGGATAAACAGCGGATTGAACGGACTTTGCTTATCGTGCATTACGGCTTTAGCCGCGTTGTAGGCCAGTTCGTTTGATGGTCCGACAACAAAGTTATCGAGACGTAGTTTTAGCCAATGAGGTGCCGAGGCCGCTGCTCGCGTTGCAGCGGGCAAAGCGGCTTTCGTGCCGGCCGGCCCAGCAGGCATGGTCTGCCATTCGAGGGCGCTCGGTCTGTGATGGTCGCAAAGCCGCGAGTCGATAGCGAAGCAAACCTTGCAGTCGCCGCCTATAATGGCGCTCGCCGCCTCGGCAATATCAGCGTGAAAGTGGCTCTCTAACCACGTCGATATGAACGGATTGGTAACACCCACCTTCAAGAGACCATCCGCCAGTGTCAGTCGTGTCGAATTTTTAAACCATATTCGAAATTTTTGCTGCCCGATTTTTGCCGCGATTGCGTCGTTGATTGCGCTAATCGTGGACTCTGCCGTGCGGACTTCGACATGCTCGGTCGAGCCGCAGGTGTCCTCCTTGACAATACCTTGCATTTGCATCTCCCCAGCTCCATCCTCCGCCCCTCAGGGGCGGCGGAGAACGGACAAGAAACCAGTTGTTAGTTATAATTCCGCGTGCCTCCATACACAGGAAGCCGCACCGCGTTGCAGAACAAAGTGCTACTCTCTTGAGATTATTGACCGGATGCAAGCCGAATCAACCCCGTTTCTTCAGATTTCTTTTCCACTTGCCTGATGTCGCTGTCGGCAATGACTTTGCAGCGGAAAAAAAATTGCAGTTCACAATCTTTGCACACCGTAAGTGTGCCTTGTGGAAAAGCGGTGGATATGACTTTCCAAGGGAAGCGGAACAAATGGGAGATAATTTTGAGTTTTGAGTGTTTGGTTTTGAGTTGAGTAAAGAGGCCAGAAGACAGAAGACAGAATTGAACGTCCAACGCCCAACATCGAACTCTGAACATTGAACCATGAACGAAAAACTGGGTCCCCTGTTGCTTGCCAAGAAAGCAGGCGTTCGAGGAGCTTCGCTGCGCTGCGAGGGGCTAAATTTCAAGCGAACATAATGCGGGAACCCTTTTCGATTTTATCTTTGAGTTTTTTTGCGTTTTGGGTTATACGCTATCGGATGATGCAAGGCAAAAAACTAAGAGAGCGGCTGGAAAGCAGGTCCGGGTTTGTTGTAGTTGCGGAGCTTGCGGGCGGGCCGAATTTCGACTTCGGACCAATCGCCAAATTCCTGTCCGCCTTCAAAAAGGCAGGGTCATCGCGCTTGCCTGCCGGCTTCGATTTTGCAGCCGTCACATTGCCGCAAAACCCGGGCGGCACGGCGAATATCGACCCGGCTTACGCCCTCGACCGGCTGTTGGCTGAAGGGTTGCTCGGCGACCTCGATTGTATCCCGCATATCTCCTGCAAGGACCAGAACGCAAACGCAATCATCAGCTCATTAGTCGGTTTCAGAAACGCTGGCATCGAATCGATACTGGCCCTGACGGGCGACAAACCCATCGCAGCAAAAGGCGTTTTCGACCTCGACAGCGTAGGGCTGCTGCAATTAGTCAGGGATATGAACAATGAGGCATACATAAAGGCCAGGCCGCAGGACCTCGATAAGATACATCAGTTCTTTCCCGGCGCAGCCGTGTCTCCCTTTAAGTACACCGAGGCGTCGCAGATGCAGCAATACTACAAAATGGAAAAGAAGATTGCCTGCGGCGCCAAATTTCTGATTACGCAGGTCGGCTGGGACTGGAAAAAGTCGCAGGAGCTTTTCAGGTACCTGAAAGCCAACAATATAAATGTCCCCGTGTTAGGCAATGTTTACGTTTTGAGCACGGCCACAGCCGCACCCCGGCTGATGCACGACGTGAAGCTCACCGGCTGCTTCGTGAGCGACCAGCTTTTGGCCAAACTCAAGTCGGAAACCGTATCGCAGCACGTCGAGAGGGCCGCCCAGCAGGTCGCAATGTATAAAACGCTTGGCGCAGCGGGCGTCGATATCGGCGGCATCAGCGACTTCGACACCTTTGCCCGCATCCTGAAAAGGGCCGGCGAAATCGGAGACGATTGGGAGCAGTTCAAGGACAACCTCTGCTGGCCGGCAAAAGACACCTTCTACCTGTATGATGACGCGGGCAGGCCGGCAGCGCTATCCAAACCACGGAAGACCTTCAAACACAAATTCTTTGACTTCTCGCATCGGGCCATCCTTGACCCGGATTATCGCGGCTTTCACGCGTTCAGACAGGTGATGGCGGCGTTGGGGACCGAAAAGGGCAAAGGAGCGATTTACAAACTGTTCCACGCGAACGAAAAAGCATTTAAGTATCTTCTGTTCGATTGCGAGGACTGCGGCGACTGCTATCTGCCGGAGAACTTCGGCCTGTGCACAATCGGCGGCTGCGAAAAGGGCATGGCCAACGCGCCCTGCGGCGACGCAACAGCCGACGGGAAATGCGGCAACAACCTCGAGCGCGTCTGCATCGGCGAGCTTATCTATCTGGCCGCCGCCTCCAAAGAATACGGCCTTGAAAAACTTCGCGGGATAATCAACAAACTCAGAAACCCCGCTCTCGAACACACCTCCTCAATCCTGAACTACCTGTTTGGCAGGGACCATACGATGAAAAATCCCCTGATTTTTGTCGGAGAATCCATTCACGCGTCCATTCCCAAAACAGGACAGATAATGAAGCAGCTCGCGCAGCTCGGTCCGGACGCCTATACAAAGCGAAGCGGCCCGCTCAATTACATCAGGGCGCTGATAGAATCACAGGTCAACGACGGCGCCGATTACATAGCGGTAAACGTCGATGTGTTCGGCGAGGACGACGCGCAATCCGCGGTGGATATGATGCGCGAATACGTGAAACTTGTACGCAGCTGGGGCAATGGCGTCCCCATCTGCGTTGACAGCGGCAGCAACGATGTGCTGGCCGCGGGCCTCGAAGAATGGTTCAACACCAGCCGGAATGTCAGACAGCCGCTCGTCAATTCCATCAAGGTCTATACGATGGACAGGTTCCTGCCGCTAAAGAAGGACTACGACTATGCCTTCATCGGACTGCTTATGACCGAGGACAAACCCACAGGCCCCGGCGGCTCCCATTCGGTGGACGAGCTGCACTCGCTTGCCCGTCGGCTTTTCGATGAAGCAGTGGGCCGGTTCGGCTTCAAGCCGGCTGAAATCCTCCTCGACTCCACCGTTTTCCCAATCGCGATTGATATGCCGATGGAACCCGGTGTCCCCGGCTACACCTATCGCGCCTTCGAGGCCGTCAAAAAGATAAAAAATGACCCGACTCTTAAAGGCGTGCATTGCTCGTTGGGCGTCAGCAACTCCGTCCGCGACCTGCCCGGCCGAAGAATCGGCGTGTGTCGCGCATATCTGGCCAAGGCGATGGAATACGGCCTCGACGCTGCAATCGTCAACGTCGCACATCATTATGGCCAGGTCCCCCCAGACCCGGACCTTGTTGAATTAGTCGATGCATACGCAAAAATGGATGGCTCAGCAGACGCCACCAACAGGGCGATGATGCTTATGGCAAAATTCTGCCGCGAAAACCGCAAACCAACAGCGTAGGTCGTCGCCTCACCCCCGCCTTCACAATCGACGCGTAGCGCCAGCCCTGTGTAGCTCCCTGTGCGAAGCGGGGTCGTCCCCGAGTGCTGCTGCTTTGCTCAGGAACAGGGGACCCGAATCGACAATCGACAATCGGAAATCCCTACATCCCTATCTTTTCTAACTGCTTCAAAAGGTGTGCATACATTTCGACGGACCCTATGCACAATACGACGGTGAGGACTATCACCAAAATCGTCACGACCGCCTTTGTGACGGCACTGTAACGCGGATTGAAATACACCAGCGGCAGCGCAAACGGCCCAACGCACAATATCATAATAATGACAAACGATGTTCTGTAATACCATTTGAGGTCATCGCCTTTCTTCAAATGCTTCAGCTCGGCGTCAATTAGGAACTCGCCGCAATGTTTGCACTTTACCGCCTCGTCCTGAATCTCTTCCGCACAAAACGGACACTTCTTCATATCTATAATCCTTTACTGTTCTCACGGCATCGTAATGTATTTGGTCAAAAACTCCTCGATTGCCGCAACCGTTGCGTTTTTCACCGTCGGCGGGCTTTGCGCAACCCACACGGTAAAGTTATAAAGCTCTTTCTCATCGACGGCTATCCATTTGTTGCTGTCGTATAGAAAAACAAACAGCGTCATCATCGCGACTCTTTTGTTGCCGTTTTGAAACGGGTGGTTCTTTATCATCAGGTAAAATAAAATCGCGGCCCTTGCAGTAAGCGTATTATATGGCGATTTGCCGCCGAATTTCTGAAAAGGCACAGCAATACAGCTTTCCAGCACGCCGGGAAATCGCGTCGAAAAATCGGGAATCGGCTCGTCAAACGTCAACTTCTTCTGGGCCAGATGAAATGCTATATACTCGACTTCCGCGAATGTTATTTTCTTCACTATTCTCGTCCTAACAGCCGAAATGTCTCGCCATATTCCCTGACCGCCTTGCGAACAGCGGCGTCAATCCGCCGCTTGTCGTGGACGCTGAGCGGCTTGCTCCTGGTGCTTCCAGCGGCGCCGCGAGGTATTGCGTAACTGCGTCCGATTTTCCTGGCCTTAATTTTGCCGCTTCGCACCTTTTTATAGACCGCGATTCTGCTGATGCCCAGTATCTTTGCCAACTGCGGTATTGTCAGGTATTTTTCTTTCTTCATATATATAGTTATCGTTCGTTAACCAGCCAATCTTTAGTTAACCAATGTTAACCTATTCTATACAAGTTAACGCACGCAGGTTATTATCGCAAATGGAAAATAATCGATAGGAAATAATAAATCAGCAATTCCCTTTTAGCTTTTTACTTCCCCCTCCGCCCCATCTTCCGTCACCGCCGTGATTTTCACCTTCACAATCGACGCGCAGCGTCGTCCCCGAGAGTTGCTGCTTTGGCCAGAAACAGGGGACCCAAATCCGAAATCACTTTTTCCTTTTTCCTTTTCACTTTTTACTTTGACTATAAAGTATCTTTCGCACCTTCCGGACAATGGCTCAGTATTTTCAATTAGCACTTCGCAAATCTCTTCTATGAATTGCTCTCGAAATTTCCGGCCTAAATCGTCGCCTAAGTTTCGCAAAATCGCCGCACGGTGTTTTACAACCTTCGGCTGAATCCTGTCCTTCATTTTTGCCGCTGCTGTTCCTTCGCGAGGCGAAAACGCGAAGACGTGTATCTTCGAAAACCCCGCCCACTTGGCCAATTCAACCGTTTGCTCGAAATCTTCCTCCGTCTCAGCAGGAAAGCCGACGATGCAATCGGCTGTAATCGCGGGCCTGTCCAGTTGGCTCTTGATAAGTGCAATCTTCTCGCGTAACTCTGCCAAATCATATTGCCGGCACATTCTTTTTAGTATCCGGTCGGAGCCGGACTGAACAGACAAGTGAATATGCGGCATAATGTTGTTATGGCTGCAAAATACATCCAGCAGCTTATCGTTTATATCCCCCGGTTCCAAACTGCTCACCCGTATTCTCTTTAGTTCTGGCACTCCTCCCAATCTATCCAGCAACTCTGCCAAATATCTTTCGCATTCTTCATTCTTAATTCTAAATTCTAAATTCCCGCTTCTCCTTACTGTTTTTCTTCCATACGCTCCAAGATTGACGCCGGTGACGACAATCTCTTTATGTCCCGCCGCAACCAACGCCCTCGCTTCCGCGACCGCCTCATTGATTGGCTTACTTTGAACGTTTGGTCTGACTTTGGGTATAATACAGTAGCTGCACGTGCCGTCGCAGCCGTCCTGGACCTTCAGAAACGCCCGCGTGTGGCCGGCAAACCGCGTCAATGGCGGCAATTTGGGACAATTAGCGGAACTTTCGCCATCGTCCTTGATTTCGACGCCGCTTTTTGGTTTAATAGAGGGTGTCTCGCCGATGACAATTCGTGCGAGCATTGCGGGCAGCTTATCCCGGCTGCTGACGATATGAACGTTATCGCCGTCGGAAGAGGTCATTTCCCGGCTGTTCATTGCCGGCAGACACCCGCAAATGACCCTTACTGTGGCTGGATTTAGCTTAACTGCTCTTTGAACATATTGCCTGCTTTTGGCTGACGCGGCAGCCGTCACGCAACAGGTGTTGATTACACACAAATCGGGCTTCTGGCCCGGCTTGACGCCACACAGCCCAAGCCCTTCCAGAAATTGCCCGATTTGCCGGCTTTCGTACTGATTTACCTTGCAGCCAAGAGTATATATGGAAAATGTTCTCATAATATGTTATACTATAGCTCTGTGTGCACCTTTACAAGGGCAGTGGATGGGCTGTGCGCGTTGATTTGAGGTAAATTCGCCTTGCGGCGGATAAACCGTCGCAGAGTAGCACAGGAGGCAGATTATGGCAGAAAGAACAGGGTCGGTTTGGGCCATCGACATCGGTAATACCTCGCTAAAGGCCCTGCGTCTTAGCAACGAATCCGGCGTTTTGGAGGTCATCGGCTTCGACCATATCCAGCACGGCAAAATCCTCTCCGGCACCGACGTCAAGGACCAGGAAAAGCAGGAGCTTATCGCCTTATCCCTTCGCCAGTTCGTCCAGCAAAACGACATCGGCAAAGACGACATCATCGTTGCCGTCCCCAGTCAGAACAGTTTCGCCCGCTTCGTCAACCTCCCGCCCGTCGAGCAGAAGCGCATCCCCGAAATCATAAGGTTCGAAGCCAGCCAGCAGATTCCCTTTGATATAAACGAGGTCGTCTGGGATTGGCAGTTGATGACGGAGGCGGGGGCGACAGAGGCAAAGGTGGGGATATTTGCGATAAAGAACGACGTGGTGACGGCGGAGCTGGAGCATTTCAGCAGGGAGAATCTGCAGGTGTCATACGTGCAGATAGCGCCAATAGCGTTATATAACTACGTTATGTTCGACAGGCCGGACCTGACGCGTTCGGATACGCAGGCCACGGTGGTTTTGAACATCGGGGCGGAGAACACGGACTTGGTGGTCTGCACGAAATCGGACGTCTGGCATCGGACGATAACAATGGGAGGTAACACCTTCACGAAGGCAATTGCGGATACGTTTAAGCTGAGTTTTGAGAAGGCGGAGAAACTGAAGCGGACGGCGCCGATGAGCAAATACGCCAGGCAGATTTTGCAGGCGATGAAACCGGTGTTTGCGGATTTGGCGGCGGAGATTCAACGTTCGCTTGGCTTTTACAGCAGCTCGCATCCAAATGTGAAGTTAGCGAGGGTGGTAGCATTGGGTGGCGGCACGAGGATGCGCGGCCTGCTGCAGTATCTGCAACAAAGCTTGCAGGTGCCGATAGAGAGGCCGGACTCGTTCAAACAGGTTGGGATAAATGCGGCCGTATCGGCGGCAAAATTTCATGAAAGTATATGTGATTTTGGGATTGTTTACGGACTGGGCATTCAGGCGCTGGGTTATGGGCGGATAGAGAGCAATCTTCTACCGAGGACCATAGCACGGTCGATGGCGTGGGCGAGAAAGACGAAGTACTTTATGGCGGCGGCGTGTATGATACTGGTGGTATCGGTGCTGGCGTTTGCGAGGACTATGATAGACCGTGCGAGTTACAGCAGCAGGTCGGCGGTCCGGGAGAAGATAAAGTCGGTGCTGGGTGCTGCGCGGAAGGTGGAGAACGAGCTGAAGGCGGAGCAGAGCGGGGCGAGCGTATCTGAAGGGGCGATAAATGAGGAGTTTGATTTATTCAAGTACAGAGATATCGTGCCGTTGTTGAATAAGATGGTAATCGAGGCGTTGCCGAATGAAAAGAACAACCCGGAGCAGGCGGAGTTGTATGAGGCGTTTGCCGCGGGCGACGTACAGAAGGTCATGGAGATAAGGCGGAACAGTCGCAAGCAGCTTTTTGTGACGGGTATGTCGATTTATTATACACAGGACCTGGAGTCGGCGCAGTTTGGCAGCATTGGTTCTGAGCGCGGGATGGACGGCAAAACGAGCGGTGCAGCCGGCGGCAGCAGTGCAGCGTATGCTGCACAATACGAGGCGATGATGGCCAAAGGCGGTGGTGGTGTTGTTTCGAGAACTGTGTCGGCAGGCCGGGGCATACCTGCTGTGGGCCAGGCGCCGACAGAGAATCGTGGTTTTGTTTTAACAATCGCGGGCTACAGTCCGTACGAGGAGATTGTAGAGTTGTTGGACCCCATAGGCGCTCAAGAGGACCCCAACAAGTGGGGATTCGTGACTCGACTGATACATCTCGATAGTATGTTTGAGGGAAAGAGCCCCTTTGAATTGTACCAAAAGACGGACAAGAAACATTTCGATATTCAGACGGGTGAGGTGGATTTGACGGCTCAAATGCCCCCCGGAATTGGGGTTATAAAGACGGTGGAGGACAAGAATGCGGCTTTGGAGCAAATGCTTGTCGACCCGATGACGAAGGAGATTATCAACAGGCAGGAGCTTGTGGATAAAACCGGCAAGAAGGAAACCAACTGGCAGGGGAAACCGGTATATCACGTGAATGACCACTGGTTTGTGTTGAAATTGAAATTGAAGTGGAAGGATGCGCCTGAGGAAACAACGGGGGGGTAAAGAGGCAAGGCAGCGTATGGCGGATAGCGGATAGAGGTCACTAAACGCTAAATGCCATGCGTTATCCGTTACTAAAACGAGTGACAAGATGGCTAAAATAGATTTATCGAAACTGAAGGGTGCGCTGAAATGGCTGGGGGTATTGCGGCCTTATGCGGTATTGCTTTGGCCGGCGGTGATAGCTTTGGCGAGTATGCTGGTGATGGCGGCGGCCTTAATAATGGGCACCAGCTTCAGGCAAAGGGTCCAAAAGGAAAGCGCTCCGAGCGCCAATCAGGTCAAGACGCTGTTGGAAAGTTGCGTCGCTGCAGGGCAGGTGGAGGCGGAGAGGCAGTATCAGGAGAAATACCGGCAGGATGCGAACTTGATAAAGTCCTTGGCGGCGCAGAGCACGCAGCGAGAGTTGCTTAGTTATGACATATTTCCGTGGCCAAAGGACACCTCGGCGTTGCTATTCACCCGGTTTGGGGACAGATTTTGCCAGCAGGTTGAGGGATTGATAGTGAAAGTCAATGGTCAGGATTGTCCCGGCGAGGCGGAGCTGAAGGAGAGCTTACAGAGAGGATTTGGTGGGACGAGGATGTTAGGCAGAGGGTCATCAAGTGGCGTAGAAGAGTCAAGGGTCGTAGAGGAGATTTGTCAGGCAAGGGCGAGGTCGATATCCGTTTATGCGAATCCAGCAGATGTGAGCGGGTACAATTTCTGGAGACAATATAACTACTCAGATATGAATGAGGGGGTGAGGGACTGCTGGTTCTGGCAGTTAGGTTACTGGATAATTGAGGACGTATTTTCGACGGTGGATTCGCTGAACGCGGGTTCGAGCAGCGTGTACAGTTCGCCTGTGAAACGGGTAGAGCGGGTCGGTTTTGTGACGCTCGACAATCTGTTTGGCACCGGCGGCAAGACACCGCAGGACAGGCCGAAATATGTGATTGAGTCGAAGGACCAGTTGACGGAGTCGTGCACAGGACGGATGAGCAATGAAAGAATAGATGTTGTGCACTTCAGTATGGCCGTGGTGGTGAGCGCGAAGGACGTGGTTTCGTTTATGGAGGAACTGTGCCGTGCGAAGGAACATTCGTTTGCGGGGTACACGGGAGGAGATGCGGCCAAGGTTTTCAAGCACAATCAGATAAGCATTTTGGAGAGCCAAATCAGACTCGTTGGTTTGGATTCGAGGGAGCATCAATATTACCGCTACGGGAGTGATGCGGTGCTTGAAGTTGAGATGATCTGTGAATACATATTCAACAAGAAGGGATATGAGGCGGTAAAGCCGGAGATAGCGAAGAAAGATGTGAAACCGGCAGCGTAAAGTCCGGGGCTCATCTCGGCGAAGTGTCGGGCCGGGAAAGTTGCAGTAGAAGTTAGGGTTTTTCAAAATGGCTAAAAAGCGAAGCAATTTTATAGAGGAGCACATCGAAAAGGTGGTTTTGATAGTAGTTGCAATAGGGTGCATTTACCCTTTGTATAGGTACGTGTTCAGCAGCCGCGACGCATTCAATTTCGATGGTCGCAGGTTTCGGCCTGGCCAGCTTGATATATACGTAGGTGAGCAGGCGGAGAAGCTGAGGGAGCGGTTAAGCCGCGAGCCGATTGCAAAACCGTCTTATGAGTCACAAAGCGTTCGTTTTTTGGCGAGGATGAATAGCGCAGTAGATATAAACGCGAATATCGTTTGGCCTGCGCCAACTTCGGCTGAAAGTAAGATTGAGAAGAAATATCGGATTCCCGTGGTTGGTCGGGTGAAGGGTGTGGCGGCGGAGCACATAAGGGCGGCGGCATACGTGCCGAAGGTGGAAATTACGGCGGGAAATGTGAGCAGCGAGGCGTCGTATGAGCCCAACGACATAGATTTAGTGACGGTTCAGGCCAGTTTTGATATTGGGGCACTATCGGACAGTTTCCAGGAGTGCTTCGCGGGCCAAGAACTGCCTGAGGAGTGGCGAGATACGGTTTTGGCTCGTCCGGTATTTGCAGCGGTTGAGTTGCAGAGGCAACGTCTTGGTGAGGATGGAACGTCGGGTCAGTGGGAGAAAGTGCCTCGTGCGAAGATAGACCCTTATAGGGCGGATTTCCGGGTGATAGAGGAGGTGAGCGGCTTGTCGAGCGGCGGTGTGACGGTACACCTGCTGAAGCTGGGTGAGCCGCAGATGCAGGCAAGTTTACTTCAGCCGGAGCCTTACAAGATGGCGTCTGCAGAAGAGGAGTGGTTTTCGCCGATACTTCACAGGAAGTTTTTGGTGAATCAGCGAGACGGGGAGGTACAGGAGAGGCGGGAGCCGATAGCCGGAGAGCGAACGGAAGACCGAGACAAATCTCGCGCGGAACGGGAGCGTCGAGCGCGGTCTGCGAAGACAACAACGTCCACAACCGGGGCAGCAGGGTATTTTGATATGATGGTGAAGGGGCCTGCCGGGGGGACGGGGGCTCGCAGTCAGACGAGAGCAAGGCCCGAGCGCGGCGAGCGACGTCCTGAGCAGACACAACCGGCGGAACAATTCAGTAGAGATGTGAAGACGACGGGTGATTCGGAGATACGCGATGAGTTTGACAAGATTTTGCTGGCGGGGAAGGACATCAGCTCGCTGAGGGAGCCGGTTGTTTTCTGGGCGTATGATGATACGGCGGAGCCGGGGAATAGTTTCCGGTACCGTGTTCGTCTTGGGGTATTCAATCCTGTGGCCGGGACCGGGCAGGTTCAGGCCGAGGACGCGGCGTACGGCAGCAAGGTGATATTGTGGAGTGAGTTTTCCGATATGACAGAGCCGGTGGCGATACCGAATCGGCTGTATTTCTTCCCGGTGAACGTGCAGGAGACGGCCATGTCGGTGGACGTGCAGGTTTGCAGGTATGTGCTGGGCTACTGGCACAGCGAGCAGTTTATGGTCAGGCGTGGGGAGGTAATCGGCAAGGCGGTTAAGGTTGAGCCGGGTGAGCAGGACAAGGAGGTGACGCTGCCGGAGGCGATAGATTACGGGACAGGGGCGGTTCTGGTGGATGTGGTAGCGGTAAATGACTGGGCCGGGGACAAAAATCTTCAGTCGCGGCACTATTTTGATATGCTATACAGTTTTGACGGGACGAGCATCGAGAGGGTGGCGGTAAGACAGATGTACTGGCCTGAGGAATTGCGTGCGAAGTACAGCGAGATAAAGACATTGGAGAGGAAGCCGAAGGATGTATTTCGCGCCTGGAGCAACACGAGCGTGACCGGAGGCCGGCGTGTATTGCCTGGTGCGCCGACGGACAGAGGCGGTGTCGGCGGCTATGAGGAAGAGATGATGAGGATGCAGAGGCAGAAGCGGTGACGGCCACCGTCCATCATCTGTCATCCATCTCAGCGACGAGCAACGAGGCGCGACGGACGAGCGACTAAGGGAAAGTCAGGAGGTCTGCTTAGCACAACATATCCATCCTGCGTCACGAGGATATCGTCTTCAATCCGGACTCCCAGCCGGCCCGGCATATAGACAGCCGGCTCAATGGTAATGACGTCACCCGCCTTCAGTGTTCCCTCTGCCCTGTTAGACACAGCCGGCAGTTCGTGCACTTCCAGACCCAATCCGTGGCCGGTACCGTGGCCGTAGACGGGCAAACTGCTTTTCCTTATGACCTCCCTTGCCGCCGCGTCGACCTGCCTGATTTCGACGCCGGCTCTCACCACCTTCAGTGCGGCCGCCTGTGCCGCGCCCACCGCAGCATACACCCTGCTGTATAAGGTGCTTTCCCTGCCCACCGCAAAGCAGCGAGTCAGGTCGCAGCAATAGCCGTTGTGCCGCACCCCGAAATCTATGAGAACCGTGTCATTGCTGCGAAGTTTTCTGCCTGTCGGCTGATGATGGGGTCTTGCGGCGTTGGCGCCGAACGCCACTATCGTCTCAAAGGAGCTCTTCCCGCCGAATTTACGAATTCGAAAATCGACAATCCCCGCGACCTGGTTCTCCGACAGGCCCGGTCGTATCTGCCCAAGCGCCCCCTCAAACGCCCGTGCGGCGATTTTCGCAGCAGCACGAATGGCTGCAATCTCGCTGTCGTCTTTTGTTCGCCGGACCGACTCAATAATTCCTCCAGCCGCTTTTAACCGACACGTCAAACGGCTTTTCAATCCTTCAAAATCGGCTACCGACGTTGTTTTCTCGACTGCCGCCGCTTTTATCTGACGCCGTTTCCGCAGCAGCCCCGCGACCGCCTCGACCATTGAACCCTTTCGTTCGATTATCCTGCACAGCCGACACTGGTCCGCCGCCTGCTGGACGTACCTGCTGTCGGTAATAAGATAAACCGCCTTCGGCGACACAACTGCCCAGCTTTCACTTCCCGTAAAACCGGTTATGTATGTCACGTTGGCCGGCTTTGTCACGATAAGACAATCCGGCATGAGCCGAGAGCGGATGCGTTTGAGCCGATTTCTCAACGTTTGGCTGTCCATTTACGCACTGATTAACACCGCCGAACCAAAAAATAAAGGTTTTTTTCTCCGCCGACCCGGCGACAGCGGTTCTGCTTTTTTATGCCTTGCTCGTCCGCTGGCCAGCCATTAGAATACAATGCTTTGAACCGTCCGAGTTTTCGAGCGTCGAAGGTGAGTTGATTCAATTATGCTGCTGCCAATTCGCACAAGCATCAGACCCACAAGGACACCATACGCTAATTACGCCCTCATAGGCGTAAACACCTTCATATTTCTCTTAACCTATTGGCCTCATGCACAGCCCGACTCACAGACGGTCGAGGCGTTGCGCGCCTGCGCCGAAAGGTTTATGCTCGCCCCCGTTCGCCCACACCTGTGGCAGTTTGTGACATACGCCTTCCTGCATGGAGGTCTTCTGCACATCTTCGGAAATATGTTTTTTTTGTACATATTCGGCGGCAACGTCAACGACAAACTCGGGCACTTCGGCTACCTGTGCTTCTATCTGGCCGGCGCCGTCTTCAGCGCCGTCGGCCACACCCTTGTAAGCAGCACCCCCGTTATAGGGGCAAGCGGCGCCATCGCCGCCGTTACCGGGGCGTATCTGGTATTGTTCCCGCAGACGCTTATTACAATCGTTTACTGGTTCTTCTTCATCGGCACAATGGAGGTGCCCGCCCTCTACTTCATCGCACTAAAAATGATAATCCTCGACAACGTCATTGCCCGTTATACGCCCAACGTCGCCTACGATGCACATCTGGCCGGCTACGCGTTCGGCATCGCCGCATCACTGCTGCTTTTGGCCACGGGCCTGACGGCCACCTCGCACTTTGACCTGTGGGCGATGATAAAACAGTGGAACCGCCGACGACTATACCGCGACGCAATCTCCATTGGCTACGACCCGTTCACCGGCGCAAAACGAATAAAGGTCCGTGAAGTAGAACAAACCCCCGAGCAGCGCCAGCGGGAGCCGAAAACCAGGCAGCTGCGTGACGAAATCGCCACCCGTATTTATCAGCACAACCTCCACGCCGCCGCCGAGTTGTATCTCGAGCTGGTATCCCTTGACAACGAGCAGGTCGTTCCCCGCCAGCACCTGCTCGATATCGCCAACCAGTTAGCCAGCGAAAACCGCCACGACCAGGCCGCGTTGGCTTACGAAAAATTCCTCGCAAACTACGGCAACTATGAATACGCCGAGCAGGTCGAGCTGATGTTGGGCATAATATACTCGCGATACCTCGATAAACCCGAGCTGGCTGTAAAACACCTCACCGCCGCCGAACAGAAACTGGCCGACCCTGCCCAGCTTCGAATGTGCCGCGACGAACTCGATAAACTACGGCAACGATAAACCGGACTTCAGCGATGAACCTCTATCCGAAGTTATAATGCTTCCTGACCGCTTTTTTGATTCTCCAGGTGCACTCGAGGTCCTCCGGAAAAACGACAAGGTCGCCGGCGCCGAAACGCACCGAGTCCTTGCCGTCAGTGACCGTCACCTCGCCTTCGAGTATCAGACAGGTCTCCTTCTGGGTATAGGCCCAGTCGAACTCGCTGGGCTTGCACTCCCATATCGGCCAGCGCTGGCAGTTTTTCTCCTCTTCTTTGCCTGGCTTTTTCACCACGACATCTTTTACAGTAGGCATATTTTGCTCCGTTAATCTATTTTGCTTTTGCTCCCGCATTATATCCTGCTCGGCGGTTTTTTCAAATCCGTCGTTAAATTTCGACTAATCTTTCTGGCAAAACCGTCGGCTTTGCCTTACATTATTCACTTTTTAATAACCATACTCCGCTGCGAACTCCGCCACGGGCGGATAAATATGAACAATGAACAATTAAACAAAGTCAAGGCGTGGTTTGACGGTTTCGTTGCCGGCTTCTATGGCGACGACGAGTACGTCAACGCCAACATCAAGCTAAAGGACGACCACAGCAGACGCGTCTGCGAGGAAATGCTTTACCTGGCTGATGAATTGTCACTTGGCGAGAACCAGCGGCTGCTGGCTGAAACGATTGCGCTATTGCACGACGTCGGCCGATTTCCGCAGTTCGTCAAATACCGAACGTATAACGACCCGCGCAGCGTCAATCACAGCGAGCTGGCCGTCCGTGTCCTGCGCGAGCACAAAGTCCTCGACGCACTCGAGCCGGACGAGAAGCAAATCGTTCTCAAGGCCATCGAATATCACGGAGAAAAAGAACTTCCGCAGGGCCTCGTCGGTGACACACTTATACTTTCCCAAATGCTCCGCGACGCCGACAAACTCGACATCTACTACGTAGTCATACAGGGCTATAAACAATACAGAGACGACCCCGACAACTTCAAGCTCGAAATCGAGCTGCCGGATAAGCCGGAGTGTTCCCGCGAGGTCATAGATGCGCTGCTGTCGGGTCAGCACATCGATTACAAGCTGCTGCGAACCTGGAACGATATAAAGCTGTGCGTGCTCGGCTGGGTTTACGACGTGAACTTCATCCAAACGCTCAGACGCATAAAACAACGCCGATTCCTCGAGACGTTTTTTGAATTTCTCCCCGACACCGACGACATCCACAAAGTCCGCGACAAGGTCTTCGCATACGTCGACAGCAGAATCAAGTCCTGCAGGCAATAAAAACGGTATCAGGTTATCTCGTCGATGGTCCACATAAAGGCCTTGAGACCCTCTTTGGCAACTTTGGTTTTCAGTTTCCGAATGCTCTCAAAAATCTCATCGGCAATTTTCTCCGGCAGCACCGTAAATAACGCGTTATTCGCTTTAGGCCAGACAGCGGTTATCAGGTGCGGGCCGCTGGTTTCACCTTTGCCCTGGACTTTTGTCCACTTGGTATAATCTTTTACACCTGCCTGTTCGAGAAGTTCGATGACTTCATTGTCTATTGCCTCGTTATAACAGATCATCACAAGTTTCATCGATACACCTTTTATACAAAGCTTTTTTTTCTGATATGCGTTTCAAATATGCTGTAAAGAGTCGGCACAAGGACCAGGGTCACCAGCGTTGATACCAGAAGTCCTCCCATAATGGTTAAGCCCAGCGGATTCCAGATTTCAGAGCTCTGTCCGCTCTGAAAAGCCATTGGAATAAGACCAAAAATAGTGGTAATTGCCGTCATAAGAACAGGTCTTAGCCTGTTATGCCCCGCCTTCCTGACGGCTTCATCCAGCGGCAGTCCCCGAGCCCTGAGAATGTTGGTATAATCGACGAGCACAATCGCGTTATTTACTACAACGCCTATCAACAGCAACATTCCGAGAAACACCACAACACTTAAATGATGGCCGCCGAGAAAGACGGCTATTATAGCTCCTGTGAAGCCGAACGGAATTGAGAACAAAACCACAAATGGGTCCAGCAGCGATTCAAACTGAGATGCCATAACCATATAAACCAGACTCGCTCCTACTATTAAAGCCAATATCAGCCAGAAAAATGACTCCCGTTGCTCTTCCGTCTGGCCGGACATATATATTTCAACGCCGGATGGAATTTCCATTTTCGCAATTCCGGCTTCAATATCTGAGGCAATATCACCGAGTGAACGCTTATATATATTGCTTTCTACTTTAACAATTCTTCCGCGGTCCTTACGTTCAATCTTGACCGGTCCGAGTCCTGTTCCCGTCTGTGCAACATTGTCAACGCGTATCAGCTGTCCCCCCGGCAGACGAACCGGAATCTCCTTTACATCAGCGGTGTTCGTACGGTCCGATTCGCGCAGACGCACAAATATGTCGTATTCATCTCCGAGAATCCTGTACTTGCTCGCTTCCCTGCCGTAAAACGATGCCCGTACCGTGTCGCCAACATCCGATACATTCAACCCCATAGTTGATGCCTTTGCTCTATCCACGTTAACCCAGAGTTCCGGCCTGCCTTTTTCCCTTGAAACACTGACATCAACCGCGCCCGGCGTATTTCTGGTTATTTCCATAATTTCAGCGGCAATTCTGTCCGTAACATCCATATCATCCCCGATAATATCTATTGTAATCGGTTTACCGCCTCCCAATATCAATCCGGCCATTATGTCAGTTGAACCTACTGAATACTTTTCAATTCGCAGTGGTCCCTTAAGTTCTTCCAGACGCCGCCTGACAACAGCAGCGATTTCCTTAACAACACGGTTTCGTTCAACTTTGGGAACAAGTTTAATGGTAAAACTGCCGATGTGTGCCCCTTCGTTGCCAAACGGAGACATTCCCTCACTAACGCCGCATCGCGTAAATATGCTTTCTCTTTCGGTTTCCGGCACTTCTTCTCTCAGGACTTTTTCTACTGTTTCCAATACACGTGCTGTTTCTTCCACGCGAGTTCCCACCGGCAGATACAGGGTACCGGTAATCATTGCGGTGTCTTCTTCCGGCATAAATTCGCTTCCGATAAACGGCAGCAGAAATAACGTCGGCAGGAAGAACAATAACGCAATAACGACAACTCTCATACGATGGTTTAACGCCCAGCCCAGCAAGGCGGCATATTTATCTGATACGGTATTAAATATCTCTTCTGTTTTGGTAAAAAATCTGCCGTGCCTGCGTTTTTCCAGAGAGGCCCGCATTAGCGTTGAGGACAGCATCGGTGTTAATGTAAGGGCCGAAAATAATGATGCTATCAGAACAACGCATATTACCACCGCAAACTGGGTAAATATAATCTTGGTAATACCCTTAATGAAAAGCACCGGAAAGAAGATGCACACAGTCGTGGCAGTTGAAGCAGTTATCGCCATTGCAACTTCGGATGCACCGCAGATTGCCCCTTCCCTGGGACGTTCCCCTTCTTCACGGTGACGGGTAATGTTTTCCAGTATCACAATCGAGTTATCGACAATCATCCCTACGCCGACTATCATTGCAAACAAACTCATCATATTGATAGTATAGTCGAGGAAATATATTAATATTATCGATACTATAAGCGAAAACGGAATTGTCGTGCCTATCACAATTGTTGCCCGCCATTCGCGCAGAAAAACAAGCACAACTAACATTGTGAGCAGCCCGCCCGTCAGTAAAGTGTTCGAAAGATCTTTAATTGTTCTTTCGATATCTTCAGATGAGTCCATTACATTTATAAATTTTACATCCGAAGGCAAACGCTTTTTCAACTCTTCCATACGTTTGCGGACCGCTTTTGCCACTTCTACCGTATTGGACGCAGATTGTTTTTGAATAAAAAATATGGCGCCCTTCTGCCCGTTAATACGAACATATCGCTGGATTTCCTTGAAACCGTCCTCAACCGTACCGACATCAGATATTTTTATGATAGAGCCGTTTCGCGAGGCCAGAACAATCTGCTCCATCGGTTTGACAGTTTTAAATTCTCCCGGCACCCTTACCAGGTAGTCGGTCAATCCCATCTTGACGTTCCCGGCAGAGATGTCTTTGTTCTCATTTATTACGGCGCGAACCACATCCTGCGGCGTAAGACCAAAACTCGCCAGCCGTTCACGGTCAACATCAATATTAATCTGTCGCTTCAGCGGCACATTTACCGAGGCCGAGCCGACGCCGGGCAGCCTTTTTAGCGGATCAGCTATCTCATCTTCCAGTATTTTCTCAAGTTTGGGATAGCTTTCCTCGGCGGTAACTCCGTAAACCAGTATGGGGAAAGTAGCTATATTAAATTTTACAACTCTCGGCTCATCTATCTCTTCAGGAAGCAGCATTTTCGCCTGTCCGACCGCATCGCGAACCTCATTGGCTCTTGTGTCCAGGTCTGTTTCCCATTCAAATGTCAGGGTAATTACGGACCTGTCTTCTTCCGAAGAAGAAGTTATATGTTTCAGTTCAGGCACAGTCGAAAGGTAACGCTCAAGCACCTCAGTTACTTTGGTTTCAACTTCTTCCGGGGCCGCTCCATCATACGGTGTGATAACGGAAATAGACGGAATATCCATTTCCGGCATCTGGTCAATCGGCAATAGATAAAGGCACATCCCTCCGACCATCAAAGCGCTGATGAACGTCATAAGAGTTGTAACGGGGTTTCTTACCGAAAGTTCAGGAAGATTCATTTTCCCGTCTCCTGGACAACTTCAACTCTTTGACCGTCTTTTAATTGCGTCTGGCCGTGAGTAACGACCATATCACCTGCCGACACTCCATCCACAACCTCATAAAATTGGCCCTGGGATAATCCGAGTTTGACTCTGCGGCGATGAGCATTGCCGCCATTGACAACACAAACATACACTTCGTTTCCCTCCTTAATCAGCGCCGAATCCGGGACAACTACTGCATTCTCTCTCTGGCTCGCGACTATCGTCATCCTTACAAACATTCCAGGCTTCAACTTTTTGTCCGGGTTAGGTACACGAATTTCCACTTCGCAGGCACGGGTAACTGTATCCACTGCAACACCAACCCTGTAAACCGTCCCTTCAAATTCATCTTCCGGATAGGCATCTGTTTTGATTCGAACAGGTGTTTTTCCAGGCACTAATTGCGGTAAATACCGTTCACTTACGCCACCTGTGGCTTTTAAGGTATCTATTTGGACAATTTGAACCAGCGGGGTAGATGGTCCGACCATATTGTGTTCATCGACATATTTCCTGGACACAACACCGGTGACCGGCGCTTCTATAGTGGCTTTATCTAAGGTAACTTTTATTCTGGCTAACGCAGCTTCCGCCTGTTTGACCTGTGCCGCTGCTAACTCAGCGGCAGTAACGGCCTTGTCTTTTACCTGCTCGGTTGATGAGCCGGACTGATACAAGGCAAGCATCCGGTTTTTCTCCCGCTCGGCATCGGCCAAAGTGACCTTGCTGGCTTCGAGAGAAGCTTCGCATTCTGCTAATTGCGCCAAATAGATATCATGGTCGATAACCGCAATTACCTCACCCTTATTGACAGCAACTCCCACATCCAGCAGCGTATTGTCTGAGAGACGCAGACGTTGCAGTTGTCCTGCAATCTCAGGCACGACTTCAATACTGGTCAGCGGCTCAAAAGTGCCCGTTACCGGGAGTGTCTCTTCCAGTTTTGCCGTTTCCAATGCTGCCGCCATAACCTTAACGGGCTTGCTGCCCTGGTCGTCACTCGTCTGTGTCTTTTTGGGCCAAACGGCGATAACAACAAAGAGAACAACGATAATTGCTATTGCCGCAATCCATTTCGGGCGTTCAAATTTGCGTTTCATTTTTTCTGCTCCTGTTGTGTGTTGACGGGTGCGCCCTCGTGCAGCGGTTTTTTATCTGCTTTTTCAAAACCTGTGAGCATTCCCATAGCTTTTTGCAGGTCCAGTTTTGCGACTAAGTGGGAATATATGGCCTGGTAATAATTGGCCTTGGCGGTTGTAAGCGCCGCCTGCGCGTCAACCACTTCAACCTGGGTATTTATGCCTTCTTTGTAACCCACTTCGACTAATCGCAGGCCTTCTTCGGCTCGCGAGAGGTTGAGCTTCTGGCTTTCAACGAATTCCACTGCATCTTCGATGCTGAGGATGGCCCTGGTAAGCTCAAACAGCGCGGTTTCCTCGGTATCGACGAGGTCGATTTGCGATTGTTTAAGCCGGGCTTTTTGCTCGATGACGCTTCCTTCGCGTGCGAAGCCGTCGAACAGAGGCCAGGCGGCCGTAAAGCCGGAACTCCACGCCCTGCCCCAGTCGATAAGCGCCCTGTTGTGCGGGTCCGGGTTCGACCAGGTGTTTTGGTAATATGCGCTCACAATGGGAAAATAAGAGCTTTGTGCTATTGCGAGTTGTTCTTTTTGCCGTCGCACTCCAAGCTCTCCGGAAAACAGGTCGGGGCGATTTCGGTAGGCGTTTGCAACAGCGTCCTGCATCGTGACGTTAAAAGGAGCATAAGCAAGCTCGTCGCAGAGCGTAAAGGAGCTGTCCTGAGAGACGCCCATTATTCTGACTAAGCTGGCTTTGGCGACGTTGATGGCGTTTCGGCTCTGAATGAGCTGGGCGGTGAAGTTGGACAGCTCCACTTCTGCGCGAAGCACGTCGAAGTCGGAGGCAACACCCGCCGCTCGTTTCTGTTTTACGCTGTCGAGATGTGCCTGCGACGATTTGACGGCGTCGCTGCTTATGGTGTAAAGATGCTGGTCTAAAAGGACGTTGTAATAGCCAAGTTGTGCTGCGTAGACGGTTTCCTGAACGGCTCCGCGGACGGTCTGGTCGGCCAACAGCGCCACCAGACGAGCCGCATTGATTCTGGCCGGTATAGCCCCGCCGGCGAACACCGGCTGAGTGACCAATAGCCCGACGGAGTAATTGTCCAACGAGCCGAGCGAAATAGGTCCGAAAGATGTTATCTTGTCGAGCCGTTCGTAATTGGCGGTGAGGTCAACGCTGGGCAATATCGCCGAGTATGAGCCGAGTTCGGCCCCGCGGGCGGCCTCTCTTTCCTCGAGCGTTTTCAAAAGGGCCTTATTATTTGTCAGCGTCAGTTTGAGGCAGTCCTCCAGAGAAAGTTTTCCTGCGATTACCGGCTGGGTCTGCTTCTCCGCCTGTTTGCGGTTCTCCCATTGTTTGTACGCCGATTCACGCGACAAGCTCACGTCGTTGTAAAACTCTTCTTTACTGACACAGCCCGATAGCGCAAGAGCCGCCAGAAGAATATAAATGATTAAATGTGTTTTCACCTGTTTCATTTCTGGCCGCCTTCGGCGAAGGCCCTGATTCCTGCCGCCGAAAATTTCACTATGTGGTCTATCGCATCATCAATATCGATGGAGGTGATTGAATGACCTTGTGCTCCTTCGAACAACACCCTGACCTGCATAATATGAACCAGTTGGCCGGTTATTGAAAGAATGCTCATTTGAGCATCGTGTTTGTTGAGGTTCGGGCAAAAAACCGCAATGGCGTCTTCCATTGCGGTGGTTACCGGAGCAGCCATTTCCTCAAGGAACATATTTTTAGGCAGCCGTTGCTCCGCCAGCTCTCGGAAGAAAAGCTGCATAAGTCGCTGGCTGTGCTGGGGGTCCGAAAACGGCTTGAGAAAATCAACGGAGTAAGCGTGAAGCAATTTTTCGAGCGTCGGCTTGGCCTCGCCTGCCATAACCGCCTTGATGGCTTTAAGCCGGCTGTCACGCATCTCGCGGAGCCGCTGGCGGAACAGTTCCTCGTAAAGCTGCTGCTTGTCGCCGAAGTAGTAGTTGATGGATGCGAGGTTGCAGTTTGCCTTTGCGGTGAGGTCTCGGATTGAGGTGCCATCGAGACCCTTGTTAGCGAACAACTCCTCCGCGGCGTCTAAAAGCCGCTTTTGGGCCTCCCTGGCCTCCTTTGTTAAACTGGGGGCATTTTGGGTTTCTGAACCAGCCATAGCCATCTCCTTAAACACTTGTTTCATACAATAGTATAAAACATTTGTTTGAAACAGTTGTTTGAATTCGGCTGTTTAGACATCCGGTTGTCGAGACAATAGCAAGTAATAATTGGATTTATAAGTGTTATCGGAGGAGAAAGGGGGTGGCTTTACCTGCTCGTCAGGGCGACCCAGCTACGGCACGCTCCGCCGTGACGAGAGGCCCTTCTCGGAGCCAGGCCGGGGAAAGGGTTTTGCCTGGCTATGTGGTGTTATGGTTTCAGTGCCTGGTTGAGGTCGGCGATGATGTCCTCGGTGTCCTCGAGGCCGACTGCTAAGCGGAACAGCGTATCAGTAATACCCAGGGCGTAGCGTGCCTTTCTGGTATAGTCATAATAACTTACAAGGGCTGGATGGGTAATCAGGGATTCGACGCCGCCTAACGACGGCCCGATGTAAATCAGTTTCAGTCGGTCTAAGAGTCGTTTTGCGGCAGACAGATTGCCTTTGATATCGAATGACACCACGCCGCCTCCACCCTCCATCTGCTGGATGGCGACCTCATAATGTCGATGGCTTGGCAGGAAGGGATAATATACCCGTCTTATGGCTGGGTGCGCCTCGAGCCATTCTGCGACTCGCAACGCCGATTCATTTTGCTGGCGGACGCGAAGGGGAAATGTCTTCAAGCCGCGAAGAAGCAGATAGCAGCAATGCGGGTCGATGGTGCCGCCCATTGACTTGTGCAGGTCGCGGATTTTCTCGACAAGCTCTTCTCTGCCCAGAACTGCGCCGGCCAAGATGTCGTTGTGGCCCGCTAAATACTTGGTGCAGCTTTGCAGGACCAAATCCATACCGAACTCGATTGGCCTTTGGTTGTAGGGCGTGGCGAAGGTGCTGTCGACGAGCGTCAGGACCTTGTGTTTTTTGGCTATCTTTTTGATTCTCACGAGGTCGAAGATGTTCAAATACGGATTGGTGGGAGATTCGGAGAAAATGAAGCGGGTATTTTTCCTGACGGCCCTTTCGATAACGCCGTAGTCGCCGAAGGGCACGATGGTGCAGCCGATATTGAACTGCTTCAGATATGACCTGCAGAACTCCAGCGTCTTTTTGTAGCTGTCGTCGGTGATGACGATGTGGTCGCCGGACTGCACTAACGACAGGATGGTGGTGGTGATTGCGCTCATACCGGAGGAGAAGACGACGCAGTCCTCGGCCCCTTCGAGATTGGCTAAACGTTGCTCGGCGATTTTGGCGGTCGGGTTGCCGTATCGGCCGTATTCGTAGTGCTCCTTGCCCTTTTTGGTGTAGTCCTCGATGGCCTGACTGTCTTTGAATGTATATGTTGACGTCTGGACGATGGGGGTCATCAGAGAGTCGGCGTATTTGCGGCGCGGTTCGCCGGCGTGAATCGCCCTGGTTGCCATCGACGTTCGATTCCGATGACCCTTTGCTTTGTTTGATGCCTCGGCCATAAGTTCGCTCCTTATTTGAGTTCAGGATACTTTGTTTATCCGAAAAGCATCGCGGGTTCAAGTGATTTTTAACCGTTGCATACCGTTTGATTTTTTAATACCCTCTTGGCGTTCGTCGAGAACCGAACAATTATGGAACAGACGCAAACAACGCAAAAAGGGCCGTTTGAGGCGAAGGTATCCTTCAACAAGAAGATAGGCCGGAAATTCTATCGTCTGGGCCTGCAGTTCGATGGTGCCGCTGCGGAGGCCTTTGGAAAGACAAGGCCGGGTCAGTTTGCTCAATTTGATGTCTCGACGATTGCGCTGCCGGCTCCGGAGGCGATACCGGAAGAGCTGAAGGATGCTTCTGCACGACAGATACTTCTTCGCAGGCCGTTTAGCTTCGCGAGGGTGCTAAAGGAGGCGGGCACAACCGCCGTTGAGGTCGTTTACTGCGTGCTTGGCCCTGCGACGCTGCGAATGATGACGTTAGCTAAAGGCAGCTCTATCAGCGTCATCGGCCCCTTAGGCAACGGCTTTTCGATACCGCATCCGCTTGGGGATGGCTTACGCCAGGGCGGCAAACGGGCGCTATTGGTTGCCGGAGGGATGGGTTCGCCTCCTCTGGAACATCTGGCACAGGTGTTGACCGCAGAGTCGCCGGCCATTGACGCAATCGCATTCGCAGGCGCCAAGGCCGCTGACGAAATGCCTTTTGAAAAGCCCCTCGACAAAATCTCACGCGAGCTTGGCTTCTGGCTCGGCGAATTCGCCAGATACAGTGTCAGCTCGCTTGTCTCAACCGACGATGGCTCGGTGGGCTTCAAAGGGACCGTGGCGGATTGTCTTTCGGACTGGCTTTCGCAGAACAATGCCAACCCCGCCGAGACAATTATTTACGCCTGCGGCCCGCGGGCGATGTTAGCGAAAATCGCCTCAATCGCGAGGGACAAAAAAATCGACTGCCAGGTCAGTATGGAAGAAATGATGGCCTGCGGCATAGGCGTCTGCCAGAGCTGTGCTGTCAAATGCGTAGCCCCCACAGGGGGCGGAGTCCCCGCAGGGGACAAAGCCGGAGGCGTGACTTACAAACTCTGCTGCAAAGATGGCCCCGTCTTTGACGCACGAGAAGTGATTTTTTGACGCTTTTGTCGTTATATTTAGCCCGGCGTTTCACGCCGGGTTTGTCCGCCGCGATACGCGTGGGGAGTGTCCCAGACATCGAGTCCCCTGCGCAGCATCCCTTACGGGACTGGTGAGGACTTGTCCGCCGGAGGAGGATAAGGTGTATGACGGATAAACGCGTGTAAAAAAATGCCGTTGCTGCGGGGGGGCAATTCTGCTATACTTCCGGACTTTATTGGCAAACGTGTCCCGTGGCCTATTTGTAGGCCAAAGCGGGAATTGATTATAGACGTGGAATATAGGAGAAGATTATGTCAGTAAAAATCAGGATGTCGCGGCAGGGCAGACGTCATAGGCCGTTTTTCAGGATAAACGTGATTGATATCCGAAACCCTCGCGACGGAAGGATTATCGAGAAATTAGGGCATTACGACCCCCTCGAAAAAACTGTCGAAAAAGAAATTGTTCTCGATATAGAACGAGTCAAATACTGGCTCGATAAAGGCGCGATACCCTCGGATGCGGTGTCGGAGATTCTGCTTCGCAAGGGCGTCAAACACAAATACGCGGAGGAAAAGAAGACCCGTCGTGCGCT